>Ga0155648_138_pt1 | contig 20098 bp, 19 predicted proteins | sample RifCSPlowO2_01_FD_107305 | JGI IMG/M metagenome (GOLD analysis project Ga0155648, IMG submission 107305) | Alphaproteobacteria bacterium RIFCSPLOWO2_01_FULL_40_26 | reverse complement strand
TGTTGCGGGGTCCATTTGGTCGCAACCAATAAAATCAAGTCTTTGACGAGATGGACCCCGCAACAAGTGCGGGGTGACAGTGTGGTGAGATTTATGATTTAGCTTAGAGTCTGTAAATTTGAATCTGGGTTTCTTAAACGTTATTGGGGTTGGAATATGTTCTTGAAAATCGCTAAATTATCAGTTGAGAAAATCACAGAGATTTTGATTAACTGACAATCGATAATTGATTTATGTCTCCAAAACTCACTAATATCCTCCTTTTCCTCCTTCTCCGCCTCTTCGGACTTTGCCTTGTGGTTTTTTCTTTTGTCTTTGTTTTGGCGCTTTTTAGTTTTGATGTGAATGATCCTTCGTTTAACACTGTTTCAACTGATGGACACGTTAATAACTGGCTCGGAGCTTTTGGTTCGCATATTTCTGATTTGTCTTTTCAGCTTATCGGTTTGTCATCATTTTTTCTGGCGCTGATAATTTTTAGCATCGGCATGAAAATGAGTGGTCGCGAAGGGGTTAGAAATTTATTGCCAAAGATTATTTTAATACCTTTCTGTCTGTTATGTTTTGCCGTTGTTTTTGCTGTTTTGCCGCCACCTTCATGGTGGGAATTCAATTCGCTTGGCGGAGTTAACGGGCATTTTATTCTGGTCAAAATTGGTTATTTGCCCTCATACGCAACCGCGATTTTAGCAGCAATTTTTGGATTAATTCTGATTTCGATGATCATCGAAATTTCCCTGTCAGACTGGATTTATTTTTTCCGTTACAGCTTTATTTCCACGCGCTATCTTTTTGAAAAATTGCTGCAGTCTTTCAAAGATGAGCCAGTTACAACGCCGCGACAAATCAACTTGGAAGAAGATGATGATGATGAAGAAAAAAAATTACGCAAAACTCTGAAGAAAAAATTACAGACTATCAAAACCAAAAAGCCACTGCGCATAGGAAAATCAAGCTATCAATTGCCAAATTCTGATCTTTTAACTGATCGTGCCTCTGAAAATAAAGATAAAAAAATCAGCAAAGATGTGATCGAAAATCAGTCAAAAATGCTACTAAAAGTTCTGGAAGATTTTGGAGTTTATGGCATTTCGCTTGGCGCAAAAATCGGGCCTGTTGTCACTTTGCATGAATTTGAACCTGCCGCCGGCACCAAAGCTTCGCGAGTGATCGGGCTTTCTGACGATATAGCAAGATCAATGAGCGCGATTTCAACGCGTATTGCGGTAGTTCCTGGCAAAACTTCAATAGGCATCGAACTTCCAAACCCAAAGCGCGAAATGATTTTTTTACGCGAGTTGCTTGAATGCAAAGAGTATAAATTTTCGCAACATTTTCTGCCGATAATTTTGGGCAAAGATATTGCCGGCGAAACCATGATTGCCGATCTTGCCAAAATGCCGCATTTGCTAATTGCCGGAACAACCGGTTCAGGAAAATCGGTCGGTTTGAATGTGATGATTTTATCGATGCTCTACAAGCTTCGTCCCGATGAATGCAAATTCATCATGATTGATCCCAAAATGCTCGAGCTCTCAATTTATGATGGCATTCCACATCTTCTTGCGCCGGTTATAACCGAATCTGGAAGGGCGATAACAGCGCTCAAATGGGTGGTTGCCGAAATGGAAGAGCGTTATCGTCTGATGTCGAGTTTTGCTGTGCGCAATGTTGCCGGTTATAACGAAAAAGCTGAAAAAGCGATTTTAACCGGCGAAAAATTTGCACGCAAAGTGCAGACTGGTTTTGATCCGACAAATGGCCAGCCCATCATCGAAGAGATTGAATTTGAGCCGAAAAAATTACCTTTCATTGTGGTAATTGTTGATGAAATGGCCGATCTCATGCTGGTTGCCGGCAAGGAAATTGAAAATTCGGTGCAACGTCTGGCGCAAATGGCGCGCGCCGCCGGCATTCATTTGATTATGGCAACGCAGCGCCCATCGGTTGATGTCATAACCGGCGTGATCAAAGCAAATTTTCCAACCAGAATTTCCTTCCAAGTAACATCGCGAATCGACAGCCGCACAATTCTTGGCGTGCAAGGCGCAGAACAGTTGCTTGGGCAGGGCGATATGATCTACATGTCTGGCGGCAGCAAAATGACGCGCGTTCATGGGCCGTTTTGTTCCGATACCGAAATTGAAAATGTGGTCAATTTCATCAAGAATCAGGATCTAAGTGATTTTGAAGAGGATAAACAAATCTCCTTCGATGTCCCAATTCCTTCATCTGGAAATTCTACAACAGCTGATTTTGAGGGAGGTAATGGATCAGAAGAGGATCTTTACAGCAAGGCAGTGATGATCGTGCGCCGCGATAAAAAACCCTCAATCAGCTATATCCAGCGCCAACTCCGTATCGGCTATAACCGCGCCGCAACCCTGATTGAAAAAATGGAGGAAAATGGAGTGGTGAGTTCGCCAAGTATTTCGGGAAAGAGGGAGGTGATTGAGGAGTAGAAAACTATTAATCATCAATTATTAATTTGGTGATTATCCCTTCGAGCCAAGTAATCCTAGGAATAGACCCCGTCATGAAGACGGGGTGACAACTCATTCTCGATGTCACCCCGTCTTCATGACGGGGTCTATTTCATAAATTATTACCCCTCACCCCAACCCTCTCCCACAAGGGGAGAGGGAGTTAATCCGAATTCGGTGTAACTCCCTCTCCCCTTGTGGGAGAGGGTTGGTGTGAGGGGTAATACTTTTTGTGAGGGGTAATATTTTTTGTGATGGAGGCAATGTTCTTCAAAGAGTAAGGTTGGGAGCATTTTTCTTAAGCGTTATTGGGGTTAATTATAAATTTATTTATGGACAAAATTTCTTCCGTTTCTCTCGTAAATCTCATCCTTCACGCCGACATCGTAGTTCAGCTGGTAATGCTGCTTTTAGTCATCGCCTCCATCTGGTCTTGGGCGATTATTTTTGACAAGCTGGTGAAATTCAGAATTCTTAAAAATCGCAGCGACAAGTTTGAGGAGTTTTTTGAAAGCAACAAAATGCTGGAGGAAATCTACAGCCAAACCAAAGACAACGACAATCACCCGCTGGCGCGCATCTTTGTTTCCGGAATTGGTGAGTGGAAATCAAACAATGTTAAGCAAATCATTGCTGACGGCACAGACAAAAAATCCGCATTGAAAGAACGTCTGGCAAATGTCATGCGCGTTAGCTCCAACCGCTCAATGCAAAAAATGGAAAGTGGTTTGAATTTTCTGGCCATAACCGGCTCTTCCACACCTTTCATCGGTTTGTTTGGAACGGTTTGGGGGATTATGAATTCCTTTCAGGGCATCGCAATTAGCAAAAACACCAGCCTTGCTGTGGTTGCACCCGGCATCGCCGAAGCCTTGCTTGCCACCGCCTTCGGCCTTTTTGCCGCAATTCCGGCAGTATTTTTTTACAATATTTTCAGCGCCAGAATCAATCATTTCACCGAACGCGCCGAAAATTTTTCCCTACAACTTTTGAATATTCTTTCTAAGGAATTGGATCGTTAAATTCTTTTTATACCACGAAGTATCAGCCTAATCCCAACTACAACGAATATCAAAGGCAGAATCCAAAGCAAAATATTCGATTTTGGATCGGTCAAAATGTCCTTCCCGAACTTTCTGATTAATTCCTCTTTAATTTCCTCATCGCTTTTTCCCGTAACAATTTTTTCGCGGATTATTTTTCGCATTTGAAAGGCAAATTCGGTGTCAGAATTTTCAATTACCTGCCCATTGCAAACCAGGCAGCGCACTTGCAGGAAGAGATTCATGGCGCGCTGTTCTTGAACTTCATCATCTAGTCTTTTTTCAGGAGAAAGGGCGTAGGTAGAAAAGCAAAAGAAAAGAACTGCAAAAAAACTATACCAAAAATTTTTCATCAATTGTGCCTTCGAAATTTTTTTGATAGCCGCCTGTCATCACAATTGAATCGCCATTCCATTCAATAATCAGGTCGCCGCCTTTGAAGCGGGTGATGATTTTTTTTGATTTGATTAGATTGCTTTTGATTGCTGCAACCGCAACAGCACAGGCGCCAGAACCGCATGATAGAGTTTCTCCGCTTCCTCTTTCCCATACGCGAACTTCAATTAAATCATCGGCTAGAATGTGTGCAAATTCGACATTGGTTTGGTTTGGAAAAAATTCGTGTTTTTCGATTTTTGGCCCGATATCAAAAAATTTTTCATCAGAAATTTTTTCTTTAATAAATGCCACGGCATGAGGATTGCCAACATCAACGCAAATAAAATCAAAGCCAAAAAGTGTGATATTTTTTTCAAAAATCGGTTTACCCATATCAACTGAAATCAAATCGCCATTTTTTTTGCACAACAAAATTCCGGCAGCGGTTTTGATTTTTATTTCATTTTTTTCGATTAGAGAGGCAACACAGCGAGTAGCATTTCCACACGTGCCAGACATGGATCCATCGGAATTATAAATTTCCATCAGGCAGTCAGCATCATTGCAGTTTTTAATCAAAATTACCTGATCACAGCCGATATTTTTGCGATCGGAGATTTTTTTAATTTGTTCTGAAGTGAGAAAAATGGCGGATTTGCGCGCGTCAAAAATCACGAAGTCGTTTCCCGCTCCGTTCATTTTGATGAAATTAATTTTGTGATTTTGCACGTCCAACATAAGAAAAATCTTCGGTATTAACGATGATTTCTTCACCAGATTCGATAAAAGGTGGAACCATCACGCGCACGCCATTTTCAAGGGTTGCTGGCTTATATGAAGCAGCGGCGGTTTGGCCTTTAACTATGGCATCAGCTTGCGCGATAATTGCATTTACCTGTTGTGGCAGAAAGATTGAGATTGGCTTGTTGTTGCAATATTCAACACGGATATCCATGCCTTCTTGCAGAAATGGCAATGCTTCGCCAACTAAATTTTTATGAAATTGCTCGGTTTCAAAATTTTCCATATCCATGGCAACCAAATCGTCTTGATCGAAATATTGGAAAGTGAAGTGTTTCTGTTCGACATAGGCCACTTCAACATCCTCGCTGGAAGCAAAGCGGGTGTTGGTTTTGTTGCCAATTGTGATATTTTTCATTTCAAGCTGAATGTAAGCCCCGCCCTTGCCAGGCTTAACATGCTCGCGTTTTAAAATTTTCCACAACTGATTTTGGAATTCGATTATGTTGCCGATGCGAAGGGAGTTAGCGTTTGTTTTCATAAGATAAAAAAATAAACCCTCTTTGAAAAAGAGGGTGGCATCGCACGTAAGTGCGATGACGGGTGATTTTTGGGAGATAAACTTTGAATTGGAGTTTGTCTCCCAAAAATCCTCCGGCGCTCCGCGCCACCTCCTTTTTCAAAGGAGGTTTGGTCAAGAAAACCCTCTTTGAAAAAGAGGGTGGCATCGCACAAAGTGCGATGACGGGTGATTTGAAAGAGACAAACTCCAATCCAAAGTTTATCTCCCCCAAATCCTCCGTCTGATTGCTTCGCAATCAGCCACCTCCTTTTTCAAAGGAGGTTTGGTTCGAAAACCCTCTTTGAAAAAGAGGGTGGCATCGCACAAAGTGCGATGACGGGTGATTTGAGAGAGACAAACTCTAATTTAAAGTTTGTCTCCACAAATTGCGATGACGGGTGATTTGAGAGAGACAAACTCTAATTTAAAGTTTGTCTCCACAAATCCTCCGGCGCTTCGCGCCACCTCCTTTTTCAAAGGAGGTTTTTGAAATCCTCCGGCGCTTCGCGCCACCTCCTTTTTCAAAGGAGGTTATAAATTTTTTACTATCTCTTCCGTAACTTTTTTAGCATCGCCAAAAATCATCATGGTGTTGTCATTGAAGAATAGCTCATTCTCAACTCCGGCATAGCCGGAAGCCATTGAGCGTTTTACGAAGAAAACAGTTTTGGCGTGAGCGACATCGAGAATCGGCATGCCATAAATCGGACTGGTTTTGTCGGTTTTGGCGGCGGGATTTGTCACGTCATTTGCGCCAATAACAAAAGCGACATCGGTTGATTTGAATTCGCCGTTAATTTCTTCCAGCTCAAAAACTTTTTCATAATCAATGTGAGCTTCAGCAAGCAGGACATTCATGTGTCCAGGCATTCTTCCTGCAACTGGATGGATGGCAAATTTCACTTCAACTCCGGCTTCCTCAAGTTTTTTGGTCATCTCGGCAACAGCATGTTGCGCGCCAGCAACCGCCATGCCATAGCCTGGAACGATGATAATGGAAGATGATGATTTCATCAGATAAGCCGCGTCTTCAGCTGATCCTTGCTTGACTGGTTTTTGTTCTTTTTCCTCTCCTGCCACGCTTGAAACATGATCGCCAAAGCCTGAGAACATCACATTCAAAATCGAGCGATTCATCGCTTTGCACATGATGTAGGAAAGAATTGCGCCAGACGCGCCAACCAAAGCGCCGGTGATGATGAGAAGCTGATTATTCAAAGTAAAACCAATACCGCTTGCCGCCCATCCTGAATAGGAATTAAGCATTGAAACTACCACCGGCATATCAGCGCCGCCAACCGGCGCAATCAGCATGAAGCCGATAAAAAATGACAACAAAGTTAAAATCACGAATAAAAATTTTGAGCCGAAGGCAACAAAACCAAGCAAAACCAAGCCCAAAGCGCCGGCAACATATTTTGCAGATTTGGCCTGGTTTTTGAAAATAATGAATTTTGATTTCATATTGCCATTGAGCTTGAGGAAGGCGACGATTGAGCCGGTGAAGGTGATGGCACCAATCACCACGCCAAGCCCCATCTCGATCAAACTTGCAAGCTTGACGTGATTATCGATGAGAATATTGAATGATTTTGGCATCCATAAAGCGCTTGCAGCGATGAAAACAGCGGCCAAACCAACAAGAGAGTGAAAGCCTGCCACTAGTTGTGGCATTGAAGTCATTTTCACTTTCTTGGCGATGATATAACCAATCCCCGCGCCAATTGTGATTGCCAGAATAATGAAAAATAAATTGTGAATTTGTGGCAAAAACAACGTGGTTATAATCGCCAAGCCCATCCCAGCCATGCCGAAATAATTTCCCATGCGCGAAGTTTTTGGCGAAGAAAGACCGTAAAGCGAGAGGATGAAAAGGATGGCGGAGATTAGATAGGAGAAGGATGCAAGAGATGACATGGTTTAAAAATTAAAAAATATTCAAGACAGGATTATTTTTTGTGCCCCAATTACCAAAGCACGAAGCACGGCGCACGAAGCACGAAACCCTTATACCACCCCGCTGCGCAGGCAGTCATGAAGGTGCAAAATCCCGACAATTTTTTGTTCATCAAGAACAAAAAGGCTGGTGATGGATTTTTTGTTCATGATGGCGATTGCTTCGGCGGCGAGGGTGTCGGGTGAGGTGATTTTGGGATTTTTGGTCATGATTTTTTCTGCGTTATGATTGAGGAAATTGTTATCGATATGGCGGCGCAAATCGCCGTCGGTGATGATTCCAAGCAGATTGTCTTTTTCATCGACAACGCCAGTTACGCCAAGATGTTTTGAAGTCATTTCAAGCAAAACTTCCGGCATTTTTTTGTTTGATGAAACAAGCGGAATTTCTTTGCCGCTGCGCATCAGATCTTTCACTTTTAAAAAGTTTGAACCGAGCTTTCCGCCAGGATGAAAGAGGCCGAATTTTTCGGAATTAAAACCGCGCGCATCAATCAAACTCACGGCCAAAGCATCGCCCAAAGCAAGCATCATCGTGGTTGAAGTGGTAGGAGCATTGAGATGATTTGCCTCCGGAATTGCCGGCAGAATTAGTGGTACAGTGCTTGCTTTTGTAAGCTCGGATTCAGCGCGGCGAATAATGCCAATCAGCGGAATTTCAAAGCGTTTACAAAAATAGATGATGTCCTTGAGCTCCTTGGTTTCGCCGGAATTGGAAAGTAAAATCACCACATCATCTGATGCAATCATTCCCAAATCACCGTGGCTTGCTTCACCCGGATGGATGAAAAAAGATGGCGTTCCGGTTGAAGCAAAAGTGGCGGCGATTTTATGTGCGATATGTCCAGATTTTCCCATGCCGCTGACGATGATGCGGCCTTTGCAATTTAAGATCAGCTCAACAGCGCGCACATAATTTTCACCGAAAAAATCGAGCAAGGAATTCAAGCCGGCAATTTCAGTTTTAATCGTCGCAATTGCCGAAGAAATGTAGGATTTTTTATCTTGCATAATTTTTGTTTAATCTTGTTTAATCGGGATTTTATTACCCCTCACCCAACCCTCTCCCACAAGGGGAGAGGGCTTAATATTGAATTTGTATTAAGCCCTCTCCCCTTGTGGGAGAGGGTTGGGTGAGGGGTAGATTTTCAAAGTCAATTTCCAATCATGAACTTAAAAGAGCAAGAAATTTTGCAGGAATTTTCTGCTGCCAAAGCAATTTTGAAAGGCCATTTTATTCTTTCTTCCGGCCTTCATTCCGACACTTACATGCAATGTGCACGTGTTTTGATGGAGCCAAAAAGAGCTGAAAAACTCTGTGCTGAATTAGCAAATAAAATTGAAAAAAAATTGGGAAAAAATTTTGCCGACATCGTAATTGCGCCGGCAATGGGAGGCGTGGTGGTTGGTTATGAAATGGGACGCCAGCTTGGTTTGCCAACAATTTTTTGTGAAAGAGTAAATGGTCAATTCGAGTTGCGTCGCGGTTTTGAACTCAACGACAAAATGCGGGTTTTGGTGGTTGAAGATGTAATTACCACCGGAAAATCATCGCTTGAAACTTACGATCTGGTTAAAAAATTTAACGCCAAAATTGTTGCTGAAACAGCTTTGGTTGATCGCTCAAATGATAAAAATCTCGAGGCAAAAATGGGCATTCCAATCATTTCACTTTTGCAAATTAACGTCAAAACTTTCGATGAAAATAATGTGCCGCAAGAATTGAAAAATATTCCGGCGATAAAGCCAGGAAGTAGATTTTTAAAATAAAATGGACCCCGCAACAAGTGCGGGGTGACATCGTTTGAAGCATGGCTCCAGAACCATGTCACCCCGCACTTGTTGCGGGGTCCAACGCAATTAATCATGAAAACTTACACAAACAAACTTGAAGAAGTTGTTCTCAACACGCGTGAACTCAGTGTTTCTTTTGAATTCTTTCCGCCAAAAACTGATGAAATGGAAGAGCAATTATGGAAGGCGATTTCAAAATTAAAAAGTTTGAAACCGAATTTTGTTTCTGTCACTTATGGCGCCGGCGGATCAACGCGCGAAAGAACGCACCACACCATCAAGCGCATAATTGATGAAACTGATTTGAAGCCGGCTTCACACCTCACTTGCATTGCTGCCTCAAAGGAAGAAATTAACGAAATTTTACGCAATTACTGGAAAATCGGTGTGCGTCATATTGTGGCTTTACGTGGTGATATGCCTGCTTCCAGCCCCAATTATCAACTGCGCAAAGATGGCTATCAATATGCCAGCGAACTTGTCGAGGGCATAAAAAAAATCGCTGATTTTGAAATTTCTGTTGCCGGCTATCCGGAAAAACATCCGGAAGCAAAAAATATTGATGAAGATATCGACTATCTAAAACGCAAGGTAGACGCGGGCGCAAGCCGTATCATCACGCAGTTTTTTTTTGATGCCGATGTTTATTTTTCATTCGTGGAAAAATGTCGTAAACGCGGAATCAATGTGCCGATTGTGCCAGGAATCTTGCCGGTTACCAATGTCAAACAAACCAAACATTTTGCCAAAATGTGCGGTGCAAAAATTCCAAAATGGATGGATCAGATTTTTGAAAATCTTGATGAAAAGCAGGAAACGCGCCATCTCATCGCCGGAATTGTTGCTACCGAACTCTGCCGAATTTTGCATAATGGCGGAGTTAATGACTTCCACTTCTATACGCTAAACCGCGCCGAGTTAACATCTGCGATATGTCACGTGCTTGGAGTCAGATGAATTATGAATTAAATTGAGAATTAAGATTGAGTATATAAGCAGCCTGCCCATTTCGTAAATCGTAAATCTAAATCGTAATTTATATGCCCAAAGAGGATCTTCTAACCATGAATGGCGTCGTTGTTGAGGTTTTACCCAACACAATTTTTCGCGTTAAGTTTGAAAACGACCATCTCATTACCGCCCATGCTTCCGGCAAAATACGCAAAAACAAAATCAGAATTCTTAAGGGCGATAAGGTTGAAGTTGAGATGTCAACTTATGATTTGAGCAAAGGACGCATTTCAAAACGTATCGGATAATGAAAAATCTCCTCATCGTTGAATCTCCGGCGAAGGCCAAAACCATCGGCAAATATTTGGGAAAGGATTACATGGTAATGGCTTCTTTTGGCCATATTCGTGATTTGCCAAGCAAGGATGGGTCGGTTGAGCCGAATAATGATTTTGCCATGCATTACCAGGTTTCGGCAAAATCTTCCAAACATGTGAAGGAAATTGTCGATGCCGCGAAATCTTGTCAGAAGCTGATTCTTGCTCCAGATCCTGATCGCGAAGGAGAGTCAATCGCCTGGCATGTTCTCGAAGTTTTGAAGCAAAAAAAATCGTTAAAAAAAGATACGCCAATTGAGCGCGTTGTTTTTAATGCCATCACCAAAAATTCTGTTTCTGAAGCCATAAAAAATCCGCGTGATATTGATATGGATTTGGTCAATGCCCAGCAAGCGCGCCGCGCTTTAGACTATCTCGTGGGTTTTACACTTTCGCCGGTTTTGTGGAGAAAACTTCCCGGCAGCAGATCGGCCGGACGCGTGCAATCAGTGTCTTTGCGCCTGATTTGTGATCGCGAAGATGAAATTGAAAATTTCAAAAGTGAAGAATATTGGGATATAAAACTCGATCTTAAAACCGCGCAAAATGATGAGTTTCAGGCAAATCTTGTTGAGCTTGCAGGAAAAAAATTAGAAAAATTTTCGATCATAACTGAAGTCCAAGCCGGCAATATCAAAAAACTTCTCGAAGAAAAAAAATATCAGGTTTTATCAATCACAAAAAGGCAGGCCAAACGTCGTCCGCAAGCCCCTTTCACCACTTCTTCGATGCAGCAGGAAGCAGCGCGCAAATTAGGATTTTCTGCAAGCCGCACCATGATGTTGGCGCAACGTCTTTATGAAGGCATTGAAATTGACGGTGCGGCGCAAGGTCTTATCACTTACATGAGAACTGATTCAGTCGATGTCACTTTCGAAGCAATTTCTGCAGTGCGTACCAAAATTGAAAATCTTTATGGAAAAAATTATCTGCCCGAGTCGCCAAATGTTTTTAAGAGCAAAGTAAAAAACGCCCAAGAAGCCCACGAGGCAATTCGTCCAACTGATTTTTCTCTTACGCCAGATAAGGTAAAAAAACATCTCGATGACGCACAATTTGCGCTTTATGATTTGGTGTGGAAGCGCATGCTTGCTTCGCAAATGGCTGATGTGATTTTTGATCAAGTCATTGTGGAAATCACAACAATTCCCTCTTATGCAAAAGCTAGGGCGGTTGGATCTACAATCAGATTTGACGGATTTTATCGTGTTTATCGTGAAGATCGTGATGAAGGTGAAGGTGACGATGAAGAAGAAAAGCAAAATTTGCCCGATCTCAAAGAAAAAGAAAATCTCGATTTAATTGAAGTAAAACCGCAGCAACATTTCACCGAACCGCCACCACGTTATTCTGAAGCCAGTTTGGTAAAAAAAATGGAAGAACTTGGAATCGGCCGTCCTTCAACTTATGCGGCGATTATTTCAGTGTTGCAGGATCGCGGCTATGTCAAGCTTGACCGCCGCAGATTTTTTCCCGAAGAGCGCGGCAGAATTGTCACCACTTTCCTCAAAGAATTTTTTAGCAAATATGTCGAATATGATTACACCGCCAATCTTGAAGATGAGCTCGACATAATTTCCAATGGCAAGATGAATTGGAAAAATTTCCTTAATAAATTTTGGAAAGATTTTCACGGCAACACTTCGCAAGTAATGGAGAAGCCGTTTCCTGAAGTGCTAGAAGTTTTAAATCAAAAAGTTGGTGGCCATATTTTTGGTCGCGATGAAAAGGGTGAATTAAAAAATACTTGCCCAACTTGCGGTAATGGCAAACTCGGTTTGCGCCTCGGAAAATTCGGCGCTTTCATCGGCTGTTCCAATTATCCCGCTTGCAAACATACCATGCAGATTTTTGCCGCAGAAGGTGGTGAAGAGCGTGAAATCAAGCCGCAATTTGAGCCAAAGAGTTTAGGTAATGATCCAAAAAGCGGTGCAGAAATTCTTGTCAAAGTTGGGCCATACGGACCTTATCTCGAGTTGATCGGCACTGCAAATAAAGAGCATAAGGAAGAAAAATCTCCCGATAAAAAATCAAATAAATCAAAAAAGGAAAAAGCCGCAAAGAAGCCAAAAAGAGTTTCAATTCCAAAAAATATTGATCCAAACATGATTGATTTGGAAACCGCCACCCAATTTCTTGCTTTGCCGCGTGAGGTTGGTGCTCATCCTGAAACTGGTGAAAAAATAATTGCCAATATCGGGCCGTTTGGACCATATCTGCTTCACAACAAAAAATTCACTTCAGTTAAGGAAGATAACATTTTTGAGATTGGTTTAAACCGCGCTGTTGACTTGATAGCTTCTTCAGTAAAGAAAAAGGCTACACGAATAAGGAAGTCAAAAAATAAACATGTCTAAACAGGCTGCACAAAGTGAGTTTGAAAATAGTGAAGTAAAATCAGAAATTGTTGAGCTGCAAAGCATTGTTGATTCTATGCCAGAAGCTTCATTGCTGTGCGAAGGCAAGAAGAATAATCCAAATTATCTTTCCATAATTCACGCCAATAAGAATTTTCTTGAAACCTTTGGTTTTAAGGAATTTGAAGTTACGGGGAAAAGCTATGATTTTTTCTTCTCCGATTTTGATCTCGATTATTCATCAGAAGACCGGATGGAATATGTGCGTTTGATTAGAGATGTGAAGGCTTGGCGTAGTTGCTCGGTTATCGTTGCTGTTTCCAATCACAGAATTGGAGATATCAGGGTCAAAATCACCTTTACACCGCAAAAAGATGGTTTTGCAATTTTTGCTTTTGAAAAGCTGAATGATTTAGATTCTGCTAAGATGAATGACAAAACCTCTGATGTTTTTCTGCGAAATCTGGAAAGAACTTTGCGCAATGAAAGATTATTGCGCGAAGTTAGCAGTTTGATAATTGACGATGTTGCGATTGAAAAAATTGCACAGAATGTTGCCAAAATTCTGTGTGAGCATTTAAAAACCGATAGATGTCTGATTCATGATTATCGCGATGGTTCCACCAATTTTGTTGTCGAATATCATAACCAGTATAGCAAACCAATGTTTGATGATGCGCGAGACAAAAACTCTCAGGAAAATCTAACCAAATACATCAATTTCCAGAATCATTTTTACGAAAAATTTGGTGATAAAAAAAAGAAATCCTCATTGTCAATTGTTGAAGATGTTGCAAATGACCAGAATTTTTTGCCGGTTGAAGATATCTGCAAAAATTTTTCCATCATCTCGCAAATTGCTATCACCACCACTTTCAACGGCAAGATTAACGGAGGAGTTTATCTGCATCAGGCGGATAAAAGAGTCTGGCTTGAAGATGAAATTGAGTTGATGGAAATAATCGCTGATCAATTTTCTATTGCGCTTGATCGCTCCAATTCAATTGAACGCGTGATGATTGCAAATCACGCTTTGATGGAAAAAACCTCTCAACTCAAAGAGGCTTTGAAGCAGGAGCAGGAAATGCGCAAAATGCAAAATGAGTTTGTAGCTTTGGTATCACATGAATTCAAAACCCCTTTACAAATCATTGATAGCACACGTGAACTTTTGGTTAGAAAAATCAAACATCACAATATCGCCGACGAGACGATTGAGAAAGGTTTTGAACGTATCAAAAGTGGAATTCAAAGAATGAATGGTCTTATTCACAGCACGCTAAATCTTGCAAAGATGGAAAGCGGTGAAAGCAAAATTACCGTTGAACGGATTGTTTTTGATCTGAGAGAGTTTGTGCATGAAATCATTGCCAAAAGTTCCAATCTGGCAATGAATCGGAATATCAGAATTTTAACTAAAATAGATGAACTACCGCAAGATTTTAACGGTGATTCCAAACTCCTTGATCACTCAATCACCAACATAATTTCCAATGCCATCAAATATTCCAGAAGCGATTCAACAGTGAAAATTATTGCCAGAGCCAATGATAAAAAAATCGCTTTGCGCGTGATTGACCAGGGAATCGGAATTCCAAAAGAAGATTTAGCCAATATCGGAAAAAAATTTTTTCGTGCCAGAAATACTCTCTCGGTTGCAGGCACAGGAATCGGGCTTTATCTAACCAAACATTTTATTGAATTACATGGTGGTGAAGTTTTAATCGAAAGCGAAGTTAACGTTGGCACTTCAGTAACCGTTATTTTGCCGAGAATATAATGAAAAATTTTATCCTGTTTTTTTCCGGTTTTTTTCTGTTTGCCTGTGCGCTTCATGCTGAAGGGTTAAAAAAATTTCCCAATATTTCCGGCGATGTTTTATTTCAGATTCAAGCTGATCGTGTGTTGTCAACGCAAAAGCGCGGCGTTTCAGCGAATAATGCCTTTGTTTATATTGAGCCAAATCTGGTGCTGAATTTTAATCGCAATTGGGCAGTGAAAACGCAATGGCGATTGCAGCCAAACGATGTTTTAACCACCAGAAACACTACCTATCCCGAAAGATACAGAACATTTTTACAATCTAATCGCAGTGTAAATATCAGCGAAACCGGACTGATTATTGAAGAGTTGAAACTCAATTTTGAAAATGAAGATATGAGATTTTTTGCCGGTAAATTTGATCCAACTTTTGGCACGGCGTGGCGCAAAACAAAAAGACTTGGAGTTTTTGCTTCACAATTTACCGAAGATTACAATCTGCGCGAAAAAATCGGCGCCGGAGTTTCTGCTCTTCTTGAAAACAGCAACATCAATTTCAACGGCTTTTTTAACGATACTACCGGCATGAGCAGAAGCGCGTTTAACAATCGCGGGCGCGATTCTGACGGCCGTATCGCTGGTGATACAGGAACTCTTTCATCTTATAGTCTTTCCATGGAAGGAGAGAATTTTCTTGCTGTGGAGAATTGGTATTACAATTTTGGCTATCGTAGTTTAGGCGTTGATAAAACTGGCGACAGAAGCAGGGAAAAAGGATATGTTTTTGGTTCAGAATATCTCTACAAAATCAGCAATAACAGCTCGCTAATCCCGTTTATTGAGATGGTTAAAATTGACAATTTTACCGGCCAGAAAAATCGCGATGCCTATTACACAACTTTGGCTTTGATCGGAAAATATAGTGGCTGGACAGCCAGCGCATCGTTAATTGATCGTTATACCAAACAGCCGCGCAATGGCAATGTTTCCGACAAGATTCTGCAATTTTCCATAGGCTATAAATTCACCGATAATCTCACCATTGATGTCAGCCGCGCCAATTTGAAGGAAGAGGGAAAAACAGGATCATTGCTTGGAGTTACTTTCAGCTATCTTTACAAGTTTTAGAAAAGAGCGCGGTGTAGTTTATGTCGATGTTATCGCTTTCCTTCCATTCATCAGTCAGGATGTTGTAATTAAATCCTCTCAGCTCTTCCAATTTAAGGCCGCAGGCATTTGCACAAAAATTTATCTCCGATGGTTTCAAAAATTTTTTCCAATCATGAGTGCCGGCCGGTAGCCATTTCAAAACATATTCAGCAGCAAATTTTGCAAATGCCAAAGATTTCAAATTGCGATTGATTGTGGCAATAAAAATCAGCCCATCTTGCTTTACTAACTTTGCGCAAGCCGCGATGAATTTTTCTACATCAGCCACATGCTCAATAATTTCGAGAGCCAAAATTACGTCAAATTGTCCCGATATTTCTTCTGCTGAATTAACGCGATAATCAATTTTTAAGCCTGATTTTTCTGCATGGATTTTGGCAATTGTGATATTTTTTTCTGAAGCATCAATTGCTGTTACGTCAAATCCCAAGCGGGCAAAAGGTTCGGCAACTAGGCCACCACCGCAGCCTATGTCGAGGAGTTTTATGCTTCGTGCTTCGTGCTTCGTGCTTCGTGCTTCGTTATGTTTTTCGATTTTTTTTCTGATATAGGCAATCCGCGCTGGATTGAATTTGTGTAGTGGTTTGAATTTGCCGTTTTCATTCCACCATTCGTCAGCGATGCGGGAGAATTTTTCGATTTCGGATTTATCAATTGTTGAAGTCATGTTCAGTGTCATTCATCCAATCTTTTTTTACCTTCACAAATAAAAACAGATGAACTTTAGCGCCGGCAATCATTGCCAGATCTTTGCGCGCCTCTTCTCCTACATTTTTTATCATCGCACCTTTTTTGCCGATAATAATTTGTTTTTGGCTTTCCTTCAGAACGAAAATTGTTTGATGGATTTTGATTCCGCCATTTTTCAAAACTTCGTAAGAGTCAGTTTTAACCGCAAGAGAGTAGGGCAATTCCTGATGTAGTTTGAGAAACAATTTTTCGCGCGTGATTTCTGACGCGATGAAGCGCATCGGCGCATCAGTAATTTGATTTTCATCATAAATCCAACCGTTATTTGTGCATTTTGCGCTTAAGAATTTTTTTAAATTTTCTACGCCTTCTTTTGTTCCGGCAGAAATTGGAATAATATCTTCAAAACCAAGTGCAGCAAGGCTCGCGATTATTTCAAGAATTGATGATTTTTTGACAAGATCAATTTTGTTGATGACAATTGTCAGCGGCAGATTTTCTTTTTTTAAATCGGAAATTATGCGCGAATTTTCATTATTTACGCCACTTGTAGCATCAATAACGAAGCAAATATGATTGGCCCCGCGAAGCGCTTGCCAAGCGGATTTAACGATGATGCGTTCAAGAATTTTGTCATCACGCGGAATAAAAATTCCCGGCGTGTCGATGAGGATTAATTGTGTTTTACCTTCAATTGCAATAGCGCGAATTGAATTGCGCGTAGTTTGAACTTTGGGAGAAACAATCGTGAGTTTTTGACCGAGAAGAGCGTTGGTAAGAGTTGATTTTCCAGCATTTGGTGCGCCGACGATGGCGATGATTCCGTGTTTTTTCATCTGATTTCTTGCGCAATTGCAAATGCCAATTCCACACTTTGTGAGGCATTGAGGCGTGGATCGCAATGGGTGTGATAGCGATCACGCAAGTTAATTTCAGAAATTTTCTGATTGCCACCGAGGCATTCTGTGACGTCTTGTCCAGTCATTTCGAAATGTACGCCGCCGGCATAAGTTCCAAGCTTATTATGAATGGCGAAGAATGATTTTATCTCGCTTAAAATGTCATCGAATTTGCGTGTTTTATAACCATTTGCAGATTTGATGGTGTTGCCATGCATTGGGTCGCAGCTCCAGATCACCTTATTGCCGTTGTTTTTAATTGCTTTCACCAAAGGTGGTAAAAATTTATGCACCTGATCTTTGCCCATGCGCGAAATAAGGGTTACGCGGCCTGGTTCATTTTCCGGATTTAGAATTTCCAGAAGTTTCAGTAAACCATCTTGTGAGATTGTTGGACCAACTTTGAAAGCAATTGGATTGGCGATTCCGCGCAGAAATTCAACATGAGCTTCATCTGGTGAACGTGTACGATCGCCGATCCACAGCATGTGCGCGCTTAAGTCATAAAATTTTTTGTTATCTTTGTTTTTACGCAGGAATGGCTCTTCATAATTCAAAAGCAAAGCCTCGTGAGAAGTGAAGAAGCTTGCGGTTGTGAGTTGCGGAATTGCTTTGGAGTTAAGTCCGCAAGCTTGCATGAAATCAAGGTTTTCGTTGATTTTCTTAATAACCTCTTCGGTGTTTTTTTTGCTATTCAAACTATGGGCAAATTCTTCATTCCATTTATTAATTTTTTCGAGATTGCCATAACCGCCAAGAGCAAGGCAGCGAAGATAATTCAGTGATGCCGCAGCATAAAAATATGATTCAAGCAAGCGCTTTGGATTGGCCAAACGTGCTTCTTTTTTAAATTCAATTGAATTGATGATATCGCCGCGATAAGCGGGCAGGGTGATGTCGTTGATGGTTTCTTCATCTTGCGATCTAGGTTTGGCATATTGTCCGGCAATGCGCCCGACTTTGACGATTGGTTTTTTCAAACCATGCATCAAAGCAATTGTCATCTGCATGATTGTTCTGAAAAAACTCTTCAGATTGTCATGAGAAAATTCAGTAAAACTTTCAGCGCAATCTCCGCCTTGCAAAAGAAAGGCCTGGCCTTCAGCAACCCGAGCCAATTCTGATTTTAGATTTTCGATTTCATCAAATGAGACCAAAGGCGGAAAATTGGCGAGTTGGTTTTCAATCTTCTTTAACTCGCCTGGATTTTCATAAACTGGCTGTTGTTTGATTGGAAAATTTCTCCATGAATTTGGAGTCCAGTTTTTTGGCATAGATGCTTTGAATATTGATTTTGTTGAATGCGCCGGCAATTATGGTTCTGTCGCAAATCCCCATTTCTTACCATTTTTAAACTCGATGAGTCCTTATAAATCAAGGGTTCAGACTTTTTGGAAAGTTGATTTGCGACGGGGCAATTATCAAAATTGTTTCAATCAATGTCAAACTTTATGACCAGGATAATTGCATTTCAGGGCACGCTTGGCGCGAACTCCAATCTTGCTTGTCAAAAATTTTATTCAGATTTGGAAGCCAAAGCCTTTCAAACTTTTTACGATGTTTTTGTCGCGGTTGAAGAAGGTGAAGTTGAATATGGCATGATTCCTTTGGAAAATTCCTACGCCGGACGCGTTTCAGAAATCCATGATTTATTGCAAAAATACGAAGTTTCGATTATTGCCGAACATTTTTTTCCAATTTCGCATAACCTTTGCGGAATAGATGGAGTAAGGCTTGAAGAGATCAAAGAAGTTTTATCACATCCGCAAGCCCTGATGCAATGTCAAAATAATTTGCGCCAACTTGGAGTAAAAATAGGTGAGTTTTCAAATACGGCTGAAGCCGCAAAATTCATAGCCAGGCAAGCCGATAAATCAAAAGCCGCAATTTGCTCAAAAATGGCCGCCGAACTTTATGGTTTGAAAATCATCAGGGAGAACATGCAGGATTCCGGTAATGACAATACTACCATTTTTATCGTTATTGCCAAAGAGCCAAAAAATGTTGATCCAAAAATAGCGCCGGTGATTACCGCTTTGTTATTTACCATCAGAAACATTCCCGGCTCGCTTTACAAGGCGCTTGGCGGTTTTGCTACCAATGGCGTGAGTTTGGTAAAATTGGAAAGTTATATTCCTGGTGGCATGTCAAAACAGGCGCAATTTTTTATCACAATCGAAGGTCATCCCAGTCAGAAAAATGTCGCATTAGCTTTGGAAGAGTTAGGATTTTTTTCTAAAAATGTGAAGTTGCTCGGGGTTTATTACGCGGATGAGGCGAGGTGTAGAAAGTGAGAATAATCGCCGGAAAATTCCGTGGTAGAAAATTGGCGCAATCCAGTCGTTTAAAATCGCTTCGACCTACAACTGACAAAAATCGCGAATCGCTTTTTAATATTCTTTTTTCGCGCGGTTTTAAATTTGAAAATGCGAAGATTCTTGATTTGTGTTGCGGCAGCGGAGCTATTGCGTTTGAAGCTCTCTCACGTGGTGCGAAATCGGCAATTCTTGTTGATATCGATTATAACCATCTCGATCTTGTGAGGAAAAATTGTGAAATTCTTGGAGTGCAAGATCAGGTTGAAACCATCTGTTTGGATGTCAAAAAATTGCCACAAAATGAAGTTTTCTTTGATCTTATCTTTATTGATCCGCCTTATGAACAGAGTGTTTTGCCTTTCATCGAAAATCTTTTGAAAAAAAACTGGATACAAAAAAATTCACTGCTTGTTGCAGAGTTTGAAGCCAAACCCGATTCTTTTTCCGATGAATTAAACCTGCTCGATTTACGTCGCTATGGCAAAAGTTTTTTTGCGTTTTTGGAGTTAAAACAACCCCAATAACGCTTAAGAACCTGTCCTAAATCTTTTTTAACTCCATATTTTAACCCCAATAACGTTTAAGAAACCCAGATTCAAACTTACAGACTCTAAGCTA
>Ga0155648_112_pt1 | contig 22247 bp, 19 predicted proteins | sample RifCSPlowO2_01_FD_107305 | JGI IMG/M metagenome (GOLD analysis project Ga0155648, IMG submission 107305) | Alphaproteobacteria bacterium RIFCSPLOWO2_01_FULL_40_26 | reverse complement strand
TAACTCTGAGTTTGTCTCCATAAATCCTCCGTCTGATTGCTTCGCAATCAGCCACCTCCTTTTTCAAAGGAGGTTTTTGAAATCCTCCGGCGCTTTGCGCCACCTCCTTTTTCAAAGGAGGTTAGTTTACTTCGACAATCACTGCTCCACCCTGCCCGCCGCCGATGCAAAGCGTGGCGAGACCATGATCTTTACCACGGCGCTTTAGTTCGCGCAGCAAATGGATGATAATTCTAGCGCCAGACATTCCAACCGGATGACCAAGTGCAACCGCACCACCATTAACGTTAAGAATTTTTGGATCAATTTTGCCAAGAGCATTACAAGCAAAATTTTTCTGACAAAATTCATCAGAGGCAAAGGCGCGAACACAGCCAATCACTTGCGCGGCGAAGGCTTCATTAATTTCGAATAAATCCATATCCTGCAAACTCAAACCGGATTTATCCAAAACTTTTTTGGAAGCAAAAACCGGGCCCAAACCCATGCGCGAAGGATCACAGCCGGCATAGGCAAATTCGCGAATATAGCCCAAAGGTTGCAAACCAAGTTCCTTTGCTTTCGATTCACGCATTAAAATTGCAAACGCCGCACCATCAGTGATTTGCGATGAATTGCCAACCGTCACCGTGCCGGTCACTTTTTCAAAATATGGCTTGAGCTTGGATAGATCTTCGATTTTTTGACCTTTACGCACACCTTCATCTTCTTCAATCATCTGCGAATTTTTTTCGTCATTATTGAAAACCGGAATAATTTCTTCTTTGAAAATTCCATTTGTCATCGCCGCTTCAGCCTTTTGATGCGATAGCAAGGAAAACTGATCCTGCTCTTCGCGCGTAATTTTAAAATCCTTCGCCACATTTTCTGCGGTGCAACCCATAATCAGGCCGGAGATTGGATCAGTAAGGCCTTGAAGCAAACCCACAACCGGCGCAAGAAAATTCAGGCGAAAAGTTAGAATCGTTGAAATCTTTTGTTGCAAAGTTTTTGCCTTCATCAAATTGGCAAAAAGTGCAGTCATTTTTTTACCAAACATCAAAGGAATGTTGCTCATCGATTCCACACCGCCAGCCAGAATGATTTCAGCTTCGCCATTTAAAATTTTTGAAGAGGCAGTGGTCATTGCTTCCATGCCAGAAGCACAATTGCGATGCACTGTGAAAGCCGGAACATAATCAGGAATACCGGCTTTTAAAGCGATAACACGCGAAATGTTCGCCGCTTCTGCCGGCTGCGCCACATTGCCGATAATTACTTCGTCAATTTTTTGCGGATCAATTTTTGCGCGAGTCAAAACTTCTTTGGCAATATGTGCTCCCAAATCGTGAGCAGTAAGATTTTTCAAGCTTCCACCGGCCTTTCCCATTGGAGATCTGAAGCCGGAAATAATTGCAATTCTTTCTTTCATGGAAAACGTTTGATTTGTTGGAGAGGCTTGCGAATTTAGGAAGCGGGAAATTAAGTTTCACTTATTTTTTGTCGGATATCGCTCAAAAAAATCCCAAAAATAATTAGCTAACAGTGTCTAAAGCAGTGCCTAAAGAAATTATCGAATTTGCCAATCATCTCGCCGATCTCTCATCGGTAATTGCCAAAAAATATTTTCGCCATTTTGAAATTGGTGAAATGGCCAAGGAAGATGATTCCCCTGTTACCAAAGCCGATCGTGAAATTGAAAAAATTATTCGCGAAGAAATCGAAAAAAAATTTCCTGATCATGGAATTATCGGCGAAGAATATGGCACCAAAGAGACAAAATCTGATTTCACCTGGATTCTTGATCCAATTGACGGCACCTCATCTTTCATCATCGGCCGCCCACTTTTTGGCACATTGATTGCACTTACCTGCAAAGGAAAATCCATTTTAGGAATCATGAATCAGCCAATCACCAATGAGCGCTGGATTGGTATCGATGGCCAAGGTTCATGGCTTAATGGTGTAAAAAACCAAACCAGAAATTGCACTGAAATTGCAGATGCCGTGATGTGCGCTTCTTCATCGCATCACTTTCAAAATGGTGATGATGATGTTTTAAAAAAACTTGCCAGCCTTACAAAATACCAGCGTCTTGGCGGCATTATTTATGGCGGCGATTGTTATTCCTACGCTTCGCTTGCTTCAGGATTTGTTGATATCGTTTTGGATCCGGGCTTAAAAGTTTATGATTATGCCGCGCTGATTCCAATAATCGAAATGGCTGGCGGCATTATAACCGACTGGCAGGGAAATGATTTGAAGTTAAAATCAAATGTGAAGCTTGTTGCTTGCGGCGATAAAGAACTGCATGAAAAAATTCTGCAGGAAATCAATGTTTGAAATGTCTGGTTTCGATGAAATATAGCGCGATGTTTTTTTCATCGGCCTTGGCGATAACCTCCTCATCGCGCACTGAACCACCTGGCGCGATGATGGCTTTGATTCCATAGCTAGCAGCAATTTCAATATTATCGGCAAAAGGGAAAAAAGCGTCAGACGCCAAAAATGCGCCGCGCGCTTTTTCAGCGGATTTTTTGCAGGCAATTGCGCAAGCATCAACACGGCTGGTTTGACCAGCGCCAATGCCGATAGTTTGAAAATCAGAAACCACCACAATCGCATTTGATTTAACATGTTTGCACACCGACATCGCAAAAATTAATTGCTCGATTTCGCTTTCGCTTGCTGATTTTTTTGAAACCAGTTTCAGGTCGTTTTTACTGATAATTTTTTGATCAAGCTCCTGAATTAAAAATCCTCCGAAAACAGATTTTATCTGGCTTTGTATTTCTTTTTTGAAATCAGCAATCAGCAAGCGCAGATTTTTTTTCGTCGCCAGAATTTCTCTCGCCTTTTCATCAATTTCACGAGCAATGATTACTTCGTAAAAAACTTTTGAAAGCTCCTGCGCTAAACTTTCATCAATCTTTCCATTTAGAGCAACAATGCCGCCAAAAGCTGATTTCGGATCAGATGAGAGCGCGCTTTGATAAACTTCAAACAGATTTTTGCCAATCGCTACACCGCAGGGATTGGTATGTTTAATGATAGCGCAAGCTGGCTGTTTGAACTCCAAAATCAGATTGTAAGCAGCATCAGCATCATTGAGATTGTTGTAGCTGAGCTCTTTTCCCTGAAGCTGTTTGGCATTCACAATTCCTGAAGCAGAAGTGGAATAAAGCGCGGCTTTTTGATGTGAATTTTCACCATAGCGCAAAGATTGTTTGAGTTCCAAAAGCAGAGCAAAATCTGATTTGTTGAACCAATTGGAAATTGCGATGTCGTAATTGGCGATATTTTTGAAAGCCTGCGCTGCCAGATTTTTTCTGAATTCAAACGATGTTGCACCAAAATTTTTTTCCATCTCATCTCGCAAATTTTGATATTGCGCTATAGAAGTGATCACGGTTTTGTAAGCAAAATTTTTGGCTGCCGACCTCACCATCGCTGGCCCGCCAATATCGATATTTTCGATGATTTCTTCTTCGCTGGACGTCTTTGCCACTGTTTCAACAAAGGGATAAAGATTAATGATGAGCAAATCGATTGATTCGATTTTATGCTGTTGCGCTGATTTCATATGCTCATCATTATCAGGAATTGCCAGCAAAGCGCCATGAACTTTCGGATGCAAAGTTTTGACACGCCCATCCATCATTTCCGGAAAATTCGTGAAGTCAGAAATCTCTTTCGCCGGAATTTTTTCCTGACACAAAAGCTTAAAAGTTCCACCGGTGGAAATTATTTCAACACTTTGCGAAGCCAGAAATTTAGCCAACCCAACAATTTCTGTTTTATCAGAAACTGAAATCAGACAACGAGAAATTTTTTGTAAATTTTTGAAATTAACCGCCGGATCTGCCATCGCCTCCACCTGACCTCATTCTTTCGACACGCGCTCTTCTGTCTTGCAATTGATCAACCTGAGTTTGTCCTTCTTCTTCATTTGCACCAGTTTCTGCAGTGGAAGCGCCATGTTTTCTAAGCGATGAAACTACATCTTTCAAATCATTGATTTCTCTTGTTCCTTTGGTTGTAAATAAATCAACCACTGCCTGAACAAAGGAATTTAATAATTCGAGAAGAAAATTGGCACGTTCCGATTCTTTTGGATGATCAGAGATATGCTCGGTGGCCAAAGCCCCCAAATCCCCACGCTCCTGCTCAAAACTTTCACCGGCAAGAGCAAAATATTTTTTAGCCAAACCATAATCACGTCTCACCTTTGCCATCTCATCACCTTGGGAATTATAATATCCAACAGCAACTGCCGCTCTTTTATCTCCTTCCTGCGCCGCTCTTTCAAAAGATTGAAAAGCGCGTTGATAAATTTCGGCAAAAGCATCACCATCCATTTCATTACCAATTACCACCTGAGTTGCGGAATAAAGCTGAACTTCTGCAGTAAAAATTGGGATACCTTCGAGAGCAAATTTAAAAGCTGAATCACAATCCTTCTCAGTCCCAAAACCATGAGTATAATAGCCGGCAAGCATCTTATCAATATGTGCAATCATGCCGGTTGCATTGGGTTTGACGCCAGTTGCGCTGTATTCTTTTTCTCTTCTTTTGTCATCAAGTTCGGCTTCCTTCCGCATTTGTACAACCAAAGCTTTGAAAGCCTCACTATCACGCAAGGATTGAGGTGAATCAGGGTTAAAAACCATATCAGGAATCCCGGGCGCAAATTCTGCAGGATCAAATTTTTCTATCACCGGCGTTTCAATATCAGCTTCAGTATATCGTCCGATAATCCTGCCGTCACGTAGCAAACCTAGTGATTCGGCAACAGTATCCTTGCGTTCTGGCGTTCCAGCAGTGCTGCTAAAGGTTATTACTCCGCTTGGAGAACGTGTTTCATGAGTTAGACCCAAAGCTTCAGCAATGACATAATCAGAATGGGAATCATCCATATTAACTCTTAATTCCTCTTGCAGCGCATCAACTCTCGTTTGCATAGCATCGGACATTGATGCCATCTCATTTATTCTGGCATTTATTCTGGCATTTATTCTGGCATTTATTCTGTCTGATACATCTCTGGATTCGTGGCTTACAGTTTCTATTCCGGGCATAGTTTTAAAAATTAATAAAAGACAAAATTTTATTCACGCTTTCTTCCACAGAAAAGTTTCCATTGTCAATAATTATGGCATTTGGCGCAATTTTCAGAGGGGAATCTTTTCGATTTAAATCATTTTCATCGCGCTTTTTTAACTGCGATAAAATTTCTTCGTAAGGAACATTTTTCAGCTGCTCAAAGCGGCGTTTGGCACGAATTTCAACTGTGGCGGTGATAAAAAATTTGTAATTGGCATCTGGACAAATAACCGTTGTGGTATCGCGTCCTTCAAGAACGCAGCCATTTTTTTCCCGCTTACCACATTCAACAAAATCACGCTGAAAATCAAAAATTGCGGCACGAAGTTTAGGATTTTTTGCGATCAGCGATGCAATCTCTCCAACATTTTCACTAAAGAGTTTTTCATTTTCCAAATCACTTTCAGAAATGTTTTTTGTCAGCGCAAAAATTTTGTGATCAAAATTTTGCGGATCAATTCTTTGCTCAATTATGCGAAGCGCAATAAGCCGGTAAATCGCGCCAGTATTGAGACAAGCCAAACCAAAATGCGCCGCAATTTTTTTTGCCAACGTTCCTTTCCCTGACGCCGACGGGCCGTCAATTGCAATAACTAATTTTTTTTTCATTCAAGTTTTTAATTTTTTTACAACATTTCTCCAATTTTTTTGGTTTTTAAAATCTCGCGCGCTTTGGCATATTTTTCGTCGTGCCAAAAAATCAGACAACCGTTACAACCCTTACCACAACAACCTTCCTTGCCGATGCGCGGAGTTTTTGGTGAAATTTTTTCATCATCAATTTCAAGCGCAGAAAAATATTTTTTGCGCTTATTTTCATATTTTTCTTCACGCACGCAACCGGCTTCCAACTGATGTGAAAGCTGACGCGATTCCACTTTCAACTTTTCCGATTCAACATTCATTTTCTCTTTGCGAACCAATGAAAATGGTGGCAAAAGCTGTTGCAATCTCTCTTTATCGATAGTGTGAAAATCGCTCGCGGGAATACGAAATAAGGGCTTTTGTCCGGCATGAAGTTTGTCGGTAATTTTACCATCGTTGACATGCTTAAATTCATAAATCCGCAACAAAACCGGCTGGCGTTGATAAGGTGATAAAAATTCCAACACATCACCGGCATCGAGGCGGTTCTTGCCTTCGCAGATAATATCATCGCCATTCCATTCAATAATTCGCGCCGCATATTCGTAAAACGAAGTTGAGCCGGTGCTTTCATAATCATGGGCAAGATTGGTAAGACGACCATCGTGAAAAGCTAAACTATAGCCGCGATTGGCTATGGCATTGATTTCATCCATGTAATCATCAGCGCACCAATTTTGCGGATCGCGCATATAATCATCAATTGCGACACGATAAACCCGCGCCACCGAACCGGCATAAAATTCAGTTTTGTTGCGGCCTTCAACTTTGAAGGAATCAAGGCCAAGCTTGATATATTCATCAAGTTTTGGCAGCAGGCAAAGATCTTTGGAATTGAGAATGTAAGAGCCGTGAACATCTTCCTCAAAAGGCATGAGCTCACCTGGACGCATTTCTTCTTCGAGAAAAAAATCGAAGAGATCTTTGTTGTTTTCATTAATCTCGATTTCATGTTCACTGTTGTCTTTGAGCTTGATTTTGAGTTTATATCCCCAACGACATGAATGTGCGCAGGAACCTTGATTGGCGCCACGCTCGGCCATAAAATTGGAAAGCAGACAGCGGCCGGAATATGTCATGCACATCGAACCGTGGATGAAAGTTTCAAGCTTGATATCGGGACATTTTTTTCTGATTTCGGCCAACTCTTCAAACGAAACTTCACGCGCCATCACCACCAATTTCGCGCCCTGCTCTTTCCAAAAATTTACGGTCAACCATGAACAAACATTTGCTTGTGTGGAGATATGCAATTCAAGTTCCGGCGCCTGTTTTTTAACAAAATTAAAAACGCCAGGATCAGAAATTATTAGCCCATCCGGCTTTACAGCCTGAACGGTTTCAACAAATTGCGATAATTTTTCGATATCCTTGTTATGCGAAAAAAGATTGAGCGTCAGATAAACTTTTTTGCCATGCTCATGAGCAAATTTTACGCCTTCGACAACATCTTCCAAAGTGAAGCCAGACTTGACGCGCAACGACATGTCAGGCGTGCCGAGGTAAACCGCATCAGCACCATAAAGAATTGCGGTTTTTAAACGATCAAGATTGCCGGCGGGAAGGAGGAGTTCTGGTTTCTTCATTTGTTAATTTTCATAGACATCTTTGCGATGCTTAATGGCATGCAATATTAAATTTTTTTAGCGGCTTTGCAGACATAACATGTTTGAATTAAATAACAGAAACCAAGCGTTTCGTGTAGGAATGGCGCGGATTTGAAACTATCTTCTCTTTGGCGTCAAGCTCAAGAATTTTACCATTTTTCAAAACTGCAATTTTATCAGCAATTTGCGTAACTACATCAAGATCATGCGAAATCAGAATATAGGAAATTTCGCGCTCTTTTTGAATTTCCAAAAGCAGATTTAAAATCTCATTTTGCGTAGCAATATCAAGCGCTGAAGTCGGTTCATCAAGAATGAGGATTTTTGGATTCAAAATCAAAGCCCGCGCAATCGCAACGCGCTGACGCTGACCGCCGGAAAGCTGGTGGGGATAGCGCGATTTCAGCGATAAATCGAGATGAAGTTTTTGCAAAATCCCATCAACGGAATTTTGAATTTTGGCCATGTCGCAAATCAACTTTCTGAAAAATCTGAACCCTTGATTTGTGAGGGCTCGTCGAGTTTGAAAATGGTGAGAAACGGGGATTTGCGACAGTCTCATTTTGTGGATAAGCAAACCTTCAGAAATGATCTCTGCAATAATCATGCGCGGATCAAGGCTACTGAAGGGATCCTGAAAAATAATCTGCACTTCTTTTCGCAGTTCAAAATTATTTTTTTGCCAGGTTTTTTTATTGAAGAATTTTATTTCACCACTTGATGGAATCAGGCCAGATAAAGCCAAAGCCAATGTTGATTTTCCTGAACCGCTTTCACCAATCACTCCGAGATTTTCGCCTGATTTTAAAGAAAAACCAATGTCAGAAAGCGCAGAAAATTTTTTGTAGGAAACAGAGAGATTAGAAACAGATACAATATTGGACCCCGCAACAAGTGCGGGGTGACAGTTTTTATTGTCACCCCGCACTTGTTGCTTGTCACCCCGCACTTGTTGCTTGTCACCCCGCACTTGTTGCTTGTCACCCCGCACTTGTTGCTTGTCACCCCGCACTTGTTGCGGGGTCCATGAGCTTTTATCACCAATCATTATCGTCTCATCCGCAATTTTTTTTACCACGCGCAAATTGTGCGTAATCAGTAAAATCGCGATTCCAAGCTCATTTTTTAAACGCAAAAAAAGTTTAAGAATTTCGGCTGAAACTACGCAATCAAGCGCTGTTGTTGGTTCATCGGCGATTAAAATTTTTGGATTATTGGCCAGAGCAATCGCAATCATCACGCGCTGTTTTTGTCCACCGGAAAGTTGGTGTGGATAGTCATCAAGCCTTGAAATCAGTGATTCCAATTCAACCATTAAAAGCAATTCCCTGATACGATTTTGTAGATTTTTTTTGGAAATTTTTGGCTGATGAACAATGATTGCTTCGGCAATTTGCTTGCCGATTTTATGCAGAGGATTCAGCGAACTATTTGGATCCTGAAAAATAAAACCGATTTCTTTGCCACGGATTACACAAAGTTCTTTTTCATTCAACTTAAGCAGATTGGTAGACCCCGCAACAAGTGCGGGGTGACAGTTTTTATTGTCACCCCGCACTTGTTGCTTGTCACCCCGCACTTGTTGCTTGTCACCCCGCACTTGTTGCTTGTCACCCCGCACTTGTTGCGGGGTCCATAAAATTTCCCCTGAAATTTTTGCCCCACGCAGCAAACCAATGATAGCAAGCGATAACACCGATTTACCTGATCCGCTCGGGCCAACCAACGCAGTGATTTTTTTCGGATTTAGTTGAAGAGAAAAATTGCTTAAAACTTGGTGATTGGCGAAGGAGATGGAGAGGTTTTTGATTGAGAAAAAAGACATACCTCTCGCTCCCTCAAGAAGAGAGTGAATTAAAGAGTTAAAATTTCCCCTGATAAATCTGGATGATATTATCCAACATTGTCATCGCCTCTTCGCGTGGTCGTTGGAAGGTGTTGCGACCAATGATGGAGCCATTGGCGCCGCCTTTATAGATTTCGCGGATTTCATCATAAATTTCTTTTTCACCTTTGGCAGTGCCGCCGGAAAAAACTACAATTCTGCGACCGTTAAAGGCGGATTTTATTACGTGCGTGATACGTTCCTGCAAAGTCGCGGTTGGAATTTTTGCTTTTTCATAAACCTTGATTGCTTCAAGATTTTCAAGCGCTTGGGTTGGTGGTTTAACTTTAATGATATGAGCGCCAAGAAGCGCGGCAATGTGAGTGGCATAGGCACAAATATCCATAGCAGTTTCACCAAGTTTTGAAAGATCACCACCGCGCGGATAAGACCAGATTACCACCGCCAAACCGTGTGATTTCGCTTCTTCTGCCATCTCACGAATTTCTTCAAACATGTCAAAAGCGGCGTCAGATCCTGGATAAATTGTAAAACCAATTGCCGAACAACCCAAACGTAAGGCATCTTTTACTGAAGCAGTTGTAGCCTGACACGGCGCAGTTCCGCCATTATGCAGAGAATTTGAAGAATTAACTTTAAGGATAGTCGGAATCATGCCAGCAAAACTGCCAGCCCCAGCTTCAATCATACCAAGAGGGGCAGCATAAGCATTCAAACCCGCATCAATCGCCAATTGAAAATGGTAATGTGGATCGTAAGCATCGGGATTTATGGCAAAACTTCTGTCAGGACCATGCTCAAAACCCTGATCAACCGGAAGAATCACCATCTTGCCAGTTCCACCCAATTTACCATGCATCAAAATACGCGCCAAATTGGCTTTTGTACCGGGATTGTCGCTTTCATAAAACGACAAAATTTGCTGAACTTGTTTTGAGATTTTCATAAAATTTTGAGAGATTTTTTGGAAAAAAATAGGGACATCACTTTTGGTGAGATATTTTTAATTGCAAGTTTCCAAACCATTCCTAAAAGGCGCGCCCTTGATACTTTAGAACCATGCAGATTGAACTGAAGAAAAGATCGGCCTTCAACGAAATCAAAAAATTTTGTGAGCTAAAAAATTCGCAGGAAAAAAATCTCGAAGATTTCGTCATCGCGCTTTTGCAGGAAAATCAGAATTTCAATTTTATCGGAAAATCCACCATCGAAAATATCTGGGAACGCCATATTCTCGATTCAGCACAACTTCTTCGCTTCATCACTAACAAAAACATTAAATTCGCCGATCTTGGCGCTGGAGCTGGTCTTCCCGGTTTTGTACTTTCAATTTTAGGATTGCGCGAAATTCATTTGATTGAAAAATCTTTCCGCAAAGCCGATTTTTTGCGCAAAGTAAAATTACTTTCAAACAACCGTGTTTTCATTCATCAGGCCAAGATTGAAGAATTGTCGCAAATGGAATTTGACTGCATAATTTCACGCGCTCTGGCACCACTGCCAAAACTTTTGGAATATACCAAAAAATTCCTGAAAAAAGATGGCTATTGCCTGTTTTTAAAAGGAAAAAATTTGAACAGCGAAATCGAAAACGCACAGAAAATTTTCCAGTTCGAATATGAGTTGCATCCAAGCCTGACTTCGGATGAAAGCAATATTATCAAGGTTTTTAACATTAACTAACTTCAGGAGAAAATATGTTAATTGGGATTCCAAAAGAAATTAAAGATCACGAATATCGCGTTGGTGCCACACCTTCCGGCGTGCGTGAATTGGTAAATGCCGGACATCAGATTTTGGTGCAAAAAGATGCCGGAACCGCAATTGATTTTACCGACGATCAATATGTCAAAGCCGGCGCTAAAATTGTGCCTTCAGCCAAAGAAGTTTATGGCAAGGCCGATATGATTCTAAAAGTAAAAGAACCGCAAAAATCCGAATGCGATATCATTCGTAAAGGACAAATTATTTTTTCTTATTTGCATTTGGCAGCCGAACCGCATCTAACCAAAATGCTGATAAAATCAGGTTGTATTGCGATTGCTTTTGAAACCGTCACTGCCGCTGATCGCTCGTTGCCACTTCTTGCGCCAATGTCTGAAGTTGCCGGAAAACTTTCAATCCAGGCCGGTGCAACTGCCTTGCAAAAAGCTAATGGTGGACGTGGTGTTCTTTTGGGCGGCGTTCCTGGCGTTACACGCGCTAAAATTGTGATTCTTGGCGGTGGCGTTGCCGGAACCAATGCAGCAAAAGTTGCAATCGGCATGGGCGCTGAAGTTGTAATCCTCGACAAATCATTGCCACGCATCCGCTATTTGTGCGACATTTTCGGCAATTCCGCCACTGTGCTTTACGCCTCTATCGAAAATATCGAAAAAAATGTAGCTGATGCCGATGTCGTTGTTGGCGCTGTTCTTATCCCTGGAGCTGCTGCTCCAAAACTGGTTTCCGCCAAAATTGTAAAAAAAATGAAAAAAGGCGCAGTGATGGTTGATATCTCAATTGACCAAGGCGGCTGTTTTGAAACCAGTAAGCCAACTTCACATTCCAATCCAACTTATGTAGTTGACGGCGTGGTTCATTATTGCGTCACCAACATGCCTGGCGCAGTTGCCCGCACCTCAACACAAGCGCTCGAAAATTCGACATTGCCTTTCACTTTGGCTCTTGCTTCCAAAGGCTATAAAAAGGCTCTCCATAACGACAAACATTTGCTCGCCGGCCTAAATGTGATTGATGGCAAAGTGACATACAAAGCAGTTGCCGATGCTTTGGGTTATAAGTTTTTTGAAGCAGAAAAGCTGATTTAGGTGATTCCCTCAACTTCAGAGTTAATAAAAAAATACAGCCTGAATGCCAAAAAATCTCTCGGGCAAAATTTCATTCTTGATAAAAATTTCACCGATAAAATCGCACGCGCAGCCGGAGATCTAACCGACTCAATAGTGCTCGAAGTCGGTCCTGGTCCCAGCAGTTTGACGTGCTCAATTCTCGATGCCGGCGCAAAAAAACTAATTGTCATCGAAAAAGATTCACGCTGTATCGCCGCACTTTCCGAGTTAAAAAAATTTTATGGCGAGCGTTTGGAGATTGTTGAGGCGGATGCGGTTGGATTTTTTAAACACCCCCCATCTTTTAATCACCCCCCATCCCCCTCAAGGGGGAGGTCGCGCATGCGCGTCGACTTCATGGATGACGAGACACCGAGTTTGCAAAACCTGATGTCGCGCATGCGCGTCGACTTCATGGATAACGAAACACCGAGTTTGCAATTAAAAATTATCGCAAATCTTCCATACAACATCGGCACAATCTTGTTGTTCAAATGGCTAGAAATAATCAACGAAGCACGAAGCACGAAGCACGAAGCACGAATCTCTTCAATGCACTTAATGCTGCAAAAGGAAGTGGTAGAAAGAATCGTTGCCAAGCCAGATGAAAAGCACTATGGACGCCTCGCGGTGATGGTAAATTTCTTATGCGAAACGCGGATGTTGTTTGAGGTAAATAAGTCAGTTTTTACGCCATCGCCAAAAGTGACATCAGCAATTATTGAAATCATTCCGCGGGAAAAACCGCTTTTTGATGTTGAGTTTAAAAAGCTTGAGCGCGTAGTTGCCGCAGCTTTTAATCAACGCAGAAAAATGTTGCGCTCCGCGCTGAAACCGGTTTTTAAAAATACTGAGGAAATTTTGAGAGAAGAAAAAATCAATCCGGAATTGCGAGCAGAAAATTTGCAGATTGAAGAGTTTTGTAGATTGGCGAAAAGATTGTAAATCCTCCGGCGCTTCGCGCCACCTCCTTTTTCAAAGGAGGTCAAGAAAACCCTCTTTGAAAAAGAGGGTGGCATCGCACGAAGTGCGATGACGGGTGATTTGAGATAGACAAACTCTAACTCTGAGTTTGTCTCCATAAATCCTCCGTCTGATTGCTTCGCAATCAGCCACCTCCTTTTTCAAAGGAGGTTTTTGGAATCCTCCGGCGCTTCGCGCCACCTCCTTTTTCAAAGGAGGTTGGAACTTACCTTGAATAAAACTCGATGATGAAATGCGGTTGCATTTCGATTGCATAAGGCACTTCAGCAAAAGCTGGCTTGGCTGTGAGTTTTATGGAAAAATTGTCTTTATCCAAACTCAAATAAGCAGGAATATCGCGCTCCATTTTTTGCAATGATTCGATGAGGCTGGCCAGTTTGCGTGATTTATCGCGCACTTGTACCACATCGCCAACTTTGAGTCTGTAGGATGGGATGTTAACTGCCTTGCCATTAACCATCACATGCTTGTGATTGACGAATTGTCTGGCCGCAAAAACAGTCGGCACAAAATTGGCGCGATAAACTACGGTATCTAGTCTACTCTCAAGCAGGGAAACAAAGTTTTCACTGTTATCACCCTTCATCTTATTTGCTTCGAGAAAAATGTTGTAAAATTGACGTTCGGAGATGTTGCCATAGTAAAATTTCATCCTCTGTTTGGCACGCAGCTGATTGCCATAATCGCTGGTTCTTTTTGATGCCGCACCATGTTGGCCGGGACGATAATTGCGTTTAAGATATGGATCTTTGGCTTGACCCCACAGGCTTCCGCCAAGCTTTCTGCTCGCCTTCTTTTTGGCGTTGATACGTTTTGTCATTTTGGAAAAATTTTAAATGCCGCAATCTCACTTTGGTTTTTTTAGGATTTCTTAAAATAAATTAAGATTTGCCCTAAAAAATTTTTAGCAATCTGACATTGCTAGAAGAGATGGCGGCTAAAGAGGCGCGGCAGTTTGTTTACGAAAGGCGATTTGTCAAACTGAAATTTTTATTGATTTGGCGTAATGGCCAAGAATTTTTGCAAAAGGTTTAATCCTGGATTTGGAAAAATTTTTGATTGCGGAATCGTTTTCAAGATAGAATCCATCAAGCGTGGCAAGGTAGAATGTTACGCTTGTAGATTGCTGCGACTTTACTGATTTCAAAATTTTTGCCACAAGATTTTGCTCTTTAAACGCGGACAAAATTTGAGATTTTTCAATTCCTTTTGCGGCTTCAACATAAAGCAAAGTGTTATCGTCATTTGATTTCTCCGGCTCTTTAATTGCAACGGCAACCAGATGAATTTTGCCGTTATTATTTTGACAATATTCAACAAAAGGAATTTGAGCAAAAACGCGTAAACCAAGACGATTATTGGCAAGAGCAATCCACCAATTTTCTTTGGCATCTTCTTTTTCACCATCATTGGATGGTAAAGCAAAAATTCCAATCTGTGCTTCATTTTTTTCCAACGCGGAAACCACACCGCTAATACTGTCAAAACTTGTTATTGGCACATAGCTGGAATAATATTCTTTTACCAAATATTCGTAGTCAGAAACATCGTTTGGATTATGGATGGCAATGCGTAAATTCTGTTCTGCCATATTGGCAGCAGTGATAATTTTGCGCCAAATATTGACAATCAGAGGCGCTTGCAGATCCGGATTTTTTGCAACAAGATTTTTGATCATGTCAGCCTCGCGCGCTGATCTGATAAAAAACTTTTCACCATTATTTTTTTTCAATTCTGCAACTTGCGAAACTATGTTCATTCTTTGCGAAAGAAGTTTGATGATTTTTTCATCAATTTTATCAATCTTGTCGCGCAAGGCTTGCAGAGCTTGATTTTGAGACATGTTGGTTTTACGAATTACGATTTAAAATTTACGAAATATTTGTTTAGTAATGAAAATAAAGTCAAGTTTTGGGCCATCTTATAAGGAATTTGAAATTGGTGAAATTGTTTTTTTGGCACAGGAAAAGCCGTTGAAATTAATCAGCGGCGCGGAGATTGAAAATTTTCCTCTCGCTTATCAAACCTACGGAAAACTCAATGCTGACAAATCAAATGCTGTTTTGATTTGTCACGCCTTAACCGGCGATCAATATGTCGCCTCAACCAATCCGGTCACAAAAAAAGAAGGCTGGTGGAACTGGATGGTTGGTGATGGCAAAATCATAGACACTAAAAAATTCTTTGTGATCGCAACCAACATTCTCGGCGGATGCATGGGTTCGTTTGGTCCGAAAGCAATTGATGAAAAAACCGGCGAACCTTACGGCATAAATTTTCCTGTCATCACCATTCAGGATATGGTGCGGGCACAAAATCTTCTGCTTGAACATCTTGGTATAAAAAAACTTCACGCTGTTATTGGTGGTTCAACTGGTGGTATGCAAGCTTTAGCTTGGGCAACATTGTTTCCGCATAAGGTGAAATTGGTAATTCCGCTCGCAACATCTTATCGCCACTCACCACAAAACATTGCTTTTCACGAAGTTGGGAGACAGGCAATAATGGCAGATCCAAACTGGTGCAACAGCAAATATCCGCTACAAAAAAAATTTCCGGCAAGTGGGCTTGCGCTTGCTCGTATGACGGCGCATATCACATATCTTTCGGAAGCCGCCCTGCAGAAAAAATTCGGACGCGATCTTAAAAATTCTAATAGCCCCGTCGCAAATCAACTTTCTGAAAAATCTGAACCCTTGATTTACAAGGGCTCGTCGAGTTTAAAAATGGTAAGAAATGGGGATTTGCGACAGTCCCCTAATAGATTTTCTTTTAGCTTTGACCGCGAATTTCAGGTAGAAAATTATCTGCATCACCAAGGCAGTTCTTTCGTTGAGCGCTTTGATCCCAATTCTTATCTCTACATCACGCGCGCCGTTGATTATTTTGATTTGGAAAGCGATTGCGGCAAAAATTTAAGCGATGCCTTTGTTGAATTTGCCAAAAATAAAGAAGGAAAATTTTGTCTGATTTCATTTTCCGACGACTGGCTTTTTCCACCATCTGAAGCAAAAAAACTCACTCACGCTTTGGTTGCGTGCGGAATCAACGTCAGCTCGGTAACCATCAAAAGCAACGCCGGACATGATTCATTTCTGATTGAAAACGAAGCTTTAAAAAACACTATCTCGGGATTTATCGGTTGTTCTTAAAATCTTGTGTCTGAAATTTAGATCCTGAAACAAGTTCAGGATGACAATCTGGGAGAGATGGTTTCAAAACATGTCATCCTGAACTTGTTTCAGGATCTGTTTTTAGAGACACAATATTTTTGAACCGATTTATCAACCAAACATTACCTACGCCATGACTACAGAAATCGGACAAAACATCGTAACTCACCAGATCAGATATGATCTCGAAATCATCGCCTCGCTCATCAAACCAAACTCCAAAGTTCTGGATATTGGCTGCGGAAGTGGTGAGCTTTTGCAGTTTTTGCGCGAGAAAAAAAATGTCGATGGGCGCGGCTTGGAAATATCACAACAGCAAGTAAGCAAAGCCTTGATGTGCGGACTTTCAGTTATTCATGGCGATGCTGAAAATGATCTGGGATTTTATCCCGATAACAATTTCGATTATGCCATTTTAAGCCAAACCATTCAAGCCACGCACGATCCAAAAAAAATTCTTACGGAAATGCTGCGCATCGCTGAATTTGCTATAGTATCATTGCCAAATTTTGCTCATTTCAAAAATCGTCTGCATCTTTTGTTTAAAGGCACAATGCCGGTTAACAAGGCTATTCCGTTTGAATGGCACGATACACCAAACATTCATTTTTGCTCAATTCGCGATTTTGAGAAACTTTGTGAAAGTCTGAATTTTAGCATCAAGAAAAAAATTTTTCTAACTGCGAAGCGTCGTTTGATCAGCTTTCTTGGCCATGAAATTATCGCCAATCTCTTTGCCGAATATGGCATATTTTTAATCACAAAAAAGGAATTTGGCACAGTGCGGCAAGAAAAATTTGCATTTAAAAATCCCCTTAACCTAGCGTTTGATCTAACACCCCGTGCAGGTCTCTCAACCAGGGTTAAAGAATGAAAAAAATACTTTCACTTCTTCTTGTCGCATGTTTTTTTACTTCCTGTTCTCATGATTATTACGGCGACGCCAGATATTATGATGGAATTGACAGAAATATGCGACCACGGCAAGCAAGATTTATTCACGTTAAACCTTCTGAATCAATGCAGGCCGGAATTCCCAAAAAAACCATTTATGATTTTTCCGGCCATGTCGCAAATCAACTTTCTGAAAAATCTGAACCCTTGATTTACAAGGGCTCGTCGAGTTTGAAAATGGTGAGAAACGGGGATTTGCGACAGTCCATTTCCGGATTGGAGCAAAGAAACGATTATGATGATTATGAATATTACAGCGATGAACAACATTTACAAACAGAGCAATATCGCGGACATTTCAAAATCGGAAATCCATATCAGATTTATGGTGTCTCATATTTTCCACAGAATTATGAAAATTTTGAAGAAATTGGAATCGCATCATGGTATGGCGATGATTTCCACGGCAAACTCACTGCCAATGGTGAAATTTACAATTCCAACGATTTAACCGCGGCACACCCTACCCTACCTTTACCATCAATGATTCGCGTTACGAACCTGGCAAATGACAGAAGCGTGATTGTCAGAGTAAATGATCGCGGACCATTTGCCAAAAGCAGAATAATTGATGTCTCCGAAAAAGCTGCCGAAGTACTTGGCTTTAGAAATCGCGGCACTGCAGAGGTAAAGGTTGAATTATTGCGAAATGATACTGATGAGATGTTAACCAGGTTAAGAATTAAAAATTAGAGATTTTGAACAGGGGTTCTACTCCTCCCTAAACGCCTTATAGGAAGCATCTTTGATTGGAGTAAACAGATAATTCAATAATGACCTTGAGCCAGTGATAATAAAGGTTTGCGCTGGCATGCCGGGATAAAGTTCGATTTTGTTTTTGAGTTTTTTAATTTCATCTTCATCAACTTTGATGCGGGCAAGGAAATAGGATTCCTGGCTTTGCTCATTAACGACAATATCCGGAGAAACATTGAGAACCTCGCCATTCAATTTCGGCACTTTTTTGCCTTTGTAAGCGGTGAGCATAACTTTGGTTTTTAGCCCTGCCCGCACCTCATCAATATCCTGCGGTTTCACTTTTGCTTCAATTATCAGATCATCATTTTGTGGCACGATAGTCATGATTTCTCCAGCCGGAGGAACTACGGCGCCAGTAGTATGAAACTTGATGTCCATTATTTTTCCTGCAACCGGAGCAACAATTTCTGAGCGTTGCAAAACATCTTTGGCGCTGGCGAGTTGATTGAAAAAATTGATAATTTCGATTTCAGTTTCTTTTAACTCATCAAGAATTTTTGTCATGTAATCATGCTGATAAGCTTCAATTTGTTTTTTTGTCATTTCCTCTTCCGAAGCAAATTGCTTAGCCAAACCAAAAGTTTCGGTGATTTGTTTTTCCAAATCATATTGTCGTATCAAAGGCAAACCATTATCACGCACAAGAGGTTTGAGCATCGTCAGTTCTTTACGCAAAATTTTTAACTTTTTTTGTGCAGAAATTTTTTGCGCCACAATTGATGAGAGCTTGTCTTTCATAGATTTAAACTCTTCTTCAAATCTGATTTTTCTGCTTTTGAAAAGCTCAAGCTGATTATCAACCACATCGTTGATTTCCTTTTCATCGCGCGAAGGAAAATTGCCGATTTCGATAAAAAATCTTTTCAGATTCAGCGAAATTCTTCCCTCTTTTTCCGCCAATAATCTTTCGCGCTGGATTTTTTTAACCCAAAGATTTTTGGTAAAAATTTCTTGATCGGATTTGGCTTTCACATCATGGAGATAAAGCAATGTTTCGCCTTGCTTTACCTCTTGTCCTTCCTTCACCAGAATATCATCAATTATCCCGCCTTCAAAATGCTGGATCACTTTGCGGTTAAAATCCAAAACGATCATACCATCAGCAATTGAAGCTGATTCAATCGGCGCAAAAATTGCCCAAGAAAGAAAAATTATAAAAAATATTGCTATGCTTTTAAGCCCTGCGGTAATTGGTTTCTCTGCAATTTTTTCAGCATTTTTAGAAAAATTTTTTGCCAAAATTTTTAGCAAAAATTTCTTTTTTTTTCGTTGCCGTTTGTAATCACAAATTGAGTGGAATTCGGGTTCGTTATGCATCAACTTTAGCTTTGGTTAAAATTTTCTTTGCTTCATCAAATGCGGTAATTTCACCATTTTTTAGAATCATGATGCGATCACAATTTGCGGCAATTAATGGTTTATGAGTAATTAAAATCACGGTTGTTTTTTGAGCTCTCAGAAATTTTAAAACTCTAATTAAAGCCGCTTCTCCCTCAGTATCGAGATTGGAATTCGGCTCATCCAAAATTACTAATTTTACATCGCCAAAACAGACGCGTGCCAAAGCCAATCTTTGTTTTTGACCGGCAGAAAGATTTAGTGAATCTTTGTCTATCATGGTTTCATAACCATTTGGAAAAGCTAAAATCATTTTATGAATGCCGCAAATTTCTGCTGCTTTAATCACCTCTTCATCTTTTGCTTCTTTGTTCATACGCGCGATATTTTCTTTGATCGTGCCTTTGAACAGCTCAATATCTTGCGGTAGATAGCCGATAAACTTTCCGATATTTTCAAAATTCTGATCAGACAAGTCAGCTGAATCAAGACGAATAATTCCAGATGTTGGTTTAATTGCAGAAACCAAAAGCCGAGCCAAAGTGGTTTTGCCGGAAGCCGATGGTCCAACAATTGCTAAAGACTCGCCAGAACTGATTTTGAAGCTCAAGCCTTTAAGCAAAATCCTGTCTGATTTTTCCAATTTATAGACCAGTTTTTCGACAAGAATTTCACCATGAATTTGCGGCAAATTGATTTTGCCTTCACGACTTTCAAAATTTTTCAAAGTTTCATTTAAGCGTTGGTATGATTTGCGTACCGTTACCAACGATTTCCATAGCGAAATCGCTGAATCAAAAGGCGCTAAAACTTTTCCGGAAAGAATGGAAACGGCAATAATTCCTCCAGATGACATTTTGTTAAACATCGTCAAAACCGCGCTTACAGCGGTTGTAAGCATCTGAATGGTGAAACGCAAAACTTTGGTAATTGAAGAAATATTGGTGGTACGTGTGCTTAATTTATCCGATAAAGTGCGAAATTTATTATTTGAAATCTGCCAATTTTTTTTGACATTTTCGCGCATGCCCATGGCTTTGATGCTTTCGGAATTGGAAGAAATTATTTCAAAATCACGTGTCATTTCAACTTGCGCTTCATTGCTTTTTTCGATTAGGGATTTGGTCATTTTTTCATTGATGAAGGCCATCATAAACAAAATCAAAGCTCCAACCACCGTGATAACGCCATTAAGCGGATGAATACAAAAAATAAAAATCAGAAAAATCAGCGCGAAAGGCGCATCAAAAATTATGCCAAGATTTGGACTATTGATAAAAGATTTGATTGATTGCAAATCGCGCAAATTCTGGCTTGAGAGATTTTGTCTGATGCAATTTTCAACGCTGAAATCAAACAAAAGCGGAGATAATTTTTCATCCAGCCAATTAGAAATATGTAAAAAAACCTGTGAACGAATCGCACTTAAAATTCCAAAAAACACAAAAAACACCAACATGACTAGAGACAGGAAAATCAAGGTTTCAATGCTGTTGCTTGCTAATACGCGATCCAAAACCTGCATCGAATAAATTGGCAGAGCGAGGGTTAGAAGATTGATAAAAAAACTGAAAAAGAAGGAAAAAAGAAAAGCTTGGTGACATTGATTTGTGGCATGTTTTAAAGGGCTTTCTTTCATGAGGCTCTAAATTTCTCCCAACAAAAACTTAATTTTGTAATAAGCGATAAGCATGTCGGTTTGCGAATTAATGAGCGAAATTTGCTTTTCATAAAATTCAATTTTTGCGCGTAAAAGTTCGATTGTGTCTTCGGCGCCGGCCTTGACTCTTTTGCTTAAAATCTCAACTCGTCGCAAAGCCAAATCAACAAGCTCCTGATTCGATTGCGACATTTTCCAATTAAGATCATATTCCTGAATCATCTGCCCGACATTTTTTATTAACTCACTTTTTGCCACTTCAACCTCTTCACGCGCCGCTGACATTTGATTGCGCGCTTTGCTTAAATTGGAATATTCCACACCTTTTTGAAATAATGGCACGGAAACATTGAGATAAACTGAACGGTTAATGAAATCACGACCGTTGAAATAGAGAGCATTTTCCTGTTTGTTCATCGATCCAACAATAGAAAGGCTTGGAGAAAATTCTGATTTTTGCGCACTATATTCCGATTTTGCCGCCAGATGATTTAAGCGATATGATCTAAAATTTTCGTTAGTAGTTAAGGCCTTTTCGACGGCAATTTTCTCATCAAATTTTTCCGCTTTAATTTCCGGCAATTGCAAATTTTGGTGCAATTCACCAACAAGATCGCGATAGGCGAATTTGGCTTGTGTAAGCCTGGTTTCATATTCAAAACGCTGCGTTTTTACCTGCGAATATTCATATTCAAACTTGATCGCTTCACTGTCATCGATGAAGCGCTTTGATTTTCTCTTTTCTGCCAGAAGCGCGATTTCTTGTGCCGCATCTTCGCTTGATTTTTGAATCGAAAATAATCGTTCATAACGAAACAAATTGAGATAGGCCTGTGTTGTTTCAAAAGCGATTTGCTGTTTTTTGCTTAAATTTTGCGCTGCGGCAGAACGAATTTTATAATCGGCCTGATTATATTTGGCGATTGAGCCAAAGCCATCAAACAAAGGTTGCTGAATACTCAATTCTTCAACGCGATTGCTGTTATATCCGCTATTTCCACCATTTGCCGTCGCACTGCTTTTTCTTTCACCATATTGCCCACTAACGCTAACATTTGGCAAAAATTCGGCGATAGCTTCACTCTTCAGGCTTTTAGTTGCTTCAAGCTTGTAATCTTCAGCTTTAATAATTCTGTTATTGGTTTTGGCGATTTCGATGGATTCGGTTAGGGTTGTTGCATGGACAAAGAGCGAAGGGTAGGAAACAGTTAACAGTAAAGTGATGAGGAAAATTATTTTTTTTGGCATAGGTTGATTGTTCCAGAAATTTTGTGTCTTTCCCGTGGGTTATTGTCAACACCAATTCCGGATAAGGCATCAAGCCAATCTCGATTAGTTCCCTCTCCCCTTGTGGGAGAGGGTTAGGGT
>Ga0155648_115_pt1 | contig 22337 bp, 23 predicted proteins | sample RifCSPlowO2_01_FD_107305 | JGI IMG/M metagenome (GOLD analysis project Ga0155648, IMG submission 107305) | Alphaproteobacteria bacterium RIFCSPLOWO2_01_FULL_40_26 | reverse complement strand
CAGCGGTTAAGGTTGTTTTACCATGATCAACATGCCCGATAGTTCCGACATTGACATGGGGTTTGGTGCGTTGGAAGGTTGATTTGGACATAGCTCAATCAAATTATTAACGACAAAATTTTGAAAAAATTTTTTCCAAAAATTTTTCCAAGGGAATAAATTCTTTCGAAAATTTTTTTCGAAGTTTTAATCAAAATTTTGATGATATTTGAAATCTTGCGACATCAAGAAAATCAAGGCTTGGTATGTGGTTCCACCTCAAATGGCTCGCAAAATAAGGCCGCGCATCTTTGAGATGAGAAAATATTTTGCAAGTAGAAATTCTAACGGCCGATAAGATTTAAAAATATCTGCCCATATTTTTTTAATTTTTCCTCTCCAACTCCGCTAATTTTTCTCATTTCTTCAAGATTTTGCGGATGTTTTTTTATCATCTCAATCAAGGTCTTATCATGAAACACAATGTAAGGTGGCAGGTTTTGTGCTCGCGCAATTTCCATTCTCTTGGCCTTCAATTTAGCAAAAAGATTTTTTTCATCATCGCTTTCGAGGCCAAGAATTATTTTAACTTTTGGTTCCTTTTTCGCTTTGATTTTCGCCGCAATTTTACGCATTTGCAGCTGATATTTTTCGCGCAAAAACTCTTTTCCGGCATTGGTAATTTTAATTCCGCCATGGCCGGCAATATCGACTTTCAGCAAATCCATCGCCACTAATTGCCGAAAAATTCCCTGCCATTCATTTTTTGAAAATTCTTTGCCGATTCCAAAAACTGAAAGCTGATCATGGCGAAAATTTTTAATTCTTTGATCGTCAGTGCCAATCAAAACATCAATCAGATAACCAACACCAAACATTTGGCCGGTTCTTAAAATACAGGATAATGCTTTTTGCGCCGCAATATTGCCGTCAAAAGTTTCGGGCGGATTCAGGCAATTATCGCAATTGCCGCATGGTTCGTGGTGATCACCAAAATATTTGAGCAGAATTTGTCTGCGACAAGTTGAGGCTTCGCATAATCCAAGCAGCGAATTTAGCTTTTGCCGCTCGATTCTTTTTTGATTTTCCGGCGCATTCGATTCTTCGATAAAATTTCTCTGCGCCGCAATATCCGATAATCCAAAACTCATCCAGGCACTAGAAGGCAAGCCATCACGCCCTGCTCTGCCGGTTTCCTGGTAATAGCTTTCAATATTTTTTGGCAGATTCAGATGCGCAACAAAACGCACATCCGGCTTATCAATTCCCATGCCAAAAGCAATAGTTGCAACCATGATGATACCATCTTCAAGCAGAAATTTTTCGAGATTTTTTTGCCGCGTTTTTCCATCCATTCCGGCATGATATGACAAAATTTTAAAACCTTCTTTCCTCAACTCTCCCGCGGTTTCTTCAACATTTTTACGCGACAGGCAATAAACAATTCCACTGTCATTTTGATGATTTTCCCTGATGAAATTTATCAGCTGTTTTCTGGGATTATTTCTTTCAACAATCGAATAAAAAATATTGGGACGGTCGAAAGAGCTGCAAAAAATTTTAGCGTTTTTTAAACTAAGTTTTTCGATAATATCTTTTTGCGTGGGAGCATCTGCAGTGGCTGTAAGAGCGATTCGCGGCACATCTTTAAAAACTTCCGCCAAAATCGAAAGCTGTGTGTAAACAAGGCGAAAATCATGTCCCCATTGCGAAACACAATGCGCCTCATCAATGGCAAAAAGCGAAATTTTTACGTCGCATAAAAACTCAAGAAACTCCGGCATCAACAAGCGTTCCGGGGAAACATAAAGCAAATCAAGCTCGTTATTTTTCAAAAGATTTTTGACAGAAAAAATCTGCGCCGCACTCATCGAAGAATTAATCGCCTCTGCCGCAACACCCAATTGTTTCAAGCCTTCAACCTGATCTTGCATCAAGGCAATCAAAGGCGAAATCACCACCGCAACACCATCAAGACAAAGAGCCGGAATTTGATAACATAAGGATTTTCCGCCACCAGTTGGCATCAAAACAAAAGCACTGCCACCGCCAATCACATGGCTGATAATTTCTTCCTGCGCGCCACGAAAATTTTCATAACCGAAAATTTTTTTTAAAATTTCTCGTGATGTTGTTTTTTTCATTGCTGATATTTTTCACGTTGACTCTGAAATACTCGCGAGCAAATTAGAGTAATGACTAATTTAACAAGATACTTAAACCAACCAATTTCAGAAGATTTATCTAACCGAAAAATGGTATTTCTTGGTGGCCCAAGACAGGTTGGCAAAACCACTCTGGTTTTACAATTTCTCAAAGGTGTTAATCCGGCATGGAAACATCCAGCATACCTCAGTTATGATGATTTAACAATCAGAGATGTTTTCCTGAAAGCACAATTGCCAACCAACCAGCCTATTCTCATTTTGGATGAAATTCACAAATTTAAAAATTGGCGTCAATTGCTAAAAGGATTTTATGACACCAACAAACATTTGGTAAAACTTTTAGTCACCGGCAGCGCCCGTCTTGATTATTATCGCAAAGGCGGAGATTCATTGGTTGGCAGATACCATTATTACCGCCTCCATCCATACAGTTTAAACGAGAAAAATTGTCCGCCATTGGCAGATTTGATAAGATTAGGAGGATTTCCGGAACCCCTATTTTCCGGCAGTGAGCGCGGCTATAAAAGATGGTCTAAAGAAAGAACCGAAAGAGTTGTTTATCAGGATTTACGCGATTTGGAGATGGTTAAAGACCTCTCCATGATTGATCTTTTGTTGATTGCTTTACCGCAAAGGGTTGGATCCCCTCTTTCTATCAAGGCGATAAGCGAAGATCTACAAGTTGCCTTTGAAACCGCCGATCGCTGGATAAGTTTACTTGAGCGTGTTTACATGGTTTATCGCATCTCTCCTTATGGCGCGCCGAAAATAAGAGCGGTAAAAAAAGAGCAAAAACTTTATTTTTGGGATTGGGCGCAAATTGAAAATCAAGGAGCGCGTTTCGAAAATCTGGTTGCCTCGCATCTGCTTAAATATTGCCATTTCATCGAAGATACGGAAGGAGAAAAAATGGAGCTGCGTTTTTTACGCGATATCGACAAAAGAGAAATTGATTTTGTAGTTTTAAAAAATGGCAAACCACAATTCGCGGTTGAAGCAAAAAGCGGTGAAAAAGAATTGGCAAAATCAATCTCATATTTCAGGGAAAGAACAACGATTCCGGCATTTTATCAGGTGCATCTAGGCACAAAGGATTATGGCAATCCAAAGAATGGTCGCGCGCTGCCTTTTACCACTTTTTGCAAAGAGATTATTCAAAAATCTGCTTAAAAATCTGATCAATATTTTTGGTGTGATAGCCTAGATCGAAAATTTCTTCGAGTTTTTTAGCGCTTAATTTTGATGAAACTTTTTCATCTCTTTTGAGTAATTCCAAGAAACTGTTGGACTCTCCAGCCCAGATTTTCATGGCATTTGACTGCACAATTTCATAGGCATCTTCCCGCGAAATTCCTGCTTCCTCGATCAATGTCAAAAGCACGCGTTGTGAAAAAACCAGACCTTGCAGGCGATCGAGATTTTTTTGCATATTTTGCGGATAAATTGCGAGATTCTCGATCAGACCGGCAAGGCGATTAAGTGCGAAATCCAGCGTGATTGTTGCATCGGGCGCAATCATTCTTTCTACAGAAGAATGCGAAATATCGCGCTCATGCCACAAGGCAACATTTTCCAAAGCGGGAATTATTGCACTGCGAACCATGCGCGCCAAGCCAGTCAAATTCTCGCTTAAAACCGGATTGCGTTTATGCGGCATCGCCGAGCTGCCCTTTTGCCCTTTAGAAAAAAACTCTTCCGCTTCCAAAACTTCGGTGCGCTGCAAATGGCGAATTTCAACAGCGAGATTTTCAATTGATGAAGCAATCACGCCAAGAGTTGCAAAAAACGCTGCGTGGCGATCACGCGGAATCACCTGGCTTGACACTGATTCTTCCTCAAGATTCATTTTTTCGGCAACATATTTTTGTACGAAAGGATCGACATTGGCAAAAGTTCCAACCGCGCCGGATATGGCGCAAACAGCAATTTCTTTTTTGGCAATTTTGAGACGATTTAAGTTTCTTTGAAACTCAACATAAAAACGCGCCAGCTTCAAACCAAACGTTACCGGTTCAGCATGAATGCCGTGCGAACGGCCAACACAAATCGTGTTTTTATGTTCAAAAGCGCGCTTTTTTAGCGCTGCCAAAACACGTTCCAGATCAGAAATTAAAATGTCGGACGCTTGCGAAAGTTGTGCGGAAAGACAGGTGTCAAGAACATCCGAGCTAGTCATACCAAGATGGATGAAGCGTGAATTTTCGCCGGTCAACTCGGCCAAGTGAGTTAAAAATGCGATGACATCATGCTTGGTTGTGCTTTCAATTTCATCGATGCGCAACACATCAAACTTTCCACCGGATTTGGCAAAATTTTCGCGAATTCTGTTCGCTGTTCCGCTAGGCGCAATCTTCAGTTTCTCCAACGCCTCAAGCGCAAAAATTTCAATATCAAACCAAATCTGATATTTGTTTTCCTGCGACCAGATTTTTGTCATTTCAGGACGTGAATAGCGAGGAATCATGTGAATAAAGGTTAAAATTCTTCCCTGCAAATTAGAAGCTTAACTTCTAATTTGCAGAAAAATCGCAAAGCGGTTTATGTTATAAAAACCCCAATAACGCTTAAGGAATTATGGCTTAAGTCTACAAACTCTAAGTAAAACCAATAAACTCCACCACACTGTCACCCCGCACTTGTTGCGGGGTCCATTTGGTCGCAACCAATAAAATCAAGTCTTTGACGAGATGGACCCCGCAACAAGTGCGGGGTGACAGTGTGGTGAGATTTGTGATTTAGCTTAGAGTCTGTAAATTTGAATCTGGGTTTCTTAAACGTTATTGGGGTTATAAAATGAACTTTGACAAATCAGTTTTGCCGTGAGCCAAATCGCCCAAATGTCCTTCAACATATTTTTGATCAATGACGACTTTTGCGCCGTTTTTCATGTCGCTGGCTTCAAAGCTTATTTCTTCAAGGATTTTTTCGAGCATGGTGTGAAGACGGCGAGCACCGATATTTTCAACCTCACCATTGATCTTGTGTGCCACGCGGGCAATTTCCTTGATGCCATCTTCAGTGAAATTGAGTTTGAGATTTTCAACAGAAAGCAAAGCAACATATTGCTTGATTAGACTTGCTTCCGGCTCGGTTAAAATTCTGACCAGATCTTCCTCGGTTAAAGCTTTAAGTTGAACACGAATCGGAAAACGTCCCTGCAATTCCGGCAACAAATCTGCCGGTTTTGCGATGTGAAACGCACCAGAAGCAATGAATAAAACATGGTCGGTTTTAACCACGCCATATTTGGTTGTGACCGCAGTTCCCTCAACGAGTGGCAGGAGATCGCGTTGTACGCCTTCGCGGCTGACATCTCCACCTTTAATATGATCGCGAACACAGATTTTGTCTATTTCGTCGATGAAAACTATGCCATCATTTTCAACCGATTTTATCGCCTTTTTGATCACCTTATCTTCATCAATCATTTTTTCCGATTCTTCGTTGATTGTGGCTTTAAGCGCATCTTCAACAGTCATGCGCATTCTTTTGACACGCTCGCCGCCGGAAAATTTGTTGAGCATTTCGTTAAGATTAATCATGCCAACATGCATTCCCGGAATGTCGAAAGAATGAGCGGCAGAAGGAGAATCGGAAAGTTCGATTTCAATTTCGCGATCATTCAATTCGCCATTTTCAAGCATTTGTGAAAATTTTTCGCGAGTTTCATCAAGAGCATTTTCACCAACCAAAGCTTTAAGAACTCTTTTTTTGGCATGTTTTTCCGCTTTAGCGCCGATCTCTTTTTTCATTTCACTTTTGATGTCTTTAACTGCCACTTCAATCAGATCGCGAATTATCGAATCAACATCGCGTCCGACATAGCCAACTTCGGTAAATTTTGTTGCCTCAACCTTGATGAAAGGTGCATTGGCAAGCTTGGCCAGACGGCGCGCCACTTCGGTTTTTCCAACGCCGGTTGGCCCAACCATTAAAATATTTTTCGGCACAATTTCTTCACGCAAAGGAGATTCGACCAATTTTCTGCGATAGCGATTGCGCAACGCAATTGATACCGATTTTTTAGCATCATTTTGTCCGACAATATAGCGGTTTAATTCTTCAACTATCTGCTTGGGAGTAAGGTTAAAGACCTGATGATAAGTTTCTGAATCAGAGATTTTTGGAATTGTTTTCATTAAAAGTTTTTTGAGATTGTTTAAGGCGGCCGTATGTAGAAAGATTTAGCAAAAATACCAGTAGCAAGACCACGAGACTGGTAAAAAAAATTGTCAGAAAAATTTTCATAACTTCTCCAAGATTTTTACGATTTCATTTTGAAGATCAAAAATACCATGAGCAGTGGAAGCACTAGTAACAAGGATTTGTGGATAAACTGCCGGCCATTTTTCCATTTGTTCTGCGATTTTTTCCTGCACTTTTTTCAACTCATAAAAATTTAATTTATCAGACTTTGTCAGCGCAATTTGGAAAGAAACCGCCAAAATGTTAAAAATGTTGATGATCTCTAAATCCGCTTGTTTCAAGCCTTTAATTGGATCAATCAACAAAAAAACCCGCCGCAGATTTTTGCGCTTTGTCAAATATTCAAAACTTAATTTTTGCCAATGTTCGATATCTTTATCGCGCGCTTTGGCAAAACCATATCCCGGCATATCAACCAAAATAAAACCATCCCTGAAACCAAAAATTTTGAAGAAATTTAACTGACGCGTTCTTCCGGGAGTTGACGAAACAATGGCGATTTTTTTGCCAATCAAGGCATTTATAAGGCTGGATTTTCCAACATTCGAAGCTCCGACAAAAGCGATTTCAGGAAAATGAAAATCAGGAATTTGCGAATAATTATGCGCGCCAAAAAGAAATTCGGCGGAACCATTAAAAATTTTTTTTGCTGCGATTTTCACTTCGATTCCAGATATTCAATCATCTTTCCTGCCACATCAACTCCGGTTGCACCCTCAATTCCTTCAAGGCCAGGCGAAGAATTTATTTCGAGAATTTTTGGACCAGAACTTGAACGCACCATGTCAACACCGGCAACTTCCAGCCCGATAATTTTTGCTGCTTTTACCGCTAAATCTCTTTCTTCATCAGTGATTTCAACCACTCTGGCAGTGGCGCCGAGATGAATATTGGCGCGGAATTCTCCTTCCTGCGCGATGCGCTCTATTGAAGCCACAACCTGATTTCCGATGACAAAACAACGCAAATCACAACCTTTTGATTCCTTGATGTAATGCTGCACCAACACATCTGCTTTCAAGCTTCTAAAAGCATTGATCACACTTTCCGCCGCCTTGTTGGTTTCTGCCAAAACAACACCGACACCTTTTGTTCCTTCAAGCAATTTAACCACTAATGGCGCACTGCCAACAAGTTTGATCAAATCTTTGGTATCGTAAGAAGAATTGGCAAAAGAAGTAACTGGAACGCCGAAACCTTGATTTGCAAGCATCTGTAAGGTGTGCAATTTATCGCGTGATTTGGCGATAGCGTCTGAACCGTTGAGACATCTGATTCCCATCACTTCAAACTGGCGCACAATCACGGTGCCATAAAATGTTATGGCCGGTTTTATGCGCGGAATTACGCAATCAATTTGTTCCAATTTTTTTGCATCATCGTGAAAAACTTCACAGCTGCCGGCATCAACTTTGATGTAGCAACCGCCAACATTGACAAACTCAATTTCATGCCCGCGCACTTTCGCCGCCTCCATGATGCGCTGATTGGAATAAAGTTTTGGATTTGAAGCTAATAAAAGAATTTTCATATTTTTCTGAGATCGAAGCAGGGTTTGGTTTTGCCATAAAGTTTAAGAATTTCTTTTTTTCCTTTTTTACACTGAACAAAGGATTTGGAAATATCGACGATCATTCTGGCCTGCTTGACCGCTTCACGTCCAAGCAACATGCGAAAACTCATGGAATCGCGATTGGCAAGGGTTAATTCGATTCTGATTTTGGTTTCTCCAATTCTTAAATCGGATTTGATGACAAATCTTTTTTCCTTTTTTCCGCCAGAATCTGAAACCATGCGCCGATCAACCACTCTTGCCATGCAAGTGCGCGTAAGCTTTTTATTTTTTTGTAAAGGATGGATGTCAAATTTTACATATTCGACATCTTCGATATAAAAATTTTCGATGTTAAAAGCATGCAAAGATGAGGTTTTTGCGCCAGTGTCAATCTTGCCCTTGATTGCCGGCAAACCAAGACAATCAAGGCTAAACCATTCTTTCCATCCGATAATTTTTTTACCGTTTTTCTTTTTCACTGATGAGTTTTGTGATTATTTCTAAATCCTCTTTGGTATCCACCGAAAGTGGATAGGCATCGACAATTTTTACAAAAATTTTCATACCGTTTTCAAGAGCACGAAGTTGTTCGAGGCTTTCACGTCTCTCCAATCCTGATTGCGGCAAGTTAACAAATTTTTCTAATGCCAATTTTTTGTAGGCATAAATCCCGATGTGATGAAAAAATTCGTCAGCAAAACTTTTGCTATACGGAATTGGAGAGCGCGAAAAATAAAGAGCCATTCCAGATTCAGCGATAGCAATTTTTACCATATTGGGATTTGTAATTTCTTCACGATTTTTGATTTTTGATGCCACGGTTGCAATATCGCAACTCTCTTCCAAAGCTGCTTGTGCTGTGGTTCTAATTACTTGCGGATCAATGTTTGGCAAATCTCCCTGCAAATTTATAATCACTTCAAAATCGCCGCCAAAATTTTTAAAACCTGCATAAATTCGATCTGTTCCTGAAGGAAGATTTGGATCAGTAATCACAAATTTTCCGCCAAATTTTTTTACTTCGTCGGCAATTTCCTTACCATCACAAGCAATCAAAACTTCACCTAAATCCGCTGCCAAAGCCTGTTCGTAAACCCTTCGAATCATGCTCTTGCCGCAAATATCGGCAAGTGGCTTATTTGGCAAACGCGTTGAGGCTAGACGAACTGGAATGATGGTTAGAAATTTTTTGGACATGGGGGTGTAAAAATAGATCCTGAAACAAGTTCAGGATGACGATCCAAAAATTCAAACATCATCCTAAACCTGTTTCAGTTAGTCATCCTGAACTTGTTTCAGTTAGTCATCCTGAACTTGTTTCAGGATCTGATTAACATTTCGGCACTTACTAAATCCTTGCAATTTTCTTCTCCACACTTTTAATGCGCCGCCTCTTTTTGCCCATCCCATCTCATTTGAGAGCACGTAGCTCAGTCGGTAGAGCACCTCACTTTTAATGAGGTTGTCGCTGGTTCGATTCCAGCCGTGCTCACTCTTTTACTCCGAGAAATCAAACCAACAAAATTTTTTGGGTTTAATTCAACTATCCTCGTTGTCAAAACTCATCCCTGGCTTACCATGCAAGAAACCGCTGGAGAATGAAATTCCCTTGGACGCTAGAGCGATTTTTGAATTAGCTTCTGCAACGGAAATTTTTTCATCCAAACAATCTTTAAAAATTTTACTAATTGTGATCATATCAACTTCGCTGTGCGGAGATAATCTAAAATTATTCACACCAATTTTTCTCAAAGAGCCAAGTTCGTTTATCAAATTGCAGTAGTTGTAGGAAAGGGTCTGAGTACCGTTGATAGCAAAGAGATTCACATTTTCCAAGTTGGAAGCAATAAGACCATCAGCGTCTTCGCCGCAAACAAAATTGCAGTTAACTTTATTCAAATTGTGAGCACGAGCGTGATAACAACGCACCGATAATGCCAAAGGCATTCTTCCGAAAACCTGAACTCCTAATTTTATTTTGGTTGCCTTAACCATTGCCTCAAGCGACTCCAGAGGTATTTCTATTGGCATCGTCGCTTCTTTTACTCCCTTGCTTTCAAGAAACTGCAAAGCTGATTCGTTGTAGATGTTAAGCAGTTGGCCAGTGGCGCAGGGCTTAGCAAATTCAAATATCGAAATGTCATTTGCCTCAATCTCCAAATCCGGATTCTCAATAATAATTTTTTTGATCGAATTAATTTCATTCTCGTTCGTAATGATTGAAGGAGTAGAAAAAATTACTCTCTTACCAGATATCTTCAGATCCTCCAGTATGTTTTGCCAAAAAGGAAATTTCCAGCTGGCGCGCTTTGAGCAAATAACATCACCGATATAAACGTCATCTATCACAGACTCGTTAGCCACGCGCTGATAAAATTTTTCCATTTTTTCTTGATCCCAGTTGAAGAGAACTGGACCCATCGATAATTTGTAAGTCATAACCATTTTTTCCTGAATGCACCACTAGTGGTTTGACAGCCTTCGCAAAGTCCGGCTATGTCATTTTCACCACCTGTATTGTTAGCGCTATAGCCATTGTCTATCGCATTACGGAATGTACTAACCACTTCTCTAACATAAGATTTTCCTCTTTGTCTGCCTTCAATTTTGATTGCCACAACTCCAATTTCTTTCAGTCTTGGTAAGATATCGATAACGTTCAAAGAAGATGGATTTTCAAAGAGATATTTTTTCTCACCATTAACAACATAGCGCCCGCGACAAAGTGTTGGATAGCCAGCTGGCTCGCCAACTTCAACTTGATTAACCAGCACGCCATTAAGTTTTGTTTTGAGTAATTTGCCATCCTCTTGATATTCAATAAACTCAGCCGGAGAGCACGCTCCGCCACTATTAGGAGATTTTCCGGTAACATAAGAAGATAAGATGCACCTGCCCTCAGCCATTGGTCCAGCTACTGCGAAGGCAAAAATCTCCACTTCAACTGTAGTTTTTTTTATGATCTCTTCGATCTCTCTCAGAGTGAAAATTCTTGGCAGCACCGCACGTTTTATGCCGAATTCTTTTTGGTAAAAATTTACCGACTCAACAGTTGATGCAAATGCCTGCACCGAAAGATGTATTCTGAAGTTAGGATATTTTTTAGCAGTGTAGCTTATAAGCCCTAAATCAGATAAAATTACTGCATCAGCTCCAGCAGAAACTGCGTTATCCACCGCCTTTTTCCAGGGATCCATGTTTCCAGCTTTTGGATTGGTGTTAATTGCAACAAACACCGCAACATTCTTTTCGTGAGCATAAGCAACGGAACTCTTTAGCTCTTCGTAGCTGAAATTTAGACCAGGATAATTGCGAGCATTTGTTTCATCACGAAAACCCAAATAAACCGTATCAGCGCCAGCTTCAACGGCATAACGCAAAGCAGCGGGAGTTCCGGCGGGACACACCAGCTCCAGATTATTTTTAACAAACATGCCGTTTAAGTTTATTGATTACACTCTTTGCAGGATTGGCAAAGATTTTGAAAGGAGCGGAAATTTCTTCGACAATGTTGATGTCTTGACTGTCTATGGCATTACGCAACGTAACTAGCGCCTCTGAATTGCCATTTATTTGCAATTTGCGCGAGAAGAAAAGTTTATCCCCATCTTCATCACCTTCAAAAATATTCACCAGAGATGTAAGATCACTTGAAATAGTGAGATCGGCTGTCGGCTGTTCTGAGTTGTGAAGTGCTTTAACTGCGACACCCTTTTCTTCTATCGTAAAAAAAACGTTAAACGGCAGATTCGTGATCTTGACGAAGAAGCTGCTGTTAATGATAGGCTGCAGTCGCTCAGCCATGGATGGATGATTGCGATAAATTTTATTTGCCACACTGTTAAGAATCAGGCCGGTTATTTTGAATCTTTTCTTAACCAAGAAACCAGCAGCTGCGCCAGCTGATATAATTTTTGTAAATATTCCCATAAGTTCCTTCCGAAGAATGTAATTTTTAAAGTTTCTAGATCCTGTTTTGAAACAAATCTTTCCCAAATTGTCATCCTGAACTTGTTTCAGGATCTAAAATTTCAGACACAATATTTTGTACAACAACCGAAAATTTGCTTAACAACCGTTTTGAATCGGGCTCTAAATTTTACGGATATAGAAGCTCCATTTCCCAAACGCCATCTTCAAGGCGATAGAGATGTCTTCTATGCACGCGAAAATTACCTTTTTGCCAAAACTCAATTTTGTGTGGAGTGACACGAAATCCCGACCAATAAGCAGGGCGCTCAACTTTTTTTCCGATCATCTCGGCCGTCTTTTTTGCAACTTCTTTAACCAAATCAAAATCCGATTTTATCACGCGTGATTGCTGCGACACATGCGCTCCGATACGACTTTGCAGTGGCCTGCTGTCGAAATATTCAGTTGCCTCTTTATCGCTCACCTGGTTAGCGCGACCTTCGATTCTTACCTGCTTACCCAACTCTTTCCAATAAAAACAAAGCGACACGAAAGGGTTTTCTTTAAGCTCCAATCCCTTTCTGCTTTCAAGATTTGTAAAAAATACAAAACCAAATTCGTCATATTCTTTCAGCAGAACTGTTCGGTTTGACGGCACGCCATCTTTGGTTGCGGTTGCAAGATTGACTGCTTCGCACTCTTGAATGTCATGCTTCTTAGCTTCAGTAAACCATTGGTCAAAAATCGTGATTGGATTATTACTCATGTTAGAACCCTCTTAGTTCCAGATTGAAGGAAGGACTCCTGATTGCAGATAAATCGAATTTTCTTGTTTGTGCGCCAATATTGCCAAGCGTTTCACAATCACGAAATTTCTGTAAGTAGCAGGTGCCTTTGTAATTAATTTTTTCCAGAAGACCAATCATACGGTTAACATCATCTTCGTTAAGAAATCTGGTGTGAATTGTGGTGCGTATTTCGTGCTGAATGTTGGAAGAAGCCAGTAAAGACAAGGTGCGATAGAACTTATCATAACCTTCAAAATTTGTCACTTGCAGAAACTTTTCCGGCGTCGCTTTGAAATCTAGCGCGACAAAATCAATGAGACCCTGATCGATCATGTTGGCAATCATCTCTGGGTTAGAGCCGTTGGTATCAACCTTCACCTTGTATCCCATCTTTTTTAAATAGGCGGCAAAATCAGGTAATGCCCTGTACAAAGTGCACTCACCGCCTGACAGCACAACGCCTTCAAGCAAGCCCATTCTCGATTGCAAAAACTTTTCAATTTTTTCCATCGGCAATTTTTTCAGCACACCTCTAACCAACTCGGGATTATGACAATAGCCGCACGCCATATTACATCCAGAAAACCACAAAATACATGCTGTATGCTCCGGATAATCTTGGAATGTAAATGGCGTGATGCTTGCTATTGAAGGCTTCATGAGAACTATACCAAAACATAAATTTATACTCCCAACCAACTTCGTCTTTTTGGTAAAAATTAAAACTAAAAAAAGCAGCAGTATGTCTAAATACAGCAGCTTTTTTTAGTTTTAATTTTTCCTCAAAAATCCTTTGTTGGTTGGGAGTATAAATTTATGTTTTGGTATAATGACGTTGGCTCTGATTGAATAGAGGCAAACCACAAGCATCTTCCTTGAAGTGCAGCCGCTCTGAATGCTCTCCTTTTTTACCCAAGTTGAAACTGGCAACAGGACGATGATAACCCATCACTCTCGTCCACACCATCGTTTGTTTCTGGCAAGTTGGACAATATGGTTGTTCACCTTTCAAGTAACCATGATCTTCACATACTGAGAACACCGGAGTTATGGTGATGTATGGTAAGCGATATTTTTCTATTACGGTCTTAACCATTCTTTTGCACGCATCGCCTGAAGAAATTTTTTCATTCATGTACAAATGCAGCACCGTACCACCGGTATATTTGCACTGCAGCGAATCTTGTAAAGTTAGCGCTTCAAACGGATCATCGGTGAACCCAACAGGCAGTTGAGTGGAATTTGTGTAGTAGATATTTTCTCCAAAGCCGGCTTGAAGTATGTTTGGATAATATTTTTTATCTTCCTTGGCAAAACGATAAGTTGTTCCTTCAGCTGGAGTGGCTTCCAGATTGTATAGATGACCAGTTTCTTCCTGATATTTCTTTAGCTCAATTCTCATGAAATCCAAAATATCGAGGCACATTTTAGCTCCACGATTATCCGTAATGTCATAAGCATCATTGGTAAAATTGCGCACCATTTCGTTCATACCGTTCACTCCAATCGTGCTGAAGTGGTTTCTGAAATGTGGCAAATATCTTTTGGTGTAAGGAAAAAGACCTCTGTCATACATCTTCTGAACAAAGTTTCTTTTCTTCTCGAGAGTTGATTTTGCTAAAGACATCAAGCGCTCCAACTCTTGCATCAGACCGCTCATATCGTCTTTAAATCTATATCCAAGACGAGCCATGTTAATGGTCACCACCCCAATTGAGCCAGTCATTTCCGCAGAACCAAACAAACCATTGCCACGTTTCAAAAGTTCACGCAAATCAAGTTGCAATCTGCAACACATGCTTCTCACAGCGTGTGGGGCGTAGGCTTCAGGATTCACCACTTTCTCACCAGCTTCATTTAACATGTATTGGCTGCCGATGAAATTTTGAAAATATGAGCTGCCAATTTTTGCTGTGTTTTCGAACAAAGCCTTTGCCACATCGCTGTCCCAATTGAAATCTTCCATCACATTCACGGTTGGAATTGGAAAGGTGAAAGGCTGTCCATGAGAATCGCCTTCTGTCATTACTTCGTAATAAGCGATGTCGATTAACTCCATCTCCTTTTGGAAATGTTTGTAAGTCATGTCTTCCAAACTCTCCACACCACGCTTCTTCGCTTCAGCGATCAACTCGGGATCATCAATTTCCCTGAACAAATGAATACAATTCGCGGTAGGAAAATTATCTTTTAAATCAGGTGGAACTGTCACGTCCAAAGTGATGTTAGTGAATGGACTTTGTCCCCAACGAGCCGGTACGTTAAGATTGTAAACGAATTGACGAACAGCTTTTTTGATTTCGACGAAAGGCAGTTTGTCCTTAAAAACATACGGCGCTAAGTAAGTATCAAATGAACTAAATGCTTGAGCCCCAGCCCATTCTGATTGCAATATTCCCAAGAAATTAGACATCTGTCCAAGCGCTTCCCTGAAGTGACGCGGAGCTCTGCTTGATACTTTACCAGCAACACCATTAAAGCCTTCATCCAACAAAACACGAAGACTCCAACCAGCACAATAACCTGTTAAACAATCGAGATCGTGAATGTGATAATCAGCATGGCGATGCGCCAAACCTTCTTCAGATGAGTAAACGCTATCCAACCAATAGTTGGCGATAATTTTCCCCGCAGAGTTGTTAATCAATCCGGCGTTGCTGTAGTCAGTATTAGCATTGGCATTAATGCGCCAATCTTGCTTCATGATATATTCTTCAACAGCCTGTTTACAGCTAACCAAAGTGTCTCTCTGTCCTCCTTTGGCAGAAGATGCATTTCGATCAAGAATGAACTGCTTCAGGGTTTTGAGATATCCAAGAGATGCCAACTTCTCTTCAATTAATTTTTCTATCTCATGATCGGGAAAGCTATCAAAGTTTAAAGATAGTTGGCTGGTAAATTTGTTAAAACTCTCCTCCGCAGTCGCTTCAAAAGAATTTCTTAAAGAGTTAAAAATGTTCAAAGGAGTAATCTTTTGATCACAAAGATTTACGTCATTGCCAAAGTTTGTCGACACGACATTGCTATTTTGGGACTGTCGCAAATCCCCATTTCTTACCATGTTTAAACTCGACGAGCCCTTGTAAATCAAGGGTTCAGATTTTTCAGAAAGTTGATTTGCGACGGGGCCATTTTCCATTTTCATATCGTTTCCGTTTTAGTTTAAATTTCAGTCGATGAGGAAAAGCACTTCCCCATTTAAAAACCGACTACAACACTACATCTAGTAGCATTTCTCACAAAGAGACCACTAAATATGGTAATGTCAACAAATTTAAAACAAATAAACTAGAGCCTGTTTTCAAACCCAGCGCGTTTCGATTTTGCCCAAATTTTGAGCGACTTTTTGGCAAAATTTTGCCGCTGTATCGGGATTCGCGCTTTGCGCTCATGCCCGTTTTCGCTAAAATCGCTCCGCGATTTTTTAACGCTCAAACACTAAATTTTGCCAAAAAACGAGCCAAAATTTGGGCAAAAGCGAAATGTGGTGGGTTTGAAGACAGGCTCTAGAATTTCAGTTGATAAAACCATCTTCAAATTTACCTTCTAATTACCATAAAACTCCAACAACTTTAAACCCCCAACAACTCTTCAATTTTTTTAAAAAACAAAATGACCGATATACGTGTAATCGTCGATGACGATCTAAAAACAAGATCAGAGCAGATTTTATACAATCTTGATTTAACAGTTTCTCAAGCCGTTAGAATGTTTTTGCGACAAGTGGTTAAAGATGAAGATCTCCCATTCAATCCATTTGAAAAACGCTTCAATCAAGAAACAGAGAAAGCGATTAAGCGCGCAAAAAACAAAAAAAATCTGATCACTCACAAAAGTTTGAAATCAGCATTTGCCGAATGGGATAAGGCATAAATATCATGCTAATTCTTAGAACCTGTCCTGAATCTTTTTTAACCCCAGATTTTAGCATGTTTTTAGCGCTTTTTTGACAAAATTATGAAGCGTATCTGGCAATACGGTGAGTAATTTTGTCAAAAAATAAGCAAAAACAGGGTAAAATATGGGGTTAAAAAAGATTTAGGACAGGTTCTTAAGGAAGAAAATAAGTTTAGAAAAGATCTCAAACTAACAAAGAGGCGCGGAAAAAATATTGAGAAGCTCAAGGAAGTTGTTTATAAATTGGCAAATGGTCATGCCCTTCCACCGAAAAATCGTGATCACAATTTAAGCGGAAATTATAGCGGGTTTAAAGAATGTCATATCGAACCGGACTGGCTGCTGATCTATCGTATAACAGAGATTGAGTTGATTTTGATTAGAACCGGAACTCATGCGGATTTATTTTGATTTATGACGTGCCTCACCACTCAAAACTTCGAATTTTTTACCGTTGCAACTAATACCACTATGGGACTGTCGCAAATCCCCATTTCTTACCATTTTTAAACTCGACAAGCCCTTGTAAATCAAGGGTTCAGATTTTTCAGAAAGTTGATTTGCGACATGGCCATAAACTAGAGCCTGTCTTAAAATCCACCGCGCCTCGCTTTTCCATAAATTTTGGCTCGTTTTTTGGCAAAATTTTTTGCAGTATGTTGAATACAGCGGCAAAATTTTGCCAAAAAGTCGCTCAAAATTTATGGAAAATCGAGACACGTTGGGTTTTAAGACAGGCTCTAATCCGATCTTCAGAGCACCTCATGGTGAATTCAACTTCCCATCGCAACAAAATTTTTTGCGAGAGGTTTGGGGAGTAGGTGAAAAAAACGTTTGGGAGACACAAGATTTTGTTGCACAATCTTATTGTGGGTTAACCAAGTTGCATTGAAGAAGTAGCAAATTATCAGTTCAGGAAAAGCTACAAATCTTTTCTTCACAAATTTTCCTGGTGATTTGCAAAAGTTTTTGCACCTGCTCGGCGAGAATTTTTAAATCTCTGATGGTAATGCGATAGTTGGGGTCATAGCGGCCGCCGATATAGGCGTACTCTAGAAGACGAAAGCGATCCTGGTCTTCTTCAATAATGCGGGCAAAAATATTTTTCATCAAATCGTGAATTTTTTCAGTATCTTTGCCTAATTGATCTAAAAGATGTCCTCTCGGGCAGTCTTTATGAAAAACCAAGAGAACAGTCTTATAAGCGTGTTCCGCAGTTTGATGTAAACAGAAAGCCGCATGTTTAATGTTGTTCTGGTCAAGGCAGAATTCATACATTCTAAAAAATGGTTCTGCGCCTTTAATGAACCACTCGTCAAAATAATCTTGCATGATTCTTTGCTCTTCCTTGATGGTTAGAAGCCTCCTTTCTGCTAATTGAAATTTGCTGGAATCATAAATCATTATTCCTTCTTTTTTAACATCGGTGAAGAAATATTGTGCTTCGGCGAGCTTGATATTCAGGGCTTCAACGTCATGAGTAAGAATTCTCGGAGCGGCGCTGAAATTAAATTTGGAGCAAATGTCAGAAATTTTCTCCCAGAGCGCGACATCAAGTGACACCGCTTTTTTTGAAGTGACTGCCAAAATATCGTAATCCGAAGCCAATCGTCTCGATCTTTCTTCAGGAATAAACTCATCATGGGGACGATAATCACCGCGGGCATAAGAGCCATAAAGAATGACCATTTCAACATCATCGCAATTAGCGCGAATGATCGAAACAAGCTTTTGCAATTCATCCTGTTTTTCTTGTGGAAGGTGAGAGAGTGAGGTTTTCATTATTCAAGCGTTTATGGCGAGCGGCAAAACCGCTCGCCGCTTTGTTTACTATTCCTTATCGTCAGGATGTTTCGGCCATTCAATGCCGGTGATTTTTTCCATTTCCTTGTAGTGGCGTTCTTTCTCTTTTTTCACTGCTTCTCGTTGTTGAGGAGATAAATTTTTCATCTGCTTGTGGATTTCTTTCATCTGCTTTTTGAAAGCTTTGTGCTCGGCCTTTTTCTTCGCTTTTTCTTCTTTGGTCATCTTTGGTTTTTTATGGTCATTGTCATTTTTCTTTGCGTTAGTTTGTTCCTTTATTGCCGCCTTTTTTTGTGTCGGATTTTCCTTTTTAGGAGCTGAAACATTTTGAGCATTGGCGGTTAAAGCCAGAATAAAAGCCAATGCAAAAGAGGTAATAAGTTTTTTCATAAATTTTTGATTAAGGTTGATAGGTTTGCCGCAAAACAGCGTTTTTGAAATAAGAGGGAGAAAGATTTATTCAACCACAAATTCCCGCGCGAAATTTGTAAAATTCTTTTCCTCGATTGCTTTGCGGATTTCTCCCATCAAATCCTGATAGTAAAAAATGTTATGTTCGCTCATCAGCATTGAGCCAAGAATTTCGCTGGATTTTACCAGATGGTGCAAATAGGCGCGTGAGTGATTTTTACAGGCATGGCAGGTGCATTTCTCGTCAAGCGGTTTTTCATCGCGGGCAAATTTGGCATTGCGGATGTTGATTGCGCCATTATGCGTGAAAGCTTGGCCAGTGCGGCCGGAACGTGTCGGTATTACACAATCAAACATGTCAATTCCGCGCGCAACCGCGCCGACGATGTCAGATGGTTTGCCAACTCCCATCAAATAGCGCGGTTTGTTTTGAGGAAGAAAATCGCAGGAATAATCGAGAACTTCAAACATGGTCTTTTGTCCTTCACCGCAAGCCAGACCGCCAATGGCATAGCCATCAAAACCGATTTCAATTAATTTTTTGGCAGAAATTTCGCGCAGATTATAAAAAGTTGAGCCCTGAACAATGCCGAAAATTCCATAACCATCACGTTTGATAAAAGCATTTTTTGATCTCTGCGCCCAGAGTAGTGAGCGTTCCATAGCATTTTTTGCCTTTTCATCAGTGGTAGGGAATTGCACACATTCATCAAAAATCATGGCGATGTCGCTACCGAGTTTATGCTGGATTTGCACCGATTTTTCCGGAGTTAAAAAATGTTTTGAGCCGTCGATGTGTGAAGAAAATTCTACACCTTCGTTGGAAATTTTTCTGATTTGTGAAAGCGACATCACCTGAAATCCGCCGGAATCAGTTAAAATCGGGCCATCCCAACCGCAAAATTTATGTAGACCGCCAAGCCGCTCAATCAGCTCTGCCGTAGGGCGCAGCATTAGATGATAAACATTGCCAAGAATTATTTCAGTGCCGGATTTTTTGACATCCGACATTTTGATTGCCTTAACTGTTGCCGCAGTTCCAACCGGCATGAAAGCCGGAGTTTGAATAAAGCCATTAGCAGTTGCAAGCTCGCCGCGCCTTGCTTTATTTTCGGCTGTTTTTAGTGTGAAAAAAAATTCCATTTATGAGAAGATTTCTGCCTTTTTTAACGCTGATTTTTTTGATTAGCCTGATTGCCATCTCAACCTACAAACTAGGCGCGAAGCAGGAAATGGCAAGCAATGAAGAGATTGTCGAATCCAACATTCACTTTGTCAAAACACAAATTTCCCTGCCGGAATTTTCTTTGCCCGATTTGTTTGATGAGGAAAAAAATTTTTCCATAAAAGATCTGGAAGGAAAATATTCGATAGTAAATTTTTTTGCCTCATGGTGTACAACTTGCCACGCCGAGCACGAAATTTTGCTGCGTTTACGTGATGAAAAAATTGCCGATATTTATGGTATTGCCTGGCGCGACATTTCTGAAAACACTAAAAATTATCTCAAAAAAAACGGCAATCCCTTCACCAAAATCGCTAATGACAGCCGCGGACTTTTCACCAAAATCGCCGATATCCAGGCTATTCCTGAAACCTGGATTATTGATCCCAAAGGTCGAGTAATTGCACGTTATCGTGGCAATCTTCAGGAATTTTCGACTGGCGAAATAAGAAATTTTTTAAAATGAAAATCACAGTAATTGGCAGTGGCTATGTCGGTTTGGTTTCGGGAATTTGTTTTGCCAAATTGGGGCACGAAGTAGTTTGTGTTGACAAGGATGAAACCAAAATTTCCAAACTAAAATCCGGCGTAATTCCGATTTTTGAGCCAGGTTTGAAAGAGCTTTTGCATGAAGTTGTGGCAGCAAAAAAAATTTCTTTTACCACAAATTTGCGAGAAGCTTTAAATGGCTCCAAACCAGTATTTATCGCTGTTGGCACACCACAGGATGAAGATGGTAGCGCTGATTTGTCCTATGTTCTTTCTGCAGCAAAAGAAATTGCGCAGCTTTCCAACTCTTACAAATTGATCATCACCAAATCAACGGTTCCAGCCAAAACCGGCGCAAAAATCAAAAAGTTGGTTTTGGAAACCAATCCTTCTCTTGATTTTGCTGTCGCGTCAAACCCAGAATTTTTGCGTGAAGGCTGTGCCATCAATGATTTCATGAATCCAGATCGTATCGTTATTGGCGTTGCAGACGAAAAATCACAAAAAATTCTTGCCGAAATTTATCAAAAATTTTCGCCGCAAAAACTGGTTTTTACCGATATCATTACTGCTGAACTGATCAAATATGCCTCTAATTCTTTTCTGGCGACGAAAATTTCCTTCATCAATGAAATAGCTGATTTGTGTGAAATTGTTGGCGGCGATATCAAACAGCTTGCGCATGCTATTGGCCTTGATTCGCGCATCGGAGAAAAATTTTTAAATCCTGGTCCGGGATTTGGCGGTTCGTGTTTTCCAAAAGACATCATGGCAATTGTCAATGTGGCGCAGGAAAACAAAGTTGATTTATCCCTGATTAATTCGGTGATTGCCTCAAACAAAAATCGCAAGATGAAAATGCTGGCAAAAATTTCCGCCATTTTGGATGGAAAAATCACTGGCAAAAAAATCGCTTTGCTTGGTTTGGCGTTCAAGGCAAATACTGATGACATCCGCTATTCACCGGCAATTTCGATTGCCAAAGAATTGCTAAAAGAAGGTGCAAAAATCTCTGCACATGATTTTGAAGCGATTGAAAATTCCAAACATGAGCTGACAAATTTTTCTGAAATTGAATTTTTTGATGATGTTTATGAAGCCATGAAAGACGCGGATTTAATCGTGATTGCAACCGAATGGCCGCAATATCGCAAATTGGATTTTACAAAAATTTCAACACGAAAAATTGTGGATTTGAGAAATCTTTTTGATGCAAAAAAAATGCACGAGACGGGTTTTGAATATTTTTATATTGGCGGGAAAAGCTAGAGCCTGTCTTCAAATTCATTCGCCTTGGTAAATTTTTCTGCGATTTTTTTTGAGAAGTTCGAAAGTTTTCATAGTGCAGGAAATGGTTGTTATCAAAAATATTGTGTCTCTAAAAAGATCATAAACAGTTTCTCAGAGTTTTTTACAGAAAAGTTGTTGGGATTTGAGATTGGAAAATGTTGAGGCTTATCCCGAATTGGCGTTTAGTTTTTGCCCGACTGAATTTTTTCCGGCTAACTTTCTTTTTCTTCCAAAAATTCAATCATTTTGATCACGCGTTTCTTGAGTTTTGGCAGATCGGTTTTAATAGTTTTGTAAATTTCATCCTCGTCAATTCCAAGATAATCATGAACCAAAACATTTCTGAAACCAGAAAGAGAATGCCATGGAATATCAGTGGCTGTGAGCTTTAGAGATCTCGAAAGTTTTTGCGTTGACTCTGCCATAATCTGCAATTCTCTTACGATTGCCGATTCCATCATTTCCTGATCAACTAATTTCTTTCCTTTCGATTTTACAAAACGCTCCACTTTTGTTATACAGGTTATACCAAACTAAAAATCTATACTCCTAATTAAAAACAATTAGAAAACCTCCTCAACCAATTACGGTTTAACAATTTTGAGGAGGTTTAT
>Ga0155648_137_pt1 | contig 25929 bp, 23 predicted proteins | sample RifCSPlowO2_01_FD_107305 | JGI IMG/M metagenome (GOLD analysis project Ga0155648, IMG submission 107305) | Alphaproteobacteria bacterium RIFCSPLOWO2_01_FULL_40_26 | reverse complement strand
AATATCAAGCTTGCGGAAGGGCAATATTTTTTTTCCGATATTAAGAAAGAAGGGATCATGATTTATGATTCGAAGAGGTTTGGGTTGGTGGAGAAAAGGAAGTTGGGTGTGAAAGAAAGGCAGAGAATTGCGAGAAATTATTTCAAACATTGGTTTGAAGAAAAAACCAAAGGATTTTGGAGGCATTATTTATTAGAGATAAAGGTGGATAGCGATGATAACGGTTTAACCGCTTTTTTTCTTCACCAAACCGCAGAACATGCCTATAAAACCCTCCATCTGGTTTTTACCAATTATTCTCCCCACGAACATTTTCTCTCATATCTTGCCAAAGATGTTAAACATCTCCATCACGATTTAAAAAAACTTTTCCCTCAAAAAACCAAATCACAACAGGATCGTTTTGAACTTCTTGAAGAGGCTTACATTAGCGGCAGATATGATATGGATTTTTACATGGCAAAGAAGGATTTGGAGATGTTGGCAAAGGATGTGATCAGGTTGCTTGAAATTGCTGAAGAAATCTGTCGGAAAAATGTTGGTAGTTTGTGATCGTTATGAAAGCTTACAAACAACCCCAAACGCGCTTGGAGCAAGCTCACCTTCCTTTCCTCTTCCACCAATAAAACACCGCCGGATAAATCAATAATTCCATTAAAAATGAAGTGATGATTCCGCCGAAAATCGGGGCGGCGATTCTTTTCATGACGTCGGAGCCGGCGCCATCTCCCGACATGATTGGGATTAGCCCTGCAATCAGTGCGCAAACCGTCATCAATTTTGGCCGTAAGCGATGCAGCGCGCCTTCGGTTATTGCCTCTTTCAAATCATTTTCCGAATTCATTTTATCTGCTTTGACGCGTTCATTATAGGCTAAATCGAGATACATCAGCATGAAAATTCCGGTTTCAGCATCAATGCCAAGCAAAGCGATAATGCCAACCCAAACTGCAATTGAGAGATTATAATCCAGTATGACCAGAATCCACGCCGCGCCGATTAAGGAAAATGGCACTGCCAATGCAATGATTGCCGTTTTAACCCATGATTTAGTGCTGAAATAAAGCAGAAAAATTATTAGAGCCAAAGTGATTGGAACCATGATTTTCAGGCGCTCTTTGACTCTTATCATATTTTCAAACTGTCCGCTTACCGAGATCAGATAATTTTGCGGCAGAATCAATTGTTCCAACAGCAATTTTTGAGCATTTTTGACATAATTGCCGATGTCGATTTTATTTTGGTCAATATCAACATAAACATATCCAACCAAAGAAGCGTTTTCGTTGCGAATCATTGAGGCGCCATTGCGGAAATTGATTTTGGCGATTTCGCTCAACGGAATTTGTGCGCCGGTTGGCGTTGTGATTAAAAGGCGTTTTATCGCTGAAACATCCTGTCTGAAATGTGGCGCAAATCTTACCTGAATTGGATAACGTTCTCTTCCGGCCAGAATTTCCGAAACATTGCTGCCGCCAATTGCTGTTGCAGCCTGATCCTGCGCGTCTTTAAGCGACAGACCAAAAATTTTTAATTTTTCGCGATCAAAATCAATATCGAGAAAATAGCCGCTCGATATGCGTTCGGCAATCACCGATCTGGTTTCAGGCATCGCTTTTAGAATATTTTCAATCTTGATGCCAATTGACTGAATTACCTGCAAATCGCTGCCAAAAATCTTAATGCCAATCGGGCTTCTGATGCCGGTTGCAAGCATGTCGATGCGGTTTTTGATTGGCATGGTCCAGATATTTGGCATGCCAGGAAAATCCAGTTTTTCATTCATCTCGTTAATCAGCTGTTCTTCATTTTTGATTTCTTTGCGCCATTGCGATTTTGGTTTTAAAACGATGGTGGTTTCAACCATGCTCAATGGCGCGATATCGGTTGCGGTTTCAGCGCGTCCGGCTTTGCCAAAAACCGTTTCAACCTCGGGAAATGATTTCAGAATTTTATCCTGGATTGTCAAAACGCGTTGTGCTTCGGCAACTGAAATTCCAGGCAAAGCGGTTGGCATGTAGAGAATTGTGCCTTCATGCAAAATTGGCATAAATTCCGAGCCGAGCATTTTGAAAGCCGGAATAACGGAAATGAAAAGAATAAAGGCAATAATCAGAACCTTTTTGCTGTTGGCCAAAACAAAGCGCAAAGCGGGCTCATAAACTCTGAAAATCTTTCTGGTTATCGGATGTTCCTGCTCGCTGTAATATTTTTGCTTGCCAGCGTTGATAAATAGCATTCTTACCGCCGGATTCAAAGTGATTGCGAGAAGAGCAGCAATTGCCATGGTAAAATTTTTGGAGATGGCCAAAGGCCGGAATAATCTGCCTTCCTGATCAACCAAAGTGAAAATCGGCAGAAAGGCGACGGCGATTATCAGCAGCGAAAAAAACACTGACGGGCTGACCTCTTTTAGTGAATTCAGATGAACCAAAAACAGTGATTCTTTTTTCTCCGAGCTTTGCCATTGCCGGACCTTGCGATAGGAATTTTCGCTTTGAATGATAGCGCCATCAACCAGAACGCCAATCGAGATCGCAATGCCGGCAAGAGACATGATGTTTGAAGTCTGGCCGGTGAAATAAAGCGCGATAAAGGCAAGAATGATGGTGATTGGAATGGTGATGACCGGAATTAATGCCGATTGCAAATGCCACAAAAACAGCAGAATAATCAGGCTGACGATGATCAATTCTTCGGTTAAAGTGATTTTAAGATTTTTAATGGCGCGCGAGATGAGATCGAGGCGATCATAAACCGGAATGATTTTTACTCCTTGCGGCAGCGATTTCTGGATTTCAGCGATTTTGGTTTTGACGCGTGTAATCACAGTTTTGGCGTCTTCGTTTTGCCGCATGATCACAATGCCTGCCACCGCATCACCAGATCCGTTAAAATCTGTGATGCCGCGGCGCATTTCCGGACCGACCGAAACTGTCGCCACCTGTTTGATTAAAACCGGCGCGCGGCTTTTGATGTCATAAGACAGCACAGCATTTTCAATATCCTCAATTTTATCAACCAAAGCGCGGCTTCGAACAATTGCTTCATTTCCGGAAAATTCGATGACACGTCCGCCGCTTTCCTGATTGGAGCTTTGAACCGCTTCAATCACTTGCTTTGTCGTAAGTTGAAACAGCGCCAGTTTTGTCGGATCAATTTTGATCTGATATTGCTTGATGAAACCGCCTATTGACGCGACTTCGGCAACGCCATCAACTGATTGCAACTGAAACCTGATCAGCCAATCCTGCATTGAACGCAAATCAGCATTGTTGAATTGGCCAGACTCATCGTGCAAAACATATTGATAAACCCAGCCAACCGAGCTGGCATCAGGCCCGATTTCGGTTTTTACTCCTTCGGGAATTTTTGATTGAATGCGGTTGAGATTTTCTAAAACGCGCGATCTTGCGAAATAGAGATCAGTGTCATCTTCAAAAATCACATAAACATAGGAAAAGCCATAATCGGAAAAACCACGCACCGACTTGACCTTCGCCAGCCCAAGCATTGCTGACGCAAGAGGATAGGTGACCTGATTTTCCATAATGTCGGGCGAACGATCCCATCTGGAATAGATGATGACCTGCGTGTCGGAAAGATCAGGAATGGCATCGAGTGGAATTTTCTTCAGCGCGTAAATTCCGCAAAGCAGTAAAATCGCGCATGCAAACAAAACCAGAAAACGGTTGTTGGCGGAGAATTCGATGATTTTATTGATCATAATTTTGAGTCTATACCAAACTATAAATTTGGTTGTTACGCAAATTTGTGTCTGGCAAATTTCGTGTTTCGTGCTTCGTGCTTCGTGCTTCGTGGTTTAAAACTACCGAAGCACGATGCACGAAATTTGCCAGACACAAATTTGCGTAACAACCTCATAACCACCCAATTGGAATTGCCGTAACTTCCCGTGAGAGTGGAATAGCTTCTTCAACAAAACATATCACCATTCCATGTCCGATTTTTTTATTGAATTTTTTTAAGGACGAAAAATTAGCGACGAGATTTGGTGACGGGGTAGCGGTTTTTTTAAACTCAATTGGATAAAGCGTGTTGTCTGCTTCAATAATCAGATCAATTTCTTTTTGATCAGCATCGCGATAATAATAAAAATTCGCTTCCATGCCCGCATTCCAATAGCTTTTTAGTATTTCAGTAAAGATGTGAGTTTCAAGAATTGCTCCCGACATAGCTCCGCTTTGCAGAGATTCCACACTGGTCCATCTGGTCAGATAGGAGCAAAGTCCGCTGTCGAGAAAGTAGATTTTTGGTGCTTTTACCAATCGTTTGGAGAGGTTGCTGTGATAGCTGTTTAGCACGTAAACTAAACCTGATGTTTCAAGAACTGAAAGCCATGATTTGACAGTTTTATTATCAATTCCGACATCTCTTGCCAAATCATTGTAATTAAGCAGTTGACCAGTGCGCGAAGCAATCGCGCTTAAGAAATTATAAAAAGCGGTTTCATCGGAGATTTTCAGAATATCACGCACATCGCGCTGTAGATAGGTTTGAACATATGAGCTATAAAATCTCTGTCTGGTTTTTTCACTTTTATCAACATTGACAAAAGGAAATGAGCCTTGCCAGATTTGGCGATAAATTTCTTCCGGTTGTTTTTTAGGATTTTTTTTTGCCTGTTTTATCCAGCTTGCGGTTGGAATAAATGGTTTATTGGTTTTTCTGTCATCAATTTCAGCCTGTGACAAACCAAGTAAATCAAGGATTGCCACTCTACCGGCCAGAGTTTCGGTGATGCCTTTCATCAAATGAAATTTTTGTGAACCGGTTAGCCAGAACATGCCCTTCTTTTTTTCACGATCAACGGCGATTTTGATGTAGCTGAAAAGTTGTGGCGCATATTGAATTTCGTCAATTATGACCGGCGGTTTATAGGTTTTGATGAAAAGCGCCGGATCATTTTGTGCCATATTTCTGGCGTTTAGATCATCAAGTGTGACATATTTTCTGTTTTTCTCCGCAGAGATTTGCAACAAGGTGGTTTTTCCTACCTGTCTTGGCCCTGTTATTAGCAAAACAGAGAAGGATTTACTGGTTTCTCTTAAAGCTTTTATCGCTAAACGTGAATACATGATTATCGTGTATAATGGAATTATATTCCAACATACACGATTTAATTATCAATGATTATGATAATTTGGTTGGGCAGCGCCCAAAATTTTACTTTCGGAATCAACAAGAAAATTAGGGCCGGAGCTAATGATCTGGCCAGCGGTCAGGCCTGATATGACATCGTAAAAGCCCTCGGATTTTAAGCCCAGCTTGACATTTTGTGGTATCAGTTTGCCGTCATCTTTTATGACATAAACCAGATCGCCATTGCCGGTGTGCAGAACCGAGCTTTCAGGAATGGCGATGCGGTTTGGCAAATTAAATTCGATATTGCCGCGAAATCCGGTTTCAATGGCGGTTTTGGTGGTAATATTGTCGGCGCTATTTTTTATTGAGCCTATGATCCTAACGGTTCTGCTGGTTGGATCAACTATCGAATCAATTGATGAAATAACACCGCTGATTTCTTTTTCCGGATAAAAACTGCTTTCGCCTTTGAAAGATAATCCGGTTTTAACATAGCGCAGATCGCTTTCATAAATCTGAAATGCCACTTGTGCAGATGAAATAAAACGTCCGGCAACCGGAATGGAAAATTTTAAAGTCATGATCTCAACTTCATGTTTTTGAATTCCGGCAAGATTTAGCTGATTGTCATTTGCCACAATTTCAGCGCGTTGTTCATTTTCTTCTTTTGGCAAAGAGGGCGATTTTTTTAAAACCAGTTTCATGTGGCATATCGGACATTCTCCGGCATGATCCTGTCTGATTTGCGGATGCATCGGGCAAGTCCAGTAGCTTTCAGCTTGTTGGTGTTTTTCGTGAGAGATATTTTTTTCCTGCGGCGAGCTGGCGGATTTGGAAATCAGAATCACGCCTAAAATTATCACCACAATTGCGATTGCCGTTATTTTTTTCATAGCTTTTGATATTTCAAAATTTCCGCTGTGGTTTGCTCATATTCCGTTCTCACCTTCAATGCTTCAAGTTTGAGTTCAGGGAGATTTTTCATGGTTTCAAGATATTCCTGCAATGTCGACAAATCTCGCGGAGCGAGATTTTGAATCAGGCTCACGCGTTTTCTGGCAAGTGGAATCAGTTTTTGGTTGACGTTGTCTAGTCTTTCTTTCAGCGATTTCAGCCTGGTCATCATGGTTTTGATTTCGGTTTCGATTTTGATTTTTTCCTTTTGATATTCAATTTGCGCCAGCTCTTTTGTCGCCGCGCTTTTTTTACTGATTGCTTTTGGCTCCCACGGAAAAACAAAAGGCAGGCTAATGCCGATCATGGTTTCTTCGGTTGCTGGCATCATCTGGGTTTTTCCCATATTGCGATAGCGCAGGAAAATATCGGGCAACCACTCTGAATCCGCTTCATTTTCACGTTTTTTGCGGCTTTCGACGGTCAATTTTTTGGCTTCAAGCTGATGCGGATTTTGTGGTTTTTCAGTGATTGTGATGATTGGAATTTCTTTCAGAACCGGATTAAATTCTGAAGAATCGCTGTTGATAAACTCTGCCATTGCGGCGGTTTTTTCTTTTATATCCTGGTCTGTGGCGATTAGATCATTTTCAAGAAGTTCAAGGTCTGATTCTGTTCTGATCAGATGAACTTTCAAAAAACTATCCGATCTGCTGACGGCGCGCGCGAGTTTGATGTGTTTTTTAATCACCAGCTTTTTTTCATTTAAAATTTCTTTCAGCTTTAAAGCCTTCCACAGATTGAAATAAACCAGCCGCGCTTTGGCAAAAATTTCCGCTTCAGTTGCCAGCCTGATTTCATCACGCGATTTTGCCTCATATTTTCTGGCCAGATAATCATTGGTGATTTTTGTAGGGAAGGGGATGGTTTGTTTTATCTCGATTCCGTCAGCGCTGCCGGAATTATCGGAGCGATTCATATAACCAACCATTGGCGGCTCAATGTTTATGCCAATAGCATTGGCTTTGGCGATGTCTGATTCGGTTTCTCTGATCTTTAAATCAAGATTGGTTTCGCGCGCTTTTTGCCAGAAATCTTCAAAACTCATGGCGTTTGCGTGCGGACAGAAAATGATCAGCAATATCGTCAATTTTAAAATTTGCATTTTCCTTTTTTTATTTGCATTTTGCCGCACCTTTTCAGCAATCAACCAATTTTTCCTTAAAAATGAAAATAAAAGTCTCCGGCGTCAATATGGATGTTGGTCAGTCTTTGACGCAATATGTTTTAGAACATCTCGAAAAAGCCGTTAAAAAATATTTTGAAAAAGCGGTTAGCGGCGAAGCGCATTTTGTCAAGGATGGTCATTTATTCAAAGTTACTTTGACGATAAATGAAGGAGTAAGAGGCGGCATTGCGGTGAAATCCGATGCTGAAGCAGGTGATGCCTACGGCGCTTTCAACGAGGCTTGCGAAAAATCTGCAAAACAATTGCGTCGCTACAAAAGAAGAATCAAAAATTATCGTCGTAATGGCGGCGGGCTAAAAGCGGTTGAACCAAACTACAACGCCATTGACGCCATGAAATATGTGCTTCCCCCTCTTAATCACAATGTGTTTGAGGAAATGGAAAATGAAGAAACGGAAGAACAGCTTGACGATTCACACAAAATAATTGCCGAAAAAACCACCTTAATTGAAGAGCTTTCAGTTGATGAAGCAATCATGAAAATGGATTTAACCAATTTACCGGCGCTTGTTTTCATCAACGGCAAAAACAAAAAACTGAATGTGGTTTATCATCGCAGGGATGGGAACATCTCATGGATTGATCCGCAGGTTTAAGACAGGCTCTAAGAACCAACCCCCCATCCCACTTGATAAGGGGGAGGTCGCGCATACGCGTCGACTTCTTCGTTAAGTAACCCCAATAACGCTTAAGGAATTATGGCTTAAGTCTACAAACTCTAAGTAAAACCAATAAACTCCACCACACTGTCACCCCGCACTTGTTGCGGGGTCCATTTGGTCGCAACCAATAAAATCAAGTCTTTGACGAGATGGACCCCGCAACAAGTGCGGGGTGACAGTGTGGTGAGATTTGTGATTTAGCTTAGAGTCTGTAAGTTTGAATCTGGGTTTCTTAAACGTTATTGGGGTTAAGTAAATAACGAATTTTAAAAATTTTTTAGTTAGAAAAGGAGGTAAATTTAGATGGAAATTGTAGTTCATGGCAAAGCCAATGTTGAAATGGCGATTCGCACTTTCAGAAAAAAAACACAAAGAGAAGGTCTGGTAAAAGAAGCCAGAAGAAGAAAGGCTTATGAAAAGCCTTCAGAAAGAATCAAACGCAGAAAAGATGAATCTGTCGCAAGAAGAAAGAAGGCAAGAAGAGGTGAAATAGTTTTTTAACTCGAAAAAAAGATTGTTCGGTTGCTTGTTACTGATTAATTGCAAAAGCGGCTGGCAACCAACAATTGACAACTCGTTTCTATGAAATTTAGCCGCAAGGATAAGTCGCTTTTACTCCTGATCGCTACAGCTCTGATTGTTCTGTGGCTGATTTTTTTGTTGATTTCAAATTTACTTTTTCCCGCTCTTTTTCCTTTTGCCGACATCAGAAAAATCACCGATATAAAAGCTGATTGGCTCAATGTTTCACATCCGCTTGAAAACAGGGATTTAAAAAGTCGTGTTATTCTGCTGCATTTTTGGAATCATGGCTGTGTGAGTTGTCTGGTTACTCTGCCTGCAATCAAAAAATTGGAAAAGGAATTGGGAAATAAATTGCTCGTGATTGGCATTCATTCCTCCACGCTTGCGAACAGTAAAGATGCGGTCAAAAAGGCGATGTTAAAATATGATATTTCTCATCCTGTCATCAACGATCCCGATTTAAAAATCTGGAATGATTTTGCGGTTAAGGCCTGGCCAACTTTTATTCTCATTAATCCGCATGGTAATGTGGAAGAGATTTATGTTGGTGAAAAGTCGGTAAAAAATCTTGCTGATGATACCAAGAATCTGGTGGCAAAATACAAATATGAAATCAATCGCGACCCTTTACCTCTCATGCTTGAGAAGTATAATGTCATCGGCAATGTTTTAAGTTTTCCAACCAGGGTTGCATATACAAATAACCTCAAATCAAACTTCAAATCAGGGGCGGCAATTTTTATCGCAAATAGCGGACAAAATAACATCGTCATCGCCGCGCTTAATGGTGATATCATCATGAAAATTGGCTCCGGCCGCGAGGGAAATGAAGATGGTGATTTTGAGAGCGCATCCTTCACGCATCCACATGGATTGTTATTTGATGGGCTAGATAAGCTTTACATCGCTGATAGTGGCAATAATTCGTTGCGTGTTGTCGATTTTAACAAAGGCAAGGTTGAAACTTTGTTGAGCGATTTATCATTTCCAAACGATCTCGAATTTTTCCCCGACAAAAACAATATCGTTATCAGCAATTCTGCCGCCGGCCAAATTTTGTCATACGATTTGAAAAGTAAAAAAACTTCGATCCTAGCAAGTGGCTTGCCGCAAACCTCGGATATGTCGGTTTTTGCCAGCAAGCTTTATTTTGTTGATGCCATGGATTCTTCCCTACGCGTGCTTGATAAAAAAAATGAAGTCAAAATTTTGCATAAGGGAGTCAAACTCCCGCTAGCTCTTCATGCTGATGACACTGGTATTTATATCGCTGATGCTTCCAACAACCAAATCAAAAAATATGATTATTCTTCCAGTAAAATTCATAATTTTAGCAAAGTTGAGCTTGACGCGGCGGAGGGAATAATTGCTGTTTTGGATCGTTTCTACATCGCCGATTCCAACAATAATCGCATCATGGTTTTAAATCGCAGAAATCTGGAAAATGAAATTCTTAACGTCATGCCGCCTTTAAAATTGCCGAAAGTCGGGTTTTTGGAATATCTGCCGAATTTGCAAAAAATTTCTGAAGCTAAAGTGCAAGAAAATGCGGAAATTATGTTGAAGATTGATCTTGCCGATGGCTGGAAAATCAATGAACAAGGCCCAAGTTTTATTAATCTTCTTGAGCTGGTTAAAGAAAGTGAAGCCAATCTCATCGCAAGTTTTGATTGGAATTCCATCAAGGTAAAAGAAATGAAACTGCCAAAATTTGTGAAAGAAAAAAACTATCTGTTGCAAGGCACAATTTACTATTGCGAAGACCAACCAAACGCTTTGTGCTACATTAAAAGCTATGAGCAGAAGATTGTTGCTGATGATGGCAGGGAAGCGGAGGAAATTGTGATTAAACTTGGTTATTAAAACTTAATTTTTAGAGTTTGAACAGACTCAAAAACCACCATTACTTTACAAATGTTAGCACATAAATTTTCACTTAACATTCCCGATAAAACATATCGCACTTTAAAAGCCAGAGCTTCTTTTGAAGATAGATCGGTTAGCGATCTGATTCTTTTTTCAATAAAAAAAACTTTTGAAAACGAAGAAGAATCTTTGAGATTTATTTCGGGATCCAATGAAGTCTTTGCTAAAGAATGGAGTTCTTCAGAGGACGAAAAAGCATTCAAAAATCTACAAAAATTCAGGCCAAAAAGATAAAACCATGAGTCACCATAAATTTGACATAGTTGTTACTGCATTTCCTTTCATTGAAAAAAATCAGGAAACAAAAATCAGGCCAGCAGTCATTGTTTCTGATGATGATTACAATAAAAACACCGGATTTGTTGTAATCGCGATGGTTACTTCATCTGCGCATTCAGAGCTTTGGGGTTCTAAGAAAATCCAAACTTTATTACTTTTGTTATGACAATTACAATTTCCGCTCATATTCCAGATGACTTGGCGCAAAAATTGGAAAAAGTTGCAGAATTTGAACGCAGGTCAAAAAGCTATTACATCAAGGAAGGTCTTGCCGAAATTTTGGAGCAAAAATTTTATGACATGCAGCATTTAATCAGCGCTAAAAAAACTTTGCGGGAAGCAAAATCTAAAGGTGAATTTGTATCTTTTGAGGAAGTATTCAAAGGTATAAGATAATGGTTTGGCAGGTCATCTTCACAAAAAAAGCCCAGAAGCAAATCAATGCTTTGGACAGGCAAATTCAGTCAAGAATAAAAAAATCCATTCGCGAGAAATTAATTATAAATCCAACCCCAATAACGTTTAAGAAACCCAGATTCAAATTTACAGACTCTAAGCTAAATCACAAATCTCACCACACTGTCACCCCGCACTTGTTGCGGGGTCCATCTCGTCAAAGACTTGATTTTATTGGTTGCGACCAAATGGACCCCGCAACAAGTGCGGGGTGACAGTGTGGTGGAGTTTATTGGTTTTACTCAGAGTTTGTAGACTTAAGCCATAATTCCTTAAGCGTTATTGGGGTTAAATCCATTACTTTATCTTGAGCCTTTGGCAGGGGAGCTTGGTGGATATTATAAATTCAGAGTCGGAGATTATCGTTTGATTTGTTCAAAGGAGAATGAAAATTTTGTAGTTATTGTTATCGAACTTGGACATAGGCGTGAAATTTATTTAAATTAAAACCTCCTTCTCTTTTAAGTTTCGTTTTAGAAACTGTTTATGATCTTTTTTAACCCCAGATTTTAGCATGTTTTTAGCGCTTTACAGTTTCTTATATCTTGCACAACAAGCACAAACCCTTGAAGCAAGCACCTTCACAAATCTTTAAATCAATCTCAAAATGGAAAAAATGGCGGCGAAAAAGCAGGAAGTTTTATCTGACGAAAAAGTTGAAAATATTGCGGCGGAATATGCTGCTGATTCAATCAAAGTTCTCAAAGGTCTTGAAGCGGTGCGCAAGCGTCCCGGCATGTATATCGGCGATACCGATGATGGCTCCGGCTTGCATCACATGGTTTATGAGGTGGTTGACAATGCCATTGACGAGGCTCTGGCAGGGCATTGCGATGAGGTGATTGTTGCTTTGAACTCTGATGGTTCAGTGATGGTCAATGATAATGGTCGTGGCATTCCAACTGATATTCACAAGGAAGAAGGCGTTTCTGCGGCAGAAGTGATTATGACCCAACTCCATGCCGGCGGCAAATTCGATCAAAATTCCTACAAGGTTTCCGGTGGTTTGCACGGTGTTGGCGTATCAGTTGTTAATGCGCTTTCCGATTGGCTTGAGCTCACAATTTGGCGTGATGGCAAAGAGCATTTTATGCGTTTTGAACATGGCGAATCTGTTGCTCCGCTCAAAATTGTCGGCGATGCCAAAGGGCAAAAGGGAACTCAAGTCACTTTTCATCCTTCCGACAAAACCTTCGCCAATGTTTTGGAATTCAGCTTTTCCATCCTCGAACAACGTCTGCGTGAATTATCATTCCTCAATTCTGGCGTAAAAATTGTTTTAAAAGATTTGCGTGGCGACGAGCAAAAAGAATCGGTGTTGTTCTATGAAGGCGGAGTTGAGGCTTATGTGAAATTTCTCGATAAAAGCAAAAATGCCCTGCATCAAACCATCACTATTACCGCTTCCGACAAATCTGGCATCAGCATGGAGTTGTCAATGCAGTGGAACGATTCCTATCACGAGCATGTTTTGTGTTTCACCAACAATATCCGCCAGCGCGATGGTGGCACGCATCTTGCCGGTATGAAGGCGGCGTTGACACGTACCATCAACAATTATGCCACCGACAATAAACTCTTCAAAAAGGAAAAAATCGTTTTAAGCGGCGATGATGTGCGTGAAGGCTTAACCGGTGTGCTTTCTATTAAAGTTCCGGATCCAAAATTTTCTTCGCAAACCAAAGACAAACTGGTTTCTTCTGAGGTTAGAACTTACGTTGAATCGTGGATTAATGACAAGCTGGCACAATGGTTTGAAGAGCGTCCATCCGATGCCAGAACCATTGTTGGCAAAGCAGTTGAAGCGGCGCAAGCACGTGAAGCGGCAAGAAAAGCGCGCGAATTAACCCGCCGCAAATCTGCTCTCGAAGTTTCAAATCTGCCGGGAAAATTGGCTGATTGTCAGGAAAAAGATCCAGCTCTTTCCGAGCTTTTCATCGTTGAAGGAAATTCCGCCGGTGGTTCTGCCAAATCAGGACGCGATCGCAAATGTCAGGCAATTCTGCCAATTCGCGGAAAAATTCTGAATGTTGAACGCGCGCGTTTCGACAAAATGCTTTCGTCAGCTGAAATCGGAACCATGATCACCGCGCTTGGCTGTGGCATTGGCAGTGAAGATTTTGATCCATCCAAAGTGCGCTATCACAAAATCGTTATCATGGCCGACGCCGATGTTGATGGTTCTCACATCAGAACTTTGCTTCTCACCTTTTTCTTCCGCCATATGCCGAAATTGATCGAGCATGGTTTTCTCTACATCGCGCAGCCACCGCTTTACAAAGTTAAGAAGGGCAGTAGCGAAGTTTATTTGAAGAATGAGCAAGCTTTGCAGAATTATGTCATTAACAATGCTTTGGCCAATGCCGTTTTAAAATCAAAAGCTGGAGACCGCGCCGGCGTTGATTTGCGCGATTTTGTTTTAAAACTGGGAAAATTTTCACAATTAATTGCAAATCTTTCACGCGTGATGCCGCAAGAAATTGCTGAAAATCTGGCTCTGGCCGGCGCTTTCGATAAAGCATGGATAAAAAATCAAACCAAAGCCAAAGCGCTGATTGGTAAAATTGAAAAAATCTTTGCCTTTGATGAAGAAGTTTCATGGAAGTGCGAAATCACTAAAACCGAAGATATTGAAATCATCAAAGAATCCCGCGGCGTGAAAACCAGCTTCATGGTCAGAAGATTATATTTCGATTTGCCGGAAATTTCTGTTGTTGCGCAAATTAAAGATCAAATTGCTGATGATTTTGCTTTTGAAATTCAGTTTATTCGCGGCGAAGAAAAACACGTTGCTAAAAAACCAATTGAGCTGATGAACCTAATTCTCGCCTCCGGCAAAAAAGGCGTTTCCTTTCAGCGTTTCAAAGGCTTGGGTGAAATGAACGCCGAACAACTTTGGGAAACCACGCTCGATCCTGCAAACAGAACCTTGCTGCAAGTAAAGGTTGATGAATATGACGAGGCCGATCAAACCTTCTCAATCCTGATGGGCAACGTAGTCGAACCGCGCCGCGATTTCATTCAGGAAAACGCGCTGAAGGTGGTGAATTTGGATGTGTAGGATGATATGTATACTTTTGATAGTTAAACATGATGAATGCCGCTCTAAGAACGACCATGATTTGAGTTGATTTTGATAAGCGGATTTCTACTTTGCGCGGCCTTCTAATTTTTGAGGCAATTTTTTCCAAGCAAATTTTTTTAAAAAATTTATTTAACTTTTTTAGAACGGCGCTTATTAAGTTCTTAAATGTTTCAAACTTTATTTTTTAAATTTCTCAATGGATTGTATTTTAAAAAATTTAGAAAATTTGGATAGAGTTAAGAGCTTCGTGTCATTTCTTGAAGTTCGCGCCATTTCTAATGATAAGCTTTTTACCTCGCTTGCTGCTGCTAAAATGGCTTTGAATAAAGCAACCATAAAGTTTTTGTCCGACCTGGAAAAGAGGTTGGGAAATGATAATTATAATGAAATTAAACTTGGCGCAATTAGCAATGAAGTTATTGACGCCGCCAATCATCTAAAATTTTTTAATGATTTAGCTTTGACAAAGAAACTAAAAGACATGGTTGATTTTTTTTTGCAAATATGAAAGCAATTTGGTGGTCATTTCACAGGACAAAAAAAGAATTCACGCGAAAATTTTATCAATGGCAGCAGAAAATTTTGTGTAAATGAGTAGAAGAGAAGCCGCCGAATCCAAAAGAGAACGTTCTGGTTCAGAATTATCAGAAGACGGCAATAAATATCCTATCAATCAAGAAGCATTTACCTTCCTTCCAAGATGCGTTGGCTCAAGGTTTGATATGACATCAGCCGAGCCACCACATCCAAGACTAACTAGCATAATTCCACCGACTTCTATCGTTGAGCTAATGAGAACTGTGGATTTTGATGGGCTTGAAGAAGTTCATGGAATGTCTCGAGGTGAAGATTTTATGCTGGAGGCGTGCGTTGGATTTTTTTCCAGGCGTGGTATTAGGTGTGATAGAGATCATGTTTCTCTGACCATGGGTATTTTGCCGACATTGGAACATGTTTATCAAAAACTTGGTTTGAATGAATCCAATAAAATTATAGTTCCAACTCCAACTTTTGGTTATTTCTTTAGGCAATTCAAAGAAAAAAATATTAGCTTTGAAACTCTTCCGACAAAAGAAGAAGATGGATTTTTGCCGAATCCGGAGGAGTTGGAAAGATTGATTGTCAGTAGCGGCGCCAAAGCCATATTGTTATGCTATCCAAATAATCCAACTGGTTCTGTAATGACAGAGGAATGTGCTATGGCAATAGCTGATATTGCAACAAGACATGATATTTTTGTGATTTCCGATGAGGCTTTTGTGAGAAATTCGCTGTCCGGAAGGCCACATTTTTCCGTTGCTGCGGTTGATGGAATGTTGGAAAGAAGTTTCACAGTAACAAGCACTGCCAAATCAATGTTTATAGGAGTTAAAAATGGCTGTTGTGTTGGTCGCAGCGATATTGTTGCCGATTTTGAAAGGCTTGGTGGATATCCGACAAAACATATGCAACGAATTTTAACCGCTGCTTTGGAAGATAATGCAGAGAATAAAAAATATTTGGATAGTTGTCGTGATCATTATATCAGAAATATCGGTGTTGTTACAGACAAATTGACTGAATTGGACAGAAGGTTTTGTGAACAATTTGATGAGGCAAGAAGTTTTGTTAAGCCTCTTATTGCCATGCCAGATGCTACCAATGTTTATCTTTTGGATTTTTCCGGTTTACGTGGCAAAAAATATGGTGAAAAAGTCATGATGACTGGTCTAGATGTTGCTGAATGGCTGCTTAATTAAGCTGGAATCGGCACAGTTCCCGGCGAATGTTTTGCTTTTGAACCGAAAAAAATGGTTGTAAGAATGACGCTTAACGCTCCATCGGAACAATTGGCAATGGCCATTGATTCTGCTATTGCTGCCGCTACTAAAATTCAAAATTCTTCAGCAACAATATCAGCCACAACTGCAGTTGCTGTGCAAGATGGTCATGGAGCTGAAGAAGCTGCTGGTAGATAATGAGAATAATAGCGCTTCTTAACAACGATGTTCATTGCGCCGATGCTCTGGCTGCCATTATTCCCATGCTTAAAAATCATAATGTCAGGATTGTTTTGTCTCGCTATGTTGGCAGGATTGATGGCCATGTCGCAAATCAACTTTCTGAAAAATCTGAACCCTTGATTTGTGAGGACTCGTCGAGTTTGAAAATGGTAAGAAACGGGGATTTGCGACAGTCTGTTGATGGTTTGCCATATGATTTGCGCAGGTTAAGAAAAGCTGAAGAATGTTCTTTTGATTGGCGACAACTTTTTGGTTTTGGTGTTAAAATTTATGACGATATTAACTCCATTGATGCGGTAAGCGATATTGCGGAGTTTTTGCCTGATTTGATAATTTCAATTCGCTTTGGACAGATTTTACAGCAACCACTCATCAACATTCCTGAATTTGGCGTTTTAAATTTACATTCCGGAATTTTGCCGGCCTATCGCGGCATCATGCCGACATTTTGGGCAATTCTTAATGGTGAAAATGAAATCGGCATGACGTTGCATTACATTAACAATGCCAAAATTGATGCGGGAGAAATAATTGGTTGGACAAAAAATCAAGTTGATTTCAAAGCTTCGCTTTTTTCCAACATCAATGATTTATACGAAGGTGGATGTAGCTTGTTGTCGCAAACAATGAAAAAAATTTTTAACGGAGAAAAAGTCCAGACATTTAAGCCAAGTGGCAGTGGCAGTTATTTTTCTTATCCGAAGGAAGACGATGTTAAGAGGTTTTTGCGGATGATGAAGGTGGTTTGAGAATTGATTTGGTATAGGGTTTTAGGAAGCAAGAGTAGTTTCATAAATCACATCAACAAACTTCTGTACTGCCGGTTGCAGCAACTTTCCGTCCTTTAACAGAATCCGATAAGACATTTGCGGGAAAAATTGGGAAAGATTTTTTACCGCAAAATCCTTGTCATTTTTATCAATGCAAATTTGCGAAACTACCGCGGCGAAATCATTTTTTTTGACAAAGGCTTTCAACATTTCCCAACTGCCATTTTCAAACTCAACACTGCTTTTGACATTATAACTTTTTATTGCTTCTTCAAAGAGATTTAAAGTGATCAGCTTTTTATCAATGCGGATCAGATCAAATTTTTTCAAATCGCGCAAATTTTTTATTGTCTCTGTTTTTAGCGGATGATTTTTTCTGATAATTAAAACCGGATCATAAGAAATTGTTTTAATTTCCCTAATTCCAACTTCCCTTTTCATCCATGGATAAAAGGCCAGATCGATTGTTTCGTCTTTTAGCCTTTTTATAGCTTCGTCTTGCGCGATATTGCGGATTATAATTGTAATTTTTGGATGAGATTTTTTGAAGTCGGCAATGATTTGCGGCATTAGATAAGAAATGGAAATATGGTGCGCCGCAATATTAATTATTTTTTGTTCCCGATGTTTTTTGTATGACAAAAATTTTTCCACCACCGATTCAAATTGCTGCATCAAGGGACAGGCAAGCTGATAAAACATCTCTCCTTCTGTGGTTAAAATTAGAGGTTTTGAATCACGTTTAAGCAGGCTATATCCCAGATCCTTTTCCAGTGATTGAACCTGCAAAGTAACAGTTGATTGGGTAAGGTTCATAATTTGCGCGGCTTTGGAAATGCTCTGCAATCTGGCGGCGTGATAAAAACCTCTGATTTGTTGTTGGCGATTTTTTTTGTAAAGGAAGCTGTGAATTTTACTGCTCATTGGTTTTTTCAATGAAGGAATTGAAATTATTAATTTGTCTTCAATGTGTTTATCAACTTCATTGTTGCAAGTTTTATTTACTTTCTCAATCGCTCCATTTTGCAACAATATGAAACAACCAAAATTTCAACCACCTCAAAACAACATCATTGCCCTTCCTCCAACCAGATTTCATTCATCCGACTTTCTTCCCGCAATCGCTCATGAGTTAAAAACCCCGCTCTCCGCCATTATTGCCCTTGCTGAAGAATTGCGTCATAACATTGACGACAATGAGTTAATCGGAGACATTATTTCTGTGGCAAATGATATGAATGAGTTGGTTTATGATTTGCTGGATGTTTCTCATATTGAGGATTTTACCGTTGATTTGAGCAGAAAAATTGCAATCGAAAATGTTTTAAAAAAAGCAATCCGTCTTAATCGCGATTATGCCATTAAAAGGGGAATTTTGATCGAATGTGAAGTTGAAGAAAATGTCAGTGCGATAAATCTCGATGAAAAAAGAACAAAACAAATTCTGACCAATTTGATTTCCAACTCCATAAAATACAGCCCAGCCAAAACAAAAATAAAAATATCCGCCAAATCAAATGATGAATTTCTTGAAATTACCATTGCTGATCAGGGCTTTGGCATGACAAAAGAACAAATTCAAATTGCTTTCCAAAAATACCGGACAATTTCCAATCCGCATTTCGGCAAGATTGATTCCTTTGGGCTTGGCCTTCCTATAGTCAAAAGACTTGTTGAGCTGCAAAATGGGATAATCGAGGTTGAGTCGGAAATGGGGAAGGGGACGGAAGTAGGGTTAAAATTTTTTTATTAACTCCAATAACGCTTAAGAAGATTTGTAATTACTTATACTCATATTTACCCCTCACAGAATATTTACCCCTCACCCCAACCCTCTCCCACAAGGGGAGAGGGAGTTAGTCCGAATTCGGTGTTACTCCCTCTACCCTTGTGGGAGAGGGTTGGGGTGAGGGGTAAATATTCTGTGAGGGGGTATTAATTTCTAAAATTAATCCGATTTAAGAACGACCATGATTTGGGTTGATTTTGATAAGCGGATTTCTACTTTGCGCGGCCTTCTAATTTTTCCAATCAAAAATTTTCCAAGCAATGGGTACTAAAAACAATCCAAAAAACCGCGTTAAGAACGTTGAAAAAAGGAAGTTTAACGGCAAAGAAATCGAGCCGGTTTATTACTACGGAGTTCATGCCGGACATGGCAAGTATATGTCAGCAAAATATGCCGGTTCAATCCAGCTGGTGGTTGATTCTGCGCAAAAACCAATGCAATGGGACGAATTAGCGAATGCCTGAAGTAATCATTAACGGTCCCGCCGGACGTTTGGAAGGCCGCTATCACCAAAACGATAATCCAAAGTCTCCGGTTATTTTATTGCTTCATCCACATCCGCTTTATGGTGGCACGATGAACAACAAGGTGGTTTATAGCCTCTATCGTCGTTTTGTTGAAAACGGATTTTCAGTTTTGCGTATAAATTTTCGTGGTGTTGGCAAGTCGCAAGGCAAGTTTGACAATGGCGCTGGTGAGCTTCTGGATGCAACAGCCGCAGTTAACTGGCTTCACGATCAAAATATGGAAGCAAGTGAATATTGGATTGCCGGTTTTTCTTTTGGTGCATGGATCGCATTGCAAACAGTGATGAGAAGGCCAGAGCTGGAAAATTACATTCTAGTTGCCCCTCCCGCAAGCAAATATGATTTTAATTTTATTGTTCCCTGCACTTCTGCCGGCCTTGTTATTCAAGGCGGAAAAGACGAAATTACCAAAGAGTCCGATTCAGCAAAACTGGCAGAAAAGTTGGCGGCAAGAGATGGCGCCGATGTGATTTATCAGGCAATTCACGGCGCCGATCATTTTTTCAAAGATCACCTAAAAGAATTTGAGGAAGTCGTCGATAAACACATCAAACATCGCTTGGTTGTTGATTCAACAAAGGTGCGTAAAGTAAAGCGCGATCGTCGCCGTCGTCGTAAAAAGAAAAATATTTCTGAAGTTAAACCGGAGAGAAATCATTTCCCGGTGAAGTCGCTGGCTGCTTTTGAGGCCTGATATAGCACACCTCCGCAAGCTGAATCTGTAGAAATTCCTGTAGTGTTTTTAAAGCTGATTGGCATTCCAACTAGACTTCTGATGGCGAGAAAGGCGAAGGCTTCAGCTTCAATACTATCTCCGTTTAACCCAATTTCCTCAACGGTTCGAACCGTGATTCCGGAAAGCCACTTTTTCATTTCATTCATAATCGCAAGATTTTTTCTACCGCCGCCGCAAATGAAAATTTCTTTTGGTCGGGTTGATAAAAAATCGAGATTGATGCTGATTACTTTGGCATGCATGTAAGCAAAAGTTGCTAAAGCGTCTTCAATTTTAAGGTTTTTGATTGGAGCAAGTAACGCCGCAAAATCATCGCGATCAAAGGATTTTGGCGGCTTTTTATGAAAAATTTCATTTTGCAAAATGCGATCGGCAAGAATGAAATCGACATTACCGCTTTGTGATAATTTGCCGTCCTCGTCGAAATCATTATTGAGTTTTTCCTTCATCAGATCGTCAAAAGGGGCGTTGCCGAAGCAAACATCAAAAGCTATAATGTCCTTTTCATCGTTGCCGGTGAAATAGGTGATGTTGGAAATTCCGCCGATGTTGAGCACTACAACCGGACGTGGCTGTTCACAAAAAAGATGAAAGTGATAAATTGGAACCAGTGGTGCGCCTTCTCCGCCAAGTACAACATCGCGAGTGCGAAAATCAGAGACGACATCAATTCCGGTTTTGTGTGCAAGCAGATGAGCATTGCCGATTTGCCAGGTGATATGCTGTTTTGGATTGTGAAGTATGGTGTGGCCATGAAAGGCGATGACATCAATTGAATTGCGGTCAATTTTGTTTTCTGCAAGGAAATCATTGACCAGAGAGGCATGAAGGAGTGTGAGTTCATTTTCAATCTCTTTAATTTTTAACGCAGATGAATGCGAATAAATAATTTCCGTGAGATTTTTTTTGAATTCTTTGCTGTAAGCAAGGTGAGTAAAATTTTTGCGCGCAATATTTTTTCTGCCATCCGATTCGATTAATGCCAAATCTATTCCATCCATCGAAGTTCCGCTCATCAGCCCAATGGCTTTGTATAATTTATTCATGACAGATTCGATTAAAAATGTTGATGACGCATAGTTTTTTATCGAGGTAGAGCTTCTGTGCTTTGTGCAAGACAGACAGGCTTTCATCAGCTATGGCGAAAGTTTTTTGTGGCGCAAGATTTTTTAATAAATCCAGAAAAACTTTCTGCTCATCGAAGAAAAAATTTATTTGCGCGTTATTTGCAACTTTGATCAGGCGGTTGAAAAAAAACTCGATGATTTTTTCAGCAATGGCGAAGGAAAAATTTTTGTCAGAAATTTGTTTCAGCAATTCATCGCCAAGTTTTTGATTTAGAATTGAGCGCAGAAAAAGTTGATAAAACCTTGATAAATCTGGTCCCAGGTTAATTGCATCCGAGATTGATCCATCGCAGATTTCTGTAAGAAATTCGGTTGTTTCGGACGATGTTTTGTCGATTATCTGTGTAAAATCTTCAGCGGTTAGAGATGGGATTTTTGTAATCTGGCAGCGCGATCTAATTGTTGGTAAAATGCGGTTTGGATTATGCGTGATTAAAATCAGGAAATTGTTGGCATGAGGTTCTTCCAGAATTTTTAAAAGAGCGTTGGAAGCAGATTTGTTAAGCTCGCAGGCTGAATCAATGATAATAAATTTATGCAAAGCAATTGCTGCAGTTTGATTGAGAAAACCGGAAATATTCCTGATTTTTTCAATGCCAATTTCTTTTTTTTCTGCTTCTTTTTCGATGATGAGCAAATCGGGATGAGACGAGTTTTCGGTGTTCAAAATTTCTAGCACAAATTTTTTGGCAAAACTTGCCTTGCCAATACCTTTTTTTCCGCAAAGTAAAATGGCATGATGCAGTTTCTGATTCTGATATGATTGAATGAGGTTTGATTTTACTGTGTCAAACCCAATTAGCATCATTCTCCACCACCCAATGAATGAACATAAAGCGTCAATTGTTTAATGGTGTTGTCATCAAGACGTCCGCTCCAATAAGGCATTACACCATTGCGGGCATAATAAACCGTGAAACGAATGTCTTCTTTGTTTCCGCCATAAAGCCAAATTGCGTCAGTCAAATTTGGAGCGCCGAGATTGCGATTGCCCTTTGCCTGTTCGCCATGGCAAGCAACGCAATTGTCTTTAAAGATTTTTTCTCCTTCAGCGTTTTGTTTGGTTTTTCCGGTAAGAGACATCACATATTCAGCCACTGCTTCAATCTGATCTTTTTTCAAAACCTTATCGATACCAAAGGCCGGCATTTGATTTTCGCGAGCTTTGTTGTGACCTGATCTGATGCCGTATTTTATGGTTTGATAAATATCCTCCAATTTTCCACCCCACAGCCAATCATCGTCATTTAAATTGGGATAATTTTTTGCACCCTGTGCTCCACTGCCATGGCATGCGGCACAATTTTCTTTGAAAGCGGCGCGTCCGCCATTGACGGCAAACCTCATCAAATCGTGATCTTTCCGAATTTCTTGCAGATTCATTTTAGAAATTTTTTCCAGATGAAATGATTTTCTGGCATTAATTTCAGCTTGTGATTCCTGAAGTTCCAATTGTTGCGACCACCCAAGAATTCCCTTGGAATTTCCGCCAAAAATTGGCCAGGTTGGGTAAAAAATCCAATAACCAAAAGCCCAGATGATGCAGATGATCCAAACAATTAACCACCAGCGTGGTGCTGGAATGTTATATTCGGAAATGCCATCCCATTCATGTCCGGTGGTTTTGGTTTCTGTATTTTTTTCTTCAGTCATGAGTGTTAATCCTTTAGGGGAATTTTTGAATATTGATCAAATTTCTTTTTTGTGCCTTTCTTGAAGACGGCATAAATCACATAGCAAAACATGAGAAAAAAAAACACTGTTGCTACGCTTGCAGCATTATCGAGAACGAGCTGAATCATTGCTTTTTTTATTTTGGTTGTTCGATTTGATGACGTGATCAAATTTGGAAAAATCAACAAAAGTCCCAAGCGTTTGCAAATAAGCAACCAAGGCATCCATTTCGGAAACCTTGTTTGGATTGCCGTCAAAATCACGCACATTTAGCTTTTGGCCATAACGCTTGATTAAGCCTTCAGAGTCGCGATCAGCTGATGCCTGAACCATGGCATCGGAAACTGCGTTTTGAATCATTTCATCATTGTAAGGCACGCCCAATTTGCGCAAAATTGTCATATCATCCGCAAGCGCGGAAACATCTGCATCGCGCTTGGTTAAAAATTTATACCCGGGCATAATTGATTTTGGCACCACATCGCGCGGATTGATCAAATGGCTCACATGCCATTCATCAGAATATTTGCCGCCGACGCGCGCCAAATCAGGACCGGTGCGTTTTGATCCCCATTGGAAAGGAAAATCATACATGCTTTCAGCGGCGAGGGAGTAGTGTCCGTAGCGCTCAACTTCATCGCGCAAAACACGAATTTGTTGCGAATGACAACCATAACAACCTTCGCGCTTGTAAATTTTTGCGCCGGCGAGCTCAAGAGGTGTGTAAGGTCTCATGCCTTCAACTTTTTCCAGAGTTGTTTCCATGCGAAAAAGCGGCGCGATTTCAACCAGCCCGCCGATTGAAACCAGAATGACGGTGAGAATTAGAAACAGGATTGAATTGCGCTCGATTTTATCGTGATGCTGAAGCATTTTCCGAATAAATTGTTTTGTAGAAATTATACGCCATCACACAAGCTCCGGCAAGAAAGAATACACCTCCCAAAGCTCTGACAATGTAAAGCGGATGCAATGCTAAAACAGTTTCAGCAAAGGAATATTGCAGGAAGCCCATATCATCATAAGAGCGCCACATTAAGCCCTGCATAATGCCGGCAATCCACATTGAGGTGATATAAAGCACGATGCCAATTGAGGCGAGCCAGAAATGATATTCGACCAGACGGTTGGAATAAAGCTGGTTTTTTTTCCACAATATCGGAACGAGATGATAAAGAGCGCCAAAGCTGATCATAGCAACCCAGCCCAAAGCGCCGGAATGGACATGGCCGATAGTCCAGTCAGTGTAGTGGGAAAGCGCATTAACGGTTTTAATCGACATCAGCGGACCTTCAAAAGTGCTCATGCCGTAAAAGGCAACGGCGGTGATTAGGAAACGCAAAACTGGATCGGTGCGCAATTTGTCCCATGCGCCAGATAAGGTCATAATGCCGTTAATCATACCGCCCCAGCTTGGCATCCATAGCATGATTGAGAAAGTCATGCCCAAAGTTTGCACCCAATCAGGAAGCGAAGTATAATGCAGATGATGCGGGCCAGCCCAGATGTAAATGAAGATCAGCGACCAGAAATGCAGAATGGAGAGGCGATAGGAATAAACCGGCCGCTCGGCGCGTTTGGGCACGAAGTAATACATCATGCCAATGAATCCGGCGGTGAGAAAAAATCCGACCGCATTATGGCCATACCACCACTGAATCATCGCGCTTTGCACACCGCCAAAAAGCGGATAGCTTTGTGTTGAATCAAGACGCAGCGGAATCGCAAGATTGTTGACGATGTGCAGAATGGCGACCGTTACGATAAATCCGAGATAAAACCAGTTGGCGACGTAAATATGCGGTTCGCGGCGGTTTTTCAAAGTCAGGATATAAACCAGAAAATAGCATACCCAAATTATAGTCAGAAGCAAATCGGCATACCATTCCGGCTCAGCATATTCTTTGGCTTGAGTGATGCCGGTAACATAACCAATTGCGGCAATCACGATAAAAATCTGATAGCCCCAAAAGATGAATTTCAGAAGATTGTCATGTCCCCAAAGTCTTGCTTGCGAAGTGCGTTGCACCACAAAAAAGCTGGTGGCAAAAAGCGCATTGCCGCCGAAAGCAAAAATTACTGCCGAAGTGTGCAGCGGGCGTAAACGGCCGAAACTGGTCCACTCCAAATCAAAATTCAAAATCGGAAAAGCCAATTGCGATGCAATCAAAACGCCGACGGTAAATCCAATAATTCCCCAAAAAGTTGCGGCGATGGTAAAAAGTTTGATGATGTCGTAATTGTAGGAAATTGTAGGACTAGAGCTATGAGACGACATATTTAACTGCCATTAAAAATAACATGATTGCATTGATTAAAATTACCGTTTTAGCGATGAATTTTAACTGTGAGAATTTTAGTAAAAAATGGCTACCAATTGCTGTAAAAAACAATGATGGAAATGTTGCGATTCCGAAAAAAAACATTCCCAAAGCGGCTAAAAACGGATTTGAAATTGACATCGCAATCAGAAATGCGCCGTATAAAAGTCCGCAGGGAATAAATCCTAAAACAAGACCAAGGAAATAACCTTTCAGACCTTGCGGATTCTGCATTAGAAATGAGATTTTTTTTGCGAAAATTGAGGTCGCGCTTTCTAGAAAGCGCGATTTAAAGCGCAATAATTTCTTCTCGAAAAAAAGCTGTAAAAAGAACGCTGAAGCCAGAAATAAAAGCGTGGCGGAAAAAAATCTGAAATTGGAAAATTCGCGAATATTTTTTGACAAAAATGCGCAAAAAAATCCGATCATTGAGTAAGTTGAAATGCGGCCAAGATGATAAGGCAAAAGTGCCAAGCCTTTTAAACGCTGAAATCCAGAGAATTTTTCCAACGGAATTTTTTGAAAATTATTTGAAACTTGTGTTAAAACAAATGGTCCACACATACCAATGCAATGTGAAAATCCGCCGAAAAATCCGAGAGAAATTAACGAAATGAATAATGAAAAATCTGTCATAAGTTTAGATCCTGAAACAAGTTCAGGATGACCAGTTTTTTGAAGTTCAGGATGAGCAGTTTCTTAAGTTCAACCCCAATAACGCTTAAGGAATTATGGCTTAAGTCTACAAACTCTGAGTAAAACCAATAAACTCCACCACACTGTCACCCCGCACTTGTTGC
>Ga0155648_134_pt1 | contig 31611 bp, 31 predicted proteins | sample RifCSPlowO2_01_FD_107305 | JGI IMG/M metagenome (GOLD analysis project Ga0155648, IMG submission 107305) | Alphaproteobacteria bacterium RIFCSPLOWO2_01_FULL_40_26 | reverse complement strand
ATTTATGGAAAATCGAGACACGTTGGGTTTTAAGACAGGCTCTAGAAAAATGTCTTCTTTTTTTACTTTAAAACGGCCCCTAACTTGATGATTTTCAGCAAATTGAAACTCTTCTTTCGCAGAATTTTTTACCCTTATTTTCACTTTCCAAATATGCTCTGGCTCTGGTGGTTATTTGCTTTAAAGCATCATCGGAAATTTCTTGATTCTCTTCCGATACGTAATTGTTTCTCGCATCCCACCATCTTTTGCCAGAGTGGTTAGAGCCTGTCTTCAAACTCATCACAGCTCGATTTTTCAGAAATTTTGAGCGACTTTTCAGCAAAATTTTGCCGCTGTATCTGGCATACTGCAAAAAATTTTGCCGGAAAACGAGCCAAAATTTGTGGAAAAGCGAGCTGTGATGAGTTTGAAGACAGGCTCTAGAACGAAGCAAACCCAGATGTCCTTTTCAACCACATCAAATCTCAATCCAAGATCAAACGCCGCTTTCTGAATTACATTTTTTCGTTCTTGGTTGGATAGTTTGATGAATTTTTCCATTACGCCGCCACGATTTTAGGAATAAAATCAGAAACCCATCCCGACACTCTGGAAGACATTTTTTGCAAAGATTTTCTGTCAGGATCGCTCAGATATTTGGAGCATTTTTTGATTACAGAATCATCGACTTTATTTTTTCCGATGTAGCTCAGAGCATTTAAAACCATTACCACGACGGTTGGGGTGTTTGGTATTGGATTAATTCTGACATGCTTGAAATGGATAGAGTTTTTCCCAAGATGCTTGGTCATCGATTTGCCATGCGTCCAATAAATGTTTTGCGAAGGAACTTGATTGGAGAGACCAAGCATGTTGGCAGATAAAGCGCCGGAAGGATAGATTGAAATGCCGGCATTGCGCGCAATGGCATCAGCAACTGTATTCAGATCGGGCGGGATAATGCCTACGCCATCTTGCACAATTGGGTAATAATAAACACCACGAGTGACTCGAGTGATTTTATTGTCATCATCAGAATTTTTATCATCAGCCATGCGCGACAAAGCTTTATCTACAGCATTTCTTGAGCCGAGATCATGAAAATCTTTAGCACAAAACACCCAGCCTCTTTTTTTAGCTTTTATTTTTCTTAGAATTTTATCGGTAATCACTATGTGTTTTGACGTTTAAATTTGGCCAAAATTCTTGATGGATTTGTCAGGAGATAATGGCTGTTTTTCTGACAGTCAAGGTTTATAAATCTAGGTAAAGATTGATGCATTGACATGGCTACACGCGTAAGAACCTGTCCTGAATCTTTTTTAACCCCAGATTTTAGCATGTTTTTGCTTATTTTTTGACAAAATTACGAAGCGTATCTGGAAATACGGTGAGTAATTTTGTCAAAAAATAAGCAAAAGCAGGGTAAAATATGGGGTTAAAAAAGATTTAGGACAGGTTCTATTTAAGCTCTCACATTCTTCCAAATTCAATTTTCTTATTGCCGCACCATTGCCGCATTTTAGGTAAAATTGCATCGGAACCAATAAAAGATTGTAAAACATGAATTGGACATAAACCCTTGATATGTCAAGCTCTATCTAACTAAAGATTAGTAAAAGGTAGGACTTTCTGGCTGTTAACCAATTGGTCGGAGGTTCGAATCCTTCCCGGGGAGCCATTTCTTTTTCAGGCTTAGAGCCACGAGGCTCCAGACGGTTTTCCAATTTAAGAGCAGATTATTCGAACTAGAACCTGTTTTATAAGTCATAATAATTGCATAAAACCACTTGAAATGCAAGTAAAGATATTCATAATTGCCTAAAATAATTTTTTAAACAATTTATGAGCATTACTAATTTCAAATCAGGCAATTTGGTTCAGCGCTATCAATATAAAAGCTTTGAACCATCGAAGGTTAATACCGAGTGGCTTATTGATAATGCAGAACTTCAACTTTTGTTAAGTCAGGCAGATATTAAGCTCGGCGAATTAAATGCTTTTTCGCAGTTAATTCCTGATGTCGATTTCTTCATCAAGATGCACATTTTAAAAGAAGGAACGAAGAGCAGCAGAATTGAAGGAACACAGACCAACATTGATGATGCGGTGCAAAAGGAAGAATATGTCGAAGCGGAAAAAAAAGATGATTGGCTTGAAGTGCACAATTATGTCGAAGCAATGAATCAATCGATAAAATCTTTGGATAAACTTCCTCTGAGTAATCGCCTGCTAAAACAAGCGCATAGAACCTTGATGCAAGACGTTCGAGGAAATCGCAAAACTCCCGGTGAATTTCGTAAAAGCCAAAACTGGATTGGTGGCGCAAGTTTGCGCGATGCAGTTTTTATTCCACCGCATCAGGATTCAGTGGATGATTTAATGGCTGACTTAGAAAAGTTTTTACACAATGAAAATTTAGCAATTCCACAGCTAATCAAAATTGGCATTGCTCATTATCAATTTGAAACCATCCACCCGTTTCTTGACGGCAACGGCCGAATTGGGCGCTTGTTGATTACACTTTATTTGGTGAGCAACGATTTGCTGACAAAACCAACGCTTTATTTGTCTGACTTTTTTGAAAAACACCGCTCACTTTATTATGACAATTTAACGCGTGTTCGAACTCACAATGATTTAGTGCAGTGGCTAAAATTCTTTTTAGAAGGCATGCGCGCAACTTCAGAAAATTCAATTCAGACTTTCAAAAATATCATAAAATTAAGAAGTGAAGCAGAAACAAAAATTGCCAAACTTGGTAAGAAACAAGAAATGGCGAGAGAGTTGTTACAGCATCTTTATTCAAACCCGATGGTTGATAGTTCTGATGTGGTGAAGCTTTTTAAAATCAACATCTCAACTGCTCTGCGTTTGATTGATGATTTTGTGAAGCTAGGGATTTTGAAGGAAACAACGGGCCAAAAACGCAATCGTAACTTCGTGTTTGAAGGATATATCAAATTATTTAGGTAAAAAAATGTCCAATTATAGTGCGCCCCTCCCTTCAGACCACCACCCCCCCCCTCAATTCCTAATTAGACTTTTTCCATAAGAACCTGTCTAAAGTCTTGTGTCTTTATTTCGTATATCGCGCTTTGTGCATCGTGGTTTAGAACTACCGAATACAGGCTCTAGAGCCTGTATTCAAATTCATTCGCCCCCGCTTTTTTGTAAATTTTTGCTCTTTTTTGCATAAAATTTTTCAAAATATTCCCGATATTATGAAAAATTTTATGCAAAAATCGCTAAAAATTTCCTAAAAAATCGGAAACGAATGAATTTGAATACAGGCTCTAGTAAACCGGAAAGAGCTTAAATGGCAGTATCACAACTTTTCCAATTAAAATCACAGCATCGAGTGTTACGGCAACTGGTGTGACTGCAGCTTTGCCAACACCCTTGATCAAGCTTGGATCACTGTAATAAATTCTGATTTTGTAAATGTTTTCATTTGGAATTGAACCTTGCCCCAGGTAGCGCGCGGCATATCTTCTGCCAATAAGAGGAATTTTAATAACAATGCGATATTCACGATCGGGGTTAAATCCCATGCTTTGCAATTTTATCATGTCTTCACGCGGCAGTAAATCGAACTCTCCTTCAAGAACGAGATGACCTTTAACATCATTGTTTGATTTAAGATTGAGATAAGTTTCCTTTGTGTTTAATGACAAAACTCCGCTCTGTTTTAACGACAAAATCTGCTGCAATAATTTGGAATTATCGGTGAAAACATAGTGATAATCCCTGGCGACAAAAACGATATATCTGCCATCCGATCCAACAAAAAACTGTTTGATTTCCTCGTCATATCCAGTGCCTCTCCACAGCGCTTTGGTCACGCATGAAGTTATAAAAGAAACCAGCAATAAGCAAAAAACAATTCTCACAATTGCAACAAAATTCTTTTTCTCACTTCCGCAAGTTCATCATCACTCAAAGCGATGAGACCGCTGTGTGTCAGATAACCTTTGTGTCCGATAGTTTCCGGGCTGATGATTTCTTTGATAAAATCACGCATTTCAGAAATCAGATCCAGATGCTCTTTTTTGAAATAAACAAAAAGCGGGCGTGAAAGCTGATATTGCTTGGAAGCAATTGTTTTCGGGCTTGGCATGATTCCATCAATTTTTATCGCCCTGATTTGACCTTTATTTGCCACAATAAAATTGAAACCAACGATTCCGAGAGCCCGCTGATTCTTTTTCAGGCTTGCAATCATTGTATTATCATTCTCTCCCGATTCGATAAAAGCTCCGTCATTTCTGACGGAATGACATTGTTTTTTACGCAAAGCGCGATTTTCAAAAGCGGCAATAAATCCAACATTATTCATGCAAACATCTTCCATCACCAAATCGACAAACACATCACGCGTGCCTGAAGTTGTTGGCGGGCCGTAAATCAGGATTTTTTCTTGCGGCAGTTTTTCGTCGATTTCATTCCAGAAGTAATAGGGATTTTTTACAATTTTTTGCGATTTCAAATCATACACCTTTTCTGCCAGCGCTAAAAAAATTTGTTCTTTGGTAAGGTTAAATTTTGTGCCACCTTTGGCATTGGCAATCACGATACCGTCATAGCCAATTTTAATTTCAATCGGCGTGACTTTGTTTTTTGCGCAAGATGCTTTTTCATTTTCCCTGATTGCTTGCGAAGCGCTAACAAAATCTGGATATTCATATCCAACACCAGCGCAAAAACTTTGAAAACCGGCATGAGTTCCAGTTGATTCGACAAGCGGAATTTCGATATTTTTTTCACTACGAACCCGGGCAAATTCTTCTGAAATCGTGGCCATGAAAGGTGAAATTGTCGAAGAGCCAACGATATGAATATTGCTTCTTGGTTCTTTCGCAAAAAAAGCCCGCATAAAAAAAGCTTGGGCATTTTGCCAAGTTGCAAAAATCATCGCGATGATGAAAAAGCCCCATCGCAAATCAACTTTCTCAAAAAAGATTTTGTAATTCATGAATCTCATGCGCTTTGTTTTTTTAATTTTGATTCTACTGGCCGGGCAATCATGCGTTGCCATCCATAACCAGTTTTTAAAAAACTCTGTTGATTGCGAAAAATCAAGCTCGGAATTAAATGCAAGACAAGACCTGTTCGGCAAGCTTGCCAGAAAAGAAATCGCACGCAGAAAAAAAATTGATCTTACCACCTATTCCGCCCTCAATCACCCAAGCGTATTTTCCAAAATTGTCGAAGCGGTAAAAAACGCTGAAAAAAATGCCAGATTTATTCCGGTTGATTTGCGTTATTATGAACATGTCTCGCTTGGAAATATTAAAATCACCAATCTTTCACAATCGTGGCTTGATGCTTTTCTTAAAACTTCAAAATACTCCCAAACATTCTTCGCTTTGATAAATTTCAATTCCGAAAAAATCACCATCGCTCCACCCTTATTTGACAAGGACTTTGAGCGGCAGGAAATTTTGCGAGATGATTTGGCGGCAAGCGAAATCGTGCTTGATGTCAGCCATGCGAAAAGACTTTCCGGCAATATGAAATTTTCTTCCGGACAAAAAGTTTCCATAATTGCCAATCAGATCAAAACGCCATATCGCCTTGATTTAAGAGAGGCTAGCAACATGCAGTTTAATCTCGACCGCAAATGGATCATGTCAGTTTATAGCATCAATGGCAGCTCACTTTCTGGCGGCAAAGATACTACTGGATTTTTCAGGTTTGTTAATAATAAAAATGCCCAAATCAAACTTGATAAATTCAACCGCTCAACAGTTGCGTGCTATATTGACGCAAATGGAGCAAAATTTAATCCATAACATGAAAAAATTCTTTGCGACTTTGATCCTACTTCTTGCAAGTTGCACCAACTACTCAACTGATCTTAACGAACAGCAAAAAATACAAATTTCACAAATGACAGAAATCAAAAAAGGTGAAGCTTGCAGCAAAAATATTTTTGGTGGATTCACTCTGCCCTACATCGGTGACACCGCAATAAAACTTTCCGGCGATCAATCAGTCGTTGCCGCCATCAAAGAAGCGGGAATCACCGATGTTTACGCTGTGGATAAATCAACCAAAAACTATTTCTTCTATAGCAAAAGATGCACCATCGTTTTTGGTAAATGACAAACTTTCTCATCACCGGCGGCGCTGGATTTATCGGCAGTCATTTTGTTATCAAAGTTGCAGATCTCGGACATAATGCTGTTGTTTTAGACAAGTTAACATACGCGGCAAACCCTGATAATATTGCTGCGGTAAAGCATAAACTAATTGAAGGTGATATTGCCGATTTCAGTCTGGTTTCAAAAATTCTGCATCAAGAAAAAATTGATTTTATAGTGAATTTTGCCGCTGAATCCCACGTCGATAATTCCATCAAAGCGCCGGAAAATTTTATTCAAACTAACATCATCGGAACCTACAACCTCCTGAATTGCGCTCTCACGCATTTTCAAAATTCAAGCAACGAAAAAAAATCACAATTTCGTTTTTTACATGTTTCAACCGATGAAGTTTACGGCTCGCTTGCAGCAACAGATCCAAAATTTAACGAAGAAAATCCTTACAAACCAAACTCACCCTATTCCGCATCCAAAGCCGCTTCCGATCATTTAGTACGTGCCTGGCATGAAACCTACGGCTTGCCAACAATCACCACAAATTGCTCCAATAATTTCGGTGCACATCAGCATCGCGAAAAATTTATTCCTACCATTATTTCTTCAGCAATTGCAGGTAAAAATATTCCGCTTTACGGCAATGGAAAAAATATTCGCGACTGGATTTTTGTAAAAGATCATGTCGATGGAATCTATGCCGCTCTAACGCAAGGAAGACTTGGAGAAACTTATTGTTTTGGCGGCAAGTGCGAAAAAGAAAATATCGAATTAGCGCATGAAATTTGTGAAATTCTTGACGAAATAAAACCACGCCAGGACGGCAAATCTTACAAAAAACAAATCACTTTCATAACCGACCGCCTCGGCCACGACAAACGCTACGCTATCAGCAATAACAAGGTTTCGCGTGAATTCGGTTTTAAACCAAGTAAAAAATTTTCCGAGAGACTACGCGAAACTGTGATGTGGTACCTTGATGATAAAAGAGCAATTCCAAAAAAATAAATCAGGCTGGATAAAATCTTTTATCGAAGGTTTCTCGCAAGATGAAAATGGCGAAGCATTGCCGTGGATGACCTATCCGGCGATTGAATTTCTGCAAAAAAATCTTACCAAAAATCATGAAGTTTTTGAATTTGGCTGCGGCGCTTCAACTTTGTTTTTTGCCAAAAGAGTGAAAAAAATTGTCAGTTTGGAAACAGAAAAAAGATGGTTCGAAATTATCAAAGAAAAATTACAGGAAAAAAATACTGAACTGAACTTGATGCAAAACGGTCTGACAAATTCTGCTTATGAAAATTTTGCCAAAAACTGCCAACAAAAATTTGACTTCATCATCATCGATTCTCTCAAAAGATTTGAATGCGCTACAAATTCCATTCACGCTCTAAAACCAGGCGGAACAATCATTCTTGACGATTCTGAAAGAAAAAATTACCGCAAAATTTTTGATTTTTTTGCTGAAAGAAATTTCAACAAACAGGATTTTTTTGGTATCGCTCCCGGACAACTTCGCCTCAAAAACACCACATTTTTTACACAAAAAAATTAGAACACAGATTGTCTAGCCAAGATTTTTCATCAGAATTCAAACCGGATTCTAACACATCAAAAATCTGACGATGATAATCACATAGCCATTTTTTTTCATCCTGTGTCAGCATTTTAAAATCAACCAATCGTGGATCAATCGGCACAAGAGTAAGGGTCTTAAAACACAAAAATTTATCACTTTCCTTCTCAACCAACATCAGATTTTCGATACGAATGCCATATTCATTTTCTTTGTAAAATCCTGGTTCGTTGGAAATAATCATTCCTGGCAATAAAGGTTGATGGCCACGACGACTTACATTTTGCGGGCATTCATGAACCAAAAGAAAAGAACCAACGCCATGACCAGTTCCATGGTCGTAATCAAGACCAACCTGCCACAAATATTGTCGCGCTAAAACATCGAGCTGCGCTCCGCTTGTGCCAATTGGAAACCTGGCCAACGCAAGAGCAATATGGCCTTTCAAAACACGGGTAAAATTTTCAATCATTTCGGCTGTCGGTTTTCCAATGGCAATTGTGCGCGTTACATCAGTTGTGCCGCAAAAATCTTTACCAAAATATTGCCCGCCGGAATCAAGCAGAAGCAAAGAATTGCCAGAAATTTTCTTATTGGTTTTGGTAGTGGCATGATAGTGAATAACCGCTCCATTGCTGGCAAAACCGGCGATAGTAGAAAAACTTGGATATAAAAAATCAGGATTTTCTTTGCGGAATTCGAGCAATGTTTCTGCTGCTTTTATCTCATCAATTTCGCCAGCATTTGTAAGCCAGAATAAAAACTTTGTCAGCGCCAAACCATCAGCTTCGTGGGCTTTAATCGCACCTTCAATTTCAGCAGAATTTTTTTGCGCTTTCAAAATTTCACACGGATCTTTTTTGGAAATTATCTCAAATCCGCTTTTTTCTAAAAGGCTGTAAAGCCAATAGTTTGTAGCGCTCTCATTAAGCTGAATTTTTTTAAGTTCTTTACGTAAAACCGAAATTCGCAAATCAAGACAATCGGGCTGCACGAAATTTACTTTTTCCAAATCAAGATTTTTGGCGCGCTTTTCATCGACGAATAAATCCATTTCACCATTTTTAAAAAGAATTCCATAGGCCAAAAGCAGCGGCGTAAATTCGACATCGCTGGCGCGGATGTTTAACAACCAGCAAAGATTTTCTGGCTTGGTAATCATCATCGCATCGCCTTCTATTGCTTGCAAAACCAGTTTACGCTTTGAAAAAGAGTTGAGACCGGAAAGATTTTCGGGAAGTTGGAAGATAAATCCTGAAACAAGTTCAGGATGACGATACGGGATATTGGGCGCTGGACACGCAAAAATGTCATCCTGAACTTGTTTCAGGATCTGCTCTTTGCAATCAAAAAATACCAGATCGCAAGACAATTTTTTAACGAACTCAACCGAGCTTAATTTTGCATCAAGCGCTAATTTATTTTGTTTGCCGATATTGTCTTCAAGCCAGGAAAAAAGCGGCGTGGTGGCAATGTTAAAAATCTCAAATTCAGCTAGATCGAGTTGCTGATTTGCCTGCAAAATATAGCGCCCGTCAGTGAAGAAATATGATTTTTTCTGCCCGAAAATCACAATAGCATTTGAACCGGCAAAACCTGTCAAAGATTGAATTCGCTTTTCACTTTCTGGCAAAATTTCTGAAAAAAATTCGTCAGAATTTGGCAATAAAAGGAAATCAATTTTTTGATCTTTTAAAAAATTTTTAAGCCTTGATAATGCAGGATTCATAAGAAGTTTATGGCAAATAAAAAAATAGCTTATTCATGCCAATCCTGCGGCGCAATTCATTTTAAATGGGCTGGAAAATGTCCGGATTGCGGAGCATGGAACAGTCTAGTTGAAGAATTTGAAGAAGGCGGCAGTTCGCATTTTACGCGCATTTCAGAAGAAAAAAGAGCTGGCAAAGAATCCGGTAAAAACTCTGCGGCAAAAAAAATTGAATTGGTAAAATTAAGCGGCGAAGCGCAGGAATTTTCGCGCATCAAAACCAATATCGGTGAATTGGATCGCGTGCTTGGAGGCGGTCTGGTTCAAGGTTCGGTAGTGTTAATTGGTGGCGATCCCGGAATCGGAAAATCAACTTTACTTTTGCAAACGGCGGAAAGTTTGGCCAAACAAAAAGTAAAAATTATTTACATTTCCGGCGAAGAATCGGTTGACCAAGTTCGTCTTCGCGCCAAAAGAATGGGGGTTTTGCAAGATTCAATCGAAATTGCCGCCACCACCAATGTTGCGGAAATTGTTAACTCAATTAAGGCAGAAAAAATTCCAACAATTGTGATCATCGACTCAATTCAAACAATGTTTTTGGATGAGCTTTCATCCGCACCTGGCACGGTTTCACAGGTGCGCGCCGCAGCGGGCGAACTCACAATTTTTGCCAAGAAAAATAACATCACTCTGCTTATTGTTTCGCATGTAACAAAAGATGGCCAAATCGCCGGCCCCAAGGTTTTAGAGCATATGGTCGACACCGTGCTTTATTTTGAAGGCGAGAAAGATCTGCATTTTAGAATCCTGCGCGCACAAAAAAACCGCTTCGGTGCCGCCAGTGAAATCGGTGTGTTTGAGATGAATGAAGTCGGACTTTCCGAGGTTTCAAATCCCAGCGAATTATTTTTAACTTCCTACGAAAATGAAACTTCCGGCGCCTGCGTTTTCGCCGGAATTGAAGGCACGCGTCCAATTCTGGTTGAAATTCAATCGTTAGTTTCACCATCTTTCATGCCAACTCCAAGACGCGCCGTTGTTGGTTGGGATATTAATCGCCTTGCCATGATTATTGCTGTTTTAAACAACCGCTTCGGCCTCAATCTTTTTGATAAAGAAGTTTATCTCAATGTAGTCGGCGGTTTAAAAATTGAAGAAACTTCTGCTGATCTTGCAGTCGCCTGCGCACTAATTTCCGCCGCGCGCGATATTGCGCTACCCTCCTCAACAATTGCAATCGGTGAAATCGGCTTAAGCGGAGAGATAAGAATGATAAGCAATCTTGAAGGAAGATTAAAAGAAGCCGCCAAGCTCGGATTCAGGAACTGCCTGATTCCAAAAGCCAATGAAAAAAACAAAAACTTCGCCGCACTAAAAAAATCTTTGCCGGAATTAAATTTACAGCTAATCAGCCATGTCCGCGACTTGGCTAAATTTTTTAAGAAATCTTGACTAAATCCTCCCTCTCCCACCTCCCAAAAAACAAACAAAGCGAACTAAAAAAAATCATCGCAACAATTCGCGATATTGCTGATGTTGAGATGATCATTTTATTTGGTTCTTATGCGAGAGGAAATTGGCGTGAGGCCAGAGATGTAATAGCGGACAAACCAGGTTTTAGAAGAATTTCCGATTATGACATTTTGATCATCACGGAAAAAAAAGATAAATCTTCGTGGCATAAAATTTCCTCCAAATGTCAAAAACTAAAGTTAAGCGCGCCGGTTAGAGTTGAAGCTCATGATATTGAAATGCTCAATATCAAGCTTGCGGAAGGGCAATATTTTTTTTCCGATATTAAGAAAGAAGGGATCATGATTTATGATTCGAAGAGGTTTGAATTGGTGGAGAAAGGGAAGTTAAAGCCGCAGGAAGAACAAAGAATCATAAAAGATTATTTCGAGCATTGGTTTGAAAAGGCAGAAAGTTTTTGGAAAACATTCAAAATAATGATGAAGGACAAGAACTTTACCAGAGCGGCCTTTGATCTTCACCAGACAGCTGAACACGCCTACAAAACCATCCATCTTGTTTTCACTAATTATCTTCCTCACGAACATTTTCTTGCACTTCTTGCCGTTGAAATAAACCATCTTAACCCCGATCTAAAAAAACTTTTTTCTCAAAAAACCGAAGAACAAAAGGCGCGCCTGAAACTTCTGGAATATGCCTATATCGGCGGCAGATATGATGCTGATTTTTACATGGCAAAAGAGGATCTCGAAATTCTTTCCAAGGATGTAAAAAGGCTTTTGGAACTCACAAAAAAAATCTGCAAACAAAAAATCGTGGAGATGAAATGAAACTGGATTTTGACTATTTGCAACGCTGCAATCTAACTCTTGAACGCTCGCTGCAAACTCTGGAAGCCGCAAAGGACAGTGTCGATTATGAAGTAGCACGCAATGCTGTAGTTAAAAGTTTTGAACTCACTTTAGAAATAGCGGGGAAATTGTTGAGAAAAATTTTGAAACTTTATCACGGATCACCAAAAACAGTCGATCAGCTGACCTATAAAGATGTTTTTCGCCATGCAGCAAAACATGATTTACTAACAATGGAAGAACTGGAACGTTTTCTGAAATATCGCGATAACCGCAATTCTACAGCACATGATTATGGTGAAGAATTCGCTGACAACACACTAAAGCTGATAAAAACATTTCAGAAAGATATAAGAACCTGTCCTAAATCTTTTTTAACCCCATATTTTACCCTGTTTTTGCTTATTTTTTGACAAAATTACTCACCGTATTTCCAGATACGCTTCGTAATTTTGTCAAAAAAGCGCTAAAAACATGCTAAAATCTGGGGTTAAAAAAGATTCAGGACAGGTTCTAATAAGTTTGCATGATAATTTGTTGAAAAAACATGATTGGTCTAAAGAAAAAACATCTTGATGAATTGCTACACTTGCTTGCGCTCTATTTGCCAGATGAAGAAGTTTGGGCTTATGGCAGCCGCATTGATGGCACTGCGCATGAGGCAAGCGATTTAGATTTAGTGACGCGTAATCCAAAAGATCCAAATAAAAGAAATGAAAAAATTTTTGAGTTAAGAGAGGCGTTAAGTGAAAGCAATATTCCGCTCATCATTGATATTCACGATTGGGCTTCTCTGCCGGAAAATTTCCATAAAAATATCGAAAAAAAATATCTTGTAATTCAATCAAAAAACTCATGAAAAAATTTCTGATTATTTTCTTTTTAATTACTTCGACTTCCTTTGCCGAAGAAATGAAATATCTGATCAAGATTAAAGACCATAAGTTTCAGCCTACAGAAATCACTGTTGCGGCCGAACAAAAATTTATTCTGGTGATTGAAAATCTCGATGAAACTCTCGAAGAATTTGAAAGCGATGATTTAAGGAAGGAAAAACTGGTTGGCGCGGGGAAAAAAATTACCATTCCGGTTAACGCCCTGAAACCAGGAGAATATAAGTTTTACGGCGATTTCCATCAAAAAACAGCGCAGGGAAAAATTGTGGTCAAACCCAAATCTGATCCATTTTTTTAACAATTTTTCCAGCAATATTCTGTGAATTTTTAATCACTTCCAGAGCCTTTTGGGTCATGGCTTTAGCTGATTCTTTTTCTGTCAAAAAAATCCTGGTTTTTTTAACCAACTCTTCAGCGGAATTAACAATCACGCAGGCTTTTTGTTCTGAAAGATTTTGATAAATTTCCTTAAAATTAAACAGATGCGAACCACTGATTACAGCGCATCCAAGCTTAATTGCTTCGAAAGGATTATGTCCGCCAACTTCAACCAGTGAACCACCGATGAAAGCAAAATCTGTCAGGCTATAAAAAATTCCGAGCTCACCCAAACTATCGGCAAGATAGATTTCTGTAGAGGTCTCAATGTTATGATTTTTGCTGCGTTGAGCATAATTTTTGTCTCCAATCAACAATTTTATTTCTTCAACGCGATTGGGATGGCGCGGAATTATGATGGTTAGAAGATCAGAAAATTCTTTTTTTAACTCCTGATGAACTCGCAAAATAACTTCCTCTTCACCATTGTGAGTACTGGCTGCAGTGAAGATTTTTCTTTTACCAATTTGTGTTTTTAGCTGCGATAATTTTTGAGCATTGATGTCCAAATTTTGTGCCTGGGATTTTAAATTGCCGTAAAGCAAAATTTCCTGATTAGTAAGTTTTTTTAAACGCTTTTTATCATCTTCACTTTGAGCAAAAATCGCGGCGAAATAATCAAAAATCTTCAAGCCAAAAAATTTGGCAATACGCCACTTTAACGCGGATTTATCTGACATTCTGGCATTAACCAGAAATGTTGAAATACCTCTCTTTCGTGCTTCAAAAATAAGGTTTGGCCAGATTTCCGATTCAACAAAAATTGCTGCGCGCATCTGCCAGAAATCAAAAAAATTCTGCACACAAAAATAGGAATCAATCGGTAAAAACTGGTGAATCACCCTGCCATTAAATTGCGGCAGTTTTTCGGCAATAATTTTTGCAGAAGTAAGGGTTGTAGTAGTAAACAAAATAGTGGTTTTCGGAGTAAATTTTAGAATTTCATCCACCAAAATTAACGCTGAATTAGCTTCACCGACACTAACAGCATGAAGCCAAATCAATTGGCCATCGGGACGATTTTGTGTTGTATGTCCGAAACGCTCTTTCAGGCGGTTTTTATCTTCCTTTTTTTTGACAACGCGAAAGATCAGATAAAGCTCAAGAAAAGGAAAAAGTAAGATGGAAAAAATTCGGTAAACTATCATTTAGACACTGTTATCTAATTATTTTTTTTGGGATTTTTTGCTAATTTTTAGCGACTTTTTTGAAGAATTTTGAAGCTGTATTAGACATACTGCGAAAAATTCTTCAAAAAAATGAGCAAAAATTCGCAAAAAAGCACGGAAAAAATAATTAGATAACAGTGTCTAAAACCCACCGGCCGATTTGATAAAAAAATTTTTTAGACGCGGTAATTTATTAACCAAGCCAAGCCCAAAGCCGCGTGCCAAACTGATTGGGAAGTTTTTTGTTTCAAACAATGAATTTAAAATATCGGTCGCAATCAACATTTTTTTTGCGGTTATTTTGGCCTTTTTGTTATAAGCATCAATCAAACTTTGCGCTGAAATTTTAAGCCCGCAGAAAAGATTTTGTTCAAGCAATTCGCACAAAATTTTGATACCAGAAATTGCCAGATTAAATCCCTGACCGGCAATTGGATGCACGCCACAAGCGGCATCTCCAACTAGCAGCATTTTTTCAAAATAAAATTTATCAGCCTCAATGGCAAACAAAGGATAAGAAAATTTTTCTGAAATCACTTCAATTTCGCCAAGACAATCTTCCATTTTTGTTTGCAATTGATGAATAAAATTTTTGTCATCGAGCTCTATAATTGCTTGCGCTATTTCATCTTTTGCAACCCAAACAATTGATGATTGATGCTGATCTTTAAAAGGTAAAATCGCTAAAGGGCCACCGGGGAAAAATTTTTCGTAAGCAACATTTTGATGCGGATGTTGGTGCGAAATATTAAAAACAATCGCGGTCTGATGATAATCTTTGCGTGTGGTATAAATCTGATAAAGCTCGCGCAGCCTTGAAAGACGGCCATCACAAGCGAGAAGTAGTTTTGCTTCCAGAATTTTTCCATCATCAAGCTCGAGTTTAACATCATCCAAGAATTCAATCTTTTGATAAAAATTCGGTGAAAAAATTTTGATATTTTCACGCTGCAACATCTGGTTGCGTAGCGCGTTATAAATATGGAAATTTTCAATAATCTGGCCAAGTTGGTCTTCTTTTTCATCAACCTCCCGCCCTAGAAAATCAAGAATAAAAGGTGAGTTGTGATCGGTGATTTTTATGTCAGAAATTTTTCCGGCATGAGTCTGTAATTCATCGTAAATTCCGATTTTGTGAAAAAGTTTTAGCGATGCGGAAGAAATCGCATAAGCCCTGCCATCACGTTTCCTATCGTGATTGACAATGTCTTGTTTTTCGATAACAGCAATTTTCAAATCACGCGGCAAAGCAAGCGCCGCGGTCATTCCGGCAAAGGATCCGCCAATAATTATGATATCAAAATTCATGCTTCGTGCTTCGTGCAGCCTGCACTGAACTTGTTTCAGTGTGATTCGCATTTTAAAATCAGATCATTTTTTTTGGATCAACCCATCCATCAAATTGTTCTTCGGTCACTAGTCCCGAAGCAAGCGCTGCCTGTTTTAGAGTGCTTCCTTCCTTATGCGCTTTTTTGGCGATTTTGGCGGCGTTGTCATAGCCGATATAGGGATTTAGCGCGGTTACTAACATCAGAGATTGTTCGAGAAGTTGTGTGATGCGCTCACGATTGGCAATGATTCCAACCAGACATTGATCGATAAAGCTGTTGATTCCGTCCGCCAAAAGATTGATCGAATTGATGATATTTGCGATAATCATCGGGCGAAAAACATTTAATTCGAAATGTCCGTTTGAACCGCCAATTGTTACTGCCACGTGATTTCCCATCACTTGCGCTGCAATCATGGTTAGCGCTTCGCATTGTGTTGGATTAACTTTTCCAGGCATGATTGACGATCCCGGCTCATTTTCAGGAAGCGAGATTTCGCCAAGTCCGGAGCGCGGTCCTGAAGCGAGAAAGCGAATATCGTTGGCGATTTTCATAACCGCAACGGCAAGCGTATTAAGCGCGCCGGAAAAATTTATGAGCTCGTCATTACAGGCAAGTGAAGCAAATTTGTTGGGATTGGTGAAAAATTTTACATCTTTTTCTGCCGCAATTTCAGTGATTTTTTCAGCAAATTTTTTGGCAAATTGCGGATGGCAATTAAGACCGGTGCCAACCGCTGTGCCACCCTGCGCCAAAGCGCAAACCGCTTTTACATTTTCAGAAACATATTTCAGGCACATTTCAATTTGTGTGTGATAGCCGGAAAATTCCTGACCCAATGTTACCGGCGTCGCATCTTGTGTGTGAGTGCGGCCAATCTTGATGATATCGGCAAATTCTTTCTCTTTTTTTCCAAGTTCATTAGCAAATCTGGCCAATGTTGGCAAAAGTTTTTTGTAAGTTGTAAGCACTGCCGCAACATGCATGGCAGTAGGAAATGTGTCGTTTGAGCTTTGCCCTAAATTTACATGATCATTTGGATGCAGCGGCGATTTCCCGCCTTTTTTTCCGCTGACTTTTTCATTGGCAAATGATGCCACAACCTCGTTGACATTCATGTTGGTTTGCGTGCCCGAACCAGTTTGCCAAATTACTAGCGGGAAATGATTTTCGTAGAACCAGTCAAAGCGCGCAAGAATTGTATCAACGGCATCGACAATCTGATTTGCCAATTGCGGCGAAAATTTTTTGAACTCATCGGATTTTGGATCATCTGCCATCAGCTCTTTATTTGTCAGCGCCGCCGCCTTTTTAATTAACAACATCGCATGAATCACTTCCTTTGGCATTTTGTGCCCAGGGTTGTCGTTCTGAATTGGAAAATTTTGCCTCGAGCGCTCAGTTTGCGCGCCATAATAAGCATCAGCTGGAACTTTGATTTCACCGAAAGAATCGGATTCAAGACGGAAAATCATAGAGATAAACAAATGTTGATAAACTCGCTGGCATCAAGGCTGGCTTTGCCGATGAGCAAACCGCCGATACCTGCAATTGCCAGAATTTCTTTGGAATTTTTTGCTGCAACTGAACCGCCGTAAAGCATAAAATATTCATCGGCGCGGCTGGAAAATTTTTCTGCAAAAATTTTTTTCATCAGATTGGCTATTTCAGCGATTTGTGCCGATGTAGGCGTGATGCCGGTTCCAATTGACCAGATTGGTTCATAAGCGATCACCATTTTTTCAAATTTCGCTTCCTTTGGCACTGATTGCATCACCTGTTTATAGACAAATTCCAGATGTTTGTTGGCATCGCGGATTTCTTTGCTTTCACCAACACAGATGATCGGAATAAGTTTGGCATTTACAGCCGAGAGTGCTTTTTTTGCCACCATTTCATTAGATTCAAAATGATTGGTTCTGCGTTCAAAATGTCCTGAAATCACATATTGGCAACCGACCTTGCTCAACATTTTTGCGCTGATATCACCGGTAAAAGAACCGCTTTCTTCAAAATGACAATCTTGTGCTCCAAGCTTGATTGGACGGCTTCCGACAACAATTTCTGTAATTTCTTCCGCAGAAAAATCTTCAGCTTTTCGTCCCTCCTTTTTTATCAATTCCTCAAAAAAACCCATGCCGTCTTCCATCAGCTCCGAGTCAATGTAATCAAGCAAAATAGAAGGCGGACATAGAACCATTTCGACATTTTGCAGCTTGTCATAATTTGCGGTATAGTTTTGGAAAAAACTATCGAGCCAAATATCGGTTTCATCAAAATCGTGATTCATTTTCCAGTTTGCCGCGATTATTTTTTTCATAAATTCAGTTAAAAATTATCTCCTTCAATTCCTTTCCAAACACCTCCTTGCGCCATCCGGTGATGGTTTCGTCAAAGAAACTTTTTTCACAAATGATTTTTGTGAGATCGGAAGAAGTAAGTAAAAATTGCGCGGAAAAATTTTCCTTTGCCGCCACATCGGCAATAAGTTTTTTGGCTTCCTGAAAATATTTCCGTTGCATTTCATTCATAAAAAATCTTCCGGTTTCGCCGCTGAATTTTTCTTCACTGGCAAGAATTTTTTCTATTTCGAAAAGCGCTTCCTGACTTAATTTTGAAACCAGATTTTTTCCGACAAAAGCAAAGCGTACAATCTGTCCTATTGCTTCATCAGAAAGAAAATGTTTGCGCGGAACATTAGTTTTTTTTGCCTGATTCTCGCGCCAAAAAACCAGATTTCTGATTTGCGCTATCTGCCTTGAGTTCAAACCTTTAAAAGCAAAATTTTTCAAAAGATTTTCCTGCTGCGGAAGCAGGGCTTTTTCCATAAAAATTTTTACCTCTTCGCAATACCATTGATGGCGACCATTCTTCTCCATGAGCGCAAGAAACCGTTCATAAATTTCCTCAAGAAAAACAACATCGACGATGGCATATTCAATCTGCTTTTTGCTCAAGGGACGCCTTTGCCAATCGCTGTTTTGCTGCTTTTTGCTGATATCTCTGCCAAAGATTTTTTTCACCAGCGAGGAATAGCCGGCATTAAAACCAAAGCCGCAAAAATTGGCCATGATTTGGGTGTCAATTATCGCACCTGGCATTGCGTTGGAATTATAGTGAAAAATTTGTAAATCCTGTCTTGAGGAGTGAAAGATTTTTTCAATTCTGCTGTTGGAGATAATGGCAAACAATTCAGTCAAATCAAGATCGCAAACACAATCAACGATGAAACTTTTCTGCTTTTTTGCATCATCTTGCAAGGCAATCTGAACCAAAGAAAGAACCGGATAATAAGTGACACGACGAGTAAATTCAGTATCAATGGCAATACGATTGGCCTGCCTGATTAAAGTCACGGCATCATCAAGCTGTGATTGTGAGGATATGTAAAAATCCGGTTTGTTCATTTTTGTTATCATGCCGCCGCTGCTACTTGAGGGGTCTGGCCGCCAATTTGTTTTGCCGATACGGGAGAACATTCCGGTAATGGAATTTTCGGTGATGGAATTCCTTGCGCGGCAACACGTGATCTGATTTTTAACTCGATGAACTGTTTTTCGAAATCAACACGACGCAATTCCCGTAGAGTGGCTTTCTTCTCATCCGTAAACGGCTCATCCGAATCAGTGCGGGGTAATCTGGGATCGGTACATGCGCTGTAAAAACCATGAAGATCGGCATAATCTTCCATAAATTGTTGCCTTGATTCCATTGCCTGTTTTTTTTGTATTTCTTCGAGTTTTCCTGCAGCTTTTGCCAGATCAAATTGTGCGATACCATCATCAACATCATCTTTACGAAATTCCTGATAAGCGCAATGTCTTTGCACTATCTGATCTCTGGCGGCTTTATTCTCATTTAAAACTTTCAACATTTCATGCGTTGACAAAGCAACAGCACCCTTACTCGTAACAAAATCTTTTAACGACATTTCTTTGCCGTCAGTTGTTAATCCGATATCTTTAAAAATTCCCAATTCACCATCGCGGCAATCCAAAATAAATTTTACCGCCTCAACCGTCATATTGGCGCCAACCATTGCATCCAATTCCTTTTTGGAAAATTCGGCAATTCTGGCTTTTATAGAATCGCTTAAAATGGTTTTTTCAAAATCCTCACAGGCCGCTTTTAGTTTTTGCCGTTGTTTTCCGACGTTGAATTTATCGCCAACATCTTTCTGCGTTTCCCTTTGCTCCTGATAATGCTTAACTTCGCTATCAAAACGAAACAAAGAATAAACACCGGTAAGTCCAATCATTGGCAAAGCGGAACCGGTTAATGCCGGACCTACAACACCACCCAGATTCTGCATAAATTCAGTGTTGGTCACAGTGTCAAACACCTGACCAAATTCCTTGACTATCGGTAAATTATTGGTCAGCCATTCGGTTGCGACATCAAGTTGCAACCAGTCAAAAAGCTGACCAAACGGTCCAAAAACCGGACTTGTGCCAATCGCCGCCAACCCCTGTCCGAAATTCATCGCCGGATTAAACAGCGGAGAAATCAGCTGCAGTGCCGGCGTCATAAAAATAATATTGCCGACAGGAAACAACATCAGCAAAGCAATCTGGGCAACACGGAATTTCCACATGTCATCTTCCTTCACCAGATTGGATTTGACTGTATCGACCATTTCGGCATTCAGACTTTGAATCTGTTCGTTAAATTTTTTTAGAGCTGCTTCGTCCATTTCTGTAACCTTCCCGATTTCATCCTGTATTAATTTCTGCATCTCGACAAATTGCGCCTGATCAAGCAAATCACCACTCGTATGCAATCTTTGTGCCAAAGCGTGCAATGAATTCAGATATGATGTTTGCGGCGTATCTCCGACTCTCCAAACCGATTGCGATAATATCTCATTTCTGAGGCGCAGATATTCATGCAATCTTTTATCCTCTGAAACTTTGGATTTACTGGCAACACCGCGAAGGGCAAAATTAAAAACATCCATGGCGCCGCTGGCGGTGACCTCAAGCAGGTTGCTGGCTATTTGTGATCCGCGACCGATTTTGGTTAGACTTGCTCTCTCTTTCTCTGACAACTCTTCACCTCTTAATCCTGCTTCAAATTCTGCCTTAGCAAGACGCAAATCCTGAAAACACATTCCGGCCTGATCAAACACAAGATTACGATAAAGTTTTGATGGCGTAGCACTGTGAATTATCGGCGCATAATTTCTTCTTACCCAATCAACTGCTTCCACGCTGCCACCAACTATACTCGATGGAAATGCCGGCACAGCATCGCCAAAACCATCTCTGCGCGAAATCCAACCTCTGCAACCACCTCCCTCAAAAGGAATCATTCTGGCCTCCTGCCCTACAAACTCCCTGACATCAACATGACCAGGTTTTAGCTCATATTGCATGATTTCATATTGCTGGCGTTTGACATTTTTAAGCTCTTCGGCGCGCGCGGCAATCTGCTGCAACTTCGCCTGCAGATTCTCAAAATATTGCTTTGTCACCTCCTCATTTCCTTTGTACCTCTCCACTTCACCCATCATTTGACACCTGAAATCTTCCATCTCCTCTCTGGAGAATAGATCGGATAAAGCGTGATCGCGTATTATGCCGTGAAATTTCTTCTGACAAAATTCATCAACTTCCGTAGCGGCTTTGATTATTCTGGCGGTGCGAGATGAAACTTCTGCTTTTCTGCTCATTGGATTCTATTAGTAAAATTAAGGGGCTAACCAAACTTAAACCATGAATTTGTTTAACAACAATTTCATTATAATTTTTTGACGATGTTGTGAATTTTGGTTGTTGTACAAAATGTTGTATCTGAAATTAGATCCTGAAACAAGTTCAGGATGACAACCACCTCTTGTCATCCTGAACTTGTTTCAGGATCTGTTTTTAGAGACACAATTTATTTTTGATAACAACCAAATCCGGCATTAAAATCTAAAATGTTTTTCCCCAAAGATTTTCCAGAAAAATTGCGCTCGACGGTTTTGGTTTCTGAGATTGTTGGCAAAAAAGTTAGGCTGAAGCAGCGCGGTAAAGAGTTTCTTGGGCTTTGCCCTTTTCATAACGAAAAAACTCCCTCTTTTACCATCAACGACCAGAAAGGTTTTTATCACTGTTTTGGCTGTCAAGCACATGGTGATATCATCAGCTTCGTGATGAATGCAGAAAGAATGGATTACCGCGATGCGGTGATAAAAATTGCTGGTGATTTTGGTATTGCCATTCCGCGCGTAAAATATGATGAAGCTAAAGAAGACAAGCTTTCGCGCGACTATTTGCTTTTGGAGAAATCAGCACAATTTTTTGAAAAAAATCTTTATGAGGATGCCGGAAAAGAAGCGCGAAATTATCTCAAAAAACGCGGCTTAAACTCAAACATCGCCAAAAAATTTCGCCTTGGTTTTGCCTTGGATTCCTACGAAAAACTCACCGATTTTTTGCGAGCGGAAAATTTTTCCGAAACTGAAATTTTGCGTAGCGGCATTATCGGCAAAAATGAGAAAAACAGACTTTACGACAAATTCAGAAACCGCATAATTTTTCCAATCACCGACAAAAAAAATCGCATCATTGCCTTTGGTGGACGCAGCATTGGTGATGATATGCCGAAATATCTCAACTCCGCCGAAACAGAAATTTTCAAAAAAAATCAAACCCTTTACAACCTTGCCAACGCAAGATCGGCGATATTTTCCAAAGGTTTCGCCATTGTGGTTGAGGGTTATATGGACGCTATCGCGCTTGCCGCAAATGGCATTGAAAATGTGATAGCCGGCCTTGGCACGGCTCTTGGCATCGAACATCTGAAAGAATTATTTTACACCACCGATAAAATTGTGATTTGCCTTGATGGAGATGCGGCAGGAATTCGCGCTGCCAAACGTGTTTCCGAAATTGCACTGCCTTTGATTTCCGCAAGAAAAAATATCGCTTTTGCCTTTTTGCCCGGCGGCCTTGATCCCGATGATTTTATCAAAAAATCCGGAAGCAAAGAGCTGGAAAAAATCCTGCTTGCTGCAACACCGCTCTCCGAAAGCCTTTTTGAGTTTGCTTTAACTGAACTTGGTATCGATAAAAACAAAAAAATTTCGGCAGAGGACAAGGCAAAAATTGAAGCCAATCTAAACGCAAAAATCAGCGTCATTGCTGACTTCACAACCAAAAGACATTTTTCGTCATTTTTCAAAAACGCGCTTTTTTTCCGCCTTTCTCACAGTGGGGAAAAAAACGGTGGGAAAAAAACCGGCGGGGGAAAAAACAATTTCAGCTCAAAAATTCATCTCAAACCACAAAGCGATGTAGCGGAAAATCTAGGAAAACAAATCATCGCTCTAATGCTTAAATTTCCTGAATTGACGCATTTCCGCAATCAGCGTTTTGACATTCACAATCTGCATTTAAGCAGCGAAAAAATGACACGCCTGAAAGATCTGATTATTGAAAAAACCGATATTTCAGAATTTGCAAATGAAATGGCTGAAATAAAAAATCTGCTTGCAAGCCTTGGAAATACTGATTTAGAATCAGGTTTGATCAAATTCCGCATTCTCCTTTTGAAAGACTTATTGCTTCAGGTTGAATCACAATGCATGGAAATCACAGATCACAAAATCGAGGAAATTGTTAATTACAAAAGCTCGCTTCAGTTTGAAATTCTGGATTTGGAGAGGCAAATTATCTGACTTATGAAAAAGAAAAAAAAGATGATCAAAAAATCAATTAAAAAACCGGTAAAAAAACTTGCAAAGGCTGTAAAAAAGCTGGTTAAGAAGGTTAAGAAAAAAATCTCAAAACCTGTAAAAAAGAAACTTAAGAAGCTGAAAAAAGTTCAGAAAAAAATTGTAAAAGCCGCTGCAAAAAAAACTGTAAAACCTGTCAAAAAAAAGCTGCAAAAAATCGAAGAGAAAAAATCTCTTAAAATCAAAAAAGAGCTGAAACCAAAAAAAGAAGCGAAGAAAAAAGAAGCGAAGAAAAAAGAGCCGAAGATCAGAAAATCCGCAGCAAAAAAACTTCCTGTCAATGACAAAACCATCTTTCTGGCGCAAAAATTCCAGCTGATTCAGGATGTGCGTTCAGCCGTGCAAAAGCATGATGAAGACGGCAAAAAACTCTCAACCGACATGGCCGATCGCCTGAAAAAACTTTTGGCGCTTGGCAAAACACAGGGCTATCTGACCCATGATCAAATCAACGACAATATCGATCCCGAAATTGATGCCAAAAAGCTCGACCGTATTCTCGACATTTTAACCGAATTCAAAATCCAGATCGTTGAAAAAGAAGAAGATCTTGACCGCCTGATTGAAGAGGGGCTGGTTGCGAAGGAAGAAGAAAAAAGCCAAAAACGCAGCGAAGATTCGGTTAAAACCTATCTCAAATCGATGAGCACAGTAAAACTACTCAGCCGTGAGGACGAGGTGTCAATCGCCATGCGCATTGAAGAAGGCCGCAATAAAACCGTGAATTGGCTCTACAAAACGCCAATCATTATGCGCCATTTTATCGAATGGTATAACGGCCTTGCAAACGGCACTATTCTGCTTCGCGACATCATTCGTATCGACGAAACCTACAATTCCGAGCTGGAAGAAATGATGAAAAGCGATGTTCCGCAAGAAGGAAGTGAAAACCAGAATGTTGAGGATGTCGTTCAAATCATCAGCGATCAGGCCGATGCCTCTGATTCTGCTGAAGAACTTTTTGCCGATGAAGATCTGGAAGAAATTGATGAAAGCGTGGTTTCTTTTGTTTCGATGGAACGCATTTTGATGCCAAAAATGCTGGATCTCTTCCAAAAAATTGCTACCATCTGCCAAAAAATTCTCGATAAATCCGAAGGCAAAACCTTGGTTCAAATCAAATCCGACAAGGAAATTGTCAAACTCATCGATCAATTTGAAAATCTTTCTGCCGAAGTAAGTTTCAACGATTCTCTCATCAAAGCTCTGGTTGAACAGCTTTTTGAAGCACAACAAAAAATCATCTCTATCGAAATTGAGTTGCTGAAATATGCGCAAGGGCTTGGCATTGATAAATCCGATTTTCTCAAACATTACGCCGGAGTTGAAGAGGGTGAAAAATGGATCAAAAAAATCGCCGCCATCAAAGATAAAAAATGGCAAAAACTTGCCAAAGATGGCGTGGAAAAAATCAAAGAAATTCAGCAAAAAATAGCCAAATTTACTAAAATCATGGGGCTTGGAATCCCTGATTTCAAACAGATGGTGAATAATGTGCGCCGCAGCCAAAACGAAGAATCACAGGCCAAAAAAGAGATGATTGAAGCCAATCTGCGTCTGGTGGTTTCAATTGCCAAAAAATATACTAATCGCGGTTTGCAATTTTTGGATTTGATTCAGGAAGGCAATATCGGCTTGATGCGCGCCGTCGACAAATTTGAATATCGCCGCGGTTATAAATTCTCCACTTACGCAACCTGGTGGATCAGACAGGCAATTACGCGCGCCATTGCTGATCAGTCTCGCACCATCCGCATCCCGATTCACATGGTTGAAACCATCAACAAAATCGTCAAGACTTCGCGGCAATTAACACAGGAACTCGGACGAGCTCCCGATGCGCAGGAAATCGCCGATCGTTTATTGATGCCGGTTGATAAGGTAAGAAAGGTTTTAAGAACTTCCAAAGATCCGGTAAGTCTTGAATCACCGATCTCCGGCGATGATGAGGAAAGTGTGCTTGGCGATTTCATCGAAGACAAAACCGCCGTTCTGCCATTCGACGCCGCCTCTCACTCCAAGCTAAAAGAACTCACCGCACAAATGCTTTCATCTCTCACTCCACGCGAGGAACGCGTGTTAAGAATGCGCTTCGGCATTGGCATGGTTACAGATCATACTTTGGAAGAAGTCGGCAAACAATTCTCCGTAACCCGCGAACGCATCAGACAAATTGAGGCCAAAGCTCTGAAAAAACTACAACATCCGAAGCGGGCAAAGTTATTGAAGAGTTTTTTGGTGGATGTGTAAATTCTGAACAATCGAATATTCCCGTGGCCTGAAAAGTTGATAGTGCCACCATTCTTTGGAATAAAAATCAAAACCAGCTGCTGTCATCAGACCTAGAAGGAGAAGACGATTGCGATTAGCTTCAAGAGAAATTTTTTGGCAATTGTGAAAAGCGAGATCAGAAAATTCATCAAAATCGCTGCCCATTTCCAGTTCATTTTCATTTTCATCGCAAAGAGTTAGATCAACGGCAACACCGCGGCAATGTGGAATTGCGCCGGTTTTTGGATCGGAAACAAAATCGCCGGGGAATTTGTTGAACATAAATTGCTGCACTTCGATTGGACGAAATCCGTCAAAAATTTTTATTTTCAAACCTAGATTTTTTGCTGTCGCAATCGCTGTTTTTAAATTTTTCGCCGCATCCTGGTGAAGATAGCAAACCGGTTTCCTGTAAAGCTTTACACCACAAACATTGTTGGCTGTGGCATAGCGCAAATCAAGGATTACACCAAAATCCTGTTTTGTTATTTCGACTAAATTTTGCATCTTAAAACGGCTTCAAAACCACCAACGCAATTATCGCAATCATCAGAATTGTCGGCAATTCATTGATAATGCGATAAAATTTTTGACTGTGTTTGTTTTGACCCTTTTGAAAATCTCTGCGCCAACGCGACAAAAGATGATGATAGAAAACCAGAATCGCAACCAGAGTAAGTTTGACGTGAAGCCAGACAAATTCAAAACCGATTTGCCAGGCAAGATAAAATCCAAAAATAAAAACCAGAATCATCGCCGGATTCATGATGTAGCGCAACAGCCTGCGCTCCATGGTTTGGAAAATTTTGTCGCTCTCCGAATTCACCGTAACTTGCGCGTGATAAACAAAAATCCTCGGCAAATATAACAAGCCGGCAAGCCATGAAATTACTGCTGCAATATGTAAAATTTTAATCACATCATAAAGCTCGATTTCTGCCATAATAAGGGGAAAAAAGTTGATTAATTAACGGTGGTTTTTAGCGTGCGCCCGCTTCCTCCAAAAAGCAATTTTCTTTTTTGCAAATGAAACTTCTCGCCTGCAACAGTAATGTTTTCCTATCACAAGAAATCGCCAAATATCTTGGCTTATCATTGATCAAAGCCGAGGTGAAAAAATTTGCCGATCATGAAATTTTTGTTGAGATTCAGGAAAATGTGCGCGGTGAAGACATTTTCGTCATACAATCCACCTCTTATCCCGCCAATGACAACATCATGGAATTGTTGATTGCAATTGATGCTTTGCGTCGCGCTTCGGCAAAAAGAATCACCGCAGTTATGCCATATTTCGGCTATGCCAGACAAGATCGCAAAGCCGCGCCAAGAACACCAATTTCAGCAAAATTAGTGGCCAATCTTATCACTTCCGCCGGCGCCGATCGTGTGCTTACGATTGATCTTCATGCCGGACAAATTCAGGGATTTTTCGATATCCCACTCGACAATCTTTATGCCGCACCAGTTTTCGTCCGCCACATCAGGGAAAATTTTAATCTGGAAAATCTGGTAGTAGTATCTCCCGATGTCGGTGGTTTGGTGAGAGCCAGAGCAATTGCCAAAAAAATTTCTGCTGATCTGGCAATCGTTGATAAACGTCGCGAACGCGCGGGAACAAGTGAGGTGATGAATATCATCGGTGAAGTTGAAGGCAAAAATTGTATCATTGTTGACGACATGGTTGATTCCGGCGGCACTCTGTGCAACGCGGCAGAAGCTCTGCTTGAAAAAAATGCGATTTCAGTTTCGGCTTACATCACTCACGGAGTTTTGTCAGGCAAAGCCGTAGATCGCATCAACTCGTCCAAATTAAAAAGTCTTATCATCACCAATTCCATCGCAGCCGATGAAAAAGCCCGCTCGGTAAAAAATATAAAAATCCTTGATATAGCTCCTCTACTCGGCGAGGCGATTCGAAATATTTCGCAGGAAAAATCGGTCTCGACTCTCTTCGATTGATCATGCAAAAGTTAAAAATTTTCCTGAAAGAACAATTTGATAATTTTGCGCCGGCAATGACTATTGCGCTTGGTGTTGCACTATTTTCCATCATTGCCGCCAATTTATTTTATCATCAAAAACCGATGCTCAAAAGAGGTTTTGAAGTTGAGATTGGAAAAACCGTCGTAAAAAAAGCAGAAAAACCAATTGATCTAGCTGCGCTAATGAAACTGGCCGATGCGAAACGCGGCGCCAAAATCTTTAAAAAATGCGCTTCATGCCACAATGTTGAAAAAAATAGTGGCAATAAAGTCGGGCCAAACCTCTTTGGAATCGTTGGAAACGCGCGTGCTTCGATTTCAGGCTTTGCTTATTCCAATGCCATGAAAGCCAAAGGTGGAAGCTGGGATCGTGATTCCATTGATCAATTTATTGCCAAACCACAAGATTTTATCTCCGGAACAAAAATGGCATTTCCCGGTTTGAAAAAACCGCAGGATCGCGCAGATGTGATTTTGTTTTTGGAAAAACAAAAATAATAATTTACAAAATCCACCATGGAACATCTCTTTGGTTTAATCCTCTCTGCGACATTCGGCGCAATTTTTGGCTCTTATGCCACACTCTTTGCCTATCGTCTGCCACTCGGTGAATCCTGCTTTGGCAGATATTTCGGGCCAAAATCACGTTGCCCCCAATGCAACACAACCATCAAAACATGCGATCTAATCCCTTTAATTAACTGGCTCTTCACTCTCGGCAGATGTCGCAATTGCCAAAGCAAAATTCCGCGCACACATTTTTTTGTCGAAGTTGCAACAACCGTTCTTTTTATTCTGTGTTATATCAAATTTTCCTTCGGCGAAAAATTCATAATTTATTCGCTATTGTCTGTTGGCTTGATTGTGCTTCTTGCTTGTGATTTCACACACAAAATTTTTCCGCATGCAGCTTTAAATTTTGTCTTCATCATCGCTTTGGTTAACCGTGTTTTACAGGATGTAGGCATTATCGGCACCATATTTTCTGCCACTATCGGCGCAATTTTTGCCACTTCGTTTTACCAGATTTTCTATAAAAAAACTTCCGGACTTTTTGCCTCGCAAAAACAATCTTTCGATTACACAAAATTTATCCTCGTCGCTGCAATTGCACTTCAGCAATCGCTATTTTTATTTTACTTTTTTTGCGTGATGATGATTTTGACCATGTTGCTTTTATTCAAAATTCCCGACAAAAAACAACGCAACAATTTCGGATATGTTTTCATCGTCCCGCTTTTGTGGCTGATCCTCTATCCTCCAGTTCTTTAAACTTTTTAAAATTATGACAAATAACGACTATCGCGTAAAAGACATTTCTTTGGCCAAATGGGGCAGAAAGGAAATCATTCTAGCAGAAAATGAAATGCCGGGGCTTATGGCTTTGCGCAAGGAATATGGCACATCAAAACCACTCAAAGGCGCAAAAATTGCCGGCTGTTTGCATATGACAATTGAAACCGCGGTTTTGATTGAAACATTGATTGATCTTGGCGCTACTCTGCGCTGGTCTTCCTGCAATATTTTTTCAACGGCCAATCATGCTGCTGCTGCAATTGCTGAAGCCGGAATCCCTGTCTTTGCCTGGAAAGGTGAAACTGAAGAGGAATATGAATGGTGCATCGAACAAACAATTGTTGGAAAAGAAGGCTGGCGACCAAACATGATTCTTGATGATGGTGGCGATTTAACCAAAATTATGCATGAAAAATATCCTGAAATTTTGCGCGAGATAAAAGGGATTTCCGAAGAAACCACCACCGGCGTGGCTCGGCTCTATCAAATGGAAAAAGAAGGCAAGCTGAAAGTGCCGGCTATCAATGTCAATGATTCAACCACCAAATCAAAATTCGACAATCTTTATGGCTGTAAAGAAAGCGTGATTGACGGTGTCAAGCGCGCAACCGATGTGATGATCGCCGGCAAAATGGTGGTGATTTGTGGCTATGGCAATGTCGGCAAAGGTTGTGCTGAAGCTTTTAAATCACAGGGCGCACGTGTTGTTGTCACGGAAATCGATCCAATTTGCGCATTGCAAGCGGCAATGGCGGGATATCAGATTTTAACTTTGGAAGACGTGGTTGATAAGGCCGATATTTTCATCACCACAACCGGCAATGTGGATATCATCACCATTGATCATATGCGCGCGATGAAAGATTGCGCCATCGTTGGAAATATCGGCCATTTCGACAATGAAATTCAGGTTGAAGCTTTGCGCAATCTGAAATGGACCAACATCAAACCTCAACTTGATCAAATCACTTTTCCCGATGGTAAAAGACTGATTCTGCTTGCAGAAGGCAGATTGTTGAATCTCGGCTGCGCCACCGGACATAGCGCTTTTGTGATGTCAGCAAGTTTCACCAATCAGGTGATGGCACAAATCGAACTGTGGCAAAATCATGCAAAATATGAAAACAAGGTTTACATATTGCCAAAAAATCTTGATGAAAAAGTGGCGCGCCTGCATTTAGAAAAGTTGGGAGTGAAACTTACAAAACTGAATAAAAAACAGGCCAATTATATCAGCGTTGATATTGACGGTCCATTCAAGAACGATAATTACAAATACTAAATTAATTTTATGGACAGATTTCAGATTACAAAACAAGGCTATGAAAAACTAAAAGCTGAAATCGAACATTTAAAAAATGTTGAAAGACCAAAAATCATCAAACAAATCGCTGATGCACGCGAGCTTGGTGATTTGCGTGAAAACGCTGAATACCATACAGCAAAGGATCGCCAGGGTTTTGTCGAAGCACAACTTGCCGATCTCGAAGAAAAATTTTCACGTGTTGAAATAATTGATGTGAAAAAAATTTCCGGCAAAAAAATTCAGTTTGGTGCAACTGTCACATTAGAAAATCTCGATAATGGCAAAAAAATTTCCTACAAAATTGTCAGTGAATTTGAAGCAAATGCTGATGAAGGATTGATTTCAAACATATCACCGGTAGCCCGCGCCCTGATTGGCAAGGAAGTAAGTGATGAAGTTGAAATCAGAACACCTGGCGGAATAACTAACTACGAAATTTTGGAAATAAAATTTCTCTAAATAAAACTTGTGACAAAAAATTATTTGACAGCAAAAAACCCGCCCTTAATCAGTTGCATTCAAGAAGAAAAGTTCAGCTCTTCGCTTCGCTAATCAATTAACAAATTAATTTTTATGAAAAAAACTTTTGCAAAAAAGAAATCGGCATTTTCGCTGATTGAGTTATCAATCGTGCTGATTATTATCGGCTTGTTAATTGCCGGTATTACTGGTGGTGCAAGTTTGATTAAAAGCTCGGAATTGCGTTCTGTAATGGGTGAAGCAAGAGGTTATGCTGTCGCTGTAAATGCTTTCTACACTCAGTTCAATGGCCTTCCGGGAGATCATAATGTTGCAGTTGGTTCTGTTTCCGGTGTAACAACTCCAACAGCTGGATTAGTTGTCGGTGATAATGATGCTAAAATTGAGTTTTGTACAACAGGTTGTGTAACAGGAACTACGGTCGCAACTGGTTCAGAAGGAGCAATTGCCTGGCAACATTTGAAATTTGCCGGCGCAATTGATACAGCTCCAACATTTACTGGTGGCGCAACTGCAACTCAAACTGCCGGAACTCACTACCCAGCTTCAAAAATTAAAGCTTCCGGATGGGGTTTTGATTATAACTCAACTAGTTTACAAAATGTTGTGGTTCTAACCGGTTCTACAACAGTAGCTGGTACAGTTGATGCTAACTCTTTGGTAAATGGCACTGCAATGAGCATTGCCGCAATCCTTCCGACAGACGCTCTTTCAATTGACTCTAAAATTGACGACGGTGTTGCCAATACCGGTAAAATCAGAGCTGTCCTTTCTGGTTGCAGTTCCGGTGCAACTTATACTGTTGCAACTACAACAAAAGCCTGCGCACTCTCATACCAAATTGATGTTAACTCATAATTTGGTTTAAGAATTTTAAAGAACCCCGTCATTTGAAAAAGTGGCGGGGTTTTTTATTGCCTGGATATTTCCACATTAACCACAATAGCGCTTAAGAAAATACTCCCAACCTTACTCTTCCGAGAATATTTACCCCCGCCTCAACCATCTACCAACACAATGTCTCTCCCTATAAACGCCAATTCCGGATAAGGCATCAAGCCAATCTCGATTAGTTCCCTCTCCCCTTG
>Ga0155648_135_pt2 | contig 35144 bp, 25 predicted proteins | sample RifCSPlowO2_01_FD_107305 | JGI IMG/M metagenome (GOLD analysis project Ga0155648, IMG submission 107305) | Alphaproteobacteria bacterium RIFCSPLOWO2_01_FULL_40_26 | reverse complement strand
CAAATCAAACAAAAAGATTTAAAAAAACTGGTCTCCGTCATCCGCAAAAATTGTGATGATGTTGAGATGATCATTCTCTTTGGCTCCTATGCCAGAGGTGATTATAGGGAATTGCAGGATGTTATTCCAAACAAACCGGGATTTAGAAGAGTTTCCGATTATGACATTTTGGTTATAACCAAAAAGAAAAACTTCTCCATCTGGCATAAGATTGAAGATGAATGCAGAAAGCTGAAATTAACCGCTCCGGTGAATACCATTCTTGCCCATGACATCAAGAAGCTGAATGAGAAATTGGAAGTGGGACAATATTTTTTTTCCGATATCAGGAAGGAAGGCATTGTGCTTTATGATTCAAAAAGATCGAAATTGGCTAAAGCCAGAAAGCTTGCTTTGGGGGAGAAGAGAAGGGCTGCGAGAGAGAATTTTGAATGGTGGTTTGAAAGAGCGAAAGGATTTTGGGATTCGTATTTGTTTCATTTGCCTAGAAATGAAAAAGGCAATGGTTTGGCGGCTTTCAATCTTCATCAATCCATAGAACACTCCTACAAAACCCTCCACCTAGTTTTCACCAACTATTGTCCCAACGAACATTTCCTCTCTCTCCTCGCCATCAAAATCAACCGCCTCCACCCCAATCTCAAAAAACTCTTCCCTCAAAAAACCGACATTCAAAAAACCCGCTTCAAACTCCTCGAATATGCCTATATCGGCGGCCGCTACGATACAAAATTTTTCATGACCAAAAAGGATTTGGAGATTTTGGCGAAGGATGTCGTGAAGCTTTTGAGAATTGTTGAAGAGATTTGCGGGAAGAAAATACAACTCACTTAACTCAAAATTGTTTATGAAAAAATCAACCAACATCAAAATTTTTGAATCAAAAAAAATTCGTTCTGTTTGGAATGACAAGGAAGAAAAATGGTATTTTTCAATTGTGGATATTGTTGCTGTTCTGACCGATCAGGCAAATTTTAGTTTGGCACGAAACTATTGGAAAGTTCTAAAACACAGGTTGTTAAAGGAAGGAAGTCAGTTGGTTACAAATTGTAACCAACTGAAAATACAGGCAAGTGATGGTAAATTTTACAATACCGATGTTGCCGATCTTCAAACAGTTTTCCGTCTCATCCAATCAATCCCATCTCCAAAAGCTGAACCATTCAAATTATGGCTGGCCAAAGTTGGAGCAGAAAGAATTGATGAAATTGAAGATCCGGAAATTGGTATTGAAAGATTAATGGAAACCTATCTGCGCAAAGGTTACTCCAAAGAATGGGTTAACCAGCGTTTGAAAAGTATTGAGGTGCGTAAAGAGTTAACCAATGAATGGGAAAATCGTGGTGTTAAAAAAGGGGAAGAATTTGCAATTTTGACTGATGAAATTACTGAAGCGTGGTCGGAATTTACCACAAAACAATACAGAAATTTTAAAGGTTTAAAAAAGCAGAATTTACGCGATAACATGACCAATCTTGAACTGGTTTTAAATATGCTTGCCGAAGCAACTACCACCGAAATCTCCAAAGAAAAACAACCAAAAAATTTTTCTGAAAATCGTAAAATTGCAAGACAAGGTGGCGCAATTGCCGGTAATACACGTAAAGCTATTGAAAGAAAAACCGGCAAAAAAATAGTTTCCAGCCTCAATGTCAAACATCTACAAATCAGCAATGAAAGTTAAACTCTGCGGTTTTACTGATGAAAAATCAGTTGAAGTCGCAATTGCGTGCAAATGTGATTTTATCGGTTTTGTTTTTTGCAAAGATTCTGTGCGCTATATTTCTCCTGAAGATGCCGCAAAAATTTCTGCCAAGATTCCGTCTGGCATTGCTAAAGTTGCGGTTGTAGTTGACGCCGGTTTCGATTTTTTGTCAAAGATTTCACAAAAATTTTCTCCTGATTTTTTTCAATTTCACGGGCAAGAAGATGTCAGTTTTCTGCAAATGGTGAGGCAGAAATTTCCGCAAATAAAAATCATCAAGGCCTTCCGAATCAGCAACGACAGTGATCTCGATCAAGTAAAGTATTTTGAAGAAGTAGTAGATTTTTTTCTCTTCGACAGCAAAAAAGCCGGCAGTGGTGAAAGTTTTGACTGGAAGATTCTGCGGGATTTTCATGGTAAAAAGGATTGGTTTTTATCCGGCGGTCTGAATATCAACAACATCGATGAAGCCTTGCAAATCACCGGTGCAAAAATGATTGATATTTCTTCGGGAATAGAAAAAGTGCGCGGCCTGAAATCGCCGGAATTAATCGAGCGGTTAATGAAAAAACTTAGACACTGTTAGCTAATTATTTTTTCCGTGCTTTTTTGCGAATTTTTGCTCATTTTTTTGAAGAATTTTTCGCAGTATGTCTAATACAGCTTCAAAATTCTTCAAAAAAGTCGCTAAAAATTGGCAAAAAATCCCGAAAAAAATAATTAGCTAACAGTGTCTAAATAAATGTTTTTCAAAATCAGAAATTTTCTCTTCGGACAAAAGCGCGATCCTTTCGACAAAGAAACCAGAAAACACATTTCTTTAGCCGCCTTTCTTGCCTGGGTTGGCCTTGGAGCGGATGGGATTTCTTCCTCATGTTATGGTCCGGAAGAAGGATTTATTGCGCTTGGCGTTCATAGCGATCTGGCGATCTATCTCGTGATTGCCATTACTCTCACCATTTTCATCATCTCTTACGCTTACACTCAAGTCATCGAACTTTTTCCAAATGGTGGCGGAGGATATCGTGTGGCAACAAAGCTTTTAGGGCGCCATGCCGGTCTTGTTTCGGGTTCAGCTTTGATTGTTGATTATGTTTTAACCATCTCGATTTCGATTGCCGCTGCAATTGACGCAATTTTCAGTTTTCTTCCTCCCGAATGGCAAAAAGCCAAAATAGTTTTTGCCGCTATTCTGATTTGTTTTCTCGCCTTCCTGAATCTGCGCGGCATGAAAGAGTCAATTAAGATTCTGCTGCCAGTTTTTCTTGGCTTCATCATCACACATTTTGCTTTGATTGTTTATGGTATTGTGGCACATCGCTATGGCCTTGCCACCCTTATTCCTCAAGCCGTTGCCGAAACCGGAGAAATGAAAAACGCTTTTGGCTGGGTTTTTATTTTATCAATTTTTCTCAAAGCCTTTTCGATGGGAGCCGGCACATACACTGGTTTGGAAGCGGTTTCAAACAATGTTAATACCTTGTCGGAACCACGAGATCGCACCGGAAAATTGACAATGTTCATGGTGGCAATTTCTCTCGCTTTCATGGCCGCCGGAATCACCTTGCTTTATCTGTTGTGGGGCGTTGCCAAAGTTGAAGGACAAACTTTGAACGCCACTACCTTCTACATCCTCACCGAAACCTGGAACTACAATGACATCGAATTCGGTAATTTTCTGGTGCCAATTGTGATGCTTTTTGAAACCGGTCTTTTGGTTGTTGCTGCCAATGCCGGATTTCTTGCCGGTCCCAATGTCATTGCCAACATGGCTTCTGATGAATGGATGCCCAAATCTTTTAGCTCTCTTTCCAGCAGATTGGTCACGAAAAACGGCATTTTATTTATGGCGATTGCGGCAATTATCACACTGATCATCACCGGCGGCTCGGTTCATGTTTTGGTGGTGCTTTATTCGATCAACGTGTTCATCACTTTTTCGATGTCGCTTCTCGGCCTTACGATTTATTGGCTGCGCAACCGTAGAAGAAAACCGGCATGGAAAAGCAAAATGCTGATTTCGTTTGTCGGTTTCATTGTCTGCTTTGGCATTTTATCAATCACCATTTTTGAAAAATTTTATGAAGGTGGTTGGGTGACGTTGCTGATTACTTCCATTTTCATCGCTTTTGGTTTGCTGATTAAAAATATTTATCGCCGTTTCAGATTACATTTAAGCCAAAAGGAAAATGAATTTCTGGATTATAATGTGGTTTCGGAAGTTGAAATCACGGAAGTTGATAAAGAAGCGCCAACAGCGGCGATCATCGTTGATCAAACTTTTGGCAGCGGCATGAATTGTCTGCTTGAGATCAAAAAACTTTTTCCCGGAATTTTTAAGAATTTTATTTTCGTTATGGTTGGCGAAGTTGATTTCAACAATTTCCGCGAAGAAAAAAGATGGCGCGAAATGCGTAGCAAAACCAAAATGATTTTGCGCAAATACAAAAATTACTGCAATGCCAATGGCCGCTTTGCCAAAGCCTATGTCGGATATGATGCCGATATTGTCGAAAAGATGACACAACTAACCAATCGTGTGGTAAGGGATTATCCAAATACGGTTTTCTTCGGCACCAAATTTATCTTCGACAATGAAAATATTTTCACCCAAATCCTCTTCAACCACATCCCATACATCATGCAAAGACGCTTGCATGTCCAAGGACAAAACATGGTGATTTTGCCGATGAAAATTTGAGGGTATAAAAATGACATGTTTTGAAACCATCTCTCCAAGATTGTCATCCCGAACTTGTTTCGGGATCTAATTTTTCTGCCCTCACTTCAAAAGCGTCCATCATTTTTGTCACCGCTTTCTCAAAAATTGTGCCGACCATTTTGGTTAGAAAAATTGAGTTGAATTCAAACTCGATGAAAAATTCCACTTCGCAATTTTCATTTTCCAAATCACGGAATTTCCATTTATTTACCAAATTTTTGAATGGACCCTGAATTGCAATCACATCAACAAAAAACTCATCAGGCCTTGATTTTCCATGCTTCACGTCAGAGCGATATTTTTCAAAAAGATTTTTAAAATTAATCAATAAATCGGCGCGCAAATTTTCTTCTGAAATTTTTTCAACAATTTTTGCCTGTTTGCACCAGGGCAAAAATTCCGGATATTTTTCAATATCCATCACCAGATCATAAATTTTTTTTGCCGGATAAGGGAGAATTTTTGTTTGGCTTAAAGATGACATACAGCTAAATAAAATTTCTAAATTTTGACATTTCACCTTCGTTAAAATTTCCCATCATCTCTTTCATTTTTTCTGGATCAATTTTTCCCATTTTTCCCATCATTTTTTTCATCTGTTTATATTTTTTCATCAGGCGATTGACCTCCTGAATTGTGCTGCCAGCGCCTTTGGCGATTCTGTGTTTGCGTGAGGAATTTAAAATTTCCGGATCATTTCTTTCGGTTTTGGTCATCGAAAGAATCAGGGCTTCCTGCAATTTTATTTCCTTTTCGAGATTGTTCATTTTGCCGAGTTGCTCTTTTATCTTCCCGATGCCTGGCAGCAGATTTATTATGTTCGCCGCACCACCCATTTTTTTCATATTGCGGATTTGCGATAGCAAATCATTGAAGTCAAACTCACCGGCACGCAACTTTTTTGCTGCCTTTTTCATCTCTTCTTCGTCAAAAATTTCCTGCGCTTTTTCAACCAGAGAAACCACATCACCCATGCCGACAATTCTTGAAGCGATACGCTCCGGATTAAATTCATCGAGCTCTTCTACTTTTTCGCCGACGCCGATAAATTTGATTGGACAATTGGTTGCAGCCTTCATGGTCAAAGCTGCGCCACCACGAGAATCGCCATCCAAACGTGTTAAGATAACTCCGCTGATTGGCAATTTTTCCAGGAAATTTTTGGCAACATTTATAGCATCCTGTCCAATCATGGCATCAACGACGAGCAGAGTTTCCGTAGCAACAACGGCATTTTGAATTTCAACCAATTCCTGCATCATTGTTTTATCGATTGCGATGCGTCCCGCGGTGTCGAGAATTAAAACATCATAACCGAAATCAGCGGCTTTTTGTCTGGCTTTTTTTGCGAGCTCGATTGGTTTTTTTTGTGTGTCGAACTCATCACAATCAACAAAGATTTTTTGTGACAAAATTTTTAACTGCTCTGCCGCTGCTGGCCTGTAAGTGTCAAGTGAGGCGAGCAAAATCTTTTTATGGTTTTTATTTTTTAACCGCAGCGCCAATTTTGCCGCAGATGTGGTTTTGCCTGCGCCTTGCAAACCAACCATTAAAATCACTGCAGGCGGGCGTGTATCAAGGTTGATTTCTGATTTTTCGCTTCCCAGTAATTTTGCCAATTCATCATGAACGATCTTTACGATCATTTGTCCTGGTGAAACAGATTTGATCAGCTGTTGTCCCAAGGCAGTTTGTTTGACTTGCTCGATAAAATTTTTGGCAATTGGCAAAGCAACATCAGCTTCCAAAAGTGCGATTCGAATTTCGCGCATCGCGGTATTTAAATCATCTTCCGAGATGAATTTTTTGCCGGAAATCTGATTAAAGATTTTTGTGATTTTGTCGGAAAAATTATCAAACATGGTATTTTTTAGAGCCTGTTTTCAAAAATGTTGTGTCTCTAAAAATAGATCCTGAAACAAGTTCAGGATGACATGTTTTAGAAGTTCAGGATGACATGTTTTAGAAGTTCAGGATGACATGTTTTAGAATCATCTTTCCCAGATTGTCATCCTGAACTTGTTTCAGGATCTATTTTTTGGACACAAAATTTTAAGAACAATCTTGAAAACAGGCTCTAAAACTATTTGGTTTCAACATAACAATTCGGCGTTTCGTAAAGTTTTATTGCCACGCATTTGACATTTTTTTTGGCGAAAAGTTTCGGACAAATTTCTTTTAAAAGGTGGTTGGCGATATTTTCGGCGGTTGGATTTTCTTTGAGGTAATAAATTTTTTGTCCGGTTTCAGAGGAAATTTTTCCACCAAGTTTTTTATCTTTGATTGAAAGAATTGTGTTGTGATCGAGATGCTCTTCAACCCAAGAACCAAGCACTTCACGAATTGTTCCAAAATCAATTACACGTCCCAAATCATCAAGTTTTTTTGCGGTAAAACTTGCCTCCAGCGCATAGCGATGACCGTGCAACATTTTGCATTTGCTTTCATGATTGAGAATTCTGTGTGCGGCGTCAAACTCGATGCGCCTAGTGCAAATAAACTCAAATCCGTCATCAGAACCACCCATAATTTCTACTAACCCTTGATTCTGCCGGCCTTGTGCTCCGCTCCGCTCAGGAACCGTATGCATGATACGCTTCCTGTGCGGTGCTCGCACAAGACCGGCAGAATCAAGGGTTAGCGAAATTCTGGATGGTTCTGATGACGGATTTGAGTTTATAATTTTTTTCATGTCAGAGATTTTAAAGAAGTTAAAATTCGATCACAACGGTCTCATTCCTGCAATAGCCAAAGATGTTAAAAGTGGTGAGGTTTTGATGATGGCCTGGATGAATGAAGAATCCCTGCGCCTTACTCTTGCAAGTGGATATGCCACGTATTTTTCGCGTTCACGAAATGCTTTGTGGAAAAAGGGTGAGACTTCCGGTCATGTTCAAAAAGTAATCTCAATTACTGCTGATTGCGATTTTGATTGTCTTTTGCTTGCAGTTGAACAAAGCGGGCCAGCATGTCATACCGGCAAACCAAATTGTTTTTTCAATAAAATTGCATGATTACAACTTGGCTTGAAATCAGTAAAAAAGCGCTTCTAAACAATATTTTTCAAATCAAAAAAATTCTGCCACAGAAGACAAAATTCATGGCAGTGATCAAAGCCAATGCTTATGGACATGGGCTTTTAGAGGTGGCAAAATTGATCGAAAACAAGGTGGATTATTTTGCTGTTTATGCTTTTAGGGACGCGCTTTTACTGCGTCAAAATGGTTTTAAAAAAAAGCTATTGGTTTTGGAGCGCGCTTTTTTGGATCAGGTTGATCTGGCGATAAAACATGATATTGAACTGACCGTCACAACTTTCGATATTTTACAAAAAGTTAAAAAAAATCTGAAGATTCACATCTGTGTTGATACCGGCTTGGGAAGAGATGGTTTTATCGAAGACGATATGAAAAAAGTGGTGAATTTCCTGAGAAAATCACCTTTGCACGTTGTTGGTCTTTATGCGCATTTTGCTTCTGCTGATGATTTTAATTTTGACGATTACACTAAAAATCAGGCGCGGCAATTATTGCGCTTACAAGAGGAATTTTTGCGCTTCAAAATTAATCCTCTAATCCATCATTGCGCTAGCGCTTCAACCTTGATAGGTAAGGTTTCAAAGCATTTTGATATGGCAAGAATCGGTGTTTCGCTTTATGGTTTATGGCCTTCAAAACAGATCAAAAAAAGTAAACAAAATCAGGTAAAATTAACGCCGGTTTTGTCATGGAAAGCAAAAATTCTGGAAGTGAAATTTTTAAAAAAAGGCAGCGCCATTTCCTACAATTGCACTCACATTTTGCAGCGTGATTCAAAATTGGCAGTGCTTGGCATTGGCTATTTCGATGGCATTCCTCGCCTTGCTTCAAACAAGGCCTTTGTGATTGTTAAAGGCAAAAAAGTTCCACAAATCGGGCGTGTGACGATGAATCTGATCGTGCTTGATGTGACAGAAATTGAAAATGTCAAAGTCGGCGATATCGCAACAATAATTGGCTGCGAAAAAAAGGTTGCAATTTCTGCCGATGATTGGGCAGAATTCTCGCAAAGTTCAAATTACGAAATTGTTACAAGGATCAACTCCGGCATAAAGCGTGTCGTTGTCTAATTTACGGAGTTAACATGAAAAACCACCTCTCATCGCTGGTTAATTTTTTTTCCGGTTTTGGTAAAAAGTCAGAAATTGACTTTTGCTCGAATGGAGTTTTAACGCTTGGTGTTGAAATCGAGTTGCAACTGATTGACAGAGATTCTTTCAATTTAACTCCGAGAGCGGAAGAGATTTTAAAAGCCGCATCTTCACTTACCAAAAAGATCAAGCAGGAATTTTATTTGAGCACGGTTGAGATCAATACCAGCAAGTGTTTTGATGTTTGTGAAGTCGAAAAAGATTTAAGCCAATCTTATGATATCATCACTAAAATCGGCGATGAGTTTGGCATTAATTTTGCCACCACCGGCTGCCATCCTTTTTCGCTTTATTCAGATTGTGTCATCACTTCGCTTCCGCGTTATCAGGATTTGATTGATCGCAACCAATGGCTGACTCGTCGTATGACGGTTTATGGTTTGCATGTCCATTTGGGAATGAAAAGCGGCGATGATGCCATTCGCTTTAATAATTTTTTTCTTAATTTTGTTCCGCATTTACTGGCGCTTTCAGCCAGTTCACCTTTTTGGCAGGGTGATGACACTGGTCTTGCTTCATGCCGTCCAACCACTTATGAAGCATTGCCAACTGCCGGACATCCTTATCGCGCCAGAAACTGGAATGAATTTGAGCATCTCTATCGCATCTTAAAGAAATGCAAGGCTATAAATTCCATCAAGGATTTATGGTGGGATATTCGTCCAAGTCCGGCTTACGGCACCCTTGAAATTCGTGCCTGCGATGGTCCTGCTACTTTGGATGAAGCTTTGGCCATCGTTGCTTTTATTCATATGTTGAGCCATTGGTTTAATGATAGCGGTGATTGGATAGGGCAGGTGCCAACCCCGCCATTATGGTTCTCGCGTGAAAATAAGTGGCGCGTGATCAGGCATGGTTTACATGCCGATCTCGTTGTTGATTTTGACGGCGCAACAAAGCCAATCAGCGAAGATATTTTGCAGTGGCTGGACAAGCTTGCTATCTACGAAAAAAAACTGGGTTACAAAAAATATGTCGACGTTTTACGTGAAATTATCAGCAAGGGAAACAGTTCAAATCGCCAGCGCAAAATACACGCTGACAACAATTCGTTTTCAGATGTGGTGAAATTTAACGTTGAAGAATTTTTGGCAAGAAAGCCGGTTTGGAATTAGCTGTGAATCTGACGCTTATCAACTGCTAAAGCTGCTTCCTTCACAGCTTCGTTGTAGGTTGGATGAGAGTGGCAGGTTCTTGCGATATCTTCTGCTGATCCGCCAAATTCCATGGCGACAACCACTTCGTGAATTGTGTTTCCGGCTTCGCGTCCAATTATGTGAGCGCCTAAAATGCGGTCGGTTTTTGCATCGGATAAAATTTTAACAAAACCTTCTGAATCAAAAGTGGCACGGGCGCGTGAGTTTGCCATCATCGAAAATTTTCCGACTTTGTAATTGATGCCGGCCGCTTTTAATTCTTCTTCAGTTTTACCGACTGATGCGATTTCCGGATAAGTGTAAATTACGTTTGGAATCGTGTCATAATTTACATGTCCGGCTTGTCCGGCGATGATTTCTGCTGCGGCAACGCCTTCATCTTCAGCCTTGTGGGCAAGCATCGGGCCTGTTGTTACATCGCCAATAACGAAAATATTTTCAACTGATGTGCGCAGATGATGATTTTCAATGAAACCGCGTGCGTTGGTTTTGATGCCAACATTTTCCAATCCAAGATTTTCTGTGTTTGGTTTGCGTCCAATCGCAACTAGAACAACATCGGCTGATAAAGTTTCTTTTTTGCTATTTTCTTTTTTGTCATCGGCAACAGATTCAATCTCAACTTTAGCGCCGTTTTTTTCGTTCTTCACTGCAACAACTTTTGTCGAAAGACGGAATTTAAAACATTGTTTTTCGAGAATTCTCTGGAAGTTGCGCGAGATTTCCGCATCCATTGAAGGCGTGATTTTGTCGAGGAATTCAATGACTTCAATTTCAGCGCCAAATCTGCCCCAAACAGAGCCAAGCTCAAGCCCGATAACGCCAGCGCCAATTATGATCATTTTTTGCGGGACTTTTTCAAGATCAAGTGCGCCGGTTGAAGAGACAATCACCTTTTCATCAATATCAACACCGGGAAGTTTTGTCACTTCCGATCCGGTGGCGATGATGAAATTTTTAGCGGAAATTTTTTCTTTACTGCCGTCGGATTTTGTTACTTCGATCGTATTTTTATCCAAAAATTTTCCTGCACCTTCGATGTAGGAAACTTTGTTTTTCTTGAATAATCCGGCGATACCTTGAGTTAAGCCAGAAACAATTTCGTTTTTGTTTTGCAGCAATTTTTTTATGTCAATTTTTGGTTCGGAAATTTGGATTCCTAATTTTTCAAAACCATGTTTTGCATCATGAAATTTATGCGAAATTTCAAGCAGAGCTTTTGAGGGAATACAGCCGATATTCAAACAAGTTCCGCCCAAAGTTTTTCTTTTTTCCACACAGGCTGTTTTAAGCCCAAGTTGTGATGCGCGAATTGCCGCAACATATCCGCCCGGCCCGCCGCCGATTATTACTACGTCAAAATTTTGTTCGGTCATTTTTGAAATTTTAAAATTTGAGCAATAAAAAACCGGTCCGTTTGTATTAGGACCGGTTTGTTTTTGAAGAGTTTATTTACCCTCTTGCTAAATATTACCCCTCACCCCAACCCTCTCCCACAAGGGGAGAGGGAGTTGCACCGAATTCGGATTAACTCCCCCTCTCCTTGTGGGAGAGGGTTGGGGTGAGGGGTAAAATTGAAATTATTTTTTAATTTTCTTTTTTGCTGCTTTCTTTTCTCTAATGATTTTAACGTCAGAGAGTTTGCCGGAATCAATCAACTTATTTTTGATTTTTGTTCTTATCTTTTTTCCAAGAGCAGTGAGTTTGGCATAGCGACAATTAATCAGGAAATTGTCAATATTGCCAAGCTTGTTGATAGTTCTAATGGTTGATACAGCTAGCTTTAACCTTATGTCAACGCCAAGCGTATCGCTCTTCAAAGAAACATTTTTTAAATTTGGGCGAAACTCTCTTTTTGTTTTACGGTTAGAGTGAGAGACTTTGTGTCCACTCATAACAGAAACAGCAAGCAAATCGCATTTTCTTGACATGTTTTTAAACGTTTTGAAGCGGATTAATTAAGCGCCGCAATCGTAAGCGCCTTTGCCAGTGATGGCGGAAACGATTGATGGAGCGCCAAACATCGCGGCGATACCAGCGGCAACACCAATCATCAAACCCCAGGATACTTTACCAGTAAAGAAGCCGATACCAACAGAGATGATGGCAAAAGCAGCGAAGGCTTTACCAGCATTGCCGGTGATGATTTTTAATACGTTACAAACCGTATCAACCAAGACATTTGAGCTTGTAGTGGTAGAGACGGTGGTTCCGCTTTGTGCAAATGCATCAGATGAAATTGCAGGGACAACTAGTGGAGCTAATGCAAGGATTAGAAATGATAGAATGGTAATTTTTGCCACAGAAGAAAAAATCTTTTTCATAATTAGTTTTTGGATTGATTGACTGAAATAACCCAAACAATCATGGTTCGCATGACGATTTGTAAGGCGCGGCGCAACTTGCCTGACTTGTTTTAAAATTGCAACAGAGAATTTTATTTCACTTCAAGATTTTTATTTCCCATTCCAAATCGACACCGGTTTTTTCTTTCACTGATTTTTTTACTTCATTGCCTAAATCAATCAAATCCTTTGCCTTCGCTTGTCCGCGATTGATCATGAAGTTGCAGTGTTTTTCTGAAATTTGTGCATCGCCGATAATTTTTCCGCGATATCCGGCTTCATCAATTAACTTCCACGCACTCAATCTTGGCGGATTTTTAAAAGTGCTGCCTCCGGTTTTGGCGCGGATTGGTTGCGCTTTTTCGCGTTGCCTGTTTAATTCAGTAATTTTTTTTTCAACTTCATCGAAGCTTGATTTTGCTGCTTTGAAACGTCCTTCGATAAAAATAAAATTTTTTGAAATTTTATTGCCGCGATAAAAAAATCCAAAATCGGAATTCGATAATTTGTGCAAATTTCCATCAAAATCCATTGCGATAGCGCTGATTAGATTTTGTGCGACATCAAAACCATAACAGCCAGCATTCATGGCGATTGCGCCACCGATTGAGCCGGGAATTCCGCTGAAGAATTCTAAACCGGAAAGAGCAGCATTTTTGCAATAAAGCGCGACATTGCCGCACAAAGCGGCAGCGCCCGCTGTCACCATTTTCTCTTCATGCGAAATTTTGGCAAATTCAGCGGGAAGTTTGATGACAACACCTTTCACGCCTTCATCAGAAACTATAACATTTGAACCAGCGCCTAAAATCTGGATTGGAATTTTTTTGGGACAATTTTTTAAAAAATACTGCAAATCAGCCATATCAGCGGGACGAAACATAATTTCGGCATGGCCGCCGACATCGAACCAGTTTTTTAGTTTGGCGTTTTGGCGATACGAACCGCGAATGTTTGGTAATTGATAATTCATTGATGAATCAGATTCAAAATTATTGGAATTCTTCCTTCGTTTTCGGCCTTTTTTTGGTATTTGGTTTTGGTCCAATTTTCAGGGAAAATCTGCCAGTCTTTTTTGGAATTTGCGAGCCAGAAAAATTTTTTGCTGTGCAAAATTTCTGATAAAATCCAGGTTTTGTAAGAGTCGTGGTCTGTTGCAATTATTAGTCTTGCAGCTTTTTTCATTTTTGGCGAAAGAATTTCATCAAGAAATTTTGTAGTGATCAGACGGCGTTTGAAATGCTTTAATTTTGGCCAGGGATCGGGAAATAAAATATAAATTTCATCAAAAAAATTATCGGGAAAATTTTGTAAAAAAACGCGGACATCTTCTTGCGAGATTTTGAGATTTGAAAGTGGCTCTTTCTCAAGTTTAGCCAATAAATTCACAACTCCGTTGAGGTGAGGTTCGCAACCAAAAAAATTTTTATCAGGATTTTTTTTGGCTTTTTCAAAAAGAAAATCACCGAAGCCGAAGCCGATTTCTATTTTAGATCCCGAAACAAGTTCGGGATGACAAGTGTAAGTCATGTTGTGAATGCAAACCAGATTGTCATCCCGAACTTGTTTCGGGATCTGATAAGTTGACAGTAGGTTTTTCAGCAAAAATTTTTTGTGATCGGAGAGTTTGCGGCTTTTGATGCGGCCAAAGCTTCTAATCCATCTGTCTCCTATCTCTTGCTCTCCGCTTCCTTCAATCATCTTCCGAGTTTTTTAACTCTTTCTTCATGCCTTCCGCCTTCAAATTTGCCGTTTAAGAAGGCTTTTGCAATTGCTAGGGCTGATTGGTCTTTAGTCATTCTGGCGCCAAGGCAAAGCACGTTGGCATCGTTGTGAGCTCTTGCAAGTTTTGCTGATTTTACATTATAGCTTAATGCGGCGCGCACATGTTTGAAGCGATTTGCCGCCATGCAAATTCCAACACCGCTTCCGCAAATTAAAATCCCGAATTCTTTTTTGATTTTTTTGACGAGCTTTTGCGCGTAATCAGGATAATCCACTGATTTTTCTGCCGAATTGCAACCAAGATCAGCAAGCTTGAATCCTGATTTTGTGAGTTCTGTGATTAGAAATTTTTTTAAGTGAAAACCGGCGTGATCGGAGGCGATGAAAATTCGTGCTTCGTGCTTCGTGCTTCGTGCTTCGTGCACTTTCTTTAAATTAACGTTTGCGGTAGGTTTGGCCTTTGCGTGCCTTTTTGAGGCCGTATTTTTTGCGTTCGACAACTCTTGGATCGCGAGTGAGAAAGCCACCTTTTCTTAAAGCCTTGTGTGTATCGCAATCAAACTCAACCAAAGCTTTGCTGATGCCGTGAGCCAACGCTCCGGCTTGTCCGCTTTTGCCGCCGCCTGTGATTGTGGCTATAACATCAAATTTATTTTCACCTTTTGCTGTGGCAAAGGGAGCTTTAACCATGCTTACCAAAATTTCGCGGCCGAAATAGGTTTTGGCATCGAGACCATTAACGGTGATTTTGCCATTGCCCTTTTTTATCCATACGCGCGCTGCGGCGTTTTTTCTTTTGCCGGTTGCGTAAGAGCGGCCGGAAGCATCAATTTTTGGGGTGGAGACTTTTTCTCTCACCTTTGTTTCTTCTTCCTCTTTTTTGATGATTTTTTCTTTAGAGCTTATCTTCAAATTCATATCTTAGTTAAATTTTTTGTTTTTACGATTCATTGAAGCCACATCCAAAATTTGTGGATTTTGCGCCTGATGTTTGTGATTGGCTCCTTTGTAGATGTGGAGTTTAACCATGATGTCGCGTTGCAGAGGTCCGCGGGAAATCATTCTTTCAACGGCATAATGCAAAACTCTTTCGGGAAATTTTCCTTCAATGATTTGGCGTGCGGTTTTGTCTTTGATTCCGCCTGGATAGCCAGTGTGCCAGTGATAAAGTTTTTCGGCGTATTTTTTGCCGGTGAGTTTCACTTTTTCGGCGTTGATGACAACGATATGATCGCCGCAATCAAGATTTGGCGAGAAGCTTGCTTTATGTTTGCCGCGCAGAATTTTGGCGACAATTGAAGCAAGACGGCCAACCACCAGATTTTCCGCATCAATCAGCCACCATTTTCTTTGAATTTCACTCGGCTTTGCCGTGTAAGTTTTTAGCATTTTCTAGAAAGATTTAAGAGCCAGTAAGAAAGGGCGGCGCATTAAAGGCATGGCAAAACAAAAGTCAAATTGAAATTAGCTTTTGGAAAATTTTTTAAAAAATTATGTTGCAAAAAGATCAAATGTTTTTTCTTGTTTTGCGCTTCAACTAAATACCAAGTTTGGTATATCCTGTGCGGGACTGTCGCAAATCCCCATTTCTTGCCATTTTTAAACGCGATGAGCCCTTGTAAATCAAGAGTTTAGACTTTGCAGAAAGTTGATTTGCGACATGGCCCGTGTAAGCCTGTTTTATTAAATCTTATTTGAAATTATGTCTAAACCTCCTTTTACATTTACCGATCCTTTTAGCGAGCTTCCAATTGACCATGAGAATGCTTCGTCAAGTAATCATAAGCTTTTCACAAATATCAGAAGGATAGGAGGATTATTTTTGACAAATCAGATTGGCATGACTGCAACCGGAGTTCTGGCACAACCAATCATTACAGTTGGTTTAAGATTATCCGCTAAAAAGGGAATTGAAGGTCAAACTTACAAAGGAGCTTTCGGGTGTCTTGCTTCTTTAAAATCTGAGTTTGTCTCCATGACAACATTTGGCTTTTTACGAAGAACCACTTCCGCTATTCCTGTAGCTTCTGCAATTATGGCCGGAGGGGATCATATGAATATTGATCCATTTTCCAGGTCATTATTGTCAGCTGCGGTGGAAACCGGTCTGGCATATAAAACCGATCCGGAAGAAACGTTTAGATTGGTAAATATCGGCCTTGATCAAGAAAAAATAGGACGAAGAAGGGAAGTAGCCATTGCTAACAGGCCGGCAAGCATGTCTTTGCTTTTTACCAGAAATTTTCTTTATGCCATGGCGATTTATGGCATTGATCCGATAAGCGCCGTTCTTTTTCAGGAATATGGTAAGTTTTTAAGCGATAAAACCGGTATGAAAGATGATCAAATCAAAAAGGTGATGCAACATAGTTTGCGTCTGGCTTGTTGTGCTTCCACAACGCCTTTGCATAATCTTTATAGCGCCTTTGCTTCAGGAAAATATTCTTCCATTCCGCATGAAATGTTTGAGCCAAAAAATTTGTTCAAAGGTGGCGTTGCAAGAGTGGCAGCTCTCATGGCTGCGACTACTTCAATAAGTAAGGGAAAGGAATTGGCTGGCGGAATATCGAACTTGTTTGATGGTCTCAGTTTTTTTGAAAAGCGCGCTATTTCTGATATTGCCGCTATACGTCAAATTAATGAGCCGCCAGTTTTTGAATTGGAAAAGAAAGTGGAAGAAGAAGTTCCGGGAGCCGCAGAAAGATCAGAATCTTTGGTGCGGGAATTATCTGTGGCAATCAACGCTGCGCAACCATCAAATACAGTCAGTTCTGTAACGGCAACGCCTACCGTTCGCGAAGGAGATTTAAGACAGGCTCCTTAACACAAATCCCCGCGCAACATGCTGAAAAAATAAACATCAACGAATTGGCCAAGATGAAGGCGATGTTGGCGCAGAATGCCTTCGAGAACAAATCCGCATTTCAACAACAACTCTTTTGACGGGATATTGTAAACCGAAATCGAAGCTTCAATGCGATTTACGCGCAAATCGTCGAAAGCATATTGAACTATGCGCTCAATTGCCCGTGTCATAATGCCGCGTCGCCAATATTCCTGTGCCAAATCATAACTTAATTCGATGCGGCTTTGATATGAGTTAAAACTGCTTAACCCGATTGAACCAATCATCTTATCGGTTTGCTTGTCGGCGATGGCAAAATAAGCGCCGTCATTTTGATAAAAAATTTTACGCCAGTAATGCAGCTCATGTCTGGCCTCCTCGAGGGTTTTTGGAATTTCACAGAGAATGAATTTGTTGACTTCGGGATTGGAATAATAGGCAAAAAAATTCTCAACATCCTCATCGCATTTTTCACGCAAGACAAAGTCGCCAAGATCGAAAAAAGGGAAAATTTTTTGAGTTGAGGGATGCATTTACGATTGTTCTTAGAAACTGGGTTGTTGTACAAAGTTGTGTCTGAAATTAGATCCTGAAACAAGTTCAGGATGACAATCACCTCTTGTCATCCTGAACTTGTTTCAGGATCTATTTTAGAGATACAACATTTCTGATAACAACCACATTTACGATTATTCTTATTTATGAAACTAGTCGCTCAAATGGATGAGCTCTCATCCATCAACATTGAATCCGACTCAACCTTTGCCATACTTCTCGCCGCGCAAAACCGCGGTTATGAGATTTTTTATTATTTGCCGCGTGAGCTAAATTTTGATTTTGCCGCGCGCAAAGTTTTTGCGCCGCTAAAAAAAATCCGCCTCAAAAAGGAGAAAAAAAATCACTTTGAAATTCTTGAAACAAAGGAGCGCGATTTAACCGAGATGGATGTTGTTTTAGTGCGGCAGGATCCGCCATTCGACATGAACTACATCACCTCAACCTACATTCTAGAAAAAATCAGAAATCAGGTTTTGATTATTAACGATCCAAGCGAAATCAGAAATTGTCCGGAAAAGATTTTTGTCTCCGAATTTGCCGATTTAACTCCGCCAACCCTAATCACTTCTGAAATCAAAAAGGTTATGGAATTTCGCAAGACACACGGCAAAATCATTCTCAAGCCGCTTTACGGCTGTGGTGGTGAAGGTGTGATATTGCTTGAGGAAAATGATCCAAATCTTGCTTCGGTTTTTGAGCTGATGACTAAAGCTTATCAAACTTCTCTCATCGCGCAGAAATTTTTGCCGGAAGTCAGATTTGGCGATAAAAGAATTATTCTGATTGATGGAAAATTTGCCGGCGGTGTGGCACGTGTTCCGCAGAGTGATAATGTGCGCGCCAATCTTCACACCGGCGGCGTGGCGCAAAAAATGCAATTGTCGCAAAGGGAAAAAGAAATTTGCGAACGTATTGGCCCCGAGATAAAAAAACGCGGATTATTTTTTGTCGGAATTGATGTGATCGGCGATTATCTAACCGAAATCAACGTTACTTCCCCAACCTGCATTCCACAAATCAACCAGCTTGATTCAGTGAGGTTGGAGGAGGTTGTGCTGGATGGGATTGAAGATTGGTTGTAGTTCCGCAGCTTTATCTACGCCAATTCCGGATAAGGCATCAAGCCAATCTCGATTAGTTCCCTCTCCCCTTGTGGGAGAGGGTTAGGGTGAGGGGTATTAACTTTTTTAATCGATTCTTTCCAAAATGGGACTGTCGCAAATCCCCATTTCTTACCATTTTTAAACTCGACAAGCCCTTGTAAATCAAGGGTTCAGATTTTTCAGAAAGTTGATTTGCGACATGGCCAAAATTTCTGAATTGATGTTTTAAAATTTACCCCTCACCCCAACCCTCTCCCACAAGGGGAGAGGGGAGTAGATCGAGAAAAATTTAGGCAGGTTCTTATTCGGAATTGGCGCTAATTGTCATCCTGAACTTGTTTCAGGATCTGTTTTTTCTGGACACAAATTTTAAGAACAACCGTAAAATATGGGGTTAAAAAAGATTTAGGACAGGTTCTTAAGCTGCTGCAGCTGCGATTCCGCATCTTGCCATAGCTAATTGAGTGGCGCTGGTTGGTATGGTTGATGGGGATGGGCGTAGTCTTTCCTGCGATCTTTGTCTTTCTGCCGATTGGTCAAGCTTGCTTGTTTCTCTCGGTTTTATTGTTGGTTTTGGTTCAAGATTTTTTTCCTCTATTCCACTAGCCGCTGTGATACTTGACCATTTAAACCGAAAATCTTCTGGTGCTGGCAGTGTAACATCTTTAAAAGTGCAATTGTGAAAAACCATGGTGTCTATGGTTTTCTTCATCTCCGGCGTCATGCCTGATAAATCAAGGTTCTTAATGGTGCATTTGCGGAAATCGGCATAGAAGGCGTGTTTAAAAAATTTTTCGAGATATTCTTGATCAACCCTTTCGAAATCAATGGTTAGACCAACAAATTCAGGATAATATAACACGGCAGGATTTTGATCTTTTTCCGGTCGCAAAGCCATTAATTTTATTGTTTCCGCATCTATTGTTTCTGACAATCCTTCTTGTTCAAAATCTTTTTTGGATAGATGGAATTTTCTGTCCATGCCATTGGCTTTGATAAAGGCTAGCTCTATCACATAAGCCGGTGTGTTAGCTTCTCTCTCTGTATTGAGAGTTGCCAACATTGCTTTCAAAGCTCCTTCTCTCTTGCACCATGGAAGTTTTTCTAATTTTCCTTCCTTATTTTGAACAAAAATATCTTCACTTTCTTTGTCAAAATAAAATTTTCCGATTTTTTTCTTTTTATCTCTATCTTCAAATTTGTGCAGATTCAGGTGATTTTTGACCTGATCAATCAGGTCTGTTAAATTCACTCGTTTTTGTGTGACATATTCTTGCAACCTTTCACAAAAGCCACGTTTGGCCGTATCTCCTCTTAAGGTGAAGACTATTTCTTTTTCATCCTCTTTTCTTCCTTCTCCAACCACCTCATCTTCCAGATCCAGATTTCTTTCTTTGGCAAATCTTTTCAGCAGGTCGCTCATTTCCGGCATATTTGGCACGATGAAATCGTCGCATGTGTCGTGTTTACAATCGGGAATTGTTGTGATTTGGGTTATTAAGTCTCGTGTTGCTTTTGAAAGATCAAAATCAGTGCTGCATTCATCACATAAGGCATCGCGAACTGTATCAAATCGTTTAATGTTAACGCTTTCTTCGCGGAACAATCCGTTACTCATAATTTCACTGCTATCATCCGAATGTTCGCTTGCGCCATCTTCGGCCTTGCCTCTTTTTACGCTTTCAACATGATATCCTAAAGCGCGAGTGAAGCTGGCATTGTCTTCGCATAATAGCTCATCTCTGAAGGTTGCGAATTTGCTGTCTTCCTCGGGAATAGTTTTTGGTTTGCTGCCAGTCTCACGGCCGCTTAAAATTTCGCGGATGAATAGGGAAGCGATTTGTTGTTTGGTTAGGGATTCGTGTTGTGATCTTTTCTCACTTGCTTCAACTGTTGCTACTCTTGCTTTAAATTCTTGCCATTCAGTGTTTTCTATTGCTTCAGTGGAAGAAAATTTATCCCAATCAACATAAACAACTTCGCCATTTGACAATGGCACCATGATTTTAAAATCTTCTCCTGCATCAAGCTTGGCTTGTATTGCTTCTTCTTGAATTTTCCCTTTTTTCTCCAGCGCTTTCTCCAAACTTTCCTGCGGATAAAATAAAATCACATTTTTGTGATCTTTGTTTCTGCCCCAGAACCAGTCATGTTTTTGTGTGAGATTTTTGGTAGCGGGCTGGCTAAAAACCCATTTAATACCATCTTCTTGATCCGGTATTTTTGCTTTTTGATCCGGTATTTTTGCTTTTTCTTTAAACTTTTTTCGACTTGCTAAATCTTCAAAATTTAAGACATACAGCTCATTGTCATCATCAACATATTCTTCTTTTTTCTCGAGTATTTCTTCTCCTTCTCGGCCGAAAGTGATGTTTGGAATTGGATTTGCTTCAAGGAATGCTTTAACAAACTCTTTAGGGCTTAAATCTTTTTCATTTTCTACTTCCTTAGGCTCTCCATCTAACAACCCCTTCAAAACCTCTTTTAATTGCTGTTTTAATTTTTGCTTTCCTTCCCCTGTTTTTGGAACAACAAATCCGATTTGAGATGTTGTGATCATTTCCTGCAGGCTTACAACTCCATTTATTTTTCCTTCTTCAGTTTCTGCTATTTCTTCGCTAAGGCCTTTTATTTTATATCCATGATCATGCAGATGAGCCATGGATAGCATATGAAGCTGCATCCCCGTGTAATTTCCTGCCTTTCCAAGATAAAGTTGGTGATAAATTTCATAACTTAATTCTCCGGTTGGAACACATACTTTTCTGAGCGCCATCTCTTTGTGAATCGCATCTCTGGCTTTTTGTGATAGTGATCTTACCTCCTCATCCTCGTCGCTATAAGTTCTTCTATGATAGTGATAGAAAGCCCTTCTCTGTTGCGCATAATCGGCAGTTACCTTTGCTCTTTCGTGGAAAGACGCCATTCCAGCCTGCGCGTTCAGAGTGGCTTGATAACTTCTAATATTTGTATCAACTTCTGATCTTATTTTTTGCGCCAATTCTTCGCTTTGTGTTTCAAGTTTTTTATCTTCTTCCGGCTTAAGCCTTAATTCCGACAATAGCTGTTTTTCGATAAAACCTTCCCACTCCTCAAGCAATGGTTCCTCAACCGCCTTATCAAACTGGTCTTTATCAAACTCTTCTCCCAGCTCATATTGGTTTTTGTAATAAGCGAATTTGCTGCTCATGAAGCTGGCAAATCTTTTATCAAGATCGGAGGACAGGGTGCTGACTTCGTCCGGGGCAAAGCGATCATTATTGGCCATGATCGCTCTCTTATAGTGGCAAAATTGTAGAAACAGATCTTCGGCTGCTTCCGATTCCGCAACTTGTAGTTTGGTGCTTTCGCGGTCTTTGGCGTAGAGTTGTTTTCTGATGTAGCTGATTTGTGTTTCTGCCGGATCTTTGCAGTCTGGCACTTTTTCGCCATGTGTATCAAGAATTGCTGCATATTTCTTGCGATCGATGATCGAGATGGTTTTTCCTGGCCAGCCATTTCTGCCGCTTCTGCCTTTAACCTGTGCGGTGGTGCGATCGGGAAATACTGAAAGCAGCACGGTATAAAGTCCTTTTGGATGATCAGTTTTGATGTCGGTTCCGCGTCCGGAAAATGGAGTGGAAATTGTGACGATGCCTTTTTTTGAGGCTCTTTCCAGTTTACGTTCCAGTTCAAAAGTTGTTTCTCTGCCGGAGATGATTTGAACATTGGTATCAGACTTCATTTTTTCAAACAACTCATCAGCAGCGCGCATAGTGTCGCAAATTACCAGCATTGGTTGTTGATCTTCACGATTTTGTGCGGCGTCTTCGTGATCTCCTCGGCAGATTTCTGTCAATAGTTCAACTTGCGCGGCATCATCATCAACCATCACCCCATCCAAATCTTTTCTTCTGGAAATCCGGTGAGTTGGAATATTGACCGCATCCTGAACGCCGAATGTTTCGCGTAGTAAATCCAAATCTTCCTCAACGCCCATCGTTCCGGTGATGCCAACAAAATGGCCGAAATATTTGGTTAATTGTCTTCCGGTTCCGGCAGTTAGAGAAAGATTTTCAACTTCGCAGGCGAATTTTCCCCCTCCTTCTCTTTCAAGTCTTGCGTGAAGCAATTGTTGTACACCGTCTCCCCATGATGAATAACGATCCGGCTCGCCGGAAGATTTGATGATTCTTGCGACATTGACCTTTCGAACCTTTTCTTCACCAGCTTCCCGGATTTTGGTTTCTATCGCTTCAACCATGTAATCCTTGCCTTCCGCAAGAGTTGCGGCGTAGCGCGCGGAGGCCAGCAGGGATTTTGCCTTATCTAGCAGTAATTCTTCACTATTGCCGACTGAATCATTTAAGGCGTTGTATAAATCGAGATAATCCCTTCTTAACAGATCAAGAAAACTCCTGGCAATTTCATTTGCTGCCTCCTCTTGACCATCCTCTAGGGCTGGAATATCGTCGATTTCATCCTTATTTTCGGCATAGAATCCGTTAACAATCGGATATAAATCTTTCAGCTTATTTTCCCTTTCATCCCCAACCGCCAATCTCCAGGTGGTTTTGTTGTCAAGCATGGTATCTGCTTCATCGGAGATTAGAACACGGTCTCCCACCGCAACAACTCCCGATCTGCCTTCAAGATGCGCTTTGGCGCAGAAGAAATAGAGATTGCTTTGGCTGGAATGATAAATCGCGCCCTTTTTGTAGGCGCCACCTTTGCTGATGCCGTTATTGTCTATGTAGAAGGATTCGAGGCCGATATATTCGTAGAAACGTTTATTCTCAAAATAATCCCTGATTGAAAGGGCATCGGTTGAAGAGGTGATATGAACCGCATTGCCGGATAAAGCCTGAAATGAGCTGTAAAGCGCCGTGATCAGACTTTTGCCTTGTCCGGTGGCAATTTCAGCCATTAGCTTTTTGGCGCCATCTTCATCTGCATGCATCAGATAAAGAATCGGCAAAAATTGTGTTGAATAGGCAAATTTGTGATCAACGCGAAAACATGATTCACGCAGCAAGGCAAGCAATTCTATTTGCGCGCCGTATTTTTTTTCGGGAGCTAAATCCACGCTGTTTGACAAGGATTGACTGACCTTTTTTATTTTTTCCTGAAGGTCTTTCTTGCTAAATTTGGCATATACTCTGCCGACGCTATTTATCAGATGAAAGCTATGCTGGATTTGTCTGCGAAGCCGGATTTGTCTGCGAATATGACCGGCATCTTCTTCTCTACCTTGACTGATCAAACGATTAATGCGATCGGCAAGAAACAGGGATGAATCATCGAATTGTACGTGCAAATCAACATCACGACTTCCGGTTGGATCACGATCGGTTGCGGTTTGTAGCCTTTTGACATAACCATCGAAATCACCACTGACTTCCTTCAGGGATTTTTCTGTTTTGGAGATTTCGGAATCGAGATGTTGGATTATTGAGGCTATATTTTCAGCTTCGTTATTATCATAATTTAATCCATCTAGTTCTTCCTCCATCTCTTTTATCAATTTCTCTCTCATCAATTTTGTGGAGCTTGGTTCTTCGCCTATGAGTTTTATTGCTGTTAATAGATTTTCTATTTCCGTTATGAGTTTAGAAAATATTGCATAATGTCCTGGTACAGTTTCATTAAATTTATCCTTCCTAAAATCATCTTGTAGACGAAATAGTTTATATGCACTAAGCCGATCTGAACCAAGTTTTGTTAATCCTGCTATCGCTCGTTTAGCATATTCTTGCAGTTTTTTTAGTGATTCACTTTTTGTTTCTAGTTCTTCCTGAGTTGTATCAAATGCAGCTCTGTCTTGTTCTAATTTTTTAAGCTCTTCACCTTGTTCCTGCAGCTGTCTATAATCCGCATTATCATCATCAAAATAGCTGGTCAGTTTGTCGAAATGGGTGTGGGTATCGGTGTATAAGTCTCTTAATTTTTCACATCCTCCATGTTCTTTTTCCAAAACAAGATTACAGAATTTGGTGAATTTATCGACATTTTCGATTTTTGAATGCTCAAGGAAATTAAGGGCTAAATGCTGGTAATGTTCCCAATCAGCGCATGCTTTTGTTGTGTCTGTTCTTCCACCGCGGATCAGTGTTTCTATGGTGTAATCAAGAAATTTGAGATAGCTTTTATGATCTTCATCTGTTTCCAAAGCAAAGCCGGCTTCGATTATTTTAACCAGATTATCAATGTTTTGCTTGATTCTAAATTTCTCAAGCGGGTCTCTTTCTGTTTCCAGAGTTTCAACATAACCTTCGATTGCCTGTAAAATGTCGGTGATGCGGGAGCAATAGGAGCGGGCATATCTGTTTAATGATGCAATATCATCAATCCCTTCTGAAAAGGAAATTTGGTTTATAAAATGAATTGCCTTGCCATAAATTCTATCCAGCAAATCAGGATCAAAATCATGTTTATCATCCTTTTTACATCTCTCAAATAAGGCCTGTAATCTTGTGCCGACTTCATCAAGTCCAACTATCGCAACCACATCTGGTTGCAAAATAACATATTTTTCCTTGGTTTCTGTTTTAACCAGCGGGTTGTCGACGACTCTTCTGATTAATCCCGGATTCAGGTTTTTGTTCTCAAGGCAATAATAAAAGAAATCTATCGGAAAATCTTTTTCGCAGGAAGTGGCGAATAATTTTAGTCTTTTGAGGAAAAAATTTCGGTTTTCGTCAGTGATATTTAAAGATTCGTTATGTCGAAATGCGGTTAAAATTACTTCCAGATCATTGGGGAATTTTTGGTTAAGAAGTGCGATGGTGTCAAAGAGGGAAATTATCTGTTCTTTGTTGGCATCAAAAGTTGTGAAGTTGGCTATTCCCAGTTTTTCTTTAATAAATCCTATTAGCTCTCTTTCAATTCCTCTTAATCTTCTCACATCTTTCAAATCCATTTCCCTCTCGCCGACCACGGCTTTCATGAATAATAATTCCAGACAGAAATCGTGGAATGTTGATTGGGTATTGGTGGTCTCGCCTGCTTTTAAGGCGGCTTCAAATATTGGTTGGTACTTCATCCGCCTTTCTGGTGGAATTTGAAGTGAGGCCTCTGGTTGTTTATCGATGGTTAGATTAATAAAAAATATCATCCGATTATCGGGCAACCACTTATATACCATATTTTCATCCCAAACCTTCCGCATCTGGTCTCGATCTTCAAAACATTGCCTACTTATTTGTGGGTTTTTCGTGACGTGGAGGCGATGAGAACATTTAACAACATCCCCATCATCAGCTCCGATCAAAACAAGAAATTCTTCATAACTCATCTTCTCTGTTACGGTTTTTATTTCATCACCAATCCTCACCTTCATTTCAAAGTTTCTTGTTGGTGTGTCATGTCTTCTTTCGATTATTGGTGGATTCAGATTGTGTGCGACATCTGTGAAGATTTGTCTGCCATCCCCATCTAACCCCGCTTCTTTGAATCTTCCTTCATAATCACGGAATAAACGTTTAGTGGTGTAATAATCGGATTTCTTGGAGGAAAGAGGTTGTAATTCTGCCTCGAGTTTTGCTGTTACAAAAGTGGCTAATGATTCTGCTTTTTCGTCGCCGGTTTTGGTTTGGTATTCTGTAATGAATCGTGTCAGTTCATCGATTGTTACCAAGGTTGATCCAGCTATCAGCCTGATTGTGCATAAATCATAAAGTTTTGCTGGATCGAGAGTTTTAGCGGCTGCAATCAGTGCATCCAACTGTTCTGATGTGTATCTGATTCGAACAAGAGTTAGTAGAGTGAAAATCTGGGGAAATAAGTCTGTTTCGGTGCTTGGGTTGCATCCAGGTTCAAGAAGTTTGAAAGCTTCATTGAAATCAAAAAATTCTGATGTTCTCGCTGCAATATTTTGAAAAATTCTGGAATAAAATTTCCAATCGTGACCTTTGGTTTTTGTCAAATTTTCGGTGAATACTCTTACTTTATCATTCGGATATTTTTGAGTTGCAGCAGCGATAAAGGCCAGATCATCAAAGCTTGGTTTATTGTCTTTGATGGTTTCGCATAATTGACAAAATGAAGGAATTTTGCTTTTAATAATAAAATAAAGGAAATCGATATATCCTTTTCTGTAATGTTGCTGCGGTGGAAAATCGATAAGCAGCTTTAATAGATTTTTTTTATCTTCTTCCCCGATACCCTTGTCTTTTCCGATACCCTTGTCTTCCCCGATACCCTCGAGATTTTCCAAATCTGCCAAAAAATTCTTTGCCTGTTCAAGTGCGCTAACCTTGTGTCCGAATTCATCAGTATATTCTTCAAAAACTATTTTCTTCTCTGTTGGGTTTTTGACGGGAGTTGCGATGTGGCGCAAGAAATTGACAGCCAACTCAGCATATTCTACATCCAGATTTCTTAATTCTGTCAGTGACCTCGCATAAGAATAGGTTCTTCCCATTCTGTCAGGTGATAACTCCATACCCTTATCCAGCTGCTCAAAACCATCAACAAACAAGGCGTGATAGGCTCCTTTTTCAGCGAGAGAAATTTCTCCGGCGCAAATTTGTCTCAAAATCTCCGGACGTTTACCCTCGCATGCTTTATGAGTCAGGATTTTTGTCATCCGATACAGCAACACCCTCATATCGCCATCGCCTTGAAGATCGAACTTTGTCGGAAAATTTTCGTCTGTTATTCCAAAAGAATCTAATGTGCGGCGGAATTCGATGAATGAATCAATCAGATATAATGGGTTTAAATTTGGCGCTATTTCGCGGTTTCTTCCAGCGAGATAAAAGAAAAAATTCTGTTCTGTTTCTGACATCGAGCATAAGCGGTTTAATAGCTCCAAATGCTCGGTTTCGATGAAGAAGTTAAAGCCGGAATTTTGATTTGCGGTAACCGGATCGAGGAAGAATTGTTTAAATAACGAAAAACGTTCTTCCCCAACGCTGTGTTTGATGTTTTCGCAAATTGTCAGGAATGTTTTTAAAGAGCTTAAATCACCGTGATAGAGGCATTTAAAAAATGGTATCTGATAGTCTTCTCTGTCTGTAAATAATCTGCTGTATCTTGTTTCAATATTTTGCTTCGTTTCATCGGCACCAACACATCCCATCAAATAATTACGAAATCCAGGCCTTCCCAACGCTGCATAGTTGTATATATCATCATGATAAGCATATTCCCGAACCCGGTCAAAAGTGAGGCGGGGATAAGGTGATTTTGCCGATTTGCGACTGATGTTGAAATCGAGGACAATGTCATCACCTCTTTTGCACAGATAGAAACCTTCCGGCAGATAAAGCAAATTGAGGCCGGGAGCAAATATGCCGTCATTCCAATAACTATAGAGCATCTCGGCGGCATCGATTGTCATCGCGCTGATTCTGGCTCTTTCATCGGCAAATTTTACGCCATCGCCAGCAATGCCGGTCATGCCGGTGATTTGATCCCAGGCAGTTTGTAATTCCTCTTCGTTTCGTGCTTTAAGGGTTTCGGGAAATTTTAATTTGCCGCCGGGACCATGCGATTTTTGATAAATATTTCTGCGTCTGATTAAACGATCTTCGTTGAAGCGCTGATTTTCATCCATCTCCTCCTCTTGCTCCTGTTCCTGCTCCTGTTCCTGTTCCTGTTGTAAAGCTTGAGTTTGTTCAACCGAAACACTGGCTTTGCCGCTGACTAATCTGGCATGGCCATGGCCTTTGACGGATTCGGGAGAGGTTGTGGGGCGTTCTTCGAATCGGACTTTGACAGCACCGCCTTCTTTTCCGACTGGTTTTTTTGCATCAGTTTCTTCCTCCTCATCGCTTATTTCCGATACTGCATCATCAGCTGCCTTGGCCCTGATTTTTCTTACAACCGCTCTTGCTGCATCTTTTTCTTCCTGTCTTGGGTGATAATAAAATGGATAATCCAGCTCAATGTCGAGCTCGTTTTTCTCGATGAAATGCAATAATTCCAATATTTCATTTTGATGTTGCTTGTGGTTCAAAACTTTTGGATTGCGAGAAATCAGTGTCAGTTTTTTTATTCCCAGTTTTGCCAGATAAAACAGCGAGTCCCTTAGGTTATTTTTATCGGCAAATTCATCCTCTCTGATAACCAGCTCTTTAACAAAAACATGGGCGGGCGGTAATTTATCCTCATCCCTTTGTTTGCTGTAAAATTTTTCCAATTCCGGAAGCAAAACCGCCTGCGCTCTGAATGAAACTTCCAGCCGGTCGAGATGGATATGTTTGTGATATATGGCATCAAGAATTGCCGGCAATCCGAGCGGATCAATGACATCGCTCATTACCACATCTCTTTTGCCGCTTTCTATGGCCTGCAGATATTCGCGTTGGAATAATTGCTGATAACCACTGGCTAGATCATTTGCGCTTATGCCTTTCTCCGCAAGATCAACCAAAGCGGCAGCAAAATTTTGATATTTTGGAGTGCTGCAAATTCTGGCGAGCAATTCTTTGTGATTTGCAACAAAGGCATTAATCAGCCTCTCCTCTTCCTCGCCGGGATTTTCCCTGATGTAGAAAATTACTTTGCATTTATTTACGCCATCTTTTTTATATGCGACTACTTTGTGGGTTTTGGTTTGTTCTCCATCGAACTGGAATTCAATTTCAGCAAATTTATCTTCTCCCAATCTTGTAATTTGGCCTGATATGCACTCAAGGCTCCATTCCAGGATTCCTTTGTCGGTTCCGTCTTCAAGCCTTCTAAAATCGCCGAACGTTACATAAACACTTTCATAATACTGATCTTCTTCTGATCTTGCCGCTTCCAGTGGTAAAAAATCTAGTGGGATAAAAAAATCTCCCAGTTTGCTTAATGTGCCGGCGCCTGTTTTGTTTATTGTTCTTCCGTTAGTATAGGTGACGCCTCCTTCCGATACCGCTCTTAATGCCGCATATAGTTTACTTTTTCCTGTCCCGTCTTCCAATCTTACCTGACGCAGAAAGCTGAATTTATTCAGTAGTTTTTCTGTTGTTTTTTTGGCTTCATCTTCATCGATGTGATCAATTAATTTTTTTAGTTGATCAAGTAAGGCAGGAAATGCCTGTATTGCTCGTTCAATATCAGAAGCGCCTGATTCCCACCAACCTTTTCTTGAATGGATTTTGTCGACGACAGTATATTCATATTGCTCCCTGATTACTTCATAGAGACAATAAAGCGCTTTCTTGCGCAATTCGCGCTCATAAATCTCTTTTTCCTTTTTGGCTAATTTGTCGAAAAATGAAGGTAGATCATCTTTTGCTTCAAGCGCGACAGAATTTATTTCCTCTTCTATAAAAGTTTGGCCGCAGGTTTTTATTTCGACTTTATGCTCCTCCCATTCGGCGTAACCTTGAGGTTGAGTTATTTCGTCGGTTTCTCCTTCATCATACCAGTGTATTGCTTCCAGATCAGTGGTTAGGTGCCGTTTGTAAAGCTGCCTTATTGCTGTTTGGACTTCTTCAGTAGACAAGTCAATATTGCAGCCACCAAGTAATTCCTTAACCTCGTCAAGAGTTAAATGTTGTTCGGTAATAAAAGTGATAACATGGTTAAGATCCTCAACCGATATGGTGGCACCGCCTTTTGTTGGATATGCGCGATCGAGGAAATTTTTAAGACAGAGAATTCTGTAATGTTTGAGTTCAGGGGAAGCTTTGCCTTCTTCATCTATTTCGCCTTCTTCACCCATGTCGCGCGGTGAAACAAATTTCATCTTTCCAATCAGGTCTATAACTGCTTCAACTTCGTCTCTTTCCAACTTTGGTGGTAATGAGCCAAGAAAAGCCTGATAAATATTGGCCCGAAGTGTTTCAACCTCCAGTTTTTTTTCCGCAATTTTTCTGGCCTTTTGCGCTTTGGCGATGCGTTTTTTTACTTCATCTGTGCCTGCGATATCTGCATCTTCAGCTGCTGTATCCACTTCAAATGGAACCAGATTTTTTACATTTTTTATTGTATCGCTTATCGTTGCTATTGTCTTGAAATCTGCTTTTAGGTAGGTTGCAAGCCTATCAAAACATATCAGCAATTCATCGCGAAAACCACCTTTGACGATGTCGTCATCTGATTCGCGATATTTATCACATATTTCCTGAATCAGCACCCCCACCTCCACCATTATTTGGGTTTGGGTTGTTGCTGTTATTTCTTTAGCACGTCTCGCAACTTGTACCTGATATCTTATTGCTTTTAATTTCGGATGAATCTCGTCGCTGTCGCTTAATTCCTTAAAATCACGTAATAATTTTTTTCCTCTTTCTTCCCTGACTTGTTTTTTTTCTTCTAAATCTTTCGCTGCGGGTTTGCTACTTCTGCTGAATGTTCGTGATCTTGATTGCGTTGATTGCGATGTCTCTTTTTTCTCCCTACTTCCTATATCTGCTCCAGTATCAAAAAGACCAGATTCTGCATCGATATCTAAATCAGGAGCTCTTCTCTCCTTCTCGCTTTCATGCAGAGAAGTAAAAGAAAGTGCAAAGGCAAAAGCGGCATTGAGATAGCAGCTATTGCCGGTGTTTTTTGTGCCCTCCTGCTTATCTGGCAAGTTTGCTTTCGGTGGCGAATATTTCACCAGATAGGCATCGCCCATTGCTGCGGTTAGAGCATCTCCTGATATTTCCGTTCTACTGCTGTCATTATAGCAATACCACTTCTCATCGCTTTCCTTGATATATGCCACATAATGCCCGCTTGATGGGCTTCCTGTGTGAACCACAAAGGCAGTTGCTGTATATGTTTTGTTTTCTCCGGTTTCCTGAACGGGTAAAGAAATATTATCTAGCGTGACTCTGTATCTGATTTTTACACTTCCTCTTTCTGTATATTGAAAGCGCTTCAATATCACCATCACATCCTGTGTAGGCTGTGCTACTTTGATTTCTCGGTGTTGTATTTTTCCTGTCTGGACTCTTTCTTCCCCGCAGAATTGCGTAAACATTTCTGTAACTTTTGTAACTGTTGTCGCTTCTGACGGAACATCAAGATGAATAACATTGCACGGGGTAAGGACGGTTGATTCTGCATGAGTAGTATCATCCGGTTTCGATGTCATTTCCTCTAACAAAGGATTGCTTTCATACAGAGCATCAAACAGCGGCGTCAGAAACTCGCCGGCATCTTCTTGAGTTCCCGCGCTCATTCTGTCTCTAACTGCTTGGCTGTAGGATGCTACTTCTGTGAGTAATAAGTCGCGCGATCTTACTCTTTGATCCGGAGTTTCTACATGTTTGCCAACGGCTTGTTGAAATCTGATATAGGCACGCTGTTGGGCATACATTTCATAGATAAAGTGTTTGAATCTGTAGGCCTGATCAGTATTGGCTGAAGAACGGGCAATAGCGACTAGAATATCTTTAAATTTTGGATCATCGTCAATTGCAGCATGTTCTGGAAGAATTTCTGTAATTTCTTGTTTACGACTTGCTGTGGAAACGTCACTAACAGCCTCATCAACCAGTGTTTTGAAATCTCCGGTTCTGTCCAATAACGCCCGCGCATCTCCTTCTTCATAACCACAATTATCATGTAAAAATTGTGGCATGTCTGCTTCTTTAATCCCGCCAGCCTTTGCAGCAGCAAGCGCCATTGCCTCATGAAGTTCCTTTGCGGATAAACCTTTATAGTGTACTTTGCAGTGAAATGCCGCTAATACGGCTTCGGCTCTCTTGGCAGTCGGAAGGTGATCAATGATATTTTTCAGCTGTCGATAGATTCTCACTGATAGGGATTTTTAATTCTTAATTTTTGCAGGATTTTTATTTCCAGATTTTCCATTTTCTTTGCCGATGTTTCATCTTCATGATCATGGCCAAGAAGGTGCAAAATGCTGTGCAGAATTAAATGCGTCAAGTGATGTTCGAATTTTTTCTTTTGTGCCAGGGATTCTTTTTGTAATCTGTCGATGGAAATTACGATATCGCCTAGAAACAGGTGATTGCCTATGGATTTAGTTTGAGCCGGAAAAGAAAGGATATTGGTTGGCTGGTTTTTTTGCCGGAATTTGAAATTGATCTTTTTCATCTGCAGATCCGAAACCAGCAAAATTGCAAGCTCAAGCCTGATGTTTTTTTTGAGGAGTTTTTTTAGCTCGGTTATCGGGATTAGTTTCAGGCAGGTTTTTTTGACAAGATTTTCCAACCCGCGCCATTTTTTGCTTTTAGTTGCGATGTCAATTTCAATCATTTTTGAAACATAATTTGAAATTTTTCGGACAGATTTTTGTTTGCAAATCATCAGCATTTCTCACCATTTTTGCCAAAGCTTTGATGAAATGTCCCTCGATGTTTAATGCCGGCACGCGCAGATAATTTTTTGTGCCGAGCTGATATGCCAGGTTTTTATATTTTACATCAAGCTCGAACAAGGTTTCGCAATGTTCGGAAACAAAAGAAATCGGAATTATTACCGGAATTTTTTTATCCAGAATTGCCTTGCCAAGCTCGTGTTCAAGGCTTGGTTGTGTCCATTGCAAAGGACCAACTTTTGACTGATAGCAGATTCTGAAATCAATATGAGACTGTCGCAAATCCCCATTTCTTACCATTTTTAAACTCGACGAGTTATTGCAAATAAAGGATTCGGATTTTTCAGAAAGTTGATTTGCGACATGGGCAACATCGCCAAGATTTTTTACAATTGCCGCGGCGGTTTGATTGATTTGAAAAACGTAGGGATCACCTTTGTTGATCAGCTTTTGTGGCAAACCGTGGGCAGAAAATAAAAAACGTAATTTGTCGAAATTGCCGTCATAAAATTCAGCAATTTTTTGCCTGATTAGAAAAGTGTGCGATTTGATAAAATCCGGCTCTTCGTGATAGCAGCAAATTGTTTTTATCGGAATTTTTGCAGAAAAATTTTGTAAAAAATTCTTAATCGAAGATGCACTGGTTGCTGAAGAAAATTGTGGATAAAGCGGCAATAAAATCACCTGATCCGGCTGATATTTTTCAACTTCCTTTGCTACTTCACATGCTAGCGGATGCCAATAACGCATCGCCACAAAAACTTTGAAATTACCAAAAAAAGAAAGCTCATATTCAAGCGAATGTGCTTGTGAAAGCGTGATTTCCAAAAGCGGTGATTTGCCGCCGATTTGTTCATAAATTTTTTGGGTTTTTTTTGATCTTTTTGCCGAGATAAATTTTGCCAAAAGAAAGCGCAAAGGTTGTGGAAGGTTGATGATTGCGTTATCGTTGAATAGGTTGAACAAAAAAGGTTTGACCGCTGAAATTTTATCCGGTCCGCCAAGATTGAACAAAACAATTGCGGTTTTTTTTTCAAAGTTTTTCACGAAGTTTTTCACGAATCAGGGAGAGAAAAAAAATAATGCCAAAAATCACAATGATTGTCGGGCCCAAAGTGAGGTTGAACCGGTTTGCGATTGCAAAAGAAGTGGCGGAAATTGTGATGCCAATAATCAGGCTTAAAACCATCATTTGTTTTGCTGACGTAGAAAAAATTCTTGCGATTGAAGCAGGCAAAATCAGAAGCGCGGTCATCAGCAAAATTCCGACAATTTGCACTGAAAAAGCGATGGTGAGGCTTAATAAAATCAGAAAAGATGCGTTCCATCTTTCAGTTTTGATTCCCGAAATTTTTGCCAGATCGGGATTGGCGTTGATCAAAAGAATTTTTCTGAAGGCAAAAATTGAATAAAAAATTGTTGAGCACGTGATTGCTGTAAGCGCTGTGATTTCAGTGCTTCCCACGGTAAGAACATCGCCGAAAATGTAGGATGTAAAATTAAAACCGGAGGAAAAAACATCATTTAAAACTATCGCCAAAGCGACACAAAAATATGACAGAATCATCACAATTGTTCCCTTGTTGAAATAACGATTTTGCGACAGAGAAGAAACCGCGCCGGCAAAAATTATGGCAAATATCATCAAAGCAAAAATCTGGTTTATTTCAAAAAATGCGCCGCATATTAATCCAAACAGAATTGCGTGCGACAAGGCATCGCCAAAATATGCCAATTTTTTCCACAATACGAAAACGCCGAGAATAGATGAGGCTGTTGAGATTAGGATTATAGCGAGGAGAGGGAAGAGAAGGAATGATTCCATGAAAATTTACGATTTACGATTTGCGAGAGGTTCATGATTCGTAAATCGTAAATCATAAATTCATAATTTCGTCTATGTCTAAGCAAAACAAAGACTTGCTTTTCTCTTTCATGAAAAAGCAAATCAGCGAAAAATCTAGCAAAAAAACTTCTGCCGCCAAATCGCAAAAATCGGCGAAGAAAGAAGATTCTGCCGCACAAAATCAGGAAGATGAAAACAAGGAAGGTGAAGAGCAAAATCAGGAAGAGATGACCGAAGAGGAACAACTCGAAGAGGCAAAAAAGGCTTCGCGCAACAAGGCGGCGCAACAAGATCAAACCGAGATGATGAAAAAATTATTCATGGAAAATGCTTTGAAATATGTCGTGGTGATTTCAGTGATGGTGATTTTTTCCATCGGTTTGATCAAATTTGGCCCGGCAATTATGGAGATGCTAAACGGATTTCTTTACAAAATTTTGATGAGTGCATTGGGCAAGTAAAACCCTCTTTGAAAAAGAGGGTGGCATCGCACGTAAGTGCGATGACGGGTGATTTTTGGGAGACAAAAACTTTGAATTGGAGTTTATCTCCCAAAAATCCTCCGGCGCTCCGCGCCACCTCCTTTTTCAAAGGAGGTTAGCCCTCTTTGAAAAAGAGGGTGGCATCGCACGTAAGTGCGATGACGGGTGATTTGAGATAGACAAACTCTAATTTAAAGTTTGTCTCCACAAATCCTCCGGCGCTTCGCGCCACCTCCTTTTTCAAAGGAGGTTTGGTTCAAAACCCTCTTTGAAAAAGAG
>Ga0155648_136_pt1 | contig 35826 bp, 37 predicted proteins | sample RifCSPlowO2_01_FD_107305 | JGI IMG/M metagenome (GOLD analysis project Ga0155648, IMG submission 107305) | Alphaproteobacteria bacterium RIFCSPLOWO2_01_FULL_40_26 | reverse complement strand
GTGCGGGGTGACAGTGTGGTGGAGTTTATTGGTTTTACTTAGAGTTTGTAGACTTAAGCCATAATTCCTTAAGCGTTATTGGGGTTAAAAAAGATTTTAGACAGGCTCTAAAGATAGGATTCAAAAAATACTAAAAGATTTTTCTTAAATGCTCCCCCTAAAAATTTCTGCAATTTCCAAATCATTTAACAGGCTGGCATTTAACAGGACCGTTTTGTCCGATGTTAGTCTTGAGGTGAAGCCAAATGAGATTTTTGGTTTTATTGGTTTGAACGGGCAGGGCAAAACCACTTTGATCAAAATTATTCTCGATTTGCTTGATTGCGATAATGGCGAGGTAGAAATTTTTGGCGTGCCTTGTGCCTTACCGCAAGCGCGCAAAAAAATCTGCTATTTGCCGGAAAAATTTCAGCCTTCGATTCATCAAAAAGGTGAAGAGTTTTTGCGCTTTGTTCTCGGTTTTTACGGTAAAAAATTTGATGCCGAAAAAGCGCATCAAACCTGTGAAAATCTTGATCTGCCTTTTGCGGTTTTATCACAAAAAATTTCCGGCTATTCCAAAGGCATGACACAAAAACTTGGCCTGATGGCGGTGTTTTTGTCGGAAGCGGAATTGGTGATTTTGGATGAGCCGATGTCTGGTCTTGATCCCAAGGCACGCATTGCTCTAAAGCGCGAATTAATTTCTTACAAAAATTCCGGCAAAACCATTTTTTTCAGCTCGCATATTTTGTCGGATATGGATGAAATTTGTGATACAATTGCGGTTTTAAACAACAGCAAAATCACTTATCACGGCAGCCCGCAAGGCTTTAAAACCAAGCATCAGGAAGATAATCTGGACAAAGCTTTCCTGGCTGAAATTGGAATAAGATAATGCAAAAAAACTCAAAGATCTTTGTTGCCGGACATTGCGGCATGGTTGGTTCGGCAATTATGCGCGAGCTTGAAAAACAGGGCTATGGCAATGTTGTCGTTAGAACCAGGCTGGAACTTGACTTGCTTAATTGGCAGGCAGTCGCCGATTTTTTTGCGCAAGAAAAGCCAGAATATGTTTTTTTGGCGGCGGCAAAAGTTGGTGGCATTGAGGCCAACAGAACACAGCTTGGAGCCTTTGCTTACGAAAATCTGCAAATTCAAAATAATGTCATTCACAGCTCATATCTCAACTTTGTGAAGCGTCTGATTTTTTTGGGAAGTTCCTGCATTTATCCACGTTTGGCAAAACAGCCAATCAAGGAAGAATATCTCTTAACCGGCGCGCTGGAGCCAACAAATTATGGCTATGCCATTGCCAAAATTGCCGGTTTAAAAATGTGTGAAGCCTATCGCGCCCAATATGGCTGTGATTTCGTGCCGGTGATGCCAACCAATCTTTATGGCATTAACGATAATTTTGATCTCAAAGAATCTCATGTTTTGCCGGCTTTGATGCGCAAATTTCACGAAGCAAAAATTGCCAATCAGCCTTTTGTTGAAGTGTGGGGAAGCGGTAATCCAAAGCGTGAATTGCTTTATGTTGATGATCTGGCGCAAGCCTGCATTTACATCATGAACAATGAAAAAATCACCGAGCTGCTCAATATCGGTACTGGTGAAGATTTAACAATTCGTGAATTGGCTGAGTTGATGAAAAAAACTGTCTTCTATCAAGGCGAAATCAGATTTAATACTTCAATGCCTGACGGCGCGCCGCGCAAATGCTTGGATGTTTCAAAAATAAATTCTTATGGTTGGAAAGCTGAAACTTCACTTGCGGAAGGCTTAAAAAGCGTGTATCAATGGTATCTAGAAAATGATTGTTCTTAAGATTGATGTTTCGTGCTTCGTGCTTCGTGATTCGGTAATTTTAACCAACGAAGCACGACGCACGAAGCACGAAACATTCTGCAGAATTTTACTTAACACAACCTAGCTAACAGCGTCTAACATGACATCTCAAATCATCAACGGCAAGGAAATCGCCGCTACAATGCGCGCAGAAATCACTTCGCAGGTTGAAGAAATAAAAAAGAAATTCCACATCACACCAAGTTTGGCAGTTATCCTTGTTGGCAACGATCCGGCCAGTGAAATTTATGTCAGCAACAAGGAAAAAGCGGCGCATTTTGTGGGGATGAATTCTATACAATTCAAGCTCGCTGCCGATATTTCCGAAAGTGAATTAATCGCCAAAATTGAAGAATTAAATCGTGATAAAAAAGTTCACGGCATATTGGTGCAACTGCCTTTGCCCAAACATATCGATGCCAAAAAAGTGATTCATGCCATTGATTATCGCAAAGATGTTGATGGTTTTCATGTCATCAATGTCGGCAAACTCGCTATCGGCGAAATTGAAGGAGCTGAAAAAGCAATGATTCCCTGCACGCCGCTTGGTTGTCTGCATTTGCTAAAATCGGTCAAAGGTGAGGGTTTATCCGGATTAAAAATTTTGGTGATTGGTGCTTCCAACATTGTCGGAAGGCCTTTGGCGCGTCTTTTGATGCTGGAAAAGTGCACCGTTACCATCGCCAATAAAAGCACACGCGATCTGAAAGCAGAATGCCTGCAAGCCGATGTTATCATCGCAGCCGCCGGCGTGCCTAATCTGATTAAAGCCGATATGGTAAAAAAAGATGTGGTGGTGATTGATGTTGGAATCAACCGTCTTGCTACAAAACTGGTTGGTGATGTTGATTTTGAAAATGTAAAAAAAGTGGCATCAGCAATCACGCCAGTTCCAGGTGGAGTAGGGCCGATGACGATTTCTTATTTACTTAAAAACACTGTAGAGTGTTGTTTAAAACTAATTTCCAATTGAGAGCAAACTATGTCGAGCGAAATGATGAGTTTAATTAATCAGGCAAAATCCCAGGTTAGAACCGATAAGCTTGTAAAATTTTTTTTCGATAATGGCCGGCTATTGTTGCAGTTAGGATTGGCGTTGATTGTGGTTGCAATTATTTTTGTCGGTTTTGTTTCCTGGCAAAAAGCAAATCGCGAAAAATTTTCTTCAATTCTGCATCAATCATTGATCTATCAGCAAAATGGCGAGCTTGACAAGGCCAAAGAAAATTTGAAAAAAATTGTGGATTCCGATTCTGCGCCAGAGGGCATAAAATCCCTGGCATCATTGCGCTACGGCGCATTTTTGCTTGAAGAGGGAAAAAAGGATGAAGCGGCAAAAATTTATCTCGATGTTAATGATTGCCGTTCCTGTGATGATTACGTTCGTGAGCTTGCCGGCCTGCTTGCAGTGAGGACATTTCTATCTGATGAAACGCAAAAACCTGATCTCGCGGAACATATCGAAAGAGTTGAAAACAAATCCAGAATTCTGCGCTACCACATCGCCGAACAACGCGCCTTTTTTGAGCTGCAAAAAAATAATCTCGAAAAATCCTATCAGATTTTTGAAATGATTGCTAAAGCCCCGGAATCCGCACAGACTTTAAAAACAAGAGCTGAAGATGGGATGAAGATAGTAATATCTAAAGGTTTTCAGCCAAAAGAATGAAAAAATTTTGTATAGTTTTGTGGTTGGTTTTTTTATTGACTAACTGCGACAAGGATGCCGATTACGATAAAACAAAGGCAGTTTCCGCCTTTGTGCAAATTGATCCGCTGCAGATTGATAAGGCTCTAGAAAAAGTTGAGATGAAATTGCCGCCGCAAAAAAGAAATTTGTTTTGGAGTGGATCAGCAAGCTTGCAAAACCAATCAATCGAAAATTTTGAGAAAAATTTTTCCATCACAGAGCGCGGATTTTTTAAAAAAGTGAAGGAGATTTCATTTAAAAAATCATCACCGCTATGGTTTTTTTACAGTGGCGATATCGATGATCATTTTGTTTTTGCGCCGGTGATTAAAAATGAAAAAGTTTTTGTGCTTGATACTGCCGGAGTTCTTTCTGCTTACGATCTCGTCAGCGAGAAGAAAATTTGGAAATCACAAATTTTTAAAAAATCTTTTCTAAAAAATTATCACACACCAAAAATTTCTTATGCCGACGGAAAAATTTTCTGTATTGCCGGAGTCAATAAAATTGCGGCCGCAAATCAAAGTGATGGTAAAGTTTTGTGGTCAAAGGAAATCGCGGCAATTCCGGTTTCAACTCCGGTTTCTGATGGAAAATCGCTTTACGTCTCAACCAATGATAACAAACTTTATGCCTTTGATGCCATAAGCGGCGAGCTTTTATGGGTGCAAGCCGGAATCGCGCGTCCAACCGCGATTCTTGGTGCGGCTGATTTGGTGATTTACAAAGATTTGGTGATTGCTTCCTATTCGTCCGGCGAAATTTATGCGGTCAATAAAAAAACCGGCGAGCCGCTGTGGTCACAGGATTTAAACATTAACAAAGCCACCACTTCCGATTTTTATTTGAATGATGTTGATGCTACGCCAGTGGTTAAGGATGATGTGATTTATGCCATCGGTAATGGCGGTTTGATGAAGGCGATTTCTATAAAAGACGGCAATTATTTATGGAAAAAGCAGATTGCCGGAATTACTGATTTCTGGCTGGCCGATGAATTTCTGTTTGTGATTAACAATGACAACAAGCTGCTTGCTATCAGCAGGAAAACCGGCGGTATTAAATGGATTTCACAATTGCCGCATTTGAAAAAAGAAAAAAAACCGCAAACAAAATTCATTTATTCCGGTTTGGTGATGGCTGGCGATAAGCTTCTGGTTTCAAGGGCTGATGGTGAGTTGTTAATCATTTCTCCATTTGATGGCAAACTCGAAAAAACTTTTGAATTCGGCAAAAAAATTTCCCACTCGCCGGTTGTTATAAACAACAAAATCTATCTTCACGCCATCGGTAAATACATCATTGATCTCATTGAAATTGAATAAATGACAAAGCTTCCAGAGCGCTATAACGCCAAAACCCGTGAAAAATTTTGGCAGAATTATTGGCGCGAAAAAAAAATTTTTAAGTGGCAAAACGACAAATCCCGTGCTGAAACTTTTGTTATTGATACGCCTCCGCCCACTGTTTCCGGCCTTTTGCATATGGGGCATGTTTTTTCTTATACCCAGGCTGATTTTGTGGCGCGTTTTCAAAGAATGAGTGGAAAAGATGTTTTTTATCCGATGGGTTTTGATGATAATGGCCTGCCGACTGAACGGTTAGTTGAAAAAATTATCGGCAAAAAAGCCGGAGTTTATGAGCATGAAAATGGCCATGGTTCTTTCGTAAAAAAATGCCGTGAAGTGGTTGAAGAAGCGGAAAAAGAATTTGAAATGTTCTTCAACGAGATCGCGTTATCTGTAGATTGGGAGCAAAAATACCAAACCATTTCGCCAAAATCGCAAAAAATTTCGCAAGCCTCTTTCATTGATTTATATTGCAAAGGCCATGTTGAAAAAAAATTTGAACCGGTTTTTTGGGATATCTCTGACCGCACGGCTCTAGCGCAAGCGGATTTGATCGATAGAGAAGTTGAAGGGATGATGAATGAAATCGAGTTTGGAATTGATGGAAGCGATGAAAAAATCATCATCATGACAACCCGCCCCGAGCTGCTTTCTGCCTGTGTTGCAGTGATGATTCATCCTGATGATGAGCGCTACAAACATCTTCATGATAAAACTGCAATCACACCACTTTTTGGCATAAAAGTTCCAATTATTTGTGATGATTCAGTGCAGCTAGACAAAGGCACTGGCGCGGTGATGTGTTGTACGTTTGGCGATGAAACCGACATATTGTGGTGGAAAAAACATCATCTCGAATTGAAGGTTATTATCGGCAAAGATGGTAAAATTGATGGACTTCCGCTCAAACAATTCAAAGAGAAAATCATCGCAGATCTCAAGGCCAAAAATCTTTTACTTAAGCAAGAGCTAATCAAGCGCGCCGTCAAATGTGCCGAGCGTTCCGGTGTGCCGATTGAAATTCTTGTCGTGCCGCAATGGTTTGTAAAAATTCTCGACAAAAAAGATCAGCTCAAAGCCAAAGCAAATGAATGCCAATGGTTTCCCGAATATATGCGTATACGCATCGAGCAATGGATTGACGGGCTTTCATGGGATTGGTGCATTTCGCGACAAAGATTTTTTGGCGTAAAATTTCCGCTTTGGTATTCAAAAAAAGAAGGTGAAGAAGGAAAAATTTTAGTAGCCGATATTAATCAATTGCCATGCGATCCGGTGCTCGATTTGCCGCATGGCTATTTGCGTGATGAGGTGGAAGCCGAAACCGATATCATGGACACTTGGGCGACATCTTCAATTTCTCCGCAGCTTTCTTCGTACGGAATTAGTGCGGAAATTTGTTTCGATCGCGCTCGTCATCAAAAACTTTTTCCTGCCGATATGCGTCCACAAGCGCACGAGATCATTCGCACCTGGGCGTTTTACACAATTGTGAAAGCGATGTTGCATGAAAATTCCGTGCCATGGAAAAACCTGATGATTTCCGGTTGGTGCTTGGCTTCTGATAAAACCAAGATGAGCAAATCAAAAGGAAATGTGGTGACCCCAACCTCTTTGATTGAGGAAAAAGGTTCGGACATTGTGCGCTATTGGGCTTCAACATCACATCTTGGCGCTGATACCGCCTACAGCGAAGAAGTTTTTAAAATTGGACAAAAACTACTTACCAAACTCTTAAATGCTTCCAAGTTTTGTTCGATGAATTTTGCTTTATTGCAAGAAGAGGCAAGCATAACCAAAGCCGCTGATTTGTGGGTTTTAAGCAAGCTTTATAAAACAACTCAATGCGTCACAAAAGAATTTGAAAAATTCGAATATGCTCGTGCGCGTGAAGCGGTTGAAGAATTTTTCTGGAAAGATTTTTGTGATAATTATCTCGAAATTTGCAAAGTTCGATCATATGGCCTTGAGGCGGAAAAGCTTGCTGGCATTGATTTAAACGAAGATCAGAAAAGAGAAATTTTGGCTAAACAGCAAAGTGCAATTTCAACCTTGCAAGTTTGTCTTAACACGATTCTTAAACTTTTCGCACCTTTTGTTCCGCATATTTGCGATGAAATTTATTCAACAATTTTTGCTGAAGAATTTGCTAAAACTGGCTCGATAAATGCGCGCGGAAACTGGCCAAGATTAAGTGAGAAGTTTTTTAATCAAAAATTTTACGACATCGGCGAAGCAGCGCTGGCTGTGATTTTTGAGGTAAGAAAATTCAAATCAGGGCATAATATTTCGATGAAAACCACGGTAAAAAAAATCATCATTAATTGTGAAAAAGATTTATCCGAAATAGCCGAAGATCTAAAAAATGTTTGCAATGCGGAAGAGCTGGAAATTTCCAAGGGAAATTTTTCTGTACAGATAAAATGAAAAAATTAGAGCGAAAATTTTTTCTGCAAAACACTGATGAGGTTGCAAAACAGCTGATTGGGAAGCTGATAGTTATTGGCAAGTTCAAAGCAATAATCACTGAAACAGAAAGCTATCATGGTGACGATCCAGCATCCCATGGATCGCGTGGTAAGACTAAAGGCAACGAGGCGATGTTTTTGCGAGGCGGACACCTCTACGTTTATCTGATTTATGGTATGTATTTTTGTCTCAATGTTGTAACGGAAAGTTCTGATTATCCGGCGGCTGTTCTGATTCGCGGAGTGAAAGTAATTGAACCTGAAAAAAAGTTACTTGATGGACCAGGCAAGCTATGCCGCTATCTTGCTATCGATAAGAAATTTGATCGTTTTGATTTCTGTGCACAAAAAAATTCCAAAAAATTTTCCATTTTTGATATCGGATTAAAGCCGGAATTTTGTGCTACAAAAAGGATCGGAATCAGTAAGAATAAAAATGCGCTATTAAGATTTTTGATTTAATTATGCGCGAAAATATCAACATTGCTGAAGCCTTGCAAATCAAGTTTTACGCGTGCTGGTAAGAATTTCAGGCAGGCTGCAAAAATTTCGGTGCGGTTTTCTCTTTTGAGCATTTGATCAAGTTTTTCTTTGAGACGGTGAAGATGTAAAACATCAGAAGCGGCATATTCTTTTTGCTTTTCGCTAATTTCGAAATTTCCCCAGTAAGAAGTTTGTTGTTTTTTTGACAATTCAACTCCAATGAGTTCATCGCATAAAGCCTTGAGACCGTGCGAATCGGAATAAGTGCGAATAAGTTTGGAGGCGATTTTAGTGCAGTAAATATTTTCCATTTCAATGCCGAGATAGAAGAGCAGGGCTGTTAGATCAAAGCGTGCGAAATGAAAAATTTTTAATTTGCTGTTATCGGATAAAAGTTTTTTCAGGTTTGGCGCTTCATATTTTTTTGCTTCAAACTGCACCAGATGAGCATTGCCATCACCGGCAGAAAGTTGCACCAGACAAAGCCGGTCGCGCACTATGTTTAAACCCATTGTTTCAGTATCAATGGCGATTGCGTTGCCAAATTGAATTTCGGAAGGGATGTCGTGTTTGTGCAGAAAAATTGTCATATTCAGGCAGTTAGTTTTTCAAAAAATTTGTCGGTTAAATTTGGCAAAACGGAATCAATTTCTTTCATTTCGTTCATATTGCCATTGCAATGTAAAACCAGATCACAGCCGGCGTCTAAAATTGATTTGGTTTTGTCGGCGAAGCCGCTTTTAAGCGCTTTCATCGACATATCATCGCTCATCAAAATATTTTTAAATCCAATTTCTTCACGGATTAATCCAATCACTTTTTTGGAAATTGTGGCGCAATTTTTTTGATCAATCGCGGAGTAAAGAATATGGGCAGTCATGGCGAATTTTTGATCGTTTAAATTTTGAAACGGAACAAAATCTGTTTGGCGCAATTCTTCCAAACTGGCATCAACAATTGGCAATTCCAAATGGCTATCGGAAACCCCTCTTCCATGGCCGGGGATGTGTTTGATAATCGGATAAACCCCTTCGCTTAACAAGCCTTCGCAAACTTTTTTTCCTAATTCTGAAACTTGATTTGGTTCGTTTCCGTAGGCACGATTGCCGATAATTTCGTGAGTTTGTTTAGTCAAAATGTCAAGCACGGGAGCGCAATTAACATTGATTCCGATCTCAATTAAATCGCGCGCAATTGCGGCAAAATTTTCGAAGAGAGATTTTTTTGCTAGCTCACGATCAATTTGATAAAGTTCAGCGAAATGCTGCCCGGCAGGATATTCTTTCCAATGTGGCGATTCAAGACGCGCCACTCTTCCGCCCTCCTGATCTGTTAAAATTAAAACTTCACCGCCCATCACTTCGCGTAGCGAGTTAGTAAGATTTTTTAGCTGCGTTTTATCGGTAATATTTCGTGTAAAAATTATGAAGCCAATTGGCGCGCTTTTTTCAAAAAAATATTTTTCTTCATCGGTAAGAAATGTGCTTGCGATGCCGTAAATTACTGGCTTACTGATGTTTTTGTTTTGAGCGATTTTTGTTAACATTTACAAAATTCCCTTTGTGGAATTTATCGCATCTTTTTTTCTTTCATCAATTGTGATCGCCTGACGAAGCGCTCTGGCCAAGGCTTTAAAGCATGATTCAATGATATGGTGATTGTTAACGCCGTAAAGATTTTCAATGTGGAGATTACAGCTAATTGCTTGCGCAATGGCATGAAAAAATTCACGGAATAATTCGCAATCCATTTCGCCAACTTTATCGCGTTTGAATTCGCAATTAAAAACCGGATAGGCGCGGCCTGATAAATCAATGATGCAGCGGCTCAAAGTTTCATCCATTGGAATGTAGGAATGACCAAAACGTGTGATACCCTTTTTGTCTCCCAAAGCCTGTTTGATGGCCTCACCAATGGCGATGGCGGTATCTTCGGTGGTATGGTGAAAATCAATGTGGAGATCGCCTTTGGTCTCAAGATCAATGTCAATCAGTGAATGATGTGAAAGTTGTTCGATCATGTGGTTCAAAAAACCAATGCCGGTTGAAACCTTGTATTTACCGGTTCCGTCGAGATTTACTTCAACTTTGATTTTGGTTTCTTTGGTATTTCTTTCTAACTGTGCTTTACGCATTATTGCTTCAAATTTTCAGCGACAAAATCCCAATTCACCAAATGGTTCAAGAAAGTGTCGATGTAGGTTGGACGGGCATTTTGGTAGTCGAGATAATAAGCATGCTCCCAAACATCCATGGTCATCAAAGGCTTGTTTGCGCTGGTTAGCGGAGTTTCGGCGTTGCCGGTTTTTGTTACTTTCAATTTTCCGGAATCGAGAACAAGCCAAGCCCAGCCTGATCCAAATTGGGTTGCGCCAGCTTGCTTGAATTCAGCAACAAAATTTTCGTAAGAACCAAAATCAGTTTCGATTTTTTTCAAAATTTCATCGCCTGGTTTGCCGCCGCCATTCGGTTTCATTGAGTGCCAGTAAAAAGTGTGATTCCAGACTTGCGCCGCATTGTTGAAAATGCCGGCTTTTGTTTTGTCGGCGGCGGAAATTTTAATAATTTCTTCCAGAGATTTTCCTGCAAAATCGGTGCCGGTAATCAGATTGTTCAGGTTGGTCACATAGGCCTGATGATGTTTACCGTAATGAAAATTTATGGTGTTTTCTGAAATGTGTGGGGCCAGAGCATTTTTTGCATAAGGCAGTTTTGGAAGTTCGAAATTTTTGATTTCATTTGGCATAAATTTTTCTCCAAAAAGTTTTGATTTGTTAGGAAGTTTTAGTTTGCAGCAAGAAAGTAAAATAGCCGATGTAAACAGGCCTGATTTGATGAAGTTTCTCTTTGACACTTGCATGTGTGAAAGCTTAGAAACTGGCTTGCCGCAAGTCAATTTTAAATTTTATGAGAAGAATTTCTGCCGTCATTGTTGCACATAACGAAGAAAAAAAAATTGAAGATTGTTTACGCAGCCTTGATTTTGTTGATGAGATCGTGGTTGTGCTTGATAAGTGCAATGATCAAACCGAAGAAATTGCCAGAAAATTTAGCGATAAAATTATCAAAGGTTCGTGGAAAATTGAAGGAGCGAGACGCAATGTCGCTCTAGCATCTGCAACTGGTGAATGGATTTTGGAAATAGATGCTGACGAGAGAATTTCTCCTGAATTAAAAACTGAAATTTTAGCAACAATAAAAAACTCCAAGCCCTGCGGATTTTTTGTGCCGGTTGCAAATTATATCGGTAGCAGATGGGTTAAATATGGTTGGCTCAGAACGCTTGGTGTTTTAAAGCGTCAAACCCTTACCTATTATGGCTTGAAGCTTTATAATGAAGATAAGGAAATTCATCCCACTTTCATTTTAAGAGGCAAAATAAAATCTTTGAAAAATCCAATTATTCATCTCGTTGATGATGATGTTTCAGACCTAATTGCACGCTTCAACCGCTACACCACATGGAAGGCCAATGACATGATTTCCAAAGGAAAAATCCGTGGCGGTTTTTTGCGTCTTGTGATCACTTTTAAATTGCGGTTTTTCAAATCTCTCGTGGTTAAAAAAGGTTATAAGGAAGGTTTGCTCGGTGTTTTAATCGCATTTCTATCAGGCCTTTATCCGCTTGTTTCATATCTTAAAGCCATCTCAAAATGAAAATCGTAAATGTGATTTTAACCTCACAAAATGGTGGTGCAGAGCAGGTGTTTCTTGATTACATTTTGGTTTTAAAAAAACTCGGCCATGAAGTTTCGGCAATTATAAAAAATGACGCGCCCTACGAATCAAAGGTGCAAAAGCTGTGCAAGCTTGTTGGAAAAACCAGTAATAATTTCGGTTTTTACGATTTTATTGCGGTTGGAAATATCAAAAAATTTCTTAAAGAATTTGATGCTGATGTGGTTTTTGTTCACTCGGGACGCTCGACTATTCTTGTTCGCAAAGCGGTTGCAAAAATCAAAGATAAAAAAATTTTTGTGGTGTCGATCAATCACAGTATGAATGTTAAAAGGTCGATTGGTTGTGATCTGGTTTTATCGGTGAATAAGGAAATTTTTTTTAGAACGATAGAGCGTGGACAAAGTGAGGATCGCAGTTTTGTTGTGCATAATGCCACTGATGTTTCGGATGCTTTCACCAGCGCTTTGGCAATTGATCTGAGTCGCAAGGAAAAGATTGTTATCGGCGTGATTGGACGTCTTGACGAGATTAAATCTTTTGAATTTGCGATTTTGGCAATCAAAAAATTGCAGCAAAAATCAGATAAAAAATTTCTGCTTAAAATTGCCGGCTCTGGTCCAAAAAAAGCCTTTCTGCACGCTTTGGTAAAGGATTTGCAGCTTGAAGATTCCGTCGAATTTTTAAGTTGGGTGCAAGATAAAAAATCATTTTTTGAATCAATTGATATTTTCTGTCTGACCTCAAGAAGGGAAACTTTCGGTCTGGTTTTGCTGGAAGCGATGAAGTTTTGTAAACCAATAATTTCAACCAATTGTGATGGTCCGCGTGAAATTGTACGAAATGATTTATGTGCTTTGCTGATAGATATAGAGCCGCTTACAAGCATTGACGATAGAATTGCCGATGCTGTAATTCGCATTATAAACGATCCGGAATTTGCCAGTAAAATCGTTGCAAATTCTCTTCAAAAAGTGTGTGAGAAATTTTCTTATCAGGCGTTGGAAAAGAGGCTCGTCGAGATAGTTGGAACTATTTTAACCCCCCCCAATAACGTTTAAGAAACCCAGATTCAAATTTACAGACTCTAAGCTAAATCACAAATCTCACCACACTGTCACCCCGCACTTGTTGCGGGGTCCATCTCGTCAAAGACTTGATTTTATTGGTTGCGACCAAATGGACCCCGCAACAAGTGCGGGGTGACAGTGTGGTGGAGTTTATTGGTTTTACTTAGAGTTTGTAGACTTAAGCCATAATTCCTTAAGCGTTATTGGGGTTATTTTATGACAATCCTGAAGAAATTTTTTTTCCCCGCCGACACTTCAAATTCTCCTGAATTCGTAAAACAAAAATTTTCATCCATCAGCTTTTCCCCATTTATTTTTATGGCTTTGCCCTGAATCAATCTTTTTACTTCAGACTTTGATGCATAAAGGTTGGTGCCAATTAACACATCAACCAATTTTGTGTTTTTAGCTACGGTTATCGTCTCAAAAAAATCGCTGTTTTTTTTCTCAAAAACTTCGTTGGCTTTTTGTAAAACTTCTTCGGCAATTTTTTCACCATGGCAGATTTTTGTAGTCTCAAAAGCCAGGATTTTCTTGGCTTCGTTGATGTTCTGATTTTTTAATTTTTCAATTTCGCAAAGTGAAAGATCAGTGAAAAGTTTTAAAAATCTTTCCACATCAGCATCATGAACATTGCGGAAATATTGAAAATAATCGAAAGGTGAAAGCATATCGGAATCCAGCCAAATTGCGCCATCAGCGCTTTTGCCCATTTTTTTTCCGCCTTCCGTGGTAAGCAGAGATGAGATGAGACCGAAAGATTCCTTACCACTAATTCTGCGAATTAATTCGATGCCGTTGATAATATTCCCCCACTGATCCGAACCGCCAATTTGTAGAGTGCAGCCATATTTTTTATTGAGTTCAAAAAAGTCGTAAGCTTGCAGGATCATGTAGTTGAATTCGAGGAAGGAAAGCGGTTGTTCGCGCTCAAGACGCAATTTTACTGAATCGAAAGTGAGCATGCGATTGACGGAAAAATGTCGACCGACATCGCGCAAAAAATCGATGTAATTGAGATGATGCAGCCAATCATCATTATTGACCAGCATTGCGTTTGAGCCGCTTGCTCCGAAGGTGATGAATTTTTCCAGAGTTTTTCTGATGCCGTGCAAATTTTCTGCAATTTGCTCATCGCTTAAAACCTGGCGTGCCTCGTCTTTTCCTGAAGGATCGCCGATTTTGGTGGTGCCGCCGCCAAGCAAAATAATTGGCTTATGACCGTGTTTTTGCAAGAGACGCAAGATCATGATCTGGATTAAACTGCCGGCATGAAGTGATCTGGCGGTGCAATCAAATCCAATGTAGGCGATGATTTTTTCGCCGCATAAAATCTCATCCAATTCTTTTGCGTGAGTACAATTGGCAAAAAAGCCGCGCGCGGAGAATTCCTGTAAAAAATCTGATTTAAATTTTAGTCTTAAGTCGTAAGTCATAAGTTTTTTAAAATTCATGAACCTCTTGGAAAAACAAGAAATTACTTCGCAATGGTTTCGCTCTTTGCGTGATCAGATTTGTGCGGAATTTGAAAAGATTGAAAATGAGTTTGATGCAAAAAATCCTGGTAAATTCTCTCGTAAAAATTGGGATAGGGAAGGTGGTGGAAGTGGTGAGATGTCGCTGATGAAAGGCAATGTTTTTGAAAAAGTCGGCGTAAATTTTTCCAAAGTTTTTGGTAAATTTTCTAAAGAATTTTGTAAGGAAATTCCAGGTGCAGAAAAAAATCCACAATTTTGGGCAAGCGGCATTTCTTTGGTGGCGCACATGAAATCGCCTTTAGTGCCTTCAGTGCATATGAATACACGCTTCATTTGCACCGAAAAAGAATGGTTTGGTGGTGGCGCTGATTTAAATCCGGTTTTTCCAAATGAAGAAGAGACAGGCGATTTTCATCAAGCCTTTAAAGTCGTATGTGATAAGGCTTCGCCTGATTATTACGACAAGTTCAAAAAATGGTGTGATGAATATTTTTTTATCAAACATCGTGGAATCGCGCGCGGCGCTGGCGGTGTTTTTTATGATTATCTTGATTCAGGAAACTTTGCGGCGGATTTTGAATTTACCCAAAATGTCGGTCTGGCTTTTTTAGAAATTTTTCCGAAATTGGTGCGAAGCAAAATGCATGAAAAATGGAATGATGATCAGCGTGAAGAGCAATTAAAAAAACGCGGATTTTATGCCGAATTTAATTTGATTTACGATCGCGGCACAAAATTTGGATTAATGACTGGCGGCAACACGGAAGCGATTTTGATGTCTTTGCCGCCAATAGCAAAATGGGAGTAAAATTGGCTAAATTGGTTGTTATCAAAAATGTTGTGTCTCTAAAATAGATCCTGAAACAGGTTCTAAGAACAATCGTTAATGAAATATGAAAAAACTTGAAAAAATTTATGAGGGAAAAGCCAAACAGCTCTTCACCACCGAAGACGAAAATCTGCTAATTCAATTTTTCAAAGATGATGCCACAGCATTTAATGCGCAAAAGAAGGCGGTTATTGAAGGGAAGGGTGTTTTGAATAATTTGATTTCCGAACATATCATGCTTGAAATGGCAAAAAACGGCATTCCAACGCATTTCGTCAAACGCTTAAATGAGCGCGAACAATTAGTGAAAAAAGTCAAAATAATTCCCCTGGAAGTAATTGTTAGAAATATTACTGCCGGCTCAATGGCCAAGCGTCTTGGTATCGAAGAAGGTCGTGAACTTTTGGCGCCGGTTTTTGAAATTTGTTTTAAGGATGATGCGCTTTCCGATCCTTTGATTAATGACGATCATGTGCTCAATGTGTTAAAAATTGTTAGCAGGAAACAGCTCGATGAAATCAGAAATTACGCGCTTTCAATTAACCAGATTTTACAAAAAATTTTCAAAAATATCGGCATTAAACTGGTTGATTTTAAGATCGAATTTGGATTTGATGCCGCACAAAATATCATTCTTGCCGATGAGATAAGTCCAGACAGTTGTAGGCTCTGGGATGAAAAAACTTCCGAAAAAATGGATAAGGATCGTTTCAGAAGAGATTTAGGCGGACTTATCGAAGCTTACGAGGAAGTGGCAAAGAGGCTTGGTATACAAATCAAATAAACATGAAAATCAGAATTCTAGTTTCACTAAAAAAAGGTGTGCTTGATATCCAAGGCAAGGCCATCGAAGCTTCTTTACAGAAAAATCTCGGTTTTACGCAAATCTCGCAAGTTAGGCAGGGCAAGGTTGTAGAGCTTGAAATTGCCGAGACTGATTCAGAAAAAATCAAAAAAATTGTTGATGAAATTTGCGACAAACTGCTCGTTAACAAAATCATCGAGGATTACAGCCATGAGGTAATTTCATGAAGGCCGGTGTCATTACTTTTCCTGGCTCAAATTGCGATCGTGATGCTGTTGTGGCGTTGCAAAAAGTTGGTGCCAAGGTGCAGAAAATATGGCATCAGGAAACAAAGCTGGATGATAATTTTGATCTCATCATCGTTCCTGGCGGTTTCTCCTACGGTGATTATCTTCGCTCCGGCGCTATGGCCTCAATTTCTCCGGTGATGCGGGAAGTTAAAAATCTTGCTAAAAAAGGTGTAAGAGTGCTTGGAATTTGCAATGGTTTTCAAATTTTAACCGAAGCCGGGTTGTTGCCCGGAGCGCTTTTGCGCAATAAAAAAATGAAATTTATCTGTCGCACCATCAATTTGCGTGTTGAAAATTCCGCCTCTGATTTCACCGCCAAATATAAAAAAAATCAGATTATCAGAATTCCAATAGCTCACATGGACGGCAATTATTTCGCTGATTCTGATGTGATCAAAAAACTTGAAGACAGTCAAAATGTGGCTTTTCGCTATGTTGATAACAGAGGCAATGTTAGCGATGAATCCAATGTAAATGGCTCGATGCTCAATATTGCCGGAATTTTCAATGATGCAAAAAATGTGCTTGGCATGATGCCACATCCCGAAAGAGCAATTGATGAGGATACCGGATCGAAAGATGGTTTGCTGATGTTTGAATCTCTATTTGGTTAAACCCATATCCGTCATTAGAACCGCCCATAATTCCTACTAATCCACGATTCTCTTGACCTCGTTCTGCGCTCCGCTCCGTCAGCGTATGCATGATACGCTTCCGGTGCGGTGCTCGCCCGAGGCCAAGAGAATCGTGGCTTAGCGGAATTCTGGACGGTTCTAATGACGGATCTGGGTTAAAGGACAGACGAATTTCCCCTTTTCTTCTTTTTCGTTGTCGAATTTGCCATCGCATTTCTTTCTGATTTCGATTAAATCATTCACTAAAGAATTTCTGATATTTTGTGCGGCGATTTTGGTTAGGTTGTTTTGCACATATTCTTCGGCGGTGTAAGTGCCATAGCGGTTTGAGCTGACGTCGTAATTGTCATTTACCGAAGTTGCTCCGTTGCTAATCATTGCGGCGTTTTCAAGATTTTTCAGAGTGTAGTTTATCTCCAAAGTTACCTTGTTGCGCCCTGATGCGCCGGTTGAGGTGATGAAGGTTGATGAAACCGCTCTTCTGACTTCAAGAATCAAAATATACTTTGCCTCGGTTTTTAGATGATCGGGATTTAAAACATCATAAAGACTGTTGCGTATTTCCTGGGTTAAACGCCCGTGATTTTTTTGGATACGGACCGAAGCCAGTTCGTTGGCATGGGAATCTTTGTTGTTTTCATCAGCGTAAATCACCTGAAAACCGCAGGCGGAAATGGCTAATAATGTTGCCAAAGCCAGTATTCTGCTTTTTCGTGCATCGTGCATCGTGCATCGTGCTTCGATAATTTTAAGCCACGAAGCACGAAGCACGAAGCACGAAGCACGAAATATTCCAGACACATAATTTTGTTTACACATTTCTTGTCGCAGCTTTAACGAACGAGACAAATAAAGGATGAGGGGCAAAGGGTTTTGATTTGAGCTCCGGATGAAACTGCACGCCGATGAAAAAAGGATGATTTTTGATTTCGATAATTTCCGGCAATTTACTGTCTGGTGACATGCCGGAGAAAATTAATCCGGCTTTTTCCAGCTTTTCTTTGAAGTTGATATTTACCTCATAACGATGGCGATGACGTTCGGAAATTGCGGTTTTTCCATAAATTTTTTCGACAAAACTTCCCTTGGTAATTTTACAAGGATAAGCGCCAAGCCTCATGGTTCCGCCCAAATCTGCGCCGGCTTTTTTGGTTTTTTTGCCGTCTTGCCATTCATGCATCATGCCAATCAGAAATTGTCCGGTTTTTGCAATTTCGCTGGAGGTGGCGTTTTTGATATCAAGCACGTTGCGCGCATATTCAATCACCGCCATCTGCATGCCGAAACAAATGCCAAGATATGGAATTTTATTGATACGCGCATGTTTAATCATGGCAATTTTTCCTTCAGTGCCACTTTCGCCAAACCCGCCGGGAACAAGGATGGCATGTATGTTTTTTGGTAAATCGATTTTGCTGCTGCGGGCATTAACCCATATGACATTGGCTTTCGATTTCAGCGAAAATGCGGCATGGTCAATGGCTTCAAGCAGTGATTTGTAGGAGTCGCGATAGTCGGTATATTTTCCAACAATGGCAATATTCACTTCCTTTTGCGGATTTTCGATGGCGTCTTTGATCTTGAGCCACTTTGTGAGATCGGGCTTCTTTTTGTAATCGAGTTTAAAAAATTTGAGAATTTCAGTGTCGAGCCCGTTTTGATGATAAACCAGCGGCGCTTCATAAATGCTTTTAACATTAGGTGCGGCAATCACGCAGGATCGCGGCACTGAACACATTTGAGCGATTTTTTCGAGATGTGCTTGTGTAACCGTTCTTTCGGCGCGGCATAGTAAAATTGAGGGCTGGATTCCGATTGAGCGCAATTCTTTTACCGAATGTTGTGTTGGTTTTGTTTTTAGTTCGTTAGCGCTTTCAATGTAGGGAAGAAGGGTGAGATGCAGGAAGGCGCAAGAATTTGGCATTTCATAGCCAAGCTGGCGAATAGCTTCAAAAAATGGCAAAGCTTCAATATCGCCGACAGTTCCACCGATCTCGCACAGCAAAAAATCCGTGTTGGCAAAATCAGCATTGGAAACACCGTTTAAAATGAATTCTTTGATGAGATTGGTGACGTGCGGAATTACTTGCACTGTGCCGCCGAGATAATCGCCTTTACGCTCTTTGGCGAGAAGTTTGAAATAAATCTGGCCTGCGGTCACATTATCGGATTTTTTGGCATCAACGCCGGTGAAGCGTTCATAATGTCCAAGATCCAAGTCGGTTTCTGCGCCATCTTCAGTGACGAAAACTTCGCCATGTTGTGTCGGGCTCATTGTGCCAGGATCAACATTGAGATAGGGATCAAGTTTGCGCAGTTTTACTGAATAACCGCGAGCCTGAAGAAGCGCAGCGAGAGAAGCAGAAGCCAGGCCTTTTCCCAGAGAAGAAACTACGCCGCCGGTGATGAAGATAAATTTTGTTTTGATGGTTGTGGCTGGTATCATTTGCCCTGCATGATTCGATCAACTAACTGCCTAATCGTTGGCACAAATCCATTGTCATAAAATGGATCTGTTGCGAAACGATAAGCGCTGTGTCCGGAGAACATGAGCTGGTGTTCAGTGTCAATTCCGTGGCGAATATCTTGTAATGTTTTTTGGATGCAGAAACTGCGTGGATCGGCTTTGCGGTCGGTTGTATAATTCATTTCTGGTTTATCTGACCAGTTGCTGAAACGGCATTGGCTGAGGCAGCCCATGCAATTTATCTGATCGGTTATGATTTGAACCGATTTTGATTTATCGACAAACATCAAAGTTTCGTCCGGGGTTTTCATGCTTTCAGTATGGCCGGCCTTGGTCCATTCATCAACTTTTACCTTGTCTTCTGGTTTAATGTAAACAAGGCGTCCGCGTTGGCCAAAAGGGATTTCGCAGATGAAATTATCGATTGGTTTGGTACGGTATTCGACTTGTCTGATTTCGCGTCCTTTGAGTTCACGAATGAATTCGTTTTCAACGGCAGAGGAGTAGAAGCCGGTTGGGCTGAAGCGATTGAGATAAACATCGCCTTTTTTCAAGGTTAGCAATTTTTTCTTCCAGGCATCAGGAACCGGATATTCCTGCGTAACGATTGGGCGTGTGCCGAATTGAAAAACGATTGGGCCAATTTCAGGATTGTCGAGCCAATGTTCAAATTCTTCCAAATTCCACACGCCACCAGCCATGATGATTGGCGTGTCATGCAGACCAATTTCATTCATAAAGCTGCGCAGCTCGGCAACGCGGGGATATGGATCTTCATAGGCATTTGGATCTTCAGCATTTGACAAGCCATTATGGCCACCGGCGCGCCACGGGCATTCATAAACCACGCCACCGAGAAGATTTTTAGCTTTGTGATAACTACGCTTCCACAAAGCGCGAAAGGCGCGCATCGAGGAAACTATTGGATAATAATAAACACGATATTTTTCGGCGATTTCAGCAAGGCGATATGGCATGCCGGCGCCGCAAGTGATGCCGTTAATTAAACCTTTGGCGCCATCAAGAATGCCATGCAAAACGCGTTCAGCGCCGCCCATTTCCCAAAGGATGTTCATGTGAATGCGACCAAGTTTTCCGGCAATATCATGAGCAATTTTTGCCTGTGAAATTCCGCCTTTGATTGAATATGAAATTAGTTCGTCATGCTTTTCACGGCGTGTGTGGGTTTTGTATTCAAGCGGAATTATTCTGCCATTTTCATCAATCCAATCAGCATTAACGCCAGAAAAAGTGCCAACAGCCCCCGCTTTTGCAAAATTGCCTGCGGTCATGCCAGTAGTGATTCCAACGCCTTTTCCGCCTTCAATAATTGGTAAAGTTTCAACACCGGAGACGAGGAAGGATTTGATTTTTTTTAACAAGGGAGCTCCGGAGAATTTAAAATTTAGGATTTAGAATTTAGGATTTAAATACAATCTATACTCATTCAAGCTGAAGAAGCCGAACTATGACGAAGCATTTTTGAGGAAAAATTGCGACGGAGAATGCGGGCTGTATCAAGTGATACAGCCAAATTCTCCGAGCAAATTTTTACCAAAAAGGCGAAGTCAGAGTTCGGCTTCTTCAGCTTGAATGAGTATAAAGTCCTAAATCTTAAGTCTTAAGTCTTAAATCATAAATTTGTTCAACGTTCCAGAATTTACAGTTTCTGAATTTTCCCGCGCCATTAAACGCACTGTTGAAGATGCGTTTGGTTATGTTCGTATCAAAGGTGAAATCAGCGGTTTCAAGCGTGCTGCTTCCGGGCATCTTTATTTCAATTTGAAAGATGAAAATTCTGTGCTTTCTGCCGTGTGTTTTCGCGGTTTGGCAGCATTGGTTGATTTTGAAATTGGCGATGGTTTACAGGTTTGCGCTTTTGGTCGTATCACCACTTATGAAGGTAGATCGAACTATCAAATCATCGTTGAGAAGCTGGAAATTGCCGGCATTGGTGCTATTTTGGAGATGATTGAAAAACGCAGGCAAAAACTTTTGGCCGAAGGTTTGTTTGATGAAATCCATAAAAAACCAATTCCGTTTTTCTCAAAAATTATTGGCGTTATTACATCATCAAGCGGCGCAGTAATTGAAGATATAAAACATCGCATTGAAGCGCGTTGCGGGACTCATCTCATGATTTATTCATCTGCAGTTCAGGGAGAAAAAGCGGTTTTTGAAATAATTTCCGGCATCAGATTTTTTAACGCTTTGAAGAAAAACCGCCCCGATGTTTTGATTATTGCCAGAGGCGGTGGATCGTTTGAAGACCTTCTTGCTTTCAATGATGAAAATTTGGTGCGCGAAGTTTTTAAATCGGAAATTCCAGTCATTTCTGCAGTTGGACATGAAACCGATACAACTCTGATTGATTATGTTGCTGATTTGCGTGCGCCCACGCCAACAGCGGCAGCAGAGCTTGCGACTCCGGTTTTGTTCGATCTCAAATCGCGGCTGAATTTTTTTAAAGAAAAACTGGAATTTTTGCCGCAGAGCTTTTTAGAAAACAGATTTATTCATCTGAACAATCTGCGAAAATATCTGATTGATCCCAAAAAACTTTTTGAGCAAATCGCAGAAAAATTGCGTAATCTGCAAATTTCAAACCAACTGATTCTTGCAAAAATAAATGCTGAAAAACAGAGAACAGATTTTGTGTTTGAATGTTTGAGATCAAGGGTTGATGCCAGATTAAGAGAAGAAAAAACCGCGCTTGAAAATTTAGGAAAATTCCTCAAATCAAATCATTATCGTGAAATTTTGAAACGCGGTTTTGCTTTGGTAAAAGACGAAAAAGGCAAATTGATTTCTTCAATTACTGAAGCAAAAGTGAAAGAAAAAATTACAATTGAGATGAGTGATGGCGAAGCTCAATTGGTAGTTCGTAAATCATAAATCATAAATCATAAATGCCAAAAACTCCAAATTTCTGGACAAAAAAGAATCTGATTTCCTTTACTCTTTTGCCCTTCAGTTTTGTTTATTTTTTAGGATTTCTTTTAGTCAATTTTTTCACCAAAACATATAAAATTTCCAAACCAGTAATTTGTGTTGGAAATATCATTGCCGGCGGCGCTGGAAAGACTCCAACCGCAATTGCTTTGGGGAAAATTCTAAATGAAATGGGGGTTAATTTCGCCTTTCTGAGTCGCGGTTATATGAGCGACGGATCAGAGTTTTTACTGCTGAAGGACAAGGAAAAATACAAAATCAATCAGGTTGGAGATGAGCCGCTATTATTGGCTCAAACCGCTCCAACCTTTGTTTCCAAAAATCGTCTTTTCGGCGCAAAGGAAATTGAGCGAATGAGCCAGTTTCAGGCAATTGTGCTTGATGATGGCATGCAAAATAATTCACTACATCGTGATTTTGTCATCATGGTTGTTGATGGAAATGTTGGCTTTGGCAACGGATTTTTGATTCCTGCCGGACCAATGCGTGAGCCACTTTGTGCTGGTTTGAAAAAAGTTGATCTGATTGTTGCGATAGGGAAAACCCCCGATGCTTTAATGAAAAAAATTTCCGGTAAAAAAATTGTTAAAGCAAAAGTTACGCCTTTGAATCTGAAAAATTTTTCAGGGCAAAAACTCATCGCTTTTTGTGGCTTGGCTTATCCCAAAAAATTCTTTTCTTTTCTTGCAAATGAGGGGCTGGATGTTGTTGAAACTCATGATTTTGCCGATCATCACAATTACAAACTCCACGAGTTAGAAAATCTTCATCAAATCGCCAAAGAAAAAAAGGCCACTCTGATTACCACCAAAAAAGATTGGGTGAAATTTCCAAAATTATTCCAGGAAAAAATCTCTTATCTCGATGTTGAATTGCAGTTTGAGAATAAAGAATTGCTCATTTCCGAATTGACAAAAATTTTATGAAAAAAATCCGCTATTTGCTTGAGGCGATTGTGGTGAAATTTGGCTTGTGGTTTTTTGGCGCTTTGAATGTCAAAGCCGCATCAAATCTTGCTGCATTGATTGCAAAATTTGTCGGCAAAAAAATTTCCGTGCAAAAACTTGCTGATAAAAATTTGAGCAATGCCATGCCAAATCTGTCTTTTGATCAAAGAGAAAAAATTCTCGATTGCATGTGGGATAGTTTGGGGCGAATTGTTGGTGAGTTTCCCCATATCGCAAAATTGTCGCCGGATGAATTGAGCAAAATCGTCGAAATTTCAGACGAATCCAAAAAGAATATCGAGGCCTTAAAGCAAAGCGGCAAAGGTGGCATAATCTTTTCCGGTCACATCGGCAATTGGGAAATCGGGCCAAAGATTTTTTTAAAGAGTGGTTTGAAGGTAAGCACGGTTTATCGTCCGCTTAACAACCCATACGTTGAAGAAATGACCGCAAAGTTTCGCGGTGTTGATATGATTGAAAAAAGCGCCGGCGGTAATCGCAAAATTATCGAAGTGATCAAGAGTGGCGGGTTTGTGATTATCTTGGCTGATCAGAAAATCAGCGAAGGAGAGAAGATAAAATTTTTTCATGGAAATGCGATAACCACAACTTCCATCGCCCGCATTGCTTTGAAATATGATGTGCCATTAATTCCGGCACGCTCTGTTCGAATCGGTAATGATTTCAGCTTTCGTGTTGATGTGGAAAAACCGCTTGTAATTCAAAAAACGACAAACATTAATTTTGATATTCTTTCTTTGACTCGCAAAATTAACTGCAAGCTTGAAGAATGGATTAGCGAGTTTCCATCACAATGGTTTTGGGTTCATGATCGTTGGAAACAGTAAAATCAATCTAAAAACTATGAAATTAATTCGTTTAATTGCGATGCTTGCATTGATGGCTGGCATGTCATCATGTGCTTTTTTTAATGGCAGCACGGTTGATCTTTCAATCAATAGCAATCCTCCTGGAGCGGATATTTTTATCGAAGGAAGAAATTATGGACGAACTCCTGCTATCATCAATATCGAGCCAAAAGCTTATACTGTGACTTTGGTTAAAGAGGGGCACGGTTCGGCAAATTTTGTCACCGATATTTGGTATGGCACTGTTAGAACCGATGTCAGCGGCAACAGAACTGCCGATGGAACCAGATGTGTGCTTGATATGATGACAGTGGTATTTTCTTTTAATTCCTGGAACAGAGCTAAATGCGGCGATTTCAAGCAGAAGGAATATTTCATTAACATTCCGCGTATTGGTCCGTCAGTTGGATCGGCAGGTAGCGGTTCATTAATTGGCGCCGGAAATAATCCGGCGAATGTGGTAGATTACTACTACAACCAGGACATGATCAAAAATGACATGGCGAAAAGCCCTTACTACAACCCTTACGCTCCTCATCAAAATCAGTAATAAACCCTCTTTGAAAAAGAGGGTGGCATCGCACGGAGTGCGATGACGGGTGATTTGATGTAGAGCCTGTCTTTAAATTCCGAGTTTGCCTCCACAAAACTCTCCAGCGCTTCGCGCCACCTCCTTTTAGCAAACAACACCGTCCCTGATTGAAACTATACGATCAGCCTTTTTTGACAGCTCAAGATTGTGCGTGACTATCAGACATCCGATTTCATGTTTTTTTGTTAAATCGCGCAGCAGGGTAAAAATTTTTTCCGACAGATTTGAATCGAGATTCCCTGTTGGTTCATCTGCCAGAACCAAAGATGGTTTGGCGACGATTGCGCGCGCTAGCGCCACTCTTTGTTGTTGGCCGCCTGATAATTGTGATGGCATATGATGCAAATGGCTGCCGAGTTCCACTTCATTTAAAATTTTTTCTGCTGCGGCGAAAGATTCCGTGCGGTTTTTTTGTTGGATCAGCAAAGGCATGGCAACATTTTCCAATGCAGAAAATTCCGGCAGAAGATAATGAAACTGATAAACGAAACCGATGTGATTTTTTCTCATCACGGTTCTTTCAGAATCACTGGCCTTTGCGGCGTTAACATCATTTATAAAAATTTGCCCCGAACTTGCTAAATCAAGAAGGCCGGCAATCTGCAGCAAAGTGGTTTTTCCCGATCCGGAAGGGCCGGTTAGGGCAACCATCTCGCCTTTATTAATCGCAAGATTAACGCCTTTGATCACCACAATTTCCTGTCCGGCTTGAAAAAAGTTTTTGGTTATGTTGACTAGTTTTAGAGCTTGTCTGGTCTCGGATTTTGACATATTTTATTTCTTCTTTTTCCTCTTCTTCTTTGGTGCATCTTCGTCATCTTCATCGTTATAGTCAAAATCATCATCCTCATCTTCCTCCTCTTCATCTTCGCTTTCTTCATTTTCATTTTCTTCGCCATCTTCGAGATCAAACTCATCAAATTCATCTTTTTGCGCTGCTTTTGCTTCAGAGCCGAGTTTGTCTTTTGCGGTGGTGATTATTTTTTCTTTGGCTTCATCAACATTTATTCCATAAATCACCGCATATTCGCTGGCCAGGCGGTGAATTGCAGTTTCGTAGATGATGCGTTCGGAATATGATCTTTCACTTTCTTCAACATCGCGGGTTAAATCGCGTAAAACTTCAGCCAGAAGGATGATGTCTCCGGAATTGATTTTGGTTTCATATTCTTGCGCTCTTCTGCTCCACATGCCTTTGAGTTTTTTAATTCCGCTGCGAAGTATGGAAAACACTTCATCCATTTGTGATTTTGAAATCAAAGGCCGTAGACCAATTCTTGCAGCGCTATCAATTGGAATTTTTATGGATAGTTTTTCCTTTTCAAAATTCATCAGATAGCAGTTGTGCTCCTGATTCAGGATTGCGGTTTTTTCAATGCCGATGATTTTGCCGACGCCGTGGGAAGGATAGACCGCGTAATCTCCAACTTTAAAAGTGATTTTTGATCTGTCGGTTCTTGGTCTGTCATCAAATTTTTTTATAATTTTTTGCTGAAGCGGATGGTTTTCTGTTTTTTCAGGAAGAACTTTTGGCTTCTTTTTTGAATCTAGAATTGCCTTGGCCAGAGATTTTTTGTTGGATTTTTTAACGTGGGATTTTGTTGTCGTGTTCTTAATTTTGTTGTGTGGTTTTTTTTCTTTGGATGGTTTTGATTTTGTTTTTGGCGCCGGTTTTTTAGGAGATTTTTTTATTGCTTTTTTTGAGATTTTTTTTGCCGCAATTTTTACAGTTTGTTTTTTTGCGATTTGTTTTTTTAGTTTGAGCGCAGTTTTTTTGTTTGTCTTTTTAGCCATAATATTTTGGAAAAGTTTTTAAAAAATAGGGCAGGCAAAATGCTTGTTTTTTATCTTCAGGCAAGCTTTTTTTACGTCCCTCATTTTCCAACATATCAGTTCCAAATCTTTGAAAAATTTCATCAAGAAAATCAAAAAGCCAAATTGGTATGCATTCGCTCTAGTTGTTGATCGCATTATTGAGCATCGCCTTTTCAAGCCTGTGGCAATTGTGATTATTACCAGCTTTATCCTGTTTAAAGGCCTCTCCTACATACAATTTGTCATTGATAATTATCGCCATGATTTAACAGAAAAACGCGTCAATACCCCGATAAAGATAAACATTTCCAATTCCGGAGTGGATTTTGATGTTGAAGAAGAGCAAGTGTTTGCGTATCGAGTCAGGCAAGGCGATACCATGATGAAAATTCTGGTTAATCTCGGTGTTTCTGAAAGCGATGTTGTTGCCATTCTTTCCGCGATGAAAAAAGTTTTTGCGCCCAGCGCGATTGTTGAAGGCAACAATATTGAAGCCAAATATAACGTTAAAATTGGCTATGATGTCAGCAGACCTCAAAGCCACGTTGATCGGAAAGTTGTGATTAATGTGATAAAAATTGCTCACACTTTTGATGAAGAAATTGTCATATCGCGCAAAAATGATGGAACTTACGATGCCAGAAAGATTGAGGTTAAACTATTGCGTTACGTCTCCAAATATTTTGGGGTCATAAAAAACGGCCTGTTTGTTGATGGTGTGGAATCCGGTATTTCGCCGACTTCGATGATGAATATGATCAGCCTTTATGGTTACGATGTTGATTTCCAGCGCGACATTCGCAGCGGAGACAAGTTTGAAATGCTGGTTGAAAGTTTTTATTCGCAGGATGGTAAAAAAGTGAAGGATGGCAATGTTTTGTTTTCATCGCTTATTTTGCAGAATCGCGGCATCAATGTTTACATGCACAAGATTGAAAACCGTATCGAATATTTTGACGCCAAAGGAAATTCCATTCGCAAATCATTGTTAAAAACTCCGATAAACGGTGCGCGCGTTTCGTCTGGCTTTGGCATGAGAAGACATCCAATTTTAGGCTATTCTAAAATGCATAAAGGCATGGATTTTGCTGCATCGAGCGGTACTCCAATCCTTGCCGCTGGCAATGGCATTGTTGTTTATATGGCAAGGAAAGGCGGTTATGGCAATTATGTTGAAATCAGGCATAATTCTGAATATTCAACTGCCTATGGTCATGCCAGCAGATTCAATAAAAAATTTCGTGTTAGAGCAAAAGTGAAGCAGGGTGATGTTGTTGCTTATGTTGGTTCAACCGGACGCTCCACCGGTCCACATCTTCATTTTGAAGTTTTGTATAAGGGCAGGCAGATTAATCCGTCAAAAGTTAAAGCTACTTCCGGCATAAAATTGCTTGGCAAGGAATTGGCAAGATTTGAGGTTTCAAAAGCGGAGATAGAAAAATATCGCAAAAATATTCCCAATCAGATTCGTAGATGAAAATTGCCAACATCCTTTTTAACTACAAAAAATCTGCTCATGATAACCAGATTCTTGGGGTTGAACGTTGTTTTATTGATTATGCCAAATATTTGACTTTGCTTGGCCATGAAGTGATTTCAGTGTTAAAAAGTGGTATGGTTTATCTCGATGATGTCAAAAAAACCGATTCGCAAACACTTGAATTGCCAGCTTTCAATCAAGGTGACATTTTTTCGATTTTGCGGTTGGGATTGATGTTTTTTAAATTCAAACCGGATGTTGTGATTTGTCATTCTGGTCGGGCTCTGTCATTTAGCCGTGCGGCACGTTTTTTAAGTATAAGAAAATTTCCTATCATTGCCATTGATCACGGCATTAATCCAAAAAAGTTTCTCAAAGCTGATTATGTTTTATCGGTAAATTCGCATTTTAGCCGTAAGTTGCAAAAGGCAGGAAAGCCTGCCAATCGTGCTTTGGTGATTCCAAATATGATCGAAGTGCCGCAGGATTTTATGCCATTGATTAAAAAATCTTTTCGCAAACCTCTCAAACTCGGTTCTCTCGGTCGTCTTTATCAGGAAAAATTTTTTGATAAGGTTTTGCGCGCTATGGAAATTTTGCGTGAGCGCGGTATTGAATGCGAATATGTTATTGGCGGAGTTGGACCAATGGCAGAACCTCTCAAAAATTTAGCGCGCGAATTGAATCTCGAAAAAAATTTTAAAATTCTTGGCTGGACAACCGATAAAAGAAAATTTTTTGATGAAATTGATATTTTTATTTTGCCATCTTTTGGCGAAACATTCGGCATTGTTTTGCTTGAAGCGATGCTTTACTCAACCCCGATCATAACCAGCAATTCCTGGGGTCCAGACGAGGTGATTGATCATGAAATTAATGGTCTGAAAGTTTCAAAAGATGATGAAAAAGAAATGCCAAAACTTCTTGCTGATGCTATTGAGCGCTTAATGAGGGACGAAAATTTTGCCCACAAATTGGCGCAAACAGCGCAGAAAAAATTTTATGAAAATTATACGGCGGAGATGGTGATTAAAAAGCTGATTGAGGTTTGTAATATGGCGATTGAGACATTTACCACCTTAAAACTATCGAACCCCAAGTAAGCCCGCCGCCCAAAGCTTCCAGAACTATCACATTATCTTTTTTAATTTTGCCATTGCGATTTGTGCAATCTAGCGCGATGGGAATGGAGGCGGCAGAAGTGTTGGCGTGGTCATGAACTGTGATAATAACTTTTTCTGGCGTTAGTTTCAGATGGTTGGCAACCGAATTTAGAATGCGCAAATTTGCTTGATGGGGAATGAGAAAATCAATGTTATCGATAGTTAATCCAGCCTTGGCAATTGCAGTTTGAGCTGATTTTGTCATTTTTTCTACCGCATGTTTAAACACTTCTTTTCCGGCCATTTCGATGAAGCCGGATTTTTGATTAAATGCCACACCGCCGCTGGTTTTTAAAATGTTGTTTAGTGAGCCATCAGAGTGCAAATCAGTTGCGATGATTCCACGATTTTCTTCAGAAGTTGCTTCAAGTAAAACCGCACCGGCTCCATCACCAAAAAGCACGCAGGTGTTTCTATCTTTCCAGTCAACGATGCGCGAAAGAGTTTCTGCGCCGATGATCAAAGCGTTTTTTACCTGTCCGGATTTGATAAAATTATCTGCACATGCAAGCGCAAAAACAAAACCAGAGCAAACAGCCTGTATATCAAAGGCAAAAGCATTTCTGGCGCCAATTTTGGATTGGACGATTGTGGCGGTAGCAGGAAAGGTGAAATCTGGAGTTGTGGTTGCGACAATAATCATCCCAATTTCTTCTGCTTTTATGTTGCGATTTTTTAGTGCATTTTGTGCTGCTTTAACTGCCAGATCGGAAGTGAGCTCTTTTTCATCTGCAATATGACGCTGTTTGATACCGGTGCGTTCAACTATCCATTCATCAGTTGTTTCAACGATTTTTTCGAGATCGGAATTAGTGAGGATTTTTTGCGGGAGATAAGAGCCGGTGGCAGTGATTTGACTTTTCATAATTTTTGTTCACCGCTGTTTTGTTCCGTTGCGGTTTTTATTGATTCAGCGGCTGATTTTAATTCATGAATAATTTTGTCGTTGATTCTGTTTTCAACTAGCGAGATCGCAACTTTGATTGCATTTTCAAAACCAAGCGCGTCGGTGCTGCCATGGCTTTTAACGACAACACCATTAAGCCCAACCAGCATGGCGCCATTGTGTAGGCGCGGATCCATGGTTTTAACTTTTTTGCCAAGTGCGGTGCTGGCAAGAAGGTAAGCGATTTTTGACCATATTGAGTCGGTGAATGCTTCTTTGAGAAAGCCGGAAATTAATTTTGCCGTGCCTTCGATTGCTTTAAGAGTGATATTACCGGTGAAGCCATCAGTGACTACAACATCAACAGTTCCTTTGGCAATGTCATCGCCTTCAACATAGCCGTAAAAATCATTTTTGAGGTCGCTGTTTTTAAGCATAGAGGCAACGTTGCGCACATCATCATGGCCTTTCAACTCTTCGCTTCCAACGTTTAAAACGCCGATTACCGGATTATCAATTTTCAGTGCGGTGCGTGCAAATGCTCGCCCCATTACTGCAAACTGGAAAAGAATTTCAGCGCTGCATTCAACATTGGCGCCCATATCAAGAAAAACCGTGCCTTTAAGTTTTTTGTTAGGGATTGAAGTGACAATGGCGGGACGATCGATTGAAGGAAGGGGGCGCAACACAATTTTTGCGATTGCCATTAGAGCGCCGGTATTGCCGGCGGAAATCACGACATCGGCTTTGCCTTCCTTTACCGCGTCAACTGCCAAACGCATGCTGGAATTAGCGCCACGACGCAGAGCAATTGAAGGTTTTTCATCAGCGGAAATAAATTCATCGGTGTGAGTGAGAGTGTAGCGACCTTTGAGATAGCGACAGTGATGGATGATTGGCAGAATTTTTTTTGAATCGCCAAATAGCAAAAAATGAATGTGAAGATTGTTTGTGGCAATGCGATCTGCTCCTTCAATTACAACTTGTGGAGCCCTGTCGCCTCCCATGCAATCCAATGCTATTGTAAACTTTTTCACGGTTTACTCTTCAGCTTGTTTTTTCTTTTTGTCGGCTATGACTTTTCTGCCTTTGTAATAGCCATCGATTGAGATGTGATGCGATAATTTGTATTCACCGCTGGTTTTATCGACAGCCACATTCGGAAAATCAGCAACGAAAGAACCGTTACTTCCTCTTCTCATGCCACTTTTTGATTTTGATTTTTTCTTTTTTGGAACTGCCATAAGTTTGTTTTAAGTTTTGTTAAAATTAATTTGATTTTGGGAGGGTGCTGAATATCAAGCTTTGGAAGCGGCGAAAAATATTTTTAACCCTGATAAAAGCAATGTTTAAATTTCTCCCAACAATTTTTTTACTGATAGCTATGAGCTCTTGTGTTTCAAGGCTTGAGCGCCATGGCTATATGTTTGATTTTTCTGATCATGAGATGTTGCAGGAAGGTATAACAAGTAAAGAGAAGCTCCTTCGCGTTATGGGTTCGCCAACGATAATTTCCAATCTGGAAAGTGATGAGGCATGGATTTATTTTGCAGAAAAAACCGACAGTTTTTTATTTTTCAAACCGGACATTGTCGAAAGAAGCGTTCTGGTTATCAGATTTGATGGGCTTGATACAATCAGGGAAATCAAAAAATTGAGCCTGGCTAATGAAAGCCAAAAGATAGATTTTGTTTCAAATTATACCGCGGTTGACAGCCATAAAAAGGATGGATTTTTCAAATCAATTTTCAGCAATGTTGGGCAAGTCAGACCGCAATAAATCATGTTTATTTTTTCTGTTAATTTTGGCTTCCTGCGCCGGAAAAAAAATTTTTTACAATACCGAAATCATTTGTCCTGACGGTAGAGAAATTTTAGTGCGTTATGCCAGAATCGATGAAATTCGTGCCGCAATTTTAAAGGCTGATGCTGATAAGAAGTTTTATAAAACCAGTGAAAATTATACCATAATCAGATTGCCGGAAAACCGCTCTTTTAAAATTGAGAAAATTGCGCCGGAAATCATGATTAATTGCTCATTGCGCGAGAGCGTTATGGGGCAGGTGGACAAAATTATGTGAAATATTTCGACACGAGATATCGCTAAATCTTTAGAGACAGGCTCTAATCATTTTTATTTGCTATGAGTAGAAAAAGAGGCAAAGCAACAGAAGGAAAAGCAACAAAAGAAGCTGGTAAAAGACATGAGCCTGCCGAAGAAAGCGATAGTGAAAATGAACTGGATGAGTCTTATCGTGATCGGTATTCCGGCGGTGACGAAGGTACCGGAGCGCCTTATTTCAAAAGGTTTCGATCCTCTACCGCTATAACAATTAAAGAAAGAAACCTGGTTACAAAATCCGTGATGGATAGTGTTGTAGTTTGGGCTAGAGCCGGAGGTGGAGACAAATTTGTTATTTTTGATTTTGGTGGAGGAGGGGGAAGGTTTTTTGAACTATTCAGAGATATTGCTGCAAGAATTCCTGCAAAAACTGAAGTAATTTGCTATGATTTAGTAGCGCCAGATCCCTCCTATGTTACTTTGCTTAAACGTAATGGATATTCCAGGTTGGAAACAGCATCTCCTTTGAAGCAAGTTTCAGTTGAAGGTTTGGGTGATGTTGAAGATCAGGGGACTTTTGCGTGTGGGGAAAGCAATCCTCATATTCGTTTTATTTCCGGACCGATGATTACGCGTCCAGGAAAATCAGGCAGTGTTGAAGCAATTGAAGCGCAAAGAAAACAGATAAACGCCAGAGTCAGAGAGCTTTGTCTGGCGATAAAAGAAGTGACCGGAGAGATGGCAGATGCTTCAGTTGCAATGTTTGGCAGCATATCGCATATCATGGGTCACGATAACAGAGAAGCAATTTTTGGAATGATCAGGGAAATAACCAAAGGTTATTTTGCTACCACTTTGCCCGCCTTTCAGGCTCACACGGATGATGTGCAAAGAGCTTCTGATAGAATTGACAGCAAACCTTCTTCAAGATTAGAGCGTGGAGATGCCAAATATACTGCAACCGATGGTTCAATGAAACTTTTTTATCATCATTATTCGAGTAGAGATGATTTACGGCGTGAACTGGAAAGAGCCGGATTTGCAAGAGATGATATTCATGTCGGAATATCTGCCATAACGTCTCCCGTTCATCTTTTGCGTGACGATAAGCTGGATCGCAGAGATGCTGCGCTTATTGACAGGAAAGTATGTCTCATAGAATCAGGAGAAGTTAGAGATAATTCGGATGAGGTTGCGTCTTACTTTGAAGTGCAGGCGGGATGCGGTGTTGCGCTGGTTCCAGCAAGCAGTGTCAAGCCATTAAGTTATAGCGCCGCCAGAAAAAAAGAAGGTATGGGTAATGTAGCTGGTGGAGGTGGAAGTGGCGAATCAAGATAGGTTCTAAACCAACCTCCACCCATCTTCATCCATCAAAAACTCATGCAAAAATTTGTTGTTAATCGAATGCCCCGGTTTTGAAGTTTTAAAATGTCCGATGATGAAGTAGGAGGCGAGATACATATCGCCTAGAAAATCCAAGGTTTTGTGGCGCACAAATTCATCTTCATAACGCAAACCATCCTTGTTAACCACGCCATTTTCATCTACCACTATTGCATTGTTAAGTGATCCGCCTTTAGCCAGACCAAGCTTATGCATGTGATCAATTTCATGTTTGAAACAAAAAGTTCTGGCGCGGGAAATATCGTTTTTGAAGGAAGTCATGGTTGAGTGGTAATCGAATCTTTGTTGCAGGATTTTTTTGTTGTCGAAATCGATATGCAAATCAACCGCAAATTCTTTTGCCGGCTCAATTTCGACAAATTTATCTTTTTCTTCGACGCGGATTTTTTTTAATACTTCAATGATGCGGCGTTGTTCTCCCTGAACATTGATTCCGGCGCATTCAATCAGAAACACAAAGGGGGCGGAAGAGCCATCCATTATCGGAATTTCTTCAGCGTTGAGTTCAACAATAAGATTGTCAATTCCACAGCCCCAAATTGCTGCCATCAAATGCTCGATGGTTGCAACTTTGGTGCCAAATTCATTAGAAATCGTGGTGCCAAGATTTGTGGCAACAACGTTTTTGTAATGAGCTTTGATCTCATTTTTTCCGGATTCAACATCGCTACGTCTGAAAATTATCCCGCTATTGCACGGCGCGGGCAAAAGCATCATTTTTACATTAGCTCCGCTATGCAACCCAATCGAATTGCAGCTAACTTTGCTGTTAATGGTTTTTTGGGAAATATTTAGCATTGCTTATCTGTCTTACTCCATGGCCATTTTGCTTCAGTTTTTCCGTTTACTAAAACTGTGTTGCAAATCAGATCATAAGCGGTGGTTTTGTTTTTGGTGAATAGGTGAATTTGTATCCATAACAGAAAGAGAATCCCAAAGAAAATCATGGTTTCGGAATAGGTGACAGCCTGATAAAATGTCAGTTCATTTTTGAACTGGAAGCTGGTAAGAAAAAGTATGAAAGCGAAAGGTAGAATTGAGAGGAAATAATGCAGCAAGCCACGTTTTAAGCCGATTTTCAGATTATTGTTGGTGATAATTGTTATTTTCATTATGCGCTTTCCAATTGTTCCCATCCATGATGAAGAATTGAGATAGGCGTGATAAATCGCGCCAACCATGATGATTAAAAAATAGAAAGTCAGCGCGTAAACAAAAACGCGGTGATGAACAACGAAATCGATATGTTCCGGTGTATTTTTCATGGTTTCGGTGCCGAATTTTTCTCTAAACTCCTGGATAAATTCGATAATAGCATTGTTCATCCATATCGCTCCCAAAATTTGCATGGCGATGATGCGCAGGAAAAGAACGATGGAAATATCAATAGAAGCCGCAGTACTACGCCTGAAGGAGCTAGCGTATTTTTCATTGCTTTTGGTTGGGTTAAAAATGGTTGTGTTAAAAATGCTCATAACCGAATTTTTTAATTTTTATTTTTTGGTTTTTTTCGTTGCGCAAAACGACCTCGAATTTTTTCTGCGTGGATTTTTTAAACTCACCAATACAAGTCAAATCAAGTTTTAACGATTTTGCCAGATGCAAAATTTTTTTACGGTTTTTTGGATTTACAGCGAAGATCAGCTCATAATCATCGCCATGGGAGAGAAGATCAAGAGTAGTGAATTTAGATCCTGAAACAAGTTCAGGATGACTACAAACTCGGCCGCCATCCTGAACTTGTTTCAGGATCTTTTGCGCATGAATAGAAAATGGTATTTTTGTAAGAAAAACTTCTGCATCCAATTTTGAAGCGTGGCAAATATGACGTAAATCGGCAAGCAATCCGTCCGAAATATCAATCGCGCATTTCGATAGTTTTTTTGCAAGCAATTGTTTTCCTAATTCGATTCTTGGTGTTGGAAAAAAATGCCGTTGTGAAAAATATTTCATCGACTCGCAAGCTTTGGTAAAGCCAATAAACGCATCTCCAATTGTTCCCGAAACAAAGATCAAATCACCTTCTTTAGCCTGATTGCGCGATAAAATTTGCCATTTTTTTACCTTACCAAAAATTGTTACCGAGAAGAATTTTTCCTGCGATCTCACCGTGTCGCCACCGATCAGGCATAAATCAAATTCATCTTGCACTGATTTCAAACCGCGGGCGAATTCACGCAAAAATTTTTCATCACAATCTTTGGTTTTAGAAAATCCGAGCATGTAATAAAGTGGTGTGGCGCCAGAAGCAGCAAGGTCTGATAAATTTACGCGCAAAAGTTTGGAAGCAATTTTAAAACCGCCATCATCCGACAAAAAATGCACATTTTCAACCATCACATCTTTGCTGATCACCAGCTCTTCATTTTTTTTTAGAGAAATTTTTGCAGCATCATCAGCAAGGCATTGCGCAGCATCACAGCCTTTAGTCAGCGGTTTAAAAATTTTTTCTATTAACTGAAATTCACGCATAATTTTTAATTTTATCCCCCCTAAGAACCTGTCCTGAATCTTTTTTAACCCCATATTTTACCCTGTTTTTGCTTATTTTTTGACAAAATTACTCACCGTATTGCCAGATACGC
>Ga0155648_127_pt2 | contig 37715 bp, 34 predicted proteins | sample RifCSPlowO2_01_FD_107305 | JGI IMG/M metagenome (GOLD analysis project Ga0155648, IMG submission 107305) | Alphaproteobacteria bacterium RIFCSPLOWO2_01_FULL_40_26 | reverse complement strand
AACAAGTGCGGGGTGACAGTGTGGTGAGATTTGTGATTTAGCTTAGAGTCTGTAAATTTGAATCTGGGTTTCTTAAACGTTATTGGGGTTAGTTCAGTGATTATTAACGGCATAACACGGCTCTGGCTGTTCTTTCATATTTTGATCTGACTTCTCCGCGAGCATCTTCCGGAAATAATTTTACTGCGCTTGCACCATCCGCCGCGCAATCTTTCCAACTTTCCCTTGGCAGTTTGTCATCTCCTAAAAGTGAGGCTTTTTCGAAAGTGCATCTTTCATAATGGGCGTTCTTTGGCACTCTTGCATTTTTAAAGGCGCAATCTGTGAAGTCTGCTCTTATGCCAATATTGGCTAAATTGACATCTTGAAATTCACAATTCCTGAACCTTGCTACCGAAATTCCTTCGCCTGAAATATCAGGAAAAGCCTCTCTTTTGAAAACAAAAATTCCATTTTCTATCGTTCTTCCGGCGCTGGCTTCTCCCAGTATATGTGCAATTGCTTCATCTGTTTTCCTTGTTTTTGGCCTTGCGCCTCCTCCTGCGGCGGCCTCTACTTCCACTACCATTGCTGTCTCATGTCTTGCGCCTCTTGCGGCGTAATTGGGTCTTATTCCACGTCTCCTTTCCAAATCTTCCCTTTCGCACATCATTTCATCAAGTCTTGCTGTTATTTCTTCCGCTTCGCGCCTCATTACCGCTTCTCTTTCTTCCACTACGGCTCTATCGCCATGACCAATATCTATTAATCTTTTCAGAGCGTTTGCAATATGTCCAAAATCTGCTATTGTTGCCACTCCGTCCAGCGCTTTTTCGCAACTTTCATTAATTCGTATAAATTCGTCATTTACTCCCATTATTCCGGCATCTTTTAGCATATTGATTCCTTCTGCGGTGTGTCGCGCTAATTCTTTTAAGAAATTTCCAAACCCTTCTCTCGTTGTTATCCCGATTTCAGATAAGGCCGATGCCGTGCGAGAAACTTTTTCTCTATCAAGAGTTTCGCCAGTGTTGGAGCGAAAAACGGCATCACTGGCTATTACCGATCCCAGATATTCAATTCCATCTCTCCAATTGCCATGTATGGCAATGGCATTGATGATAAAATCACATGGCCCTATTTTTTCAAAGTCTTTGTTAGTTAGAATATTTTCTACCTTTTGTCTCATAGTTGTTGTTGCTCTAGACATTTAACCTCCGTTTAAATTTTCTTTTTTAAAAAAACTTCACTTCCCATTTTGAGACTGTCGCAAATCCCCGTTTCTCACCATTTTCAAACTCGACGAGCCCTCACAAATCAAGGGTTCAGATTTTTCAGAAAGTTGATTTGCGACATGGCCATTTTTTTAAATTTTTTGCTCATCTCTTTCATTCCAGCCTGTTTTGCGGCATATTCGCGCACATCTTGAGTAATTTTCATCGAGCAGAATTTTGGACCGCACATTGAGCAAAAATGAGCAAATTTTGCGCCCTCTGCCGGCAAGGTTTCATCGTGATAGGATTTGGCTTTTTCGGGATCAAGCGAGAGGTTGAATTGATCTTCCCAACGAAATTCGAATCGTGCTTTGGAAAGTTCATCATCCCAGGCGCGTGCGGCAATATTTCCTTTCGCTAAATCGGCAGCATGAGCAGCGATTTTATAGGCAATCACACCTTCGCGCACATCTTCTTTATTTGGCAAACCAAGATGTTCTTTCGGAGTTACATAGCAAAGCATGGCGGTGCCAAACCAGCCAATCATTGCCGCGCCAATTGCGGAAGTGATATGATCATATCCGGGCGCGATATCGGTGGTGAGCGGGCCTAAAGTGTAGAATGGCGCTTCGTGGCAAAGCTTTAATTGCTTGTCCATATTTTCTTTGATGAGATGCATCGGCACATGTCCCGGGCCTTCGATCATCACTTGGCAATCATGTTTCCAAGCCAGTTTTGTGAGTTCGCCCAAAGTTTTTAATTCACCAAATTGTGCTTCGTCATTAGCGTCGGCAATTGAGCCGGGGCGCAGGCCATCGCCGAGTGAGAAGGAAACATCGTAGCGATTCATGATATCGCAAATTTCCTCAAAATTGCTGTAGAGAAAATTTTCCTTGTGATGCGCAAGACACCATTTGGCCATGATTGAACCACCGCGCGAAACAATGCCGGTTGTGCGATTTGCGGTGAGCGGAACGTAGCGCAGAAGCACGCCGGCGTGAATCGTGAAATAATCAACGCCTTGCTCGCATTGTTCGATCAGAGTGTCGCGATAAATTTCCCAATTTAATTCTTCCGCAATGCCGCCGACTTTTTCCAAAGCTTGATAAATCGGCACGGTGCCAACCGGCACCGGACAATTACGAATGATCCATTCGCGAATATGGTGAATATTTCTGCCGGTTGAGAGATCCATCAAAGTGTCAGCGCCAAAGCGTGTTGCCCAAATCATTTTTTCCACCTCTTCGTCAACGCCGGAAAAAATTGCCGAATTGCCGATATTGGCGTTGATCTTCACCAAAAAATTACGGCCGATGATCATTGGTTCCGATTCGGGGTGATTGATGTTGGCGGGAATAATAGCGCGGCCTTTCTCTACTTCGTTTCGAACAAATTCAGCGGTAATTTTACTGTGCGGATTTCGGATATTTTCACGAATTGCGATATATTCCATCTCCTTGGTTATGATGCCTGCGCGGGCGTAGGCAAGTTGTGTAGGTTTTTTATTTTGTTTGGCACGAAGTGGTTTGAAATCAGATAAATCAAAGGACGGAGCAGATGGAGAGGTGTTGGCAACTTTAACGCTGTTATCTTCCGGCCTAACTTCTCTTCCTTCGTAAAACTCAACATCACCTCGCTCAAGAATCCATTGCCGGCGTAGCTTGGGCAGGCCTTTATTCAAATTGATCTTATCTAAAAAATTTTGATCGGAATAAACTCCGGATGGATCGTAAACCGTAAAAAAATCCTTGTTCGATAAAGCAATTTCACGCATCGCAACTTTTACATCGGAGAATTTTTTGCTTTCGACGTAAATTTTTTTTGATGCCGGAAGGGAACCCAAAGTGAGTTTTTTTGTAATCATTTTTTAAACATCTCAAGCATCCGCCAAGTGACAAGAAATCCACCGAAAATATTTATTGAGGCGATGGTTATGGCGATAAAACTTAAAATTGAAATTCCGGAAAAATCTTTTGTTGAACCAAGAGCGATAATAGCGCCAACCACGATCACGCCGGAAATAGCATTTGTTACCGCCATCAAAGGTGTGTGTAGGGCCGGAGTTACTTTCCATACTACAAAATAACCGACAAAACAGGCCAAAACAAAAACCGTAAAACCAAAAATAAAATGATCGCCACCGCCTTGCACAACTTGATAACTTAACTCCGCAACTTTGTTTACAAGCAGATCGGATGATCTGGTAATTTGGTCGGATAATTCGACGATTTCAGAAAGAGTGCTCATGTGAGAAATTTTTGATGAAATTAAAAAACAGTAGGGCTCTGTCAACTCAAAATCTTGACTTGAGTAATGCCGTACCTAAAAAGCCGCGCCTTCATTTACGAAATCACATCATCCGCTTGAGGATTGTTCTTAAGGAATATTTCGTGTATAACGAAGCACGATGCACGGCGCACGAAGCACGAACTAACTGGGGTGTAGCCAAGCGGTAAGGCAGCGGGTTTTGGTCCCGCCATCGTAGGTTCGAATCCTGCCACCCCAACCATTCACTGGTTGTTGTCAAAATGTTGTGTTCCTAAAAAATAGATCCTGAAACAAGTTCAGGATGACATCTTGGAAACACCGATTTCAAAGTCAGTCATCCTGAACTTGTTTCAGGATCTATTTGATTAGACACAGAATTTTAAGAACAACCCATTCACTCCTTCTGTGACGAATCTGTTCCATTATTTTCTTCTCCTTGTGCCGAGTCTGTTCCGCTCTTTTCTTCTCCTTGCGGCGAATCTTCTCCCCCTGGTCTTATAGCGTCAGAAACTGATTTGCCTTTGTCGCCAGCTGTTTTTGCCATATCTTTGGCCCCATCGCGCAACTTTCCCGCGGCATTTTTTCCAGCATTCAAAGCGCCTCTGGACAAGCGTTTTTGAATTTCTGCAGTGCCGCCGGCGATGGCCTTAAACATTTTAACACCATCAGCCTTGCTTTGTGGCAGACCGCTGCCACCTGTTAGATTTGAAGCAATGCCAGGTATTTGATCCATGAATTTGTAGATCAGATACATTACCAACGCGCCTTTCAGAATAGTTAAAACACGTTCTTTGATATTGCTGGAAAGAAGGTTGGCTATCATTGGAATAGGTATGCCGATCATTTGCAGCGCCGGATGCGATTTGTAAGCGCTAACTCCAATCAGACAGGCAACGCTGTCATTCAATGGGTTAATTAAGCGGTTCTCCTGGCAGTCGATATCATCATTGTTTAGATCAGAGTCGTTATTGACCAAAATGCCTGAATCACTGACACATCTTTCCTGGCAGTCGATTGTTTTTGATGGAGGATCACCAAAAAAGTTGGCGCTGCCAATCATGGTTTTATCCATTATCGTCACAAAAATGGCGATATAGGCAAAAAGTATCATCGGCTGCAAAACAAAACTGATCAGCTCTTTGAGCCAATTGTCAAAAATGCTTTTGGTTTTTTCAAATAGCGTCAGAGGTATGATAATTGGCGAAACAAAAACCATGATGATGATTGATAGGCATGAGGCGAGGAATATGTGCAAAGCCCTGATCGTTGCCGCAATCAGCAACAATCCAAAGATCATTAATGACAGGGAAAAATAAACCCCAACCGCGCCGGTGAAATATCCTGCCAGAATCAGCATGACAATATTGGCGGCGGAGGCTTCCGGGCCAAAACCAAGATAGCGCATGATTTTGCAATCAAGCGTATCCCAAATTGCCAGATATTCTTTGCCGGCTGGGTATGTCGTTGCAACTTGCTCGCTGCCGTCCGGCAGTGAAATCCGTCCGAATTGGCAACCGTCTCTTTTGTTTGGCTCCTGCATAGTTTCAATTTTGAAAACCATCATGGCAAATTCTGACGATGCGCCATAAACGCTGTTGAAGAACGTTGATTGCCAGGCATCTCCTGTGGCAAAATACATGACCAGCCCGATTTTCAGTATGTAGGTTAATATCTCCTTCTTGTTGCCGAGGCTGGTTTTAAACAACAAAATATTCATGCCATAAAAGGTGATGGATAAAGTCAGAACAAGTTTTACAAAAAATTGCAGAGCATCCTGCAGCATGGTGAAGAATGATACCAATTTGACCTTTTCTCCCTTTTTGTGAAGGAAGTTATTGGATGTCATTGCATACAAACCGCTGGGACAAACACCATTTGCTGAAGGAGCTTCATTGTAATTCAGACATTTGCTATGACCGGCGCGGTTATAAAAAACATTTTCCAAAGTTTCTTTCATGCATTGCGCAATAGGTGCGCTAAAATGTTTTTGGCTGCCGATCAAAAAACCTCCGGGCGCCGCGGTTTTATTTTGTGAATCGCCTTCAAAATTCATACATGCTTCGGCAAAATATGCTGAACTCAAACTACTGACATAAGAAAATCCTTTTTCAGAAGTGATGGTGCAATGTCGCAGATATTGGCAATAATTTTTGCATTTACCGGCTTTGTTGCTGAAGGTGCAATCGGCGTTCCTGATTTCGCTGTTGCTGGCGCAGTCGCTGGCATCAATTTGTTCTTTGGTGATCATTATCCAGCGTCCCTGCGAGCTGTTCCATGTGCCATCGCGGTAATAATCACAATATTCCGAACCACCTCCAATTGTGAAATTGTAAGGGCACAGGCTATAGCTTTCAGCGCATAACATCCTTCCTTCATCCAAAGATCGTGCGGTAAAATAAATGCCGGAAATATTGCAAATGCTGCCAGCCTTACAGAATAGTTTGTTTCCGGAATAATCGATGCAGATATATTCCTGACTCCTTCTCAAGCAGCAATTGTAAGCATTGCGCATTGTGTCGAAGTCAACACCGTTCAAAGCCCTTCCTTCGGGATAAAAATATTTTTCACAGCTAAAATTGCCGGTTGGTGTGCCTTTAAGGTAATATTTTTGTATTGGATATTGACCGTTAATTTTGCTGTTTTCACCACCGGTTGGATCACGACATGGTTCTTCATCATCAGGGTTGTCTTCGACTTCCACGCCGCCATAAAACCATTCACGGTATTTTTGGTCAGAAGTCGTAACTGAACCATTAGCCATTTTTCCTTCAACCCAGAGTTTAATAGTTTGCTTATAGTCATAAGCGCTGATGTTGTAAGTGACAGGATCTGGTTTTAACCATTCCGCGCCGCAGATTTTGGTGTTGCTATAAACTCCGGTTGCTATGCCATAAATTATTCCAAGCTGTCCAAGTGCGATGCCCATGGCGCCACCAGTGCCGGCAATTGCCCCCCAACAAGCTCCATTAACTCCGGCTTTGGCGGTTGATTTAGCGATGTCGACCAGATCAAGAAGTGGCGATGGCGCTATCCTTATGGCGCTGCCAGTGCCGCAGGTGTTATTCATAATGGCTATTGCAACTTTTACCGCCGCATAGGAAGTGATGGCAACAGTGAGGCATACCGGATTGCTCATCACAAATTCTATATCCTTACCGCCATCTGTTGGATTAAAATCAAGACCTTCAACCGTCACATTTTTGCCGGAAACAGTGCAGGTTCTGGTTCTGCCAGCTCCATAATCAATCGCAGCGTAAGAATTTTTTGGGGAAATTATTGAGAAAAAAAGCAACATCAGGATCAAAGACAACAAACCACCATGCTTCCATATTCGTGCATCGTGCATCGTGCATCGTGCTTCGATAAGCTTAATCAAAGACAACAAACCACCATGCTTCCATATTCGTGCATTGTGCATCGTGCATCGTGCTTCGATAAGCTTAAACCACGAAGCACGAAGCACGAAGCACGAAGCACGAATTCTAACAATAATTCCTATTTTTCGTATCACGATTTGCCCGATTTTTCGTAATAAACCGGTAGCCAATCATCAGGATCGTCACCGACTTCATCTATGATTTTATCTAGCAGAATTATGGTATCGGCACGTGCCGAAAGCACGCGAATTACCTCATCCATTCCGCCCAAATCAATGCGGGCGATTACGCCGTCATTATCCTGTTTGACCAAAAAAAATCTGGTTGAAGGGTCGGTGGTTTTGACCAGATTAAATTCGCGTTCGGAAAGCATAAAAACTTCGCGGTAAAGTGTAGTGGCTTTGAGATTGGGAAGAAAAATTTGTGTTGAAGTTTGTTGCACCAAAGTGTCGGAAATACTGCTTTTAGCGGCATCCTCAACTGATTGCGTGGCAAAGACCACGAAACAATTCAGTTTCCGCAAAACCTTCAGCCAATCTTTGATTTTTGGCGCAAAAACCGGATTGCCAATCAAGGCCCAGGCCTCGTCGAGCACGATCATTGTTGGGTCGCCACGCAGTGAAGATTGAATGCGATGGAAGAGATAGAGCAGAACTGGTGCAATTGCCGCTTTGTCAGAAAGTATGCTTGCCATTTCGATGCCGAAGGTGCGTGCTGAAGTGAAATCAATAACGTCATCTTCATTGTCGAATAACTTTGAATGCGAACCGCCAGAATGCCACATCGAAAGCCTTCCGGCTAAAGTGCCCGGTCCGCCTAAACCCATGAAAGCGGCGATATTGCGCAATCTGCGATGATTTTTTGGTAATTTGTAATTGCCATTCACCGCTTCATTGAGGCGCTCAACTTCATGAGCTGGCAAAGGCGCTTCTCCGGTTAAAACTAGTGCCTTGAGAAATTCGATCAGAAAAGCGCGATTTTCGTTGTTATCTTCAAGCTGGAAAGGATTGAAACCAGAGACTTTGGCGGCATCGGGGATCATATAGCGACCGCGTACCGCGCGCACGAAAATTTCCGCGCCGCGATCCTTGTCAAAGAAAAACAGACGTGGATTGAATTTTTGTGCTTGGGCGCAGAGAAAGTTCAACAAAACGGTTTTACCGGCGCCGGTTGGTCCGATGATCATGGTGTGTCCGACATCGCGCACATGGAAGCTGAAGAAATATGGCGTTCCAGAAACAGTGTTTAAAACTGTTACCGCATCGCCCCAGTGATTTTTCTTTCTTTTGCCGGAAGGGTAATTGTGGAAGGAAGCGAAGGAGACGATATTGAAGGTGTTAATCACGCTTCTGCGCGCCATAAATTCGGCATTGCAGGGCAATTGTGCCCAAAAGGCCGGTTCGAGATTCATTTTCTCGCGTACACCGGTAATACCGGAATTGGAAAGTTCAACTATCGCAAGTGACAAAGCGCTTTCCAATGATTTTGGGGTGTCTTCAATGCATAAGACTGTCAAGTGATGCAAACCAAATCCGAATTCGCCACTCATTGCTGAATCAAGTGCCTGATCGATTTCCTGAATTTGTGAAACCGCGACATCTTCCGATTGCACCAATCGTCTTTGTTGTAATTGCATCGAGCTGATTGCCACCATGCGATTGATGAAGGAAAATGATTGGCTGATGATTAGTTCAAATGGCATCTGCATAAAACCGTCGAAAACTCCGGCATGGGTTGAGGGGCGATATTCTTTGATCGAAACTATTCCCGCATATTTGACTCCGCCGATATGATGTGCCTCAATCGATTTATTGCCGAAATAAAGTCGACTAACTGGAAGGTGGTGAGAGATCTCACTAAGTGGCACAGTGATTGGCTGGGTATGTCCACAATTTATGAGACGGCATAAAAATTCCAATACTTCGGAAACCACCCCATCTTCGGTTTCGTTAAGCTCCAGCAAATGTGCGCCATAATTGCCAAAGCCGTTTAAAATGCGCTCGGTCATTTCGTCAAGCTCGTCAAATGATTCGCGCATGTAATTTTCCCAGGAAGTTTTGTCGGTTCGATGTTGCAGCTTTTTGGCCATATGCTCAAGCACAGCCGCTCCGGAAGTATCAGCGCCTCTGACCAGTGTTAGATAATGTTCGTTGATAAAGCATTTTTCGTCGGAGTGTTTTTGCGCCCATTCCTTGTTAACGCGTTCGGAAAATAAATCAGGCATATCGCCATCAGGAAAGCCTTTTTCTTTGCGGCGGAGAGTATGGAAATAAAGCGAAAAATTGCCGGAAGCCATGCCTTTCAGCAGGTTGTTTCTGGCATTTTTTTTGAGATCTATATCAATGTCGTCAGCGGTTTCAAAAGCAAAACCTTTGATTTTTATGACGCGAACCAGCTCTTCTTTGTAGGTCAGGATAGTGTTAGAATTCCAATGGCATTTGTAGGGAATAAAATGCGCGGCCGAAACTTCGCCTTTGGCGATTTTTTCTTTTTCCGGTTTTAAGGTTGTAAGGCGCATTTACAAACTCGATCTTTTGTTATGAAGAAGTCGACGCGTATGCGCGACCTCCCCCTACTCTCCTGTTTAGGAGAGGAGGGGGCTGGGGGGTTGGAGAGGTTCATGGTTTTATTATTTTTCTCTGCGTCAACCAAAATAAGAATAGTAATCCGGGAATAGCAAGCAATGTGGAGAAAATGAAGAAATTATACCAGCCAAAATTCTGTGCAAAAATTCCGGCGCTTGCGGTTAAAAAGCTTCTGGCAAAGGTTGCAAGTGAAACCAGAAGAGCATATTGCGTAGCGCTGAAAGCCACGTTGCAAAGGCTGCTTAAATAGGCGATAAAAACTGCATCGCCGATTCCACCAGAAAAATTTTCAGCAAAAATTGCCAAATAAAGTGAGTTTATATCGCTGCCGATTTTGGCAAGATAAGCGAAAGTCAGGTTCGACAATGCCTGCATAATTGCTGCGATCCACAGAGTTTTGATGATGCCGATTTTTTTGGTTAAAATGCCGCCGCAAAAAACGCCAAACAGAGTGGCGAAAAGTCCAAAAGTTTTGACGATTCCGGCGATCTGGATTTTGGTGAAACCGATTTCGAGCAGAAATGGCAAAGTCAGATTTCCGGCGAAGGCATCAGCAAGTTTGAAACAAATCACAAAGGCCAAAATCACCAGCCATTTTTCACGCAAAGTAAAATCACGCAAAGGTTCGACGACAAAATTTTTAAACCAGGAAAAAAAATTATGATTTGTCCGGCGCCAGTTTTTGCGCGTTTCTTTGGCAAATAACGTGATCGCAATACAAGACAGCATGAAGCCTGCCATCAGAAAATAAACCGCATCCCAGGAAATTATTTGCGCCAAAGCCAAAGCGAAAGCGCCGGAAATCAGCATGCCGATGCGATAGCCATAAACATAGAATCCCGCGGCCAAACCTTGATCTTCTTTCCTAATCAGTTCGATACGATAGGCGTCAATCACAATATCCTGGCTTGCGGATGCAAGGCCAACAAGAAAAGCAAAAATTGCAATCGAGCTTAAATGGGAAAAAATTCCACCAATTCCAAGAGCGAAAATAAAAATCGCCAAAAGCAATTGTGTGAAAATTATCCAGGATCTTCTTTGTCCAAAAATTCTGGTCAGAAGCGGCAATGAAAATGAATCAATGATCGGCGCAAAAAAAATTTTTAAACTATATGGCAAACTCACCAAAGAAAAAAATCCGATGGTTTTAAGATCAAAACCTTTTTCAAGAAGAAGCGCTTTGAGAGTTGATAAAATCAAAGCAATCGGCAAGCCGGAGGAGAGGCCAAAGAAGAAGATTATAGTGAAGTTTTTGTAGGATTTTTTTTCTGACATTAAAAAATATTTACAGTTTACGTTTGTTTAATTTGTAATCGTAAATCGGGTTGTTATCAAAAATCTTGTATCCAATTAGATCCTGAAACAAGTTCAGGATGACATGTTTTGAAGCCATCTTCCCCAGATTGTCATCCTGAACTCCAGATTGTCATCCTGAACTTGTTTCAGGATCTAAATTGGATACAAGATTTCTGATAACAATAATTCGCTTATGTTCGATCACAAAGATTCTTCCAAACTTTACGGCACAACAATTCTTGCAGTTCGTAAAAACGGTCATGTCGCCATTGCTGGCGATGGCCAGGTTTCGTTTGGTTCAACGGTTCTTAAATCCAATGCCAAAAAAATCCGCAAGCTTGGCGATGGTTCAATTATCGGCGGTTTTGCCGGTGCAACGGCTGACGCATTTACTTTGTTTGAGCGTCTTGAAACAAAGTTGGAACAATATCCAAATCAGCTAATGCGCGCCTGTGTTGAATTGGCGAAGGATTGGCGCACCGACAAATATCTGCGCCGTCTCGAAGCGATGATGATTGTAGTCGATAAAAATATCTCGCTGGTTTTAACCGGAAATGGCGATGTGCTTGAGCCGGAAGATGGCATTGCCGGAATTGGTTCCGGCGGAAATTATGCTCTTGCTGCCGCGCGCGCTTTGGCTTCAGTTGAAAATTTATCGGCTGAGGAAATCGTCAAAAAATCAATGAAAATTGCTGCGGATTTGTGTGTTTATACCAATTGCAATATCGTGATTGAGGCATTGTGATGAGAATCATAGTTTTTTTGGCTGTTATACGAAATTATGTGCTCGAAATATTTCGTGCTTCGTGCTTCGTGCATCGTGCTTCGGTAGTTTTAAACCACGAAGCACGAAGCACGAAGCACGAAGCACGAAAAAGACACAAAATTTTAAGAATCGCAGTTTTTCTAACCCTGCTATCAAGCCTTGCCAATCAAGCCTTTGCCACCGTTTCCTTTTCTGTTAAAAATGAAGAAATTCCCAAAACAAAAATTTTGTTTTTTGGATTTGATGTGGTTGATGCGCGTTTAAGAACCGATGCTGCCGAAATTCTTGAGCGCATCAGAAGAAACTTAAAAACCACCGATCTTTTTGATGTCGTCAAATCAAGCGGGCAGATGGAAATCATGATCTCAAACACCACCACCATTGCCTCTCTCAATGAAGAATTAGCTCAGGAAAATCTCACAGTTGAATCGCTGCCGAATTTTGAAAAATATCTTAAAGCCGGAATCGGCGCCATTGTGGTGGCGCAATTCAACTATGATTTAAGCGGTAATCTTGAGCTGCGTATTCGCATGTGGGATGTGCTCGATCAACGCCAGCTTTTCGGAAAATTTTATACCGCCTCAAAAGATAATTATCGCAAGATGGCCAACATAATTTCCAACGAGATTTTCAAGGCGATTAGCGGTGAGAAATTGGGGCATTTCAATTCGCAGATTCTTTATGCCTCTGAATCAGGATCAGCCAGAAAGCGCGTGAAACGCATTAACATCATTGATTTTGACGGCGAAAATCATCGTGTTTTAACCGATGGCCATGATCTGGTTTTAACGCCGGTTTTTGGCAAGAGACGTGATGATATTTTTTACATACGTTATTTTCAGAACAGGCCTCATCTTTTTTCTCTCAATCTAAAAAATTTGCGCAGTTACAAAGTTGGAGGATTCCGTAGCACAACTATTGCTCCTGGCGTGCACCCATCTGATTCTGATTTGCTTGTGCTTTCGACAATTGAAGATGGCAATAGCGATATTTACGAGCTAAACATTGCTGGAAATTTTGCCAAAAAACTGACCAAAAATCCGGCGATTGATACAACTCCATCTTATTCGCCAGATGGCAAATATATTGCTTTTGCTTCCGATCGTGAGGCTGGCCAACAAATTTATGTAATGGATGTTGATGGCTCATCGGTGAAGAGAATTTCGGTTGCTGGTGGAAGTTATTCCAAGCCTGTATGGTCGCCGGACGGCAAGTTGATTGCTTTTACGAAAATCAAGGGCGGACAATTTTTCATCGGCGTAATGTCGCCAAATGGCAAAGAAGAAAAATTACTGACCAGTGGCTATTTAGTTGAAGGCGCAAAATGGTCGCCAAACGGGCGTTATCTGATTTTTTCAAAGAAAAAAGGCCCTTATGGCCGTGATTCAATTCCAAGGCTTCACATCATTGACATCGTCACCGGTTTTGAATTTGAAGTTTCAACACCGGAAGGTGAAGGTGCTACTGATCCGGATTGGGGAATGGTGAATTAGCTAACAGGTTCTAAGATGTTCGGCCAAAATAAAATCATGAAACCGGAAGTTCATTCCGGTGAAAATCTTGATGTCGTAGAAATTTTTCCAACTTTGCAAGGCGAGGGGCCGTATGCTGGAAGGCCGGCGGTTTTTATTCGTCTTTCAGGTTGCAATTTGGCTTGCAGTTTTTGCGATACGGAATTTGAAAAATATAAAAAATTTTCGCTGAAAAAAATCATTGCTGCAGTCAAAAAATTTTCTGCCACAGGAAAAATAAATCTGGTTGTTATTACTGGCGGTGAGCCAATGCGTCAGCCAATTGAGCGGCTTTGTGAAGAGTTAATAAAATTAAAAGTTCTCGTGCAAATCGAAACTAACGGCACAATTTTTCGCAAGCTTCCGAGCGAAATAAAAATTGTCTGCTCGCCAAAGGTTGTAAATGACAAATATCATCCAATCAGGCCAGACCTGCTTGCACGCATCAACGCTTTCAAATTTATTATTTCCAAATCGCAAAAAAATTACTCAAAAATTGCTGAAGTTGGGCAAACAAAATTCAACATTCCGGTTTATGTCCAGCCGATGGATGAGTATGATAAGATCAAGAACAAAGCCAATTTAGAGTATACAAAAAATCTTTGTCTCAAGCACGGATATTCTTTGTCGCTTCAACTGCACAAGATTTTGGGAATACGTTAATAATAACCGATTTTGCGATTGTTCTTAAAATTTTGTGTCCAGAAAAAACGGTTGTTCTTAAAATTTTGTGTCCGAGAAAATTAGATCCTGAAACAAGTTCAGGATGACAATCCAGGAAAGATGGTTCCAAAACATGTCATCCTGAACTTGTTTCAGGATCTATTTTTAGAGACACAATATTTTTGATAACAACCGATTTTGCCACCTCTCTTGCTTCGCAAACAGCAAGATTTTCCAAATTAAAAGGTCCGAAAGAAACGCGGATTAGGCGGTTTACCCTTAAGCCTAGATGTTCCATCACTTTTCTGATTTCGCGGTTTTTACCTTCTTCAAGAGAAATTTTTAGCCAGGAATTTGCGGCTTTTTCAACTTCCACTTCAACTTTGATTGAACCGTAGCGAGTGCTATCAACAGTGATTCCGCGCTCCAGTTTTTTTAATCTTTCGTGATTTAATTTGCCAAAAACGCGGACGCGATATTTGCGCACCCATTTGTTTTTTGGTAATTCCATATGGTGCGCCAATTCACCGCTGGTGGTTAAGAGCAGAAGGCCTTCCGTATTGTAATCAAGCCGTCCGACAGAAATTGTGCGCGGCATGTTTTTTGGCAATAAATCAAAAATTGTTTTGCGGTTTTGCGGATCTTTTGTGGTGGTTAAAACACCTTTTGGTTTGTGAAAAAGCCAGAGCCGTGTTGGTTGTTTCTGGTTGATGAGTTTGCCATCAATTTTGACTGATTGATCGGTGATGAAAGTTGCCGGAGATTCGATTATTTGTCCATTCACCTGCACGCGACCTTCCGCGATGAGCGCTTCAGCCTCGCGGCGCGAGCAGTGTCCCGATCCGGCAATTAGTTTGGCAATGCGAATAAAATTCATTTCGATTCTTTATATTTTTTTGCCGCTTCAACGAAGCCGGTAAAAATTTTTCTGTCTGCTTGCGAAGTTTCAAATTCGGGATGCCATTGTACGCCGATACAAAATGGATGTGATGGATTTTCGATTGCTTCAATAATTCCATCAGATGCTTTAGCGCTTACAATCAAGCCTTTTCCCGCATTTTTTGCCGCTTGGTGGTGAGATGAATTTGTTTTGATTTTTTCTTCGCCGACAACAGAAAAAAGTCTCGAATTTTTTTCGATTAAAACTTCGTGATAGCATTGGTGATAATTGGCAAAACCTTCAATATGACCTTGCTCATGATCCAAAAATTTTCCTTCATCGGGAATATGCTGAATAACGTTTCCGCCGTGCAAAACATTGATTAGCTGCATGCCGTTGCAAATGCCAAGAAACGGCATTTTGGTTTGAATGGTTTTTTTTGCGATCTGATGCTCAAACTCTTCGCGCACCTCATTTAACTTGGTTATTGGATGCATTTCTTCTTCGCCATAGCGTTTGGGATGGATGTCGAAATAACCGCCGACAATCATCAAACCGTCAAGTGATTCGAGATAGGAATCAATCAGATCATAATCGTAGGTAAGCATGATGGCAGCGCCTCCAGCCCGATTGATTGACTCGACATAATTGGCACGCAAAGCGTAATAATTTTTGATTGAATAGCCATTTGGCGAGCCTTCTTTATAATCGGGAATGATGCCGATTAATGGGCGCGAAGAATGTTTTATCATTGTGAATTTTCAATTGCAGATGCCAGTGCGGCGAGTCTTGCGATGAGTTCGTAGATATCGGTGATTTTGTTTTTTTGTAAACCGAGTTGAATCTGATTTTCATGCAAATTTTGTAAATCAAAAAAACTGGCGCCGGGGGAATTGAGACTGATTTTTTCATCGCGGCTTTCATTAACGCGAAAAAGATTTCCAACCACACATCCGCCAATCATGTAAATCATTGGTTCGGCGATTTTGTCATCAATGCGATCAATGGTTTTTATGCCTTCCTGAATCATTACTTTTTGTGTTTGCACCGAGCCTTTAAGCATGTTCATTTTATTGCGCTCTTTTTTGTTTATTTCCAAAACTTCCTGTCCCGAAAAAACTGGCCAAACTGCGATTCCGTAGGTTCCATTGTCAGCTTTGATATAACAATATGGTTCATCATCAACGCCATATTTCTGATATTTTTGGCGCAGATTTTCAATCAGCTCATCGACATATTTTGCCAGACATTTTAAGCCTTTTTGTTCTTTAAAATTTACCTCATCGCAAGCGCGATGCATTGAAGAAATCAGCCACGGATCAATCTCTAAAATCTCTGCCATCTCAACGGCCAAGCGGTTGTAAATGTCGAAGTGATGCGATTTGGTGCGCATGAACCAACCCATTTTTGGTGAAGGAATTATTGGAGTTGCAAGGTTTGAAAAAATTTCCGGCATGCCATCGGTTAAATCATTATTGAGCACAATTACATCAGCTTCAAAACCATCGATGGTCGAAATTCTATCGGATTTTTTTGTGGATTTTTTTGTGGATTTTTTTGTTAGGGGATGAAGTGTAATCGAGCCACTATTTTCAAGGTTAATCACGGTTTTTTCTTTCAAATCGGAAATCAAAGTTCCAATTCTTACTTCTCTTTTTGCGCCAAGAATTTTTTCCAATTCGCAAACATTTTGTAGATAGCGCAAATTGCGTGTGTGATTTTCAGGGATGATCAAAATCTTTTTTGCCCCACCATTTTTATTTGGAAAATTTTTGTTCAAAAAATCATCGACAATTTTTTTTGCATCGATTTTTGATGATTCAGAGAGGTTGTTAAAACCGGCGGGAAAGCAGTTGGTATCAATTGGCGCGATCTTTATGCCATTATGTCGCAGATCAACCGAATTGTAAAAAAGTGGCGGATTTTTCTGAAATTTTTCTGTAAAAAATCTGTCAATTTTTGTGCGGTTTTCTGAAATTTTTTGTATGAGAATTTCGGTAATTTTCATTTAAAGACAGGCTCTAGGAAGTGAAGTTTGCAGCGTAAGATTTCGGTCTGATTTTTGACATTTGTGGCTTATCAATTTCATATGCAAACCCTTTTTTCTCAGCGAATTTTATTGCATCTTCCTTGCTTAAAAACTCAAAGCGTAATTGTGATTGTGTGTTTTTGGCAGAAACCCATCCGGTCAGCGGATTTATTGATCTGATCTTCTCTTCTTCAATTGGAAGCATCAGCCATTTTTTGCTATTTTGTTTGCCAGATTGCATAGAAGATTTCGCTGGTTTGTAAATTTTAAAACGCATGATTTTTCAATTTGATTAAGCGCAAAATTACCGAGAAAAAAATTAAAGCACAACCAAGCCAAATAAGCCAGATGAAAGGCTTGTAATAAGCGCGCACGGCATAATTTTCTTTTTCATCTTTGTTGCCGATTACCAGATAAATATCGCCGAAAATTCCATGTTTGATCGCTGCTTCATTCGTGGTTTGATCGGCTATTGGATAATAGCGCAATTGCGGATTTAGCCGGCCAATTTCCCGACCTTTTTTTACAATGATAAATTCGCCTTGCCGCGCGATGAAATTTTTGCCGGCGAGATGTTTAATTTTTTCAAATTTAATTTCGTAAGCGCCGAGTTTTAGAGTTTCATTTTGCTTTAAATTTACTTCTTTGGTTATGCCAAAAAAGGAAGTTGAAACGATGCCAAGGATTATGAGGAAGAAAGCGAGGTGAGAGGTTTGTATGGTTGTTATACAAGATTCTGTGTTTTGAATATTTCGTGCTTCGGTCATTTTAACCAACGATGCACGATGCACGATGCACGATGCACGAAAAAGACACGAAATTTTAAAAACAATCGTTTGTATAGCAGTAAGTGGAGTAGCGATTATGAGAAAAATCAGGAATGGGATTATTGCGATGCTAAAGATTTTGTTGTAATAGCTTGGGCCGATTGCAATGAATTCGTCAAAAAATCCACGGGAAAAAATTGGATAGAGTGTGCCAAGGAGGAGGATTAGTAGGGCGAGGAGGAGGAAATAGTTGTTGATGAGAATGAAGATTTCGTGCTTCGTGCTTCGTGCTTTGTGCTTCGATTTTATGGAGGTTGTTTTAAATCCAAAAATCAACAGACCACTGCCGCCGATTAGCAGGATTAGTGCGAGGATGAAAAATCCTCTGGCGGCGTCGATGGCGAATGAATGCACTGATGTCAACATTCCGGAGCGGGTGAGGAAAATGCCAATCAGGCATAAAATGAAGGTTGAAATAGCGAGAAATGCCGTCCAGTTTTTGAAGATTTCTTTTTTTTCAACCAGCTTTAGAGCGTGGATTAATGCGGTTGCGCAAAGCCACGGCATTAATGAAATATTTTCCACCGGATCCCAAAACCAATATCCGCCCCAACCGAGTTCGCGATAAGCCCACCAAGCGCCGAGGCCAATCCCCAAAGTTAAAAATGCGTAAGAAAAAAACAGCCAGCCTTGGAGATCAAAGGCAAATTTGCGATCAATTTTTTCGCATAAAAGTGCGGCGATGACAAAAGAAAAAACCAGCGAAAATCCGACATAGCCGGTATAAAGCATAGGCGGGTGCAGCGCCAGGCCTATGTCTTGTAATAACGGATTCAATTCCAATCCCGAAGTTGGAACGGGAAAAATTCTTGCAAACGGATTGGAAGTAAAAGCGGTGAAAGCAGCAAAAAGTGCGATGATAAAACTTTGTGAAGAGAGGATGATGATTTTTTGTTTTGCTTCGATTTTGCTTAAAAAAGCAAAGGCCACGCTATAGGCGCAAATGATTGAAATCAGAAGCAGCATTGATCCTTCATGATTGCCCCACGAACCGGAAATTTTGTAGATCAGCGGTTTTAAATGATGTGAATTTTTGTAAACATTGGAGATGGAATAATCGGAAATTATGAAGGAATAAATCAGGCAGATTTGTGATGAAATCGCCGCTAAAAACATCGCCGCAATCAGCGTGAAAGAAATTTTTTCCAATTCAGAAATAGCGGTTTTTTTGTGCGAAAAAAAATTAAAAAACGGCAAAAAAATTCCGATAGAAAAAACCAGAAGTAGCAGCGCGAAGCCAAGAGTAGCAGCCATTACAGTCTATTTCTTCTGGCAGCATATCCGAATTGCAAAAAATATTTTTGCCATGATTGATCAGTTGATTTGAATTGATTTTGTCCAACAAAAAAATCGCACAGAGCTTCTCGCATCAACAGAATTTCATGTAATCTTTTACGGTTTTTTTTATCTTCAACGGTCAAATAAATTAATTCCAACGCACGATGAAAAGCGTTTGTTGAGCGTTGTTTATCACTTTTATTCTTCCAGTTGATTGCGCGATTGACCTCACTACCGATATTGCCGAGTTGTTCCATTAAATCGAATGAAAACCAACGTCCTTGCGCCAACTCTTTATGTTGAAAATTTTCTGTCATTGTTGAACTGATTTGCTGATGATCGTGATGATTTGTTTTCTAGTTTCTTCATCTTCGACGTTGCGGCTATTGTTGTTATGTGAAGGGCGGATGTTAATCATTGAGTCAAATTCAATAAAATTATCAGTTCCAAATAAATCGGGGTATAAATTAATTCCCCATAAGTCTTTTTGTTTTGATCCTTCTTCAAGCAGTAATTCTTCCAGATCAACATGAAGTTGTGCATCAAGTGCAACAAGTTGGCGATCTATGTCTACAACAGCTTTAACCAGATCGCCGAAAAAATTAGGCATCATTTTTTTTAGCTCTGAAAGTGAAATGTTATTTAATATTATCATAGCCTCTCCGCAATAAATTTCTTCACCTCATCAAGATCATTCTCAATCGCCACAAATTTTTCTTTGCGTTTCATCAGGCCTTTGAGGAAGTGTGGTAATTGTGGTTTTGGCGCGCCGGCATCAATCACCGCATTAGGAAATTTTGCTGGATGGGCGGTGGCAAGGCTTACCACCAATTCATCGCGATAATCTTCGCTTTTTATAAATTCGTCTGCGGCATAAACACCAATTGCGCTGTGCGGATCAAGGGTTTCACCTGTTTTGTCAAAAAATTCTTTGATGATTTTTTTGGTTGTTTCGTCGTCGCAGGAAAAAGCGGCAAAATCTTTTTGGATGTTGCGTAAGATTTCGTCAGAAACTTTTAAACTTCCGCTTTCTTCAAATTCACGCATCAATTGCGCAAGTTTTGGTGATTTGTGATAATCAAACAATAAGCGTTCGAAATTGCTTGAAACCTGTATATTCATGCTCGGAGAAATGGTTTCAATCATGTTTTCTTTGCGATAATCATTGGCGTTTAGAAAACGGACAAGAATGTCGTTGGCATTGGTTGCGATGATGAGTTTGTTCACGCTTAATCCCATTTTTTTGGCGAGAAATCCGGCATAAATATCTCCGAAATTTCCGCTGGGAACGGCAAAGGAAAGCGGGTGTTTTTCATCAGCGCCAAGGCGTGCGCCGACATAAAAATAATAAACGATTTGTGCTAGAATGCGGGCAAAATTTATTGAATTTACCGCAACCGCTCTTTTGCCATGCAAGAAACTTTGATCAGCGAACATTTTTTTTACCATCGCCTGGCAATCATCAAAATTTCCTTCAAGCGCGATATTGAAAACATTGCCCACAATCACTGTGGTCATTTGTCTTCTTTGCACATCGGAAACTTTGTTTTTTGGATGCAGAATAAAAATCTGTGCGTTTTTGCAATGCATACAGCCCTGAATTGCCGCTGATCCGGTGTCTCCTGAAGTGGCGCCGATGATGACAATTTTTTCACCGCGTTTTTGCAAAAAATGATCGAGAAGATTGCCGAGAAATTGCAGGGCAAAATCCTTAAAGGCGAGAGTTGGCCCATGAAAAAGCTCAAGAAGGAAATGGTTGTAAGATAGCTGTTTTGTAGGCGCTATGGCTGAGTGAGAAAAATTGCGGTAAGATTTTTTGATAATTTCTCGGTAGGTTTTTTCATCAATTTCAGAATCAATAAAATGGCGGGTTATTTCAAAAAACAGCTCTTCGTAATCCATCTTTTTCATATCGGAAATTTTTTTGGTGTCGAATTGTGGTAAAAATTCCGGCACATAAAGGCCACCATCATTTGCAAGGCCTTGCAACACAACTTCTTCAAAAGAAAGGACTGGGGCGGAAAGTCTGGTTGAAATGAATTTCATCGATTTATGATTTAAAATTTAGGATTTAGGATTTAGCACATTTGTTTAAATCCTAAATCCTAAATCTTAAATCCTAAATCATGTCAGCACTATTTTCCAAAGATCAGGAAAAGCACGATTACCTTTATCGCAGCGGTGTCGGCATCATGTTGATTAACTCGGAAAAAAAGATTTTTGTCGGCAAGAGAATAGACAATCATTCCGATGCTTGGCAAATGCCGCAGGGTGGTATTGATGCTGGTGAGGATGAAGATTTGGCAATGTTTCGTGAGCTGCGTGAGGAAACCGGAATTTGCGATTCTAACATTAAAATTCTCAAAAAAAGCGATGGTTATTTTTATTATAATTTGCCCTACCGGTTACAAAAAAAATTCTGGGGCGGAAAATATCTTGGACAAAAGCAGAGATGGTATCTGGCGCGGTTTATTTCTGATGATTCAGCGATTAATGTTGCAACTGCCGATCCGGAATTTTCCGATTGGAAATGGATTGAAAAAGACAAAATCACCAATGTCATTGTTGGTTTCAAGCGTGAGCTTTACTTTGATATCATCAAGGAATTTTCCAAATTTTTATGAAATCAGAAATTAATTTTTATCAGGTTGATGAGACCATAATCAAATCGCTTGCTCCTCTTTTGCTCAAAATTCTGGATGAAAAAAAGAAAGTATTGGTTTTTTGTGCCGACTCTATGCAAATCAGGGAATTTGATTCCGCCTTGTGGAGCTATGGCCGCAATAAATTCATCCCTCACGCTACAATTTTTGATCGTGAATTTGAGTTAGAAAGACAGCCGGTTTTACTCACCGATAAAGAGGAAAATCTCAATAAAGCCGATTATCTGGTTTTTTTGCGTGAACCTTCCGAGGCCTTTGTTTCCAGCTTTAAACGTGTTTTTTACTTTTACGAGCAGGGAAAATTTTCTACAAAAATCAAGCCGACAAATTCTTACAGAAAAGAGAATGGCAAGTGGGTGAAACTTGGCTATTAAGCAAATTCTGTGTCCGGAATATTTCGTGCATCGTGCTTCGTGCTTCGGTAATTTTAGCCAACGAAGCACGATGCACGCAGCACGAAGTACGAAGCATGAAAAAGACACAAAATTTTAAGAACAATCTGAAACTTACTTCGAAATAAACACCGCCTCAATTTTTTTCCGCTCTTTTTGATCGTCGATTTCGAACTCTACAAGTCCGCGTCCTTCCATATTTTTTCCGATAAATTCCGGCGGCAAAATCACAAAAATTTTGAAATCACCAATTTCTGCGGCATTAACTTCAAGTGCAGAAGGTGATTTTAAAATAGCTTCCCGTGGCGAGGAAATAGTCAGAAAAAAAGTTTTTTGTTCATGGGTTTTATTGGCAATTTTTATGGTGTAGCCATTGCGGATTCCGCCATCCGACATCACGACAAACATTGGGTTACGGTCGGGAATAATGCTTATTTCGCTGGTTGGTTTAAGAATCAGACTGCGCAGCATCACAAAGCAAACTGTAGTCATGATTGTCGCATAATAAAAAGTGCGGGTTTTTAGAATTTTAAATTTTTTCTCCGGTTTTGGATCAAGCAGATGCGCCATGGTGTCATAACGAACTAAACCTTTTGGTAAGCCGATTTTTTCCATCACATTATCGCAAGCATCAACGCATAATCCGCAAGCGATGCATTCCATTTGCAGGCCATTTCTGATGTCAATTCCAGTCGGACAAACCACAACACATTGTTTGCAATCAATGCAATGTCCGCTGGTTTTTATTATATCGCCATCCCACTTGCCTCTAGGTTCACCGCGTTTTGCATCATAGGAAATGATCAAAGTGTTGTCGTCAAACATTGCTGATTGGAAACGTGAATAGGGGCACATAAAAGTGCAGACATGTTCGCGTGCGAAGCCGGCCATGATGTAGGTCATGCCGGCAATGCCGAGAATCCAGCCCAAGACGTTGAATGAAATTTGGTCGTGAAATAAATTTTTTGTTAAAAGAATTGCATCATTGAAATAGCAGACGAAGCCATAGCCGGTGAGGAGCGAGATCATTATCCAGCTTAAATGTGTTAAAGCTTTGCGCCAAAATTTTTCGAAATTTGTTTTGCGATCAAGAATGATGCGTTGATTGCGATCGCCCTGAAATAGCCGTTCCAGCGCGATAAAAATATCAGTCCATACTGTCTGAAAACAGGCATAGCCACACCAGATGCGTCCGAAAAGCGAGGTGACGAAAAACAGCATAACCGCAGCAATGACAAGGATTCCTGCCAAATAGTAAACTTCCTGCGGCCAGATTTCGATCATGAAGAAATATGCTTTGCTGCCGGGAAGATCGATCAGAATTGCCTGATCTGGCGCATTTATTCCGCGATCAAAACGGATGAAGGGGGAGAAGAGATAAATGCTTAAAAACACCGCATTTAACATCCATTTCATGCTGCGAAATTTTCCTTTTACACTTTGCGGATAAAGTCGTTCTTTAGCGGCGAAATATTTTTCTAACATTTGGAATTGACAAAAATATCGGCATTCTTACCTTGCGCGACCCTTTTTCCAAGTTAAGCGCGAGTCATATGTTTGCAATTGTTGAAACTGGCGGAAAACAATATCGTGTTTCGCCAAATGAAAAAATCATTGTTGAAAAATTGAATGGTGAAGCCGGTTCGAAGATAATTCTGAACAGAGTTTTGCTGGTTAAAAGCAATCAAGATCAAATCAGCTTCGGAGAGCCTATGGTTAAGGGCGCTGAAGTTGAGGCAGAAATTGTTAAAACTTTCAAAAACGATAAGGTTTTGATCTTCAAAAAAAGAAGAAGAAAAAGTTCGCGCCGCAAAAAAGGACATCGTCAGCAGCAAACTTTGCTGAAAATTTTATCAATTAAAGCGTAGAGGACACTATGGCAACGAAGAAAGCAGGTGGCAGTTCGAGGAACGGTCGTGATTCAGCGGGCAGAAGATTGGGAATTAAAAAATATGGTGGAGAATCTGTTGAAGCCGGAAACATCATTGCGCGTCAAAGAGGCACCAAATGGCATCCCGGCAAAAATGTCGGCATCGGCAAAGATCACACAATTTTTGCCAAAATCGCCGGCGTTGTAAAATTCATCCAATCATCCCGCAAAAACCGCACTTTCATTGATGTAGTTCAGGCTTAGAGCCTGTCTTAAAACCCAACGTGTCTCGATTTTCCATAAATTTTGAGCGACTTTTTGGCAAAATTTTGCCGCTGTATTCAACATACTGCAAAAAATTTTGCCAAAAAACGAGCCAAAATTTATGGAAAAGCGAGGTGCGGTGGGTTTTAAGACAGGCTCTAGACAGGTTCTTAAAATTTTGTGTCCAGAAAAAACAGATCCTGAAACAAGTTCAGGATGACAATTATGGAAAGATTGTTCCAAAACATGTCATCCTGAACTTGTTTCAGGATCTATTTTTAGAGACACAATATTTTTGATAACAACCTTGAAAACAGGCTCTAATAACCTCTGTACCTCTTACCACTTTTTTGCGGACGTGGCGAAATTGGCAGACGCACTAGACTTAGGATCTAGCGCCGCAAGGCATGTGGGTTCAAGTCCCTCCGTCCGCACCACTTAAGCAAATAACCCAAACAATTCGTTGCTATTTTTCCCTTCGTTTCTAACTTCCCGCGCCTTCAAAACTTTACCAAATTCTATCCGCAAGTGAGTCAAGCCGTGGAAGTAAAAATCAAAAATACTTACGACAAAAAGCTAAAAAAAGATTATCACATTACCGTGCCGCATTTGGTGGTTGATGGTAAGGTTAATGATTATATCGCAAAAATTCGTGGCAAATTTGCGTTGAAAGGTTTTCGCAAAGGTCATGTGCCGCACGAGGTGATCAAGGAAAAATATGGCCCTTCAATCATGGCCGATGAGTCGGATAAAATCATTTCCGATACCATGCGCAAAATTATTTCCGACAATAAGCTGAAACTGGCTTTGTCGCCAAAAATTGAAGTCAAAATTTTTGAAACCGGCAAGGATGTTGAATTCACAGCCTCTCTCGAGCTTTATCCGCATATTCCGGAAATCGATTTGAACAAGCTGAAGGTGGAAGTTAAGGAGGCAGGAATTGTTCAGGTTGATGTTGATGAGGCGTTGAAAAAATTACTGAAATTCTATCGCAAATGGAATGCGCAAGATGAAGCTTGCAAGGCAAAGTTGGGTGATTCGGTGAATATCGATTATGTTGGAAAAATTGACAAAAAGGAATTCGAAGGTGGTGCGGCCAAAGGATATCAGCTTGAACTCGGCAGCAAAAGCTTCATCGACAATTTTGAAGAGCAGCTCGTTGGTAAAAAAAAGGGCGATGAAATTCGTGTTAAAGTGAAGTTTCCCAAAGATTATCAGAAGGAAGAATTTGCCGGAAAAGCGGCGGAATTTTCAGTAAAAATCAATGAAGTTCTAACCGCAGAAATGCCGGAAATTACTGATGAATTTGTCAAAAATAATTTTGGTATGGAAAGCAGGGAAAAGCTTACTGACGCTGTGAAAAAGCAGGTTGAAGATAATTATAAAAACATGTCGCGCACTCTTTTCAAAAAAGAGTTTTTTGATTTTCTCAATAAAAAATACGATTTCGATTTGCCCGCGGGGCTTGTTGAAGAGCAGTTAAAAAGCCTCTGGGCCGGAGTTGAGGAAGAGCTGAAAACCAATCCAAATAAATTCAAAAACGACAAAGAAAAAGAAAAAGCCAAAGAGAAAAAGCGCGATCTGGCAGAGCGCATGATTCGTTGCGGCATGATTCTTTCCGATGTGGCGCAAAAAAATAAAATCGAAGTCGGCAATGATGATGTGAATAAAGAATTAAATAAAATTTTTGCCCGTTTTCCCGGGCAGGAAAAGGCGGTGACGGAATATTACCAAAAAAATCATAGCGCAGTGCAGCAGCTTCGTGGCTCAATCATCGAAGAAAAAACCATAGATTTTGTCCTTACTTTGCCAAAGCTTGAGAAAAAGAAAATTTCTCTCAAAGAATTTGATAAAATTTGGAAGAAATCGAATGAAGAATAAAATTTATGAATGATCTATTTGACGCGTTAAAACTGGTGACCTTTCCCATCCATAAAGAAGGCTATAAATTCATTTTAATTTTTGCTTTGCTCACCGCGATTTTGTCGCTTATGAGCAGTACTTTAGGGCTTATAGGACTGGTTTTAACCTTGTGGTGCGTATTTTTCTTTCGTGATCCGGAGCGCGTTATTCCTGTTGAAGAAAATGTCATTGTTAGTCCGGCTGATGGCGTGATTACACGTGTTGAATATTCTGTTGAAGCTCCGGAAGATCTCGGCTATGGCAATAAGAAATTCAATAAAATCAGCGTGTTTTTGAATGTGTTTAATGTGCATGTGAATCGCGCTCCTATTTCTGGAACTGTGGTTAAAATAAATTACAAACCAGGTAAATTTTTAAGCGCCAATGCTGAAGATGCGAGCAGCGAGAATGAAAGAAATTCTGTTATTGTTAGAACTGCAGACGGCACAGAGGTTATTTTTGTGCAGGTCGCCGGTCTGGTTGCGCGCCGCATCATTTGCGATCTTGAAGAAGGACAGCAAGTTGCAACCGGCGAGCGCTATGGCATCATACGTTTTGGCAGTCGCGCCGACATTTATTTGCCGGAAAATATCGAAATCAAATCTCTTCTCGGACAAACAATGATCGGTGGCGAGACGGTTATTGCAAAGTTGTAAATATGCGTTCCTCAAACATTGCCAAACTTGCTGCTAAACGCGAAGAAGCCAGAATCGGCGGTGGTCAAAAGCGAATTGATCTCCAACATTCCAAGGGCAAATTAAACGCGCGCGAAAGAGTTGAAGTATTGCTTGATCCTGATTCTTTTGAGGAATTTGGTCTTTATGTTGAACATCGCTGTTCTGATTTTGGCATGGAAGATAAAAAACATCCGGGAGATGGGGTGGTCACTGGGCAAGGCACTATCAATGGACGTTTGGTCTTTGTTTACAGTCAGGATTTTACCGTGATGGGAGGTTCGCTTGGCGAGGCTCACGCCAGAAAAATTTGCCAGTTGCAGGATCGTGCCATGCAAGTCGGTGCGCCGATTATTGGCATCAATGATTCTGGTGGAGCGCGCATTCAGGAAGGTGTTGATTCGCTTGGCGGCTATGGCGAAATTTTCCAGCGTAATATTGACGCTAGTGGCGTGGTTCCACAAATTTCCCTGATTATGGGGCCTTGCGCTGGCGGCGCTGTTTATTCTCCGGCTCTCACCGATTTTACCGTGATGGTAGAAAATTCTTCTTACATGTTTGTCACCGGTCCTGATGTGGTAAAAACCGTTACTCATGAAACTGTAACACAGGAAGAGCTTGGCGGAGCATCGGTTCATGGCAATAAATCCGGCGTTGCTCACCTTACTTTCAAAAGCGATATCGAAGCCTTATTGCAAACTCGTCGTTTGATTAATTTTTTGCCTCTTTCCAATCAAAAAACGATTCCGCAAATTCCAACGAACGATGAAACAGATCGCGTTGATGTTTCGCTAAACACCCTAATTCCGGATAATCCAAATCAGCCTTACGATATGTCAGAGCTGGTAGAAAAAATTCTTGATGAAGGTGATTTTTTTGAAATTCAGCCAAATTATGCCAAAAATGTCATCATCGGTTTTGGTCGCATGGAAGGTGAAAGCGTTGGTGTGATTGCCAATCAGCCGATGAATTTGGCCGGATGTCTGGATATCAAAGCCAGTGAAAAAGCGGCGCGTTTCATCAGATTTTGTGATGCCTTCAACATTCCGCTTTTAACTTTTGTTGATGTTCCGGGGTTTTTGCCGGGCACTAATCAGGAACATAACGGCATCATCAAACATGGCGCCAAGCTGCTTTATGCCTATGGTGAAGCCACTGTGCCAAAAATTACCGTTGTTACCCGCAAAGCCTATGGCGGCGCTTATATTGTGATGAATTCCAAACATTTGCGCGGCGATGTGAATTATGCCTGGGCCAATGCTGAAATTGCCGTGATGGGTCCGGAAGGTGCGGTTGAAATTATTTTTCGCGAAGATGCCAAAGATCCGGAATCCAAGGCCAAACGTGTTGCCGAATATCGCGAAAAATTTGCCTCACCTTTTGTTGCGGCATCGCGCGGTTTTATTGATGAGGTCATCCGTCCGCAAAATACCCGCAAAAGAATCTGTGCTTCACTGCAGATTTTGAAGAATAAAAAAACACAAAAGCCCTGGAAGAAGCACGATAATTTGCCGCTCTAGTTTCGTGCTTCGTGCATCGCGCTTCGATGACAGGTTCTAACCGCTGGCAAGAAGTTTCATACATTCATCATAACCGAAAAGTTGCAGGAGTTGTTGATGTTTCTGGTTCTTTAACCCAGATCTGTCATTAGAACCGCCCATAATTCCTACTAATCCACGATTCTCTTGACCTCGTTCTGCGCTCCGCTCCGTCAGCGTATGCATGATACGCTTCCGGTGCGGTGCTCGCCCGAGGCCAAGAGAATCGTGGCTTAGCGGAATTCTGGACGGTTCTAATGACGGATCTGGGTTAAACATCACTTCAGCATTTTTGCGTGCGATTTTTAGCAAATCAGAATCGCAGCTCAAATCGGCTATTTTGAATTCAGGAAAGCCGCTTTGTTTGATACCAAGCAATTCGCCGCTGCCGCGCATTTTTAAATCTTCTTCGGCGATAAAAAATCCGTCATTGGATTGGCGTAAGATGTTGAGGCGTTTGCGTCCATTGATTCCAAGAGTTTTTCCATAAAGCAGAATGCAAAAAGATTTTTTATCTGATCTTCCTACTCTTCCGCGAAGTTGATGCAGTTGTGAAAGTCCAAAATTTTCGGCATTTTCGATGATGATTATTGTGGCGGAAGGCACATCGATTCCGACTTCAATTACTGTGGTTGCAACCAGTATTTTCAAGTCTCCAAACGCAAAATCATCCATCATTTTTTCTTTCTCTTTTTCTTTCATTTTGCCATGCAGCAAACCAATTTTTTCTTCACCAAAAATTTTAACAAGTTTACCATATTTTTCTTTGACCGTTCTAAGAGTTTGACCACTTGCCACTGGCCACTCAGCACTATCGATGGTCATTTCACGACTATCGATCTCCGGACAAATCCAGTAAATTTTCTCCCCACGTAAAACCGCGCGTTTCACGGCTTCATGAACCTCATCAGTTTTTTCCTGCGACATTATCAGCGTTTCAATTTTCTGCCGGTTTTTTGGTTTTTCATCGAGGATTGAAATATCGGTATCGCCATAAAGCGCCATCATCAGGCTGCGTGGAATCGGGGTTGCGCTCATTAAAAGCAAATCGACATCTTCACTTTTTTCGGTTAATTTCAGGCGTTGTATCACGCCAAAACGATGTTGTTCGTCGATTATCGCAAGGCCAAGATTATTGAATTTCACATCATCCTCAAAAACTGCATGAGTGCTGATCAGAATGTCAATTTTTCCGTTGATCAAATTTTCCAGAATTTTGGCTTTTTGTTTTTTTGTCGTTGCAGAAGTGAGGATTTCAATCGCAATTCCAAGATTTTCCAAAAACCTGCCAAAGTAGGACAGATGCTGTCTGGCAAGCACTGTCGTTGGTGTGATTATGCAAGTTTGTTTCTTTTGTGAAATTGCCGCAAGACATGAGGCAATTGCGACGATTGTTTTTCCGCTGCCAACATCGCCCTGCAAAAGTCGTAACATTTTTTTGCTAGAAAAAATTTCTGACTCAATTTGCGATATAGCTTTGATCTGCGCTGCTGTTGGTTTAAATGGCAATGATGCTAAAAATTTTTCTACCAGATTTTTTTCTGCTGCGATGAATTTTTTATTTTTTGCGCAATTATTTTTTGCCAACAAAATTGCGATTTGCCAGGCGAGAAGTTCATCATAAGCGAGACGTTTGCGCGCTGTTTCAGAATTTTCAGATTTGACGTAATGTAAATTTTTTAATGCCTGATTAAAGCATGGCCAGCCGCGCTGCTTCAATAAATTTTGATCAATCCATTCCTCGTTTTTTTCATCAAGTTTTGTGAGAATTTCATGAATTTTTTTGGTTAAGAATTTTTGCGTAATGCCAGCTGTAAGCGGATAAACCACATTTAATTTTGGCAATTTTTCAATCTCATTTGCCGGCAGAATTTCTTGCGGATGGGTGATTTGATTTTCGCCGCCAAAACGTTGCAAATGCCCTAAAATTGCGATTTCAGAGCCGATTTTCATTTTGGCAATCTGACTGGGAAAAATTTTAAAAAAAACCAATGTCAGATATCCGGTTGGATTATAGCAAATTACTTTGTGAGGCTGGCGGTTTGTTGATGGTTTTATGTGAGATTCAACTTTTGCTTTAACGATTATTAACTCGTCATTTTGTGATTCAAAAAGCCGTGGGCAGATGGAGATTTTTTCCGCGTGCAATGGTTTGTGAAGCAGTAAATCAAAAATTCTATTTCCACCAACAAGTCTGGTTAGGTATCTGGCAAGAGTTGATCCAACGCCGTGGAGCGATGAAAGAGGGAGAAGTAAATCATTAAAATCTTGCGTCTTTATTCGTGCTTCGTGGTTTATACCCAATCCAGCTGAAGAAGCCGATTTCTGACTTCGCCTTTTTGGTAAAAATTTGCTCGGAGAATTTGGCTGTATCACTTGATACAGCCCGCATTCTCCGTCGCAATTTTTCCTCAAAAATGCTTCGTCATAAATCGGCTTCTTCAGCTGGATTGGGTATAGAACTACCGAAGCACGATGCACGATGCACGATGCACGAAATATACCGGACACAAAATTTTGCATAACAATTATCTCACTCCTCTCCCCTCTGTTTTCTCCTATTTTCATCACGTTTCTTAATTGTTTCGCGCTTGTCATAGAGTTTTTTGCCGCGGCCAAGTCCGATTAGAATTTTGGCAAAGTTTTTTTTGTTGAAATAAATTTTTAGCGGAATTGCGCTATAGCCATGCATCTGCATTTTGCCGATGATTTTGTTTAGTTCTTTTTTGTGCAGAAGAAGCTTGCGCGGTCTTTTCAAATCATGATTAAAACGATTTGCCGGTTTATATTCGCTGATGTTGCAATTAATCAAAAACAACTCGCCTTTAACTTCTGCAACATAGGATTCATTAATGCTTGCCTTGCCTTCACGCATTGATTTTATCTCACTTCCAAGCAGCATTATGCCGGCCTCAATTTCTTCTTCGATTTCGTAATTGAAATGTGCTTTGCGATTAAGAATTTGCACGAATTTGTTAATTGACTATTAAAAACCCATTTCTACTTTGCCGCGCCCTTTTCATTTTAAAATTAAAATTTTTTCCATGGCTCTTTACGAGACTGTTTTTATCGCGCGACAAGATTTGAGCGCTGATGATGTTGATGCCTTAACCGGTAAATTCACAAAGATCATTACCGATGGTAAAGGAAAGATCGTTTCCAGGGAATATTGGGGGCTTCGCAATTTGGCGTTTAAAGTCAAAAAAAATTCGCGCGGGCATTATGTTTTGCTTAACATCAAATGCGAATATCCTGTAGTTGCCGAGTTGAATCGTGTTATGAGCTACAATGAAGACATTATCAGAAGCGCTATTTTCAATGTTGAATCACATCGTGATGAATCTTCCTTGTTTGCTTCTCAAACCGCCAAAGATTACAAGCCTGGAAAATCACAGGCCAAGCCCAATTCTATTGATTCGCTGATTGATCAAATTCAAATTGACATATAGGAGAAATAACATGTCCATAAAGAAAGCCGATGAAGGTTATGTAAAAGTATCGCTGGTAAACCAAAGTGTGTTTATCAGAAAAAAGAAATCTTGCCCACTACGCAGCATCCCTCTTCCTGAAATTACTTACAAAAACCTAAAGCTCTTGAATAAATTTCTTTCCGAGAGAGGAAAGATCTTGCCTAGCCGAATCACCAATGTTGTGCCGAAGAAACAAAAAGCTTTGGCCAATGCCATCAAAATAGCGCGCCAATTGGCTTTGATTTCCCCAATCAAAAAAGAGTTTTAAATTGTCATGAAGATCATTTTAACTGCTACAATCTCAAAGTTGGGAAAAATTGGTGATGTCGTTCACGTAAAAAACGGCTATGCCAAAAATTTTCTTATTCCAAGTAAGAAGGCCATTTGCTTTACACAAACAAATCAAAAATTATTTGAGGAAAGAAGACATGAGTTTGAGCAGGAAAATCAACAGAAACTCGATGTTGCTTCAAAGCTTAAGACAAAAGTTGAAGGCAAAGATATAATCATCATCGAGAACGCTTCTGATGATGGCAGACTTTATGGTTCCGTAAATTCTTTGGTTATTGCGAATCAGGTTAACCAAATTATTGGTGAAAAAGCGCTTAATCGTGCTGATATTTTTCTAAAAAAACCAATCAAGGAAATCGGTATTTATGAAGTCGGATTAAATTTTCATTCCGACGTTGTTATTAATGCCAGATTGATTGTCGGCAGAAGTGAATCCGAAATTGATGCGATGCTAAATCCAAAAAAAGAAGAGAAAAAATCTGACGAACAAAAATTGGAAAAACCAAAAAAAGCAAGACGCAAAAAAGAAGAGGAGGTTGAAAATATTGAGGCCGAAGCGGTTTAAATCTTTTTGGTTAGTGGCATTGACAACTAAAAACCTGTGCAAATAATGCGCGCCCCTCTTTTTGAAGTTTCCTTTAAAAATTTTTGAAAACAGATCTAGAACTTGAATTAGTTTTAAGGTCTGTTTTTGAAAATTTGCTGTTTAAAAACGTAAATAATTGATAACTAGAGAATACCGCAAAATCAGCGAGCAATCGTTGGTTTTTTGCGAATTCAATAAACTTCAGCGATTTGAAAAATCGCGAGTTAAAAAGTTTATCTCAAGAGAACCTTATGGATCTTTGATTCATTTAAGAGTGTGGATTTATTCTGCACATAGATTTGGAAAATAAGCAAAGTAAGGGCATTCGATGGATGCCTTGGCATAGAAAGGCGATGAAGGACGTGACAGGCTTACGATAAGCCTCGGGTAGCTGCCAATAAGCTTTGATCCGAGGATTTCCGAATGGGGCAACCCGCTTTCTTTTAGAGAGCATCCCTAACTGAATTCATAGGTTAGGGAAGAAATACCCGGTGAACTGAAATATCTAAGTAGCCGGAGGAAAGGACATCAATAGAGACTCCGTTAGTAGTGACGAGCGAACGCGGATTAGGCCAGTCCTTGTTTTTTGCAAATCAGAATAACCTGGAAAGGTTAACCATAGTGGGTGATAGTCCCGTATGAGAAAATGCAAGAGATAAGGCGCGAGTAGGGCGGGACACGTGAAATCCTGTCTGAAATCACTTTAGTGTGGGGGGTGGACCAGTTCATCCAAGCCTAAGTACTCTTCTATGACCGATAGTGCACTAGTACCGTGAGGGAAAGGTGAAAAGAACCCCGATAAGGGGAGTGAAATAGATACTGAAATCGAATGCCTACAAGCAGTTAGAGCTCCATTAGGGAGTGATAGCGTACCTTTTGTATAATGGGTCGGCGAGTTAATTTTGTTGTGCGAGCTTAAGCCGTTAGGTGAAGGCGTAGCGAAAGCGAGTCCTAACAGGGCGCCATAGTGCAGCGAATTAGACCCGAAACCAGATGAGCTAGTCATGACCAGGTTGAAGGTAAGGTAACACTTACTGGAGGACCGAACCCATTAACGTTGCAAAGTTATGGGATGAGTTGTGATTAGGGGTGAAAGACTAAACAAATCTGGATATAGCTGGTTCTCCGCGAAATCTATTTAGGTAGGGCGTCTGGTGATTACCGTTGGGGGTAGAGCACTGTCAAGGCTAGGGGGTCCAAAAGACTTACCAAACCTTAACAAACTCCAAATACCAACGAGTTCAGCCAGGCAGGCAGACGGCGGGTGCTAAGGTCCGTCGTCGAAAGGGAAACAGCCCAGACCATCGTCTAAGGTCCCTAAATTATCACTAAGTGGGAAAGGAAGTGAAGAGACCAAAACAACCAGGAGGTTGGCTTAGAAGCAGCCATCCTTTAAAGAAAGCGTAATAGCTCACTGGTCTAAATTAAGTCTTTTTGCGCCGAAAATGTAACGGGGCTAAAGTGATATACCGAAGACATGGATTCCTGGCATTGTGCCAGTGAGTGGTAGCGGAGCGTTGTGTAAGTCTGTGAAGGTGAACCGTTAGGTTTGCTGGAGATATCACAAGTGAGAATGCCGACATGAGTAACGATAAAACGAGTGAAAAACTCGTTCGCCGAAAATCTAAGGTTTCCTGCTTAAAGTTAATCTGAGCAGGGTTAGTCAGTACCTAAGGCGAGGCCGAAAGGCGTAGCCGATGGAAATCAGGTTAATATTCCTGAACCGAGTGGAGAGTGACGGAGCGTACTTTTCTGTGTCTTCTTATTGGATTGAAGGCGCAGCGAGGTTGCTTCCAGGAAATAGCCCCACGTTAAGACTGTACCAAAACCGACACAGGTGGATGGGTTGAAGATACCAAGGCGCTTGAGAGAACTACACTGAAGGAACTAGGCAAAATGCATCCGTAACTTCGGGAAAAGGATGGCCTTCTTTGGGTAACCATAGAAAGGTGGCACAGAAATGGGGGTAGCGACTGTTTACCAAAAACACAGGGCTCTGCTAAATCATTAAGATGAAGTATAGGGTCTGACGCCTGCCCGGTGCTGGAAGGTCAAGTGATGGGGTGCAAGCTCCTGATCGAAGCCCCAGTAAACGGCGGCCGTAACTATGACGGTCCTAAGGTTAGATAAACGCAGCCTTAGTAAAACCAAACCATATGCGGGAAAGTCCTCAAATACTGTTTCAGTACTAGTCAGCCAATGAGTTGACGGCAAGCAATTGCCGCTACATGACCGTTATGGTCTTTAACTTTTTCAACTACAAGCTGGCAGTAAAAATCTGACAGACATGTGGATAATCCGCAGGGAAGATCTGAAAATTTTTTTCAGAAACCCTCAGAGACTTTACGTTTGGGAGGTAAAAATTATGAAACTAGAACCACAGTGGATTGTTGGTTTTGTTGATGGCGAAGGTTGTTTTCATGTGAGCATAAATCCTCACAAAGAAATGACCACTGGCTTCCAAGTGTTACCAGAATTCACCGTTGTTCAACATAAGCGAGATGTGCAAGTGTTATACGCTCTGAAAGAATATTTTGGTTGTGGCGTGGTTCGAACAAATCACGGCGACCGAATGGCTTACAGAGTGCGTGGTATTGATCATCTTCTGCAAATCATCATTCCATTTTTTATGAAACATTCATTGAAAACAAAAAAAAATGTGGAATTTAAAAAATTCCGCCAAGTTTTATTGTTGATGGAACAAGAAAAACATTTGACTCACGATGGCATCGAAGAAATTCGCCAAATCACCAGTCAGATGAATCGTAATGCCTCAAGATAAAGTCCGACTTTGCTAGAAATAGCTAAGATATAATCGAGCGAAATTCCTTGTCGGGTAAGTAATATTGCCCGGACTATGAGCAATCATAGTTCATTCAACCGGCTCAAATCGGTGAAACCCCACTACCAGATTTTGGTAAGGGTAATACCGAGGGTAAGATTTTGTTGATTTTGTATTAACATTTTCCCCGTAACGACTTGAGGGTGAGATCCTCAGATGCTTTTATCAAAAGCATAATACGCCGGCTCTAATCGAACAAACATGATGTACTCACATCATGTGATTAGATGAAGGTATAGTCTACTCCTCGTGGGAACACGAGATCTAGAGTGAAGTTCCGACCCGCACGAATGGCGTAACGACTTCCCCTCTGTCTCCAGTGTAGACTCAGTGAAATTGAATTTGCCGTTAAGATGCGGTATTCCTGCGGTTAGACGGAAAGACCCCGTGCACCTTTACTATAACTTTACACTGAATTCAAAAATGAGATATGTAGGATAGGTGGTAGACTTTGAAGCTTACTCGCTAGGGTAAGTGGAGTCGTCCTTGAAATACCACTTTTCTCCTTTTTGACTTCTAACTAGAGCGGCTAAATCGTCGCTTAGGACATTGTATGGTGGGTAGTTTGACTGGGGCGGTCGCCTTGACCGCCAAAAATAAATTGGGGGCATCTTGGCTAGTAATAGCAGGATAAACATCTGGCTATATGCTGGGACATCTGGGGTATCTTGCGCTACTGAATGTAAATTCAGTGAAAATGCGACAAGTGCAGACAATCAGCAGGGAAGTTCTAAATTTTTTGAACCCCTCAACGACTACACGCCGGAACCCGCTTAAATTGCGGGAAGTGATATAGTCTGATCTTCATAGCGATATGAAGTCTCTTTAACAAAAGAGAATTTGATCAATCAAACATGCATTCACGGGAACTTGAGAGCAAAAAATCTTCCTTAAGACTAACCAGACTTCAGCGAGAAGTCCTGGTTGGAATTATTTTGGGAGATGCGCATCTAGAAACACGAAATAATGGCAGAACATACAGAGTTAAATTCGAGTATAGCGCAAAACAGTGTGAATATGTAGAACATCTCTATGAAATTTTCAAAGAGTGGGTTTTAACATCACCTCAAGAAAAAATTGATGCCACGCATAAAAATTTATGGTTTCAAACCATAAGCCATGCGGCATTTCGTTTTTACGCCCATCAGTTTTATGACGGGCGAAAAAAATGCGTTCCAAAAAACATTCATCGTTTTTTAACCAAGCGCAATATTGCTTATTGGTTTATGGATGATGGCTCAATCAAGTCACGTGAGTCAAAGGGAGTTATTTTTAACACCCAGGGTTTTGAAAAAAATGGCGTAGAAAATTTGGTCAAAATTTTGAATTCAAAATTTGGACTTAAAGCTTCAATACGAAAACAAAGTGATGGTTGGCAAATCTATATTTCCGGAGTTTCTTACGAGAAATTTCGAGAGGCAATTGATCCATACATCCTTGATTCGATGCGCTACAAAATTCCAAAAGATAGATCAAAGAACATAATGCCCAAAGAGTAACGGAGGCGCGCAATGGTAAGCTCAGACTGGTCGGAAATCAGTTTTAGAGTGCAATGGCAAAAGCTTGCCTGACTGCGAGACCTACAAGTCGAGCAGAGACGAAAGTCGGTCATAGTGATCCGGTGGTTCTGTATGGAAGGGCCATCGCTCAACGAATAAAAGGTACGCCGGGGATAACAGGCTGATGATTCCCAAGAGTTCATATCGACGGAATCGTTTGGCACCTCGATGTCGGCTCATCACATCCTGGGGCTGAAGAAGGTCCCAAGGGTTCGGCTGTTCGCCGATTAAAGTGGTACGTGAGCTGGGTTCAGAACGTCGTGAGACAGTTCGGTCCCTATCTGCCGCAGGTGTTTGGAAAATTGAGAGGAGTTGACTTTAGTACGAGAGGACCGAGTTGAACGTACCAATGGTGTTCCAGTTGTTCCGCCAGGAGCATTGCTGGGTAGCTAAGTACGGACGGGATAACCGCTGAAAGCATCTAAGTGGGAAGCCTCCCTCAAAACAAATTTTCCCTATTAGGGCCGTGGAAGACTATCACGTTGATAGGCTGGATGTGTAAGAGCGGTAACGCTTTGAGCTAACCAGTACTAATCGCCCGATTGGCTTATTTTTTAGACTATGTGTGGAGTTAATCTGCACTAATAGGTTCTTAGATAAACGAATTCGTAAGGTATCTCTAGTTATCAAGTGGTAAGTGGTAAGTGGTAAGTGGTAAGTGGTAAGTGGTAAGACTAAATTTTGGTTTTATCTGCCCACTGCCGCTTATCATTAATGCCACTCAATGGCTTGGTGAAGATAGCGGTGTGGAACCACTCGATTACATTCCGAACTCGCAAGTGAAACACATGTCGCGCCGATGGTATTTGACCGTTATGGTCAGTGAGAGTAGGTTGTCGCCAAGCCTTTAAGTGGTATTCAATGAAGAAGCCGCCTGATCTTTACAAGATCAAGGCGGCTTTTTTATTATCATTTTTGCCGTTGAACGCCAATTCCGGATAAGGCATCAAGCCAATCTCGATTAGTTCCCTCTCCCCTTGTGGGAGAGGGT
>Ga0155648_126_pt1 | contig 43756 bp, 38 predicted proteins | sample RifCSPlowO2_01_FD_107305 | JGI IMG/M metagenome (GOLD analysis project Ga0155648, IMG submission 107305) | Alphaproteobacteria bacterium RIFCSPLOWO2_01_FULL_40_26 | reverse complement strand
AGTGCGGTAAAATCATCTCCAAAATATTCCTAACCTCATCACTGATCTTTGGCTTCATTATCACTTCTCGTTTGTTCACTTCGTCGTAAATTCTGGCGTTAATTGATTTTTTTAATTCCTTCGTTACTGCCTTGATTGAGCGGTTGGTTTTGATCTCGATGTATTTGGCAATTGCTAAGGCCATAAAACAAATCAGTAGATGGGCTTTTATGGCGGGTTCGTTGAAGTGGAAGATCGGTCGGGCTTTGAGATCGGATTTAGAAATTCTAAAGGTCTGTTCAACGTGCCAGAGATTCTTGTAATGGCTGATAACTTCTTCATTGCTGAGATTGCTGCAATTTGTGTAATAGCCTTTAATTCCAAGCAGTAGGGAAGCTTTGTGTATCAACTCCTGATTCAACTCATAACCAAGTTTTTTTCCTTTTAGAAACTTTGTTCGTTTAATGATTTCTGCGGAACTTGGGTGTTTGAGGTAGTGGTTGGCCTTCTCAAGTTGTTTCTCCATCTCGTGCTTCTCTTTTACGTAGCGTTTCTGCGAGAAGCTGAGAATCAAATCTCCTTTGCTTAATGTTGGAATACGAATGGTTATCTCATATTTCTGATTCAGCTGTTTGGCTATTTCTTCAATGGTTTGAATCGGAAGATTGGCTGTTCTTGCCGCAACGATGTAGTGCAGTTTTTCTGCTTTAAGAAACTCGACATTCTGATCAGAAATCATTGCTGAATCAGCAACTACAGTCATTTGATCAATCTTGTGTTTTTTCTTCAGAGATAAAATTGAAGGCATCAAAGTATGGCCTTCAAACTTATTCCCAGGAAAGAGTTGGTAAGAAATCGGAAAGCCTAAATCATTCACCAACAGACCAATCATGATTTGAGGGTTGCTGGCTTTGTTATCTTTACTGAAGCCTATTCTTCTGATATCATCTGTTTCGAAACTCTCGAAGTAGAGAGTTGTCAGATCGTAAAAAACTAAAGAAAAACTGAAGCCAAAATGTTTTTTAGCAACCGCTACAACTTTGCTTTCGATCTCATCTTTTAAATCCACAAAGGGACTGTCGCAAATCCCCATTTCTTACCATTTTTAAACTCGACGAGCCCTTGTAAATCAAGGGTTCAGATTTTTCAGAAAGTTGATTTGCGACATGGCCACAAAACCTTCCAACTGACGATAAAACTTGCTGCGATGATGTTTTATACCAAAAAACTCATCGATAAATTCCAGCGCTTCCAATTTTGATGAAGGAGAGGCAATTCTGGCGATCACCAGATCATTTAGAATCGCAGCATCAGGAAGTAGATGGAATTTAAATTGCACCATCACATTCCAAAGGGAGTCGTACAATAACTGATAGCGAAAGCCCAAACATTCACACTTCTCAAGCAAGATCAATGAAGATTCATTCTGCTTTGAAGTAAGCGGAAACAAAAATCTCTGTGGATTATTCTTCTCAATCCAACCAAGAGCCACTTTTTTTAAAGATGACAACTCTTCATCATTCACAGCACTGCCAGCGTGAAATAAAATAGTTCTTTGATTGTTCGAATATTCCACCACCTGAACCGCAGTAGCACCAGACGAGGTTTTAACAGTTCTAATCCGATACATAAAAATCTAAAAAAATCTTCTGCAAAAAAACACAGCTGATTTTTAGACAATTAATTCCTGATTCTTTACAAATTTTTACCCCTTAGTGCGGGAAAACAACAAAATCGAGCTTGCGGATAGTTGATTTTACTGGGTTGGGGTGTTGGGATTTTGGGGGTAGGACAAGTTGGGAAGAGTGCCGCCAGAAAGGATAGCGTCTCTTTGTTTAAGAAATACTAATCGTGGAAATTCAATAGCCTCATGAAATGCCAGATTGTATGGAGCAACCATTCTTGTAGGTCTATCAGCTACGCTAGACAAATTGCGAAAATTTGGGCTTAAATCAATCAGCTGTTTTTTGATCAATTCAAATTGGCATTTCAGGGCATATTTTAGGAAAACCGGCGGGATGCTATCTCTTTTGCTTTCTGGATAAGCCGCAAGAAATTTATCTCTAACACGTCCGACAATTTCGGCAAATAGTGATGAAACGTCTGCTGCCGTATTTGAACTTGTATCACACACTGCCAACCTTTCTGGAAGCAAATTAACATCACTGTCAAAACTTGACAGACTATCAATCTTTTCATCAACTCGCTTAAAAACAAAATTTAATACCGAATCAGCCCTCATGGGTTTCCTACCAACCATAAACTTTCTTTCTATTAAAGATCCTTCTGAATTCACCCACCGTTTTTTTGAGTGATCATAATACTTGTCCTCTATTTCCCTTGCAAAAAGTGGCCTTACAACCCGTGCCAAATCCTCACCTTCGTCGATAATACTGCCAATACCAAACAAATCATGACAAAAATCATCATGACATGCAAAATCATCAGCATCTCCGCGGGCTTTAACCATATCGCGATATGCAGCGTTCGCATCAGTGTAATCAAGACCATTCACCGGAAATAATCCTCTCATTTTTTCCAGTATTGCCCGATCGACAACTTTGCCGCCACCTGCGCCACCTGCGGCTGGCCTTGACATTGCACGCGCTTGTGGCGGGCCTGATGGTGGGGATGGTATTCTTGAAGATGCCGGTGCGGGAACTGATGAGGCAGGAACAGGACGAAGACGACCGCAAACAACTCCGTCTTTATGATGAACAAGCTCAAAATGAGCACCACCGCCAACAATGTGTATTGCTTGTGGATTGGGAGCATTACGGGATTCGGCATCACGTATTTCAATTGGAACTGTATTAGGAATAACTTGTTTCAAACCATCTGACACAACATCTGTTGGCAGGGTCGATGGCATGTAATCTTGTTCTTCTACATCACGATAAACACTTAACAAAAACCGGTGATAATCTTGCAGTGATTCTAGTTGATAATTTTCTTCAATAACAATGGTTCGTTCACCGATTGGATTTCCTCCGACTCGTAAGTTTTCTGGATTAAAACCGTCTATCCGATCTCCAGAATGTATGGCAATACGTTGTGCTGCTTCATTAATTTGCTCAATGAGAAAATTGGCTTCGTCTGCATGTTCTCCTCCAAACAAATGTTTCATCTCTTCAGCGCTACTACGGGCAATTTCCAAACATCTCTCCTGCGGTAGAACCATCCTTGCCAATAGCGGAACAAAATCCAACTTCTGAATTAATGGTTGTATGTCAGCATAAGATCTTGCTGTTTCTACTCGCCCAACCAACTCTCGAAATTGTTCAAAAGTAAGAGCTTCTAGTCTTCCAATATGACCTTCAATTGCCTCTTTTTGTGCTTCGTCTTCAGCAATTTTCTTTCTCCTTCCTGAAATAATCGCTTTTTTTGCCGCTTCAAAATCCCCTTCTTTCCCTTCAATAAATCCCCTTACTTTTGCAGCAAATGCTCTTGCCTCTTCAGGATTAACAGCAGACCTCATCAACATGCCAACAATTCCGGCGTTAAGACCGCAACCGCCATCTCCTTTTATTGTTTGCCTGTATGGAAAATCAGGAGAACCATGATTTTCAATCAAGTTTGAAGCATAAATCTCAACATTTTCTGAAGATTCAGCGGCAGGCGCTAACATCGGTTTACCTCTTGCCGCAAGTGATGGTGCAAATACGGAAACCAACCTTCTTCCGCTTGAACCGCCACCACCCGCAGCAACATCTTTTCTTCTTCTCGTAATGTTTCCTCTCATAATATCCCCGCGATGGTTGTTCTTAAAATTCTGTGTCTACTCAAACAGATCCTGAAACAAGTTCAGGATGACTGACTTTGAGATCGGTGTTTCCAAAATGTCATCCTGAACTTGTTTCAGGATCTGTTTGATTAGACACGACATTTTTACAACAACCCCGCAATATGCCTTAAAACTTCAGCCAATTTTTTAATTTGAGATTTTTTGTGCATTGATGAGAAGGTAATTCGAAGCCTTGATTTGCCGTTTTCAACCGTTGGTGGGCGGATGGCGGAAATTAATAATCCTTCTTTTTCAACTTCTTTGGCAATTTGTAAAACTTTTTTATTGTCACCGATGATGATTGGAACAATTGCAGATTGTGGCTTTTGCAGATTCATCAATTCACAAAAATATTGCGCGTTTTCTAAAACTTTTTTGCCGGGATTTTTTTTCTTGATGATTTTTAGCGATGTCAACGAAGCCGCAAGAATCGCCGGCGGAAGAGCTGTTGAATAGATTTGTGAACGGGAAAAATTTCGCAGATAATCGATGAGATTTTTTTCACCAGCGACATAACCTCCGAAGGTGCCGGTGGATTTTCCGAGGGTGGCGAGATGGATTTGATTTTCGTGCTTCATGCTTCGTGCAGCCTGTGCTGAACTTGTTTCAGTATGCTTTGTCAATAATTCATGTGCATCGTCGGAAACCAGAATTGCGTTGAATTTTTTTGCCAATTCTAACAGTTCTTCAATTTTTCCTGCATCGCCATCCATTGAAAATACTGCTTCGGTTATGATTAAGCATTTTTTAAATTTTTTGCGGTTTTCTGCTAAAATTTTTTTGGCATGAGCGATGTCATTATGTTGAAAGCGCATCAGGCGCGCGCCGGAAAGTTTTGCTCCGTCAATCAAACTGGCATGAATCAGACGGTCAGCCACGATTAAATCGCCCTCGCCAACTAACGCCGGAATCACGCCAATGGCGCATGAATAGCCGGAGGAAAATATGATGGCATCGTCGCATTTTTTTAATTGCGCCAGTTTTTTTTCCAGTTTTTTGTAAAGGGAATTATTGCCGGTAATGTAGCGCGAAGCACCGGCGCCGACACCAAATTTTTTTATCGCCGCAATTGCAGCTTTTTTCACCAGAGGATTTTGCGAAAGCCCGAAATAATCGTTGGAACAAAATGAGATAAATTTTTTTCTGCCGCGCCTGATTGTAACTGCATCAACCGCATCAGATGAAACAAGAGAGCGATAAAGATTTTTTTCTTTGAGAGATTGTGTTGATTGCCGGAAAAAGCTTTTTGAAAAGAGTTCATTCATAAAACGGAACCATATTTTGATTGTTCTTAAAATTTTGTGTCCAAAAAATCAGATCCTGAAACAAGTTCAGGATGACAATCTGGGGAGGATGGTTTCAAAACATGTCATCCTGAACTTGTTTCAGGATCTGTTTTTAGAGACACAACATTTTTGATAACAACCCAAAATCTTGGCAAAAGCGAAACGCGCTGGGTTTGAAAACAGGCTCTAGAAGTAATGACAATTTTTTTAAATAATGACAGTGCGGGACAATAAAAATTTTGAAGGCAATTTAGCTGCAACTCTGAAGGCTCTCGTTGCTGATGAATCTCTTGATGTTGAGTTTTTTGATGCGAAGAGCAGTTTTTTTTCCTGGAATCAGGATTTGATTGTGGGTGAGAAAAAAGTGGTGATTCCGCGTTTTCGCGCCGCTTCGGATTTGGCGGCGTGTTATTTTTTGTTTCATGATTGCAGGATTCATCAGGAAAAAAATTTTGCTGAAAATGAGCAGAAAATTTTTGATGAATTTGAGAAAATTCGCGTGATTGCAAATGTTAAAAATCTCTATCGCGGTGTGGCGCAAAATATTTTGCAAAAGATTGAGGATGATGTGTGCTTTGTATTGCCGAATCTTTCTTTGCTTTTACTCGATTATTTTTTTTCCGATTGGATTTTGCCCAAAATGCGTGCGGCGATTTCTGATTTGAAGAAAATAACTGATAAAAAAATTCTTTCCCAAATCCAAAATCTTGGCAAAAAAATTTCCAATCAGAGGGAGTTTGTGTGGGAAATAGAGAAGCTTTTTGAGATGTTAAGAAAGGAAAAAGAATTGTTGAAAAAGAGGAAGGAGAAGGGTGTGGAGCAGGAAATTGGTGAGAAAAAACATGGCGTGGTAGATCATGGAGAACAGATCCCGAAACAAGTTCAGGATGATATTTTGCCGCTTCAAGGCGATGTTTCTTCACCTCAAGGTGACGCTCACGAAATAAAACATCATCCCAAACCTGTTTCGGGATCTGTTTTTGGATCTAACAACTTCACAGACGAAATCGAATTCAAAAACCCTTACAAAATTTACTCTTCCCATTTTGACGAAATAATTTTTCCGCAAAAACTGGTTGCAAAAAATGAGCTTGATATGTTGCGCGATCAGCTTGATTTAAGACTTGCCAAGCTTTCTTCGATTTCGCGCAAAATGAGTTTGAAGCTAAAAAAGAAACTGCTTTCCAAACGTGATTCCTTTCTCGAATTTGATTCATCGCGCGGAATTTTGGATCGCAAAAAATTAACGCGACTCATCCTGGATCCGATGCAAAACGATGTTTGGATCAACAGTAAAGTTCATGAATATCAGGATATCGCCTTGACCATTTTGCTCGATAATTCCGGTTCAATGCGGGGAAATCCAATTGTCATGAGTGCTTTGGCTTGTGAAATTATAGCGCAGATTTTGGAGAAGTTTTTTGTCAAAACCGAGATCATCGGTTTTACCACCGCTGATTGGAGGGGTGGGCGAGTAAGAAAATTATGGGAAAGCGCCAGACGACCAAAAAATCCGGGTCGCCTCAATGAGCTTCGCCATATCATTTACAAACATTTTAATCAAAGATTTGGCAAGGCGCGAGTGAATCTGGGCTTGATGTTAAAGGAAGGAATTCTCAAAGAAAATATTGATGGTGAAGCCTTGCTATTTGCGCGTTCACGTCTGATGCAACAAAGTGAAAAAAGAAAAATTTTATTGGTGATTTCCGATGGCACGCCGGTTGATGATTCAACTTTGTCGGCCAACGATAATGATATTTTGTCCGATCATTTGCATCATGTGGTGAATAAAATCGAAAAATCCGGCAAAATTGAAATTGTTGCAATCGGCATCGGACATAGCGCGGGAGAATTTTATCGCAATTCAATCACTATCAAAAATTCTGACGAGCTTGGCGATGTGATGATCGAAAAAATTACGCAATTATTGTGATTTATACCAAAACATAAATTTATACTCCCAACCAACAAAGGATTTTTGAGGAAAAATTAAAACTAAAAAAAGCTGCTGTATTTAGACATACTGCTGCTTTTTTTAGTTTTAATTTTTACCAAAAAGACGAAGTTGGTTGGGAGTATAAATTTATGTTTTGGTATAGACTAATTCACTGCTGTTTGATGCCATATTTTTTGCTGAGATATTTCATAATCGCCTGTATTTCCTCGGTTTTCAAGGCACGATCAAAAACCAGAGCTTCAGAAATTAATCCATCCATTAGTTGAGTGTGGTCATTGGCACGGCCACCGATGACAAAATCTGCGGCGCTGACATCGAGATTGGAATAATTGCCGCCGACACCGCCGGTAAGGCCACTATTTGCAGTGAGGGAATTATCAAAAAGTGAAATATTAGTGCTGGTGGAATTATCGACTTTAACTCCCATAACATAAGATTTTCCTGCCACAGCAGTTAAGGGACGATAATCATTTTGATATCCGGCAAATCCATATTCTCCCGAAGAGCCAACATAAATTCCGGCTAATCTGCTGTTTGCGTTGGTTCCCTGAGATATCAACATGTCATTATTAGCCGTGACCGGTTTCCAAACTATAAAAATGCTGTAGCTATCATCACCGGCGGCAATGGGCACAGAAGTTGCGTTGGCAAGAAAATCATTGCCGTCAAAACTCAGAGATGGCAAGCCGCTAATGCCGTCGGCTTTGTAAGTTGGCCTATTTCCGGCGGTGCTTTGTGAAACGTTAATTTTAGCGCTTAATTGCGGATTAATGTCATTCCACGCTGAAACTGTATCGCCATCTTCCGGGTTAGATCCGTTGGCGGCGCTGGTTATGCTTCCATCAAGAGTTGGTTCAACCCAGAAAACCAAATCTTTTATCGAATTAATATCAGAACTTTTGGTTAAATTTTGTGCGGCGTTAATTCTTATTGCCTTCACCAAGCGGGAAGATTGTGTGATGCCGGCCACCAAAATTCCGATGATTAAAATTACGATTGAGAGTTCGATCAGCGAAAAGGCAGAAAAATTCTTTTTCATAATTTAAATTTTTTGATAACCACAAATCCTGATTCCATAGCCATCAAGGCCGATGACGGATTTTTTGGAATTGGTCAGTAAAGTCATATCGCTAATTCCCAAATCGACCAAAATCTGGGCGCCGGTGCCGTAATTGCGTAATTGTTTTTCTGAAATTTCCATGTCGTTAAAAATTTTTTCACATGGCTGTCTGATCACAACCACGACGCCATCGCCGTTTTTAGCAATTTTTTTCATCGCTTTTGCAAGTGAGCCGGTGCGCGGATTTTGTGCATCGTCAAGGCAATCATTTAAAATGTTGAGGTGATGCATTCTAACCAGAGTTGGCGTGGTTTTATCCAATTTGCCTTTTACCAATGCGATATGTTCGACATTGTCAGTTTTGCTGCGATAAATTTTTGCCTGAAATTCTCCGGCTGATTTGCTGATGAATTTTTTTTGTGCGACGAGCTCGATAAGTTTTTCATTTTTACGGCGATATTCGATGAGATCGGAAATCGAGGCGATTTTCATGCGATGCTTTTTGGCGAATTTGATAAGATCTGGCAGACGCGCCATCGAGCCGTCATCATTCATGATTTCGCAGATAACGCCGGAATGGTTGAGTCCGGCAAGTTTTGCGATATCAACTGCCGCTTCGGTGTGTCCGGCGCGAACCAGAACACCGCCATTTTGTGCCTGCAACGGAAAAATATGCCCGGGGCTGACAAGCGCTTCCTTGCCTTTTTTGGGGTTGATGGCATCGCGAATTGTTTTAGCGCGATCTTGCGCAGAGATTCCGGTTGAGATTCCTTCGCGCGCTTCGATTGAAATGGTAAAGGCGGTTTTATGTCGCGATTCATTGTTAAGCGCCATCAAGGGCAAATTGAGCTGTTCAACTCTTTCTTCCGTAAGTGCCAGGCAAATCAAACCGCGACCATTTTTAGCCATGAAATTGATTTTTTGTGAATCGCAAAGTTCAGCCGGAATAACCAAATCGCCTTCATTTTCGCGGTTTTCATCATCAACCAAAATGAACATTTTACCTTGCTTGGCGTAAGATATGATTTCAGGAATTGTTGCTGGCATACAGGCTCTAAACGATTGTTCTTAAAATTTTGTGTCCAGAATAATTAGATCCTGAAACAAGTTCAGGATGACAATCTGGGGAAGATGGTTTCAAAACATGTCATCCTGAACTTGTTTCAGGATCTGTTTTTAGAGACACAATATTTTTGATAACAACCGAATTTTTTTTGCAAATTCTTTTTGTAGGGCTTGTCCTGAAAATTCATCAACCGATAAAATCATGGATGATGAGTTGGTAAGAAAAATTTCATCGGCATTTTTCAGTGCTGAAATTTTTGCCTGTACTTTTTTGACTTTAAATTTTTGCAGAATTCTTTCTCTCACGCATCCATGCACAATTCCACAGTTTTCATGCGGTGTGTAAACCACATTATTTTTTATCCAGAAAATATTGGCAGATGAAGTTTCTGCGATAAATCCTTTATCTGAAAGCATTACACAATCGAAGCAATTTTGTTCTTGCGCTTCAATTTTTGCCAGAATGTAGGGCAGGGCGTTCATTGATTTGAAAGGGATTTTTGTCGAGGTGATTTTTGAAATTCCAAGCCTGATTTTTTTTGGCAATTTCCGTTCTGCCAAAGTTTCGATGATGATTAATGGTTTCGACTTATAGGTTGGCAAATAGCCTTTTGAGCCAATACCACGGCTGATTGAAATCCGCAAAATTCCGTTTCGAACCGCATTTTTTTTGATGAGATGATAGGATTTTTTTTCGAGATCAGAAATTTCTGCCAAAAGTTTTAACCATTTTAAAGCCTTGATAATTCTTTTTTGGTGCAGTGCAAAATCAAAAATTTTTCCATCGCTAATTTTTAAAGTTTCAAAAATCCCGTCGCCAAAAAGAAAACCGCGTTCATGAATCGAAATTGTCGCTTGTTTTTCAGTGATGAGACGGTGATTTTTAAAAATAAATTTTGGCATATGAGGCTGATCCTGAAATGGATATTTTTTGTTACGATCTGGCTTGCCATTTTTGGTATCATGGCCTTGTTTTACTACTTTCAAGGCTTGCCGAGCTTAAGCGATTTGGAAAAGCAAACTGACAAGCAGATTGTGCAAATCAACTATGCAAACGGCAATCGCATCGTCAATCGCGGCGAGTTTTATGGCGGTGATGTTAAATATTACGAACTGCCATCGCATTTGATTAATGCGGTTGTTGCAACTGAAGATCGCCGCTTTTTTTCGCATCACGGCATTGATATTTTTGGCATTATTCGCGCCTATCATGCCAACAAAAAGGCCGGTCATATTGTGCAGGGCGGAAGCACGATCACGCAGCAATTAGCCAAACTTCTTTTCCTGAAACCGGAAAAAACTTTCAAAAGAAAAATCCAGGAAATTTTACTCGCCCTTCAGCTTGAGCGGCATTTTACCAAAGAACAGATTTTAACCCTTTATCTCAACCGCGCCTATTTTGGATCAGGAAATTACGGTGTTGTTGATGCCGCAAAACATTATTTTGGCAAAAAGGTTTCAGAGCTGAAGCTCAATGAGTCGGCATTGCTCGCCGGTCTTTTGAAAGCGCCGTCGAAATTTTCGCCAAAAAATAATCGCAAACTTGCCGAAAGCAGAAGTAATGTGGTTTTAAAGGCGATGATTGCAGAAGGATTTCTCGATGAAAAAAATCTATCTGAACTTGATGTTGATTTGAATTACAAAATCGATCGCGCGCAGAGATTTTATTTTGCCGATTTTGTTTATGAGCAATTTCCCGAATTTCTGGGTAGAGAAAAAGAAAGCATAATTAAAATCGAAACCACTTTAGATGAAAAAATTCAGGAAATTCTCGAAGATGTTTTGGATGAATTTGCTTCGCAAAATTCCAAAAAACTCGGCAAGTCGCAAATTGCGGTTTTGTTGATGAAAAAAGATGGTGCAGTGCTTGCGATGTCTGGCGGCAATGATTATCAGCAAAGCCAGCTTAACCGCGCTGTTTATGCTAAAAGACAGGCGGGATCGGCGTTTAAAACTTTTGTTTATTTGGCTGCTTTTGAAAAAAATTTTAAGCCGGATGACATCTTTGAAGACAAGAAAATCAACGTCGGAACCTGGCTGCCGGAAAATTTTGAAAATCGCTATTCGGGTGAAGTGACATTGCAACAGGCTTTTGCCAATTCGTTAAATTCAGTTGCGGTGCAATTGGCTAAAGATGTTGGCGGTAGCGTCATCGCATCGATTGCGCGCAAATGCGGCATTATTTCCAAAATTGACAAAAATGATCCAACCATTGCGCTTGGCACAACGGAAGTAAGTTTGCTTGAGCTGACTTCCGCCTATGCGACAATTGCAAATAACGGCATTCCGGTCATTCCTTACACAATTGCCAAGATTGAAAATGGCGAAGGCAATGCGCTTTATAGCCGTATCTCGTCCGGTTTTGATCCGGTAATTTCAGAAATGTCGCAAGCAAATATTAAAAAACTTCTGCGCGAAACTGTAGCAAATGGCACCGGAAAAAATGCTAATATTGCCGAAAATATTTATGGCAAAACCGGCACTAGTCAAAACTTCCGCGATGCTTGGTTTGTAGGATTTAACGATGATTATGTGATCGGAATATGGATCGGAAATGATGACAATTCAGCAACAAATAAAATCACTGGCGGATCATTGCCGGCGATGTTGTTTGGGAAAATAAGCAAAAAAATGTTAAAGTAATAGTTGACTCGGTAGAGAAGTTTTTAAAAACCGCATAACGATTGTTCTTAAAATTTTGTGTCCAAAAAATCAGATCCTGAAACAAGTTCAGGATGACAATCTGGGGAGGATGGTTTCAAAACATGTCATCCTGAACTTGTTTCAGGATCTGATTTCAGAGACACAACATTTTTGATAACAACCCGCATAACATTCAGTAGAGAAGTTTTTAAAAACCGCATAACATTGTCGTAAAAATGTCGTAAAAATCAAATTCTTATCAAATGTCAAAAACGATAAAAACAAAACGCAGGCGTTCTGATGCCTCTATCGAAGAAGGAGAAGTTAAGCCTGAAAAAAGATTAGAGCGCACTACTACCACACCGCCACGCGCTTTTCCGTCTTCTTCTTATGATTCTCCCGTGAGATCAGGTCGATATAGCCCATCAACTGTTCGCAGAGAAAGAACTCCTCATTCAGAAAAAAGGGTAAGGGAATGGCGCGATTTATTGGATGGAAATTTCGTTCTGGGAGAAAATCACGAAGACATTTCTCCAAAAAAATTTCTCATTCAGAATATGCGTTTGTTAAAAGATAGAGGTTATGATATTTTATTTATGGAGCATTTGACGCAAGCTGAGCACCAACGCTTGCTTGATGCTTATTGCAATGCAGATGAGATGCAAAAAGAGCTCGAGCTTTACCTTAATGATCTCAATGAAGGGCACATGAATGAAGATTTTCGTGAATCAACTTATCGTGAACAGAAGGGAGAGTTTAATTTTCGCACAATTGTGGAAGGGGCAAAAGCTGCTGGAATAAAGGTTGTGGCTTTGGAGGTGGATATAAAATCTTATCGTTTTCGTCACACAGGCAATCAAGAAAGAATGATTCATTTTAACAGCCAGGTTTGCGATGTTGTTTTCAGCGAGGAAGAAAGGTTTTTAGAGATTCATGGCAGAAAACCAAAATGGCTCGCTTTAGTTGGCAATACTCATCTCAATACTTATTGCGATATTCCGGGAATTTGCGAAATTATTGAAGGCGTTCAGGACATTTCAATTATTGATGCGGAAGGACAAGCAGAGCTATTCCGCTCTACTCCACACAAAGAAGAATTTGCATTTGGTGAGAATAAATTTCTCGCTTCCAATGTCTTATGTTGCCTGCCTTCAAGTGATATGACATACAATCCGGATTTAACCGATTATGTGGCAAAGCATCTGACATTCGATGAAGAGTCTGCCGCGTCAGCAGGATCTGTCGATGTAACCGATGCTGCAGTTGTTGAGAGCGGAACTTTACTTCTTCCAAGAAGATCTCCCGCTGTTGCCGTAGCCGAAGATGTCGGAATTGGTTCTGCTGATAGGGGGAAATCAAGATGAGCCGCCAAGATTTTAGTTCTTTAACTGATACGGATTTAGGACGAGTTCTAAGAGCTTCTGACTCGGTAGAGTTTGTTTTATCAGCTTATTTTGATGGCTACACAATTCCTGTTATTGAAAAAACAATTAGAGATTTTGGCGATGATCATCTGCGCGAAGTAGTGTCATATGTCTACATGGCTACCAATTCCACGGAGGAAAAAAGTGAAAAATATCTCAGTGATTTTTATAGCTCTTATGGCGTAGAAGCTGATTTAACTCGTAATGTTTTTCGAGTTTTTTCCAAACGCGCTAGAGGGGAGGTTGTTGATGCGGATCCTTTGTGGGCGAATGTGCGCAGGATTTCTGATCTACCGGATGAGTTATTAAAAAAACAAATCGGCTGTTATTTCAAAGAAAAAACCAACAATTATTTGTGCGAAAGATTCCCGGAAATTTTTGCTGAAATTACTCGGGGAGAAATTGCCAATGATGAACATCCATCCGCATCGGTAGAAAGTGCCGCCGCGGCTCCACTCTCCGAATCATCTTCAAAGGAAAGAATGTGGTGACTAGAATTCACGTTTGTAGGAGCGAATTCTGGTGGGTCTGGGTGGACTTGAACCACCGACCTCGCACTTATCAGGCGCGCACTCTAACCAACTGAGCTACAAACCCCACTTAAGAAATCAGATTTAAAACGTTGTGGTGAAAGGAGGCGCGGCAATTTATGAATCGGCCTGTAAATGTCAATTTGCGAATTGCTCACAAATTATTCTTTCTTCCAGCGAGTGATTGGGATCGAAAAGAATTTTGAAGGAAATGGTTTTATCTTCGTAAACTACAACTTCCCTAACATTGCGAATCTCGCGCGAATCAGCGGTTGCGCTCACTTTGCGTAACTTGTGTTCCAAAATTTCAAATTTGATTTTGCTGTTGGCGGGGAGTAGGGCGCCGTGCCAGTTGCGTGGGCGAAATGGGCTGATTGGGGTTAGAGCTAGAATTTCCGCGCCAAGCGGGATTATTGGGCCGCCGGCGGAAAAATTGTAAGCAGTGCTTCCGGCTGAGGTTGCAACCAAAGCTCCATCGGCAGTGAGACAGGCGATACGTTCCTGTCCATTGATTTCAATTTTGATTTTTGCTGCCTGGCTGGTTTGACGCAGAAGCGAAACTTCGTTGATGGCGATATGGCTGTGCTGTTTTCCATCTTCATCAAGTGCATTCATACGCAAAGGGTGAAGCGTTGAAATCTGTGCTTTGGCAAGATTTTCAAGAAAATTTTCCTCGTGAAATGAATTCATCAAAAATCCGACAGTGCCGCAATTGATGCCGTAGATTGGCAACGGATTTTTTTCAAAGTCATGCAGCAAATGTAACATCAAACCATCACCGCCAACGGCGATTACCAAATTAATTCCCTCAGTTTTTTTATGATTTTTAGTGAGATCGCTAAAGCCAAACTTTTTTACCAAAGCTTCTTTTTTCGCTTCCGCCTCTGCATTATTTCTGGCGGCGATGATGGCGGTTTGTTTGTTATTCATAAATCAAAACTCCGAATTTTTTCTTCACAAACTTTTCTGGCAAGATCGAGAAGCCTACGAGCTTCTGCGGCAAGAAGCTCAAGATCATCAAGAAAAATCCTAAAATGCGGATCATAGCGGCCGCCGATATAGGCATATTCAAGGAGGTTAAAACGGTTTTCTTCCCGTTTGCCGGTGATGGAAAAAATATTTTCCATTAGAGAGCAAATTTGTTTGGCGTCATTACCGAGATGTTTGAGGAAATGTCCTTGTGGGCATTTGTTTGAGAGGATTAGGAGAGTGGATTTGTAGGCGTGTTCGGCGGCTTGGTGAAGAAAAAATGCAGATTTTCTGTAGTCACAATCTTTCATCGCGTAATTGTAATGTCTCATAAAACCTTCCGCTCCAACAACAAACCACTCCTCAAAATAATCCCGCGCAATTCTCTTTTGTTCCTGCAAAGTCAAATCCCTTTTTTCCGCCAATCGGAATTTTTTTGAATCATAAAGCACAACCCCTTCATCCTTGATATCGCTGAAGAAATATTGCCCTTCGGAAAGTTTAATGTTTAGAAATTCAATATCGTAAACGCTGATTCTTGGATCGGATTTATATCCGAAATCATGACAAAGTTTGGAAATTTTGCTCCACAACAAAACGTCTTCCACCGTTTCTTTCAACGCAGTTACCGCCAAAATATCATAATCGGAAATTTGTCTGAATCCCGGTTTGTTTTCATCAATTTGATCAAATTCAACATAATCGCCACGGGCGTAAGAACCATAAAGGATGATCATTTCAACATCATCACAATTGGTGCGGATGGTTGAGATGATTTTTTGCAGTTCGTTTTGTTTTTCTTGGGGGAGGTGTGGGAGGGTGGATTTCATTAATTGGTTAGCCCATCAATAAACAGCGCAACTTCATGCATTGAGTTTGGTAGATTGCCATTTAGCACTTTTGTTTCTGCAACCAAATCTCTACCAATTTTAAGGTTGGAAATTTCGATGAGAGCCGCATGTGGCTTGCCTTCTTTGTCGTAATAGGAAATCGCAACGCTTGGTTGTGATTTTATAAAAGGAACTTTGAGTAGAGAATTATCCTGCTGTTTTTTGTCCCAAAGTGCCATAAAGTTTTTGCGTGAAATGTGGCCGGAAATGCGATATGGTTTGTCGGAAAAGTAGATCAGATGTTTTTCGACATTTTTGATGCGAAAGATTTTGCCATCGAAAGTGGCGCTTTTGCCGGTTTGCACAAACAAAACTCTCGGTTCCTTTTTGATCAGAGAGCAATTTGCAAGCAGTGAGATGATAACCAAAGCAACAATTTTTTTCATAAAACCTCGTCAATTTTTTTGCCGGTAATTTTTTGATTTAAAGCCGAATTTACTTTGCGCAAGATTAAACTTTCCGAAGCATGTGCCAATTCCTTTTGTGCTGTCAAAATGGCTTCCCGTGAGCTTTTCTCAGCAATAAGTTTTTTTAATTTTTCCAGTTTTTTGCCGATAGATTTTTTTTCTTCTGTTGCGAGATTTTCGAGATCTTTTTCGATGATCGCAATGTCATGATTTGCCTCAGTAATTGCCTCAATCACAAGTCTGTTTTCAATATCACTTTGCGAATTTTTTAGTGAATCAAGTAGCATTTTTTTGATCTCGTTTTTGTCGAGTGAGTATGTTGGGCGCACCTCAATTTCCTGTTTGATTCCGCTGATTTTTTCCTGTGCTGAAACCGTCAAAAGTCCATCGGCATCAAGTTTGAATGTCACTTGCACCCTTGCCATTCCGGCTTTCATCGCCGGTATGCCTTTAATTTCAAATTCGGCGAGCGAGCGGCAATCAAAAGCAAGTTCGCGTTCGCCTTGCACGATGTGAAATTTCATGCCGGTTTGATTATCGGCGTAAGTTGTGAATTCTTTGGTTTTGGCGAGTGGAATTGTTGAATTGCGCGGGATGATTTTATCAACGATGCCGCCCATCATCTCAACGCCGAGCGAAAGCGCCGCGACATCAAGCAGAAGATTTTTACCATGTCCGGAAAGATTATAAGCCTGCCAAGCCGCGCCAATTGCGACGACACGATCTGGATCAAGATTGGTTAAAACCTTTTTCTCGCCAAAAATTTCTGCAAGTTTTTTTCTAACAAGTGGAATTCGCGTTGAACCGCCAACCAGTATCACACCTTGGATTTCCTCGGCTGAAAGCTCCAAATCATCGAGAAGATTTTTTGTTAAGATGATGGTTTTTTCGATTTTTTCTGCGATTAGGTTTTCAAATTTTTTTCGGTCTGGCTCCCTCTCCCCTTGCGGGAGAGGGCTGGTGTGAGGGGTAAATGACAAATCTTCCTTAATTTTTTTTGCTTCTATCAAACTCAATTGCGGAAATTTTTTCACAATTGCCGCATCAAAATCATCGCCGCCCAAATGATTATCGCCTGAAACACCAAGTACTTTAAAAACACCTTTTTGCATTTTTAAAATCGAAACATCGAAAGTTCCGCCACCCAAATCATAGACGCAATAAATGCCGGCGGAAGAATTATCCAAACCATAGGCAAGTGCTGCAGCTGTGGGTTCATTAACTAATCTTACAACTTCCAGATCGGCCAAATTAGCTGCCAATTTCGTGGCATTTTTTGCTGCTTCATCAAAATAGGCGGGAACGGTGATGACAGCTTTACGAATTTGTGAATTTAAATTTTGTTCTGCGATTTTTTTCAATTTTTTGAGAATTTCTGCCGATACTTCTTCTGGCCTGATTTTACGCGTTCCAACCTCAATGCGTAAATTTTTATCTTTGCCCATCAGGCGTTTGATGGAGGAAATCGTGCTTCGTGCAGCCTGTGCTGAACTTGTTTCAGTATGCTTTGTGCTTCGATTTACAACATTTCCTTCTGTATCGTAATAAACCACGGATGGCACTATGTCGTAGCCATTTTCATCGGCTAAAGTTTTAGCCTTTCCATCTTCAACAATGGCAACGAGTGAATTGGTTGTGCCAAAATCAATGCCGATGATTATATCGTTTGAACCTTGATTTTGCTCGTTTTGTCCCGGTTCTTGGATTTGTAATAATGCCATATGTGTCACCCCGCACTTGTTGCGGGGTCCACTAGTTTCAGTTTACGGATTTTTAAATCTTCCAACGATTTTTTGAAATATTTTGCTTTGGTCAAAAATTGTGCTGAAGCGTTGATATCAGCTTCTTGCATTGCCTCCATAATTAATTTTTTGAAATCGGAATTTAATTTTTTTCTTAAATCGTCAATTTCGTTTTTGCTGATTTCTGAAATTTTTTCCTGTAATTCTAATTGTTCTTCCAATGTTGAAATATCTACTCTCACAGCTTTTTCATCATGCAAAATATCAATTCCTTTCAACTGTAAAAGATGACAGGCGCGCAGAAAATCATCGGATAAAATTTTGTAAGCTTCGTTAATCTCGATGGATTTTGAAATGTCATCAAAGCTTGATTTATCTGGATGGAAACGCTGCTGAAATTCGAGATATTTTTTTTCCAGCTTGGATTGATCAATAACAAAACTTTGCGGCAGAGAAAAAATTTCGAAAAAATTTTTCATAATTTGAATGACTCTCCGCAACCGCAGCGGCCTTTTTCGTTTGGGTTGATGAAGTCAAAGCCTGAGGTGAGCTCATCGGTTTTGTAAACCATTTCGCTGCCGATCAAAAACATCGAAACTTTTGGATCGATGAAAATTTTTATTCCGTCTTTGATGATCATATCATCGAATTTTGAGATGTTTTTTTCTCCCAAAGCATATTCGATAACATAGCTCATGCCAGAACAGCCGCGGCTTCTCATGCTGATTCTAATGCCTTCGCACAGTTCTTTTCGCGCAGCAAGAAGCTCTTTGATGTGAAAGAGAGCGTCTTCATTAATCGTGAGATAATCGACGATTGGATTATTCTGCATTTTTACGTTTTTTGTAATCTTCAATCGCCGCTTTAATTGCCTCTTCCGCAAGCACCGAACAATGAATTTTCACCGGCGGCAGCGAAAGTTCTTCAGCGATTTGTTTGTTGGTAACCTTTTTGGCCTCATCGATTTTTTGTCCTTTGATCCATTCAGTGGCAAGTGATGAGGAGGCGATAGCTGAACCACAATTGTGACTCATGACTCTTTGTACAAAGAAGATATTTGCGCCTTCTTCTAGCGTGAGGTCGTAGACAAAAACATTATCTTCTTTTCTTTCTAATCCGCGCAAATCGCGTCTATCGGTAATGTTGTGAATTGATCTTAACTCGATGCCATTATGAATGAAGCGTTGAACATCCGTAAGGCAATGCGTGGCTTCGCCAGATTCGATAAACATTACATCATAACCTTTTTCTGCAAATTGCTGCTTACGCTCAATCATCCAATTTTGGGTTTTGCGGTTCATCATGAAGTTAGGCATGTTTGAATCATAAACCTCGATCACTTTGCGCTGTTTATTCACTTTGAAATCAGGATTTAATTTTGCCCCATTTTGGCAATTAACCCAGAATGAGCCATTGCCGACATATCTGGCATCAATCTGGTTTGTGTCGAAGAGTTCAATAAAAATCTGTTCCAATTTTGTTGGTCTTTTTTGCGATGCGCCATTCATTCCGATTTGCCAATTCTTCACATATTCCGGACTTGACCAATTTTGTTTTGAAGCTTGTGAGATCTTGGCTTTAAAGGCGTCGTTATGTTGATAACCTTTTTGATTTTGTGGCAATCTAGAGCCTGTTTTCAAACCCACCACATTTCGCTTTTGCCCAAATTTTGGCTCGTTTTTTGGCAAAATTTTTTGCAGTATGCCGGATACAGCGGCAAAATTTTGCCAAAAAGTCGCACAAAATTTGGGCAAAATCGAAACGCGCTGGGTTTGAAAACAGGCTCTAGCGTGAATATTTTGTGTTGTGTTGGTGTTGCGAACTGTTGCTGCAGCAATCTGACGCATCCATTCCTGCTTACCAACATTGTTAAGACTTTTGAACTCGTTCTTCGTAGCGCAAAGCAATTCCATGTTCGCTGTTAAATCCTTGGCTTCAATTGGACGATTATCTGCCAACCACCAAACATGATCGTCAGTGCAGGTGATTGTTTTACGTAAACCGAAATCAAGTTTGAGTAGTCTGCTGTAGTGAGTGGCAGATTTAATATTGCTCTTCACCAGATTTTTAACAATTGCCACTCCATTCCATGCCCACACTTCATCGCCAGCACATAGTTTTGAGATAGCGACATATCCTTTCGGAGTTGCGATAAGATTATTGCTCGGAAGGCAACCAAAGGTTTTGAAGCACGCATCTTCGATTATGCCATCATCGGAAACCTTGATCTGCAATTTCATAACATCGCCGCAAGCCGGCGCGCCAACGAGGCCGGTTCCGACATTTTTTTCCTCCTTGGCGAATGAGCCAACATTTTTTGGGTTTTCGTAATGGTTTAAAACTTTTTGTGAATATGCCATATCAGCCTCCTAATTTGGTTTTCTTAACTTTATTTTTGCCGAGTTTTTTGTTTTCTGAAGTTAATTTTCTTTCAATTTTTTTGAGATCTGTTTCAGCCGGCAATTTTTCTGGATAGATGCCGGTTCTGATCAGGGTTTGCCTGACTTCCTTGTTATTTTTGATATGTTCGTTGCTGATCTTGGTTTCACCAAACATACCCTCTTTTTTGGTGTTAAAATTTGTAATTTCAGCGGCGAAATCTTTTGCCTTGATGGTAATGGTTGGAAGAAAATCAGCTAATGCTCTTGAGCTTGTAATTCCAAGTCTGTCTTTCATTTCAGAAGTATTAAAACCGCCAAAAAGCGCTGTATCACCCTTGGCTCTGATCCTTGCAAAACCTTGATCATCAACGCCTCGTTGATAAAGGTTTCCTGATAGTTCTTTTTCGGTTTTGGTTAATTTCTTTCGTGCTGTTAATCTTTCCTGCAAGGCCAGTCTTTCTTCTAACAATTCCTGCTTTCTGGTTTGGATGGCGAAGTAGGTTTGAGCAAAGGCGATTTCATCTTTTTTTGGATCGCCATTTTGGGCAATGAGATAGCAGGCATAACGGCTCATCATAATGTCATCTACGCTACGTTCAGTATTTAAGCCTATCGCGACCATTTTGTTGACCTCAACGAAATGGTCTGATACCTCATATTTAGAGGCTTCGCAAGCTAGCTTCGCTTTTCCGACTACCGCCAGAAAATTTCTCCAATCTTCATAACCAAGTGTTTTTTGCAGATCACGAGCATACCAAAATTCAGTCTCCCCATCGCTTTCCTGTCTGATTTTATCAAACAATTCGGTAAATTTTTTGATGTCTTCTTTTTTCATAAAGTTTGTTGTTGGTTATTAATGCGATTTCCAATTGATTGATTTGATGTCGATGCCGTCCTGCATCATCTCCCAGAGCGGGCTGAGCTCGCGCAGTTTGTTAACTTTTTCGCCGATTAATTTGATGGCGTAATCGATTTCTTCTTCTGTGGTGAAGCGTCCCAAGCCGAAACGAATTGAGGTGTGAGCGAGTTCGTCTTCAACTCCAAGTGAGTGTAAAACGTAAGATGGTTCAAGGCTTGAGGAAGTGCAGGCCGAGCCGCTTGAAACCGCTAAATCCTTGATTGCCATGATCATCGATTCGCCTTCAATTCCGGCGAAAGAAAAATTTAAATTGCCGGGAATTCTTTTTTCATAATCGCCATTGAGATAGACATGTGTAAGCTTCATTACTGCTTGGTAAAATTTGTTTGAAAGTTTTTTGATGTGTTCGTGATCTTTTTGCATTTCGTTTTTGGCGATTTCTGCTGCAACGCCAAATCCAACAACAAGAGGTGTTGGAACTGTGCCGGATCTAATGCCGCGTTCTTGTCCGCCGCCGGAAAAAACCGGTTTGATTCTGACGCGCGGTTTTCTTCTCACATAAATTGCGCCAATGCCTTTAGGGCCATAGATTTTGTGGCCGGAAATGCTCATCAAATCGATATTCATCGCTTCAACATCAAGCGGAATTTTGCCAAAAGCTTGAGCGCAATCGCTGTGAAAAAATACGCCTTTTTTGCGGCAAATTTTGCCGATTTCAGCAAGCGGCTGAATTACGCCGATCTCGTTATTGACGCCCATCGCCGAGACCAAACAGGTTTTGTCGGTGATTGCCATTTCAAGCTGGTTTAAATCGATCAGTCCGTTTTTTTGCACCGGTAGGAAAGTGGTGGTGAAAGTTTCGTGCTTCGTGCTTCGTGCTTCGTGCCTCGTTGAGTCACCGATGCACGATGCACGATGCACGATGCACGATTCCTGTTCCAAATCGCGCGCCGAGTTAATTACGCATTTATGCTCGGTTGCAACAGTGATGATGTGATTTTTTCCTGAAGCGCCGTAGAAGCGTGCTACGCCTTTGATGGCGATGTTGTTTGATTCGGTAGCGCCGGAGGTGAAGAAAATTTCTTTCTCATCGGCATTGATGAGGTTGGCCACTTTTTTGCGTGCGATTTCAACCAGCTCTTCCGCTTTCCAGCCAAAGCTATGCGTGCGTGAATGCGGATTGCCAAAATGGTTTTTCATGCAATCAACCATCGCTTCAATCACGCGCGGATCCATGGGGGTAGTGGCTTGGTAGTCGAGATAGATTGGGAGTTTTAGAGTCATACTTTGTTCGTGCTTCGTGCTTCGTGCTTCGTGCTTCGTAGTTTAAAATTACCGAAGCACGATGCACGGTGCACGAGGCACGACCTATTTTGTTTTTTGATAAAATTCACTCCACACCGCAATGAACTTTTTGATTTCATCGCGCGAGGTTTCCGGGCTCATGCTAACGCGCACTGCGCTTTTGGAAAATTCTGGTTCGATGCCCATGGCTTTTAGAATTCTGGATTCGGTTGAAGTGCCGGAAGAACAGGCTGGTCCGGCGCTGACACAGATTTTGTTGAGATCAAAATTCATCAGTTGAGTTTTGGCTTCGCGGTTTTTGGTGGCGATGTAGCTGGTGTTTGGAAGTCTTGGCGCCTCGGTTGCAAAAATTTTTACATCAGTGCCGCCGATTTTTGTAATTTCAGCTTCGAGTTCATCGCGCAATTTTTTGATATTTTCGTAAAGTGGAATTTTGCCAGTTGCCATTTTGCATGCTTCACCGAAGCCGGCTATTCCTGCGACGTTCGTGGTTCCGGCGCGTTTGGATTTTTCCTGTTTGCCGCCATAGATCAAAGGTTTGATATCAAGGCCTTTGCGCATCAAAAGCGCGCCAACACCTTGCGGACCGCGAAGTTTATGTGATGAAACTGAAGCGAAATCGGCGTTAATTTTTTCGAGATCAACCGGAATTTTTCCAACCGCCTGCACTACATCGCAGTGAAATAATCCGCCATTTTGATGAACCAGTTTGGCGATTTGCTCAACTTGTTGAATTGCGCCAGTTTCGTTGTTGGCAAGCATTACGGAGACCAGAAAATTTCCTTCCTGCGGTAATTTTTTTTCCAAATCAGAAAGATCAATCAGGCCATTTTCAAGCGCGCCAATCTCGATAATTTTTTTATCCGCAGGGCGACATTCATAAACTGAAGAATGTTCAATTCCGGAAAAAATTATGGTTTTAACATCAAGTCCGAACATAACGTTGTTGGTTGCTTCAGTGGATGAGCTGGTAAAAATCACTTCGTAATTTTCGGCATTGAGCAGCTTTTTTAACTCCGTGCGCGCTTCTTCGACAAACCTGGTAGCAAGCCTTCCCAACTGATGACTTGATGAATTGTTAAGCGGAAATTGATAAGCCTCGTTCATTTTAGCCAGAACTTCCGAAGCCGGAGAGGTTGTTGCGTTGTAATCAAGAAAAATCACGTCGTTCATAATCAATCTTAGTATTTGAAGTTGATTGTTGGTAAAGAAGTCGACGCGTATGCGCGACCTCCCCCTACTTCCCTATTTAGGGAAGAAGGGGGATGGGGGGTTTGAAGGGTGCATAAAGAAATTGAATTGAGATATTCGTAAATTTTTTGTTCAAGACCGTGCCAGAGATGATGTGTTTTGCACTTGGTTTTGCCGTTGTTCATACAGCTTCTTTTCTCAGAAGTGCAACGAGTCATTTTGATGGGTTCGCCGATGGCTTTGATGATTTGAGCGATGGTGATGTTTTGATTTTGTAAAACATAACCTCCGCCTGGGCCTTTAATTGATTGCACGATTCCTGATTTTTTCAAATGCGCAAAAATTTGTTCAAGATAAGAAAGCGAAATTTTTTGCCGTTTTGAAATGGTGGAAAGCGAAACTGGCTGTTTGTTTTTATCTTCAGCAATTTCAATCACCGCCATTACGGCATAGCGTGCTTTGGTTGTAAGGATCATAATTCCTGACTAAATTAGTCAGGTATTTCTAAATTCCGCTTTCTTCCGTTTCAAGCAAAAAAATTTGCCAAATAAAAAGCACTTCATATCTTGCCCGCCTCTTTTGAAATTCAGAAATTATCGTCTAGATATTTCGCAGTTTATTAATTTCTAACCGAAGCCCAGCAGCTCCTGCTATCAAAGGCTTTATAACTTCCTCAAATGACTTCCAAACAAACTTCCGAGCACGAAGCTCTTTCTTTTGCATCCGAAAATTTTGCTAAACTTTTTGAAGAATATGAAAAGGACAGCCAACAGCTTGTTGAGGGAACTGTCGTCAAAGGCGTGATTGTTGGAATTTTTGATAAGGGTGTTGCCATTGATATTGGAGGCAAGTCGGTTGGTTTTATTGATATTGCTGAATTCAGACGTGATGGCGAAATCAAGGAAGGCGATGTTACCGATGTGTTTTTGGCACGCATTGAAAACAGAAAAGGCGAGCTGGTTATTAGCCGCGAGAACGCCAGACGCTACAATAGCTGGCATTATCTCAAGCATTGCTTGGAAGATAAAACCGCAGTTGATGGCAAAATTATTGGCAGGGTTAAAGGTGGATATGCTGCGGACGTTAACGGCATCACCTGCTTTTTACCGAGAAGCCAGGTTGATACAATGCTTCTTTCCGACGATAGTTTTTTGATCGGTAAAATTGAAAAATTACAGGTTTTAAAAATTGACGAGTTGCGTGGCAATGTTGTGGTTTCAAGAAGGGCGGTTTTGGAAACGCAGCGCAGCTCTGAAAGAGATAAGGTTTTGTCCGGCATTAAAGTTGGCGACAATCTCGATGGTGTGATAAAAAACATTACCGATTACGGCGCCTTCGTTGATTTTGGCAGTTTTGACGGGCTGTTGCATTTAACCGATATTTCCTGGTGTCGCATCAAACATCCATCGGAAGTGTTAAAAGTTGGCCAGGAAATCAAAGTCCAGGTGATCAAATATGATGAAACGAGCAAGCGTGTTTCTTTGGGCATGAAGCAGCTGCAACAAAATCCTTGGGAATCCATCATTTCGCGCTATCCAATTGGCGCCACTTTGAAGGGCAAAGTGACAAACATTACCAGCTATGGCGCCTTTGTTGAAATTGAGCCGGGCATTGAAGGTTTGGTTCATACTTCTGAAATGAGCTGGATGAAAAACAATGCATCGCAAAACAAAAATATTGCCGTTGGCAAGGAAGTTGAAGTAATGGTTTTGGATGTTAATGCTCAAACCCATCGCGTTTCTCTTGGCATGAAACAATGCGAGCAAAATCCATGGCAGGCTTTTTCCGAATCGAATAAGGTTGGCGATATTGTTGAAGGCGTGGTTAGAAATTTCACCGAATTTGGTCTGTTTGTTGGCTTTGACAGCGGTGTTGACGGCTTGGTTCATGCTTCCGACATTTCAGCTCAAGGTCTTACCGAAGAGGTGAAAAAGAAATTCAATGAAGGCGGTAAAATCAAAGTTCTGGTTTTAGGCAGTAATTATGAAAAAGAGCGCATTTCTCTTGGTATCAGACAGCTCGAAAACCCTGATTTTCAGGCTGAATTGAACAAGGTTTCCGAAGGTGCAATTGTCTCATGTGTTGTGATTGGCGTGAAAAAAGATTTTCTGGAAGTAGAGCTTGATTCGGGCTTGAAAGCTATCATCAAACGTCTCGATCTTTCCAAAAACAAACAGGAACAAAGAACTGAAAAATTTGAAACCGGCGATCGTCTTGAAGCAAAAGTGATGATGTTCAACAAAATCAGCGGTAAATTGCTCCTTTCGGTTAAGGATATGGAAGAAGATGAGCATGAAGCGCATTTTTATTCCGAAGCAACCAGCGGCGCAACGATTGGCAGCATAGCGGGTGATGTGCTCGAATCGCTAAAAGAAAAAGCATCATGAATTCCGATCATCTTGCCAGCCTGATTCATTTGAAAAACAAACTGCATAAATGGAAAAATATCGCGCTTTTGCTCGGTATTTTTGCTGTGTTTTTGTTGTTTAAGGTGGTTTTTGGAGTTGGCATTTCAAGCAAGGTGATCGATGGCGACTTTATCGCCAATGTCAAAATCGAAGGAATTATTTTTGAAGATGATTACCGCAGCGGAATTCTGAAAGAAATCGCTGAAGAAAAAGCCATTAAAGCTGCAATTGTCAATATCAATAGCCCCGGTGGCGGGATTGTCGGTAGTGAAATCCTGTTCAACGATCTGCGCGCTATTGCCGCAAAAAAACCGTTAGTGATTTTGATGGGTTCGGTTGCTGCATCTGGAGGCTATATGGCGGCGATTGCCTCTGATCATATTATCGCCCATAATGGCACTTTGACAGGTTCGATTGGTGTGTTGATGGAATCTCCGGAAGTCACTGATTTAGCCAGCAAAATCGGTATCAAATTCAACACCTATAAATCCTCTCCCCTCAAAGGCGCGCCATCTCCTTTTGAAAAATCAAATCCGGTTGTTGACAAGGTGGTGCAAGAATCAATCGCTGATTCATATCGTTTCTTTTCTGATCTGGTGCGTGAAAGAAGGGGTGAAAAGCTTAATAAAAAACTCGTCGGTGAGATTTTTGACGGTCGTGTTTTCACCGGAAGACAGGCTTTTGCTACCGGTTTGGTTGATCAGGTTGGCGGCAAAGATGAGGCTCTTTCCTATCTTTCCGCCAATAAAATTGACATAAAAAAACTCCCGCTTCGCGATGTTGAAATAATCAAGCCGGACAAAAAATTTCTCGACAGATTTTTAGGTTTGTTGCCGTTTTTTAATGGCGTGAAAAATAGAAATTATGGTGGAGAAATTATGGCGATTATGCCATAATGAAGCGCTGTGTCAGTAAGGCGCATAAAGTGCGTGAAACATTTTGTAATTTTTATATTTGCTATTTAAATCACCAAACCTAAAACGCGCCGCCTCTTAAAAAACTTAAGAAAGAATTCTTTAATAATCCTATCAACAAACGTTAAATTTTATGACTAACAACAACGAGATTTTCGAAAGAGTTAAAAAAATCATCATCAACCATTTGGGCGTTGAAGAGGCAAAAGTTGCAGAATCAGCAAGCTTTATTGATGATTTGGGCGCCGATAGCCTTGATCAGGTTGAATTGGTAATGGCTTTTGAAGAAGAGTTCGGAATTGAAATCCCCGATGAAGCCGCCGAAAAAATCACGACTGTCGGCAGCGCGGTTAAGTATATTTCCGAAAATATGTAAAAGACCTCAAAGTCTTTTAAAATCAAACCTCCGGCTTTAAAAAACCGGAGGTTTTTTTATGCGTATTTTATTGGGTCAGATGTGTTTGCTGCGTTAAATCCATCCAGTCTTAAGCGACATGAATCACATTCTTTGCAGGCAATTATTTCGCCATTTTTTATAACCGGATCATAGCATGAATGAGTTTGCGAATAGTCTATTCCTAACTTGATTCCGCTTTCGATGATTTCTTTTTTGCTCATTTCAATCAGCGGTGTGTGGATTTTAAATTGTCCTTTTTTCTCAATTCCGGCAGCGGTTGCAAGGTTAGCCAGCTTTTCAAAAGTTTGGATAAATTCCGGCCGGCAATCAGGATAGCCGCTATAATCAACGGCATTAACGCCGATAAAAATATCAAAAGCGCCGATCACTTCGCCATAAGCCAATGCATAAGAAAGAAAGATGGTGTTGCGGGCAGGGACGTAGGTTACCGGAATTCGCAAACTCGATATCTCGTCAGCCATGAAGTCGACGCGCATGCGCGACTTCCCCCTAAAGGGGGATAGGGTGGTTATTAAGCAAAATTTTGTGTCCGGAATATTTCGTGCTTCGTGCTTCGTGCATCGTGCTTCGGTAATTTTAATCCACGAAGCACGAAGCACGTAGCACGTAGCACGAAAAAGATACAAGATTTTGAGGACAATCGATAGGGGGTGTTTAAAAAATCTTCGCAAACTCGATATCTCGTCAGCCATGAAGTCGACGCGCATGCGCGACTTCCCCCTAAAGGGGGATAGGGGGTGTTTAAAAAATCTTCGCAAACTCGATATCTCGTCAGCCATGAAGTCGACGCGCATGCGCGACTTCCCCCCTAGAGGGGGGGTAGGGGGGTTTTTAAATATTTTCGGCACTTCAATCTCATCAGTCAAAGCTGATCCACCGAAAATTCGTAAGTCTATTTTGGCGATTTTGTGTTCTTTAACTTCAAAGTTTTTAGCGATTTTTTTGGCGGATTCGAGTTCGATTTTATGACGCTGTCCATATTCAAAACTCAAAGCATAAATTTCAAAACCAAGATTTTTTGCGATAGCTAGAACCGTTGTTGAATCAAGCCCGCCGCTTAACAGAACAATTGCTTTTTTCATTTTTAAAAAGATTTTGAGCCGTAAATCGTAACTCGTAATTCGTAAATTCAAAGGGTGGTTAGCTCAGTTGGTTAGAGCGCTACGTTGACATCGTAGAGGTCGGAAGTTCAAGTCTTCTACCACCCACCATTTTTTTAATTATATACCCATTCAAGCTGAAGATACCGAACTTTTGATTGTTCTTAAAATTTTGTGTCCAGAAAAAACAGATCCTGAAACAAGTTCAGGATGACAATCTGTGGAGGATGGTTTCAAAACATGTCATCCTGAACTTGTTTCAGGATCTGATTTTAGAGATACAACATTTTTGATAACAACCCCTCACAAAATATTACCCCTCACCCCAACCCTCTCCCACAAGGGGAGAGGGAGTTAATCCGAATTCGGCGCTACTCTCTCTCCCCTTGTGGGAGAGGGTTGGGGTGAGGGGTATTTTTTTGTGAGGGGTAAATATTTTGTGAGGGAGGCAATGTTTTTCAAAGAGTAAGGTTGGGAGCATTTTTCTTAAGCGTTATTGGGGTTATTTACAAGAATCTGTTGACGATAGAGCGGATATAGCTCATCAAGCAGACGAAGAAATTATGGAGGAAGAAATGAGACCTGAAACCGGAAGTAATGCGGTTGAAAGTTCAGCAACGGATGGGGCATCATCCGTATCTGAATCTACGCCTGCTGTAGCTGATTCAGCTGTTCCCCCTTCTGCGCAAGAAGTTTCAGGCGATCGGTTTCAGCGGCTCAGAGATGCTATTGGTAGTGTAGCACAAAAAGTGGGTGAGTGGACACATCGACGAGGGGATAGTGCAAAACCTGCTGCTGTAGAAGAGGATGGGGTCACGCAATCAGAATTAACAGGATTAAAAGGTGCGCTCACAGGAATATTATCAGGCCTTACAATAGCTAGAGCAGGAATCGTTGAAGCATTTGAAGCTGCAAGATCAAAAATCCAATCTCGTACAACTTCTGAATTGCCTAATGAGGAAGTTACGGAAACCGAAGCTCAAGAAGAATCAGGGCAATCGGTTTCCGATAGAGATTCAAAAAGAATGTCAGGATTAGCGCCACACTTTAGTGCCGCAAAGGGAATGGTAGAAAAATTTGGAGAAAGAAAGTCTGAAAGCAATGAGCCCGTTGTCGCAAATGCATCAGTAGAATCTGAAGCAGAAATATCGGAATCATCACCTTCTGCTGAAGCTTCGACAAGTAGATTCGATTCTGCAATTACAGCTATGAGAGATGGTTTATCGCAAGCAAAAGAAGGCGCAGGAAGAGCGTTTAAAGACGCAAAAACAAAAGGCGGCCTGGCAGGAGGAATGCTATCAGAAGCAGTAGGACACACATTAAGCGCATTTAAAATAGAATTAGTAAAAGTAGAAAAGAGCTTAGAAAAAGAATTAGAGAGCTTAAAAAGCCGGATTGTTAGAAGACCACATATAACAAGCGCAATTGGAAATGTAACAGAAGGAGGGATTAAAGGGGTTGAGGATGTAATAGTGCTCGATGAAGATCAAAAAAGTGTAAGAGATAAATTTGAAGCAATATCAGCGGCAATTGGTGAAGATGGTAAAGTAGAGGAAAAAGAAATAAGGGAAAAAATAAAAGAGGCAAAGACACCTGAACGCACCACATTACAAATTTTTGCCAGTGCGGTTGAAGCAGTTTTAGATTCCGACGTAAAGGATGAGGATAAAAAGAGCGAAGCGCTCCAAAATCTGCGCACCAATTTTAAATTTTTGGGGGACGAGACTGTTATTGCGGATAAGGCGGATAAGAAGAAGGCATTGGAAAAAGTTTTTGAAGCGACGGCGCTCTTTATGGTATCACAAGACGTTGCAGAACCACTAAAGCAAGCTGTGGAGGAAGCTGTTAGAGAACCATTTCAAGCCGTCTTATCTCAAGCCGCCTTATCTTCACGGTCGGAAGTTCAACATACTTCTTCCCCAGCTGCTGTAGAAGGGTCAGAACCAGAAGTTGAATCTGCAAAAAAATCAAGAGTATCTCAAACACCTCATAACCAAAATGATAACGATATCGTAGCAAAACAGACTTTAATGGTAGGCGCAAAAGGCGCCTCCGCTATCATCATGGCTTTAACAATTCCTGGAATTGGCTGGGCGGTTGCTCTCGGTTTTCTTTATGCCACGCGCAATGTTGGAGATAGAACACTAGAACCACCGGAAGGGAAGATTCCTCCTGAATTAGAAGAGGCCATGGGATATGCCAATGAATGGAAAAAATACATGCCAGAAAAAACTCCGGCAATGGCAGTTGGCGATGCTGAAAGAAGCGCAGTGCCAACAACACATGCTGGAATGGCGGCGGCAAGTGCAGCTAGTGGAATGGCAACTGAAGTTAGTACGCTTGCCGCTGCTGCGGAAGCTGCGCAGGAGACGGTACGTCGTGGTGTTGCTGATATTTCTGCCGCGCCTCCATCTCCTTCCGTTGTGGCCGAACCTTCTGTTGCTACCGCGCAATCGCAAGCTACTTCTTCACAAATGCCTGATGCCGTTTCTGTTAGCGTGCCAATTCCTGCTGTTTCAGCATTGGATAGTGCTTCTGTTGATGCACCATCAGTTTCTGCTCCGGATAATCCATCTGCCGTTCAGTCAGCTGAGCCGAGTGTTGAACATTCTGCATCAGCAGCTGAAGCTTCTGTTATCGTTTCGGATGAGGCGATAGGTGAAGGTCATTCTGTTGGAGCAGCCATTTCAACAGAAGGGCAACCGGCTGCTCGAGAAGTATTATCTGGAGAATCTCAACCTGTAGTTTCTACCGCAGTGGTTGGATCTTTAGAAGGTATGAGCGAAGTTATTGGGAATTTACGAAACAAACTGAGTGTAGATGGTGAAGCTGCCGCAACTGCAGTTCTACATTCAGAAGGACATGCTGTTGGTGATGAGGGTCGTGGTTAATCCTCCAACCGCAACGCCGCCAAAAACGCACTTTGCGGGATTTCTACATTGCCAATCTCGCGCATCTTTTTCTTTCCCTTTTTTTGTTTCTCGAGAAGTTTTCTTTTGCGCGTGATATCGCCGCCATAGCATTTTGCGGTTACGTCTTTTCGCATCGCTGAAACAGTTTCTCTCGCGATAATTTTGCCGCCGATTGCAGCTTGAATTGCAATCGCAAACATTTGTCTTGGAATTAAATCTTTGAGCTTGGCGCAAATTGCTCTTCCGCGGCTTTCAGCTCTGGTTTTGTGGGTGATAAAGGAAAGCGCATCAACCGCATCGCCATTAACCATAATCGTCAATTTCACCAATTCGCTTTTTTCATAACCATCCATCTGCCAGTCAAAGCTGGCATAGCCACGTGAGCAGGATTTGAGGCGATCGTAAAAGTCGTAAACGATTTCGTTGAGTGGTAAGCGATAAACCAGTATGGCGCGATTATTTAACCCTTGGCCGACATAGCTTAAATCTTTTTGTATGCCGCGTTTTTGTGTGCAGAGATCCAAAACCGCGCCAAGATATTCATCCGGCGTCATAATCGTGGCCTTAATCCAGGGCTCTTCCATAAATTCGATTTTTACCGGATCCGGCATTTCGGCGGGTGAGTGAATTTCAAGAATTTCTTTGTCGCGTAGATGAATTTTATAAATCACCGAAGGTGCGGTGGCGATAAGATCCAGATCAAATTCGCGTTCCAATCTTTCCTGCACGATTTCCAAATGTAATAAACCAAGAAATCCGCAGCGAAAGCCATAGCCAAGGGCGGAGGAGGTTTCTGGTTCATATTCAAACGAGGCATCATTGAGATGAAGCTTGGCCAAGGCATCGCGGAATTTTTCAAAATCGGAAGCGTCAATGGGATAGATTCCGCAAAAAACTACCGGCTGATTTTGTTTAAAGCCGGGCAGGGCGGTAGAATTGTCATTATTTGCCAAAACAATGGTGTCGCCGACTTTGCAATCGGATACTTGTTTGATTTGCGCATTGATAAATCCTACTTCGCCGGCTCTCAACTCATCGCAAAAATTTTTTTTCGGAGTGAAAAATCCAACAGAATCAACTTGATAAACGGCATTTGCCGCCATCATTTTTATTTTCTGGCCTTTTTTTAAACACCCGTCAATAACCCGCGCTAGCACTATGACGCCGAGATATGGATCATACCAGCTATCAATCAAAAGCGCTTTGAAATTATCATTCTGATTTCCTTTCGGCGCCGGCAATTTTTTTACCACCGCTTCCAAAACTTCATGAATGCCGACTCCGGTTTTTGCCGAAACCAAAATTGCTTCGGAAGCGTCAATTCCGATTACTTCTTCGATCTGCTTTTTAACCGATTCAGAATCAGAAGCCGGCAAATCGATTTTATTTAAAACCGGTACGATTTCGTGATTATTGTCGATGGCCTGATAAACATTGGCGAGGGTTTGTGCCTCAACACCCTGCGTTGAATCAACCACTAAAATCGAACCTTCGCACGCAGCCAAACAGCGACTCACTTCATAAGCAAAATCAACATGCCCCGGCGTATCCATCAAATTCAGCATGTAAGTTTTGCCGTCATCTGCCTTGTATGAAAGCCGCACCGTTTGTGCTTTGATGGTGATGCCGCGCTCTTTTTCGATGTCCATCGAATCAAGAATTTGCGCCGTCATTTCACGCTCGGAAATGGCGCCGCATTCTTGAATCAAACGGTCGGAAAGCGTTGATTTACCATGGTCGATATGGGCAATGATTGCGAAATTGCGGATGTGAGAAAGATTGGTCATTTATGATTTATGATTTACAAAATTAAGATGTTTCAAATCGTAAATCATAAATCATAAATCGTAAATTTATTTATGTCTGATCACAAACTACAACCTGCCCGCGGCACAAAAGATCTATTTGGAAACGAGATCAAAATTTTTAATCACATCATCGCAACCGCCAGAAAAAAGAGCGAATTTTTTGGTTTTGAAGAGTTGCAAACGCCGATTTTTGAGTTCAGCGAAGTTTTTGAACGCAATTTGGGCGAGGCTTCAGACATTGTAGCGAAAGAGGTTTATAAATTTCAGGATCGCTCGGAAAATTTTATCACGCTTCGTCCTGAATTCACTGCCGGCGTGGTGCGCGCACTTATTTCCAATGGTGAATTAATGCAGATTTTACCGCGCAAATTTTTTTCTTACGGACCGATTTTTCGTTATGATCGTCCGCAAAAAGGTCGGCAACGCCAGTTTCATCAGATTAATTTTGAAATTTTCGGTGAAGAAAATTTTTTCTGCGATGTTGAATCAATCCTTCTTGCCTCTGCAATTCTCAAGGATTTAGGTGTTTTGGAAAAAACCACTCTCGAAATAAATTCTCTTGGCTGCGCCGAAACCAAAAAAAATTACGAATCTTCCCTGTGCGAATATTTCACCAAATTCAAAAATGATTTATCTTGCGATTCGCAAATCCGTTTAGAAAAAAATCCACTGCGCATCCTTGATTCCAAAGAGCCGCAAGATATTGAGCTTTTGAGCGATGCGCCGCAAATTTCAGCGTTTTTTTCTGCTGAAGCAAAATCGCGTTTTGATTCTGTTTTAAATCTGCTGGAAAAATTCGGCGTGAAATATCGCGTCAATCAACGTTTGGTGCGCGGTCTCGATTATTACACTTCAACTGTTTTTGAATTTGTTATGGGACATGAAGGCGCGCAAAACACGGTTCTAGCCGGTGGACGCTATGACAATCTGGTTGAAAAAATGAGCGGAAAAAATGTGCCGGCAATTGGTTTTGCCGCCGGAATTGAACGTTTGATGCTTCTTGCCAAAATTGATTTTCCCCAAACATGTCCGATTGCCGTTAATTACATTTCGGAAAATGAAAAAACTTACGCTTTTGAAATCGCGCAGAAGCTGCGCTGTGCAGGCTTTGCCACTGATTTTATTTTTGACGGCAATTTCAAAAAACAAATGAAACGCGCTTCACAAAACAATGCGCGTTTCGTTGTAATTATTGGTGGAGATGAAATAAAAAATGGTGAAGTAAGTGTGAAGGATTTTGATAATTCCAGAGAGCAAAAGGTGAAACAGGAATTGCTGATTCATTATCTTAAAGGCAAAATTTAAAACCCTCTTTGAAAAAGAGGGTGGCATCGCACGAAGTGCGATGACGGGTGATTTTTGGGAGACAAAAACTTTGAATTGGAGTTTGTCTCCCAAAAATCCTCCGGCGCTTCGCGCCACCTCCTTTTTCAAAGGAGGTTTGGTTCGAAAACCCTCTTTGAAAAAGAGGGTGGCATCGCACGAAGTGCGATGACGGGTGATTTTTGGGAGACAAACTTTGAATTGGAGTTTGTCTCCCAAAAATCCTCCGGCGCTTCGCGCCACCTCCTTTTTCAAAGGAGGTCAGGAAAACCCTCTTTGAAAAAGAGTGTGGCATCGCACGAAGTGCGATGACGGGTGATTTGAGAGAGACAAACTCTAATTCAAAGTTTGTCTCCACAAATCCTCCGGCGCTTCGCGCCACCTCCTTTTTTAAAGGAGGTTTAAGATGTTGAAAAAACTTTTCGAATTCAAAAATTTTGAAAAAAATTTCCGTTTTTTTGCGCCATTTTCTTTTGGTTGTTTCGTGGTCTTTTTGCTTTTGGCAATTCCGGCAATCATCAATTCTCCTTTCGATTATCAGCAGGGCAATGCGGTGAAAATTATGTATATTCATGTGCCGGCGGCATGGATGGCATTGCTTGTTTATACGCTGATGGCGATTTTTAATCTTTCCGGTTTCATCTGGAAAAATCCGTTTTTTTATCTGATTGCAAAATCGATTGCGCTAATTGGCTGTGCTTTCACTTTCATTACTCTTGCAACTGGCAGCCTTTGGGGCAAGCCGATTTGGGGCGTATGGTGGGTGTGGGATGCGAGGCTCACTTCAGTTCTGATTCTGCTTTTTCTCTATCTTGGCTATATGATTTTGCTCGATTCTTTTGACGATAAAGCAAAGGGCGAAAAAATTGCTGCGATTATCTCAATTGTCGGCTTTATCAATGTGCCGATAATCAAATTTTCGGTGGAATATTGGAATTCTCTGCATCAACCATCAAGCATCATGCGCGTTGGTGGAATTGCGATTCATCAAACTATGCTCACACCTTTATTGCTAATGTTTGGCGTTTATTTTTCCTATTTTGTTTTTCTCTCTCTGCTGCGCGTGCGTAGTGAAATTCTAATCAAAAAATTGCGCAAAAATGACTTACATCGTAACCGATAATTGCATCCGCTGCAAATACACCGATTGTGTCGCCGTATGTCCGGTTGATTGCTTTTATGAAGGCGAAAACATGCTGGTAATTGATCCTGATACCTGCATTGATTGCGGCGTTTGTGTTACGGAATGCCCGGCGGAAGCGATTTCTCCCGAATCGCCGGAATTGGTGAAGTGGATTGAAATCAACCGCGAATATTCCAAAAAATGGCCAAACATTACCATGAAAAAACCTCATCCAACCGATGCCAAAGAGTTTGACGGCGTAAAAAACAAGTTCGAAAAATTCTTCGATTCCAGACCAAAAAAGCAGGAAAAAAATGAATCTTGATAGCGAAAAGATTGCAGAAATTATTTTGAAGTATCATCCGCAATGTCAGGCCATTTATGTGTTTGGTTCTTTTGCCGCTGGTTGTGAAAACAAAAATTATCGATGCCGAATTAAGCGTTAAAATGAAGAAAATGACAGGCTTTAGAAACATAGCTACCAGCGAATATCAAAAGCTGGAAATTGAAGCTGTTGTGAAGGTAATTGAAAATGGTCTTGATGATCTTTTAAAGTTTTGCGTGGTGATTCTTTCGCGGCATCGCGATCTTATTTCTTAATCTCTTCTTCCAGCGCCAAAGCCACATCAAACATGGTTTGTTCATCAAGTGGTTTGGCCATGATTTGCAGGCCTAAAGGCAAACCATCATTGTCAAATCCTGCGGGAAGCGACATTGCCGGTAATCCTGCCAGATTGGCTGGAATTGAAAAAGCGTCATTGAGATAAATTTTGATTGGATCAGTGGTTTTTGCTTCATTGATTCCGAAAGCGGCATTTGGAGTTGTTGGAGTGAGAATCGCATCAACTTTTTTGAAAGCTTCGATGAAATCCTGTCTCACCAGATTGCGTACTTTTTGCGCCTTTTTGTAATAAGCGTCGTAATAGCCGGCGGAAAGCACATAGGTTCCGGTTAAAATTCTTTTTTGCACTTCAGCGCCAAAAGACTGCGCACGGGTTTTTTCATACATTTCTGCAAGCGACAGATTTTCACCTTCAGCGCGAAAACCATAACGCACGCCATCGAATCTGGCCAGATTTGACGAGCATTCGGCGGGAGCGATGACGTAGTAGATAGAAGGCGCATATTTGGTGTGCGGCAGGGAAATTTCGACAATTTCGGCGCCGCGTTTTTTAAGAATTTCTTTGCCGCGCGCCCATAAATCATCAATTTCATGCGGCATAAAATCGAGATGATATTCTTTGGCAATGCCGATTTTTTTGCCTTTGATATTTGAGTTGAGCAGCTTGTCAAATTGCGGTACCGGAAGGTTAATCGAGGTAGAATCTTTAACATCAAAACCACTGATTATGCGTTGCAGAAGCGCGGCATCACAAACATCTTTGGCAAGAATTCCAGCCTGATCGAGAGAGCTGGCAAAAGCCACCATGCCATAACGTGAGCAGCGTCCGTAAGTTGGTTTTACTCCAACAATGTTGGTAAAAGATGCTGGCTGTCTGATTGAACCTCCGGTGTCAGAACCGGTTGCTCCGGCGCAGAGATTTGCCGCAACTGCCGCTGCCGAACCGCCGGATGAGCCGCCGGTGACTAAATCTTCTTCGCTCGTGCTTCGTTTTTTGTATGGATTAACCGCTGGGCCGAAATAGCTATTAGTGGTGCTCGAACCCATGGCAAATTCATCCATGTTGGTTTTGCCAATCATCACCGCTCCGGCATCGAGCAATTTTTGTGTGACCGTTGATTCGTAGGTTGGAACGAAATCAGCAAGCATTTTGGAAGCGCAAGTGGTGCGCACATTTTTGGTGCAGAAAAGATCTTTGCTAGCCAGCGGAATTCCCTCGAGATCGCGCATTTCGCCTTTGGCAATTTTTTCGTCAGATTTTTTAGCTTGCTCTAAAGCCAGATCGAAAGTTTCGGTGATGAAAGCGTTTAAATGGCGATTGGCCTCAATATTTTTGATATAGGCCCTTGTCAACTCAACGGCAGAAAAATTTTTTGCTTTTAGCCCGTTAAGAGCGTGACGAACAGTTAGTTTGGTTAAATCATTCATTGCCGTTAGTTTTTCTTTTCAAAATTTGGTTTACTTGTATTGAGGTCAAATACTTCTAAACGCCAATTCCGGATAAGAACCTGCCTAAATTTTTCTCGATCTACTCCCCTCTCCCCTTGTGGGAGATGGTTGGGGTGAGGGGTAAATTTTAAAACATCAATTCAGAAATTTTGGAAAGAATCGATTAAAAAAGTTAATACCCCTCACCCTAACCCTCTCCCACAAGGGGAGAGGGAACTAATCGAGATTGGCTTGATGCCTTATCCGGAATTGGCGTTCTAAGAAACTGTTTAGAGCCTGTTTTCAAACCCGCCACATTTCGCTTTTGCTCAAATTTTGGCTCGTTTTTTGGCAAAATTATTCGCAATCTTGCCAGTTTAGAGCTCTAAGTAAAAATGAAATCAAAAAATATCTGTGATAAAACGCGAAAAACAAAAAGACATTTCAGCATATCGTGCACAAATAGAAAAGCTGTCAATCTGCTCCAGTCTTGATAATGCAGAGATTGATTTACTTTTACAAAATGCCGTTATCAAACATTGTAAAAAAGGCAGTTTGCTTTTTTTGGCGGGAGAAAAAACTTTGTATTTTTATGTGATTCTCGATGGCTGGATCAAAATCTTCTCCAACAATCCCGATGGTTGCGAAACTGTGCTAAAAATGGCGAGAAAGAATTATGCTTTTTCCATCTCATCCGTTCTTCTTCATGACACTTTTTTGATGAATGCTAAAATTACCGATGATGCGGTTTTGCTTTTAATTCCGGCACAAATTTTACGCGAACAGATCAAAAAAAATCATCGTCTTGCCAACAATTTGATGATGGGCGCTGTCAATGATTCCCGTGAGTTTATGCATCATTTGAGTGATCTGGTTTTGAAAAACACTGAAGAAAGAATTTGCTGGTTTTTGCTTAATCTTTTTTTGGAGAATGGTGAGAAATTGACTAGCATCCAATTGTCATACGACAAGTCGCTGATTGCTTCTTATCTTGGCATGAAGCCGGAAAGTTTTTCACGCGGTTTGCAGGCTTTGAGGAAGCGTGGGCTTGTAGCGGTCAATAAAAACATCATTACCATTCCCAACTCCTTCTCATTATGCGATCATTGCGATCTTGACTCCGCGCTGAAATGCAAAAGACATCGCAGTTCGCAATGTCCTAATCCGCAGAATTAGCTAACAGCGTCTATACCAAATTATAAATTTATACTCCCAACCAACTTCGTCTTTTTGGTAAAAATTAATGCCTTCTCAAGCCGCAGTATGTCTAATACAGCAGCTTTCGAAGGCATTAATTTTTCCTCAAAAATCCTTTGTTGGTTGGGAGTATAAATTTATAATTTGGTATAGACGGTTGTTCTTAAAATCTTGTGTCCGAGAAAATTAGATCCTGAAACAAGTTCAGGATGACATCTTGGAAACACCGATCTTAAAGCCAGTCATCCTGAACTTGTTTCAGGATCTGTTGATTAGACACAGAATTTTAAGAACAACCTCTAGACAGATTTGTATATTTTCCGCGATAGTAGATCAGTGGTTTTTTGTCGCTGATTTTGCCGAAATCGAGAATTTCTCCGATGATGATGTGATGATCACCGCATTTGATGACGCGTTGTTTTTTGCATTCAAAAAATCCCAAAGAATTTTGAAAAATCGGATTACCTTTTTTGCCAAAAAAATATGGCTCAACTCCCCATTTGGTGGAATTTTTTGGTGTGGCAAAAGCGTTTGCTAAGCCTTGCTGTTCCTGGCTTAATATGTTAAGCGAGAAATAACGGTTTTTTTTAAAAAATTTGAGATTGGCTGATTGGTTATCGATGCAAAATGAAATCAAAGCCGGATTCAGCGAAACCGATGTGAAGGAGTTAACGGTTATGCCAAAAAATTGATCAGCAAAAATTTTTTTAATTTTTATCAGTAAATTTGAAGCTGGGAATTTTTTATCGGAAAATTGCTTTTCCAGTTTTTGTCCCAGCATATTTTCACTTAAAAAATTTTGCCAAAATTCTTCAATTTTTTTTACAAAATCCCGCTCTTCAAAAAAATTTTTTGCCGCAAAAAATTTTTCAGTGAGAAAATTTTTGCGACGCGCGCAAGCAATAACCACGCCGGTTGAGAATAATCCGAGACAATCACGTAATTTTCGTTGATCCACAGATTAAAAAATTCCAATTTGTTTGAAGGAAGAAATTAGGAAAAACACAATCACAATCAGACCGAAAACCATCCACATGGCGTAGTTGTAAAGATAGCCGCTTTGCAATTTTGAAACGCGTGCAGACATGATTTTGCAAAAATTTGCTGCGCCATTTGGAATAGAATCAACAAATTTTATATCGATAATGCGCCAGAAAAAATCACCGAGTTTTTTGGTTGGGGCAACCAAAGCAATTTCGTAAATTTCATCAAAATACCATTTGTTGAGAGATAGCCTGTAGAGCGGGCGCAAGCTATTTGCCAATTTTTGCGGCAGATCGGTTTTTTTGATGTAGAAAACATAGGCCAAAACAATCGCCGCAATGCCGACAATCAGTGGCAAAATTTTTACCAGAAACGGCGCGTGATGAATTTCTTCAAGCAAATTGCGATTTGCTTTTGCAACAAAAATTGCCCCATCGAAAAAATTTCCCTCTGCGGAAACCATGTGGAAAATTTTATCACCAAAAATACCGGCGAAAATTGATCCAAAAGCCAAAACAAAAAGCGGAATCAGCATTGAAAGTGGCGATTCATGAATGTGATTGAATGTGTGTTTACCTGTGCGTGTCTTGCCGTGAAAAGCGACAAACAGCAATCTCCAGGAATAAAATGCGGTTAGAAATGCGGCGGAAATTCCCATGACGAAAGCCAATTTTCCAACCGGATTATGCGACATAAAAGCGGCTTCGAGAATTACGTCTTTGGAATAAAATCCGGCGAAAGGTGGAAAGCCGGCAAGAGCCAGCGATCCAATCCACATCATGGCGTAGGTGATGGGAATTTTTTTCCAGATACCACCCATTTTCTGAATATCCTGCTCGTGATGCATGGCGTGAATCACTGAACCAGCGCCCAAAAATAGCAGGGCTTTGAAAAAAGCGTGAGTGGCAAGATGAAAAATCGCAGCGGAATAAGCCGAAATGCCGCAGGCAAAAAACATGTAGCCGAGCTGTGAACATGTCGAATAGGCGATGATTTTTTTGATGTCATTTTGGGTGATGGCGATGGTGGCGGCAAAGAGTGCGGTTGTTGCGCCAACAAGTGTGACAGTGGTTAGCGCGATTTCTGAAAGTTCAAAAAGCGGCGAACAACGCGCCACTAAAAACACGCCGGCTGTCACCATTGTGGCGGCGTGAATCAAGGCTGAAACTGGAGTTGGACCTTCCATCGCGTCAGCAAGCCAAACATGAAGACCAATTTGCGCCGATTTGCCCATAGCGCCGATGAAAAGCAAAATGCAGATGATGTCGATTGTCGTGCCGGCATTTGCTGCGGCAAAAACTTTTTCATATTCGACCGAGCCAAAGGTTAGATAAATCATGGCAATTGCCAGAACCAAACCGAAATCACCGATGCGATTGACAATAAAAGCCTTGATTGCCGCCGCGTTGGCCGATGGTTTTTTAAACCAGAATCCGATGAGCAGATAGGAAGCGACGCCAACACCTTCCCAACCAAAAAATAATTGCACGAAATTATCGGCAGTCACTAAAGCAAGCATGAAGAAGGTGAAGAGCGAGAGATATGACATGAAGCGTGCAATCGACTTGTCTTCATGCATGTAGGAGATGGAATAAAGATGAACCAAAGCTGATATGAGAGTGACAACAACCAGCATGATGGCGGTTAGAGAATCAAGCTTCAAAGACCAATTAGCCAAAAAATCGCCGGAGGAAATAAAGCTGATTAAAGTGATATTTTCGCTGAAGTGATTGTGATGGACATCAAAAAAAATCACCAAAGCACAAATGGCTGAAACCATCAGCAGCGCGGTTGAAAAGACTTGCGCAAATTTATCGGCGAAATTTTTTTCTGCGATTCGCGATAAAATTCCTGAAATTACAAAACTAAAAAGCGGGAGGAAAATTGTTAGTTTGAGGAGCATTTACAAAAAAACTTTGATCAAAGTGACGATAAGGCCGGATTGGACTAGAAGCATGCCCGCAGCCCATTTGATGGTTTCAGATTTTGTTTGTTGAATTTCGCTTCTGACCTTTTCGATTTCTGCTCTGACTTTTTCAATTTCTAACTCGAGATTTTTTTCAACTATCTTCAAATCGGCTCCGGTAGCAAATCTCTTTTTTTCCATTTCATCCGCAATTTCCTTTCGTGCTTCTTCAGCTAATTTCTCACGCTCATCCTGCGAGGTTTTTATCACTTCAGACAAAATCTGCGCTTGTCGCTGATTAAAGCCACTTTCCTCAAAAAGTTTGCTTAATCTTAAAGTGTCAAAAAGGATTGATCTGTTTAGGAAAAAATCTGATTTCAAGGCTAGCTCCATAAGGTGTGATGTTAAGTTTGATTGTTGATAAGTGCGGCGGAATTTATGAAGTGAAAACAAAAAGGCAATTTGTTTACCAGAAGCCGGTTCCCCAACGCGTATCGCCCTTGCCATGCATCATCCAGACGCGGCCGAGAGAATCTTGCGCCGGGTCATAGCGCTCGTTGCCGGCGATTGTTGGAATTAAACCCGTGCCTTCGGTGCCTGAACCGGTTGTTTGTAAAATACCAACTACAGAGTGACGACAAAAAGCATGAGCGCCCCAGAAAATTGTGTTGTAATCATTAAAATTTTTTTTGATGTCCATGGGATTGTTCCAGTTAATTTTGACCAGCTCCTTTTTATAGCGCCTTCTGATTTTTTCGATGTCGGGATTTGATGAGGTGATGTCAACATCGCGTTTCCAGGTGTAGAAATACATATAAATTCCGCCGCCAAATTGCGAACCAAGACCAGATTCACAACCATGTTTCCAGCCCAATTCATAACCAGGCGTGCCACCTTTTGGCATTTGTCTGAATAAAAAATAACCATAGGGTTTTTGCCAATTGTCAACACAGGAAGATAGGAAAAAAATCATCGCTAGGGAGATGAGTTTTTTAGCTGTTATGCAAAATTTTGTGTCTGGCACATTTCGTGCATCGTGCGCCGTGCATCGTGCTTCGATAGTTTTAAACCATGAAGCACGAAGCACGAAGCACGAAGCACGAATAAAGACTGATCTCACCATATTCCCATAAATTTTATTGAACTTTCTCCAGCCCAAAGCGGATGGCCGCCAAAGACGGTGCCGCCAGCTCCGGCCTCGCCGCCGGAAATGCCTTTTTGTAAAATATCCAATCCGCTATCCGTGCCTTGCGGATTGGCGCTTGCAACCGGATTTCCTGGCGCTTTCAGCCCGTCAAACATTCCTCCCCACGCTTTGCCCAAATCAGCCGGAGCCATATCAAACATTGGCTGTTTGCCATATTGCGATAACCATTTATCTGCGGAGCTTTGAGAGCCGGTTTGTCCTTGCAACATATGTTGGAAGCACCAGGTGTAGCCTCTGGAATGGCCAAAACGATATTCAGGATTGCCGATCATTTTTGGATCGTAACGGTAACTATAGCGCGTGCGGTAATAAACATTACCACGGGCATAAAGCACTGTTGAACAGCCATCTTTAAAACCCTGCTGGAAAGTGGGAGTGCCATCGGGAACCTTGATGTTTGTCCAGGCAAAAAAAGTGGTGCCGGCGCCGGTGAACCAGCGACAGGAACTTAATTGTAAAGTTAGCAGCAATAGCAAAAAAAATCGCATTACCTGAAACCTCCAAAAACTGAACTCCAGATTGGTCTTTTTTGTTTAATGTAGTCATAGCGGAAACAATACCAGAAGGCGTTACCCCAAGCTGTTTTGTAGTCCGAAGAGCTTGCCATTCTATAACCATCAACCGCATTATTGTCATAAAACATGCGGTAAAAAGCATTGCTGCCGGCTGACATTCCTACTTCGCAACCATCTTGCCATCCTAGCTGAAATTCCGGTGAAGCATCACGCAAGGTTTCTTTGAATTCTTTTGTTGGTCTGTTAGGCAAAATTTTGGCAATAGGTTTGGCGCAAGAAAATAAGAAAAAAATCATCGCTATGGCGATTAGAGCCTGTCTTAAAATCCACCGCGCCTCGCTTTTCCATAAATTTTGGCTCGTTTTTTGGCAAAATTTTTTGCAGTATGTTGAATACAGCGGCAAAATTTTGCCAAAAAG
>Ga0155648_133_pt1 | contig 46635 bp, 30 predicted proteins | sample RifCSPlowO2_01_FD_107305 | JGI IMG/M metagenome (GOLD analysis project Ga0155648, IMG submission 107305) | Alphaproteobacteria bacterium RIFCSPLOWO2_01_FULL_40_26 | reverse complement strand
GTGCGGGGTGACAGTGTGGTGGAGTTTATTGGTTTTACTTAGAGTTTGTAGACTTAAGCCATAATTCCTTAAGCGTTATTGGGGTTAAATAGACATTTTCAAATAATTTCCCAATCAATGATGTAAGTGCATTGCTCATAACCATCCCACCAGCCAGTGCCATAATCGCTGCTTTTTTGTAAGCGTTTATAGTCGAATTTTGCTTTCAAATCGGAAAGTAAACCTCTTGCAACCGCGTCCCATGCTGATGCACAACCATCTTTGAAGCCTTTGCCATATTCGGTATCGGCTGAAGGAAAATTACGCATTCCGGTTGTAGGGCGTGGTTTTATACCCCAGTTCCAACTGTTAGGCATTGGTTCCCAAAAAGCGCCACAAGAGACAAGAAAGAGCAGAGAAGAGATGAGAAGCAATGGATGGAAAAGAAGTTTCACTTTGAGTTTCTTAGAATTGTCTCTATTTCTTTAGCAAGAAAAGCAAAGGAAAAATCTTTTTCAAGCCTTGTAAATGCCATATGTGTGAGTTTGGTGCAGAGTTGCTGGTTTTGTGAAATCATCATGATTTTTTGTGCCAAATCATTGGCATTTTCATTTTCAAACAGCAGTCCGTTTTCACCATCGCTGATTAAAAATTTTCCGCCGTCGCTGTTGGAGGAAATTACCGGAGTTGAAAATAAAAAACCCTCGAGGATGACTAGTCCAAAAGGCTCTTCGCGCGACGGAACGCAAAAAATATCAACATCTGCAAAAAATTTTTTCTTATCCAAAATTGTGCCGACAAATTGGCATTTTTCGAAAATTTTTTCTTCGTGGGCAATGCGCTCAATAGTTTTCCAATTATAACTTCCCGGCACTTCAAAGCCGCCAATTTTTAAACGGAAATCAAAATTTTTTTGTGCCAAAATTCCGCAGGCTTTAAGCAAAATATCGAAACCTTTGCGTGGTTCGATGCGGCCATAAATTCCGATTATTGGTGAATTTGATAAGTTCTTTTCATGATATTTTTGATCAATTTTAATCACATTTGGTAACACGAAAGAGCGTGATGGATCAAGGCCGGAAGCGATAGCAAGATCAGAAATTTGTTGGTTGATGCTGATGACAAAATCGCAATGCGATGAGTGCTTAAAAGTAATACCGTGATTAACCGCAACTGATCTTGCCCGTGAAAAAAAACGTAAAAATCTCATCCATTTCATCAGGCGATTGGAATGGCAGAAAATCACATTCGGTCTGAATGAAAGCACAATTGCCAGCAGATGAAAAAAATCGAGAATCTGCGAAAAATTTTTCAGCTTAAAAATTTTTTCTTCATTGTAATTCTCATTGCCGTTTTTAGAAATCAGAAGCGCAACCTCATGACCATTGGTGCGCAAAACCTCGCTATAATTGCGAAAAACCTGATCAACTCCACCAATAGTTTGTGCGTGAATTGCGTTTAAAATTTTCATAAATGAGTTCAAAAACCAATGTAATTGTCACCGGCGGCGCCGGATTTATCGGATCGGTTTTGTGCAAAAATCTGGCGCGACAAAATTTCAATCCAATCACAATTGATAATCTCTCAACCGGTTTCAGACATTTGGTAAAATTTGGAGAATTTTATCATTACGACATTGGCGATTATGCCAAAATGATGGAAATTTTTTCCAAACATAAACCGCTGGCGATCTTTCATATTGCTGGCTCAAAATCAGTTGAAGAATCAACCAAAAATCCGCACAAATATTACGAAAATAATGTTGCAAAAACCAACTCACTTCTCAAGGCGACAATTGATTCCGGCATAAAATATTTTGTTTTTTCTTCGAGTGCGTCGATTTTTGGAGCGACGAATAAACATAAAATCGATGAGGAGACCGAAACAAAACCAATCAGTCCTTACGGCATGTCAAAGCTGATGGCTGAGCAGATTCTTGCCGGATATGATGCGGGGCATGGTTTGAAATATTCTGCTTTGCGCTATTTCAATGTCAGCGGCGCCGATCCCGAAAGTGAAGTAGGAGAAATCACAAAAAATCCGGCAAATATTTTTCCGATTTTAAACGAGGTTGTTGATGGCAAGCGCCAGGAATTCACAATTTTTGGCGATGATTATGAAACTTTTGATGGCACTTGCATCCGCGATTATATTCATGTTTCAGACCTCGCCAATGCTCATATCATTGCCCTTAAAAAGCTGATTCAAACCAACAAATCTTTTAAAGTTAATCTGGGAAATGGCTGTGGATTTTCGGTGTTGGAAGTGGTGGAGGTTTTTAAAAAAATCAGCGGAATAAATTTCAAGGTGGTGATTGGAAAACGCCGCGAAGGCGATTCAGCCTCTCTCATTGCCAACAACAAATTTGCCAATGAGTATCTCGGTTGGTGTCCGCAATTTACCAATCTCGAAGATCATGCTACTCACTCATGGAAATGGTATCAACAATCAAAAAATTTATGAAAAAAAATCCGATAATTTACATCCATTATGGCTACAGCAAATATCTGCCATACATTTTCAAATGTGCTAAAATTTCCAATCCTGATACTGATGTGATTTTGCTTGGCGATCCTTCAAACAAAAAGGTTGCCGAGGATTGTGGTTTGATCCATTTTTCACTGAAAGATTTTGATTTTGGTGAAGATTTAAAAACTTTTGATCGGGTTTATGAGCTCATCGCCACTTCGCATTTTGATGCTTACAAGCATGGCGAAGATTGGAACAAATTCGTTTTCCGCAAATGGTTTATTCTTTACAATTTCCTTACCAAGCAAGGCATAGAGCGCTTCTGGCATTTTGATTCTGACAATCCGATTTTAAGTGATCTCTCAAAGCTTGAGCATAAATTTTTACATCTCGATTGCACAGTGCAATGCCATGGACACTGCTTCAAAGGCTTCTTTACCAATTCCAAAATTATCGATCTCTATGTTAAAAAAATTAACGAGGTTTTTTTGCGCAAATCTTATATCGAGCAATTTAAAGCCTCGATTGCAAATCAAAGTGGTCCGGCTTCTTTCAATGAAATGACGGTTTATGAAATTTTCGCGCGGGAAAAAAAATTCAATTCGCGCCGCCTTGATGATATTATCGATGATTCAACTTTTGGCGACATAATCTCGCGTAGCAATGGCATGAAGATGGAAAAATTGCCGCTTGGTGAGGATGTTCAAATTACTCATCTTAATTTCGATGGCAGATTTTTTTGTATTGAAGAGGCAAGCGGAAAGCTGATTCACATGCATATTCTGAATTTAAGTTGGATGCCAATTTACATCTATGATGCCGTTTTCAAACATCTCAAAAAAAATCATAAAAAACCAAAACAGCCTTTTTCCGCGCGAACAAAAACTCTGGCGCAAATTTCTGTTCCTCTGAAACAGAAATTAAAATTTTTAAGAAAACGGATAAAATCTGTTCTTAAAGGAAAAAAATATGATTTAACAAGGCCAGTAGAGGGAGGGGTTAATGTTGGTTTTGAAACAAATCCCGAGCTTTATAGCGATTATAAAGCATGTCTTGAATTTTTACGAAACATCAAAAACTCAGATTATTCATACCCAAAAGAGAAGGTAAAGTTTCACATCTACACTGAAATAAAAACTGCGAAAGAATTGATGGCGATCAAATCATATCTTGCCACGCAAAACCTTGAAAAAACTGAACTCATTGTTTGGTCTGATTATGATATTTCCGACAATATTCTGATTCAGCCTTACAAAAAATACATAACCCTTAAAGTCTACAATCCCATGCATGAAGCGGTTGGAACACCGCTTGAGGGAAATAAAAAACTTAAGCTAAAAGATGGGCTTTACTATCTGCAGAGTGATCTGGCGCGGATCTTGCTTTTGTATAAATATGGCGGTGTGTGGTACGATATGGACGTAATTTTGCTTAGAGATTTCAAACCGATTCTTAAACAGGAATACATGTATCAATGGGGCGGGGAAACTGATTTCGAGAAGCAGGGTGCTTGTGCGACAGTAATTGCAGGAAAAACTAAAAGTGAATTTATGACTTACCTGATGAAAGAGTTGATGAGAACAAAAGCTAAAGCAAATTCTGTTTGTTGGGGCAAAAAAATGTTTGCCAGAATTTACCGCAAATATTCATTCAATATTCTGCCTTGCGGGTTTTTTAACACTGAATGGTGCATGGGAGGAGAAAAAAATAATTACCTTGGATCAGAGATAGAAAGTCGATGGTTTTTTAATCCGCTAAACAATGATCAACACCTATTCCTCGAGGCTTTCGCTTGGCATTGGCACAACAGCAGTAAGAAAAAATTTAATGTTTTTCCTGGTTCAAAATTTGATCTGCTAGAAAAATTTATCGATAAAAAACTGCAGGAGAGGGGAATTTAACATGTTCCAAACGATCAAATACAAACTACCAAAGCCGGTTAATTTTGATGAATCGAATCCTGAGTTCGATGTTTTTACAAAACTTCCTGAAGAAAATTGTTTTGCTCCGGAAATTAAATTTTTAAGAAAAATCCGCATCGCTACGAATTCAGTTATTTTTAGTTATTTTAAAGTTTTTCGCGATAGCTGTCTTGGTGAAGAGCAATATCAAAAATATCGAAGCTGGCGCTTCTTTTTCAAATTCATTTTTCCCAAATTTAATTTTAGCAAAAAAAGATTTTTGCTCATCACCGATGAATATTGTAGCAACTATTTTCACTGGCACGTTTTTGCTTTGAAAAGGCTTTTAGTCCTACAGAAACATGGCTTAATTAAGGATTCCATACTCCTCCTGCCAAAAAAATATCAGAAATATCCTTTTGTCTTTCCTTCGCTTGCGAAATTTGGAATCACAAAACAACAAATCGTTTTTTTGCCACGTAAATCAAACATTAAAGTAGCAGAGATACCGTTTGTTAAAGATCCTTACCACCATCCGCAAATATCGCGTCAATTAAGAGGTATCTTGACTGGAAACACTTTATCTCTCGATCTTGGGGAAAAAATTTATATCTCGCGCGAAAAGCAGATTTTACGTTTTGTTGAAAATGAGGATGAGGTGATGAAGCTTCTTACGAAATACGGTTTTAAGAAAATCATTGCCGAACAATTTTCTTACGAAGAGCAAATAGCAATTTTTTCAAGAACAAAATATTTGATTGGGCCGCACGGAGCTGGGCTTACCAATGTTCTCTTTATGAAAGAGGGATCTGCAATTCTTGAACTTGCCGGAAAAAATAACGGGTTTAATCGCGATTATCTCGCTTTGTCATCGATGATTGGTGTAAGATATTTTTATCAGCAATGTCCACATGGAGAAAAGGGGATAAAGAAAGATTTTCATCATGGAAGTCTGATGATTGACATAAAAAAACTCGAAAAAAACCTGCAATTAATGCTACAATAATGATTCTTCTGGAAGATCGCCTGATTCTTGAAATTAGCGGCGTAGAGCGCAAAAAATTTCTTCAGGGTTTGATTACAAACGATATCAATAAAGCGTCAGAAAAAAACCTGATTTACACCGCCATGCTTAATCCGCAGGCGCGATTTCTTTATGATTTTTTTATTTTTGAAAAAGATGAAAAATTGGTCATCGATTGTTTTGCGCCAAGGCGTGATGAAATCCTCAAAAAACTGAATTCCTACAAACTCCGCGCTCAAGTTGAAATCAAAAAAAACGATGAAATCAAAATATTATGGAATCAGGAAAATCAAGGATTCTACGATCCTCGCAACCCAAAATTAGGCTGTCGATTCTATACAACCAACTTACCCCTTACCACTCACCCCTTACCACTTACCACTTACCACTTAAACCGCCTTTCCCTAAAAATCCCAGAATCCGAACATGATTTAACTTACGAAAAATCCTTTATCCTCGAATTTGGTTTCGATGATCTGAACGCCATTGATTACAACAAAGGTTGTTATGTTGGACAGGAGTTGACAGCGCGCACTCACTATAAAGGCGAGATACGTAAAAAAATTTTCCACGTCATAATTAGAGCTATGAAAGTGGAAAAAAATTCTGAAATTACTTGCGATGGAAATTCAGCGGGAATAATCCTGTCGTCCATTTTGTGCAACATCTCGCACGGGGATGAGCTTCACGCTTTGGCCCTAATTAATCTTGAATTTTGTGATAAAGATTTGGAGTTCGGGGGCAAAAAAATCTCAATTATCTGATGCAAATCTACTTACCAATTGCTGAAATTCCGGTTAACATTCTGCTGGTTTTGTTGCTTGGTTTAATAGCCGGCTTTCTCGCCGGTATGTTTGGAATTGGCGGTGGCTTTATTGCCACTCCGCTTCTGATGTTCATTGGAATACCGCCGGCGATTTCGGTTGCCACTTCAACCAATCAGATAATTTCTGCTTCAGTTTCCGGGCTTTTGGCGCATTTTCGTAAAGGCAATGTTGATGTCAAAATGGGCTTGTTTCTTGTTTTGGGAGGATTTTTTGGCTCAACTTTTGGTGTTTCAATTTTCAGATTTTTACAAACAACCGGCCATATCGATATTGTTATTGCTTTGGTCTATGTTCTTTTTCTTGGCGCTATCTCAATCACTATGCTTGTCGAAAGCGTGCGAACTCTGGTCGAAAAAAAATACGGCGTCACCTGGGAAAAAAGCGAGAAATCCCACATGGAAAATTTTCTTGCCAAAATTGACAATTTGCCCTGTCAGTCATTTTTCCCAAAATCAGGAATTACGGTCAGCATTTTTGTTCCGATAATTTTAAGTTTTGGAATTGGCATTCTGGTTGCTTTGATGGGAATAGGTGGTGGATTTCTGATGATTCCTGCCATGATTTACATTTTGCGTATGCCATCAAATATGGTAGTTGGCACTTCTCTTTTCCAGATCGTTTTTATTGCTGCTAACGCCACTTTTTTGCAGGCAGTTTCCAACAATACCGTTGATATCATTCTGGCATTTTTGATGATAATCAGCTCGGCCATCGGCGCGCAGCTTGGCACCAGAGCTGGATATCGTGTGGACGCTGATAGTATGCGGGCTTTTCTGGCATTATTGCTTTTGGCGGTTTGTGTTAAAATGATGTTTGTTCTTTTTGCCGAGCCGCAGAGTTTTTATGTGATTGAGGTGTTGAAGAGATGAGGTGGAAAAATAAACAAAGAATGGGGAAATTCGTGCTTCGTGCTTCGTGCTTCGTGCTTCGTTTTTTGTTTACCGCTTATTGTTTACTGTTTCCCAAATTTCTTTTTGCCAATCCCATAATCTCCGGCATTTCAACCAACGAAATTAACATCAATACCGATTTTAACGGGGCGCAGATTTTGCTTTTTGGCGCCAAAGGAGATGCGGGAAATATTGTGATTGCCGTGCGTGGTCCGAAAAAAAATTTCGCAGTGACAAAAAAGCAGAAATTGCTTGGCATCTGGTATAATGGCGAACGTGTGAAGTTCAAAGAGGCTTATAGTTTTTATTCCTTTTTTTCTACTTTTGGCAATGGAGATCAGATGAGTCAAATATTGTCAGAGCTTGAGCTTGGTAAAAACAATTTAAAATTTCGTATTGGTGCAAAAGAAGAAAGGCGGGACGAGTTTCGGTTGCAGCTGATAGAGCAGATGGAGAAGAACGGACTTTATTCAACAGGATCAGGCAAAATCGATTTTCTTGGTGAAACTCTCTTTAAGGTTTTACTCGATTTTCCAAAAAATATTTCACGCGGTGTTTATGCGGTTGAAATTTATCTGATCAATGATGGTAATTTGTTGTCATTTCAATCAATCCCGATTTACGTCAACCAAACCGGAATAAGCGCAAAAATTCTTGATTTTGCCTATCAGGAATCTTTCCTTTATGGTCTTTTAGCAGTTGCTTTGGCAATTGTGGTTGGATGGTTAACCAACTATCTATTCGCAAGATTTATTGGAAAATAGATATGACAAAAAACAGTAAGAATCATGGCAGCATCATAGTCTGCATCGATACAACAAATGCTTCGCAAGCAGCTCTGCGATATGCCTGCTACAAGGCAAAAGCAAGTGGGATGAGTGTGCAGATTTTGGCGGTGATTGAAGCATCGCATAAAAATCTTCTTTTTGGTGCAAGAGCAATTGGCAATGAAAAAAGGCAGCAGCTGGAAAAACATTTAAAAAAATTGATCGATTCTGTTCATAAGGAAACCAGCATAACTCCGGCGATTTCAGTGCGCGAAGGTGATATTGTAATCGAAATTACTCGTGAACTAAAATTCACTCCCAATTGCGCCATGCTGGTTTTTGGCAAGTCACACAATTCACTTTCCGACAACACGGTCTTGCCAAAAATCGTCGGCAAAATCGGCGGCAAAATCAATGTGCCGGTCACAATTGTGCCGGAAGATTTAGGTGGAGAATTTTTGAAGGATCTGGCGTGAAGGATTTACGATTTACGAACTCACAAAAAAATATTTACCACTCACAAAATATTACCCCTCACAAAATATTTACCCCTCACAAAAATATTTACCCCTCACCCCAACCCTCTCCCACAAGGGGAGAGGGAGTTAATCCGAATTCGGCGCTACTCCCTCTCCCCTTGAGGGAGAGGGTTGGGGTGAGGGGTAATATTTTGTGAGGAGGATAATGTTCTTCAAAGAGTAAGGTTGGGAGCATCTTTCTTAGAACCTGTTCAGGATCTTAAGTGTTATTGGGGTTAAATCATAAATCATAAATTCCCTTGCTTCGTTCCATTTTTACAATCTCTTTTTACATCTCCCTTTCCCGCATTCTCGGCTTTATTCGTGATATTTTAATCGCGCAATATCTCGGAGTTAGCGCATTTTCCGATGCATTTTTTGCGGCGTTTCGCCTACCGAATTTCTTCCGTCGTGTTTTTGCTGAAGGGGCATTTAATTCAGCCTTTGTGCCGATTTTCATTGAAAAAATTCAGGACAAAAAAACAGATTTTGATGAGAAGGAATTCGCCAGAAATATTTTTGCTTTGCTGTTTTATTGTTTGTTGCTCTTCACTCTAATCTTTCAGATTTTCATGCCATTTTTCATGAAGATTTTATTTCCCGGATTTTTTACCGATCCTGACAAATCAACACTTCTCATCAATCTTTCGCGCATCACCATTTTTTATCTCATCTTCATTTCGCTGGTTTCGCTTTGTTCGGGAATTCTTAATTCACTAGGTAAATTCGCGGTTCCGGCATCTGCCCCCATCATATTGAATGGTACCCTAATTGCTTCAGTTTTTGTTTTTGGAAATTTAACTCCAACCTACGCTCATGCATTGTCATGGGGAGTTTTTGCCGCCGGAATTTTGCAGTTTTTATGGCTTTTTATTTTCACCGCAAAATGCGGGTTTTTGCTTTATCCGAAATTTCCCCGCCTCAATTCCGATGTTAAAAAATTCTTCCGCAAATTGATTCCAGGCATTATTGGCGCTAACGTCATGCAGATAAATCTGCTGATTGATTCGATCTTTGCCAGCATGCTTGCTGGCGCGGTTTCATATCTTTATTATTCTGATCGCATTAACCAATTGCCGCTTGCCATGATCGGTATTGCAATTGGCATCGCGCTGCTTCCTGCCTTATCGCGCAAGATTAAAGCAAATGAATTTGAGGCTGCTGTCAAATTGCAAAATATGGCGTTGGAAGTTGGTTTAATTCTCGTAATTCCCGCAACTTTGGCGCTAACAACTTTATCTTATCCAATAATTTCTACTTTGTTTGAACGCGGCGAATTCACCACTGATGAAAGTTTTTTTGTTGCCAAAGCTTTGATGTTTTATTCTTTTGGCCTGCCTTCCTATGTGTTGGTAAAAATCATGGAGCCATCATTTTTTTCGCGTGGCAACACCAAAACTCCGATGGGCATTGCCATTGTCTGTTTGTTTAGCAATGCGTTGCTTAATGCCATATTTTTTACTCTTAATTTTGGCTATATTGGAATTGTGCTTGCATCAGTGATTTCAAGCTATCTCAACCTCACTTTGTTGATGACAAAATTGATTAGCAAAGGGCATTTTTATTTTGAAAAAAACTTTGTCAAAAAGCTGATTTTGATCATGATTCCATCATTGATGATGGCGCTTTTTTTGCTTTTGATGCGCGAATATTTTTTCTACAAACCATTTAATAAAATTATCGAACTTGTTTTGATGATTACAGGTGGATTGATGGTTTATGGCATTAGCTCATATTTTTCCGGAAGCCTTGCCATATTGCTCAAATCGCACTTCTTTAGAAAGTCACGCAATGTTTGACGAAAATTCCTATCGCCAAAATAAGCAAAAAAATCTGCTAAAAATTATTAGTGATCTTTATGATAAGCCGCGTTGGATATGGATTGAGAGTGGCTCCAGGCGTAGAATGACATTTCAGATTGATTACAAAAATCGTCTGGGATTTTTTGCCGAAAAATCGCATGATTTAGTTGAAATTTCTGAAGATAAAATTTCCATAAAAGAAATTTCTGGCCTGATTCCTTACTTAAAAAAATTTTTAAAAACACAGGAAGAAAGTTTTTTTACAAAAATTTCTGTAACCTTGTTTGACAGCGGTTTAGCTCTGGTTTTTACCATCAAAAGAAAATTGAATTTTAAACAAAACCAGCAATTGGTTGATTTTGGAAAAGCGCATAATCTCAACATTTCCTGTCGTATCAAAAATGATTCAATCACAATTTTGCAATTGCATAAAAACCAGATTTTTTATCCTGATTTTAAAATTGATCTTGATTGCGATATTTTCATTCAGGCCACAAAATCAGGGCTTGAAGCTATCATCAAAATTATTCGTGAAATCATTTGTGAAGGGGCTGTAATAAAGGCGGCAAGGATTGCCGATGTTTATGCCGGTTTTGGCGCTTATTCTTTTGCGATTCATGATCTCGCCAAGTCCATTTATGCATTTGAAGGCGATGAAAAGATGGTCGATCTAATCACAAAAAATTCTGCACAAAATAATCTCAAAGCAAAAATAACCGCCAAAAAACGCGATCTTTTTTTTAATCCGCTGACAAAAAGCGAGCTGAAAGATTTTGATGTCGTGATCATCAATCCACCCAGAAATGGAGCATCTCCACAGATTTCAGAAATTGCAAAATCATCGCTGAAAAATTTAATTTATATCTCATGCAATCCACAAAGTTTTGTGCGCGATGTCAAAATTTTAATTGACGCCGGATATAAAATCGCAAATCTCACCGCCATCGATCAATTCCACGCTACCAAGCATTTGGAGCTGGTTGCGATAGTACAAAAAAATTAGCTAACAGTGTCTAAAATTAAAAATTTATCTTGGGACTTGTCTGATTTTTATTCTTCAATCACGGACAAAAAAATTGCTGCTGACATCGGGCAAATTGAAAAAGATGTTGCTGATTTTATTAGGCAATACAGCGATAAGATCACTAAAATCAATGCCTCACAGCTTTTTACTGCAATTGAAAAATATGAAAAAATCTGCGAAAAGATCGGAAAAATTTCGAGCTATTCCTATCTGGTTTATGCATCAGATCTGTCGAATCAGGCAAATATTTCCTTTCATCAAAATATCTCTGAAACTTTAAGCAAATCGGAATCGCAATTGGTTTTTTTTACGCTCGAACTCAATAAAATTGCTGAAAAAAAATTACAAAATCCGCTGTTAAAAAAATATTGGCCATTCATTCGTGATACGCGTCTCTTCAGGAAACATCAGCTTTCGCACCATCTTGAAAAACTTTCGTTGGAAAAAAATATCACCGGACGCAATGCGTTTATCAGGCTGTTTGATGAAACAGTGAGCAATCTGAAATTTTCCTATCGCAGTAAAATTTTGAATTCGCAGCAGATTTTTGATTTGATGGGTAATCGAGATGAAAAAACAAGAAAAGATGCGGCCAAGGCAATTAGTAAAACCTTTGGTGAAAATATAAAAATTTTTGCCTTCATCACCAATATTCTTGCCAAAGATAAAGAGATTGAAGATGAATGGCGTAAGTTCGCTAAACCAATATCGGCGCGCAATCTTGCTAATTTTGTTGAAGACGAAATCGTTGATGTTTTGATCTCATCTGTCCAAAAAAATTATCAAAAAACTTCACATCGTTATTACAAAATTAAAGCCAAAATCCTGCAGAAAAAAATTCTCAATTATTGGGATCGCAACGCGCCATTAAACAAAGATGAAGACAGAGTAATATCCTTTGAAAGTGCGAAAAATCTGGTTCTTTCCGCTTATGAAGAATTTCATCCGCAGATGAAAAAAATTGGCGCAATGTTTTTTGAAAAGAAATGGATCGATGCGGAAGTCAGGAATGGCAAAGATTCCGGCGCATTTTCGCATCCATGTGTGCCTTCAATTCATCCATATATTTTGATGAATTATCAGGGCAAAGTGCGCGATGTTATGACTTTGGCGCATGAGCTTGGACATGGTATTCACCAATATTTGGCAAAAAAACAGGGCTACCTCATGGCCGGAACTCCTCTGACTTTGGCTGAAACTGCATCAGTTTTTGGCGAGCAATTGGCTTTCCAAAAAATTCTTAAAAATGAGAAAAATCCGCAGAAAAAGAAATTCATCATTGCCGCTAAAGTTGAGGATATGATCAACACGGTTGTAAGGCAGATCGCCTTTCTTGAATTTGAAAAAAATGTTCATGATCAAAGAAAAAAGGGCGAAATTTCCTTGGAAAAACTTTGTCAATTTTGGATAGAAATCCAAAAAGAAAGTTTGGGTCCGGCTTTTAAATTTGATGAAGAGTATCGCTTTTTTTGGTGCTATATTCCGCATTTTATTCACTCACCATTTTATGTTTATGCCTATGCTTTTGGTGATTGTTTGGTCAACTCGCTCTACGGAATTTATCAATCAGGAAAAGTAAAAAACTTTAAAGAAAAATATCTCGAGATGCTTGCAAGTGGCGGAACCAGGCATCACAAGGAATTGCTTGCGCCTTTTGGTCTTTCAATCGGTGATGAAAAATTTTGGCAATCCGGGCTTGATGTTATCAGCGGCTACGTTGACCAGTTGGAGCAACTTTGTGATTAATCAAATTTACGCATATGCGCTGTTTAACCATCTCTATGCCAATATTGATGGTTATAACATTGCAAGCGCAGCGAAAAAAAAATCACTGATTGGCAGCAAAGATGATTTGCTTTATGGAGAAATTCCTTTCGATAGCTGGAAAAGAATAGTTGAACGCGCCAAGCCAAAAGAAGATGCGTTTTTTTTTGATCTCGGCTCTGGAACGGGCAGGGTGGTTGTACAATCACATTTGCTTTTTAATTTTAGAAAATCGGTTGGAGTGGAATTGATTGAAGGCTTGTATAGCAAGGCTTGTGAGACCAAAGAAGTTTTTGAAAGAATAGTTAAACCACAAATCAAAGATCACATTGGCGAACGTGAATTATGTTTTTACAAAGGCAATATTCTGGACACTGATGTTGCTGATGCTGATTTTATTTTGTTGCCGCATCCATTTAAAAAAGAGGAGGATTTTTTGCGATTGGAGGAAAAATTTTTACGACAATTAAAGCCTGGAACAAAAATCGTTACACTGATTCGGAGCTTACGTAATCAAGCTTTCAAGGATTTAGGATATGAAATGTTTGATTTTAGTTGGGGAGAATCAACGGCTTATTTTTATGAAGTTTAAGAAACTGTTTATGATCTTTTTTAACCCCATATTTTACCCTGTTTTTGCTTATTTTTTGACAAAATTACTCACCGTATTTCCAGATACGCTTCATAATTTTGTCAAAAAAGCGCTAAAAACATGCTAAAATCTGGGGTTAAAAAAGATTTTAGACAGGTTCTTATTCATGAGATTGACAATGTATTTACTTTGTATTTACTTTGTAAAAATAATTCTAGAGCCTGTTTTCAAACCCAGCGCGTTTCGATTTTGTCCAAATTTTGTGCGACTTTTTGGCAAAATTTTGCCGCTGTATCTGGCATACAGCAAAAAATTTTGCCAAAAAACGAGCCAAAATTTGGGCAAAAGCGAAATGTGGTGGGTTTGAAAACAGGCTCTAAAGTTTCAAAAAGTTATGAAAAAGAAAATAAAACTCGATGTTTATGAGCGTGAAATTGAGAAAAATTTTGGCAAAGGAAAAAAGCCAAAAAATGAAAAGGAATTGATGGAGAAATTGGTTCAAGCAGCAAAAAATTATATTGCTAAAAAAAAGCCTATTACCATTAGGGTTCAAAGCAACGATCTTGAGATTATGAAGCTTAAGGCGATGAAAAGCGGAATGCCTTATCAGACTTATATTAACATGCTTATTCATCGCGATGCAATCGGTAATCATGGCCAATAACCCTATACCAAACTACCGCAAATGAAGTTCAGATTTGATGTTACCAAAAACAGCAAGTTAATCGAAGAGAGGGGAATTAGTTTTGAACAGATAATTGATGCCATTGAGCATGGAAATGTTCTCGCAACAGAAATTCATCACAATATTGCACGATATCCAAATCAGTATGTTTTTCATATCGAAATAAAGAATGAAGTTTACTCCGTGCCTTTTGTAATCGAGGAAAATGGCAAAACTTTTTTTCTAAAAACTATTTTTCCCAGCAGAAAAGCGCGAAAAAAATTTCTTGAAAAACAAAACCCCGGCTTTGATTTCTCAAAACCGGGGTTGGAGTAAACTAATTTTAATGGTGGTTTAGCGGATTAGAAACCGCCCATGCCGCCCATGCCGCCAGGCATTCCGCCGCCAGCATGGTTGTGAGGAGTTTCTTCTTTTTTCTCGATGATTGCGGCTTCAGTTGTGATTAGCAGGCCGGCAACTGATGCAGAATCCTGCAATGCGCAGCGCACAACTTTTGCTGGATCAACGATACCAGCTTTAAACATGTCGCCATATTTGTTGTTTTGAGCGTCATAACCATAGGTTGCATCGGCTTTAGACAACACTTCATTGGCGACAACGGCGCCGTCAAAGCCGGCATTTTCAGCGATTTGACGCAAAGGAGTTTGCACCACTTTTTTGATGATATTGATGCCGGTTGTTTGATCTTCATTTTCGCCTTTGAGTTTTGCGAGGACGCGTCCGGCATAAAGCAGAGCTGATCCGCCACCAGCAACAATGCCTTCCTGCATTGCAGCGCGAGTTGCGGCTAATGCATCGTCAACGCGATCTTTTTTCTCCTTCACTTCAACCTCAGTTGTGCCGCCAACTTTGATGATGGCAACGCCACCAGAAAGTTTGGCTAATCTTTCCTGAAGTTTTTCGCGATCATAATCGGAAGTTGTTTCTTCGATTTGTGCTTTGATTGAAGCGCAGCGCGCTTTGACATCGGCTGATTTGCCAGCGCCATCAACGATAGTGGTATTTTCCTTATCGATGATGATTTTTTTGGCTTGGCCGAGCTGTTTGACTCCGACAGTTTCAAGCTTCATGCCTAAATCTTCCGAAATTAGTTGGCCGCCGGTTAAAACGGCAATGTCTTCCATGATTGATTTTCTGCGATCGCCAAAACCAGGAGCTTTAACAGCAGCAATTTTCAAGCCACCACGAAGTTTGTTGACTACGAGAGCGGCAAGCGCTTCACCTTCAACATCTTCAGCGATGATTAAAAGCGGACGGCCTTGTTGCACTACAGATTCAAGCAATGGCACCATTGGCTGCAAGTTGGAGATTTTTTTCTCGAAAAGCAGGATGAGCGCGTTTTCCATTTCAACCGTCATTTTTTCACCATTAGTGATGAAGTAAGGCGATAAATAGCCGCGATCGAAATTCATGCCTTCAACCACATTAACTTCAAACTCCAAGCCTTTTGCTTCCTCGACGGTGATTGGAGAATCCGGTCCAACTTTTTGCACTGCTTCGGCGATTTTATTTCCGATTTCGGAATCGCCATTAGCTGAAATTGTTGCAACTTGCGCAATTTCTTCTTTGGCAGAAATTTTTTTGCTCATTTTGCCAAGTTCTAAAACCAAAGCTTCAACCGCCAAGTCAATGCCACGTTTCAAATCCATAGGATTGATACCGGCGGCAACTGATTTGACGCCTTCGCGCACAATTGATTGAGCGAGCAATGTTGAGGTTGTAGTGCCATCGCCGGCGGTATCATTGGTTTTGGAAGCGACTTCCTTAACCATTTGCGCGCCGAGATTTTGAAATTTATCGGATAGCTCAATTTCTTTGGCGACGGTAACGCCATCTTTAGTGATGCGCGGGGCGCCAAAAGATTTTTCGATAACGACATTGCGACCTTTTGGCCCTAGTGTTACCTTTACCGCATTAGCGACGACATCAACACCCTCAAGAATTTTTGCGCGGGCGTCAGTTCCAAAAATTAATTCTTTTGCAGACATGATTTGTTTCTCCTTTGATTAGTTTGATTCAATAATTGCCAGAATGTCTGATTCTTTAAGGATGATGAGCTCTTTGCCATCAACCTTAACTTCAGTGCCACTCCATTTTGTGAATAGAACGCGGTCGCCTTTTTTGACATCAAGAGCAATTCTTTTGCCATGCTCATCGCGGGCGCCTTCGCCAATGGCAATTATTTTGCCTTCGGCTGGTTTTTCTTTTGCGGTGTCGGGAATGATGATGCCTCCGGCAGTTTTGCTTTCGGCTTCAACGCGTTCAATCAGAACGCGATCATGCAAAGGTCTAACTTTCATGCGTTTTAAATTTAAAGGTTAAAAGGAATTTTAAGGAAAAGTGGGCGCAATTTAGGAAAGTTTGTTTGGCTTACAAGGGTTAAAAAAATAATTAGCTAACAGTGTCTAGCAATTCATCCAATTTTCCTGCGGCTTCAAGCGCATAGAGATCGTCACATCCGCCAATATGTTTTTCACCGATGAAAATTTGTGGCACGCTCATGCGACCATTTGATTTTTTAACCATCTCTTCCCTGATCTTATCGTCGGCTACTTTGATCTCTTCAAAGACTAAACCTTTTTTTTGCAAGAGCATTTTGGCGCGAACGCAATAAGGACAAAGTTGTGTAGTATAGATGATGATTTTTGTCATATTCAATAAGCTCTACTGTTTTTTGTAGCATCATTTGGTTGAGGTTCGATACCATATTGATATGCCGGTGGAACATAATATTGATCAGCATCATATTGTGGATAATATGGTGAAGGCGGAATGGCGTAAGGGTTAGAATAAAATCTTGAACCTGGAGTGGTATAAGGACTGCCGGAATAAGGATGTTGATATGGAACTTGAGGGTAGGGCGGCTGTTGATATGGTTGTTGATATTGCGGTGGCATGGCTTGTGGAATATGCGCTTGAGGAGATTGCCGATAGTAATAATCAGGGGCAATTCTCGTTGGTGTATTTGGATTGTTTTCCTGCGGACGGCCGCCCTGATCAAAACCGGTTTTATCGTAAAGATGCGGATATTGGTTTTTAGCGGAACAGGATAACAGAAAAAAAGACACAGAGAAAAACGCAACGGAAAGTTTTGCAAATCGGATTTTCATCAAAGTCAATATTTCATGTTTGGAGCATTTCTGTTTCCGCCTTCATCATTGTAATAATAATTTTTGTAAGAACGCGGGGGAACGTAATATTGGTCGCTATCGTAATATGGATAATAACCTTGCGGTGGAATGTCATAAGGGTTGGAATAGGCCCTCGAACCTGGTTTTTGGTATGGTATATATTGTGGATATTGCACAGGCGGGGCATATTGTCTGACCGGTGGAAATTCTGCTTTGTTATGGTGATAATCCGCTTCGATTTTGCATGAAAAAACAGTGAAGCAAAAAATCACGACCAAAAACTTTCTTTCACTCATTACCAATCAATTCTTGTGCAATTATGAATGCAGGCTTCAGTGGGGCGCGGAAAATATGTGGCGAAAAGCTAATTGCAATGATACATTTACCCATATGTCGATTTATGATATTTTGTTCCAAAAATGAAAAACTACGATGAAAAATTTATTTCATACGCTCTCAATCTGGCAAAAAGAAATCGTGGTGGAACCGCGCCAAATCCGGTTGTAGCTTGTGTTATTGTTAGGGACGGAGAAATAATTTCATCTGGTGTAACGGAAAAGAATGGTCGTCCGCATGCCGAAAAAATCGCCATTGAAAAAATTTCTGACAAACAAATTTTGCGCGATGCAATTATCTACATCACTCTCGAACCATGTTCTCATTTTGGTCAGACTCCTCCATGTGTTGACGAGATAATCAAATGCCATTTTCAAAAAGTTGTGATCGCTACAATTGATCCAGATGAAAGAGTTAATGGCAAAGGAATTGCAAAGCTTCGTCATGCAGGAATTGAAGTGGTTTGCGGTATTTTGGAAAAAGAAGCTCAAGAAATTAATCGCGGATTTTTCAAAGCCAGAAAAACCGGCATGCCTTTTGTAACGCTGAAACTTGCAACTAGTTTGGATGGCAAAATCGCCACTAAAAATTTCGGTTCCAAATGGATTACCAGCAAGAAAGCGCGAAGATTTTCCCACTTTTTACGCGCTGAAAATGATGCGATTCTGGTTGGGGCAAATACAGTGAGGAAGGATGATCCAAGCCTTGATTGCCGTCTTTTCGGACTGGAAGAATTTTCTCCCAAAAAAATTATTCTCTCAAACAGAAATGACTTCGATCTGCAGGCAAAAATTTTTCAAAATGATCAACCTTTGATTATTGGCGGAAAGCTTGAGGAAGTTTTAAAAAAACTTTGCGCAAGCGGTATAAATTCTGTTCTGGTTGAGGGTGGACAAAAAACCGCAACGGAATTTTTACAGGAAAATCTTGTCGATGAGTTGGTGTGGATTCGCAGCAAGAAAATCATCGGCAATGATGGGATTGCAGCAATTGGTGAAATGAATTTTTTAAAAATTTCTGAAGTTCTAGATCCCTTCTCAAGGCAGGAAATTCGCGGGTTAGAAGAAGATGTGATTGAAGTTTATCGCAAGATTTTTTGATAAAGATTAATTGTATTAAGACACATTTTTTCGTTAGAAAAATTTTCCACGATATTTTTACGGCCGGCATAGCCAATTTTATCAGTTTCAAATTTTGGCATGTCTAAAATTTTATCCATTATTTCGGCGAATTTTTCGACATTGTTTGGTTCAATTAAAAATCCGGTTTTATCGTCAATTACCGTATCAAGCGCGCCACCGATTTTTGTTGCGATAATGATTTTGCCAGATGCTTGCGCCTCAATGCTGATGCGTCCAAACGCTTCCGGTCTTACGCTTGGACACACGACAAAATGTGAAATCGCGTAAGCTGCCGGCATGTCTTTGCAGATGCCGGAAATTTTGATTTTGCCGGCGAGGTTTTCCATGATGATTTTTTGCTCAATTTTTTTGCAGAAACATTTATGTCCATGATCTGAACCGACCATTACGCAAAAAAAATCATGCTTAACTTTGGCAAGAGCTTCGATCAAAAATTCATGACCTTTCCATGAAGTGAAGCGTGCCGGCATCAGAATGATTTTTTTGTCTTCCGGCACATGCCATTTTCTACTCAAATCAACGATACGGTTTGATGAAATTTTGGTTGGATTAAAATAATTCAGATCGGCGCCGCGGTTAATGACAGTGATTTTTTTAAAAAAATCGCCGCTGTAATTTTGCAAAAGATAATCCTTGATGAATGAAGAAACGGCAATGATTGCATCGGCTTCAAGCATTTTGGCATTGTATAATTTTTTCAGCAGAAAAACTTTCCAAAAAAGAAAATTCAGGGAATATGGGCCGTGCACTGTTGATACCAGTTTTGTGCCGGTTTTTTTGCAGGCATAATAAGCACTCCACATTGGTGCCCGTGAGCGGACATGAACAATATCGGCTTTGAACTGTTGAATAATTTTTGCCAGCCTTTTGATGTTTAAAAAAATTGTCAGCGGATTTTTGCTGTGAACAGGCAAGGCAATGTGATTAATTCCCGCTTCACGCAATTGATAAACCATAACACCACCTCTGGAGATAATGATTGGCTCAAAACCTCCCTTCTTTAAAGCCTTGGCAATGTCAATTGTTCCTCTTTCCACCCCGCCACTTTCAAGGGCCGGAATGATTTGTATGATTACTGGTTTTTTAGAGCCTGTATTCAAATTCATTTGTCTTTGATTTTTTGTAAATTTTTGCTCATTTTTTTGAAGAATTTTGAAGCTGTATCAAGCATACTGCGAAAAATTCTTCAAAAAAATGAGCAAAAATTTACAAAAAATCAAAGACAAATGAATTTGAATACAGGCTCTAGAATCCGTATGCAAATTCATTGATCAGAATTGTTTCTTCCCGTTTTGCTCCGGTGGAAATAATTGAAACTTTAACTCCGCACAATTCTTCAATGCGCGAAATGTAATTGCGGGTTTTTTGCGGTAGTTCTGTTAGAATTTTTGTGCCGATTGTGCTTTGTTTCCAGCCGTCAATTTCTTCATAAATTGGTTCGATTTTTGCCCATAGATGATTGGCTTGCGGCAGGTAATCATAGACTTTTCCATCAATTTGATAGCCGACGCAGATTCTGATTTTTGTAAGTTTATCCAAAACATCGAGCTTGGTTAGCGCCACTTCTTTAACTGAGCAAAGCTGAATGGCCTGTCGCACCAAAACAGCGTCAAACCAGCCACATCTGCGGTCGCGGCCTGTGACTGTTCCAACTTCATTTCCTTCAATTCGTAGAAAATTTCCGGTTTCATCGTGAAGTTCGGTTGGAAATGGGCCGGCTCCAACGCGTGTAGTATAGGCCTTAAGAACCCCAATTGTTTTGTGCAAAGCATCAACTCCCAGACATGATCCAAGTGCGATTTGGCCAGCCATGGTGTTGCTTGAAGTGACAAATGGAAAAGTGCCGTAAGAAACATCAAGCAGCGCACCTTGCGCGCCTTCAAACATTACCGCCTTGCATGCAGAAAGTTTTTTTGCAATTTCAAAAGAAGGTTTAGCGAAAGCTAAAAGTTGTTCTCTAACCGGCGCAATTTCATCAATGATTTTTTGTGGCGCGATAATTTCTGCTCCAAGACTCTGACGCAAAAGATTGTGATAAAAGAGTAAATTTGTAAGACGTTCTTGCAGAGTTTTTTCATCGAGCAAATCGCAGATGCGTAGAGCTCGGCGTCCGGCACGATCTTCATAAGTTGGGCCAATGCCGCGGCCGGTGGTGCCGATTTTTTTATCACCCTTTTTGTTTTCTAAAAGTTGATCAAGTTCGCGATGAAGTGATAAAATCAGGCAGCAATTGTCAGCAATTGCCAGACTATCTGCAGAGATTTTTATGCCGGCTTTTTCAATTTTTTCGATTTCAGAAAAAAGTGCGATTGGATCAACAACTACACCACTTCCAATTACTGAAAATTTTCCACGAATTATTCCCGATGGCAGTAAACTCAATTTGTAAATCTGATCACCGACTTTGATAGTGTGTCCAGCATTATGTCCACCCTGAAAACGCACCACGGCATCAAATTTATCTGCTAAAAAATCCACGATTTTGCCTTTTCCTTCATCGCCCCACTGCAGGCCAATTATTGCTGTGTTCATGTTATTTTTTTGAAGAAGAAGATTGGTTGCGAATAGTAAAATACTTGCTGCAATAAGGACAAATCACAAAATCTTTTTCGCCCATATTGAGGTAAACCAGCGGATGTTTTGATATACCTTTACCGCTTTCTTTGCCGCCATCACAGGAAATTTTTTTGGAAATTACGTGTAAAACTTCAACAGGACTGTTCTGAGATTTCATAGTTGAATTTTGTCAAAAAAGCGCTAAAAACATGCTAAAATCTGGGGTTAAAAAAGATCATAAACAACCCCAATAACGCTTAAGGAATTATGGCTTAAGTCTACAAACTCTGAGTAAAACCAATAAACTCCACCACACTGTCACCCCGCACTTGTTGCGGGGTCCATTTGGTCGCAACCAATAAAATCAAGTCTTTGACGAGATGGACCCCGCAACAAGTGCGGGGTGACAGTGTGGTGAGATTTGTGATTTAGCTTAGAGTCTGTAAGTTTGAATCTGGGTTTCTTAAACGTTATTGGGGTTAAACAGTTTCTGAGAAAACGGCGCAAAATAAAACCAACTTTTCAACAAGCAAATGCGATTCTTTTTGTTATTTCTTTTTTGTATCAGCTCGTCTTTTGCCGCTGAAAGCAATTGGCAAAAGCATCAAAGTGATGCGGCGCAAGTTAGGTTATTAGCCAGTTTTTATGAAAAAGATGGCGAAACGAAACTGATTGCCGGTCTGCATTTCAAAGTAAAATCCGGTTGGAAAATTTATGGCAATGACAGCGCTGGAATAGGTCTGCCGCCGCAATTCAATTTTGCCGGTTCGAAAAATTATCTTTCCCACCAGATTGTTTGGCCAAAAGCGCATGTGGAAGAAGAAAAAATCGGCGATCAAATTTTTAAATATTCGGTTTACAAGGATGAAATAATCATCCCGCTTGAAATTAAGGTGGAAAAAACCGATGCGCCGGCGGAGCTTTTTCTCAAGCTGGATTATGGCGTCTGTAAAGATGTATGCATCCCAGCAAGCGAAAATTTTATTCTGAAAGTTGAAAGCAAACCGGACGAAAACACCCTAAACCAAATTCAAAAGAATATTTCGTGCATCGTGCATCGTGCATCGTGCTTCGATAATTTTAACTCACGAAGCACGAAGCACGAAGCACGAAGCACGAATTACCCATTACCACTTACCCCTTCCATATTTCCCATCCTTCTCCTCGCCCTTATCGGCGGCGCAATTCTAAACATCATGCCTTGCGTTCTGCCGGTTTTATCAATCAAACTTCTTTCGGTAATTGAGCATGCAGATGCTGCAATTTCGCGCATTCGCTTTGCTTTTTTAGCGACGATTTTGGGGATTTTATTTTGTTTTGTTATTTTTGCTTTTCTGGCTGTTTTGATCAAAATCACCGGCAATTCCCTTGGTTGGGGTTTGCAGTTTCAGAATCATTATTTTCTGATTTTTTTGATCATCGTTCTGACATTCTTCACTGCAAATTTGCTCGGCATTTTTGAAATTTCTTTCAATCAGATTTTGGCAAATCTGCTCAATAAAAAAATTTCACGTGAGGAAAAAAATATTTTCATACCGAATTTTTTTTCAGGAATTCTGGCGGTAATGCTTGCTACACCTTGTTCAGCGCCATTTCTTGGTTCAGCAATTTCTTTTGCTTTGGCTGGTGATTTTGTTGTGATTTTTGCGATCTTTATGGCAATCGGCATCGGTTTTGCTTCGCCATACATTGTCCTGATTGCCTCTCCGCAGTTGGTAAGATTTCTGCCAAAACCTGGAATGTGGATGGTCAAAGTAAAACAGCTAATGGCCGGTTTTCTTGCCGCAACCATCATCTGGCTGGTTTATATTTTATCACACAATCTCGGCGCATTACCGGCATTGTTGGTGGCAATTTTTGCGGTGATGATTTTGGGCTGTCTCAAAATCAAATCGAATCTGTTAAAATTTTTGACAATTATCGTGATGGTAATTTCAGCCTTTGCCATCCCTTCCGATTTGCAAAAATATCATCAGACCAGGAAATATAACGACGATTCCCTGTGGAGAAATTTTAACGAAGCGGAGATTTATCATCTCGTTGCGGAAGGAAAAGTGGTTGTGGTTGATATCACTGCCGATTGGTGCATCACCTGCAAATTCAACAAGTTCAGAGTTTTACAAAATGAGGAAATTGTGGCGAAGCTGGAACGCGGACAAATCATCGGCATGCGTGGCGATATCACCAAACCCAATCCCGAAATCATGAATTTCCTCCGCAAACACAACCGCTTTGCCATCCCTTTCAATGCGGTTTACGGCCCTGGCGCCAAAGATGGTTTGCTTGCAAGCGAGTTGCTGAATGTGAGGGAATTGCTGGAATTGGTGGAGAAGGCGAAATGAGGCAAGCAAAATTCTGTGTCCGGAATATTTCGTGCTTCGTGCATCGTGCTTCGTGCTTCGGTAATTTTAATCCACGAAGCACGAAGCACGTAGCACGTAGCACGTAGCACGAATTTGAGAACAATCAGGAATTGAATCATGAACAAACAACAAAGTAAGACTGATTTATTCGCCATCTTTAAAACCTTTCTCCGCTTCGGATTTCTGGCATGGGGTGGTCCTGTTGCTCAAATTGCCATGATCAAAGATGAGCTGGTCGATCGTGAAAAATGGATTTCGCCGGATAAATTCAAAAGAACTTTAGCGGTTTATCAGGCTCTGCCAGGGCCGGAAGCCCATGAGCTTTGTGTTTATTTTGGCATGATTAAAGCCGGAAGATGGGGAGGATTTCTCGCCGGTCTTGGCTTCATGTTACCAGGATTGCTGTTAATGCTTTTGCTTTCCTATTTTTACGCGGCTTATGGCGCTACAACTCTACTTCCTTTATTTGCCGGAATCGCACCCGCGGTTTGCGCTTTGATTGTTCGCGCCGCGCACCGAATCAGCACTCATATTTTGCACGATAAATCCATGATTTATGCCGGAATTATTTCGATAATTTTAACTTTGTTTTCTCTGCATTTTTTATTGGTTTTTCTGATTTGCGGAATTTTCAGATCCTTGTGGATAAAGAATCAAAAAGCCGTAGCGGCGATTGTTTCTTTGGCGCTAGCGGTTTTGTTTTTGCTTGTTTTTAGATATGCTGGTTTGCAATTTTCTGGCAGTAAAAGCGGATTATTTATTGAAGGCTTAAAAGCCGGAATGTTGTCATTTGGCGGCGCTTACACCGCAATTCCCTTTTTACAAAACAGCATGGTTGGGAATTATGACTCAATTACAACCAGCTCATTTCTTGATGGTATTGCTTTGGCCAATGTAATTCCCGCGCCATTGGTAATTTTTGGAACTTATCTTGGATTTTTAGCGGGAGGCTTTTCCGGAGCTTTGTTAATTACCGCAGGAATTTTTCTGCCGGCATTTTCTTTTACGCTAGTTGGGCATAAGCAGATAGAAAGGCTGATCGAAAACAAAACCTTTCACGGAAGCTTGGATAGCGTTTCCGCGGCGGTTGTTGGAATGCTAATTATCACCGCACTGCAAATATTCCTGCACACCATAACCACCCCCATACAGACAATCATTTTTACAATTGCACTTGCCGGATTTTATTTTCTAAAACACCGCTTAAGCACCCCCGCAATCATGATTTGCTGCGGAGTTTTTGGTTATTTCGTCTCTGCATGAGAATGGATTTTTAGTTGTTATCAAAAGAACAATCGAATTTTGCTTTAAAATTAGTGCTAAATTATTGTTTGGCTGTTTGATAAATTATTTGTTTTTTTAGAAAAAAAATCTCCAGTAGATTTAACTTTTTCTTGATCACGAAATTTTTGGGATTTAAAAGAATCTCATTATTTTTTGCAGATAATCTCACAAAACCTGTAAATCTTTTTCACCAAAGTAGCTAGTAAACCAATGAATCACCATAAACTAATTATCCGGTTAAGCTTAATTTTTTTATTACCCATCTTCTCCTGCTCATCAAAAGCAAAAAAAATTGAAGAAAAAACCTCCGCTGAAGCACCAATTTTTTCCTTCGAAATTGACAATAAAAAGCTCGATTTAAACTACATCAAAGCCGGTTGTGATGCTGTCAATTCTATTCAAGATCAAATCCCCGCAAATTTTTCTTACATCGATTGCAACTGCCAAAATCTTTTGTAAAATATTGCTTCGACAAATTGCCGATGAGAGTGCCGACTAATAAAAATCAAAAGCAGTTTAAGATGAACGAAACTCAAAATATTGCTTTATGACCAACCAAGAAAACTCTGAACAAAGCCTCGCAATTTTTGAAAAATTTAAAATTCGCAAATCTTACGATGAGGAAACTGACAAGTGGTTTTTTTCGGTGATTGATGTTATTGCGGCATTAACAGAGCAAGGCGATTACAAAAAGGCAAAGAGCTATTGGACAACCCTCAAAAGCCGCTTAAAGCAAGAGGGAAGTGAAGTGGTCACAAATTGTGACCAGTTGAAAATGGTTGCTGAAGATGGCAAAATGAGGCTTACAGATGTTGCTGACCTCGAAGCAATTTTCCGCTTAATCCAATCCATTCCTTCTCCTAAAGCTGAACCAATCAAAATGTGGCTTGCAAAAGTTGGAAATGAGCGAATTCAAGAAATCTCTAACCCCGAGCAATCCCTAAATCGTGCTCGCGAAAATTGGCAAAAACATGGAAGAAGTCAGAAGTGGATTCAGCAAAGGATGATGGGGCAAGAAACCAGAAATAAACTAACGGATTATTGGCAAGAAAATGATGTAAAAAAAGGGGAAGAATTCGCCATTCTAACCAACATCATTCACCAAGAATGGAGCGGCTTGAATGTTGCTGACCACAAGAATCTCAAAGGTTTAACCAAGACAAATAAAAACCAAAATCTTCGTGATCACATGAGCGAAGTTGAGTTAATTTTTGCAGCCCTTGCTGAAGTTTCTACCCGTCAAATTGCTGAAAATATGAAGGCGAGAGGGCTAGAGCAAAATAAAATTCCCGCTAAAAAAGGCGGTAAAATTGCCAAAGATGCCAGAATTGCCTTGGAAGAAAAAACCAATCAAAAGGTTGTGAGTGGAAGTAATTTTTTAGAAAACGCCAAACCAAAAATAATCAAATCATCACGATGAAAAACCAAAAGCCGTTTAGAACCTGTCCTAAATCTTTTTTAACCCCATATTTTACCCTGTTTTTGCTTATTTTTTGACAAAATTACTCACCGTATTTCCAGATACGCTTCGTAATTTTATCAAAAAAGCGCTAAAAACATGCTAAAATCTGGGGTTAAAAAAGATTCAGGACGGGTTCTTAGGATGAACGAAACTCAAAATATTGCTTTATGACACGTAATCCAAGAGCAGAGAGGCAAGCAATTTTTATCGCAAAAAGTCTAAGGTTTTTATCTCTAGCGATAATCTCATTTTTCTTACTGCTAGCAACCAACAATTCAAACGCCAACGCCATGTCAACAGTTTCTCAAGTTCTTCTTTCTCCACTTAAAATAATCACCAAGCCTTTCCAATGGTGGCGATATGGTTACGAAAACAAAACCGACGAATACAAAGTTGAGATTACTTACAACCTAGAGCTTGATGGAAAGCCTTTGACGGTTACTAAGGCTATAAATTGTGAGATTTATGAGGGAGTGTTTAGATGGGATAGTGATGGGATAAAAAGACCCAGCAGAAGAGTTGTAGAATCAGTTAGACAAATCACTCATAAAATTTCGGAAACTGGTGAAATTTTAATTTTACCAATTCCTGGTTATTGCGAGGTAGATAAACCATTCAAGGAAGAAAAAACCACCGACACAAATGGAAAAACAAAAGTTAAAATTATTCCAATCCCCAATCAAACCAAGTCATTTAGCAAGATGGGTGATAAGGTTATTCAATCACTAGCCATAGTTAAATTTGATAAAGAAAATCCTAACCGAATCGACCGCATTGAAAGAGTAATATCCCCTAGGGTTTATGAGTCGCCAAGTGCCAGAGTTAAGCTTAAATCTTACAGCTTTACAACAGAAACAAATCTTGAGCCAGTTGATCCAAAAATCGAAAACCGATTCTCTTGGATCAATGGCAGCGCTAAAAGTGATAAACTACCAAGGTGGGGAACATACAAAGATGAAGATAAAGGGGTTTATGTTGCTTTTGGTATGTTTAAATATCCCAAGGAAATATGGTCAAAAATTCCAGCTGTTAACGATTTTATTACTAAGGTTTTAGATCAGACAAAAGGCAGTAGAAAGCGGGAAGACTTGCTGTATCTCTCTTCTGAGGACAAAAAGTATCAAGAGTTAGGGACAGAGAAAGCTCTAAAAGATGCTAAGTATTATTTGGCTGGTATGCAATCTTATAATTCTTTGGATAGGTATTTTGGGAGTTTGGGGATTAATGAAGAAGAGCCATGGATTGCAATTTTTTTAGCAAAAGGAACTAACATCAGAGTAAAGGGAGAAGATAAAAAAATGTTTGTACCAAGAGAAAAAGAAAATGAGTGGCAGCAACTAGTCAAAAATTCCAACTACCGCGACTACTACCACCCTTTCATCTTTAATAAAGAAGAAAAGATTTGGGAAGAGGCTGGGGATAAAAAGGGGTGGTTGTTGACAGAAAAAATTAATAATCCTGAGTCTATTTCTCTTAGAAAGAATGCTTACGATGTAAATACCTATGGTTGGAATACAAAATATAAAATTTCTGGTAATTTGTTCGAGGATAAATCAGGTAAAATGGTTTTATTCTACAATTCAGAAACCAAGGAATTGATTCTACCAGATTTTGTTTCGGCAACTTATTTAAAATAACTCAAACATCACAAAACTATGACAAGCCTTACCGACAGCCAATTACTCAAATTAGCAAGAGACGCATATAATGCTACATCCAACCCAGACTGGGTTCCAGATGGTTTTGAAGAGATTAGTATTAATCTTGATGAGCTTAAGGATGGTGAAAGAATCTACGACCCAGCCTTTAGCGCTAGATCATATTATAACCCAACCACCAACGAGCTAGTCATGGCTCCTACTGGAAGCGATGATGCAACTGATTTCTTAAGAGAAGATCCAGGTTATGTCTTTGGTTATCTAATACCACAATTTGAGAGCGCTGATAAATATTTTGATGCGGTGTTAGATAAGGTGGGAAAGAATTATGACACAACTCTAACCAAAGACGATATCACCCTCACCGGACACTCCCATGCTGACGGTCTCAGCTCTATGCTTAGTATTTATAAAGGAGCCCAGTTTGGTGTTTCTGAGGGGCTTCATATGGTTGGTTTTGATGGCCCTGGAATTAGTAGGCAGTTGGATAATTTGGAAGAGTATGATGATAAAAAAGGAGATTTAATAAAAACCGGCGACCTCACCAACCGCGACCTATCCAGCTTCACCAACATCCGTCACATCGTCCTTAAAGGAGATTTTGTTCATCTTGCCGGTGAACATGTTGGCTCAGTACAAGAAATTGACGCAAAAAACACTGTTCTTGGCACTGCAATTACCACTATTCTCGGTGCTGCTGGTGGCGCATTGTTAGCTGGTCCAGTTGGAGCAGTTGGCGGAATTCTAGGTGGTCTTTTTACTAAATATTTTGCCAATGGAGTTAGAGAGCATCTTGGTGGCACTATGCAGGAAGCAATTGATAACCAAACAGTTCCAGAAACCACATTTGAGAAATTTCTGTCCGTTGTTGGCTCAATTGACTCTTACATCAATCAAGGAACTTCCTCTGTTGTTGATTTGGTAAATAAAGGGATTGACTGGATGACTAATGTTGTATCTGACTTAACCGGTGCAGCAAAAGACGCTTGGAATGGAACTGTCAATTTCTTTGATGGTTTATTTGATGGTCATGACGGAGCCGCTCCAACCAATGCAGACGGAACGGTTAATAATTCTGCCATCAACAACTCCCTCCTCGACCTTACAATAAACACCGACAAACTCCAAGGCTTCGCAACCAACCAAGATCAAACCCAAACCGGCAATGTAATTGACGGAGGTGATTACAGCATCAGCGGTCCGATAGAAAACATCAATGGTGATGGAATAGTAAATGTTGCTCCATGGCTAATAGCGGGAGATGGTTATCGCCCAGGTAATCAGGAACTTTCTTCTTACTCAAATTTCAGCACCGAGCTTAATGCCGATTTCGCAAAACTTGATCAATTATCTGCACAATTAAACCAGCAACAAAACCAACCACAGCCGAATTTACCTGATGTTTCCAAATTAAATCTTCAACTGCAAAACCCATTAGCTAACCTTACCAACAACTCAATTAACGCCAGAACATTTCTTAACATTGATCCGGTAGTTTTAGACTTAAATGGTGATGGAGTAAAACTAACATCCTACAACAGCAGCGAAGTAACGTTCGATGTAGATAATGACGGCAAACAAGAAAGAACCGGTTGGGTAAGTAACCAAGATGGAATATTGGTAGAAGACGTAAACCAAGATGGAAAAATCAACAACATCACCGAAACAATTTCGGAATATTATAATCCAAATGACGGAAGTATTGCCGATGCCGATGGCAAATACTCAGGTGATGGCCTCGCTGCTTTAAAGAAACTCGATTCCAACAATGACGGCAAGTTCAACAACCAGGATGCCAAATGGAATGATCTAAGAGTTTGGACAGACACCAACTCTGATGCACAAACAGACGCCGGAGAATTAAAAACTTTAGATGAAGCGGGGATAAAAGAATTTGATTTAACAAACATCATTCAGGCCAACAAAGAACGAAACGAAGGTAACGTAATTCTCGCCAAATCAACTTACACAACTACAGACAACCAAACAAAACAAGTAGCAGCAGTTGACTTCACAACCAACCCAATCGGCTATGAATTCAATGATGTAAATCTTGGGAAGTTAGCAACTGCGGAAGATGGAACAAAATCTCTCGTAATCAGCAATCCAAATGGTGAAACGGTTGTGGCAAGTGAAGAGATTGGCCAGAATATCTTCGGTAACATTGGTAATGACAATATAACTGGTGATGATCGCGACAACTGGATAAGTGGTGGTGCCGGAAGTGATACGCTAAAAGGCGGCAAAGGTGATGACATACTCATCATCGATTCTGAAGACAAACAAGAAAACATCGATGGTGGTGAAGGCAGAGACATTGTAATCATTAACTCAGACAAAGGAGTAAGTTTTAACCTAACCCAAAGCCGCATTGAAACCGCAGTTGGAGGAAATGGTGATGACATTCTCATTGGTGGCGGAACCAGTAATGTCTTCATCGATGGCGGATCAGGTGACGACATCATCATTGGTGGAGCTGCTGATGATGCACTAGCAGGAAGCGATGGCAATGATTATGTTGATGGTGGCTACGGTGATGACGTAATCCGCGGACACAGAGGCAATGACGTCTTAATCGGTGGCGAAGGAAACGACTATCTCGAAGGCGGACTTGATGACGACAAAATCTTTGCCGGAGTTGGCAATGACGTAATCATGGAAGGACAAGGTAATGATGAAATTGATGGTGGTGAAGGATATGATCTCGTCAAATATCAAGGCAGCTACAAAGACTACAAAATCAGCCGCGACGGAGCCAATTACAAAATTCAGGATTTAAAAACTGGCAATATTGATTCGGTAAAAAATATCGAAGGCGTTCGTTTTGCTGATGTAACCATCAAGTTGATCGATGGCAATATCTCACCAATGCCAGTTGCTGATTTAATCACACTGCAAAACAAGTCAGATACCGTATTTATTACAAAAGATGATTTGCTTAAAAACGATCTCGATGTTGATGGTGACTCGCTAACCATGATTTCGGTGCAGAATTCTGTTGGTGGCGCGGCAAGATTGGTAAAAGATAATAATGGTTCTGTTCTTGGTGTTGAGTTTACTCCTGACAAAAGCTTCATCGGCAACATGTCATTTGATTATGACATCAAAGATTCGAAAGGCGCTTACACAACTATCGAGCAAAGAAATAATGACGGCAGTTCAGTAACGGCGGCAATGAAAGCCCGTGTTACATTCAAGCTGGCTTCTGACCCAACCGATGATCTCTACGCAAAACAATGGTATCTTTCTGAAATCAACGTGCAAAAGGCTTGGCAGGATTATACCGGCGAAGGAATAAAAGTCGGCGTTTTTGAAAAAGGTGATTTCAACATCAATCATCAAGACCTTGATGGCAATGCTCTGCAATATTACAAGGATGATGTTGCATTCCGAGAAGTCGATCAATACAGCCAACACAAAACCACAGTTGCAGGTGTTATTGCTGCTGAGAGAAATAATGGTGGAATTGTTGGCGTTGCTTATAATTCAAAGCTTGATGGTTATAGTTGGGATGCTGATGCAAGCGGTTTAGATAATCTGAAAAATGTTGATATCGCCAATAATAGTTGGGGCGCGATTGGTAAATTTGCTGACAATTTTTCTGATCCTAATAATCCAGATAAAGCCTATGAATCTCTGCTAAAAAAGTCAGTACAGGAAGGAAGAAATGGTCTTGGAACCATCGATGTTTTTGCTGGCGGTAATGACAGACAGGAAGGTGATAATGTCAATTACCACAGCTTACAAAATTCCCGTTTTGTAATCACAACTGGCTCGATCAATCAGCCTGGAGACTTGGCAACATTGACGGAGGCCGCAACGCCATTTTCGAATCCGGGAGATGCGATTTTAGTTTCAGCGCCTGGTTCAAATATTAATTCAACCGGAAATCTTTTAACCAACGATAACGGCTCACAGTTTTTGGGAGAATTTTCTGCAAGCCAAGGAACCTCATTTTCAGCACCAATAATTTCCGGTGTTGTGGCTTTAATGCTGCAAGCAAATCCTAATCTGGGCTATCGCGATGTGCAGAAAATTTTAGCACTTTCCGCAAGGCAATTTAACGATCCAAACACTAGCTGGCAGGAAAATGGCGCAGAAAATTGGAATGGTGGCGCAATGCACTTTTCGCACGATTACGGTTTTGGTATTGTTGATGCCGCCGCCGCTGTCAGACTTGCTGAAACCTGGAAAGAGCAAAGCACTTACTACAACGAAAAATCTTTAATCGCCGAAAATAACGAAAGAATAGCGATAGTCGATAACGACACGGTTGGAAAGAAATTCACCATCGCCAATTCTAACATGCACAATATCGAAACTGTTGAGGTGGAGGTAAATTTAAGTCATTTAAGCCTTTCTGATCTAACCATAAAATTGGTTTCACCAAGTGGCACGACAAGTATTTTACTCGATAAGCCAACCAATTCTGTTTATGAAGGTGGATTGACTTTCAATTTTTCTTCTCGTGCTTTTTTAGGTGAAAATGTTGATGGTGATTGGAAGCTTGAAATCACTGATTCCGTAACTGGTAATGTCGGATATTTAAATAGTTGGAAGTTGAAATTTTACGGTGAATTGGATGATGGAAAAAACGATCTCTATGTTTACACCGATGAATTTGCCAAGATGACCGATGGTTCAAGAGGAATTATTTCTGACACTGATGGCGGCACTGATGTAATCAATGCTTCCGCTGTTTCATCTGATACGACCATTAATCTCAACTCCGGAAAAACCAGTAAAATTGCTGGTCACGATGTTTTAATTTCCGGCGGAACTCCGGGAGATGAATATTATCAAAAGAAAGCTTTGCTACCAACTAAAGAAGCGGCACTTGCAGCAAAGAACTCAGAAGTTGCTGCTAAGAATCAAACTTTGTCAGCAGACAATATTGAGCTTGCCGGAATTGATGCTGTAATTAATGCAAAATACTCAGAAGCTACTTCAAAATATAACGAATATCTAGTTGCCAAAAAGAATGTCGATGATCATTGGCTTAGTAAAAATACATACTGGTTTGGATACAAAGATGGTGCCACATACTACATCTTCAAAAATAACTTAACCGGATCCCAAACAGCTCTGACCAAGAACGATTATGATCAGAGGTATAATAATTATAGGGCGCTTGGAGCCACACAAAACCAAAAATCATCGGAATACGAATCTCTTAAACTCCAATATCAATCTCTTGTAACAAGGCACGATGCCTTGCCGAGTGAAATTGCAAATTTGAAAAACGAAATTACTGGCCTTTCTAATCAAGCAAACAGTCTGCAGTCGGAAATTAATTTCATCAAAACTTACCTGAATTCTTTTAATGAAAATGGAGCTTCGGCAATTGAAAATGCCTATACTGGTGATGGCAACGACACGATTATCGGCTCTGATTTAGCCAATGAAATCTGGGGAGGAAGAGGAAATAATATCCTAACCGGAAATGGCGGCGCAGATATTTTTGTAATAAAAAAGAATGCCACAACTACTGACAGAATTACCGATTTTAAACCTGGTGAGGACAAGATTGATTTAACTGATTTTAGAAATGTTTCGTTGTCAGATTTAACAATAACTCAGAACGGAGCTAATGCTGAAATTAGGTTCATCTCCGGACAAAAAATAATTTTAGAAAACATCAATGCCGGACAAATCCTAACCGACAGTTTTACTGGAATTGCTGAAATTCAAAACCTCATTAACGGCACTTCCGCAGATGATGTTTTGGTTGGAACGAATCAAGGCGATCTAATCAAAGACAGCTTTGGCAATGACATCATCAAAGCGCTTGGCGGCAATGATGAGATCGATGCTGGTATGGGCAATGACAAAATTTTTGCTGGCGCAGGAGATGATGTAATTTATGGCGGCAGAGGCAATGATCTGATCTATGCCGATGGAGATCTGAATTCAAACGGCACTGTTGTCGGTAACGATACCAGAGCTGGTAAAAACAAAATATTCGGTGGCGATGATGATGATACGATTTTTGGTGGATCAGGTAATGATTATATCGATGGCGGTGATGGAAACGATACCCTGTATGGCGGCGCCGGAAATGATACGATAATAGTTGGTGCTGGTAATAATCAGGTTCAGGCTGGAAGTGGTGATGATATAATCGATCTAAGTGGAGGAAATTCTGCTTTTGGTGATCGAGTAAACTTTATTTCGGGTGGTGAGGGAAGTGACAAATTTATTCTTGATAATGGCTCATCATCCTGGAATGAAATCAATGTTATTTCCGACTTTGATGTTAACGATCCGAATGAAAAAATTGATTTAAGCAAGCTGACAGCGGTTAATAAATACTCCGATTTAAAAATACTTCAGCAAGGCGCGAATGATCAGATAATTGTAATCAGCAACTTTGGAAAAGCTCAAATTATAAAATTACAAAATGTTGATGCTTCAAAACTGACGGCTTCAAAATTTATAATTACCAATGAGGCTCCAAGAGTTACAAGCGATGGTGCATCAACTCAGGAAGACAAGCGGATAGTTATCAATATTACCGCCAATGATTCAGATGACAAAACTGATATTACGAGAACAAAAATAACTGTAGTCCAGCCAACAAACGGCACTGTTACAATTAATTTGGATGGCACAGTTACTTACACGCCAAAAGCCAATTTTAATGGTATTGATCAATTTGAGTATCAACTAACTGATGCCGGTGGATTGGCCTCAGAAAAAGCAAAGGTTATCGTTAATATTGATCCGTTAAATGATGCGCCTGTTGTGACAAAAATTGTTTCTGACCAAGTATTTTATTCAGACAGAGGAATAAGCTTTAAAGCGAGCGACATATTTACAGAAGTTGATGGTGAAGGTTTGACCTATAGCGCAGCGCTTTCTGACGGTTCAGCCCTTCCTTCTTGGATCAGCTTTAATTCTTCCACTCAAACTTTTTCCGGCAATTCGCCATCAACAAGTGAAAATTTTATAATCAAACTTACTGCGACTGATGATAGCGGAAATTCCACATCTACAAATATCAAATTAAAAATTGATAACGGCATCATTCATGGCACTGACGGTAATGATGTAATGGCCGGAACTAGTGGTAATGATGTAATTGATGGTGGTAAAGGTGATGACGTGGTTAGCGGCGGAAATGGCAGCGATATTCTTTTTGGTGGCGAAGGGAATGATAAAATTTACAGCACTGGTAATAGCAGCAATGATACCCTAACCGGTGATTCAGGTTCTGATATTTTTGTGATCGGTAATGACATAATTTCAAATGACATCATCACTGATTTTGATGTGTCTGATCCGAATGAAAAAATTGATCTATCCAATTTCGCTATTTCAAAACATGGTTATTCAACCCTTGCCAGAATCGCTGATCTTAACATCACTCAAGTTGGTAATGATGCAAAAATAATCTTCAGCAATTCATCAAAAACTGTCACGATCAAAAATGTAAAAGTTTCCGACTTAACTGCTGACAAATTTATTCTGAATAACGCACCAACAATTAATGCAGCAATTTCGGATCAGAAAATTTTTATCACCAAAGATTTTAATCTAAATTTTAACAGCGCATTTAATGACATTGATGGCGATACTCTGTCTTACTCGGCAAAACTTACCGATGATTCACCGTTACCAGATTGGTTACACTTTGATTCTGTAACCGGAAATTTCTCAGGACAGGCTCCAAACAGTATCGCGGGTCTTACCATTAAACTTACTGCCATTGATAAATACGGCCTGACATCTTCTACGAATTTCAAGCTTGCAGTTGATGATAAAATTATTTTTGGAACCGACGGTAATGACAGCATTGCCGGAACCTCTGCAAATGAAGCAATTGAAGGCGGCAAAGGTGACGATGTGATTGATGGCGGCAATGGTAGTGATGTAATTCTTGGCGGTGAAGGAAATGATAGGATTTTTGGTGCTAACAGTGGCAACAGCAACACTCTGACTGGCAATAGTGGCTCTGACACTTTTATTATCAAAGATGGAATTATTTCAAATGACGTAATTACTGATTTTAATGTTAGTGATCCGAATGAAAAAATTGATCTAACCAACTTTAATAATTCTACATTTAGCGGTGCAATTCGTGATGTTGCGCAGCTTAGTATGGCGCAAGTCGGTTCTGATGTTAAAATTACTTTTAACAGCTCAAAAACCCTTACTGTTAAAAATATTCAACTTTCACAGCTAACTGTAGATAAGTTTATTGGCCTTACCGACAATTATAACAGCGCGGCTGATTTGACAGTTGATGGAACCTATCGCGATGAAACTCTTTATGGTGGAAAAGGTGACGATATCATCAAAAGCAATGGTGGTAATGATTCTATCTTTGCTGGTGCCGGAAATGACAAACTTTATGGCGGAAGCGGCAATACCACATTTAGTGGCGGCACTGGTTCTGATACTTTTGTTGTCCAAGGAAATTACGGATCAGATGTAATCACTGATTTTAATGTTAGTGATTCGAATGAAAAAATTGATTTGTCATCATTCAAGGACGTAGCAACCGATCTTTCGCAGCTCATAATGGATCAGATTGGCCTTGATACAAAAATCAGCTTTAATGGCAAAAGCAAAACCATTCTGGTTAAAAACGTCAATAAATCTGTTCTTACTGTCGATAAGTTTATTGGTCTAACTGATAACAAGAGTAATCCAAATAATCTGGTTCTAAACGGCACTTTAAGCAACGACACTTTAACTGGCGGCATAGGAGATGACATCATTAATGGCGATCGTGGAAACGATATCATCAAAGGTAATGCTGGAAATAATTTGCTTACAGGTGGTGCGGGAACCGATACTTTTATCATCAGTAAAAATCCAAACAAGACTGATGTAATAACCGATTTCAATGTAGTTGATTCACTCCAGCTTGATGGTTTTACAGCAGGGACAAAAATTACTGATTTTACATATAGTCAGGAAGGAAGCGCTGTCATATTTGATCTTGGTGAAGGACAAAAACTAATCTTCCAAAATGCCAATTCAGCTGATCTTCTTTTTTATCTTTCTTTTACTACGCAAATCAACTTAAGCGATGCTTCAGCCCTGATTTCCTACACCGGAACCGCAGCAAATGAAAAAATAGTAATCAGTACAAGTAACCGCGATGGCGATGTAATTAATGGTGGAGATGGAAATGATTTATTGATTGGCAATAACCGCGATGACACTCTTAATGGTGGTAAAGGTAATGATACATTGGTTGGGGGAGACTGGTCTGATATTTTTGAGGTGAACAAAAATCCAGGAGACAAGGATACAATTGTTGATCTGAAGATAAAGGATATGGTCGATTCAATCGTTCTAAAAGGATTCACTGATCCTAACCTTGCAAGCTATTCGGTAACTCAGGTTGATAATGATGCTGTGATTGATCTTGGAGATGAACAAACTCTTACGCTCAAAAATTTCAAGGCCGAGGATGTTCCTTACATTGCAAGCTATAGTAACAAAATTTACCCATCCCAAACCACTACAAACGGAACTGATGGTGATGACCTTATTTCGCGTTTTGATCTAGGTTCGTTCAGAGGAACTGCCATATTAAATGGTGGCAAGGGTAATGACGTTCTAAAGGGATCAAAGTTTGACCAAGATTATTTTGTAATAGACAAGAATTCCGGTGATCATGATTTTGTACGCTCTATCGATAGTTCAGGTGGAGACAAAGTTATATTGCGCGGTTTTGGTAATGACATTCTTGATAAAATTAAATTCCTGCCGTCCTCCGATCAATACACACTTATAATGGATTTGGGCGATGGTCAAATTCTAAGAACTTACGGAGTAACACAGTCGCAATTTAGGCAATATTTTGATGTTGAAAAAGCCATTAATTCAACCGACGGTAATGATAATTTAAGTGCAGGATATCTTGGGCTTTCGGTTGATGGAGGAGCTGGTGATGACAAGATTACGGGCAATAATTGGGGCAATAATCTAACTGGCGGAGATGGTAACGATACCATTACTGCCGGTTCAGGAAATGATACAATAAACGGTGGTAATGGTAATGATAAAATTACGACTGGAGCTGGAAATGACGTGGTTGATGCAGGCGCTGGAAATGATGAAATCAATATTACCAGTGGTGGCAATAAAAATATTACCGGCGGCGATGGTTCCGATCTTTACAAAATTTCTGCATTTACCGGCGATATTACAATTACCGATTTTGCAATAAGTGATTCAAATGAAAAAATTGATCTGAAAGGCATTTCAAATATTTTCTCTTTTTCTGATTTGGTGATTTCGCAAACGGGAAGAGATGCTGTAATACAGCTTTCCTCTTCGCAAAAAATTATTCTTAAAAATACCAACAAAAATCTGCTCACTGCTGATAAATTTGTTCTTTATAGCAATCATTTTGACGGATCGCCAATTAATGACAATTTATCTGGCGGTGACGGAAATGATTTTATCAATGGCTACGGTGGAAATGATTCAGTCTCATTAAACAGCAAAGGTTCTGATGCCGCTGATCTTGGTAATGGTAATGATAGCTTTTCAGTTAGCGGAAACGGGTATTATGGAAATGACAATGTTGTTGGTGGCGCCGGTAATGATAAATTTTTCATAGATCTTGGCTACTCTTACGGAGATGCAAATTACACTCTGACCATCAATGACTTTGAAGCGACAAACCCAAATGAAAAAATCTATATTTCCAATGACTTGATACCAAATGTTGATTTTACGAAAGATTTAAAAATTAACCAAATAGGCGATGATGTTCAGATTAGCTTGAGTAGATCTTCCAACGGTAAAAAGTTAATTCTGAAAAATGTCAATAAAGCCGATTTAAATGAGAATAATATAATTTTACCAAAAGTAGAGTATAAGTACGCTACGCAAGCGAGTCAGTTTGATGATAATATTACCTACGATCCAAATGCCGGTACGGCAAATGCAATTGGAAAAGATATAAAAATTCCTATTAGCGGAACTGTTAACGGTATTTCAACTTATGCAGACCATAATCAGACATTAATAAGTTTTTATGTCGTAACTGATAATGGCTGGGTAAAGCAAACCTTGGTTAATGCTTCGGTTTTTGTAGGACAAAATTTAACCACCTATACATACAACTCATTTGATCCCGCCAAAGACAGGCTTGGAATAGATGGCTCCTACGCTATTACAAAATACTCCGATCTTCCTCTTAGCCAAGTCGGAAATGATGTGGTAATGAATTTTGCAGATCAAAAAGTTAAAATTGTCTTAAAAAATGTTAATCTGACCGATCTTCAGGAAAGTGATTTTATTTTTTATAATCACAGCACTGATGGAAATGATTTGATTAACGGCGGCAATGGTAATGACCATTTAGAAGGTGGCAAAGGTAATGATCAAATTAATGGCGGCGCTGGTAATGATGAAATCTACGGTGGGGATGGAAATGACAGTCTAACCGATTATGCGGGAGTTAATAAATTATATGGAGGCGCGGGCGATGATAGTCTTGGCGTTTCTATGCAAAACAATTCAACTTCAAGCAATGAATTGTATGGCGGTGAAGGTAATGATGTGATCCATTTTAGTACCGGTGGAACCAATATGGCAAAAGGTGGAATTGGTAACGATGAATTTATTGTCTATGGTGGTGATAACGAAATTTACGGCGAAGAAGGCGTTGATGATTTTATAATTGGCAAGTCCTACTCAGCAACTTTTAATGGAAGTGACTATGTTGTTAGTGATGCAGACTCATCAACCACAATTCATGATTTTGATCCTCTCACAGAAAAAATAACTCTAGATGGTTTTGATGGGGAAAGTCTGGATCAATTTAACATTGTTCAGGATGGAAATGATGTGGTGTTTAACCTTTCTTCCGTGCAAACCCTGCGCTTAAACAATGTTTTAAAATCTTCATTAAATCAGGACAATATCATCATTCCAGATAAGCATATTCAAGATAGTTATTATTATACTTTTGATGATAGGACAAACGAATATTCAATCAGTGATTTGAACAAATTAATGGCGGAAAATCCTGGTAATTTTTATCAGGAACCGGTTGCTGAAATTGCCTCATCTTACGATCCAGTTTTGATGAAAACAGTATCAACTTTCGATGTAGCAACAGATAAAATCCATCTTGGTAAAATCAAATCGCTTGAGAATTTTGAAGATCTGAAAATTACACAGCATAGCATAGCGGAGTCATATGGCTCTCCTTCTGAGTTTACGCTAATTGATCTTGGAGATGGTTCGTTTGTGAAGTTGATCGGATTTTATAATCTGACGGCCGATAATTTTGTATTTAACAAAGCGCCAATTGCAAATTTTGGAACTGCCTCAATTGATGAAGATGGTAATCAAAGTTTCGATGTTATTGCAAAAACTTTTGATGCCGATGATGACAGTTTGCAAATTACCAACATCACTAATCCATCTCATGGCGTAGCTTCAATCGTAACTGATGAACAAGGAAAACAAAAAATTTCCTACATACCAAATGTAAATTTCCACGGTAGTGACCAACTTGATTATACGGTCGAAGATGGCAGAGGTGGAGTTGTTACCAAAACAATCAATATCACTGTAAACTCAGTAAATGACCTTCCAGTTGGTGGTCTTGAATCAATCAATCTTAACGAAGATGCTTCAATTGCCATAAATCTTCTTGAAGGTGTAACTGATGCTGATGGCGACACAGTAACCGCAACTATCAATACAGCACCAACTCACGGCACTTTAACAGAAAATCAAGATGGAACCTGGCAATATAATCCAAATGCTAATTTCAACGGCAGCGACTCTTTCAAATATCAGCTTTCTGATGGTAACGGCGGAGTAATAATTAAAACTGTAAATGTCACAGTGAATTCAGTTAATGATGCTCCGGTATCGAATCTTGTTTTGGCTTCTACCGATGAAGACACCAAGCTAATCATTGATGTTCTTGGTCAAACTTCTGACGCTGATTCTGACCAATTAATTCTGAGCCTTAAAAACTCTCCAACAAATGGAATTGCCACAATTATCGATGTTACCACAACCGATTCTGACGGAAATGTAATAACCACCAAAAAAATCGAATATAATCCAAACAGCAATTTCAACGGTTCCGATAGTTTGGTTTATGAAATTTCTGATGGTAATGGAGGTGTTGTTGATAAAACTCTAAATATCGAAGTTAATTCGGTTAACGATACTCCAGACGCTTCAGATATTCAGATTAGTACTAATGAAGACAATGCTGTTGCAATTGATGTTCTTGCCTCATCAAGCGATGCTGATTCTGACCAATTATCAGTTGCTGGTATTTATGGAGTGACGTCAGGCGTGGCAAATATGGTTGATGGAAAAATTCTTTATACACCGGATGCCAATTATAATGGAGTTGCAAGCTTTAACTACGTTATCTCTGATGGAAATGGCGGGCTAAATACAAAAACTGTAAGTGTAACTGTTAATGCGATAAACGATGCGCCAATTGCCAATGTGTCTGATGCTTCTACCAATGAAGATGCCAATACCACAATTGATGTTTTGTCTTCCGCCAGTGATGCTGATGGAGATAGTTTAACACTTTCTTTGGTTGGCAGTCCAGCAAATGGTGTAGCAAAAATTGTTGATGTAGTTGCGACAGACTCTGACGGTAATTCAGTTACGATCAAAAAGATTGAATATAATCCAAACGCTAACTTTAACGGTTCTGACAGTCTGGTTTACAGTCTAAGTGATGGTAAAGGTGGTATTGTAACCAAAACCCTAAATATCACTGTCAACTCCATTAATGACGCTCCAGTTACCGCAAATGATACCATTTCTTTAAACGAAGATAATTCGGTAAAAATAAGCGCTCTTGCAAATGACTCTGATATTGAAGATAGCAGCTTTGAGAAAAACAACATTGCGATTATTGCGGCAGCTCTTCACGGAACTGTAATTTTAAACGATGACCTAACTTTTACTTACAATCCTGACAGTAACTATTTTGGTACTGATAGCTTTTCTTATCAGGTTAAGGATAAGGATGGATCTTTTTCAAATACTGCAAATGTTTATCTGAATATAGCTTCAGTAAATGATGCGGTGGCTATTGATGGAGTTGTTGAGTCGCAAAATTTAGCGGCTGGTAAGTTTTTCTCTTATGATCTATCTGGCCTTGGTTTTAGCGATGTTGATGGCGATGCTATTAATGTCGGTATAAAACTCACTAGTGGTAATGATATCCCTAGTTGGCTTTCCTTTAACTCTGAAACAAAAATTTTAAGTGGTACCCCAAGTGATGCTGATGCTGGTTCTGTTGCACTGCAACTGATCGCTTCTGATGGTAAGACAGAAACCATTCAGAAGTTTGATCTCGCAATCAGCAAGCCTATTACTCAGAATCCAAACATCGCCGTGAATGTTATCACTGTTTCTGCAAATAATGATCCAGTTTCTGCTAATAAAGGAACGGTTGATATCGTAACCGGAAATGATGCAGATAATACATTCCAGTATGAGCAGGATGATGTTTGGACTGATACAAATATTGTCGCCTGGAATCCATATACCAATGACCAATTTTCTGTAGTTGGAAAAGTGCGCAGCTTTGATGCTTTTGATGGAGGGGGTGGAAATAATACTCTAAACTTAACCGATAGCGATGATGTCTTTGCCCTTGATGATTTAATCAGTTCTAATCCAAGCGAATCAGGTTCTCGTCTTTTTGGCATTAAAATCATTAATGCTAAAGGTGGAAATGACATCATTGATCTAAGCTCTAATCGCTTTACTTATGGAGATGTAACCATCAACGGCTCTGAAGGTAATGATATACTTTGGGGCAATGATGGCAATGACACAATTAATGGTGACACCGGTAATGATCACATAGTTGGAGGCAGAGGCGATGATATTTTAAGTGGTGGCGATGGTAATGACACAATCAAAGGTTATGACGGCAATGATCTCTTAATTGGTGGCAAGGGTGCTGATGTTATGATTGGTGGCGCCGGCAATGACCAGTTTATCTTTACTGATCTTACTCATTCAACCAACAGCGAAACCGATTTTATTTTGGATTTTATCAGAGGTGAAGACCAAATCAATCTTTCTAGTCTTGGATTTGATTCCATAACACAAGGAGCTGGAAGTAATTCCTCGGCTTCTGGTTTAGAATATTATTTTGATGGTAGTGGTAACACTGTTATTGACGATCCTAATTCAAATTTTGCGGTAAAACTTGCTGGCGAGATTCACTTGGATCAGAATGATTTTTCGTTCTAATTTTTTTGAAGGTTTATGAAGTTTATAAGAACTATTCTGACTATCTTTTTTATGGCATGCTGTTCGATATCTGGCTTTGCAAATCCAGCCAAGGAGCAAATTGTTGAGGCAATCTGCAATGCAAAAACTTCACAATGTCAGAAAGCTTGTGAAAATTATCGCAATGATATTCAGGAAACGACAATCTCTTTGGTGGCAATGGCAACGACATCATCATCGGTGGAACCGGCAAAATAGCCAATGACAACTTTCCATTTTATCTAAACTCACCAATCAAAATAGAAGCAAAGTTATGAAAAATTTCCTTATTCTAACGATATCAATTTTAGCTCTAACTATGAATACAACCAACAACAACGCAGAGGCTAAGATGTTTAATAAATTCAAGAAAGGTTTTTACTTTGAAAAATATAAAACTGCGGAGGAGGCAAAAGCTGCATTGTTAGAGCTTCACCCGATTGGGAGTGATGTGGAGGGGTTGGTGGAGACGTTGGAGGGGGCGGGGGCGGAAACTTATGAACCAGTGATAACAGAAAAATATAAGAATAATCCAAGACTCGAAAATATGTGCTGGTATCAATATTCTCATAGAACTATGGATTCGCTTTTTCCTAAAACATGGGGACTAACTATTGAAGTTAATAACAAAAAACTATCAATGCTTACCATCAACTTTTACCAAGGCGAATAACCGTATTTATTAACTCAAAAATTAATTTAAACCATGTCTTCTACAATCACAGAGTATTACAGAGATGTAAAAGGACTAACTATTTTTCCAGATGGAATAACTCCTCAACATTCGTTCTTCGTGTATACCAATGATGTTGGACAGAGCTTTGTGCTAAGGGGTGGACAATATAGAGACATGCTAAGATCAAATGGAACAAGATATGAAAATAGACTAAATACTAGCAATCTTGAGAGAGGAGATTTAACGGTTGTTCATAGTAAATTTGAATGGGATGGTATTGACGAAAACACCAAACCAATCGACTGGAAAGAAGAAGGCCAAACCCTCCGCTCCCACACCTACTACACCGGCTCCGACATCATCGCCTCCCGTCTCTGGAATTCAATGATTTCAGGAGGTCAAGCAATCAACAACAATCCAACTGCTTACAAACTCCTATCCAACAACTGCAACGCCACTCACAACACCATTGGTGAAATCGGTAAACTAGAATATAACAAAATCCTTTTTGAGTCCGCAATCAATGGTCAGTCAGTTCCAGCTGGAACTTTTAACGGAGTTTCTGTTCCTGTTGATTCTGATGGTGATGCTTATTGGGCACCAGGAATTGATCGTGATTTAAATAGCTTAAATGATGACTCTTCTTCCTCAGATCCTTACAAATTGGAGTTCAATTTCAAAGGAGAGAAGATAAGTGCTTATGAAGGAGATAAATCCATCCAACTCGCCAACTCCGGCATGATTGCCACCGACGCCACCTACGTTGATGCAAACGGCAATCCCGTTTCACTCTATAACTCCTTATTTGTCGCCAAAGACTCTGAACTCGGAACTTTTACCCTCATCAAAAACAACATCTACACCCCCCTCAAAGACGGCACCCTTGCCGCAGTAAACACCCTAATAAAAACCATCGATACCTCCATCCAAACCACCGCCAACTTCCTAACCTTCGAAGCCCAAAAAACTGCAGAAATCATCATCGAAAGAATCAAATCCGATACTTACCTGGAATCATTAATGGGCAGCGTTCTTGCTGATATCATCCTCGGAGAAAACGATCCCAAAGAAATCGCCAAACATTTAGCTGAAGGACAACTCAGATCTTTAGCCGCTTCCTTACTTGATGAAAACATCCGTAAAGTCCTTATCGACTCAGGAATGACTCAAAGCGCCATAGATAATCTGGTTGGCCCAAAAGTAGTAAACTATGTGGTTACTATAGACCCTTCCGGAGCTAAAGTTGTAACCGCTCTTGATGCAAACGGCAATCCTGTTGGCGCAACTCTTCAGGGAACAATCTACACCGCCATCTTAAACTTCGCTATTTCTGCCGCTGATTCAAGCGGCTGGAATTCTGAAGAATATGCGCAAGCAGCAAAGGTGGCAATTGCCTCTGCCATTGTAAGTGCAGTTGTTACCACCGTTCTAACCGCAATCGCCCCAGGAATTGGAACTGCGGCTGGAATTGTAATCAGTGCGGTAGTTTGTGCTTTAGTTGTAGGTCCTTTGGTTACTTACGCTGACGATCAATATAAAATCACCGAAGATGTATTTAGAATAGCAAGAGACTTAACCAAAGATCTTGCCAGAGATCCTCTTAACACAATTGAAGACTTTGACCCGGTTGATACAACAAAGCAGCTTATAGAATACGCAAAAGACTACGTAGAAAATGTTGGTAAATTCGGAAGGAATGTCCTGATCGGAGGATACAACCTCTTCGGCGGCCATTACGGTCAAACCTACAAACCAGGACAATATCCAACTCCTTATGCCTCAATAAACATTTCTCCTAAGGCAGATGGAACCGGAAACATCATCCAGGGCCTCAACCCCGAAGGAGTAGTAGCAATCGCCCGAGAATATTACCACGATGACATCTACGGCACGCAAGGAAGTGATAATCTAATCGGAAAGAGTGGAACCAACACCATAGCTGGCTATGAAGGAAATGACCATATCGAAGGAAGAGGTGATATTGACCTTCTGATTGGTGGACAAGGTGATGATGAAATCTTCGGAGGTAATGCAGACGACCAACTCTACGGATCCGAAGGAAACGACAATCTCTTTGGTGGCAATGGCAACGACATCATCATCGGTGGAACCGGAGCCAGCATCAGCGGGGAAGGAAGTTTAGAAGATGGCAATGACTTCATCCATGGCGGAACAGGCAATGACCAAATCATGGCTGAAGCTGGTAATGATACCATTCAAGGCAACATAGGCAACGACACCATCTTAGGTGGAACTGGTAACGATAGAATCGAAGGTAATGAAGGAGATGATTCAATCCTCGGTGAAGATGGTGACGATATCATCCTTGCCGGAACAGGAAGCGACATCATCGATGGCGGAGCCGGAGCTGATTACCTCGAAGGAAATGATGGAAACGACAATATTCGCGGCGGCGATGGTAATGATGAAATCCTCGGACAGCAAGGTGTAGACATCATCTATGGCGATGAAGGAAATGACATAATCAACACCGGCGAAGGAAACGACCTCGCCTTTGGCGGCCTCGGCAATGACATCA
>Ga0155648_116_pt4 | contig 67744 bp, 68 predicted proteins | sample RifCSPlowO2_01_FD_107305 | JGI IMG/M metagenome (GOLD analysis project Ga0155648, IMG submission 107305) | Alphaproteobacteria bacterium RIFCSPLOWO2_01_FULL_40_26 | reverse complement strand
TCCTCAAAATTGTTAAACCGTAATTGGTTGAGGAGGTTTTCTAATTGTTTTTAATTAGGAGTATAGATTTTTAGTTTGGTATAACTCCCTCTCCCCTTGTGGGAGAGGGTTGGGGTGAGGGGTAATATTTTTTTGTGAGGGGTAATATTTTGTGAGGGGTAAATGACCTAGAAAGAGTAAAGTGATTACAAATTTTCTTAAGCGTTATTGGGATTATGTTAGAAACTGTTTATGATCTTTGTGATGAAGATTTTAGTTGGCCGCAAGCCGCCAAAACATCATCACCGCGAGTTTTACGAATTGGAGAAATTAAACCGGCGTTTTTTAATTTCTTTTGAAAATTTAAAATCTGTTCTGATTTGGAACAATCATATGCGCAGTCATTCCATGGGTTAAACGGAATCAAGTTGATTTTGACATTCAAGTTAAATTTTCTGACCAAATTAACCAATTCTTGCGCATGAATTTCTGAATCATTCACACCATTTAGCATCACATATTCAAAAGTGATTTTTTGGTTTGGATTTTTACGATTGTAAATTTTGCAAGCAGATAAAAGTTCAGCGAGAGGATATTTTTTGTTGATAGCCATAATTTCGGTTCGAAGCTTGTCATTTGTGGCATGAAGTGAGATTGCCAGATTTGTTTTCAGCTCATCTGCAGCGCGTAAAATTTCAGGAACAAGACCAGAAGTTGAGATAGTGATTTTTCGTGCTGACAAATCCAAACCATCAGAATCATTTAAAATTCTCACCGCTTTGGCGACATTTTCATAATTAAAAAATGGCTCGCCCATGCCCATGAATACTATGTTGGTCAGTTTGCGTTCTTTTTTGTTCCAATCGCAAAGCAAATCTTTTGTAAGTAAAATTTGCGCTACAATTTCATGAAATTCGAGATTTCTAACCCAGGTTTGAGTACCGGTATGGCAGAATTTGCAGGATAGGGTGCAACCGACTTGCGATGAGATGCAGAGCGTGCCGCGGGTTTCTTCTGGAATAAAAACTGTTTCAACTTCACGACAGTCAGAAAATTTTATTAACCATTTTCTGGTGCCATCAGATGAGGTTAAATCTTTGGAAATTTGTGGATGTTCAAATGAGAAATTTTGCGATAAAACTTCACGCGTTTCTTTTGAGATATTCGTCATTTCGTCAAAAGATTTTACGCCGCGCGCATAAATCCAATTCCAAATCTGTTTGGCACGAAATGGCTTCTCGCCTAATCTTATAAGTCCTTCTATAATCTGTTGTTTGGTTAGATAAGTCAGATTTTTAGTCACAATAAAAAGTTTATTTACTAGTTATTTTTCTGATGTTTTAATAACTATTTATGAAAGAAAATTTTTTATAAATCTTTTATGCAAGAACGCGTTATTACAATTTCTGCACAAATTCCAAATCATTTAGATCAAGGATTAACCATGATTTGCAACATGGAGGAGAGATCTAAAAGTTATTTTATCAAAAAAGCCTTGGAAAAACTTTTGGCTGAAAAGCTTGAAGATATTGAGGATTATCACGAGGCAAAAAAAGCCTATGATGAATTCAAAAAATCCAAACAGAAATCCGTTCCATACGATAAAATCAGAAAAAAATACAAGCTCTAAATGTGGCAAATCCATTTCACTAAAAAAGCTGAAAAAGATTTTTCTAAACTAACACCGGAAATCAGAAAAAGGATAGACAGGGCAATAGTAGAAAAGCTCCAGACTGCTCCTGAAAAATATCTCGTACCATTAGCCGGAGATTTGACAGGATTTTACAAATTTCGTGTTGGAGACTATCGCCTTTTATGTGCAAGAGAAGGGGTTCAATTGGTAGTCACTGTGGTTAGAGTTGCTCATCGTCGTGAAGTTTATTCTTAGAAACTAGAGCTATGTTGAGTTTGAAAACAGGCTCTAAACAAAATCAAACTTCGCTTCCTTACTTCTGCTCAATCTTTTGCGCTCATTTGAATCCAAAACTTTTTTGCGCAGACGCAGGGATTTTGGTGTTACTTCTACCAACTCATCATCGCCAACATAAGTGATCATGTCTTCGAGTGTTAATTCGCGTGGCGGAGTAAGGCGAATAGCTTCGTCAGTGCCGGAAGCGCGAATGTTGGTGAGTTGTTTGCCTTTCAAAACATTCACTTCCAAATCACCCTGTTTGGAATTTTCTCCGACAACCATTCCGGAATAAACTTTTTGTTGCGGTTTGATAAATAACGCTCCGCGTTCCTGCAGATTCCATAAAGCGTAGGCCACAGCTTCGCCTGGATCGGTTGCAATTAATGCGCCGCTTTTTTGTTCCGACATTTCGCCTTTATATGGAATATAGGCGTGGAAAATTCTGTTTAGAACGCCGGTGCCTTTAGTATCGGTTAAAAATTCGCTTTGATATCCAATTAACCCGCGCGAAGGCACATAAAAAATAATTCTAGTTTTGCCGCCGGTAGATGGGCGCATATCAATCATTTCGCCTTTGCGCGATGAAAGTTTTTCAACAACAACGCCGCTGAAATTATCATCAACATCAACCACAACTTCTTCCACCGGTTCTGAAATTTCATCATTTTCACCTTTTTTGAAAAGCACACGAGGCCTTGAAACTGAAAGCTCGAAGCCTTCACGACGCATATTTTCAATTAGCACGCCAAGTTGTAATTCACCGCGTCCGCCCACTTCAAAAGCATCTTTGGCCCCTGATTCTTTAACTTTAATGGCGACGTTGGTTTCAGCCTCGGCAAAAAGGCGATCGCGAATCATGCGCGAGGTCACTTTACTACCTTCCGTTCCGGCGAGAGGAGAATCATTGACGCCAATTGTGATGGCCATTGTCGGTGGATCAATTGGCGTTGATTTAATTGGTTCGAAAACTGACAAATCGCAAAGTGTGTCGGAAACTGATGCTTTTTCCAAACCGGCAATTGAGACAATGTCGCCGGCTTTTGCTTCTTCCACCGCAACTTTTTCAACACCGCGAAAGACGTGGAGTTTAGTGAGGCGGCCTTGTTCTACCACTTCACCTTTCAAGTTAATTGCCTTGAAACTCATCAGATTTTTAGCGCGTCCGGAATAGATACGGCCGGTTAGCATGCGGCCAAAATATGGGCTGTGATCGAGAAGAGTGGCCAGCATTTTGAATGGTGCGTCAGTATCAAATTTTGGTGGCGTGATATGCTCGAGGATCAGATCAAAAAGTGGCGAGAGATCTTTGCGCTGATCTTTTTCAATATCGCGAACGCACCAGCCATCGCGGCCAACGGCATATAAAACTGGAAAATCAAGCTGTGCATCATTGGCATTTAGTGAAACGAAAAGATCAAAAATTTCGTTTAAAACTTCATCAGGGCGCGCATCTTGGCGATCAATTTTGTTGATGATTACAATAGGACGAAGTCCGATGGCCAAAGCCTTTGAGAGCACAAATTTGGTTTGTGGCATTACACCTTCTGCAGAATCAACCAAAAGCAGACAGCTATCAGCCATACACAAAACACGCTCAACTTCACCGCCAAAATCGGCATGTCCGGGAGTGTCAATAACATTGATTTTGTTGCCCCCCCACATCAGTGAAGTGCATTTGGCAAGAATGGTAATGCCGCGTTCTTTTTCGAGCGCGTTGGAATCCATCACGCGTGTTTCAACTTGCTGATTGGCACGAAAAGTTCCGCTTTGATGCAACATGGCATCAATCAAAGTGGTTTTGCCATGGTCAACATGAGCGATTATGGCGATGTTGCGAAAATCTGTCATTTTTGGAAGTAAGGTGGTTAAAGGACGCGGCAAAATAGAAACGAGAAACTAACTGTCAAACAGGCTCTACAACATGTTTTCTCGTGATGGAAATTTTTTTGCTTTCACATCGGTGGAAAATTTTTTGACGGCGGTGGAAATTTTTTCTGCCAGATTTTCGTAATGAGTGACGAATTTTGGTTTGAATTCCTGATTTAATCCGAGCAGATCATCAATTACCAAAACTTGCCCGTCGCACTCTGCTGAAGCGCCAATGCCGATTGTTGGAATGGAAATTTCATTTGTGATTTTTGCCGCAAGCTCTGCCGGAACCGCTTCAATCACTAGCGCAAATGCACCGGCTTTTGCTACCAGTTTTGCTGTTGCAAGAATCTCTTTTGCTGAATTTTTATCGCGTCCCTGATAGCGATAGCCACCGATTTTGCGCACATGTTGTGGCAAAAGTCCGACATGTCCCATGACGTTGATTTTGTTGTCGGTTAAAAATTTTACCGTTGCAACCAAATCACCCGAAGTCTCGATTTTAATGGCATCACAGCCTGTTTCGGAAATAATTTTTTTTGCTGAAATAAGCGCCTGTTCTTTGGATTTTTCGTAAGTTCCGTAAGGCAGATCAACAACCACTAATGATTTTTTTGCCGCTTTTGCCACGGCCTTGCCGTGATTAATCATCATTGAAAGTGTGACATCGATCGTGTCTGGCATACCGTAAATTGTCATGCCAAGCGAATCGCCAACCAAAATAATATCACAAAATTCATCGAGAATTTTGGTTATGGGAAAGCTGTAGGAGGTAAGACAAATTATTTTTTCTTGGCCTTTTTTTTGCAGGATTTTTTCGATCATTGTACTGGTTGTTCTGTTTGCTCTGTTTGTGCAGGTAGCATGGATTTCATGGATTCGGCCTGATTTTGTATTTGCGTTACTTCCGGCGGCAATCTCAATTGTGTTTGATCATATATCAGCTGCTGCTGATTTGGCTGTGTTGGAGGTTCTAATGGTGTGGGTATAATGTTTGTGCCTTTTATTAAACCGAGATATTGCTTCACCTGATCAAAGTTGGTGTTTTGTTGTATGTTGTTGGTTGGCCCTTTGAGATTGGTTGCGATGTTGATTGGAGTTTGTTTTTGATGATTTCCGGTAATGAAGATGGCATTAAACAAAGTATCAATCGTTATGTTTTCAGCATTAATCGTACCGGATAAAATGGCGTTGATTGCCGGTGCATTAACATTGATGCGCATTCTTCCATTTTGTCCATTGTTAATCTGAATCGTTCCACTGGCCTGTTTGAAGATGGTTTTGCTTTCCTTGTTGAACAAAATTTTTTCCGGATCGCGCAGCTCATTTTGATAGATTTGTTTGGCGAGCATTTTTTTTACCAGATCGCTTAAACCATATCCTTCAACTATTGGTGCATTGGTGCTGAATTTTACTTCACTGCTTAATTGTTTGGCGAAATCGGATTTCTTATCGGCAATTGAAGTGATGTTTGCTGAGATATTGGCGATTCCGGAAATGTTTTTGATACCAAACATGTCGGATAAAAGTGGCTGCAACTGAGCATCGCTGAATGAAAAATTGCCGTTAATGGTCTTATTGTTTTTGATGCCGATTGTGCCCTTGTAGCTGAATTTTCCATCATATGCATCACAAGCGAATTCTGATTTTTCGATATTTCCATCTTTTAGTTTTCCGGCAAATTTAACGTTTTTGAGTGTAAGATTATCCATGATGACATTGCCAAAATCGAATGAAACTTTGCCATTGAATCCCTCAAGCGATGGTAAAGTGTAAAACTGATCAAGAAAATTTTTGGGTTTCTGTTTTTCATCTTTAATCAATTCACTTTTTTGTGTAGTTTCATAAAGGAAATTTTCACCTTTGGCGTCAATTTCAAAGCGTGGGTTTTTGTCGCTAATATCAATGGTCATATTGGCGTTCAAGTCGGTGTTTTGTGATTTGAGATTAAGATCAGAAATCTGCAAATAACCGCGTCCGAACTTCAATTTCAGCGATTGCTCCGGAAATTCCTCTCCTTTGTAAACCAAACGATCGAACTTTAAATTAAGCTCATTGTTTGATGAGATATTGTTAAGCCAGAACATCTTTTTTAGCAGAGATCCATAGGACAAATAAACATTTTGTCCCGAGGTGAGGAAATAATCGTCAATGTTGAAATTTCCGACTTCAAAGCGGCTAATTATGGTTGTTGTTTTACTTTGACTTTGTGCCTTGATTTCACCGAGCAGCTCGCTTGTGCCATTGTTGATATTGAGATAGAGATTGTTGAGAGACAGGTTGTTTGGCAAAAGCATGACATCGGAGTAAAGGTTGTATTGTCCGAGATTGTCATATTTCAGATTTTGTGATTCGATATTCAGCCACTTAAAAATATCTTTCATGCTTTTGCCGGAAGCATCAATTTTGCCGATGAATTTTGGAAAGGCCAAAGAGTTGTCGACAACGCCATTGATGCGTAAAATTCCATCTCCCGGAATCCTGAAAATCATTGGCAATATCATGATTTCACCATTTTTTGAAATGGTTAGATAAATGTCGGCATCTTTGATTTCACCCTGGCGATATTTGACATTGGCGATTTTGATTTCAGCGGCCAGATCAAAATTTTTGATTTTTGTGCTGAGGCTTAAATCTTGTGAATCCTGTGTTTTATCCTCCCCGTTTGTAATTTGAGTTTCTTCAGTTTGAGCTTCTTTTGTGTTAACGGCATCTGTTGTTTGGACTGTGTCTGTTGACCATAAATTATCGAGATCAAGATTCTCAAAAGACAGCATGGCGTCAATTGTTGTCACTTTATTTGTGCCAGTGAAGTCGAGATTGAAATCGAGATTGAAATCGAGATTGATATTGCCATTTCCCTTTGCCACATCGGAAATCACATTCAAATTTGCGATGGAAATTTCTTTGCCGCTATTTGCAATATCAGCGCTGATTTTTATTGGCTTGGCGTTGTATTTTAATTTTTGCGCCAGCAAGTCATTATTTTTGAAATAGCTTTGATAGGCGGATTTCAGTTCAAAAATTTCCGCTTCAATTTTGCCCTTAAAATCACTAGCCGTGATCCCGCGATTTTCTGAAGTAAAATTTCCGCTTGCGTGCAGTTGTATAAGCGGAGAAGCCAACTCTAAAATTGAGTCATGTTTTCCTGATTTCGAATTAAATTTTGCCAATATTTTAAAATCGCTTTTTACCTCTTCGCTTTGAAAATTTCCTGCAGTGATAATTCTTTCCTTGCTCCATTCTATTTCAGCATTGATGGATTTGATTTCCTTCTTGCGTTCAAATTTATCATATAAAATTGCTTCACCATTTTTGATGGTTATTTGCGGTAATGATGTGGCTGAAAAGTGAGAGGATTTTATGTCTTCAATTGGAAATAATTTTTCACTGATTCCTGATCCTACTTTTTTTTCATTGGAATTGTTGGTGGAATTTTTGGTGAATTGTGTCAGGTTTTCCGTAAATTTATTTTGGCGGGCAAGATCATTATTTGTGGTATAATGTCTTGTGAGAACTACATCGGAGAAAATTATTTTATCTATCGGATTATCTTGTGAATCATGAAAAATCGGAAATTTCACGGTAACGGATTTGGCATAAAAATTATAAATTTTTTGCCCATTTTCATCTACAGATTTTGTCTGATAATTTTGCAAAAACACATCATAGGCAGTGATTTTTGGATATGGTAGCAATGCTATTTTTAGCCCTCCTTTAATTGAAAAATTTGCGTTTGAAATATGGCTGATTTTTTGCGCAATCTGAAATTTCAACGCCGAATTATCAAAAAAAAGCGGCAGAATCATAACCAGCAGAATTATGGAGATAAAAACCACAGCGCCGATTTTGACAGCTTCCGATTTGATGGTAGATAGCAATTTTTGTTTTAGAACCTGTCCTAGATCTTTTTTAATCACAGATTTTGTCATGTTTTGAGCGTTTTTTTGTCAAAATTTTGATAAATATATGGACATATTTTGAAAAATTTTGGCAAAAAATAAGCCAAAACAGGGCAAAATATGGGGTTAAAAAAGATTTAGGACAGGTTCTTAGGTTAAAACTCATTCTTGAACTCAGAAATCAGATTTTTATTGGTAGTTAAATTATCACTGCCTTCGTATGAATTGTAGGCGGAGAGCATCAAAAGAAACAGCAAAATAAAAATCATAGTGAAGTTGAAGATCATATCTTTGCTTGGCGTTAGACTGGTGTTTTCACCAACGTTGATCAGTATGTGCTTTTTGTTTTCGGTATTTTGTTTGATGCCAAGAAATTTGATTTTTTCTTCAATGATTTTTTCATCAATTTTCAAAAATTTTCCATAAGCATGAGCCAGTCCCGGAACATAGAGGTATTTGGCGATTCTGCTTATTTCGTTGTTTTCAAGGGAGATGATATCTTTTTCTTTGACGCGTAAATAAGCGCTGACATCGCTTAAACTCAATTTCAGATTTTGGCGTTTTTCTTTCAAAATTTCTGCAATGGAAATTTCAGTCTCAACATTTGGCAAGGCAATGAATTCGGGAGTTTTTATCGAATCAATTGTTGGTTTCGGAGTTTCAGTAATCACAGAGTCTTTTTAGGTCTTTAGTTGCATTCAGCATTGCCAAAGAGCCTGATTTTTCCGACATTTTTTGCAGATTTTCCGGATTGTCGATAAGCTGTTTTAAAACCTCGCTGATTTTGTTGATGGTAAAATCTTCTTCTTTGATGACAATCGCCGCGCCATGTTTTTCAAGATAGCGCGCATTTTTTTCCTGATGATTATCGGCAGCGGCGGCAAATGGGATCAAAATCATTGGTTTTTTGGCGGCGCAAAATTCAAAAATCGAAGATGATCCGGCGCGCGCGATTATCAGATGTGAATCACGAATCAGCTCATCCATATTCTCGAAAAAAGAATCAATGACGATGTTTAAATTGAAGGCCTGATATTGCTCGAAAGTTTTTTCCATCAGTTCGCTACGACATTGCTGGATGATCTGAATATCATCCTTGTATTTTCCGCCGAGATTGAAGAAGGCTTTGGGTAGAATTTCACTGAAAATTTTCGCTCCGCCGGATCCGCCGATGATCAGAATTTTGAAAAAATCTTTTAGCCTTTCTTTCTCCGATTCATAAAAATCAGATGCCAGAATCACATCATATCCCATTTTGTTGTCTGGCATTATTACCATCTCCTCTGGCTTTGGCAAAGTGTAAGCAAGTTTGTTGAGCGCAAAAATTTCTTCACGAACCGGATTGCCGGTGAGTGCAATTTTTGACAGATTTTTTTGTGAAATCCCCGAAGTTTCAGGAAATGAAATAGCAATTTTTTTGGTAAAATTGGCAAAAATTCTATTCACTTTTCCAAGGTGAGAATTCTGTTCATGAAGAATTATTTTTCTTTTGGTCAAAATTGCCGCAATCAGCATCGGAAAGGTGGCATAGCCGCCAAATGAAACTACATATTGTGGATAAAAGCGCAGACAAAAATAAAAAGATTGTAAAATTCCAAATGAAATTCTGGTTATCGCTTTAAGTAAAAAAAACGGCGATTTTTTTATTTGCGAAGAGCTGATGATGATTGAAGGAAAGCGATCTTCTTTTTTAGTATAATTGGTGAGTTTGGTATCACCAAAAAACATCACTTCACAATTTTCTTTGGCAAGATGCGTGGCAAGACAACGCGCCGGAATAATATGACCACCGGTTCCGCCGCTGACGATAAAAATTTTCTTTGACATTGAGAGTTTGTTTGAAGCCTTGACAAAAGCGAGCCCAACCATAGTTTTTGCCGCTTCCTTAAAAAATTTGCAATGAAACATTTCATCGATCTTGACAAAATTCCGGCGAAGGAATTGCGCAAAATTTTATCACTGGCGAAAAATCTGAAAAAAGAAAAATCAGGAGCGAAATCCGGAAAGTTTTTGCCAGGCAAAAACCTGGCAATGATTTTTGAAAAAAGCTCAACTCGCACGCGTGTTTCCTTTGAGGTTGGTATGAATCAGCTTGGTGGACATGCTATCGTGATGAACAAAAATGACATGCAGCTTGGCAAAGGTGAAGCTGTTTCCGATACTGCCAAAGTTTTATCGCGTTTTGTTGATTGTATCATGATTCGTGCCAACTCGCATCAGACAATTTTAGAGTTGGCAAAACATTCCTCGATTCCGGTGATTAATGCGCTCTCCGATTTTTCTCATCCCTGCCAAATTCTTGCCAGTATTTTGACAGTCGAAGAACATTTGGGAAAAATTTCCGGCAAAAAACTTGTCTGGTTTGGCGATCAAAACAACGTGCTTAACTCCTACATCCATGCCGCCAAAGCCTTTGATTTTGAATTGAGAATTTCCTCGCCGCGAGAGTTCGATTTTTGTAATATCGAAATCAAAAAAGCACAAAAAAACGGCGCCAAAATTTTCTATTTTGAAGATGCAAAAAAAGCAGCAAAAGATGCTGATGTGCTCATCACCGACACTTGGTTTTCCATGGGCGATTTGTCCGAACAAGATGATGCTCTCAAACAAAAAAAGATTAATCTTTTGCGACCATATCAGGTCAATTCAGCGCTGATGAAACTGGCAAAAAGCCATGCAATTTTTACTCATTGTCTGCCGGCTTATCGCGGTTTTGAAGTGAGCGCCGATGTGATTGATTCCAAAAAATCTGCAGTATTTGACGAAGCTGAAAACCGTTTGCATATACAAAAAGCGATCCTTCTATGGTTAATGAGTCGCTATGTTTTTTGATTTACCTTCACCGCCCCTTCTCCGTATTCATTCACACTTCCAAAACCGGCGGATTTTTTTTAATCAGGATTTTATCGATGCGATGGGCATCCATATCGATAATTTCAAAACTATATCCGAATAGATTCAGCGCGTTCCCTTCCTTCAGATCTCCGCCTAAATTTTGATAAACAAAACCTGCTATTGTTTCATAAGAACCAAGGCTTGAGATTTCATCTATGCCGATTTCAAGATTAATTTCATGGATTGAAGTAATGCCATCAACCATCCAGGAACCATTTTCTTTAGGGATTATGTGAGGTCTTTTCTCATCGGAATAATTTGAAGAAATTGTTCCAACTATAGCCTCTAAAATATCGGATAAGGTTATTATTCCCTGCATATCGCCATATTCATCAATCACTGTGATTAAATGAGTCGGGCTGGTTTTAAAAATTTTTAGAGCCTGCAGGCAGTTGGCATTTTCCGGTAAAATTGTTGGTCTTTTAACAAAATCGCCAATATCCGAAAGTTTTGACGATATCGCAGCTTCAAGAATATCTTTTACCTCAATAACGCCCTCTACCTCTCTTTCATTTGAACTAAAAACCGGATATCTCGCGTGACGCGAGTTGCGCACTTTTTGTTTTATCGAATCCAAACTATCATTTTTGTCAAAGAAAGTGATTTCGGTTCTGTGAGACATAATGGATTTCACACTTCTATCCCCGAGTTTAATGATTCTTTGCATCATATCCTGTTCTTCCCGGTTGATAGCTCCGCTCTCGGCGCCTTCATCAATCATTGCTTTTACTTCCGCCTCGGTAACTTTTTTGTTACCGCTTCTAACCACCCCAAAAATCTTCATCGTGATCACGGAGGAAGATTCCAATAATTTCACTAAAGGTGAAAAAATATCAGAAACCAGATTCATCACTGGCGCAACTCTAACAGCTAATTTTTCGGGATTCGAAAGGGCAATTTGTTTTGGAAGCAATTCACCAAAAACGACTGAGAAATAAGTGATTACAACCACTACCAACATTACCGAAACAATTTCTCCATTCGGATTTATTAAGGCTATTGAATCAAAATAAGGCTCTAACTTTTCTGCAATAGTAGCGCCACCATATGCTCCGGCGAGGATTCCAACCAATGTGATTCCTATCTGGACTGTAGAGAGAAATTTTGCGGGCTCTTCAACCAATTTTAAGGTAACCTTCGCTCTTTTATCCCCGGACTTAAACATTGCTTTCAGCCTATATTTGCTTGAGGACACGATGGCAAACTCTGAAAGGGCAAAGAAAGCGTTTAGCAACAATAAAATGACGATTACCGATATTTCGAATAACATAAAATTTTTAAAACTTATCGCTTATACCAAAACATCTTCTCTAAGAAACTCAATCACCACCTGCCCGATTGCCACTGTCTCTCCTTCTTTGAATTTGATTTTGCCGATTTTGACATCGTGATCGGTGCGGATGGAATTTTCCATTTTCATTGCTTCGATGATTACCAGCTCTTGTCCGGCTTTTATCTCTTCACCCTCTTTCACTTTAAAGCGCACGATTTTTCCGGTGATTGGTGAAGTCATGTTTACCGGCTTGGCATTTTTCTCAATTTTTGGCATGAATTTTGAAAGCTCGGCAATTCGCGGAGAATAGACGGTGATGAAAGCATCAAGGCCGGAATATTGCAGCAAGTAGCTTCCAGTATTGTTATTCTCACGAATTTTTACCCCAACATTTCTGCCATTCACAATCGCGCGGAAAAGCTTTTCACCATTATTCCACGAAGTTTTGATAGTGATTTCTTTGTGATCGCATTCGAGAACCAATAACTCATCATTTCTATCGACAATGCTTACCAGATATGGCTTATCGTCAATGATCACCACCCAGCGTTCGGAAATTTGTTTTTCACGATTGCGCAGCTGGCCGGTCATATGGCCGTTGCGCTCGTAATTTTTGAGAAAAATTTCCATTGCTGAAGCGATTAGAACCTCTTCGGCTTGTGAATCCAGTTCGCTGCCAGAAAAGCCTGCCGGAAATTCCTGCTTGATGAAGCTGGTTGAAATATCGCCATTAACAAAACGTTCATTTTTCATGATAGTTTCAAGGAAGCTGATATTGTGCGAAACGCCGCCAATAGCAAAGCTTCCCAGAGCGTGGCGCATATGTTCTATCGCTTCATTCCGGTTGTGTCCGTAGGAGCAAAGTTTTGCGATCATCGCATCATAAAACATGCTAACTTCGCCACCTTCATAAATGCCGGAATCAACGCGAACATGCTCATTTTTTTCGGGCTCGATGTAGAGATTGATGCGGCCTGACGAAGGCAAAAAGCCGCGCGAAGGATCTTCAGCATAAATGCGTGATTCCATGGCCCAGCCCTTGAGTTTGATATCTTCCTGTCTGAAAGGCAGTTTTTCACCAAATGCGATTTTAATCATCAACTCAACCAGATCGAGGCCGGTGATTAGTTCGGTAACCGGATGTTCAACCTGCAGGCGCGTGTTCATTTCGAGGAAATAAAAATTCCTGTTTTTATCCATGATATATTCGATGGTGCCGGCAGAATAATATCTAACTTTTGCGGCCAGAGCTTTGGATTGCTCATACATTTTCTGGCGCGTTTCTTCATCAACAAAAGAGCTCGGCGCTTCTTCAATCACCTTTTGGTTATTGCGCTGAATCGAGCATTCACGTTCGCCAAGGCAAACGATGTTTCCTTGCTTGTCGGCTAAAACCTGAATTTCAATGTGGCGCGGATTTTCAATAAATTTTTCGATGAAAATGCGATCGTCAGCAAAACTGTTGCGCGCCTCGTTTGAAGCGGACAGAAAGGCTTCCGCCATTTCTTCTTTTTTCCACACGATTCTCATTCCCTTTCCGCCACCGCCGGCGGAGGCTTTAACCATCACCGGAAAGCCAATTTCTTCGGCAATTTTTATCGCTTCTTTGTCATCTTTGATGACGCCCATATGGCCAGGAACTGTGCTAACTCCGGCTTCCAACGCCAATTTTTTTGACTGGATTTTATCGCCCATCATTTCGATGGAATGAACTGACGGACCAACAAAAATCACACCGGCTTTTGCGAGCGCGCTAGCGAAATTGCGGTTTTCTGATAAAAATCCATAGCCAGGATGAACCATGGTGGCGCCGGTCTTCTTCACCGCTGCTAAAATTTTTTCAACATTGAGATAGCTTTGTGATGACGGAGAGTGGCCGATATTTATGGCTTCATCAGCCATTTGCACGAAAAGCGAATTAGTATCGGCATCGGAATAAACTGCCACGGTTCTAATCCCCATTTTGCGACAGGTTTTGATAATGCGACAGGCAATTTCACCACGATTGGCAATCAGTAATTTATGCATAGAATCAGTTGTTTAAACGTGCGCGGAAACTAATGAATAAAATCAAAAGTCAAAGATCAAAAATTAAAATGAGAAGTTGAGCCTAAGCCTGTTATTAATTATTAATTTAACCCCAATAACGCTTAGGAAAAATGCTCTCAACCTTACTCTTTGAAGAACATTACCCCTCACCCCAACCCTCTCCCACAAGGGGAGAGGGAGTTAGTCCGAATTCGGCGCTACTCCCTCTCCCCTTGTGGGAGAGGGTTGGGGTGAGGGGTAATATTTTGTGAGGGGTAATATTTTGTGAGTGGTAAATGACCCATGGAGAGTAAAGTGATTACAAATTTTCTTAAGCGTTATCGAGGAATTAATCATGCTTTTTTCTAACCATCTAAAACTTGTAAGATTACATCAGCCAACCGGAATTTGGCTGCTATTTTTGCCATGTCTTTTTGGCATTTTTTTGGCGATAAAAAAATTGCCTGCACTCAATGTCGTAGAAACGTTTCATATAATTTTTTTATTTTTTATCGGATCAATTGTGATGCGCTCTGCTGGCTGCATAATCAATGATTTATTTGATCAGAAATTTGACGAAAAGGTAGCGCGCACCAGAAATCGTCCATTGGTTTGTGGAAAAGTTTCACGTCGCCAAGCCTTGATTTTACTGACTTTGCTATTGTTTTTGGGTTTGCTGATCTTGCTGCAATTTAACCTCAAAACAATTTTAAGCGGATTTTTTGCGCTAGTGCTTGTGATTTCATATCCTCTGATGAAACGCATCACTTACTATCCACAAATTTTTTTAGGTCTGACTTTTAATTTCGGAATTCTGATGTCGAGCTTGGCAATCCTTGAAACTATTGATGTCAGCTCGCTAATCCTTTATTTCTGCTGTATGATCTGGACGGTGATTTACGACACAATTTATGCCTTTCAGGATATCGAAGATGATTTGCATATCGGCGTCAAATCAACCGCAATAAAGTTTCAGAATAGTCCAAAAAAAATTCTGCTTTCATTGAGTGTGATGATGTATCTGGGCTTGATTTATCTTGGTTTACGCGAAGAATTTAAAACAGATTTTTTTGCCATTCTTTTTTTGCCATTCTTTTTTCTGATTTACAAAATCAAAAAATGTGATTTCAAAAATTCCAAAAATTGCATGGCAATTTTTAAGGCCAATTTGTGGATTGGGGTTTTAATTTTAACGGCAATAATTGCGGGATAATGATGGTTATTAATACAAAATGTTCGTGCATCGCGCAGCTTGCACTGAACTTGGTTCAGTGTGCATCGTGCTTCGATAAGTTTAGCTTACGATGAGAGTTGGTTTACTTGGCGGTAGCTTTAATCCGCCGCATCAGGGGCATGTTTATATCAGCGATTTGGCCATAAAAAAACTCGTCCTTGATCAAGTGTGGTGGATTGCAACCAAACAAAACCCGCTGAAAGAAGCAAAAATTTATGAGGGTTATGTGTCTCGCCTTCAAAAATGCGAAAAACTTATTTGGAATCATTCCAGGCTCAAAATTCATCATTTTGATGAAATTCATACCGAAAAATTAATCAAAAAACTCAAAGCTAAATATAAAAATATCGAGTTTTTTTGGATAATGGGCGCGGATAATCTGGAAAGTTTTCACCGTTGGAAAAATTTCAAAAAATTAATTTCAATGATTCATATAGCAATTTTTGCGCGTGAAAAATTTCTGCTAAAAATTAAAAAATTTCCTGCGTGGAATTTCATAAAACAGGGAAAATATTCGATTTTTTTCACAAAAAATTTTGATATTTCTTCGAGTAAAATCAGAAAAAATCTTCATGAATAGCTATATAGTCGATACACATTGCCATCTTGATTTGATTGAGCAAAAAGGTTTAAAGCTCGAGGAAATTGTCGAAAATGCTTTACAAAATAATGTAAAAATTTTGCAAACAATTTGCACGCGCATTACCGAGATTGAAAATTTGCTCAATTACACAAAAAAATATGATTTTATTTACGCTTCGGCCGGAATTCATCCGTGTAATGTCAAAGAACAGCCAAAAATTTCTGCGGCAGAAATTATAAAAATCTGCCAAAATCCAAAAATTATCGGAATCGGCGAAACCGGTCTCGATTATTATCACGATCAATCAACAATCGATCTGCAAAAAATTTCTTTTTTAGAACATATCCAGGCTTCACGTGGAACAAATTTGCCACTGATTATTCACAGTCGTGATTGCGATCATGATATGGCTGAAATTCTAGATTCCGAACAAAAAAATTCTGAATTTCCAGCGATTTTGCATTGTTTTTCCAGTTCAAGAGATTTGGCTAAAAGGGCTGTTGATTTGGGAATTTACATCTCAATTTCTGGCATAGTCACTTTTAAAAATGCCACAAATTTGCAAGAAATTGTTAAAGATTTACCGCTGGAATTTTTGCTAGTTGAAACTGATGCGCCTTATCTTGCCCCCACTCCCCATCGCGGCAAAATTAATCAGCCAGCCTTTACTCGCCAGGTTGTTGAATTCATCGCTGATCTAAAAGGAATTCCAGCTGAAAAAGTTGCTCAAAAAACCACAGAAAATTTTTTTAAAATTTTTAAGAAAGTAAAAGTCTCATGACAAAAAACCACTTCATGAATGAGGCTTTAAAACAGGCAAAAATCGCTTTTGAAAATGATGAGGTACCGGTTGGCGCTGTGTTAGTTGAGCATGGCAAAATTATTGCCAAAGCCTTCAATAAAAATTTAACATTACATGATCCAACTGCTCATGCTGAAATTTTGGTTTTGCGCCAAGCCGCTGAAGTTAAAAATTCATCACGGCTTGATGATTGCGATCTTTATGTAACTCTAGAACCTTGCGCTATGTGCGCCGCCGCAATTTCTCTGGCCAGAATTAAACGTATTTATTATGCCGCAAGCGATAAGAAATTTGGCGCAGTTGAAAATGGCGCCAGAATTTTCCATAGCTCCTCATGTCACCATCAACCAGAAATTTATTCTGGAATCAGCGAAAAAGAATCGCAAAAACTGCTACAAGATTTTTTTAGATTGAAGAGGTAATCGGCGCTATACTTAGAGACGCAATATTACCGAAGCACGATGCACGAAATATTCCAGACACAGGCTCTAGAGCCTGTCTTAAAACCCACCGCGCCTCGATTTTCCATAAATTTTGGCTCGTTTTTTGGCAAAATTTTTTGCAGTATGTTGAATACAGCGGCAAAATTTTGCCAAAAAGTCGCTCAAAATTTATGGAAAATCGAGACACGTTGGGTTTTAAGACAGGCTCTAACAACCACCTAAACAACCGATATCGCCTTTTTATCTCCTCTTTCCTCGATCTCCTTTTCGCTCAGATGAGTTATGGCCAAAGGCTTGTTTTTGGCGATTGATTCTTTTGTTACCGCAATCGATTTGACATTTTTTTGCGACGGAATGTTAAACATCGCATCAAGCAGAATATTTTCGGCAATAGCGCGAAGCCCGCGGGCGCCGGTTTTGCGATCGATTGCGCGTTTGGCGATTTCTTTTAGTGCCGCTTCCTCAAATTCCAGCTCGACTTTGTCCAGAGCAAAAAGTTTTTGATATTGTTTGGTGACCGCATTTTTTGGTTCGGATAAAATTCTGGTTAAATCCTCTTCGGTTAAGCCTTCAAGCGGAGCAATTATTGGCAATCTGCCGACAATTTCTGGAATCATGCCGAATTTTATCAGATCATCAGGCTCAACTTTGGTGAAGATATCCTTGCGCGAGAGATCGTCTTTTTCGCGCACATCGGCGCCAAAGCCGATGGTTGATTTGCTGCCGCGGACCACGATGATTTTTTCCAGACCGGAAAACGCGCCGGCGCAGATAAACAGAATGTTGCGCGTATCAATCTGAACATATTCCTGTTGTGAGTTTTTGCGTCCCGGTTGAGTCGGAACGGAAGCAACCGTGCCCTCGATGATTTTCAACAAACCTTGCTGCACACCCTCGCCGGAAATATCGCGACGCGTATTGTCTTCTGATTTGCGCGCGATTTTGTCAATTTCGTCAATGTAAACAATGCCGCGCTGGGTTTTTTCAATATCATAATTTGCCGCTTGCAAAAGCCTGGCGATGATATTTTCAACATCGTCGCCGACATAACCGGCTTCAGTAAGAGAGGTGGCGTCGGCCATGGTAAAAGGTACATCCAGAATCCGCGCCAAAGTTTGAGCGAGCAGAGTTTTGCCGCAGCCGGTTGGCCCAATCATCAGAATGTTTGATTTGGCCAGCTCGACGCTATCTGCTGCGACGAGACCACTTGAATCAATGCGTTTGTAGTGATTGTAAACCGCAACCGACAAAACTTTTTTGGCGTGATTTTGGCCAACGACATATTCGTTGAGAATTTTGAGAATATCCTGCGGAGTCGGCTTGCCGCCATCAGGCTTTTTCAGCGGCGATTTTTTTTGCTCTTCGCGCAAAATATCCATGCTCAACCCAACGCACTCGTTGCAGATGAAGGACGCCGGACCGGCGATTAGTTTTTTTACTTCATGCTGTGTTTTGCCGCAAAAGGAGCATGATAGCTCTTTTTCGTTTTCGTGTTTTTTATTTGTCATTCTTGTCTGGTCTTCTGGTTATTACTTCATCTACAAGCCCGAATTCTTTAGCTTTCTCTGGCGACATGAAATTATCGCGATCCATGGCTTTTTCGATTGCGGATAATTTTTGTCCGGTGTGCTTGGCATAAATCTCGTTGAGTCTTTTTTTCAGATTTATGGTTTCTTGCGCGTGGATCTCGATATCGCTGGCCTGTCCTTGAAAACCACCACTTGGCTGATGAATCATGATGCGCGAATTGGGCAAACAAAATCTTTTTCCTGAAGTTCCGGCGGCAAGAAGCAGAGAGCCCATCGAAGCCGCCTGTCCGATACAAAGCGTTGCGACATCGGGACGGATATATTGCATGGTATCATACATGGCGAGGCCGGAAGTCACAATACCGCCGGGCGAATTGATGTAAAAATAAATGTCTTTTTTTGGATCTTCCGATTCGAGAAAAAGAAGTTGTGCTACGATCAAAGAGGAAACCTGATCATTCACCGGTCCTGATAAAAAAATGATGCGTTCTTTCAGTAAGCGAGAGTAAATGTCGAAAGAGCGCTCACCTCTTGCGGTTTGTTCGATTACCATCGGAATCAGGTAATTAGCCTGATCGAGAATTTTTTCTGACATGAATTTGTGAAATTTAATTTTGCGAATTTCTATACCCAATCCAGCTGAAGAAGCCGATTTCTGACTTCGCCTTTTTGGTAAAAATTTGCTCGGAGAATTTGGCTGTATCACTTGATACAGCCCGCATTCTGTTTTGTCGCGCTGCGCGTCGACGGGGTCGCAATTTTTCCTCAAAAATGCTTCGTCATAAATCGGCTTCTTCAGCTGGATTGAGTATAAAAATAAAATCTTTGAAAGCAATCTTGAAACTACTGCATCGGAATTTATGTTGTGCGAAAATTCATTAAAAAATGACTGAAGAAAATAAAACTGAAATCGCGCCGGAAAAAAACCCTCTCGAAGAAAAGATTTTGGATCTCGAGCAAAAAAATTCCGAACTAAACGACAAATTATTGCGCGCCCTGGCCGAGCTTGACAATGTGCGTAGAAGATCGCGCGAAGAGCTTGAGAAGACGGCAAAATTTGCCATCTCCAACTTTGTTTCCGATCTGGTTATGGTCGCAGAAAATTTTTTTCTTGCTTCAGAAAATGCGCCAAAAGATGAAATCGAAAAAAATCCTGCGATTAAAAATTATGCCGATGCCATCGCGATGACCGAAAAAGAATTGCTGAAAGTTTTAGAAAAAAATCAGGTCAAAAGAATTCATCCGCTGAATCAGAAATTCGATCACCATTTTCATGAAGCCATTGCCCACATTGAATCGGATGCGGAAGAAGGAATTGTGATGCAGGTTATTCAAGCCGGATATTCCATCGCCGATCGTTTAATCCGTCCAGCTCTGGTTTGCGTGGCCAAGGCAAAGCAATAACTCACTTGCAAAAAAGCTCTCCGTCTCTAATTTGCGCCGCCCCGCACACAATCCCTGATTACGGGCCCTGATTACGGGATTGTAGCTCAGAGGTTAGAGCAGGGCGCTCATAACGCCTTGGTCGTAGGTTCGATTCCTACCAATCCCACATCTTGGATTCATGGGTTTCAAAGCGACCTTGTCCACCCGTGTTTCTGCAATTCAAAGAGGTATCATGCCAAAAATGAAAACAAATAGCAGCGCCAAAAAGCGCTTCAAAGTAACCGGTAGCGGAAAAATTCTGCACAAGCAGGCCGGCAAAAGACACAATCTCGGCAAAAAAAGTCAGAGGCAAATTCGCAGCCTGCGCAAAAGCGCCGTGCTCGCCGAAGGCAATACAGCCAGTGTTTTGAAGTATAAAATGCCGTATAATCATTAAAATATAACCGCAAACTCAAACTATCCTCCACAAAGAAGTCGACGCGTAGTGAGCAAAGCGAACGAATGCGCGACCTCCCCCTATCCCCCTATTTAGTGGGATAGGGGGGCGGGGGGTCAAGAGGGCGCATAACTACAGGAGAAAAATGAGTCGTGTAAAAAGAGGTGTAACCAAAAAAGCCCGTCACAAAAAAATCTTAAAGATGGCCAAAGGCTATCGCGGTCGTGCTAAAAACTGTTTCCGTGTTGCAATTGAGAAGGTTGAAAAGGCGATGCAATATGCCTATCGCGATCGCAAAGTGAGAAAAAGAGATTTTCGTAGTCTTTGGATCCAGCGCATCAACGCCGCGGTTCGCGAGCATGGTTTGATTTATTCAAGATTTATCAGCGGCCTGAAAGCCGCTCAAATTGATCTTGACCGCAAAGTGCTTTCCGATTTGGCGATTAGAGAGCCGGAAACTTTTGGCAAAATTGTTGAAAAGGCCAAAGCGGCGATGAGATGACAAAGATTTACAGCGCTCTGATCAAAAAAAATTCTAACGCAGAAAATCCCGACATTGTTTTGCTTTCGGAAGGTTTTTCTTTCGCAGCATTTTTTTTCAGCATCCTGTGGTTTTTATATCACAGGATGTGGAGAGAAAGCGTAGCGCTGGTTGTGATTAATATCGTTTTTGTCTGGTTCGGCCAGATTTCCTCGTCTTTTGATAAGATGATTTTGGAATTTTTTTTCATCTTCATCGTAGCTCTAAATGCCAATTACTGGCTTTGCGAGCATCTAAAAAAAAGGGGCTATGAGTTTGTCGGTTTTGTTTTTGGGCAGGATCAAACTGATGCAGAATTACGTTTTGCTAAAAGTTTCAGAGTTGCATGAAGATACTCATCATCGATTATGGCGCCGGCAATGTGTGTTCGGTTGCCAATGCTCTATCGCATATTGCCAATCCCCAAGAAATCACGGTTTCGAATAAAATTTCCGATCTCAAATCAGCCAATTATCTGATTTTGCCCGGCGTTGGTGCGTTTGGTGATTGCATGGATAGTCTTAAAAACATGGAAGGATTTTTGCCGGAAATGCGCAATCAGGTTTTAAAAGAAAAAAAACCTTTTCTTGGAATTTGTGTCGGCATGCAGGTTTTGGCCAATATCGGATATGAAAATGGCGAGCATCAGGGATTGGGATTTATCAACGGGCATGTTGAAAAAATTCCTCAAATTCTCGATGCTAATTCAGCGAAGAAGTCGACGCGTATGCGCGACCTCCCGCAAACTCAATCTCTCTTCTCGCAAACTCAATCTCTCTTAACGAAGAAGTCGACGCGTATGCGCGACCTCCCCCTGGAGGGGGATGGGGGGTCGATTCTAAAAATCCCGCATATGGGCTGGAACGATATTATTATTAAACCCAATAAACATGCGGTTCTGCAAGGTATAGAAAATGGTGAACATTTTTATTTTGCCAATTCCTATCACTTTGTTTGTCAGAATGAAAATAACGTTTTGGCGCAAGTTGAATATGGCGATAAACTTACCGCAATTGTGGCGAAGGAAAATATTTTTGGTGTGCAATTCCACCCCGAAAAAAGCGGTGAAACGGGATTAAAATTGTTAAAAAATTTCCTCAATTGGCGGCCATAGGTATTTCACATTTCATGCAAGAAGCCTTGTTTGATAAAGAACAAGGCTATTACCACACCAAAAATCCTCTCGCCGATTTCATAACTTCTCCGGAAATTTCTCAGGTGTTTGGTGAATTAATTGCCGCCTGTTTTTTGCAGATTTTTTCTGCAAAAAAGTCAAAAGTTGCTCTGGTGGAAATGGGCGCGGGAAAGGGAACTTTGTTTTTTGATATTCTGATCACAATCAAAAAATTTGCCGATAAAAAAATCTCACAAGCCATTGATTTTCTTGAGTTTGCAGAACTTCACATCATTGAGATCAATCCGGTTTTAAGAAAAATTCAGCAGGAAAAATTGAAGGATTTTGAAGTTGAATGGCATGAAAGTTTTGATGAGTTTCTGCAACAAAAAAATGGGCAAATTTTTTTCCTTTCCAACGAACTTTTTGATTGTTTTCCCATCGACCAATTCATCAAAACCGACATTGGCTGGTGCGAGCGTTTGATTGATTCAGAAAGGTTTGTGATCAGGAATTTTGATTTGAAACTTCATCAGTTTGTGGAAAAAGAAATAACCTCCCTCGCTAGAATCGGTGCGGTTTTTGAATATAGTTTCGCTGCGCGAAAATTTATGACACAACTCTGCGAAGCCTTGAATATTCACGGTGGAATCGCCATCAATTTTGATTATGGCTATGTCCAAAATGACCATGTCGCAAATCAACTTTCTGAAAAATCTGATCCCTTGATTTACAAGGACTCGTCGAGTTTAAAAATGGTAAGAAATGGGGATTTGCGACAGTCTCAAAATGAATTTGCCAACACTTTGCAAGCTGTAAAAAATCACCGCAAAGTTAGCCTGTTTGAAAAAGATTGCGACATTACCGCCCATGTTGATTTTTCCGCGCTCGATAAAATCGCCAAAAATTTTAATCTGAATTCGCAATTATTAACGCAAAGGGAATTTTTAATTTCGCTTGGCATCGAAGAGCGCCGCAAAAAATTGCCAAACGAAAATTCCGCTATTGATCGTTTAATCGCGCCTGATCAAATGGGCGAGCTCTTCAAATGCCATATTATCTGGAAAGAATAATGAAAGAACTCTGCCAAACGGAATCAACGGAATTACCCGTTTTATCTTACGATTTTAATACTCGTCATGATTGGAAGGTTGCGGAAGTCGAACAACTTTTTGTATTGCCATTTTCCGATCTTGTTTTCAAAGCGGCGGAAATTCATCGCCAAAATCACAATCCGAATGCGGTGCAAATCAGCACGCTTTTAAGCATCAAAACCGGTTCCTGTCCGGAAAATTGCAAATATTGTCCGCAATCGGCGCATTATAACACTGGTCTTGAAAAATCTGCGCTGATGGAAATTTCAAAAATTCTTGATGCCGCCAAAGCAGCGAAAGAAGCTGGTGCTTCAAGGTTTTGCATGGGAGCGGCATGGAGAAATCTTCATGATCGCGATGTAAAAAAGATTTGTGAAATTGTCGATGCGGTAAAAAAAACCGGCCTTGAAACCTGTATGACGCTTGGAATGCTAACCGACTCGCAAAGCAAGAAACTCAAGGATGCCGGGCTTGATTACTACAACCACAATATCGACTCTTCGCCAGAATTTTATTCGGAAATTATTTCCACGCGCAGTTTTGAGGATCGTCTCAACACCCTCAAAAACGTGCGCGAAGCCGGCCTGAATGTTTGTTCGGGCGGAATTGTCGGCATGGGAGAAATGCGTGAAGATCGGGCAAAAATGCTGATCGTGCTCGCTAATTTGCCGAAGCATCCCGAATCAGTTCCAATCAACATGTTGGTGAAAGTCAAGGGCACGCCGCTTGAAAAAGTTGAAGATCTCGATCAATTCGAATTTGTCCGAACCATTGCCGTTGCGCGCATCATGATGCCAAAATCTGTGGTGCGTTTGTCAGCCGGCCGTGAAAATATGAATGAGCAAACCCAAGCTTTGTGTTTTCTTGCCGGAGCTAATTCGATTTTTTATGGCGAAAAATTACTTACCACCTCAAACCCGGAAATGGAGCGCGATCGCAGACTTTTTGAAAAACTTGGGATTGCGGGAAAATAAAAACAAACAAGGAGAACAAATGTCGAAAATTGACCAAAAACTTTCATCGCTCGGAATTGTCTTGCCAACTCCAGCGGTGCCTGTTGCCAACTATGTCGGATTTGTGAAATCGGGAAATCAGATTTTTGTTTCCGGTCAGCTTCCTCTTGCTGAAGGCAAGTTGCAGTTTATCGGCAAAGTCGGATTGGAAATTTCCGCTGAAGATGCCAAGAAAGCCGCACGCCTTTGTGCTATCAACATTCTCGCTCAATTAAAACTTGCCTGCGATGGCAATTTGGATCGCGTAGTTCGCTGCATCAAGCTTGGAATTTTCGTCAATGGCGATGCCGGTTTCAAAGATCATCCATCCGTTGCCAACGGCGCTTCCGACCTTATGGTTGAAGTGTTGGGCGATGCCGGCAAACATGCTCGCGCCGCCGTCGGTTCTGGCTCGCTTCCTTTCGGCGTTGCTGTTGAAGTTGACGCAATTTTTGAAATCAAATAATGATTAGAGCCTGTATTCAAACTCATTCGCCCCCGCTTTTTTCCGAATTAACATTTGACGATGTTTTGAAAGCGCATCGTCGCATTGAAGATCACATCAGAAACACGCCGCTAATTTCAGATCAAAAATTAAACAACGAATTTGGCGCGCAGGTTTTTTTTAAAATGGAAAATCAGCAGGAAACCAATTCTTTCAAGGCGCGTGGAGCGTTTAATGCGGTGTTAAATTTTGCTGAAAAAAATGGAAATTTTCCGAAAAAAATCGTGGTTCACTCTTCAGGAAATCATGCTCAGGCGATCGCTTATGTGGGGGAAAAATTTGGAATTCCGACCCTGATTTACATGATAAAAAAAGCCTCGCCGGTGAAGATTGCTGTGGCAAAAAATCTTGGCGCTGAGGTGGTTTTGTTTGAAAGAAGAGACGAGGTAAATCGTGCCGCGGAAAAAAAACAGCAGGAAGGATATTTTTTCATTCATCCTTCTGACAATGATGATGTGATTTGCGGCCAAGGTACGTCTGCTTTGGAAGCACTTCTAGAAATCGGAGAGGTCGCAGCAATTTTTGCACCTCTTGGTGGCGGTGGATTAATTTCAGGATGTTTTTTGGCGGCGCAAAAACTTTCGCCGCAGGCAAAAATTTTTGGCTGTGAGCCACTAAATGCCAACGATACGGCACGCTCGCTTCGTGAAGGAAAGATTTTTCATTTTGATGACACGCCAGATACAATTGCCGATGGCGCCAGAACTCTAGCGACATCAGAGCGTTGCTTCAATTACATCAAAAAAATTGCTGGCATTTTGGAAATTTCTGAAAAAGAAATAATTTTCTGGCAAAAAAAACTTTCAGAAATTTTGCTGGAAAAAATTGAGCCGACATCAGCACTTGCCGTTGCTGGTTTGGCGCAATTTTTAAAAAACAATCCACCGCAAAGAAACCAGAAATTTTTGGTTATAATTTCTGGCGGCAATATTTAACCGACGCATGTTTCGCCTTTCATTTCTTGTTGCTCTATCCGTATTAACCAGCTCTTGCAAATTGCTTGAAAAAAACACTCTGAGTCCGGGATTTTTTGGGCGCGAATGTTCTTACCGTTTTCAACAGGTGGGAGATGAAAGCGGCTGTTCCTACAGATTAACCGCAACTGATAAGCCAAAAAATGATGCAAATATTCGGGCAAATGAAACTGCCATTAGCGCAATTGTCGAAACAACTCCCCCCTCCCTTCTTCCACCTCTTCAGAGTCATACGGAGTGAATCCCGATGCTACCAAATAAGTTTCTGCCGAATCTTTGCGTGAAGATTCGGGTTTGAAATATTTTACGGTCGAAAAGTTTTTTCTGAGTTTTTTTAGAATTTCGTTGGAACTTCCGCCTTGAAAAATTTTTCCCACAAAACATCCGCCTTGGCGTAAAATTTTTTCCGCCAGATTTAGCGATTCTTCGAGCAGTGCAATGATGCGTAAATGATCGGTTTGTCTATCGCCCATGGTGTTTGCGGCCATGTCGGAAAGCAGAATATCGCATTTTCCTTCCAGTCCGGAAATTATTTTTTTTGCCGCATCTTCTGACAAAAAATTCTGAACAAAAAATTTCACTCCCGGAATCGGATCAATTGGCAAAAGGTCAATCGCAATCACATTGCCCTCACCCACTTTTTGCACCGCATATTGCGACCATCCTCCCGGCGCAGCGCCAAGATCAACCACGATTTTTCCTTTTTTAAAAATTTTAAATTTCTGATCAATTTCAATAATCTTGAAAGCAGCACGAGAGCGCCATCCTTCAGCTTTGGCGCGCTCAATAAAAGGATCATTAATTTGTCGCAACAGCCATTTCTGCGAAGATTTTTTCAAGCGTTTCGCCTTTTTTAATTGTTGGAATTTTTGCGGCATAAATTTGTTGAAAATGTTGTCTCACTTCCTAGCTTGCCGCGCTTTCTCTTTGAAGCTATGAAAAAAATCACAACCATTGGTATCATTGGCGGCGGGCAATTGGGACGCATGACCTGTTTTTATGCGCATATGATGGGCTTTCGCAGCGTTGTGTTTAGCGATCAAAAAAATTCTCCGGCGAGTTTTGTAACCAATCAAATAATCAATGCTGATTATTCCGACAAAATGGCGCTGAAAAAATTTAGCAAGATGGTCGATATCGCCACTTTTGAATTTGAAAATATCCCTTTTGAAACCGCTGATTATCTTGCTTCACAAGTTGAAGTCTGTCCGAAGCCGCAAATTTTAAAAATCACACAAAATCGTATTTTGGAAAAAAATTTTCTTAATTCGATTGGCATAAAAGCCACGGAATATGCTGAAATTCCAAGTCGTGAAGTTCTGCAAAAAAATCTAAAAAAATTTGGCAAAGCCATTTTAAAAACCGCCATGATGGGTTATGATGGCAAGGGGCAGTTTGTTTTGAAAAACGCTGTGGATGCTGATAGAGTCTGGAGTAGTTTGATAGATGGACCCCGCAACAAGTGCGGGGTGACAAGCAACAAGTGCGGGGTGACAAGCAACAAGTGCGGGGTGACAAGCAACAAGTGCGGGGTGACAAGCGCTAGCATCACTCCGAAGCCTGTCACCCCGCACTTGTTGCGGGGTCCAAAATTAATTCTGGAAAAATTTTGTCCATTTGATTCGGAAATTTCGGTGATAGTTGCGCGTTCAAAAAATGGTGAAATTGCTGCTTATGAGCCGTTAACCAACATTCACAAAAACGGCATTTTGGATCAAAGTTTTTATCCGGCACAAATCCCAAAAGGCTTGAGAATAAAGGCGCAAAGCCTGGCAAAAAAAATTGCCAAAGAAATTAATTTGGTTGGAATTTTGGCGGTTGAATTTTTTGTTGTTGGCAGTGAATTGCTCGTAAATGAGTTGGCGCCAAGACCGCACAACTCCGGACATTTTTCGATGGATGGGGCGGTTACTTCACAATTTGAGCAATTGATCCGCGCTATTACTGCTCTTCCGCTTGGTTCAACAAAATTTCATTCTTGCGGTTTTATGAAAAATTTAATCGGCGATGAAGTAAAAAATCTGGACAAATTTTACAAAAATCCGCGTGCAAAAATTCATCTTTACGGCAAAGAGAAAATTGTTGCCGGGCGCAAGATGGGACATGTTAATGTTTTGAATTTTTTATGACCAAAAATTTTGTTCTCTCAAATCTTCTACCGCAAAAATCCGGCTTTCTTGGCATTGAAGAAAAATATCTGAAATCGCTTGATGACGCAAAAGTTGTTGTCGTGCCATTTGGTTTGGAAAAATCGGTGAGCTATGGCGGAGGTACGTCTAAAGGGCCTGCAGCCATTATCAAAGCCTCAAAGCAAGTTGAGCTTTTTGATGAAGAATTTTGGTGCGAACCTTTTCGCAAATATGGCGTGGTGACGATGAAAGAGCAAAAAATTGATCACGCGTCCGTTGTAAAATCCCTGAAGCAGCTCGAAAAAATCACAGAAAAAATTTTGGCAGCGGGAAAGTTTCCGCTGATTCTTGGCGGTGAGCATTCAATTACCGCCGGCTCAATTCGGCCTTTCGTCAAAAAATATCCCGATCTGGCAATTTTGCATTTTGATGCCCATGCCGATTTGCGCGATGGTTATGATGGCGAGCATTATTCGCATGCTTCAGCGCTTCGTCGTGTTATGGATTATCCGATTTCAACACTGATTTCATGTGGCATCAGAAATATTTCCGCGAGTGAAATTCCGTATCTTGAAGCCAATCGCCACCGCATCGCCATTCACTTTGGTAAAGACAAAAGAAAATGGGACGCAAAAAAAATTGTTGCGCCGCTAAAAAATCGTCCGGTTTTTGTTACCTTTGATTTGGATGGATTTGATTCAAGTTTAATGCAGGCAACCGGCACGCCGGAACCAGGAGGCGTGATGTGGGAAGACGCGCTCGATATCATCCGCGAAGCTGGCAAAATTTCCAAATTTGTTGGCGCTGATGTGGTTGAGCTTGCGCCAATAAAACAACTTCATTCCTGCGATTTTCTAGCGGCGAAGCTTTGTTATAAAATTCTTTCTTACGCGTTTTTAGGGGGCGGGAAATAGAGAAGGCGGTATTCGTCAAACTCTTCATTTAACCCCCATGTCTTCTAAAATAACGCAAGTTGCATTTTATTTTTTGGAGACTACCTTGCCGCGCCTTCAATTTAGAGCCAAATCCTCAAACATCTTCTTCACATGCCAAGAATTTCAGTTGTTGCCAAGAATTATGCCAAAGCCTTATTTGTTGCGGCAAGAAAGAATAATTCTCTCGATAAAGTTGCTTCAGAACTCGAAGTATTTAAGCAAAATTTTTCCACCAGCTTTGCTCATGAATTGAAAAATCCGGTGATCGCAAGAACCGATCTGGTTCATATCATCAGCGAGGTGACAAAAAAATTTGAGCTTGGCGCATTAACCTCAAATTTCTTTGCCTCTATTGTGCGCAATCGCCGCTTGAATTTGTTTCCGGAAATTTACGAAGAATTTTCACGATTGGTGAAAGCATATAAAAACATCCTTGAAGTTGAAGTGATTGCGGCAGTGAAGCCAAAAAAATCACAACTTGATCGCGTTAAAATTCTGATTGAAAAAAAATATCCCGGAAAAACCGTCGCCATCAAGGAAACCATTAAGGAAAAAATTTTAGGCGGGATTCAAATCAAAATTGGATCAGAAGTGATTGATGCCAGCCTCAAAAGTCAGTTTGAAAAACTACAGAAAGAATGCCTTGCTGCCATTAACTAGACGCTCACTATCAAGCTAAACTACAAAATCATATGGAATTTAAAATCGAAGAATTCTCAAACATCCTGCAAAAAACTGTCGAAAATTTTCACAGTGTAGCTGAGCTAAAAGAGATTGGTGAAGTCATTAAAGTCGGGGACGGTATCGCCAAAGTTTATGGTTTGGACAAGGTTCAAGCCGGTGAGCTTGTTGAGTTTGATGGTGGCATAAAAGGCATGGCCCTCAATCTTGAAGCCGACAATGTCGGTATCGTAATTTTCGGCAATTCCGAAAAAATCAGGGAAGGTTCGAATGTAAAAAGAACTGGAAAAATCGTTGAAGTTCCAGTTGGCAAAGGTCTGCTCGGCCGTGTTGTTGACGCGCTTGGCAATCCAATTGATGGCAAGGGCTCTTTGCGCAATGTTGAATATCGTCGCGTTGAGGTGAAGGCGCCAGGAATTGTCGCGCGTCAATCAGTTTCCGAACCGATGCAAACCGGCATCAAAGCAATTGACAGTTTGATTCCGATTGGTCGTGGTCAACGCGAATTGATTATTGGCGATCGTCAAACCGGCAAAACCGCTATTGTTATTGACACCTTCATCAATCAAGCCAAAGCCCATGATGAAAATGACGAGAAGAAAAAACTTTACTGCATCTATGTCGCTATTGGACAAAAACGTTCAACCGTAGCACAAATTGTAAAAACTTTGGAAGATGCCGGCGCGATGAAATATTCGGTGGTAGTTTCTGCAACCGCTTCTGAAGCGGCCGCATTGCAATTTTTTGCGCCTTACACCGGTTGCACAATTGGCGAATTTTTCCGCGATAATGGCATGCATGCTTTGGTTGCTTATGATGATTTGAGCAAGCATGCCGTAGCTTATCGCGAGATGTCATTATTGCTTCGCAGGCCGCCTGGACGCGAGGCTTATCCCGGCGATGTGTTCTACATCCATTCACGCCTTCTTGAACGCGCGGCGAAAATGTCCGATGCTTGCGGCGGCGGTTCGCTCACCGCTTTGCCGATTATTGAAACTCAAGCCGGAGATGTTTCGGCCTACATTCCAACCAACGTAATCTCAATTACTGACGGGCAGATTTTCCTTGAAACTGAGCTTTTCTACAAAGGCATTAAGCCGGCGGTTAATGTTGGTCTGTCGGTTTCCCGTGTAGGTTCGGCAGCGCAAACAAAAGCGATGAAACAGGTTGCAGGCACAATCAAGCTAGATTTGGCGCAGTTTCGTGAACTTGAAGCTTTCGCACAATTTGGTTCTGATCTCGACGCGGCAACACAAAAATTGCTCGATAAGGGGCGCAAATTAACCGAACTCCTCAAGCAAAATCAATATTCACCAATGGGTTTTGAAGAACAGGTTGTTTCAATTTATGTCGGTGTGAAAGGTTATCTCGACAAAGTTCCGGCAAAAGAAGTGACTAAATTCGAAAAAGAATTTTTGCGCAAACTTCACGCTTCCCATTCAGAAATTTTAGCTTCGATTAAAGAGGAGCAAAAAATTACTGAAGCCAATGAGGCCAAGCTAAAAAAGGCAATTGAAGAGTTTTTGAAAGTGTTTTTGCAGTAGTCGAGATGGCCAATCTAAAAACTCTCAAAATCAGGATTAAGTCAGTCAAATCGACGCAGAAGATGACCAAAGCCATGAAGATGGTTGCGGCGTCGCGTTTAAAAAAGGCCAAGCATGCGGTTGAAGCTTCCCGTCCCTACGCTGAAAAACTACATGAAATGATCACAACAATTGCGGGAAATGTTTCAGTGCGCGACAATTTCAATGAAAAATTTCCGCTACTAACCGGCAGAAACAAGTCACAAACTTATCTGATCGCAATCATTTCCTCTGATCGTGGTTTGTGTGGCGGTTTGAATAGCGCTACGGTGAAGTTTGCCAAGAGCCGCATTAATGCTTTGGTTGCACAAGGTTATGAAGTAAAAATTTTTTGCGTCGGTCGTAAAGCTTATGAGCAGCTCAAATCAGCTTATGGCCAGCAGATAATCGAGCATGTTTCCGGAATTTTTAAAAGTGTAATCACCCATAAATCAGCTGAAGGATTGGCAGAAAAATTAACCAATTTTTTCAATGAAAAACAGTTTGATGTTTGTGAGGCGATTTACAGCAAATTCAAATCGGCAATCGCGCAGGAACAGGTTTGCAAGCAGATTATTCCAGCTTTGATCTCGTTTAAATCCAATTCAAACGCCAATTCAAATAGTTTTGAATCTCCGGTGCGCTACGAGCCAGGTGAAGAAGAGGTTTTATCCGAACTCTTGCCTAAAAATGTGGCAATGCAGATTTACAATGAGCTTCTCGAAAATAGCGCTTCTGAACAGGGAGCCAGAATGGCGGCGATGGAAGCCGCAACCAACAATGCCGGCAAGATGATCAAAAATTTGACATTGGTCTATAACCGCACAAGGCAAGCGAATATTACGAAAGAACTGATCGATATCATCTCTGGTGCAAACACGGTGTAAACTTTCTGAACAAAATCTCTGGCTTAATATTGACAAACCCATCGGCTTTTCTTCTGCCAAAACTGTTGCGATAGTTAAAAAAATTACCGGTGCAAAAAAAGTTGGTCATGGTGGAACGCTTGATCCATTTGCTTTTGGCGTGCTTCCGATTGCTTTAAATAAGGCAACAAAAACCTCTGAAAAATTGATGTCGGCGCAAAAAAAATATTTTTTTCGCATAACTTTTGGTGAGTTTCGCGATACTGATGATGTTGAAGGAAAATGCGTAGAATCTAGCTTGATGCGACCAACAACAGAAAAATTAATTTCGGTTTTGCCATTTTTTGTCGGAAAAATTTTACAACATCCTTCGCGATTTTCAGCAATAAAAATTAATGGTGAACGTGCTTACAATATGGCCCGCAAAGGTATTGCATTTGAAATTCCTGCTCGCGCAGTGGAAATTTTTTCACTAAAATTATTCGAAAATAATTCTGAATTTGCCGAGCTTGAAGTTGAATGTTCAAAAGGAACTTATATCCGCTCATTAGCGCGCGATATCTGCAAAGAAGCCGGTGTGTGCGGTTTTGTTTCACAATTGATTCGTCTGCAAGTCGGAAAGTTTTTTTATGAAAAAACAATTTCTCTTGACGCCTTAAAATCCATCGCTACTTATGGCGGCCGTTTTTCTGACGGGTCGCTGCTCTTGATGCAGGATGTCTAAACGAAGTCCTTTAGAAAAGTCCTTTAGAAAAGTCTTTAGAAAAGTCTTTAGAAAAGTCTTTTAGAATCAGAGAGAAATAAACTTCAAAAATGTCGCTTCTTACTAAATCAAAAAAAGAAATCGTAGCTGAATTTGCCAAGGTTAAAAATGATACTGGTTCAGTCGATGTGCAATGCGCTGTTCTAACCAGACAGATTAATAATTTAACCGAACATCTAAAAACTCACAAAAAAGATTTTTCTTCGCGTCGTGGTTTGCTGATTTTGGTCGGTAAGAGAAGAAGATTGCTTGATTACCTCAAGAAGTCTGACCAGAAATGTTATGATGATTTAATCGTAAAACTTGATATCAGAAAATAGTGTCCGGTGTGTTGCTTGGCGCTGTTTTAATCCTCCTTTATTAACTTAACTTTAAAAGCTGAAACTATGTTCAATGTTGTAAAAAAAGAAATCGAATGGAATGGAAAAATTCTATCGCTTGAAACCGGAAAAATAGCTCGTCAAGCCGGCGGCTCAGTTGTTGCAAAATATGGAAATACCACCGTGCTTTGTGCGGTGACTGTTGCGCAAAAGCCTCTTGATGGTGTGGATTTTCTTCCTTTAACCGTAAATTATATCGAAAAATATTATGCCGGCGGAAAAATCCCCGGTGGCTTTTTTAAACGCGAAGCCAAACCTTCAGATGTTGCAACTCTGACTTCGCGCTTGATTGATCGTCCGATTCGTCCGCTTTTTCCGTCAAATTTTTATAATGAAGTCAATGTGGTCTGCACTCTGCTTTCTTATGATGCGGCCTGCACCCCCGATATTGTTGCATTGATTGGCGCTTCTGCCGCTCTTGCAATTTCCGAAGCGCCATTTTTGGAGCCGATTGCGGGAATTAGAGTTGGCTTTGTTAATGATCAATTTGTCATTAATCCTAGTGCTGAAGAGCTTAAAAATAGCCGCCTGGATTTGATAGTTGCTGGCACAGAAAGTTCAGTTTTGATGATCGAATCTGAAGCTAAAGAACTAACAGAAAGCCAAATGCTTGATGCGGTAAATTTTGGACATCAAGCCTTCCAGCCAATAATTGCGATGATCAAAGATCTCAAATCTGCTGCTGGTAAGAAAAAAATTGCGGTTCCGCAAAATGACAATTCAGCACTTAAAAATGACATCGCCAATTTTATCGGCGATCGCCTGATTGCTGCTTACAAAAAGCAAGAGAAGCAAGTTCGTGTTTCCGAACTCGATCAAATTTTTAGTGATGTGAAGGCCAAATTTATCAATGAAGAAAAAGGCGTTGATGAAAATAAGATTAAGTCAATTTTCAAAATTTTATCGCAGGAAATTGTGCGCAATGATGTGCTTAAACATGGCACAAGAATTGATGGCCGTAAAACCGATCAGATTCGCCCAATTGTGGTTGAAACCGGAATTTTGCCGCAAGTTCATGGCTGCGCCCTTTTCACTCGTGGCGAAACACAGGCTTTAGTAGTTGCAACTCTTGGCTCAAACAAAGACAGGCAGTTGATCGAAGATCTTGATCCCGGTATGCGTGAAGAAGGTTTTATGCTGCATTATAACTTCCCGCCTTATTCGGTTGGTGAAGTTGGCCAGCTCAGAGCCCCGGGACGCCGTGAAATTGGTCATGGCAAATTGGCTTGGCGCGCTTTAAATCCAGTGATGCCTTCGGGAGAAAATTTTTCCTATTCAATCCGCGTTGTTTCTGAAATCACTGAATCAAATGGCTCATCTTCAATGGCCACGGTTTGCGGAACTTCTCTTGCCCTAATGGATGCCGGCGTGCCTATCAAAGCCCCAGTTTCAGGCATTGCCATGGGTTTGATTAAGGAAGGTTCAAATTATGTGATTTTGTCTGACATCATGGGTGATGAGGATCATCTCGGCGATATGGATTTTAAAGTGGCGGGAACCAGCAATGGCATCACCTCTTTGCAGATGGACATCAAAATCAATGGCATTACCGCCGAAATCATGCAAAGGGCTTTGGAACAGGCCAATGCCGGTAGAATGCACATTCTTGGAAAAATGAACGAAGTAATGTCTCAACCAAGGTCCGAGCTCAATGCCAATGTTCCAAAGGTTGAAATAATCACAATTCCGCAAAAGAAAATTCGCGACGTAATTGGTTCTCGCGGCGCGGTTATCAAGGAAATCTGTGCGGTTTCCGGCGCTACGGTTGATATCGAGGATAGCGGCGTGATTAAGGTTTCAGCAAGCAGCAGTGAAGCAATCAAGAGAGCTATGGCAATGATTCGCGACATTACTTTCGAGCCTGAAATTGGCGACATTTACGAAGGTCCGGTGGTAAAAGTGATTGATGCTGGCGCTTTCATCAGCATTTCCAACAATCGCGATGGTTTTGTTCACATTTCCGAACTGGCCGAATATCGCGTTGATTTTGTCGAGGACATCATCAATGAGGGCGATATCGTCAAAGTTAAAGTCATCGGTTTTGACAAAAAGGGACGTCCAAAATTGAGCTATCGTTGTGTTGATCAGGCAACAGGTGAAGATATTTCCGATCGTCTGCAAAACAAACCGCAATATGTTGATGAGAGAGAATCTGGCGGGCGCGAGGATAGACGTGGCGGCAGAGATCGTGATAGAGGAGATCGTGATCGCTCTGATCGTCCCGACCGCGGTGATCGCGAAGATCGTCGCGATAGACGTGATCGCGATGACAGAAGAGGAGATCGTCGCGATAGAGGAGACCATCGTGATCGCGGTGGTGATCGCGAGGAAGCGCCAAGAAAGCGTCGCGGGTTTTTTAGTTAATTGATGACGGAAACCAAAAATTCTAGTCGTTTTTTTTATATTTCGGCTGCGGCGCTTGTTCTTGCCGCAGCCGCTCTGGTTATCTTTTTATCCCTGAATAATTCAGGAGGATTCAACGAAGAATTCTTCATTTTAGCTTTTCTCATTGGTTGTTTGGCGCAGATGATTGATGGTGCTCTGGGCATGGCTTATGGTGTTATTGTGATCACTTTTCTGATGGCGCATGGTATTGCGCCGGCAATTGCCAGCGGCGCCATTCATATTTCAGAAATTTTCACTACTGGCGCTTCAGGTTTGAGCCATTGGCGAGCTGGAAATTTTAACAGAAAGCTTTTTCGTTCTCTGATAATTCCAGGAATTATCGGGGGAGTTTTAGGAGCGCTGCTGATCACCTCGATTGATGCTGCAATAGTTAGGCCGTGGGTTTCAGGATATTTGCTGGTTATCGGTTTTTATATTCTCATCAAGGCTTTCAGAAAAATTTCTTTTCACATGATCATCAAGCGCAGAAAAATTATACCTCTTGCCCTTGTTGGCGGATTTGTAGATTCTGTTGGTGGCGGAGGCTGGGGGCCTGTTGTCACAACCACTTTGCTTGGCTCGGGTCATGAACCAAAGAAAACTATCGGATCGGTTTCTGCTTCAGAATTTTTTGTTAATCTTGTTACTGGACTTTCCTTTACTGTGCTGATTGGCATTCCTCATTGGGAAATTGTTGCCGGTTTAATAATCGGCGGAATCATTGCTGCGCCAATTGCCGCCAAAATTACCTCCAAACTTCCAGCAAAATTTTTGATGTCCTTTGTAGGGGTTTTGATAGTTTGTTTGAGTATTGTTAATTTTTTAAGATGAAATCCTGCCGCTTTGCTCCTTCTCCCACCGGCTTTCTTCATGTCGGCAATATCCGCGCGGCGATCATTAATTTTCTCTATGCCAGAAAAATTGGCGGAAAGTTTATTCTACGTCTTGATGATACCGATGTTGAACGTGTGTGCGACGAATATCGCGATCAAATCTTGCGCGATATGCAATGGCTTGGCTTGAGATATGATGATTTGATAAAACAGTCTAATCGGCTTGAAAAATATGAAGAGGCAAAAAATCGGCTGATTGCAAATGGCAGGCTTTATGAATGCTTTGAAACTCCGGAAGAGTTGAATCTGCAACGCAAAAGCCAGATTGCTTCAGGCCTTACTCCCATCTACAATCGCTCTGCTACAAAATTGACTAAAGAACAAAAAAATTCTTTGCGTGCGCAGGGGCTAAAACCACATTACCGCTTTCTGCTCGAAGATAAAAAAATTGAATGGAATGACAAAATCAAAGGACGCATTTTCTATGATGGCCTGCATTTTTCTGATCCGGTTTTGGTGCGCGATAATGGTGTTCCGACTTACACTTTCTGTTCAGTAATTGACGATATCGATTACAAAATTACCGACATTATTCGCGGCGAAGATCACATCACCAACACCGCAATTCAGATCCAGATTTTTGAGGCGCTTGACGCCGCAATACCTGATTTTGCTCATCTGGCTTTGGTCAAGGCTTCGCATGGGAAGATTTCCAAGCGCGAAGGCGGATTCGATATAAAAGCCTTGAAAAATGAAGGTTACGAACCGATGTCAATCATCAATCTTCTCGCCCAAATCGGCACTTCTGATGCGCTGAAAATTTACAAAAATTTTGACGAATTAGTGGCAAATTTTTCTTTTGAAAAATTCTCCAAATCAGCGACAAATTATGACATTGGCGAATTAACAAACATTAATCAGAAATTATTGCAGAGCCTTGATTTTAAAGAAGTTGAGATGGTTTTAGAAGAAATTGGAATCACAGAAAAAATTTCGCCAAAATTTTGGAATATTGTAAAGTCAAATCTGTGTTTTCTGCATGAAATCAAAGATTGGATTGAAATTTGTTCAAACAAATTTCGTTTTTCTAACAAAAAGGAAGATCAGGAATTTTTGCTCCAGGCGGCATCTCTATTGCCATCAGATACCGAAGATGAGAATTGCTGGAATTTATGGTTTGCCGAAATCAAAAAACATTCTCCTCGCAAAGGCAAAGAGCTTTTTATGCCAATCCGCTTGGCTCTGACCGGCAAAGAACATGGTCCGGAGATGAGATTTTTGGTGAATTTGATTACAAAAGATGAGATTTTGAAAAGGCTAACGCGGTTCTAACCCTTATAGTTGACACGCTTAAACTGCCCATCAATACAAGCGCCATCTTCAACTGAAAGAGAGCCATATTCGATTTCGCCGTGAACTTTGGCTTTGTTTGCAATGTTGATATTTTTGGCTTTGATTTTGCCATTAAAACTGCCACGCAAACTTAGAGATTCGGCAATGATTGTGCCTTCGATTTTTCCTCCTTCGCGCAGAATGACAGAATTACCATTAATTGTTCCTTTGATTGAACCCTCGATTTCAATGAGTCCGACGCTGTTGATTTGACCTTCAATTTCAAGGTCGCGCGCCAGAATTGTTGGAGTTGATTTGAGACTGGAGCTGATTATCTCAAATTTTTTAACAATTGAATTGTCGTTGGTTGAGCTGTTTTGTGCGATTGATATGACTTTGGATTTAATGCTAGCTATTGGCATAGTTGATTGTTTTCTCGTTGTTAAACAGCGCGTCTCCGGCTTCTAAAAATTTTTTCGGGTTTAAAGGAATATTTTTGTATCTCACTTCGTAATGCAAATGTGGGCCAGTGCTGCGTCCGGTATTGCCCTGAATTGCGATTACATCACCTTTTTTCACGATTTGTCCTGTGCCAACTTTAACCATTGCCAAATGACCATAGCGCGTAGTGATACCGAAGCCGTGATCAATCACCACCGCATTGCCATAATTGCTAAATTTACCAGCCAAAACAACTTTGCCTAATGATGGGCTAACGATCTTTTCATTAGTGACGCCAACAAAATCAAGACCATGATGCAAAGCATGTCTTCTGGTAATTGGATCAGCTCTTCTGCCGAAAGAGCTGGAGATGTAGTAGTTTTTCATCGGTCTTGATAATGGCATGATATTTGCCAATCTTTCCAGCACCATTAGATAATCGATTTCGCTGTTGAATTTCAGAGTTTGTAAATGTCTTTCGATGTAGTCATTTTTGTCTGACAAAGGGATAGCTTGAAGTGCGGTTTCAAGCGAATCATCGTTATTTTCAGGGCCGCCTTGATTGCTGAAATTTTTTGCAGAAACTGACTTTTCTGCCTGCCACAATTCTTTTGATGGGATTTTTTTGATGTTAAGTCCGGTGATGGCAATGGCGCTTTCGATTTTTTTAATTCTAGTGCGAGCAATCATCTGGATATCGGAAAATTGATCCTCCACATTTTTAATCTGATTTAAAGTTTGCTTGTCGCGCCTGGAAAGGTCGTCTTCTTCAAAGCTTTCCGGCTGCTTGAAATTATTCTCTTTTGACGAGCTGGCATTGTGATTTATGCCGGTTATTGAGATCAAATATTCATTAACTTTTTTGAGTTTATCATTGGCATTTTCAAATTGGCTTTGGAAATAGGCGTTTACGGTTTTGAGTTTGTTTATTTCATTGGCTTTGGCGCTGACAATTTCGTCATAGTGTAAAGATTGCATGAACAAATTTGCAATCCAGGCGACAAACAAAAAAATGCAGGCCTGCATGATTGGCCCAAGAGTGATGCTTCTGATTTTTTCATTGGTGACGAAAAGTATGGTGCGTTTGGTGAAAATCAGGCGATATAAACGCAACAATCCCTTCAGCAACGCAGAGACAAAGATTTTGCCCACATGAGATAGTTTTTTTTGTAAAAGGTAAATTTTCATCAACTTTAAAAACCTGAAAATGCTTGAGTAAGTAAGATTGAAAAAGGTCTGTAAAATTGCGATCATTGTTTTTGGCCTTCCAGCCAATGTCAAGTTTTTTGTGCTCTTTTGAAGCCACGTTCTTGACACGGGAAAATGTTGATTCTAGGTTGCGCGCCCATTTTTTGATAAATCAATTTTAAAATTTCTCATGGCACAGGTTCAAACAAAAACTCAAACAAAAAAGGCGCCAATAGTTGGGGCTCATCCCAAGCAACATCTGGTCAATGTTGTCATGACTGACGGTAGCAAGTTTCAAATTCTTACAAGCTGGGGCAAGGAAGATGGTAATTTAAGGCTGGATGTTGATCCAAAAAACCATCCGGCCTGGCATGATAAAGCAACAAATTTTATCAATGCCAATGATGAAAGAGTTGCAAAATTCAAGAAAAAATTTGGTGATTTTAAACTCTAAAAAACTTTGTCCAAAGGTTTTATGTCTTTCAGGATGGGGTCAGAAATTTGATTCTTTGCAATCAATTTTCGACCCCATTTTTTTTGCGCAATCTTTTGATTATTCGCGCCTCAATTCCGTTGAAAGTTTTTTTTCCGAAATTGAAAAACAAAATTTCAATCCGGAAATTTTAGTGGGCTGGAGTCTTGGTGGGCAACTGGCCATAAGATTAATCGAGAAAAAAATCCTGCAGCCAAAATTGTTGGTTTTGCTTGCCACGCCTTTCCAAATGGTCAAAGATTCACGCGTTCAAGCTGGTATGGCCACAGCAACTTTTAATGAATTTTATAAAAGTTTTTCGCAAGCACCGAAGCAAGCTCTGAAACAATTTTCCATCCTAATCGCAATGAATGATCGCAATGCCGCCGAGATTGCGCGCACCCTCGCCGTTAATGATGAAAATTTTGAACAACTAAAATTTTGGCTAAAAGAATTGGAAAGATTTTCCTGCTTTGACATAAATTTTGAAAACATGCCGCGCACTCTTTATTTTCATGGCGATGGCGATATGATTGTTCACATTTCGCAAGCCGAATATTTCCAAAAGAAAATCAAAAATTTTCACTTCGAAATTTTCAAAAATTGCGGTCATGCCCCACATTTAAGCGATGTTGAGCGTTTGAGAAAAATTATTTTTGAAGAAATTCAGGATTAAACCACGCCATCATTGTATCGTCGCTTAATTCGTTTTTTGAATCAAGAAGGCGGTTTTTGCAAATTCCTTCGATTTCAAAACCAAGGGATTGGTAAAGTTTTATGGCATGAGAATTGCTTTGGCGGCAGAATAATTCAACGCGGGCAATGTTGTGATGATGGTTTTTGATTTCTTCAAGCAAGTGAGAAAAAATTTTTCGACCCAGCCCGAGCTTATGAAAATCAGGGTGAACAACCAGTGTTGTATTGCTTAAACAATGTTTGAAACAGTGCGGGAAATTTTTGTAGCAATGAATTTCAGCGATGATTTTTTCATCAATTTCTCCAACAAAAATTAAGCCTTTTTGTAGTGCTTCATCGACAAAATCTTCAATATCGTGCAAGAAAATCTCTTTCGGCATTCTGGCCACTCCATCCTTTATTTCTGCAGCTTTGAGGTGAAGTTCAAAAATTTTTTTTGCATCAGTTTTTTGTGCTTTGCGTATTCTCATATTTTTCTGCGATAAGAAATAGCCTCAAATAGATGGTTTGGATGAATTATTTCGCTTTTTTCAAGATCAGCGATAGTGCGTGCGACCCTTAAAACTCTGGTGATTCCACGCATCGAGCTTTGTGATTTTGTAACAAAACTTTGCATGATTTTTTGTCCCATTTCATCAAGTGCACAAAATTTTTCCAGAATTTCGCCATCAATTTTGGCATTGATTTTTTTCTGTCTTTTTTTCTGTAATTCACGTGCGGCCAAAACTCTTGCGGCAACAGTTTTTGAGCTTTCTCCCTTCGGTTGGTTTTTGTCGGAAAAAATGTTAATCATGCCGACATCGATTACGAGATCAATGCGATCCAAAAGTGGGCCGGAAATTTTATTTTTATATTCTTCGCCACAATTTGGCGCTTTTTTACATTCACGCGTGGCATCGCCTAAAAAGCCGCAGCGGCAGGGATTCATCGCTGCAACCAATTGGAAATCAGATGGATAGGTGATATGCGAATTGACGCGCGCGATGCTGACATTTCCGCTTTCAAGCGGCTGACGCAAAGAGTCCAAAACCTGACGCGGAAATTCCGCCAATTCATCCAAAAATAGCACGCCGTTATGAGCAAGAGAAACCTCGCCTGGCTTGGCTTTAACCCCACCACCAACCATTGCCGGCATTGAAGCGGAATGATGCACTTCGCGATATGGTTTTGCGGTAATCAAATGGCCATCAAGCAATTTGCCGCTTACCGATGCAATCATGTTGATTTCAAGAATTTCTTCCAAACTGCAATCAGGCAAAATTCCGGGTAAACGTGCGGCAAGCATTGATTTTCCTGTGCCTGGAGGCCCAACCATTAGTAAATTATGTCCGCCGGCAGCGGCAATTTCCAAAGCGCGTTTGGCGTTTTCCTGACCATTAACATCGGATAAATCAGGATATTTTCTTGTGGAAGTAATCCGCGAAGTTTCAGGTCGTGCCAGAATTTGTTCACCTTTCAAATGATTGATGAGCGTTAAAATATCAGGAGTGGCAATAATTTCCAGATCGCCAGCCCACGCGGCTTCACGCCCATTTTCAGCCGGGCAAATTATGCCATGATTTCTTTGATTAGCGCCAATTGAAGCTGAAATAATTCCGCCAACGGGAGCGATTCTGCCATCCAAAGCAAGCTCGCCCAAAATAAAAAAATTCCCGACCAAATGCTGCGGCAAAACGCCAATTTCAACCATGATGCCAAGCGCAATAGCCAAATCAAAATGCCCACCCTCCTTTTGCAAATCAGCCGGCGCAAGATTGACCGTGATTCTCTGATATGGCCATGACAATCCAGTTGATGAAATTGCCGCACGCACGCGCTCTTTCGATTCGCCAACCGCTTTATCGGGCAAACCAACTATCGTAAAACTTGGATTTCCGGGAGAAATTTTTACTTGAACATCAATTGGAACAACATCGATTCCAAGAAAAGCAAAGGTTTTAATTTTGGCGACCATGATGTTTTTTTTGTTGATTCTGGTGAACCCGAGACGATTCGCCACCTCAGTAAATTTATGGCGAGCCCGAGACGATTCGAACGTCCGACCTACAGCTTAGAAGGCTGTTGCTCTATCCAGCTGAGCTACGGGCTCTCAAAAATTTAAGATTTAAGAACATGTCCTAACAGCTTAAATCCTAAATCTTAAATCTTAAATTTTTCTTTCTCCAAAAATCGCCGTTCCCAATCGGATATGCGTTGCGCCTAATGCGATTGCCTCCTCAAAATCACTGCTCATTCCCATTGATAAATTTTTCAAATTATTTTCCTTCGCCAGTTTGGCAAGGAGTGCAAAATATGGCGAAGCCGCTTCATTCAAGGGCGGAATGCACATTAGGCCGGTGATATTAAGATGATTTTTGCGGCAAAAATTTGTGAAATTCTTCAGATCTTGCGGCATAATTCCGCCTTTTTGTGGCTCTTCGCCGATATTTATTTGAATGAAGATTTCCGGATTTTTCTGCTGTTTTTGCATCTCTTTTTGTAGCGCCAAGGCAAGTTTTTCATTGTCTAAAGTTTCGATACAATCAAACAACTCAACAGCTTTTGCAGCTTTATTGCTTTGAAGATTGCCGATAAAATGCAGTTTAATTCCAGAATTTTTAGCACGAATCTCTTGCCATTTTTCTTTGGCCTCTTTGATGTAATTTTCGCCGAAAATTTTTACCCCGCATTTTATCGCTTCTTCAATTTTTTCTGCCGCAACTATTTTGGAAACGGCAATTAAATTGACTTCCGCAACATTGCGCCTGTAAAGTTTGCAGGCCTTTTTTATTTTTTCGTTTATGAGTAAAAGATTTCTCGAAAGCATTTTTTTTACCGATCGTAAAAAAATTACGGATTTTGCCAAAGTGATAAAAACTTTGCCTAAAAATTCCGCAATTATTATTCGTGAATATGATTTGAAAAAAGAAGAGCGTGAAATTTTTGCCAGAAAAATTGCCAAATTAGCGCGCGCAAGATCACTGAAAATTTTGGTTGGAAAAGATTTTGGTCTGGCAAAAAAAATCAAAGCCGATGGTGTTCATTTTTCTGATCGCGATAGATTGCCTTTGCAATTTTTCAAAAAAAAATCTTTTCCGAAAAACTTTCTCTTCAGCTTTTCCTGTCACAGCGCAAAAGCTTTTTTGCGCGCTAGAAAATTCAGGCCGGACATGGTTTTTTTATCGCCGGTCTTTGCAACTACAAGCCATCCCGAAACAAAATTTCTTCGTCATAGTTCGGCTTCTTCAGATGGAATGGGTATAAATGAGGATTTGCGACAATCTCTTTTCGGTTTGAGAAATTTTGCCAAAATTGCCGTGCAAAACAAAAATTCATTATCAATTTATGCGCTTGGCGGAATTAATTCACAAAACCTGAAGATATTGACGAAGCTCAAAATAAAGGGTTTCGGCGCAATTGATTATTTTTATGAAAATCACACCGGTAATTCTCTCTGGAGGTTCGGGAACAAGGCTATGGCCGGTTTCCCGTAGTTTAAATCCCAAGCAATTTATTGATTTTTTTGGCGAATATTCGCTTTTTCAGCAAACCGCATTACGTGTGAAAAATTGTGGCTTTGTTGATCCGATAGTTATTTGCAACAATGAACATCGTTTTTTGGCGGCGGAAGAATTGCGGGCGATTAAAATGAACGCCAAATCAATTATCCTTGAGCCAACCGGACGAAACACTGCGCCGGCAATTGCGATTGCCGCTTTGGACGTAATTACCGCAGATCCAAAAGATGATCTGATTCTGGTTATGCCTTCCGATCATGTCGTCAATGATGACAAAAAATTTATTTCCCAGGTTAAAAAAGCGGCAAAAGCGGCGACGGAAGAATTTCTAATTACCTTTGGCAGTAAGCCAAGTCGGGTTGAAACCGGATATGGTTATATAAAAAAGGGTCGTGATTTAAGCGAATTTCCTGAACTTTTTGCGGCAGAAAAATTTGTCGAAAAACCGGACAAAAAAAAGGCAGAAAAATTTATCGAAAGCAAAGAATATCTGTGGAACAGCGGTATTTTCCTGTTTCGCGCTTCAATATATCTTGAGGCTTTGCAGAAATATTGTGGTGAGATTTTTGTTCATTCTGTCAACGCCTATAACAAAGCAATTTATGATCTTGATTTTGTTCGCCTTGATGAAGAAAGCTTCGAAAAATGTCCCGATATTTCCATTGATTACGCTGTTATGGAAAGATCTGACAAGGTTGCGGTAATGCCACTTGATGTTGGCTGGTCTGATGTTGGATCTTGGCAAACTGTTTCCGAATTGGCTAAAAAAGATAAAAATAAAAATAGCCTGATTGGCGATGCCTTTGTTCTTGAAAGCAAAAATTGCTATATCAATTCACGGCATGGTTTAGTTGCAGCAATCGGAGTTGCGAATCTGATCATAATTTCCCTCAAGGATGTGTTGCTGGTGGTCAACAAAAACAATTCGCAGGATGTCAAAAAAATGTTTGAGCTTTTGAAGCAGCATAAAAGGCAGGAATGCAATTCCCATACCAGAGTTTTGCGGCCATGGGGAAGCTTCGAAGTGATTGATGTTTCTGACCGTTTCAAGGTGAAAAGAATTGCCGTCAAGCCGAAGGCTTCGCTATCGCTGCAAATGCATAACCATCGCGCCGAGCATTGGGTGGTGGTCAAAGGTACGGCGCATGTTGTCTGCGGCAGTAAAGAATTTGTTTTAACCGAAGACGAATCAACATACGTCCCCGTTGGCAAGAAACATCGTCTGGAAAACAGGGGCAAAATTCCGTTAGAGCTAATTGAAGTTCAAACAGGGGAATATTTGGGAGAAGATGATATTGTCAGGTTTAGCGACCTATACGGCAGGTGATGTCAGCTCTTTTTATAATTTTGCAACAGGAGCTCAAGCTCGGTTTTCGCCATTTCGGAAGGATTTTGGCGAATTTTTTGTTTTTTTTGATTTTTATTTCGAGCTTTTCCCTTCTAGCGCAAACTAAGGAAAATCAGGCATTTGGCAGCTCTATTGCCATCTGGATTGCTTTACTTTCCTGTCTGATTTTTTCTTCAGCGGAGTTTCTAAAAAAAGATTTTGATGATGGAAGCATAGAGCAAGCCATGCTTTCCTGCGAAAATTTTGAGATTTTTATTTTGGCAAAAATCCTAGCGAATTGGTTGATACTTTGTTTCCCACTGCTGATTGCGACTTCTTTTTTAAAACCGGAAAGCGAATTTTTAATTTTGGTTTTCCTCGCTTCTCTTGCGATTAATTTCATTTGCTGTTTCTGCGGTTGTCTTTCGATCTTAAGCAATTCTGCGCCATTAATTGCCACAATTGCCTTGCCGCTTATAATCCCGATTCTTTTGATTTCTTGCGGAGATTTTTGGATCAGCTTCAAACTTCTTTTTGGGCTCGCTGTTTTTCTTGGACTAGTTCTGACATTTGCAACCGCAAAAATTGTCAGGATTGCTGTGCTCTAGAGCCCGTTTAACACACTCTAGTATTTAATTTTAATATTGAACTTTTGACTCAAATAGCTTTCTACCGCTTGTCTTTCTTCAGATTTTAAAGCGCGATTGAAGGCGATGATTTCGGCTATATCGCCATTAAACCAATCAGTGCCATATCCTCCGATTGATGAATTGGCATATGAAGCCAAAAGCGCTGTTTGTGCATCGGAAGCGCCAGGGTTGGTTGTGTCATCACTTCTCCAATATTGTCTGCCGCTACCTTGATCAAATCTAAAAATATGAAGCCTTGGAGCAGGCGAGCTATAAGCCGAAACAGTATCGGTCAGGTTATTATTAAAATGAGTATATCTCATGGTAGTGTCGTCTTGATAACCAACATGTAAGTTAGTATTGGATGCACTAGCGGAACCAATGAGAAGCCACCCATTACTACCATTGGAACGTCTTTGCTCAACCACAAAAATTGTGTAATTGGTATTAACAAGCACAGTGCCGTCAAAAGCAAAATTATTATTGGTTCCGTTAAATCTTACCGCCGGCAAACCATTAATGGCATTGGTGGTATATTTTGCCTGATCAGATGTTGATTTAGTGGCATTATTTTTGGAAGAAGCTTGAGGATTGATGTCATTCCATCTGCCGATAGAGGTATCATTATCTAATTCTTCAACATTGGTAAAAGTAGAGGTGCCGGTGGCAAAGCTTTTAGTGGAGGTAGTTTCCAGCCACAGTGTTAGATCTTTAATTGAATTCACTGGAGAGCTCTGAGTTAAAGCTCTTGCTGAATTAAGTCTCATTGCTGAAACCAACCTTGAGCTTTGAGTAATGCCGGCAACCAAAATGCCGATGATCAAAATTACAATGGATAACTCAATTAATGAAAAAGCGCGTTTCATAGAAATGTTATAAATAAAATTTAAAAAAATGTTAAACTAAACAACCAAATAATCTATAACTCTACGCCTAAATAAAAATCAACAAAATGTTTTTCGAATAATTCTTCATGAGAACTTTTGCACAAAATTCAGGTTTCAAACTTCTTTCCGAGTTTGCTATTTTTTTAGTTGTTATCAAAAATATTGTGTCTTTCACAATGGGACTGTCGCAAATCCCCATTTCTTACCATTTTTAAACTCGACGAGCCCTTGTAAATCAAGGGTTCAGATTTTTCAGGAAGTTGATTTGCGACATGGCCACAATAGATCCCGAAACAAGTTCGGGATGACAATTTAAGAACCTGTCTAAACCATTGAGAGAGTTGGCGCACCCGGCAAGATTCGAACCTGCAACCTTCTGATCCGTAGTCAGATACTCTATCCAGTTGAGCTACGGGTGCTTGTTTATGTCGGCGCTTCAATTGGTTTCAGCCTTGCGTTTTTTTTCTGCTGTTGGTTTTTCTTCCTCTGCAGTTTTTTTGGTGTGTTTTTTTACGCCTAATTTTTCGCGTATTCTTCCTTCAATTTCTTCGGTGAGCTTTGGATTTTCTTTCAAATGGGCTTTGGCGTTTTCTTTGCCTTGGCCGATTTTTTCACCTTTATAGGCAAACCATGAGCCGGACTTTTCTATGATTTCGTGTTTTACTGCCAGATCAATAATTTCGCCAAGTCTTGAAATTCCTTCGCCATAAATGATTTCAAATTCAGCGATTTTGAAAGGTGAGGCGACTTTGTTTTTTACTACTTTCACTTTGGTTTCATTACCCAAAACCTCATCCTGATCTTTGATGGCATTGCCGCGGCGGATGTCGAGACGCACGGAGGCGTAAAACTTCAACGCATTACCGCCAGTTGTGGTTTCGGGATTGCCAAAAACTATGCCGATTTTCATGCGAATTTGGTTAATGAAAATTACAGTGGCGTTGCTTTTGGAAACGGTCGAAGTCAGTTTTCTCAAGGCTTTGGACATCAATCGCGCTTGTAAACCCATTTGATTATCGCCCATACCGCCTTCAAGTTCAACTTGCGGAACTAGCGCGGCAACTGAATCAATTACGATCAAATCAACAGCGCCAGAGCGAATTAGAGTGTCGGCAATTTCCAGTGCAGCCTCACCATTATCAGGCTGGGAGATGATCATATCTTCCAGATTAATGCCGAGATTTTTGGCATAGATCGGATCAAAAGCATGTTCGGCATCGATGAAGGCACAAGATAGGCCAGCCTTTTGCGCTTCAGCAATTGCATGCAAAGTGAGGGTGGTTTTTCCAGAACTTTCCGGTCCATAAATTTCAACAATTCTGCCGCGTGGATAGCCACCAACGCCAAGCGCTAAATCAAGCGCCAGCGAGCCACTTGGAATCACTTCAATATCCATTATCGGGCGTTGACCGAATTTCATCGCCGAGCCTTTGCCGAATTGTTTGTCGATTTGTGAAAGTGCGGCTTCCAGTGCTTTTTTACGGTCGTTCATATGTCTCCTGTGGTTAGTGTTAAAATTAGTTTTTTAACCCCAATAACGTTTAAGAAACCCAGATTCAAATTTACAGACTCTAAGCTAAATCACAAATCTCACCACACTGTCACCCCGCACTTGTTGCGGGGTCCATCTCGTCAAAGACTTGATTTTATTGGTTGCGACCAAATGGACCCCGCAACAAGTGCGGGGTGACAGTGTGGTGGAGTTTATTGGTTTTACTTAGAGTTTGTAGACTTAAGCCATAATTCCTTAAGCGTTATTGGGGTTTTTTAGTAATTTAAGCATGGTTTCACCAAGCGCTGCCGGGCTGTCGGCGACGGTGATTCCGGCTGATTTCATTGCGTCAATTTTTCCTTCCGCACCGCCTTTGCCGCCGGAAATTATGGCACCGGCATGTCCCATTCTGCGTCCCGGAGGAGCTGTTCTGCCGGCGATGAAACCGACGATTGGTTTTTTATGGCCCTTTTTAGCTTCGGCTTTTATGAATTCGGCAGCCTCTTCCTCGTCAGTTCCGCCGATTTCGCCAATCATGATCATGGCTTCGGTTTCCGGATCGGACAAAAACATATCAAGGCAATCAATAAAACTGGTGCCATTGACCGGATCACCACCAATGCCGATGCAGGTGCTTTGTCCCAAGCCAGTATTGGTTGTTTGATGAACTGCTTCGTAAGTTAAAGTGCCGGAACGTGAAACGATGCCGATTTTGCCGCGCTTGTGAATATGGCCGGGCATGATGCCGATTTTGCATTCACCCGGAGTGATTATGCCTGGGCAGTTGGGGCCGATCAAACGCGATTTTGAGCCGCACAAAGATTTTTTCACTTTTACCATGTCAAGCACTGGGATGCCTTCAGTGATGCAGACAATCAGTTCAATCTCGGCATCAATTGCTTCGAGAATGGCGTCGGCAGCAAAAGCTGGCGGCACGTAAATCACTGAAGCATTGCAAGCGGTTTTTTGTTTGGCTTCAAAAACACTGTCAAAAACCGGAAGATGAAGATGTTGACTTCCACCCTTGCCAGGCGTGACACCGCCAACCATTTTAGTACCATAAGCAAGCGCTTGTTCAGTGTGAAAAGTGCCTTGTGAACCAGTGATTCCCTGGCAAATAACTTTGGTGTTTTTATTGATTAGAACTGACATGATTAACTTGAAATTTCAGATGTTTTAACCGCTTTAACAATTTTTTCTGCCGCATCGGCCAAATCGTTGGCGGGGATGATGGCAAGGCCGGATTTGGCAAGAATTTCCTTGCCTAAATCAACATTTGTTCCTTCGAGGCGAACTACCAGCGGAACGCTTAAATGAACATCTTTTGCCGCCTCAATAATGCCGTTGGCAATTATATCACAACGCATGATGCCGCCGAAAATATTGACCAAAATTCCTTTCACATTTGCATCGGAAAGGATGATTTTGAAAGCGGCTGTGACCTTCTCGCGCGTGGCTCCACCACCAACATCAAGGAAATTTGCCGGCGATGATCCGTAAAGTTTGATGATATCCATCGTTGCCATGGCAAGCCCGGCGCCGTTGACCATGCAGCCGATTTTGCCGTCCATTTTGATGTAGTTGAGATCGAATTTTGAGGCTTCGATTTCTAAAGGCTCTTCCTCATCCAAATCACGCAGGGTGCGGATTTGATCATGACGATGCAAGGCGTTGTCATCAAAATTGATTTTGGCATCAAGTGCGATGATATCACCTTCCTTGGTTTCAACCAAAGGATTGATTTCGATTTGTGAAGCGTCGGTTTCATTAAAAGCCTTGTAAAGTGCAAAAATCAGCTGTGAAAATTTTTTTAACAAATCGCCTTTAAAACCCAGAGCGAAGCCAAGTTTTCTGGCATGGCATGATTGAATTCCGGAAGCGGGATCAATTTTTACTGAAATGATTTTTTCGGGAGTTTTTGCGGCTACTTCTTCAATTTCAACGCCGCCTTCGGTTGAGGCCATAAAGACGATCGCTTTGTTTTTGCGATCAACCACGGCTGAGAGGTAATATTCCTTTTTAATGTTGGAGCCGGATTCGATGTAGAGACGTTTGACGATTCTTCCTTCCGGGCCGGTTTGATGGGTCACTAATTTCATGCCCAGCATTTGTGCGGCTTTTTCCTTAACCTCGTCGGTCGATTTAACTATTTTGACGCCACCAGCCTTGCCGCGTCCGCCAGCATGAATTTGTGCTTTGACCACAAAAACATTATGTCCCGATGCTTCCAACTGTTTTGCAGCTTCAAGACTTTCGGGAACAGAAAAAGCCGGATGTCCTTCCGGCACGGCAACGCCGAATTTTTTTAGCAAGCTTTTGGCCTGATATTCGTGAATATTCATTTGAAGTTTGAATCAGATTATAGTGAATATGAGGGGTGCGGCACAATAAATTTCGTTTTTAACTTTGCAAATATGAATGTCTTAATAACCCGTCCAAAAGAGCAGGCGAAAGAGTTAACACAGATTTTTGAAAATGTTGGATTTAAAGCTTTTATCGAGCCTCTTTTTTCTGTTAAAAAATTGCCGGTTAAAAAAATTTCCATGCCGGTTTCTGCAGCAATAATTACCAGCATCAATGCCTGTTTCGCTTTGAAGGAAGCTGGTTTAAAGCATGATATAAAAATTTTTACCGTCGGCAAAAAAACTGCGCAAAAATTGTGTGAGGAAGGTTTTAAAAATGTGATTATTTCGCCGCAAAATTCGGCACAATCATTGCAAAATCTGGTTTTGGAAGAGAAGGGAGATGTTCTTTATTTTCATGGCTCGGTGATTAGTTTTAATTTCAAGAATGTAAAAAAAATTCATGCTTACGAAACTCATGAAATTGAAAATTTTTCAACGGAATTTTTGGCTTTTGTTCAGGAAAATTTTTTTGATGAAATTCTGATTTTTTCACAAAACAGCGCCACGATTTTTTTTAAATTGGCGCAAAGGCACAATCTGCTTGAATATTTTCCCCGCGCGCAAATATTGTGCATCAGCGACAACGTTGCGGATTATATGAAAAGATTGGGTTTTACGAAAGTGAAAATTTTCAACTCAAATCCGGTTTTGAAGAAATTTTATGAATGAAGAAAAAAAATCTGTGCCAAAAAAGCAGTGGTGGTTAGTGAAGTTAGTTGTCTTTTTGTCACTGATTTTTTTTGGCTATTTTGGTTACGAATATTGGAAATCAGAGCGTGAGAAGCGCCTTGCGGCAAAGCATGAAGTCGAAAAATTTGACAATGTTGAAAGCGAAATTTTTGATCTCTCGAAAGAATATCAAGATGAATATCGTGATGATTTGTCCGATTTAACGATTAACGAATTAAGAGAAAAAGGTGCGGAATTTATCTATCAAATGTTGCTGAAAAATCAGGTGCAGATCTCTGATTTGAAAAGTGAAATCGAGTTGCTGAAAAGCGATATTTTAAAATACAAAAACCACGAAAAAATCGGCAAAATGATTTTGGTTTATGTGAGTTTGCGCGATAAAATTTTTTCCGGACAAAACCATCTCGAAGAGCTAAAAAACTTTGAATTGCTCGCCATTTCCGATGGCAATTTACAAAACAAAATTTCCGATCTGAAAAAAAATCTTTCCGCTTTTGCCACTGCGGAAAAATTGCGAAGTGATTTTAAAAAACTTATTCCGGAATTGATTGTCAGTAAAAATGAAAATCGTGGCCAAGGTGTGATTGCCAAGATTCGCCACAATATGGCGAAACTTGTGATTGTTCGAAAGATCAGTGATCAAAATACGCAAAATACCGACGGAATAATCAGCTTCATCGAAAAAAATCTACATGATCTAAACTATCATGAAGCTCTGAATCTGATTGCTGCGCTTGATTTGCAACGTCAGAAAATCCTCAAAGAATTTCTTATCAATCTGAATGCATCTTTTGAGGTACAAAAAATTGATGATGGGATTTTTAACTATTTAAAAAGCTTAACTTAAATGTTTGCCATATTGTGGTTTTTATTTATCGCTCTTGCCATTGTGGTTGTGCTTGTTTGGCTGCTTGATCATAATGGTGAAGTGCTGATCACATGGCTTGGATATGAAGCGCAAACCGATGTTTTAACTGCGATTCTGATTTCGACTTTGATCGCGCTGCTGATTTTTTCTTTTTCCTATCTGATGGCGCGGATTCTGGCGATAAAATTTCCCGCTTTGCTGAAATTATTGTTTCGCAGAAGCTATGTTAAATTGTTGGAAAAGTTGGTGCACAGACATAATCAGGCCTTTGAAACTATCGGCGAACTTCTGTTTGCACTTGAAGCGGGTGATGAAAAATCAGCAGAAAAATTGCAGAAAAAATATTCCAAGCTTACGAAAAATCGCACTTTGAAAAATTTTTTTGCCGGAAAAATTTATTTTCAGAATTCACATTTTGCCAAAGCTGCAGAATGTTTTTTGAAGCTGAATGAAAACAGACATGCCAAAATTCTTGCGTTGAAAGCAAAATTTTTTACATCTCTGGCACAAAATGACGACATCAAAGCCATGGCTTATGGCAAACAGATTTTGACTGTAAAATATGGCAATCTCGATGTGGCAAAAATCATGTTCATGCTAGCTAATAAACATGGTCTGCGACAAGATGCGGAAGAATTAATTTCTGAATACGGCATTGACAAATTGCGCAGTGAAAATGGCATCATAAAAACACGCTCTGCAAATTTTTTTAAGAAAATTTTTCGCTTATGAAAAATCTAAGAACCTGTTCTTAAAGCAAAATCACCGCAAAATTCCTGAACCAAAGTCAGGGCAGAAATGATTGCGGTGTCGGCCCTTAAAATGCGGGGGCCAAGGCTAATTGCATGAAGATTTTTTAATTGACGCATTTTGGCAAATTCTTCGCTGGTAAATCCACCTTCTGGGCCGGTTAAAATTACGATTTCGCGACTTCCTGTAGAAATTTGCGGCAGAGTTTCACTCGCTTTTAACCCTTGTCCTGATTCATCGCAGAGAATAAAAATTTTTTCTTGTGCCTCTTTCTCACTCAAAAATTTTTCCAGTTTTTTGGGTAGTAAAATTTCAGGAAAATCATTTCTTTCGCATTGCTCGCAAGCTTCTTTGATATTGGCTTTAAAGCGCTCAAGATTGATTTTATCAACGATAGTTCTTTGCGTTAAAAGTGGCTGAAACCTTGCTACACCAAGTTCTGAAGCTTTTGCAGCGATGAAATCGATGCGCACATTTTTAACCAAAGCAAAAGCCAAAGCGATATTCGGCACATTTTTTAAATCAGAAATTTTTTCCTTGATCTGCGCAGTTAAAAATTTTTTTTCCACAACAGAAATTTCAGCAACAAATTCACCATCGAGCCCATTAAAAACAAAAAAACAATCGCCGCTTTTTTGGCGCATCACTTTGGTTAAATATTCAAAATCGTTATTTTGAATCTTGATTTCTTGACCCTGATAAAGACTATTTTCTTCAATAAAAACTCTGATTTTCCTCATGAATTTTCTGTTTTGGTATATTGCGCTGGCTTTGATTGTGATATTGGCATTTGCGCTAAATCACAATATCAAAAATTTACGTCAAAAATCCGACAAAAAATCCCGCTTCAACTCACTGCCGATTCACTATGCTTATTGCTTCGTGCTTTGGTCTCTGATTTTTACAATTGCCATAATTTTCACCTCTTTTTCCGATTTTACCAAAAATATTTTATTGGTTGTCTTTGCGATTGGAAATTTCTTCCTCATCAAATTTTTTCACGACAGAAATTTTAATTCCAAAAAACACATCGAAAACGCAGGAACCATTGTTTTATCTATCACCGCCGGCATAGGAATTTTAATCACCATCATCATTACAATTTCCATTTTGTTTGAGGCTTTGCGTTTTTTCGAAAAGGTGAATCCATTGGAATTCCTTTTTGGCACTTCATGGAATCCACAAATGGCAATTACTTCTGAACAAGAGGTAGGAAAAAGTTCATTCGGTTCGGTGCCGGTTTTTCTTGGCACTTTGCTTATCACTTTGATTGCAATGCTTGTTGCTGTGCCGGTTGGCATCATGGGCGCAATATATCTTTGCCTCTATGCCAAAGCTAAAACGCGCGACTATCTCAAGCCAGCATTGGAAATTCTGGCCGGCGTGCCGACGGTGGTTTATGGCTATTTTGCCGTTATCACCATCGCACCTTTTTTTAAAAATATTTTTGCTGTAATTGGGATCGGTATCGCTTCCGAAAGCGCTTTGGCAGCGGGTTTTGTTATGGGTGTGATGATTATTCCCTTTATGCTTTCATTAACCGACGACGCATTAAATGCCGTGCCTCAAGCCTTAAAAGACGGGGCTTTGGCAATGGGCAGCACCAAATCGGAAATGATAAAAAAAGTGGTTTTGCCATCAGCAATGCCATCAATTGTTGGCGCGGTTATTCTTGCTGTTTCGCGTGCAATTGGTGAAACCATGATCGTAGTTATGGCCGCTGGCCTCGTCGCCAAAATGACTTTTAACCCGCTTGATTCAGTCACAACCGCAACCGCACAAATCGTCACCCTCTTGGTTGGCGATCAGGAATTTAACAGTCCAAAAACACTGGCTGCCTTTGCATTGGCTTTAACTTTGTTCATATTCACCTTCATCTTCAACATCATCGCTTTGATGGTGATTAAGAATTACAAGAAAAAATATGGCTAGAGCCTGTCTTCAAATTCATTTGTCTTTGATTTTTTGTAAATTTTTAGCGACTTTTTTGAAGAATTTTGCAGCTGTATTAGACATACTGCAAAAAATTCTTCAAAAAAATGAGCAAAAATTTACAAAAAATCAAAGACAAATGAATTTGAAGATAGGCTCTAGAACAATTGGAAATCTAAAAAAGCGTCATGCCGCCGAATCACGATTTATGCTGTTTGGCATGATTTCGGTTGGCTTTGCTTTAGCATTTTTACTGATTTTGTTTGCTATGATTTTTGCCAAAAGCAATTTTTACCGAAGTGAAATCGCCTTGGAAATCAGCGTGAAAGAAGATGATTATCGCCAAGCCATAAAAGACGCAATGAGACAAAGATTTCCCGAAGCCACAAAACTTGCTGAAATTAACTCACTTTATCAATTGGTAAGCAAGGCCGCAAACCTTGAGATAAAAGAACAAATCAAGAAAAATCCCGATTTAAAAATTTTCTGGATAAGTGCCGCATCAAAAGCCGATATGTTTTTTAAACACCAAAATATCTCTTCACTAAATGACAATCAGATTCGCTGGCTTTCTGATCTGAAAACAAAAAATCAGGTAAGAAAAGTTTTTAACTGGAAATTTTTTACTTTTGCCGATTCGCGTGAACCGGAAATTGCCGGCATTGGCGCTGGCTTGATCGGATCATTTTTGGTGATGGTAATTTTTCTGATTTTTGCTTTTCCAATTGGCATAATGTGCGCCTTTTATCTTGAAGAATTCGCGCCAAAAAATCGTTTTACCGACATAATTGAAATCAGCATCAATAACCTCGCGGCAATTCCATCAATCATCTACGGCCTGCTTGGATTAACAGTTTATCTGCAATTTATGAATTTGCCGCGTTCCTCATCTTTAGTCGGCGGGATGACTTTGTTCATGCTGGTTTTGCCGGTTATTATTATCGCTACACGCAATACTATTCGTTCGATTCCAAACTCAATTCGTGATGGAGCTGCAGCTCTTGGCGCTTCAAAAATGCAGATCACTTTGCATCATCTTTTACCGCTTGCAGTACCGGGAATTATGACCGGAACAATTTTGGCGATTTCGCGCGCTTTGGGCGAAACTGCTCCACTTTTGATGATTGGCATGGTCGCTTTCATCGCCGATATCCCACAAAATTTTACCGATCCCACATCAGTCTTACCGGTGCAAATCTATCTTTGGTCAGATTCACCCGAATCAGGTTTCGCCGAAAAAACCGCAGCAGCAATTTTGGTTCTACTTGGATTTTTAATTATTCTAAATTCTGCAGCAATTTTCCTACGCAAAAAATTCGAGATACGTTGGTAGGTTAACCTCAATAACTGCAGTTACTTCTTCTTCGAATCTTTATATTTGAAAAATTTCACTCCGGTTTCACCGATGACTTTAACTTTTTTGCTTTGTTCGCTGAAATAATCTTTAGCCTTGTTGAAGAAGGGAATTGCCAATAAAATCAGGGCTATGATAAGAATTATGCGCAGCATGTTTTTAATTTTACTTTCATTTTTTATTTAATTTCTCAATGGCAAAGATTGCAAATATTAAAGCCCGCGAAGTTCTTGACTCGCGCGGATTTCCCACTTTGGAGGCAGAAATTCATCTTGATAATGGAGCGATTGGAATCGCTGCCGTTCCTTCTGGCGCCTCAACCGGAAGCCTTGAGGCATGCGAGCTTCGCGATGGTGATAAAACAAAATTTCTCGGCAAAGGTGTTTTAAAAGCGGTTGAAAATGTGAATAAAAAAATTGCCGCAAAACTGACTGGATTTGATGCAGGCGAGCAGAAAAAAATTGATCAGCTAATGATCGAAATGGATGGCACAGAAAATAAATCAAATCTCGGAGCAAATGCAATTTTAGCCGTTTCTCTTGCTTACGCCAAGGCTTGCGCGACTTCTAAAAAACTTCCCCTCTTCGAATATCTGGGCGGGAAAAACGCAACAATCCTTCCGGTACCAATGATGAACATCATCAATGGCGGCAAGCATGCCGACAATAAAATCGACATTCAGGAATTCATGATCATGCCGGTTGGCGCGGTTTCAGTTAAGGATGCAGTTCGCATGGGTGCAGAAATTTTTCAGCATTTAAAATCGCTGCTAAAAAAAGATGGACATAACACCAATGTCGGCGACGAGGGCGGATTTGCGCCAAATTTAAATTCAGCAAAAGAAGCTTTGGATTACATTGCAAAAGCTACGGAAAAATCCGGTTATAAACTTGGCGATGATGTAGTGTTGGCGCTCGATTGCGCCGCAAGCGAATTTTATCGCAATGGCCAATATCATCTCGAAGAAAAAATCATGAGTTCCGACGAGCTCATTGGTTATTACGAAGAGCTGGTCAAAAATTATCCAATTTTTTCTATCGAGGATGCCTGCACTGAAAATGATTTTGATGGCTGGAAAAAAATCACTGAAAAACTCGGCAAAAAAATCCAGCTCGTCGGCGATGATTTATTTGTCACCAATCCAAAAATTTTACGAGATGGAATCGCGCGCGGCCTTGCCAATGCTGTGTTGGTAAAGGTTAATCAAATTGGCACTTTGAGTGAAACTTTGGATACAATCGAAATCGCAAAATCCGCCGGCTACAACAACATTATCTCACACCGTTCCGGCGAAACCGAAGACACAACAATCGCTCACATTGCCGTTGCAACCAATGCCGGTCAAATCAAAACCGGCTCACTTTGCAGATCAGATCGCACAGCAAAATATAACGAATTAATCAGAATCGAAGAGCATCTCGAAAGCCGCGCCCAGTATGCCGGAAAAGCGGTTTTGAAGAAATAATTTTATGAATAGAATCAGCTATCTAAACGGCAAATTTTTGCCTCATGAAAAATGTCTCATTCACATCGAAGATCGTGGCTTTCAATTCGCCGACGGTGTTTATGAAGTTGTGCTTTTTGAAAATGGAAAATTGATTGATGGTGATGCTCATCTCGAGCGTTTTTTTCGCTCTTTGCGTGAATTAAAAATCGGGCATGATTTTTCCGCCGATGAATTAAAAAAAATTCAGCTTGAACTTTTTTCACGCAACAAAATGGCGGGCGGAACCTGCTATATGCAAATTACGCGCGGCAAGACAAATCGCATTCCATATTGTCCAAAAGATTTGAAACCAACAATCTGCGCCACAGTTTCGCCACGCAAAAAAGTTTCCGCTGAAGAGTTTGAGCGCGGCTTTCTGGCAATGACTCACGATGATATCAGATGGCAAAGATGCGATATCAAAACCGTGAATTTATTGGCCTCAACTTTGATGAATCAGAAAGCCAAAGATTCCGGCTTTGATGATGTAATTTTTGTAAGAAATGGCGTTATCACTGAAGCAAGCTATGCCAATGTTTTTATCGTTGATGCAAATGATGTTCTGATCACCAAACCGGCCGACAATTTGATTTTGTGTGGCATCACGCGCAATCGCTTGCTTAAACTTGCGCAAGAAAATGGTCTTAAAACTGCAGAAAAAAATTTTGGAATCGCTGAAATGATGAAAGCAAAAGAAGTGTTTTTGACCAGCTCCAGCTTGATTATCAGACCAATTGCGGAAATTGACGGGCGGAAAATTTCCAAAAAAATTCCCAATGGCAAAAACCGCCAAATCGCCCGCCTGTTAAACGATGCTTACAGCGTTTTTATCAGCTAATTTTAACATTAAATTTCTGGCTCAAATAGCTTTCAACTGCTTGTCTTTCTTCGGTGTTGAGAGCGCGGTTGAAGATGATGATTTCGGCGACGTCGCCGTTGAAGTAGTCGCTGGTACTAGCATATCTTCCAATTGCCGATCCAGCATAAGATGCCACATAAGCTGTTTGGGAAGTGTCGAATGCGTCGGCGGTTGTTCCACCATTAAGCCAGTATTTTTTGCCATTTCCGGATGCGTTGCTGAACCAGAAAGTGTGGATTCTTGGTATTGGGGAGGAGTAGGCGGGGATTGTGTAGTTTATAGCATTGCTGTAATGATCTTGTGTAACTGTCGTATCGTTACGATATCCTAGATGCAGGTTAGTATTGGTTGCCACTCCGGATCCGCCAAGAAAATGTTTGTTAATACCGGTGCCAGTCCTCCTCTGCTCCACCACAAAAATCGTATAGTTGGTGTTGACGAGTAGAGTTCCGTCGAAATTTAAGAAATCATCAGTTCCATTAAACCTCACAACCGGAAGACCATTCATCGCACCTTCGATATATTGCGGTTTGGTGCTTGATTGGGTGGCATTGCTTTTGGATGATGATTGTGGGTTTATGTCGTTCCAGGTGCTGATGTCTGTGTTATTTTCTTCTTCACTATCAGCGAAACTTTCATCGACGGTTGTTTCATACCATATGGTCAGATTTTTAATGCTGTTAACGGCAGAGCTTTTGGTTAGGTTTTGAGCGGTTTTTAGCTTCATTGCTTTAACCAGGCGGGAAGATTGGGTTATACCGGCGACTAGGATACCGATGATTAAGATGACGATTGAGAGTTCTATTAGGGAGAAGGCGGAATGTTTTTTCATAAAATTTTAAAGAAATTAAGAGATTTTATATGTTGTATTTTTTGCTTAAGTAGCTTTCAACCGCTTGTCTTTCTTCCGTAAGTAAAGCGCGTTTGAAGATGATCATTTCGGCAAAATCGCCTTGAGCATAATTTTTGGATGGATAGCCGCCAATCCAAAGTGATTCAGTGGTGGTCATCAGATTGCTACCGCTGCTGTCAGTATTAGTGCCTCCGGATGAGCCATTAATCCAGATTTGCATGGTTCCATTTTTGGCTCGTCTCGCGGAGATAATGTTGAGACTATTGGCTGCGGTGATAATTGCTGAATTGGCGGAAGCGCCGTTATTCATGGCATCGGCATAGGTTAAATAATGCGCATTCCCAGTGATGGCAATGCGATATGGCGACGGGGTATAACCTTTTGAGATTATTACCTGCCAGGTTGAATCAAGCGAGGATTGCCATACCAAAAAAATTGTCACATTTTCTGAATCAGAATCAAAACCATTTGCCGTGGTTAGCGCATCATCAACCCCATCAAATCGCAGCGCGGGAAGCGCACCGTTAAAAACATTTTCGTAAAATTTTGGCTGGTTTGCTGCCGTTCCCTGATCGGCATTATTACGATTGATAGCTTGAGGATTGTTGTCATGCCAAACACTAACATTGCCTCCATCCGACATTTCGCTTTCCTTGAAACTACTCTCAAGCGAAGTTTCATACCACAAAGCAAGACCGGACATTTCGTTAACTACAGAATTTTTTGTAATCGCTTGCGCTGCGGAACGGCGGGATTTTTTAACCATCAACCTTCCCTGCATTATACCTGCAACCAGAATACCAATGATTAAAATTACGATGGAAAGTTCGATCAGGGAGAAGGCAGAATGTTTTTTCATATCTTGCCCAAGTTAACTAATTAAAAAATTTATCGGCCCTTCAGCGCGACCATGGATGAATTGATCGAGATAAGTATTCCCCGATGAATACATATCTTTGACATCACCAAACCAGATGATTTTGCCATCATAAAGCATTGCTACCTTGTCGGCAATTTTGCGCGCAGAATGCATATCGTGAGTGATTGTAATTGTAGTTGCGCCAAGTTTCTTGGAGTTGGCAATGATGAGATCATTGATTACGTCAGCCATGATTGGATCTAGTCCGGTTGTTGGTTCATCAAAAAAAATAATTTCCGGATTTGCAGCAATCGCCCGCGCCAGTGAAGCGCGTTTTTGCATACCGCCGGAAAGTTCGGAGGGAAAAAGATCGGCAGTTTTTTCATTCAAACCGACAGCTTTTAATTTTTGCAGCGCGATTTCACGCGCGTCTTTTTTGCTCATTTTTTTGTGATAAAGCAGACGAAAGGCGACATTTTCCCACACTGAAAGTGAATCGAAAAGCGCGCCGCCCTGAAACAAAAAACCAAATTTTTCCATTAGCTTATCACGATCTTTTGGCCTGATATTTGAAACTTCCTGCCCATCAACTTTAATGCTTCCAGAAGTGGGGGCAATCAAGGTGGCAATGATTTTAATCAACACTGATTTTCCGCTTCCAGAGCCTCCCAAAATTACCACTGATTCACCCTGATTAACCTGCAAATCAATACCGGTTAAAACTTTTTTTTCACCAAAATTTCTGATGAGATTTTTTACAACTAACTTTGCGGTCATTATCTTTGTGCTTCTGACAATTTTTTCTCGATCAGTTTTTTTATAGTCTGATAATCAACATAGCCTTCCGAAATTTCGCCATTGGCAAAAAAACTTGGAGCTGAGCGCAACTGCAACGAATTGGCCGCCTCCATTCTCGCTGAAAGCATTTTATCCTGCAGCGATTTGTCATTGATGCATCTCTGGAAACGATCGGAGCTCATACCATCAAGCTTGGCAATTGCTTCCAGTTTTTCGGCATATTTTTCGTCAAAAGCCCAGCTATCCTGCGTTTTAAAAATAACTTTGACGGCAGAAAAATATTTATCTTTTGCATCCGCATTATCGTCGGCCTGACATCTCGCAAACATAGCAGAAACCAGCGCCTGCTGGTTTAACGGAAAGCTGCGAAAGACAAATTTGACTTTGCCATTTTCGATATATTCCTCTTTCAATCTTTCAAAAGATTCGCGATGAAATGAAGCGCAATGCGGACAAGAAAGCGAGGCATATTCGATCAGCAACACCGGCGCATTTTTATCACCCAAAACAAAATCGCTTGGCAAAATTTTTATCAAATCGCTGTTTTTGCGTTGCTCTACAAGAGCGTTTTTATTCACCGCCGCGTTAACTGCATCCTGTGCATTTTGTTCCGGCTTCAACTCCTCCGCGCTTTGCGAAGCATATTTGAAAGAGGTTTTGGTTTTGTAATTGTGAACCACAAGAGCAGCAAAACCAATCAGCAAAACCGCCAAAATAGCGATTGTTATTTTTTTCATGACTTTTGGATTTTGAATTGACGTAAGAGAGACGGGCTTTAGATATTTTTCGCACTCAATTAAATCAATCAATTTATAGTTGTTATGCAAATTTTGTGTCTGGCAAATTTCGTGCTTCGTGCATCGTGCATCGTGCTCCGGTAATTTTAAACCACGAAGCACGAAGCACGAAGCACGAGTAAAGACACAAGATTTTAAGAACAACCCAATTTATGATTCCGATTTCAATTTTTATCATAACCAAAAATGAAGCCAATCGCATTGCTTCCGTAATCAATGCGGCAAAAGAAATCGCTGATGAAATTCTGGTGGTTGATTCTGGAAGCAATGATAGAACCTGTGAAACAGCCATTCAGGCCGGTGCAAAAGTGATGTTCAACGAATGGAAAGGTTATGGCCAACAGAAAATTTTTGGTGAATCGAAATGTCGCAATAAATGGATTTTGAACATTGATGCCGATGAAGAAATTTCGCAGGAATTATGTGCGGAGATTAAAGAAATTTTTTCTGGAAAAATCGCCGATGATGTAGCGGGATTTCGCATCAAAATCGTCAATAAATTTCCACAGGAAAAAAAGCCAAAAAAATGGGCTTATTACTACAATCAGTTTCGCCTTTACAACTGCGATCTGGCCGGATTCAAAAACAGTTCGGTGCATGATTCGGTCATGCTGAAAGAAACAAACCATGCCGGAAAGGGTTGTTATACAAAATTTTGTGTCTGGAATGTTTCGTGCTTCGTGCTTCGTGCTTCGTGCTTCGGTAATTTTAATCCACGAAGCACGAGGCACGAGGCACGAGGCACGATCCTCCAACTTAAAAACATCATCCACCACCAATCCTTCCGCTCCTACTCACACTGGATCGAGAAAATAAATTCCTATTCACAAATGCAGGCAAATGACGCTTTCAGGAAAGACAAATACCCGTCAATTTTAAAAATTTTTTTCATCCCGATCTTTGCTTTTTTTAAAGCCTATTTCGTGCGCCGCTATTTCATCTATGGCTTTAACGGCCTGATCTACAGCTATCTCTTCGCTTTCTCGCGCTTTGCCAAAGCCATCAAAACCCGTGAACTATTTTTGCAGGGGAAGTCTATTTGATCACTTTGGCATGGGCAAAGTTCCGGCAGACGACCAAACTTATGAAAAAATCTTTTTTACTATTGCCGTTTTTTTTCCTCCTTGGCTGCGCAATCGGCAATTTCAAGCGCGAAAGTCCGGTGATTTATTTCAGCAATGCCAGTTTTGCGCCAATAAAAAACATCACTTGCGAATGGGCAGGACATGTTTTGACCTTGCCAGCGCTTAATCCGGGCGATAGCCGTAGCCAATCATTTTATCTTTCTTCCGCAGCCAGATTTTTTGGATTGGTTAAACTTTCATGGACAAATGATGATGGCGAAATTGTGCGCAGGGAGTTCTTTTTTAAGGAAAATAATCTGCCAAGCTTTGATGATCCAACCACTTACAACTACGTCCAGCTTTACTTCGATCAACATGGGATGGAAATCATCAGCTCCGACGCTCCCGACCTTACCGGCAAAACACAAAAGATGGACCAACTACTTGCGATTTATCACGAAAAATATCTCAAAGGCCACAAACCAAGCGATGATAACGCCCTGATTTCAGTCAAGCCCGTAAAAGACAACTCATTGCCGAACTGGCTCGCTACTTCTTACTAGCTCCGTTTTTTCCATCAAATCCTCCATGGGCACGGAGGTTTTATCAAAGCTGTCTCGGAAATAAGTTAACAACTCATGTGTTTTTCTACCAGGGCTGGCTGGATTTCCAGCTGATCTTACGATGATTGCAAGCCACTCACAAGATTCGCCAAATTTTTTGGAATCACCTTCGCGCAAAGCGTTGTTAGCATCACGAACCAGTTTTGCTCTGGTATCATAAAAATTTCCGCGATGACGCACATTGGAAACCTGTTGCGCCATACAGGCCAAGGTTTGTTTTGTGGCAAGATCAACAGCTTCATCACGCACCATGATGCGACAAGCATCGATCACGCGCCTGCCGTAAGATACCGGCTCATCTTTTTCCGCTTTTTCAAAAATCTCGCCGAGATCATCGCGAATTGCCGCGGATGAACCAAGAATCATCGGCATTGCAGCATGTCGCAAAACTTTTCTGCAACTCTCAATTTGCCAAGACATGTGCGTTGCTCGCATAGCTTCAGCATCGCTAAAACCTTCTTTTGCGGCAAATTTCATCGCCACTTCAACTCCCTGTTTTTCAATAATTTGCAGAAATTCTTCATAAAGTTTTGCTGTCGCTTTTATGCTTCCCCTTGAAACATCAAAATCGATGCCATTGACAAGCATGAAAGATTCCGTGTCGGCAATTCCAAGCGCAAAAAGCGCGGAGATGTTGATATTTCTAACCAGCGGAATGGCAGCAAAATCAGAAACCAAACGCGGATCAAAATCTTTTGGATAGTCAAAGAAAGGCGCCAGACAAAATGTGGCAAGACCGCTAATTCTCTGCAAGGAAATCGCGCCAATGCGGCGCACATCATCTTTGAAAACCATCGCATCCCAAACATCATAACCATTTGCTCTTGATGAAGTCTGTGTGGCTCCGCCGCTTCTGGCATCAGGCCTTGAGCTTAATTTTCCAAGCCTTCTAACCACTTCAGGCGGAATCAAGCCACGCTGGGTTAAATTTCCCGAATATACCTCTCTGCCATCAAGCTCAACCCTCGCTCCAAACTCGCTTGCCAAATGCAAATGGCGATAAAACTCAACCAATCTTGCAACTTCCGTTTCGCCGTGTTTTTGCTTAAGAACAATCAACTGCTCCTGTGAAGTATCGGGCTCTTTCAGCAACATATGCGCCAATCTGCTGTGGGTCTGATGCTGCATGTCAGAACCTTGCGAAGTAAACTCGCTTTGCAACAACTCCAAACGCCATGGCGCCATTCTTTCCAGATCGTTGGCGCCGATGCCTTGCAATATCGCCAATTTAAGTCCGGCCTCTTCAACCATTTTTCTTACGGCAATATCGGCTTCCAGATAACGCGCTGTCACCGCATGAGCCCCAAGCACAGCGGAGCCATCGCTATTGCTTCTGGTTTGTCTGACAACACCGCCGGATTTTTTTATGTAATCAACAATTTCAACATCGGCCAACATCGCTGCCGTAAATTCGGCCAAACGCGGAATCGTGTTTTCTTCTTCGGCCAAAGGAGAAAGTTCAACCATGGATTTTCGGGCGCGAGCAATCGCTTCTGTACTGAAAAATTGTTGGTAAAGATCGAAGCCGGCCTCATCACTTTTTTTGGCATAATATTCGCGAAACTCCGGAATCAGCTCGTAATAAGCGGGCAATTCCTTGGCGATCTCAAAAAATCGCAGCGCGTTTCTGAAGCTCTCAAGCTCGCAATCAAATTGCGAAATCACATGTTCATGACGCGTATGCAACGAAGCCGATTCCATCATGCACATTAGCTGTCTTTTTGTCTCGGCGGAAAAATTGGAAAAATTTCTTGCCACAATTTCGGCGGGATTTTGCGCAAAACCTTCTTGTGCTTGACAAATTCCCATGATTTCAGCGAGAGCCGCATTGGTTTTGTCAATTTCTTCGCGAGTGGAAAAGCCGTTTTCTGCCACTTTGCAGCCGGAAGATTTTGCATAGTTTTTTATCTCGGCAAAAAAATGTGAATCCGATTCATGTCGGTTAAGAATTGCGGTTATTTCACGTTCATATTTTTTGGCCTCATCGCCAACCAAAACGCGATTTGAAACTGATTTTGCAATTGCCTTGATGCGATCGCAAATTTCGGCGCGAAAGCGCGGAGAATCTCCGCCTTCAGAATCAATGATATTAGCAAAATCCTGCAATTTTTTGTTCAATGAATCAAAAAATTTCTGCTGCGATTGATGTTCAAAAATCACGCCCTGTCCCGGCATAACATGCGGTTTGCCATCCATATCAAATGCCCAGGAGGTGAGCCTGATATCATCAACATCAACCATTTGCGGATGTCTGGCAACAATTGCCGATGTTTCTGCCCTAACGCGATCCATGTGATAGAGCAGCAATTCTCTTTCATCTGCGATGGTCATTTTTGCGACATGATGAATCGGATTTTTGGCGAATTTTGCGATTATGCCTCTTCTTGCCGCAGCACAATTTGCGCCAAATTCCTGCAGCGAAATTTTTTCTGCAATTTCAATGCCCTCTTCCGCAGCTATGCGTCTCAATTGCACCCCATCTTCTGCTGTTGCGCCTCCATGTCTTTCGGCGCGCCTTAAAAGAGATTGCAATTTTACCACCGCATCCTTTTGCCTGATTGCGCCAAGATTCTGCCCTTCAGTTGGATGAGTAGTGAATCTGATGCAGCAGCGATTTCTGGCTATTCTTTCTTTGAGCGCGCCGTCTCCAAGTTTTTTTCGCGCTTCCGCAATCACATCACGAGATATCTCGGAAATTGCCAGATGCATCCGTGTAGACATGGTTGAGCGCGCAGCAATGATTTTATGGCCGGCTTCAATTGCATCTCTTGCCAGACCGAGATTTGTTAGCTCCTCTTCCAACTCATGCATCACCTCATGTTTTGAGCGCAAAAAATCTTCTCTGACGCGCTTTGAAGTAGTATCAAGAATTTTACTGCTCGATACAAGATGAAATGCCTTTGCAGTATGTATTAAACGTCGCATTTGAATAACAATGAAGAATCGCCGCAGGAATAAAACGGTAATTTTGTGAAATAGCGTGGCTGTAAATTTTGAAGGCTTTTTTCTTTCCAACAAAGGCGCAAACCAACATAAATAAAGTTGATTTCGGCAAATGGAAATTGGTCAGCAAAATATCGACAGTTTTAAATTTGCAAGGCGGAAAAATAAAAATTTCCGTGCTTGATTTTGTCTTGGCGACAAAACCTTTTTCGCCGGCCGGCATAAAGCGATTGTTCTTAAAATTTTGTGTCCAGAAAAAACAGATCCTGAAACAAGTTCAGGATGACAATTAGGGAAAGATGGTTCCAAAATATGTCATCCTGAACTTGTTTCAGGCAAAACAAAATCAAAAGCGGAAGTTTTTAACATGAAAACTCATTTCGGATTCAAACAGGTAGATCGTGGAGAAAAGGCCAATCTTGTCAAAGAGGTTTTTTCCGGCGTAGCGAAAAAATATGATTTGATGAATGATTTGATGAGCGCGGGGATTCACAGAATTTGGAAGAATGAAATGGTTAAAGAAATACAAACCCAGTCTTTCTTGATGAAGGAGTCGACGCGTATGCGCGACCTCTCGCAAACCCAGTCTTTCTTGATGAAGGAGTCGACGCGTATGCGCGACCTCTCGCAAACTCAGTCTTTCTTGACGAAGGAGTCGACGCGTATGCGCGACCTCCCCCCTATCAGGGGGGATGGGGGGGTGGTTATAAAACTAATCGACGTCGCCGGCGGAACCGGCGACATCGCCTTTCGCATCGCAAAGAAAAATCCGCGGGCGGAAATTGATGTGGTCGATGTTAATCAGGAGATGCTTGATGTGGGCAAGGCACGGGCGATTGATTTAAATCTTTTTTCCAAAATTAACTTCACTTGTTGCGATGGCGAAAATCTTTGTTTTGATGATAAAACTTTTGATTTTTTTACCATTGCTTTTGGGATTAGAAACTTCACCAACATAGACAAAGCCTTGCTTGAAGCCTATCGCGTTTTGAAGCCAGGCGGAAAATTTATCTGTCTGGAATTCTCCAAAGTTAACGATTATTTCCTGCAAAAAATTTATGATTTTTATTCCTTCAAAGCGATTCCAAAAATAGGTGAAATTGTTTTGAATGATCGCGCCTCTTACCAATATCTGGTTGAATCAATTCGCAAATTTCCGCCACAAAAGGAGTTCAAAAAAATGATCGAAAAAGCCGGATTTAAAAATGTTTCCTACCGCAATTTAAGCTTCGGAATTGCCGCGATTCACACCGGAACAAAGCTTGATAATTAGCGGCCCGATTCTTTAATGCGCCGCCTTACGCTATCGTAGCTCAGCGGTAGAGCACTTCATTGGTAATGAAGAGGTCGGTGGTTCGATCCCACTCGATAGCACCAGCAAATTTCACTTTTTTAAACCTCCTTTGAAAAAGGAGGTGGCTGATTGCGAAGCAATCAGACGGAGGATTTATGGAGACAAACTTTGGATTAGAATTTGTCTCTCTCAAATCACCCGTCA